>Ga0209371_1000071_pt1 | contig 200748 bp, 177 predicted proteins | sample AgamicAtAmrz_FD_187165 | JGI IMG/M metagenome (GOLD analysis project Ga0209371, IMG submission 187165) | Agave microbial communities from Guanajuato, Mexico - At.Am.rz (SPAdes) (version 2) | ecosystem: Host-associated > Plants > Roots > Rhizosphere | place: Guanajato, Mexico | collected... | reverse complement strand
GGATCTGCTGCGCGCCCTGCCAGTCGATATCAAGGAACACATCGACGCCGGTGGAGAGCACCTGCTCGATCGCTTTACGCGACGTGCCGTAATAGTTGTCGAAGACTTTCGCATGCTCGAGGAAGGCATCTTCCGCGATCATCGCTTCAAATTCATCTTTTGAGACGAAGTAATAGTGTTCGCCATGGGCTTCACCGGGACGCATGCCGCGGGTAGTGTGAGAAACAGACACCTGCGTATCGTACAGCGGTTGTGTCTTTAGTAACGCCTGAATCAGGCTGGATTTACCCGCGCCGCTGGGGGCGGAAACAATAAAAAGCGTGCCTTGAGCCATGGTCTTCTTGAATTGAGTAAAGAGCGGAGTCGATTTCCTGCAAAGTATACACGGCTTAGGGCCGTCACGCAGCGTTTGCGCAGGGCGGTGCGCTAAATCTTTTGCGGCGCGGCGCGTAAAACCGTCTTTTCCAGCCTGCAAATGCCCCTGTTTTCTGCCTGCTCCCTTCCGTTCTGCTGTTTTGGCTGTCGCCCTGTTGCTTCCTTGCCGCTTCAATAGGCGAAACGTCGAGGAGGTGCATGATGAAAGAGACGCTACGCCTGCTGTTGTGCCTGTTGTTGCTGGCGGCCGGTCCGGCACACGCGCTTTGTCCGGTATGGACGCCAGCGCGCGCCGAAGAAGAGATCGCTCGTCTGCAGCAGCAACTGGAGCGCTGGGACGAAGCCTACTATCGCGACGGCAAGAGCCTGGTCAGCGATGCGGACTACGATACGCTGCTGCAGCGGCTGAAAAGCTGGCAACGCTGCTTTGTGCCCGCTCGCCCGACCTATGCCTCTCAGCTGCCCGCCAGCGGCAGGGTCGCGCATCCGGTGGCGCATACCGGCGTAAAAAAGCTGCGCGATAAGCTGGCGCTGGCGTACTGGATGCAGGATCGGCGCGACTTATGGGTGCAGCCGAAAATCGACGGCGTCGCGGTTACGCTGGTCTACGAAGCGGGAAAGCTGGCGGCGTTAATTAGCCGCGGCGATGGCCTGCGCGGCGAGTCCTGGTTAGCGAAAGCGCCCTATATTGCCGCCATCCCGCTGAAGATTGAGAGTGATGCGCCACGGGTGGTGCTGCAGGGCGAACTCTTTCTGAAGATGACCGATCATCGCCAGTCGCGCGACGGCGGTAAAAACGCGCGGGCGCAGGTAGCGGGCGCGCTGATGAGTCAGCGCCCGGGACCACTGCTGGCCGATATCGGTCTGTTTATCTGGGGATGGCCGGATGGACCCGCCGCGATGACGGATCGTCTGCGGCAGCTTGCCAGTTGGGGAATGGATCTGGCGCAAACGTGGAGTCAGACCGTGCGCGACGAGGAGGAGGTGGCGGTCTGGCGCGATCGCTGGTTCAACGCGCCGCTGCCTTTCGCAACGGACGGCGTGGTGGTGCATCAGACGATGCGTCCCGCCGGACAACGCTGGATGCCTGGCGAAGGCGACTGGGCAGTGGCGTGGAAATTTGAGCCGCCGGACGTCACCAGCGAAGTTCGTTCGGTCGCTTTCACTACCGGTCGCACGGGCAATATCGCCGTGGTGCTCACCCTTCAGCCGGTCGCGCTCGACGACAAAATCGTCCGGCGCGTGAACATCGGCTCGCTGCGGCGATGGCGGACATGGGACGTTATCGCCGGCGACCAGGTGGCCATTAGCCTGGCGGGACAGGGCATTCCTCGTCTGGAAAGAGTGATATGGCGAGTCGCAAAACGCGACTACCCGCAGCCGCCGGATGCTGAAAGCTTTACGCCGCTCAGCTGCCTGAGCGTGACGCCCGCCTGCCGCCAGCAGCTGCTGGCGCGGCTAAGCTGGCTGAGCCAGAAATCGGTGCTGGATATTGTCGGCGTGCAGCGCAGCACCTGGCTGCGGCTGCTGGAGAACCGCGCTATGTCGCATCTTTTCTCCTGGCTGACGCTGACGCCAGAGCAAATCGCGCAGAGCTCAGGCATCACCCCGACGCGCGCGCAGCAGCTCTGGCACCGGTTCAATCTGACCCGTCAGCAGCCGCTGCGCCGCTGGATCGGCGCGCTCGGCATACCGCTGCCGCGGCGTGCGCTAAACGCCTTGCCGGACAGGACCTGGGATGAGGTGCAGCAGCGCGACGTGCAGCAATGGCAGGCGCTGCCGGGCGTTGGCGCGATCCTGGCGCAGCGTATTCACGTCATGCTGCAGGACGCGCGCATACAAAAACTGATCGCGTTTCTGCGACAGCAAGGCATTCCGGGCAAGGTCAGTGCTCCGGATGGGGATAGTTGAAAACCGGCAGGCCAAGCCGGAAGCGCAGCGCCAGCAGGCGCGCCAGAAAGCCGAACAGCAGGGTAATAATCACCACGGCCTCATGCGCCAGCGAGGTTTTCAGCAGCAGGATATAAATCCAGCCGGAGGCAAAGGCGATACCGGCATAGAGCTCTTTCTGAAACACCAGCGGAATACGATTACAGAACATATCGCGCAGTACGCCGCCGAATACGCCGGTAATCACCGCGGCGATGGCGGCGATAATCATCGCATGGCCGCTGTCCAGCGCCACCTGCGCGCCAATAATCGAGAAGACCACCAGGCCCAGCGCATCCAGCACCAGGAAAACTTTGCGCAGGTGGGTCATCAGCGGCGCAAGCCAGGTCGTCAGCACGGCAGCAGCGGCAACAATCATGATGTATTCCGGATGTTTCACCCAGCCAAGCGGGTAATGACCCAGTAAAATATCCCGCACCGATCCGCCGCCAATCGCCGTGACCGAGGCGATGATGATCACGCCGAACAGATCCATTTTGCGTCGTCCGGCGGCAAGCGCGCCTGTCATGGCTTCCGCCGTAATGCCGATAATATAGAGGACGGTTAATAACATAGCTGGCTCCAGAAGGTGGGCGGCAAGGCTACGGGGTGAGTAAAATATCAGCAACTGAGAATTTCTCAGGCGATCGCTTCGCATCAGTTTAACTTATGACGGTCTGCGGAAAAACGCCGACGTAGCGGGAAAGCGAGCGTGGCGCTGGGGCCGCTGGATAAGAAAAACGAATTATCTGTTCGGCAAGGGCTCAAGCGAAGCGCTATTAAGGCGAGGTTATCGGGGAAAGCGCGAAAGACGCCGCTTAGCCAGTCAGGAACATCTGGGAAAGAAATAAAGAATGTAGCGCGGATAAAAAAGAAAAAAGCGTGCTGTCGCCAGCACGCGAATGCATCTTGTCAGATGCCCAGAGCCCACCATACAGACTTGTTTTTATTATGCGATTCTTGCGCGAATGCGACTGTAATCTTTGAGATTAAAACGATATTCCGGCTGAAAGCTCGAGCGGCCATAATAGCAGTAGATCAGCATGCGAATAGAGGCCATTGCCAGATAACCCCAGATGGCGCACAGGACCGACGGCGTCAGCCAGACGGTAAATAACGTCACGCCAAGGCCAAAAAGTACAGACAGCGTTTCAGTAAAGGCGATGCGGGTATATTGCTTTTCGCGCTGTAAAACGGCGCGGTAGTGTTGTCCCTGCGGAATAATAATAAAAATAACAGAGACCATTTCCAGCATAATAGCCAGTTCGGGCTGCTGCAGGTAGTTGCCGATAAGATCGCTGCCGGTAAACAGCACGGCGAAAATAACCAGGCTTAGCAGCATATTGCCCCAGTAAAGCATCGACTGATCGCGTATCGACAGCGTGCCGCTGCGGATCAGCGCGTTGGAAAAGCTGCGATCGGCCAGTGTATCAATGACCAGCAGCCCAATGATGGCGATCGCCAGCAGGTTCAGCTCGTTAGCCTGCAGTATTTGCGCCAGTAAAGAGAGCTGAAGTACCCCAATGCCGATGATTTTAATCGATGAAAGAATCGACCACTTTGCGCCGGTAAAGCTTCGTTCACGTATCGCCATGATATGCTCGTTAGGTACGGGTACCGAGTAAAATGTGACGTATGAAATAGCAGGCTATTTCACACGAATAATTAATGCCATTCGCCTGCGCGAAGTCCAGACGCAGTACGCCAGGCCTCACCTGTTATTATTGATTCAATGCGATGGATTTCTGAAACGTAAATAATTTCCCCATTATTATTATCCCGGGACAGGACCGTCTTTTCTGTGGTTAACAGAAAAGCGGCCAGGTCCTGGGCAAATCCTTTTATATTTTTATATTCTCCAGCCAGCATCCTACCGGCGATCTCAACAAGTTCTTCTTCTGACAACAGAGCCGTAGTTGAGCAGTCCATTTTTTATTTCCTGGTGTTGTTATTATTAGTGTTGCTGTGTGTGTGGCTAATTTATACCTCGTTTTTTTTAATTTCACACCATAAGAAAAGTCCGATAACGCCGCTGTAGAAATAAATGGATTCACTCTTTGCATGAAATTTTTTTAACTTCCGTTCTAAAGGTTTATTAATCGTTGTGCAGTAAAAAGGATAAATGGCAGGTATAAAAAATGCGCGCCCGCAGAGAATGCATGTATTTCAGGCGTTACAGCGAAACGGCAGCGCGCGCTACCCAGGACTTTTCCCGGATAGCGGCCTTTAATGAAACTGTTGTGAATAGCGAAGATCGCTTATGAAAGAGGTGAAAGCGCTTATGCGTTTTTACTGAACTTTTTTCACTTTTCTGAGCCGTAAGGCCCAGCCATGACTAAAGATCGGCGGCTTCTTCGCCGGTTTTACTGGGTGAGCAGGCCGTTGAGACGAGCAAGATCGCTTCTTACCCATTCAATATCCTGAGAAAACTTTCCGTCAGACATAAGCGGCTGGCGATAAACTACCATCACAACCTCCGCGCCCTGTTCATTGGCGACCACGCGCATCGGCATATAAATCTCTTTACCAAAGCCGCTGTCAATCCAGTGATCCATTACGCCAAAGGGATTATGTGGGGTAAAGCGAAGCTTTACTGAACCTTCCGGTCCGCGCGCGCGCCAGGAATTGCCTTCCTGCTCCAAAGTGCTGCTGCTCAGCCCGGAGGCCCATTTGGCGAAGTATTCCGGCTTCCAGATAGTTTCATACAAATCTAACCAGTTACGCGCAATGGTCTGACTAACAATCTGGGACAACAACATGCTACCTCCGAAACCGGGTTAAAAAGGCATTAAAGCATGTTGGGGACGGAGGGAGAATCGCGCGCAACCAGAAGTGTGGCGCAGACAGGGTTTCATCCGGCAGGCCGGGCGGCCTGCCGGTAGCGGTCAGAGGAAACGTCCGCGCGCGTCAATCTGCTGCAGTTCTGCACGACCATCGGCGTAACGCAGCACATAGCTGTCTGACTGCGCCATAACCGCACAGCTGTGATTGGGGTAGATGCGCAGCAGGGTGCCGACGCGGGGCGCGTTATCCTGCCAGGCGATAAAGCCATGCTCCTCCGACAGTTTGCTCATCTCATAGCAGGTGCCGCTCTCATCGACGGCGACGCCGAAGCCGCTGGCGCTGGTGCCGTGCGGCCCTTTATCTGAACTCAACATTTTAGAACCGGCATCGATAATAGCGAAATGGCGGTTTACCGCGACCACGCGGGCGATCACGCTCAGCGCCAGCTCGTCAACGCGGCTCAGGCCGAGGCGGCAGGCGGTCAGATCGAGCAGGGCGTAGTTTCCCGGACGGATTTCATCGGTTCCGTCGGCCACCGGCGCGGCGAGCGCCGTGGGCGTCGCGCCGACGGAAACAGGGCAGTCGGCGAAACCCGCTGCGCGCAGCTGACTTTGCACCTGCTGCATCAGCTGCGCCTCTTGCTGAGCGATCTCCGCAATCGCGTCGCGGTTTCCCGCGCCGTAGGCGTGCCCGGCGTGTGAGACCAGACCGGCAAAGCGTAGCCGCGCTGCCTGCATTGCCTGCGCCAGCCTTACCGCGTCGTCACGATGCGGATCGACGCCGATACGGTGGAGTCCAACATCAACCTTAATCGCTACCCCAACATCGGCATCGGGCTGCTGGCGCTGCGCCTCGGCGATAGCGGCTACGCCATGGGGCGCATCGACAATCAGCGTCACCTTCGCCTGATGCTGCGCCGCCAGCTTCAGCAGCGGCGCAATGCTGTCGGCGCGAATCACCGGGTAGGCCAGCAGGATGTCGCGCTCGCCGCCGCGTATAAAGACTTCGCCTTCGCCTGGTTTGGAGACGGTGATGCCGCAGGCGCCCAGCGAACGCTGGCGGCGGGCAATATAGAGGCTTTTATGCGTTTTGATATGGGGACGAAGCGCGACGCCTGCGCGGCTGGCTTTTTCCTGCATGGTCTGCAGATTGGTTTCCAGCCTGTCGGCGTCGATTTCAATATAGGGCGTCAGGCGATCGTCAGTCAGAGGACGCTGCCAGCGTTGATTCATATCCATACGAGGTTCCTGCACAAACAGAGAGAGCCTCATCATTCAGTAATCTGCTGCGGGATGCCAGCCGCAGAAAGCGAAAACCGCATCATGAACGTCGTCATGATGCGGACAGGGAACAGACTAAACGTAGAGCGAGGCTTCGCCCGGCGGGCGGGTTTTGAAGCGGCGGTGCAGCCAGAGATACTGCTCCGGCGCGCGCAGAATCTGGCTTTCGATCACCTTATTCATGTAGGCGGCGGCGGCGGCTTCATCGGTATGCGGGTAGTTTTCCAGCTCGGGATCGATAATCAGCTGATAGCCGTAGTTATCGGGATTGCGGATCAGCGAGATGGTCAGCATGGCTGGATTGGCCAGGCGCGACAGAACAAAGGTGCCGTTGGTGGTCGCGGCTTTCTCAACGGCGAACAGCGGGGCAAAGACGCTGCCTTTCGGGCCGTAATCCTGATCCGGCGCAAACCACACCGATTCGCCTTTCTTCAGCGCGTGCACCATACCGCGCAGATCGCGTCGATCGATCATCGCCTTATTAGATCGCATACGGCCTTTGGTCTGCGCCCACTCCATCGCCCGGTTGTTGTGCGGGCGGTACATCGCCATCATCGGCTGACACAAACCGCTGATGCGGCCGCCCAGCTCCAGCGACATAAAGTGCACGCCGATAACCATGACGCCGCGCTTCTGCTCCATAGCGGACCGGAGATGGTGCATGCCCGACACGTGAAACAGTTTTTTCACCGCGCGATCGGACCAGAACCATGCGATGCCGGTTTCCACCAGCGCCATGCCCAGCGAGGCGAAGTTGCCCGCAATCATGCGCTCTATGTCGTGTTCGGCAATGCCAGGAAAGCAGAGTTCGATATTGCGTCGCGTAATGCGTTCCCGACGCTTAAGGAAATGACGAGAAAGCGTGCCGGCGTTGGCGCCGAGACGCATCAGAACAGGATAAGGAAGCTGAACCAGCAGCCACAGGATGCCCAGACCGAACCAGGTTAACCAGTAACGCGGATGCAGCATTGAACGGCAGAAAGCTCCGGTCTTTTTCATAGCGCACCTTTATGTGATGAATGTATGTATCGCATAAAGAAGCACTTCCCTAAGTTCCCCAGGCGCTACAGCTTGTAGTCAATCGGACCGGCACATTAGCAAAAAGTGCCGCGAAAGAAAGTGAAACTGCGGAATCATATGGAGATGAATGTTTCATTGAACGGGTGATTATCGTCGAGAGGAATAATATGGGCGATAAAATAGAGAGGATAAACAGCTATTTATATAAAAATCGAAGCGGTAGCCTATAGCCAGCGCACTAACATTAAGAGTGGTCTGGAAATGAATGCTTATGTTTATTTACGCAGAATTTACGCTAGCGGACAGAGAAAACAGCCAAAAGCTCGCCCGGAGGCGAGCCTGTTGTTCAGCAGGCGTCGCCTGTCACTCGATATTCTGAATCTGCTCGCGCATCTGTTCGATTAACACCTTCAGCTCAATCGCCGATGCGGTCACGTCCGCATTGATCGACTTCGACCCCAGCGTGTTCGATTCGCGGTTGAACTCCTGCATCATAAAGTCGAGGCGGCGGCCGACGGCCTCCTTTTTGCCGAGGATGTTATAGGTCTCTTTAACATGTGCTTCCAGGCGATCCAGCTCTTCCGCAACGTCGATGCGCTGCGCCATCATCACCAGCTCCTGCTCAAGACGATTGTTTTCCAGCTGCACTTCCGCTTCTTCCAGCTTCGCTACCAGGCGTTCGCGCTGCCATTTCAGGATCTCAGGCATCTGGGCGCGCACTTTCGCCACTTCCTGCTTCACGCCTTCGAGGCGCTGTTCAATCATGCCTTTCAACGCGGCGCCTTCGCTTTCGCGCGCGACGATGAAGTCATCCAGCGCGCCGTCCAGCGCGCTTAGCAGCTGGGCGTTAATCGCATCAAGATCCTGTTCCTGCGCAGACATCACGCCAGGCCAGCGCAGAATGTCCATCGGATTGATGGCGCCTTCGTCGCTCTGCATCTTCACCCAGTTGGCGGCCTGCACCAGCTGCTTCGCCAGGGTTTCATTCAGCATCAGTTCGCCCTGCGCGCCGGGATCGGCGTCGAAACGCAGGTTGCACTCGATTTTGCCGCGCGTCAGGCGCTGACGAATGCGTTCGCGGATAACCGGCTCCAGGCTGCGAAACTGCTCCGGCAGACGGATATAGGTTTCAAGGTAACGCTGGTTAACAGAGCGAAGTTCCCAGGCGGCGCTGCCCCAGGTGCCCTTGGCTTCGCGGCGGGCATAAGCGGTCATACTGCGGATCATAATCGGCTACTCTTTGTCAGAAATTATGCAGCAAGTATAGCGACACCCGCCGCGCGCTAACAGGCATAAGCGCAGGTGCGGGCGAATAACGAAAAATTTCCGCTTTTGCGGACAGGCACTTATGATGGCCGCTAACCGTTTTGATAAGGATACCGCCAATGTTCCGCTCTGTTGCCTTTTCCATGGCGCTGGCCGCGCTGCTGGCCGGTTGTCAGGCGCCGCGTCCGCTCCCGCCGCCGACCAAACCGATTGCCGTGTGCGCCGGCGGCGAAATGATGATGCAGACCACGCTCTGGTTCGGTCTCAGCAAGCCGCAGGGCGGAATGGTGAGCCACGACGACTGGCAGCAGTTCCTGGATAAAGAGGTGACGCCGCGCTTCAAAGCGGGACTCAGCGTCTACGACGCCAGCGGCCAGTGGCTGGAGCAAAGCGGCAAGCTGGCGCGCGAGCCGAGCAAGGCGCTGATGCTTATTCACGGGGCGGAGAACGGTGTTAACGACGATATCGACGCGCTGCGCACGCTTTACAAGCAACGCTTCGGCCAGGAGTCGGTGATGCGCGTCGATGCGCCGGTGTGCGTGGGATTCTGAAGAAAAACGGCGGCTGGAAGGCCGCCGTACAGAGATTAGATAAACAGACCGGCGAAGGCTGCCGACAGCAGGCTCACCAGCGTGGAGCCGTAGACCAGCTTCCAGCCGAAGCGGGAAACCACGTTGCCCTGCTGTTCGTTCAGTCCTTTGATCGCGCCGGCGACGATGCCGATCGAGGCGACGTTGGCGAAGGACACCAGAAACACTGAGAGAATGCCCAGCCCGCGCGGCGTCATGCCGGCCGCCACCTTCTGCAGTTCAATCATCGCCACGAACTCGTTCGCCACCAGCTTGGTCGCCATAATACTGGCGGCCTGCAGGGCGTCGGCGGCGGGAATGCCGATCAGCCAGGCGAACGGATAGAAAAGATAGCCGAGAATCTGCTGGAAGCTGTAGCCAAACAGCGCGCTGAATAGCGCATTGACCGCGGCGATCAGCGCGATAAAGCCGATCAGCATCGCCAGGATGATCATCGCGACCTTGAAGCCCGCCAGAATGTACTCGCCGAGCATCTCGAAAAAGCTTTGCTCTTCATGCAGCTTGTCGAGCGGGATCGCCGCTTCATCCTGCGCTTTGCCGGGATTGATAATCGAGAGAATAATAAAGGTGCTGAACATATTGAGCAGCAGCGCGGCCACCACATATTTCGGCTCGATCATCGACATATAGGCGCCGACAATAGAGAGCGACACGGTGGACATCGCCGTGGCGGCCATGGTGTAAAGGCGCTTCGGCGGAATATCGCCGAGAATGCCTTTATAGGCGATAAAGTTCTCCGACTGGCCGAGGACCAGCGTGCTGACGGCGTTGAACGACTCGAGCTTGCCCATGCCGTTAACTTTCGACAGCAGCGTGCCCACCAGCCGAATCAGCAGCGGCAGAATGCGCCAGTGCTGCAGAATGCCGATTAGCGCCGAGATAAACACGATAGGGCAGAGCACGCCAAGAAAGATAAATGCCAGCCCTTGCTTGCTCATATTGCCAAACACGAAGTCGGTGCCCTGCGCGGCGAAGGTCAGCAGTTTCTCAAAGAAGCCGCTGAAGGCGCCGACTGCCGCCTGCCCGCTGGCTGAGTGCAGGAAAAACCAGCCCAGCGCGGCTTCCACCACGATCAGCTGCACGATATAACGCAGGCGTATCTGTTTGCGGTCATGACTGACCAGCAGCGCAAGGGCGAAAATCACCGCCAGCGCCAGCAGGAAATGAAGAATTGAGGTCATACTTTTTATTTTCAGTGAGTGAGGAACGCGCATTTAGCCACAGACCGCGCGGAAATTCATCCGCCGATGCGTCATCCCGTCAGCAAGACAGGCGACGAGGAAGTCCGTATAATGCGCAGCCAATTCATTTCAGCCGGAGATTACCATGCGTCCAGCAGGCCGAAGCGCACAGCAGGTGCGTCCCGTCACCCTGACCCGAAACTACACCAAACATGCCGAGGGCTCAGTACTGGTGGAGTTCGGCGAAACCAAAGTGCTCTGCACTGCTACCGTGGAAGAGAGTGTCCCGCGTTTCCTGAAAGGTCAGGGACAAGGCTGGGTAACCGCCGAATATGGCATGCTGCCGCGCTCCACCCATAGCCGTATGGCACGTGAAGCGGCCAAAGGCAAACAGGGCGGACGTACGCTGGAAATCCAGCGCCTGATCGCCCGCTCGCTGCGCGCGGCGGTCGATCTCAAAGCGCTGGGTGAATTTACCATCACGCTGGACTGCGACGTGATTCAGGCTGACGGCGGCACCCGTACCGCGTCGATTACCGGTGCCTGCGTGGCGCTGGCCGACGCGCTGAACAAGCTGGTGGCCGACGGCAAGCTGAAAGCGAACCCGATGAAAGGCATGGTGGCGGCGATTTCCGTCGGCATCGTTGAAGGCGAAGCGCGCTGCGATCTGGAGTATGTCGAAGACTCCGCCGCCGAAACCGACATGAACGTGGTCATGCTGGAAGATGGCCGCATGATCGAAGTGCAGGGCACGGCGGAAGGCGAGCCGTTCAGCCATGAGGAATTGCTGTCGCTGCTCGCGCTGGCGCGCGGCGGCATCGAGGAACTGATTCAGGCGCAGAAAGCGGCGCTGAACAACTGATTTACCAGGCGACCAGAGAGTCGCCTTTTTTTTGCGAGAGGAGTGAGAGATGAAAGCCTGGCAGCGTCAGTTTATTGAATTCGCCCTGAACAAACAGGTGCTGAAGTTCGGCGAATTTACCCTGAAGTCTGGCCGTAAAAGCCCCTATTTTTTCAATGCCGGCCTGTTTAACAGCGGTCGCGATCTGGCGCTGCTGGGCCGTTTCTACGCGCAGGCGTTAGTGGACGGCGGCGTCGATTTCGATCTGCTGTTCGGTCCCGCCTATAAAGGCATTCCTATCGCTACCACTACCGCCGTGGCGCTGGCCGATCACCATGACCGCGACGTGCCTTACTGCTTCAACCGCAAAGAGGCGAAAGATCATGGCGAAGGCGGTCTGCTGGTGGGCAGCCCGCTGGCGGGCCGCGTTATGCTGGTGGATGACGTCATCACCGCGGGCACGGCGATACGCGAATCGATGGACATTATCAACGCGCACAACGCCACGCTGGCGGGCGTACTGATTTCCCTGGATCGACAGGAGCGCGGACGCGGCGATATTTCAGCGATTCAGGAGGTGGAGCGCGACTATAAATGTCAGGTTACCGCCATCATTACCCTGAAGGATCTGATTAGCTACCTGGAAGAGAAGCCGGAAATGGCGGACCATCTGGCGAAAGTGCGCGCCTACCAGAAAGAGTACGGCATTTAATGCCGATGGCTTCCCTTTCCCGCCCGGGAAAGGGAAGCCAGCCCGGCTGACGTGCGCGGACTACACCAGCTGGGCGGCCAGCAGCGGCCAGCGGATATCGAAGTCGGCGGTCGGCCGGAAACGAAACTCCGAGCGCACGTAGCGCGACAGTATACCTTCGCAAAAGGCCAGCAGTTGGCTCGCCAGCAGCGCCTCGTCCGTCTCGAAGCCCTCGCCTTCACGCATCCTGCGTTCGCGCATCACCTGGCGCAGCTGCACTTCAATACGCTCAAACAGCTGGTTAATGCGCCCCTGCAGGCGATCCTGCTCAAACATCAGCGCGTGGCCGGTCAAAATGCGGGTCAGCCCCGGATTACGCTCACCAAATCCCAGAATCAGCTGCACGATAAGACGCAGGCGCGCCATCGTCTCTTTTTCATCTTTCAGGATCAGATTGATGCGGGTAATCAGACTGTCTTCAATAAACTCAATCAGGCTGTCGAACATGCGCGTTTTGCTGGGAAAGTGGCGATAGAGCGCCGCTTCAGAAACGCCGACGCTGGCCGCCAGCTTGGCGGTGGTGATGCGCTGGCTACCGTCACTGGATTCCAGCATTTGCGCCAACGCCTGCAAAATTTCTTCGCGACGGTTCCGTTTGGCGAGTTTTTTTTCTGCCATGACCTTAAAAACCCCTGAAATTCACCTTAAACAGGCACACCTTCCTGTCAGCCCTAAGCGCGAGGCTTAAGGCTGAGTGGAAATAAACAGATGGTTAAGCAAAAATGGGCGTTACTGACGGCCTGAGTGGCCGAAACCGCCTTCCCCACGGGCGCTGGCGTCGAAATCTTCCACCAGGTTGAATTCCGCCTGAACGACCGGCACGAAGACCAGCTGCGCAAGACGATCCCCTGGCTGCAGCGTAAAGCTCTGCTGGCCGCGGTTCCAGACCGATACCATCAGCTGGCCCTGATAATCGGAGTCGATCAGGCCCACCAGATTGCCCAGCACGATGCCGTGCTTATGACCCAGACCAGAGCGCGGCAGAATGACCGCCGCCAGGCCCGGATCGCCGATGTGGATCGCCAGGCCGGTCGGCACCAGCGTGGTCATACCGGGCGTGATTTCCAGCGCGTTCTCCAGGCAGGCGCGCAAATCGAGCCCGGCGGAGCCAGAGGTCGCGTAGGTCGGCAGCGGAAATTCCGCGCCTACGCGCGCATCAAGAATCTTTACGTCGATTTTTTTCATCATAAAGGCGGACAATCTCGTCTAATAAATGTTGGCCAAGGAGCATCTTATCGCTGAGCGGTAAGCGTTTTTCTCCCTCCTGCCAAAAAAGGTGAAGCGCGTTGGTATCGCTGTTAAATCCCTGTCCGGCTTTCGCTACGTCGTTCGCGCAGATCAGGTCCAGATTTTTTCTTACCCGTTTTTGTCGTGCGTATTCTTCCACATTCTGGGTTTCTGCGGCAAATCCAACCACGTAGGGCCGGTTCTGCGGCATCGCGGCGACGCCCGCCACGATATCCGGGTTTTTCACCAGCTGGAGCGTGACGGCATCGTCTTCGCCGCCCTGCTTCTTCATCTTTTCCGCCGCGATGGTCGCGGCGCGATAGTCCGCTACCGCGGCGCTGGCGATAAAAATGTCTTGTTTCGCCGCGTCAGCCATGACGACGGCCTCCATCTCCAGCGCGGAGGTCACGTCGATACGGCGAACCGCCGGCGGCGTTGGCAGGCTCACCGGACCGCTCACCAGCGTCACGCTGGCGCCGCGGCTGGCGGCGGCGGCGGCAATGGCGAAGCCCATCTTGCCGGAGCTGTGGTTGCTGATATAGCGCACCGGGTCGAGCGCTTCGCGCGTTGGGCCGGCGGTGATCATAATGTTGAGATGTTGCAGATCGTTGACGGGCGACGCCCACTGCATCGCATGGTCGACAATCGCCAGCGGGTCGAGCATGCGGCCAGGGCCTACGTCGCCGCACGCCTGGCTGCCGCTGTCGGGCCCCCAAATCAGCAGGCCGCGCGCCGCAAGCTGCTGCAGGTTGTGCTGCGTGACGGCGGCGCGATACATCTGCTGATTCATCGCCGGCACCACGGCCACGGGCGCAGCGGTGGCGAGACAGGCGGTGGTCACCAGGTCGTTAGCCATGCCGGCAGTCAGACGGGCGATAAGGTCGGCCGACGCCGGTGCCAGCACCACTAAATCCGCCCATTTCGCCAGTTCGATATGGCCCATCGCCGCTTCGGCCGCGGGATCGAGCAGGTCTTCGAATACCGGATGGCCGGAAACGGCCTGCAGGCTGAGCGGCGTAATAAAGGCTTTGGCGGCGGGCGTCATCATAACGCGCACCTCGGCGCCGCGATCGCGCAGGCGACGCACCAGTTCGGGCGCTTTATACGCCGCGATGCCGCCGCTCACGCCAAGCAGAATTTTTTTTCCGGCTAATCCCATCATGCTGTAGGCCTCATTTCGCTGGATGCCGCGTCAGGCGCGGCTGGGTGGCAGGACTGTATCATAAAGCCGACCCCGCGCCTTTTCACCTCCTGCGTTTGCGAGCCGCCTCGTAAATCCGGCAGAGGTTACTGGTTAAGTATACAGTATTTAGCCATGATGTCGTCAACGGCAGGAGGCATTTATGGACGATATAACACCACGGGAAAAGTTGCGGCTGATGGGCGCAGAGGCGTTAAGCGACGTCGAGCTGCTGGCGATCTTTCTGCGCACCGGCACGGTCGGCGCGAATGTCATCACGCTGGCGCAGCAGATGCTGCAGCGGTTTGGCTCCCTTTACCACATCATGACCGCGGCGCCGGCGGAGTTCGACGAGATAAAAGGCGTCGGCGCCGCCAAGCTGGCGCAGCTGCACGCCATCGCCGAACTGGCACGGCGCTTTTTCGCCAGCCAGATGGCGCGGGAAGATGTTATGGCGAACCCGCAGGTCACGCGACACTATCTGCAGAGCGTGCTGGCGCATCAGGAGCGGGAAATCTTTATGGCGCTGTTTCTTGATAACCAGCACCGCGTATTACAGGCGCAGAAGATCTTTATGGGCTCTATCAACAGCGTCGAGGTGCATCCGCGCGAAATCGTGCGCGAGGCGCTGAAGCTTAACGCGGCGGCGATTATTCTCGCGCATAATCATCCTTCCGGCATGGCGGAGCCAAGCCGCGCCGATCGCCATATTACGCATAAGGTCAGCGCGGCCTGCACCCTGCTGAATATACGCCTGCTCGATCATCTGGTGATCGGTCACGGCGAATATGTCTCTTTTGCGGAGCGTGGCTGGCTGTGAAAAGCCAGGGCCGGCAGGTGCAGATGGCGGGTTTTTGCACGATCTTCAGGGATCTTTATCTGTTCGGGACTTGAGCACTTGCGCTGAGCGGCGTATACTACGCCACCTTTGAGAATCTCGGGTTTGGCGTTTGGGCCAGCTTAGCGGGTTCACATGGAACTCGCCTGGCGGGCTATGAGCCTGACGAGGCGGCCAAGACCTAGTTTTTAAAGCTCGAGCTGATTTGATTTTTGGAGAATAGACATGTCACGAGTCTGCCAGGTAACTGGAAAGCGTCCGGTGACCGGTAACAACCGTTCCCACGCAATGAACGCGACGAAACGCCGTTTCCTTCCGAACCTGCACTCACACCGTTTTTGGGTTGAGGGCGAGAAGCGCTTCGTTACTCTGCGTGTATCTGCTAAAGGTATGCGTGTTATTGATAAAAAGGGCATCGATACGGTTCTGGCCGAAATCCGCGCCCGTGGTGAGAAGTACTAAGGAACTGAATCATGGCTAAAGGTATTCGTGAGAAGATCAAGCTGGTTTCCTCTGCTGGTACAGGTCACTTCTATACCACCACGAAGAACAAACGTACTAAACCTGAGAAGCTGGAACTGAAAAAGTTCGATCCGGTTGTACGTCAGCACGTGATCTACAAAGAAGCCAAAATTAAATAATTTTGGTGTTCTGTGAAAAACCCGGCTTCGGCCGGGTTTTTTGTTTTTGCCGCTTTTTGAGGAGAGAACATGCCGGAATTACCCGAGGTCGAAACCAGCCGACGCGGCATAGAACCGCATCTGGTGGGCGAAAAAATTTTACATGCGGTGGTGCGCAATAGCCGCCTGCGCTGGCCGGTGTCGCAGGAGATCCATGCGCTCAGCGACCAGCCTGTGCTGAGCGTGCAGCGCCGCGCTAAATATCTGCTGCTGGAGCTGCCGCACGGCTGGATCATTATCCACCTCGGCATGTCCGGCAGCCTGCGCGTGCTGCCGGAAGAGCAGCCCGCCGCAAAGCACGATCATGTCGATTTAGTGATGAGCAACGGCAAAGTGCTGCGCTACACCGATCCGCGCCGCTTCGGCGCCTGGCTGTGGAGCACCGATCCCGAAGGCAGCAACGTGCTGGCGCACCTGGGGCCTGAGCCGCTTGGCGACGCCTTTAGCGGTGACTATCTGTATGAGAAGTCGCGCGGCAAGCGCACGGCGGTTAAGCAGTGGCTGATGGACAACAAGGTGGTGGTCGGCGTCGGCAACATCTACGCCAGCGAATCGCTGTTCACGGCCGGGATCCTGCCCGATCGTCCGGCGATGAGCCTGAGCAATGAAGAGGCGCAGCGTCTGGCCGCGACCATTAAGGCGGTGCTGCTGCGTTCGATAGAGCAGGGCGGCACCACGCTGCGCGACTTTTTACAGAGCGACGGCAAGCCCGGCTATTTTGCTCAGGAGCTGCAGGTTTACGGCCGCGCCGGTGAGCCCTGTCGCGCCTGCGGCACGCCCATCGTCAGCGGCAAGCATGGGCAGCGCAGCACCTTCTGGTGCCCCAACTGCCAGCGTTAATCAGGCCAGCTTCGCCAGCAGCGCCTGCAGCACGTGCGGCGGTAAAAAGGCGCTGACGTCGCCGCCGTGGCGCGCTACCTCTTTGACCAGCGACGAAGAGACGAAAGAGAAGCCTTCGGTCGGCATCAGAAACACGCTCTCCAGCGTCGGCAGCAGATGGCGGTTCATATGGGCGAGCTGCATCTCATACTCGAAGTCGGAAACCGCGCGCAGGCCGCGCACCAGCACGTTGGCCTGCTGCGCCCGGGCGAAGTTCGCCATTAAATCGCTAAATCCCGCCACCTCAACGTTCGGCAGATGCGCCACCATATTTCGCGCCAGCTCGACGCGCTCGTCCAGGCTAAACATCGGCTTCTTGCTCGGGCTGGCGGCGACCGCCAGCACTACTTGATCGAACATCTGCGCGGCGCGCGTCACGATATCGAGATGGCCGAGCGTAACGGGATCGAAGGTTCCGGGATAAATCGCTTTAGTGCTCATAGACGGCCTTTGTCTGCGGCATGATTCAGCGCCCACAGCGCGGAATATTTGTTGAAGGTGTACTGCGCGTTGACCACGGCCAGAATCCAGCCCTGTTTGCCGTCGAGAAAGCCTGCGCGCAGCAGAAGCGTTTTCAGAAAGGCACCCAGCGTATGGGAAAAGAGCGAGAAGAAGCCGCAGCGCTTGCCGCGCTGATGGCGCTCCTGCGCCCAGGCGGCGGCATAGGCCAGCTGCTTCTGCTGGAAAACAATCAGGTCACGGCAGGTGAGATGTTGCAGGTCGCCCTGCAGCCGCACCACCGGCGCGCCCTGGGTTTCCAGCGACTCGTGCACCAGGTTGTCGTTATAGCTCAGCGCGCGCGGATAGAGGCGTATAACGCGATCCGGGTACCAGCCGCTGTGACGCATAAAGCGGCCGAGAAAGAGATTGCTGCGGTTCAGGCTGTAGACGGTACCGGAAGGCGGCTGCATCAGTACCGCTTCAATGCTGGCGCGCAGCGCCGGCGTCACGCGCTCGTCGGCATCGATCATCAGAATCATCTCGCCGCTGGCGTAGCGCTGCGCGCGCTGGCGCTGTTTGCCGAATCCGGCCCATGCCTCGGCGCGATAAACTTTAGCGCCAGCCTGGCGTGCAATCTCGGCGGTCTCGTCGCTGCTGCCCGCATCCAGCAGGATAATCTCGTCCGCCCAGCTGACGGAAGCGAGGCAGTCGGGCAGCAGTGCCGCTTCGTTTTTGGCGATCATCACCACGGAAAGGCGTTGGCGAGCAGTCATCAGTGGGCCCGCGGCGGTAAATGGGGTTCAAGCAGCTGCAATAAACGCTGCAGCGCGCCCTGATTCTGGTGCAGCACTTCAACCGCGTGACGGCCGTAATAAAGACGGTAATCCTCATCCTGCAGCAGGTTGGTCACCTCTTTCTCCAGCGATATTACGTCGGTGACGGTAATCAGGCCCTGCGCCTGCTGCAGCCTGGCGCAGATATCCTTAAAGTTCCAGATATGGGGGCCCATCAGCACCGGAATGGCGTGGGCGGCAGGCTCAAGCGGATTGTGTCCGCCGCGCTCTACCAGGCTGCCGCCGACGAAAGCGAGGTCGGCGATGCCATAAAGCAGCATCAGCTCGCCCATGGTGTCGCCGATCACCACCTGGGTTGACCCGGAAGGAATTTCGCCGCTGCTGCGCAGGATAAAGCTGAAGTTGCGTTTCTGCGTCAGGTTGCGCGCATCGGTAAAGCGCTCCGGATGGCGCGGCACCAGAATCAACAGCAGGTCGGGAAAGGTTTGCAGCAGGCGGCGATGGGCGTCCAGCACGATCGCCTCTTCCCCTTCGTGAGTGCTGGTGGCGATCCAGACCGGACGGCGCGGCGCCCACTGACGACGCAGCGTTATCGCTCTGGCGGCCAGCTCGGGCGTTACGGAAATATCGAATTTCAGGCTGCCGGTCACCGCCAGCTGCGAGCGTTTTAGCCCCAGCGCCAAAAAGCGATCGGCATCTTCCGTATTTTGCGCGGCAATCAGGGTAATGCGCTGCAGCAGGTCGCGCATAAAGCCGCCCAGCTTGCGATAGCCTTTAGCGGAACGCTCCGACAGGCGCGCGTTGGCGATGACCAGCGGGATCTGCCGCTGATGCAGGATGCGGATGATATTGGGCCACAGCTCGGTTTCCATGATGATCACCAGCCGCGGATTGACCGTGTCGAGAAAACGGTTGATGGCGCCAGGCAGATCGTAAGGCAGATAAACGTGATGCACATCTTTGCCGAACGCCGACTGCGCGCGCTCAGAGCCGGTCGGCGTCATGGTGGTCACGGTAATCGGCAAGGTCGGGTAACGATGACGCAGCGCGCGCACCAGGGGAACCGCGGCCAGGGTTTCGCCGACGGAGACCGAATGCAGCACGATACCGTCCGGCTCCACTTTTCCCGTGCAGTAGCCGTAGCGCTCTGCCCAGCGTTTACGGTACGCCGGCGCTTTACGGCCGCGCAGCCAGAGGCGCAGCCAGATGAGCGGCTGGATGAGGTAGAGCAGAACGGTATAGAGGGTTGTCATAGTTATCGTTTCGACAGCCTGGCAGAAAAAATTTCACATAAATCAATCTATGTTACCAGAAAGCCCAGATACGCTCACCACTTTGTCAGCGACGCAGCAGGACCTGCTGATAAAGGGACGTCAGTGACTGCGCCAGACGCTGAGGACCATAAGGCTCGATTCTGCGCCTTGCGGCTTCGCCTAAACGCGAATCAACCGAAAGCGCCGGTATCGCCCTAATAGCCTGATTCAACGCCTTGATATCTAACGCATCGCAAACGAAGCCTTCCTGACCAGCGGTAATAAATTCCGCGCCACCGCAGCCGGTGCTGGTGATGACCGGCAAACCGCAGGCCATCGCCTCCAGCACGACATTCGGAAAGGGATCGTAGAGCGTCGGCAGCAGCAGGCCGTCGGCGGCATGGTAGAAGGGCTGCACATCCTGCTGCACGCCGACAAACCGCAGCCTGTCGAGGCAGTTTAGCTGATTGGCGAGCTGCTGATAGCGCGACAGCTGCTTGTCCTGGCCGACCACAATCAGGTAGCGGTCGCTGTTCGCCAGCGCCTCAATCGCCGCCTTTAACCCTTTACGCTCAAAGCCTGAGCCGACGTAGATGAGTACCGTCGCGTTCTCCGGCAGCTGCAGCTGCTGACGCGTTGCACGGCGGCTCGCCTCGCTGGCAGGCTGAAAGCGCTGAGCGTCGATGGCGTTATGAATAACGTGGATTTTCTCCGCACTCAGCGAAAAACAGCGCAGGATGTCGCGCTTCACCATCTCTGAGTTGCAGATGACCGCCTTCAGGGACGCGGCGTTGAACATCTCCGCTTCCGCCCGCAGTACGTAGCGATGATAGGGACTCAGGGCGGCGCTGATGCGCTGCCACGGCGAGACGATGCGCGCCCGCTGCTCCAGCCAGACGCGATGCACGCCGTCGCCGGCGCGGAAAATATCGCAGCCCGCGATGCGCTCATGGCTCTGGACAATATCGAACCGCTCTTTTTCCCAGCAGGCGCGCGCCGCGCGCGCAAAGCCGCGCTCGCGCGAAATCCGTCCCAGCTTCGGCGGATTGCAGATGTGCAGATGCCAGTCGGGATTCGGCGTTCCCTGCCAGCTGCGCGTGATGATATTGAGATCGAGCTGCTCGCTGCCGAGCGCTTCCAGCGCGCGCGAGATAAAGCGTTCGGCGCCGCCGTCGGGGCGATACTTCTGTCGGACGATCGCCAGGCGTAATTTAGTCATGCAGAAAATCCCTTGCGGCTTCGACCACATCGTCGACTGGAATGGCGCTGAGATAGCGCTCGCGGGTGTTGGTATCGATGGCGTCGGGATTAGGCAGCGGGCCGTAATCGCCAGCCCAGATAACGCGGTTATGGTCGCCCCATGGCCGCCAGAACTGCAGCTTGGTCGGCCCGAACAGCGCGATGCAGGGCGTGTCGAGCGCGGCGGCCATATGCATCGGCGCGGAGTCGACGCCGATAAAGAGTCGGGCGCGGTCGATCAGCGCCGCCAGCTGCGGCAGCGTGAGCTGGCCCGCCAGCGTCGCCAGATGCGGCGTCGTGCAGAGCGCCTGGATGCGCGCAATCATCGCCATCTCATGCTTGTCGGGCGCGGCGGTCAGCACCACTTTGCGGTTCGCCTGCGCCAGCTGGTCGATGGTCGCGGCGACCTTCTCCTCTTCCCAGCACTTAAAGTTCCAGCGCGAGGTGGGCTGAAAGACGATAAACCCCGAGTCGACGCCCTGTTCAGCCAGCAGCGCATCGACTTTTTGTCCGTCGACGGCGCTGTAGTGCATAGAGGCGCGCGCGCCCTGCGGCGCGATACCGAGTGGCGTCAGCGCCGTCATATTCTGCTCTACCGTATGCAGCTGATTATGGTTGCTGGTCGGCACCAGGCAGTTGTGGCAGCGCCGCCAGAAGGCGTTGTTGCGCTTATTGAATGCGAAGCCGATACGCAGCGGCGCGCCGCTAACCAGGGTAATCAGCGCGCTGCGCCACTGGTCGGCAAGATTGATAACGATATCGTAGTGGCTGGCGCGTACGGCGGCGAGCAGGTCGCGCTCGTGGCGCAGTTTGCGCCAGCTTCCTTCCTGCTTCCACTTGCGGTCGATAACGTGCAGCTGGCGAATCGCGGGATGCGCCTCCAGCATCGGCCGCGTCTCTTTGTAGAGCAGCACGTCGATATTGGCCTGCGGATAGCGCTGGCGCAGCGCGTTGATAACCGGCGTGGTAAGCAGCATATCGCCGTGATGGCGCAGCTTGATTAGCAAAATATTGTGTGGGGTAACGTCTGCGTGAGTCGGGTTTGCCATACACAAATGCTCTTAATTTTCAGTGAGGCGATTGTAGGGCAAACCCTTCAGAGGGGAAACCTGCGGCGGCGGTTATTTGTCTCGCCAGCGCCAGAGGCGACTCAGCCACAGCAGCAGCTGATACCACTGTTTGACGCCGCGCGCGTTGCGCAGCATACGCAGATGCGTCTTGCTGGCGAAAATATCCTGGATAATCGCCTGTTTCGCCGCCGGATCGGGCTCGCGGCGCACGCAGTGGCAGACGCTCAGGGCTTCGTGAGTAATCTGGGCATGAAAAGCCGGGTAGATCGTCACGCTCTCTTTATAGCGCGCGTTGATCTCCTCCAGCATGCGGGCGATCTTCAGGTAGTGGCGCTGATACTCCACGTTGCGCTGGCCGGTACGCTTGCGGTTGCTGATCGAGGCGTCGTGCATGTAGTAGCGATAGAGCACCTGTTCGGTATAGCGTACGCGCCGCGCGTTGAACATAAATTCGGTGGTCCAGGGGATATCCTGATGATGCAAACCTGGCTCGAACCAGAGCTGCTTCTGCTCAATCAGCGACCGGCGGTAGATGCCCAGCCAGACCACATGCAGGTAACGCCGGGTTTTCAGCGCGGTATTCAGCCAGGCGGCGCCGCCCAGTACCGGCGTGCTGCGCAGGCGCTCCAGCGGGATCATTGGCCTGGTGCGCTGGTCGCGCTGGAAAAACCATTCGGCGTTGCACTGCGCGGCGTCGAGATCGTCCTGTTCCGCCATCTCTACCAGCGTTTTATACATCTCGGGCCGCATGGTGTCGTCTGAATCAGGAAAGGTAACGTACTTGCCGCGTGCGACGCGCAGTCCGGCATTGCGCGCGCGCGATACGCCGCCGTTTTCCTGATGAATAACCCTGATATGGGCGTGCTGCGCGGCGTACGCCTCGGCGCGCGCGCCGGAATCGTCGGTCGAGCCGTCGTCGACGATAATGATTTCCAGCGAGGTCAGAGTCTGCGCCAGCAGCGACTGCATAAAGGCATCGAACATCTCCCCCGCGTTGTACATGGGAGAGATGATGCTGAGCAAAGGAGAAGAATCAGGCTGTCCTGTCATATTGTTCGTTTGTTTTTCCGTCGCGCCAGCTGCTTGTCCAGCCTGGCGGAAATGAAATCGTGGATATCGTTAAGCTTGCGTGCATCCAGCTTATAGAGCTGTTCAGCCGGATGATGGAACTGATAGAGCGCCTCAAAGACAAACGAGGAGGGCGCTATGTGGTCTGGGCCAATCAACAGCACGTCGCCAAGAGGGCGTTGCTCCTCAACGCTGCACGGCCCATATATCAGGATCACCGGCACCTGCTGCGCGTCCGCAATATAGACATTCCCGGAGTCCGAAGCGATGTAAAAGTCCATTTCGCTAATAGCGGCCGGCAGGCTCTCCAGCGGAAGCTTACCGATGAGATTAACAATATTCTCTCGCTCGCCGGTTACCTTGAAGAGCTCCTGCATGCGGGTCTGCTCATTGGGGGCGCCAAAGGCGTAAAAGGTGCAGGGTAAATCGTCCAGGCTATCGAACAGCGTTTTCCAGATGGCGGGTGGAATGGTTTTAGCCTGGTTGCCTGCGGTGATGCTAAAGCCGATCCTGGCGCCATGACCTGAATAAATCTCTTCCGGCAGCCTCTCCGGCTGCCAGAGCGGGCGGGTAGCGTGAGTAGGGTAGCTCTCTTTAGTAAACGAGCGGTCAGCCAGTTTTAAATAGTTCTCTACCGTTAGCGTGTTTTTTTCATGGCTGACCACGCCGCTGGCGGTCAGGTAAAAAATGTCCTGATAGGCTTTGCGCTTATAGGTGGTTAAAAATTGCTTATTGCTGGCGTTGCAGCAGGCAGCGATAAATAAATTGAGGTTGTTGGGATGCAGCAGATAGATATTGTCGTAACGATTGAGCAGCTGCGCTATCAGCCTGAACTTCTTTATCAGGCTGCTTTTGTGATCTTCGATATACCAGAGGGTCTCCAGCGTATCGTCGCGCTCCGCCAGCGGCGCAACGCTGCGGCTTAATAGCGCATCGCTTGTTTGCAGATGGGCAAGCAGCGGCGTGATATTCACGAAATCGCCGATTTTAGCCGTCTGAATCACCAGATTTTTACCCGTGCGGGGATGCAGCAGCTTCATCACCCACTTGACCGGCAGAAACAGTAGAAAAAGTAGTACGTAATTCAAAATATTTTCCCTTTATCCGGTCACGCCGAAAGGGAGACCTTTTTAGCTCGTAAGCTGCGGAGCGGCAGATAATTCCGTGTGCGACCGCTGCGCAAGCTGTAGATACTGCTCGCAAATAACGGAAAGACTATAAATGCTTAGGTCGAGATGATGCAACTCGGGCGGGCAATGATAGATTTCATGCATTTTCTCCGCCAGAGAGGCGGCGTTCATCTCAGCGAGTCCACGCGCCAAATCGTGCGTCAGGATGGTCGCCGGTCCGCCCGGACAGCGCGTGCTGACCACCGGCGTCTGACAGATTAACGCTTCGACCAGCACGTTGCCGAATCCTTCGCTATCGGAGCTGACGACCAGCAGCCGGGCATGGCGTATCCAGGGATAGGGATTCGCCTGAAATCCCTGAAAGATTACCCGCTCTGCAATACCCAGGCTATCCGCCAGGCGGCGCAGCTGCGCCGCACGTTCAGGGCTGCCCTGGCCAAGCAGCACCAGCGGAGCCTGAATACCGCTTTGCGCATAGGCTTCAAGCAACCTGTCGTGGCGTTTGGTTTCGTGGAAGCGCCCCACATGAAGAATGAAATCGGTGCCGGCCAGCGGACAGGGTTTTGCCGCCAGCTGTTTGATCTGTTCGAAATCGAATGGATTGGCGATTACCTGGGTACGGCTCGGCCGCACGCCGACGTTTTCAATGAGATCCTCAAGCACGTAGGGCGAGACGGCAATCAGCTGGCTGTTATGGTAGACATGGCGGATTTTCAAGCGTTTCAGCCACAGCGAGAACCCCGACTTACGCGCCAGGTAAGAGGCTGAAAAGACGCCGTGCAGGCAATACCAGGTTTTGCGGGGATCCAGCGCGCGCGCGTGCCTGACGATACGGTCGGTTTTATGAAGGTGTGACAGCGCCAGGTCAAACGCGCCCTCAGCCTTTTGCGCCTGGTTAACCGCCTCATCGAGCAGGCGCGCGCGACGATGCGTTTCGGTGAGTTTACGCCACGGCAGTTTGCAGCGATCTTTAATCACCTTGTAATCGACGCCTTCAGGAATCGGGTAGTCGCAAACGCTACGCAAAGAGAAGAGCGAGACGCGATGTCCCAGCGCCACCAGCCCTTCCGCCAGCGTCAGCACGACTTTCTCAGCGCCTCCGCCAGGCAAGCCATCAATGATCATCAGTATGCGTTTCGACAAAATACCTACCTCAACATGCCAGCCTGTATAGAGTGAAACCCAAGGCTGTCTCGACCTGGCAGCAAAAAGTGTATAAACACTAATCTTATTATCGGCTCGATTTTAAGGGAGCCGCGAGGGAAAAGCCTAACCTTGTTTTTCATAACCTTAACTTAACAAGGCGTAAGAAATTACAGCGTAAATAAGTTTAGTTTAACCAAACATGCTCTGCTATCGGAGAAACAAAGCCGTCTGCGGTTAAATTTTTTGCGACTTGTGCTTAGCCTGCGTAACATAACGCGTTATAACGCCCCCTCGTATTACGGATAAGTCATGGAAAAACCAGCATTTTTAATTACGCTCGATACTGAAGGCGATAACCTGTGGCGCAACCGTAGCGGGCAGGTCACGACGCATAACGTCCGTTTTCTGCCGCGTTTCCAGGCGCTCTGTGAGAAATATGGTTTTAAACCCACCTGGCTGACCAATTACGAGATGGCGAGCGATCCCGCCTATGTCGATTTTGCCCGCGATTTTCTGGCGCGCGGACAGGGCGAAGTGGGTATGCACCTGCACGCCTGGCATAGCCCGCCCGCTCACGCGCTGACCGATGATGACTGGCGCTATCAGCCCTACCTTATCGAATATCCCGAGCAGATCCTGCGCGACAAAGTCGCCTTTATGACCGATCTGCTGGAGGAGACGTTTCAGACCAAAATGCGCAGCCATCGCGCAGGCCGTTGGGCGTTCAACGAAATCTACGCGCAGGCGCTGGTGGATAACGGCTACCTTGTCGACTGTTCCGTCACGCCGCGCGTTGACTGGCGCGGCTCCACGGGCGCGCCGCAGGGAAAGGGCGGCACCGATTACAGCCGTTTCCCTGACCGCGCCTACTTCCTCGATCTCAACGATATCTCGCAGCCTGGCCAGTCAGGCCTGCTGGAAGTGCCCATGAGCATCCAGTATCGGCACGGCGCTGTCGCCAGCCGATTGAAAAAAGCCTGGGATGGCCTGCGCGGCAAACAGCGGGGTCCTTCCGTAAACTGGCTCCGGCCGGTCGGCGGCAACCTGGCGCAGATGAAAAAAGTGACAGAACAGTGCTTAAGCCAGGGCAGCGACTACGTGGAGTTTATGCTGCACTCTTCCGAATTCATGCCCGACGGCAGTCCGACCTTTAAAAATGAGGCGGATATTGAGCGTTTGTATGACGATCTGGAGCAGCTGTTTAGCTGGTTGCAGAGCCGTACCCAGGGCATGACGCTGACAACATTTGCCGAGCAGAAAAAGCAGCTGTTACTCCCGGCGGTATAGCGCTGCCGCAGGCTTTTTTTTGCCAATGCGGCGCAGTGAAGAGAAAAAGGTATCCAGGCCGGGATAGCGCATCTGCCAGTATTTCTTCGGCCTGCAGTGGCCTCGACACAGCACGGCGGCGGCTTTTAGCGCTTTTCGGGTATCGGCGGAATAGCAGTAATAGCCATACAGCGCCTTTGACATGCTTTTTATTTCGCTAAAGCAATTCAGCATCATGCCCGCTGCCAGCCTCTGAAAATCAGGCTCGCTGCGTCTCGCTTCAGCCATCGTTCGTATTTTTTCCAGCGCGAAGAGCATGTCGCCTGTATCGCTCGGACGAACGTTGCGCGTTATGCCGCGGCGGTTGTCGCGGTAGTAGTAGAGCGTGTTCTCCAGATGGCTAATCCGGCGCGTTTTGAAGTACTGAAAGGGCGTAAAAATAACATCTTCGTAGCGACGGCCATCTTCGAAACGCTCATCAGCCAACAGGGTATGGCGATAGATGCGATTCCACAAATGCCACATCGCGCGCTGAAACAGCGGCTGCAGGCAAGCGAGGCCCTGCGAAGAAAAATCGTAGGGCGTTCGCTGCGCCGTTTCGCCCTGCGGCGCGACAGGCGGCGTCTCGTCAAAGCGCGCATAGTTAAAATCAATCAGGTCATCGCTGCCTGCAAGCAGCACAGGTTTAATGACCGCATAGTAGTTGCTGCTTACCAGGTCGTCGCCGTCCAGGAAGGTCACAAACTCGCCGTGCGCGTGCCGTAATCCCACATTGCGCGTTGTCGCAATGCCCTGATTTTGCTGGCGGATAAAGGTGATATGGCAGTGAGCGTAGCGCGCCGCCAGCGCTGTAACCTGCTGCGTTGAGCTGTCGGTCGAACCATCATCGATAATAACGATCTGCATATCGTCATCAGCCTGGGCCAGTAGCGAGGTCAGACAGGCGGTAATAAACGCTTCGTCATTGTGAAAAGGCACGATGACGCTCAGCAGGTAGCGCTGTTCTGCCATTAACGACGATCCTCGGACAGATAAGGCTGTTTCACGATCATGACGCTGAAGATAATTGCCAGACAATAAAGCAGCGTTCCTTCCGTACTAAAGAAAATAACGTCGCTCAGCCCATAAATAATGAGCGAGATCCCGACAGAGAGTAACGCCGGGTTGCGCAGCGGCCTGAAGCCGCTATAAATCAGGCTCAGGTAGAGGCCGATAAGCGAAACAATGCCGAACAGACCTTTGATTGAAAAGTTTTCCAGCATTTCGTTATGCATGTGCACGGTGAGATAGATCCGCGCGCCGTACAGGCTGGGGTTTTGTTTAATAAGGGCTTCCGCTTTCTCGCCGCGCTCTTCAGCCGACTGGCCTGCCAGGGCGGTGGCACCGGTTTTTATGGCGACGGTCTGCATGCTGAGACGGGAGATAATCGAGTTCTCTCCCTGCGTCTCGTGCATCATCGCAATGTTATCTTTGAGATCCTGAATACGCGCCTGAATTTTGCTTTGGAACACCAGCGCGCTAATCACCAGCAATACCGGCAGGGCGGTAAAAAGAATGATTTTATGCTTACGCTGTATGACATCTTTGGTGAACAGCACCTGAATCAGCACCAGAATGGGATAGGCCAGCATAGCCGCGCGCGTTCCGGTCAGAATGATGGTGGTATAGGTCACCATAAACAGCAGGGCAAACAGCCAGACCTTATGCCGCGTTCTGAATAACAGCGCGGATTTAATAAAAACCAGGTTCACCGCAGTAAGGATATAGGCGGCGATAGTGGCGCGATCGTAATTAAGCTCGACGCGACCGATTTCAAGATGGATACCCTGATACAGCGCATAGGCGTTTACCGCGAGTCCTGTAATCATGGCGGCAACCAGCGCGCTTCGCTGGTGGATGCGCTGGTTGTTCAGCGTAACCAGCAGCAGAAACGAGGCGGCAATCTGCAGCCTGCCGGTTGACTGATACTGGCGATAAAGCGTGATGTAATCGCCCGGCTGTTTATAAATCGTCGTCCAGAGAATGCTCACCAGTCCGACCAGGAAAAGGGCGACGGGCAACACCAGATGCTTTTTCTCGTGCAGATAATATCTGGCGTGGATGATAAAACCCGCCAGCGCCAGATAGCTGGTGATGTAAAAAACGTTTCTGCCGAATGAGCCGCCGAAGGGCGCGGTCAAAAAGGCGAGCGCGCAGCCGGCGAAAATGAGCAGGCTAAAATAGAGAGGCGGCGAATCCTGTCGAAATAAGGTCAGCTTAATGTTCATCATTACTACCTGTTATAGCGCTCAATGCGCCGTTGAATTCAGTCCTGAAAACGGCGTAATCAAAATGTTCTTTTGTCCACTGTTTCGCCTGTTGGCTAAAACGCTGATAGGTTTGCTGATCACATAAAGTTTCTACCGCATCGGCGCAGGCAACATGAGAAAGCAGCAGCGGCCGGGTCATAATATTTCGTACGGGATCGTAGACGTCGTAAGGAAAGTCGACGCGTATTCCCGTCAGCTTGTCATGCTCTTCAATCGAGACGGAAGGCGTAAGGCCGATGCCGCACACGCCGTTTTTTATTACTTCAGGCTGCCCGTCAACCAGGGGATAAATAACCGGAACGCCAAAATAGAGAGACTCCATGCAGGAGAGGCCGAAAGGTTCCGTTACCGGCGTGCTCATATAGATATCGATGCGGTTGAAAAAGGGCGCGATATCCTGCTGGAAGCCGCTAAAAGTGACTTTATCCTCAATGCCCAGCCTGCTGGCCAGCGCGATAAAGGCGTCGCGATCGGGCCCTTTGCCGGCGATCTCAAGCGTTACGTCGCGGCCGCGGCGCAGCAACTCTTTTAGCGTCAACAGCGTGACGCTTATGCCTTTCAGGCTGACCTGGCGCGAGGCGGTGCCGATTTTGATCGGCGACGTGAGTACGCGCGGTTCCGGGCGTATGCCGGGCGGCGTCATGATGCGGTTAATGACCACATAATGGGGGCAAGGCAGGTTGAAACGATGCTTCATCACCTCTGAAGAGGCTGACGAGGCGGAGATGACGCCATCCAGCATGCGCATAAAGCTCAGGGTCTTATGATTCTCTGGATAGCGCCAGGAACAGCCATGATCGTAATAGACCAGCTTCGCGCGTTTCGGCCTGGCTGTCAGTCGCGGCACCAGGTCCCAGACGACAACGACCTGCGCATCGCTGGCGTCAACCCGCTTCTGCAGCAGATACTTTCTGAGAAACTGAGGCGCCTTGAGCCGAAGACCATTAACTAGCCGGTTGGCGAAAACGATCTTTTGCTGCGGCATCTGCCGTCGGATATCGTCGTCAATCTCATTGCTGATGCAGATAACCTCATCTTTGCCATCAGAAAAGTCATTGATATATTGAAGAAAAAGACGCTCGACGCCGCCCATCTTGCCGAGATTGATAATGTGGAGCTTTTTCATCCTAAAAACGTCTCCAGCCTCTCGGCAACCGCTTGCGCACTGATATCGGACATGCTGTTGCCCTGAGGAGGGCAGAGAGCCTGCTGATTCTGCCCATATCCCCCAATCAGCCCCGGATCCGTCGGCCCGTAGAGCGTGATATTGGGGCGATCGAGCGCCGCGGTCAGATGGCTTAAGCCGGTGTCCACCGACACCACCGCCTTCGCGCCCGCCAGCTCGCGCGCTATCGCTTCCAGCGTCAGCTTCGGCAGCACCTCGACATAGTCGAAGCCTTCCGCCAGGCGCTGGGCGCGCTGATGCTCATGCTCGGCGCCCCAGGGCAGCTTGATACGCAGGCCAGCGGTTTGCAGCAGCCCGATCAGCTCGCGCCAGTGGCTTTCCGGCCAGTGTTTGTTATCGCGTGTCGTGGCGTGAAGAAACACCAGATAGGGAGCGATATCCTGCGGCACATCGCGCAGAAAGTGCGCGGCGATGGCGTAGTCGCCCTGGGTTTGCGGCTTCTCGTAGCCGAGACTCTTCGCGAACAGCTCGCGCGTGCGCTCTACCGCATGCTGCTTTTTATCAATCTCATGGCGTTGGTCGTACCACCAGCTGGCGAAGGGTTCGCGCGCGCTGCGGCTGTCCTGGCCATGCTTGACGCCTCTGGCGAGACGGGTCACCAGCGCGGCGCTTTTAATCAGCCCCTGCGCGTCGATCACCACATCATACTGGCGCGACTGCAAATCGCGCTTGAAGCGCACCCGCTCTTCGCGCTGCTGACTGCCGAACCAGTGTTTGCGCCAGCGGCGAATGGCGACCGGCAGGACTTTATCCACCGCCGGATGCCATGAGGGGATCTGGGCGAAATTCTCCTCTACCACCCAGTCAAAGCGAATGCCGGGGATCGCCTGCATGGCGTCGGTTAACGCGGGAAGGGTATGAAGCACATCGCCCATTGACGACGTTTTGACGATCAGGACGTGCATGCCGTCTCCTGCGGATGAGCCAGCAGTTCGCTCAGTTCCTGATAAACGCGCGGCGGCTGGATGTCGATCAGGCTCTGATGGTAGCCCTGTACGGCATCGCCTTTGCGCACCTTATGGTAGCCGGTAATCAGGCGGATAATGCGCACCTGTTTTGAAAGCGGCGGCGTGAAATCGGGACTGCTTGGGCCGTACAGCGCCACCAGCGGCCGGTTGAGCGCGGCGGCGATATGCATCAGCCCTGAATCATTGCTGACCACGGCGTCGCAGCGCGCAATCAGGATAACCGCCTGCTCAAGCTGCGTCTCGCCCGCCAGGTTGCGGCAATAGTGGCGCGCCTCGGCGGGCAGCGCTGCGATAATCTCTTCGCCGCACTCGCGATCTTTTGCTGAACCGAACAGCACAACCTGTTTGCCTTCGGCAATCAGCTGCTGTGCCAGCGCGGCATAGTGATAGTGCGGCCAGCGCTTCGCCGGCCCAAACTCCGCGCCCGGGCAAAAACCGATTAGCGGCCGCTCCGCCGAGATCTGAAACTGGGCGGAGGTTTCGATTTTCTCCTGGTCGTCTACCTGAAGCTGGGGCCAGAGCAGCGGCTGCGGCAGCTGCTGCGCCGAAGCGACCGGCGCATCGCAGGCCAGCGCGATATAGCGCTCCACCATCAGCGGAAACGCCGCCTTATCCAGCACGCGCACATCGTTCAGTAGCCCGTAGCGCATCTCGCCGCGCCAGCCGATGCGGCGTTTAATCCTGGCGAAAAAAGGCACCAGCGCGGATTTAAACGAATTCGGCAGCACGTAGGCGCGATCGTAGCCGCTGGCGCGCAGCGATTTGCCGATGCGCCGACGCTCGCCGAGCGCCAGTGCGCCGTGCCCGAGTGGCATCGCCAGCGCCTGATTCACTTCCGGCATGCGCGACAGCAGCGGACGGCACCAGGCCGGCGCCATTACGTCAATCACGGCGTCCGGATGTTGAGCCTTGAGGGTGCGATAGAGGCTTTGCGACATCATCATATCGCCGACCCACGATGGGCCAATAACCAGAATTTTCATCGCGGGTACGCGTTCCTTATGCGCTGCGGTTTAGCCAGGCCATATACTCGGCCACGCCCTGCGCAACGGTTTTAAACGGTTTGTCATAGCCGGCCGCGCGCAGGCTGGTGAGATCGGCCTGAGTATAGGCCTGATAACGGCCTTTCAGTTTTTCCGGGAAGGGAATGTACTCAATTTGCCCTTTCTGGTGGAATTTCAGCACTGCGTCCGCCACTTCCTGGAACGATTCGGCGCGACCGGTGCCGCAGTTATAGATACCGGAGATCTGGTTTTCCCAGCACCACAGATTGACCGCAACCACGTCGTCAACGTGAATAAAGTCGCGCTGGAAGCCCTCGCTGCCTTCAAACAGCTTAGGGTTTTCGCCATTGGCGATCTGCGTGTTGAGATGAAACGCCACGCTCGCCATGCTGCCTTTGTGACCTTCGCGCGGGCCGTAGACGTTAAAGTAGCGGAAGCCGCACACGGGCGAATCCGCTTCCGGCAGGATCTGGCGCACATAGTGATCGAACAGCATTTTTGAGTAGCCGTAGACGTTCAGCGGCTGCTCATATTCGCGTTTCTCGATAAAGTTGTCGTTGCGGCCGCCGTAGGTGGCGGCGGAAGAGGCGTAAAGGAAAGGAATTTCGCGCTCAAGGCAGTAGTGCAGCAGATCTTTCGAGTACTGATAGTTATTGTCCATCATGTACTTGCCGTCCCACTCCGTGGTCGCGGAGCAGGCGCCTTCATGGAATACCGCCTCGATTGGACCGAAATCCTCACCCGCTGCGATATAGGTCAGAAACTCCTCTTTATCCATGTAGTCGCTGATATCCAGATCGGCCAGATTGACGAACTTGGTGCCATCTTTCAGGTTGTCGACGACCAGAATATCGCTGATGCCGCGATCGTTGAGCGCCTTGACGATATTGCTGCCAATCATTCCTGCGCCGCCAGTGACGATAATCATGTGCTCTACCTTTAAACGTTGGGGCATGAAACAGGCGGTTTCACGCGCTAATGTCTCACATCATAACATTTCATCACGGAGCAGACAGCCAGATGACTCCGACACGCCGCCGTCTCCACGTGCTCTGACGTGAACTATGCTGCAAAATTAACATTCTCCTGGTGGATTTATCGTTAGCACCCTTCTTCTTCAGTAAGATGTGCCGAATTTATGCCATCTGAGGAGAACAATGATGACAGCGCAATTTTATCAGCAGATCCGCCAGCAGCTCGATACGGCGCACCGGGAAGGGTTGTTCAAGCAGGAGCGCATTATTACCTCCGCGCAGCAAACCGATATCGAGGTCGGCCAGCAGCAGGTCATCAACTTTTGCGCCAACAACTATTTAGGGCTGGCCAACCATCCGGCGCTGATCCAGGCGGCGAAAGAGGGCATGGAAACGCACGGTTTTGGCATGGCCTCGGTGCGCTTTATCTGCGGCACGCAGGACACGCATAAGCAGCTGGAGAAAAAGCTGGCGGCGTTTCTCGGCATGGAGGATGCCATTCTCTATTCCTCCTGCTTCGACGCCAACGGCGGCCTGTTTGAAACGCTGCTCGACGCGGAAGACGCGATTATTTCCGACGCGCTCAATCACGCCTCGATTATTGACGGCGTGCGGCTCTGTAAGGCGCAGCGCTATCGCTACGCCAATAACGATATGCAGGCGCTGCGCGCCTGTCTGGTCGAGGCGCGGGAGAAAGGCGCGCGCCATATTCTTATCGCCACCGACGGCGTCTTCTCTATGGACGGGGTGATCGCCAACCTGCGCGGCATCTGCGATCTCGCCGACGAGTTTAATGCGCTGGTGATGGTGGATGACTCCCATGCTGTGGGCTTTGTCGGCGCGGCCGGTCGCGGCACGCATGAATATTGCGACGTCATGGATCGCGTCGACATTATTACCGGCACGCTGGGTAAGGCGCTGGGCGGCGCTTCCGGCGGCTATACCGCCGCTCGCGCCGAGGTGGTCGAATGGCTGCGTCAGCGCTCGCGTCCCTATCTCTTCTCTAATTCGCTGGCGCCGGCGATCGTTGCCGCTTCCATCCGCGTGCTCGACCTGTTGAGCGAGGGCGACGGTCTGCGCCAGCGCCTGTGGGACAACGCCCGCTTCTTCCGCGAAAAAATGACGGCGGCCGGTTTTACCCTGGCGGGTGCCGATCACGCCATTATTCCCGTGATGCTGGGGGAAGCAAGCGTGGCGCAGGAATTCGCTCGTTTGCTGCAGCAGGAGGGCATTTACGTTACCGGCTTTTTCTATCCGGTGGTGCCGCGCGGCCAGGCGCGCATCCGCACGCAGATTTCGGCGGCGCATACCCAGCAGCAGCTGGAGCGCGCGATCGAAGCCTTTACCCGCATTGGACAACAGCTTGGCGTGATCGCCTGAGGAGCTCTGCATGAAAGCGTTAGCCAAACTTCACGCCCGGGAAGGCATCTGGATGGTGACCGATGCGCCGATCCCGGAGCCGGGCCACAACGATTTGCTGATCAAGATCCGTAAAACCGCCATCTGCGGCACCGATATCCATATCTACAACTGGGATGACTGGTCGCGCAAAACCATTCCAGTACCGATGATCGTCGGACATGAGTATGTCGGCGAAGTCGTCGCCATCGGCCAGGAGGTGCGCGGCTTCAGCATCGGCGATCGCGTCTCCGGCGAAGGGCATATTACCTGCGGACACTGCCGCAACTGTCGCGCCGGCCGCACCCATCTGTGCCGCAATACCATTGGCGTCGGCGTCAACCGACAGGGCTGCTTTGCCGAGTATCTGGTGATCCCCGCCTTCAACGCCTTCCGCATTCCCGACAATATTTCCGACGAGCTGGCCGCGATTTTTGATCCCTTCGGCAATGCGGTGCATACCGCGCTGTCGTTCGACCTGGTAGGCGAAGATGTGCTGATCTCCGGCGCCGGTCCAATCGGCATAATGGCCGCGGCGGTGTGTAAACATGTCGGCGCGCGCAACGTGGTCATCACCGATATCAACGACTATCGCCTCGAGCTGGCGCGCACCATGGGCGTGACGCGCGCGGTCAACGTGGCGCATGAAGATCTGCGCGCGGTGATGCGCGAGCTGGGCATGACGGAAGGGTTCGACGTGGGGCTGGAGATGTCCGGCGCGCCGCCGGCGTTTCGCACCCTGCTGGAGGTGATGAACCACGGCGGGCGTATTGCGCTGCTGGGCATCCCGCCGGGCGAGATGGCGATCGACTGGAATCAGGTGATCTTCAAGGGGCTGTTTATTAAGGGCATCTACGGCCGCGAGATGTTTGAAACCTGGTACAAGATGGCGGCGCTGATTCAGTCAGGGCTCGATCTGACGCCCGTGATCACGCACCGCTACGCTATCAACGACTTCCAGCAGGGCTTCGATGAGATGCGCTCCGGACGCTCAGGGAAAGTGGTGCTGAGCTGGGATTAAAAAAGCCGCGCGGGCGGCTTTCTGTTACTGCTGCTGCTTTTCCGCATCCGTCAGGTAGCGCACCTTGCGGGTGTAGTCCTGCCCTTTAAAGGTCAGCGGCTGACGAGGATCGGCCAGATATTTTTGCCATTCGGCAAGCGGGAAGCCGCCGTGCGCGCCGACCACCTCTGGCGGGATGACGCCTGGCTTGCCGCCGATGCGCTTGGATACCGGCCAGTTCGCCCACTCGCCCAGGTTGACGGTGCGCAGGTCGAGCAGATCCAGCAGGCACGCCAGCGGCAGCTGATCGGTCGGCGGCTGGCTGTCGTTCATTAATTTCCAGGTGTCGTCGAACAGCGTCAGCCAGAGCGGGCAGACGCGCTGCCAGGTCTGACGCGTGGCCGCCAGATAGGCGCCGTTAACGTGATCTTCGAGGTAGGGACGCACGCTGAGCTGATAGTAGGCGGGGATTGTCTCCTGCGTCGCGCCGGCCAGTTTGGCAATCATCTTGCCCTGGCGAAAGCTGGAATAAAAATGCCCGTCTTTCATGCGGATGTCAGGCATTTTAAGCAGGTTGAGATCGGAATCGATCATCAGGATCCCGTCACCCTGCGCATGCAGCGGCGCCTGCATTTTGATCAGTCGGCTGCGATAAATTTGCTTGTAGGGATAGGCCGCTTCGCGATGCGGCACCTCCAGCGTCACAATGCGGGTTTTACGCGTCAGCTCGCCAAATGCGGCGGCGGGCTGGTCGCTAACGATAACGATCTCCTGCGCCGCGGTGGCAAAGCGCTCGGCAAACAGCGCGCTGAGCTTCGCTTCTTCAACGTAATCCTCTCCGGTACAGGGAATGACGATAGAGGTCACGGGGATGGCGCCCTGCACGTCGGACTGCGCGTAAGGCAGATTATGGCGTGCGCGCACGCGACGAAAACGGGGATTGAGAAAGTTAAGCATGCTTCTTCCTTGTGACGCTTTTCAGAATGGTTTCCACGCCGTTTACATAGTGTTCGATGGCGTACTGCGATCGAACGCGCGCCGACGCGGCATGGGTTAATCGTTGACGTAAGGCCGCGTCCTGCCAGAGCGTGACGAGGTGTTGAGTTAACTGCGCCACATCGCCATATTCGAACAGCAGGCCAGTGTCGTCAGGGTTGATTAGCTCCTCTGTGCCGACTACGCGTGAGCCAATCACCGCCGTATTGACCAGCATCGCTTCCAGCACCACGCGCGGCAGCCCTTCGCTGCGGGAAGCCAGGATAAAGACGTCGAAAGCGGCGAGGTAATCCAGCGCGTTATTCTGAAAGCCGGTAAATATTACCCGATCGAGAATCGCTTCTCTGGCGGCCTGCTGGCGCAGCGCAGCCGCTTCAGGCCCATCGCCGACCACGATCATTTTCCAGTTTGCTTCGGGACAGGCCTGTTTGAAATGGCTTAGCGCCTGCAGAACATGATGGTTCGACTTGCGCAGGATCAGGGAGCCGATGGTGCCGAAAATAAAGGTGTCCGCCGGCAGGTTTAAGCGCTGGCGCGCCGCCGCGCGCTCAGGCAACGGCTGATGGATATCGATCGCGTTGGAGACGGTAAAACAGCGCGACGCCTCAACGCCGCCGTCGCGTAAGGTCTGATTCACGCCGTACGACACGGCGATAACGGCATCGCACCTGTCATTCACCATTTTCGCCAGGCGGGCATTCATCAGCGGCTCAATGCGGCAGTGCTGTACCACGGCAATATCCAGACCCTGAGCGGCGAGATAGCCTTCGACATTGGTACTGGGCTGATTATTCATATAGAGCGTGTCGTAGCGGCCTTGCTGCAGCAGCGCGCGCAGCTTGCAGGCGTTTGGCCGGACGCGCCAGCGCGCGTCGATAGCGTCGACCGCCTCTTTTTTCAGGCGGCGATTGAAGAAAAGCAGGGCGCGTGCCGCTTCCTTGGCGAGTTTCGCCCAGCCGGGCTGCTTTTTCTGAGGAATAAAGACGACCGGTATAGCGATGGCGTTCAGCACCGATTCGATGGTTTCGCCGTTACCGCGCGCGTAATTGTGGTAAAAGCAGCAGGTAATATCGAAAGCGTCGCGGTCGATGCGTTTAAGCAGCTCCAGCATGCTGTTGGTGCCGCCGCCCCATTCTCTGCCGTTATCCAGCAGCATAATCTTTTGTTTCGCCGTCCTCATCCTGACAGAAATCCTTATAACCGGTCTGCGTCGCTCGCACCGGATTATAGTGATTTCTGATCAGAAAAGAATGTTAAGGCTGAAACACCGCGCGAAATAGCGTGTTAAAAAAGCTGTTTCAGTCCTGTTACCACCAGGCTCTGGCTCGCGCTTTCCCATACCGCATCAAGCGCCCTGGTCGCCGGAACCGGCTGCGGCTGCACTTTACAAATGCCTGGCGGCTGGAAGCCTGGATTATGCGGACGCGGCGGCTGCTGCGGTTTCGCTGGCGACGTCGCGCCGCGCAGCGGTTCGTTCAGCAGCTGGCTTGGGCGCACCAGCGTAATATCCGCAGGCAGCGTCGGCAGCATCTGCTGCAGCACGCGCACCGTATTGGGATGCGGATGGCCGATAGCGATGGCATAGCCGTCGCGCTGCGCCAGCTTAACGGCGCGCGTAAACTGTTGGCGAATCGCGCTGATATCCTGGCTGTCGTCCAGAAAGACGCGGCGCTTCAGCACCTTCACGCGCGTGCCTTGCGCGGCGGGCACCGACTGGCTATTGCCGATGGTCATGCTGTCGAGAAAGTAGAAATTGTACTGATTAAGCGCCTGCATCATCTTTACCATGCCGGGCAGGCTGGAGGTCATTTTGCTGCCCATATGGTTGTTCAGGCCGACGGCGTAAGGCACGCTGTTGACCGCGCTGCGCAGGATGCGCGCGATCTCTTCGCTGCTCATCTCCGGCGTCAGGGTATCCTTCTCCAGCGGCTGTTTGCTGAGCGGCGCCATAGGGAGATGGATCAGCACCTCATGGCCGCTCTGATGCGCTTTCGTTGCCATCTGGCGCGCGCCGGGCGCGTCAGGCAGCACCGCGACGGAGATCGCGGCGGGCATCTGCAGCACTTTGTTCTCTTCAGAAGGGCGATAGCCGAAGTCGTCGATAACGATGGCGAGTTTGCCCGCATGGGCAGCGCAGCTTAACAGCAGTCCGCCGATAGCGGCGGCGAGATGGCGACGTTGAAAAAACACTTATCTTCCTAACCACGGGAGTGGATTGACGGCCTGTCCCTGACGTCGGATTTCAAAATAGAGCGACGGCGTACCGCGTCCGCCGCTGGTGCCCACCAGGGCGATAGGCTGTCCTGCCTTCACCTGGGCGCCAACGCTGACCAGCGCGCTCTGGTTATAGCCGTAGAGACTCATATCTCCTTTGCCGTGCTCAAGCACCACGACGAGCCCGTAACCCTGCAGCCAGTCTGCCATTAGCACGCGACCGTCGGCAATCGCTTTGACTTCTGCGCCTTCTGGCGCATCGATCACCAGCCCTTTCCAGCGCAGTTCGCCCTGAAGCTGTTCGCCGAAGCGATGTTCGATACGACCGCGCACCGGCCACAGCGCCTGGCCGCCTGCGCGGCCCAGACCGCCGGTTCGCGCCACCAGTTCGCGTTCGCTCTGGGTAGGCTGGTAGGTCGAGCCTTTGGCTTTCGCCTGCGCCTGACGCTGGCGCACTTTTTCCGCTTCCCGCGCCTCGCGCGCCGCGCGCTCTCGCGCCTCGCGTTCAGCCCGGGCGATTTTGTCCTGCAGGCGGCTTTCGTTCTGCCGCATCTCCACCAGATCGGCCTGGTCTTTTTCCAGCGCGTTTTCCAGTTCGCTCAGCGTTTTCTTGCGCGCCGCGCTCGCCTGCTGCAGCTTCTCCTGCTGGCCTTGCTGCTGGGCCAGCAGCGTTTTTTGCTGCTGCTGTTTCTGCTCCAGTGAGGCTTTTTGCTCACCCAGCGTCTGACGCGTTTTTTGCAGCGCGTCGATGCTCTGCTGGCGCGCGTCGTTGAGGTAGCCGAAGTAGGCGAGAATACGTTCGCTGCGCTGGCTCTCTTCGCCGCCCAGCAGGAGCTGCACGCCGTTATGCTTGCCCTGACGGAAAGCCGCGTCCAGCTGCTGCGCCAGCAGGGTTTCCTGCTGCGCCTGCTGCTTTTCAAGCCGCGCGATCGAGGCGGTGAGCTGGCTGACTTCGCGGCTGAGCGCGTTCAGGCTGTTGCGGGTTTCGCGCAGCTGACGGCTGGCCTGCGCAATGATCTTTTCCTGGCTCTGCAGCTGATCGAGCAGCTTGCTGCGCGCAATCTTCTGCGCCTTAACGCTTTTCTCTTTTTCGGCAATATTTTGCTGAATGGATTTCAGCTGCGATTTGCTGTCGTCGGCGCTGTGCGCGGCCGCAGGCAATAACAGAACGCCCGCGCAGAGCAGGCTGAAGGAGAGAGTGGACAAGTGTGCAGGCAACGGGCGTTTCTTTCCGCTGTGACGAGTCCTTGTGGCTAAAACAGTCGCTTTTCCCTTCATAGGCCAGTGATTATTCCACGATGAACAGCCGCTTACCAGCGCAACGCCCTGGGATTTCCTTTTCCAAAGATGTCGGTCTTTATCCCGATGCCGAATAAGGGTTGTGCCATTTTTGCGATACGGCAATTTTTTTTAGAAAATGACGCACAAATCGTAACTCTGGCCGCTTAGCGTCTGTACATGAGAAGTGGCGCAGGTATACTCAGAACCCTTGTTTTTAGCTTAATTAGCCCGGTCTGGAGTCTTTACCCCTCATGCAAGAAATTATGCAGTTTGCAAGCAATCACACCATCCTCAGTCTGGCATGGGTCGTTTTACTGATTTTGGTGATTGTTACCACCTTTAAAGGGATGTTTTCTAAGGTGAAAGTTATCAGCCGCGGCGAAGCGACCCGCCTGATTAACAAAGAAGAGGCGGTAGTAGTGGACGTGCGGTCGCGTGACGATTACCGCAGAGGACATATTTCGGGCGCGCTGAACGTTGCGGCGGCGGACATCAAAAAAGGCAGCTTCGGCGAGCTGGAAAAGCATAAAGCTCAGCCCATAATTGTGGTGTGCGCCACCGGCCAGAGCGCGAGCGAGCCGGCTGAAAAACTGAGCGCCGCCGGCTTTAGCCAGGTGACCGTTCTGAAAGACGGCATTAGCGGCTGGAGCGGAGACAACCTTCCGCTGGTGCGCGGAAAATAACATCTACCGAGGTACGTAACATGGCTAATGTTGAGATTTACACCAAGGCGACCTGTCCTTTCTGCCACCGGGCGAAGGCGCTGTTGAGTCAAAAAGGTGTGTCGTTTCAGGAGATCCCTATCGACGGGAACGCCGCGAAACGCGAAGAGATGATCAAACGCAGCGGCCGTACCACCGTGCCTCAGATTTTCATTGACGCGCAGCACATCGGCGGCTGCGACGACCTTTACGCGCTGGACAGTCGTGAAGGATTAGATCCGCTACTGCAGGCGTAAGAGCGGCGCAGGATTTTTCAACTCACAGGACTTAGTCAGATGTCAGAACAAAACACCAACGAAATGCAATTCCAGATTCAACGCGTTTACACCAAAGACGTTTCTTTCGAAGCGCCGAACGCGCCGCAGGTTTTCCAGAAAGAGTGGGAGCCGGAAGTGAAGCTGGATCTGGATACTGCGTCATCACAGCTGGCTGACGAAGTTTATGAAGTGGTGCTGCGCGTGACCGTGACCGCCAGCGTTGGCGAAGAAACCGCATTCCTGTGCGAAGTTCAGCAGGCGGGCATCTTCACCATCAGCGGCATCGAAGGCACGCAGATGGCGCACTGCCTGGGCGCTTACTGCCCGAACATCCTGTTCCCGTACGCGCGCGAATGCATCACCAGCCTGGTGTCTCGTGGCACCTTCCCGCAGCTTAACCTGGCGCCGGTAAACTTTGACGCGCTGTTCATGAATTACCTGCAGCAGCAAGGCGAAGGTGCCGAATCACATCAGGATGCCTGATGACTACACACGCTTCGATTAGCGTCATCGGTGCCGGCTCGTACGGCACCGCTCTGGCCATTACCTTAGCCCGCAACGGCCATCCCGTGCTGCTGTGGGGACACAATCCCGCGCATCTGGCGCAGCTGCAGGCCGAACGCTGCAACAGCGCTTTTCTCCCCGACGTGCCTTTTCCCGATAACCTTGAGCTTGAGCCCGACTTAGCCCGCGCCATTGCGGCCAGCCGCGATCTGCTGGTGGTGGTGCCGAGCCATGTGTTCGGCGACGTGCTGAAGCAAATTAAACCGCATCTGCGCGCTGAGTCGCGCATCGTCTGGGCGACCAAAGGGCTGGAGAGAGAAACCGGAAGGCTTCTGCAGGATGTGGCGCGCGACATCCTCGGCGACGCGACGCCGCTTGCAGTCATTTCCGGGCCGACCTTTGCCAAAGAGCTGGCGGCGGGCCTGCCGACCGCGATCGCGCTGGCGGCGACCGATGCCACTTTCGCCGACGATTTGCAGCAAAAGCTGCACTGCGGCAAGAGCTTCCGCGTTTACAACAACCCTGACTTTATCGGCGTGCAGCTGGGCGGCGCGGTAAAAAATGTCATCGCCATCGGTGCGGGCATCTCCGACGGCATCGGCTTCGGCGCCAATGCGCGTACCGCGCTGATTACGCGCGGCCTGGCGGAAATGAGCCGTCTCGGCGCCGCGCTGGGGGCTGATGCCACCACTTTTATGGGCATGGCCGGCTTAGGCGATCTGGTGCTGACCTGTACTGATAATCAGTCGCGCAACCGCCGTTTCGGCCTGATGCTGGGCCAGGGCGAAGAGGTGGATAACGCGCAACGCATTATCGGACAAGTTGTAGAAGGCTACAAAAACACCAAAGAAGTCAAGGCATTGGCTGAGCGTGTCGGCGTTGAAATGCCGATTACCGAGCAAATCTATCAGGTACTCTATTGCGGAAAACCGGCGCGAGAGGCAGCATTGAGCCTGTTAGGCCGTACAAGGAAGGATGAAAACGGTTCAGGCTGATGCGGGATGCGCAGCATAGTCACCTGTAGCGCCATTCAGGCGCTTTTTTTTCGGGAGAAAACTGCAATGTCGTCTGATGAGTTAGAACTGGTCTGGAACAACATCAAAGCGGAAGCGCGCGCGCTGGCCGATTGCGAGCCGATGCTGGCCAGCTTTTATCATGCGACTTTGTTGAAACACGAAAATCTCGGCAGCGCCCTGAGCTATATGCTGGCCAACAAGCTCGCCAATCCCATTATGCCCGCTATTGCCATTCGCGAAATCGTCGAAGAGGCCTATCGTCAGGATCCTTCAATGATCGCCTCGGCCGCGCTCGACATTCAGGCGGTACGCCAGCGCGACCCGGCAGTAGATAAATACTCTACGCCGCTGCTCTACCTGAAAGGTTTTCATGCGCTGCAGGCCTATCGCATTGGGCACTGGCTGTGGAACGAAGGGCGTCGCGCCTTAGCGGTCTATCTGCAAAACGAAATTTCCGTCTCGTTCGCCGTGGATATTCATCCGGCGGCCAACATCGGCCACGGTATCATGCTTGACCACGCCACCGGCATCGTTATCGGCGAAACGGCAGTCGTGGAGAACGACGTCTCGATCCTGCAGTCGGTGACGCTGGGCGGTACCGGCAAAACCAGCGGCGATCGCCATCCGAAAATCCGCGAAGGCGTGATGATCGGCGCGGGGGCGAAGATCCTCGGCAATATCGAGGTCGGACGCGGCGCGAAAATTGGCGCAGGCTCGGTGGTATTGCAGCCCGTACCGCCGCATACCACTGCCGCAGGCGTGCCAGCGCGCATCGTCGGCAAACCGGCGAGCGACAAACCCTCAATGGACATGGATCAACACTTCAACGGCACCGTGCCGGGCTTTGAGTTCGGCGACGGGATCTAACTGAGCCGCGCGCCTGCGTAATCGAGCTGGCGCCAGGCTTCATACACCACCACCGATACCGCATTCGACAGATTCATGCTGCGGCTCTCCGCGCGCATCGGGATACGGATTTTATGCTCTGGCGGCAGCGCGTCGAGGATCCCGGCGGGCAGTCCGCGGCTCTCCGGCCCAAACAGCAGATAGTCGCCCGCCTGGTAGCTCACCGCGCTGTGCGCCGGCGTTCCCTTGGTGGTGAGCGCAAACAGCCGCGTGGGCTGCTCAGTGCGTAGAAACGCCTCATAGCTTGCATGCTTCTGAATCGCGGTAAATTCGTGATAGTCGAGACCGGCGCGGCGCAGCCGTTTGTCGTCCCATGCGAAACCAAGCGGTTCAATCAGATGCAGCTGAAAGCCGGTATTGGCGCAGAGGCGAATAATATTGCCGGTATTCGGCGGGATTTCTGGTTCAAATAAGACGATGTTAAGCATAAGGCCCCCGATAACAGGGGCCGAAGCATAGCAAATTATTGGCGGCTGGAGGAGTAGAGCGGCAGCCAGAGCGTCAGGCGCAGGCCGCCGAGCGGGCTGTCGTCGGCCTTCACCCAGCCGCGGTGCTGCTGGATGGCGGTTTCGACAATCGCCAGACCGAGCCCCGTGCCGCCTGATTCGCGGTCGCGTGCCTCATCGGTGCGGTAGAAGGGACGGAATATCTGCTCGCGATCTTCCGGGCTGACGCCCGGGCCGTCATCGTCGACGTGCACCGTCAGGCCGCTGATATCCACCGAAAAGCTGACGCTGATATGCGAGTGCGAGTAGCGCAGCGCGTTGCGTACGATGTTCTCCAGCGCGCTCTCCAGCGCATGTGGGTTGCCGTAAAGCGGCCAGGGACCGGGCGGATAGGGCACGTCGAGCTGCTTGCCCATCTGCTCCGCTTCGAACTTCGCATCTTCCAGCACGTCGTTCCAGAGCTGATTCGCTTTCATTGCCTCGCTGACCAGCGCGTTCTTGTGCTGGGTGCGCGACAGCACCAGCAGATCGTTGATCATGCCGTCCAGACGCTGCGCTTCCATTTCGATACGCTCCAGCTCTTTGCCTTCGCCGTGGCGGCGGCGCAGCAGCGCCGTGGCCAGCTGCAGACGCGTCAGCGGCGTGCGCAGCTCATGGCTGATATCCGACAGCAGACGCTGCTGCGAGGTCATCATGCGCTCGAGCGCGCTCACCATCTGGTTGAAGCTGGAGCCGGCGGCGAGAAACTCCTGCGGCCCCGACTCCAGTTCTGGATGTTGACGCAGGTTGCCGCTGGCGACTTCATCCGCCGCGTATTTCAGCTTGCGTGCCGGACGCGCCAGGCTCCACGCCAGCCACAGCAGCAGCGGCGAGCTAATCAGCATGGTAACGATCAGCAGCAGCAGCGGCCGGTCAAACAGCAAATTGATAAAATCGAGCTGCGAGCTGGTCGCCGGTCGGATCAGATAGAGCTGGTAGTTATCTTCGCCGTCGCGCACCGCGAAGGGACCAACCATTTCGATACGGCCATACTTCTTTTTCTGCGGATGATCGGCGTTGTCGGACTGGCCGATAAAGTTGCGAATCACCTGCATTTCATTATGCTGCGCGCCAATGACGCGGCCTTCGCTGGTGACCAGCAGCAGGCGCTGGCCCGGCGGCGCCCATTTGTCGATAGCGCGCGAGAGCCGGCGCCACCACATCAAATCGTTGGGCGGATCCTGCGCCAGCTCCAGTTCGACATGCTGTTCAATCATGGTGCCCTGGCGCTGCTCGCTATCGAGCAGCGAGGCCATCTGGCGGGAATCCAGTTTGGGCACCATCAATACCAGCATCAACACCAGCGCCAGGGTTAGCCAGAAAATGGCGAAGATGCGGGTGGTGAGGCTACCAATCATGAAGCCGAAACCATCAGATAGCCGCGGCCGCGCAAGGTTTTGAACCAGGGGTGGCCGTCGCGGCGCTCAGGTAATTTGCGGCGCAGGTTGGAGATATGCATATCGATAGCGCGGTCAAACGGCGTCAGACGCTTGCCAAGCACCTCCTGGCTCAGATGCTCGCGCGAGACGACCTGGCCGAGATGTTGCGCCAGCAGGTAGAGCAGGGTGAACTCAGTGCCGGTAAGATCCAGCGTCTGGTTGTCGAAACTCGCTTCCTGACGGCCTGGGTTCAGGCGCAGGCAGTCCACTTCCAGCGTCGGCGAGCTGCTATCGTGCTGCTGTTGCTGTTCGCTCCAGTTGGAACGGCGCAAAATCGCGCGTATACGCGCCACCAGCTCGCGATCGTTAAACGGCTTAGGCAGATAGTCATCTGCGCCCAGTTCGAGCCCCAGCACGCGATCCAGCTCGCTGCCGCGCGCGGTTAGCATGATGACGGGCGTTTGATGTTGCTGGCGTAGCTCTTTCAGCGTGTCGATACCGTTCTTTTTCGGCATCATCACATCGAGCAAAAGTAGATCAATAGAGGTATCCAGCAGGCTTAACGCCTGTTCGCCGTCGCTGGCTACCACCACTTCAAACCCTTCCATTTCTAACAGTTCTTTAAGCAGCGAAGTCAATTCGCGGTCATCGTCAACCAACAGGATTTTATTCATTTTTTATTGCCCTCCGCAGGCAAAATACCGTGTTCCTGACTTGTCAATCCAACGCTTTACGTAGTTTTACACCCCCTGACGGATGTTTGCAGCTGTCGCCGTACACTGGTCCTCGTTGAATCGCAAAACGGAACGGACTGGAGTAAACGATGCGCACAGTAACCGCCGTCGTCATTGCCTCAGCGATGGTTCTCAATCACGCCAGCGCAGGAGTGGCAGACACGACGACGATTGACGAAATGCATCACGGCGGATTGACGACAGGCAGTATGACGCAAAATCCGCAAAGCCACATGTTCGACGGCATCGAGTTGACGGAAGAACAGCGTCAACAGATGCGAGACCTGATGACGCAGGCGCGATATGAACGTTCTCCTGTCAGCATCAGCGATATCGAAAACATGCATGGTCTGATTACGGCGGACACATTTAACGAAGCGGCTATCCGCGCCCAGGCTGAGAAAATCGCTCAGGCGCAGATCGAACAGCATGTCGAGATGGCGCGTATTCGCAACCAGATGTATCACTTGCTTACGCCGGCTCAGCAGGCCGCGTTGCAGAAGAATTACGAGCGGCGCCTCGCTGAGCTGCGCAAGCTCTCAAATTTGCAGTCGGCTTCATCACTGCAAGCAGTGAGTAGTACCAGCAGTAACCAGTAACATAGTATCCCTGTTTTCCTTGCCATAGACACCATCCCTGTCTTCCCCGCCATGATGGCGGGGTTTTTTTTGTGATAATTTTAAGAAATCACCATTACTTATTTGTTAAAAACATCGTAAAGATGCCGGTAGATCTATTTTTTTATGTTTTTTTTAATGTTATTAATCTTATTTATAAAAGAATATGTGCGAGAGGATATCATTTCATTTTTCCACTGCTCTAATTCTGATTTTTCCCGATTCAATATGCCTAATTGATTGCGCAACTCATTATTATTCGCTTGTAGCTGAGCTATTTTTTGATTAAATTTATTTTTTTCTTCGTTGTTTTTGATGTATATCGTATTTTGCGCTTTTATATGATCCTGCAAGTTTGCATTGCTTTGCTGTAAAGATGCGTGCTCTTGTTGCAAATTTGCATGTTGCATATGAACTGTTCTACTTAAGTCATCAAGTTGTGCGAATTGCGATTTTAATATTTCATAATTATAATTCATTGTTCTAAAGGAATCGAAGGTCATATTGATTTTAGAAATGGTTTTAGAAAGTTTACAAATAAAATCATTTCTATTTTTAACATAGGATTTATCATCTTTAAGTATGCCTATTATTGCATCGAAATGATGATGTAAAGATATAACTTTTTCCTTTATGTCAACAGGAAGCATGTTTTTATGGCAGTGTAAAACCTGAGTAAAGAGATTTTTTGAATGCGTAACATAATACTCATTAAGGTTTAGCATGTTAAAAAGATCTCGGGTTTTACCGTTTTGCACGTAATCAAAAGCTACTGCTTTTTTACCATGACAGACTGCGGTTATAGCACCATGAAAGCTTACCCCTATGTACATATAACTATTTGCCAGTAGACTCATAATTTCGAACATATTCAATTCTTTTTCGTAAAGAGTATATTTTTTCTCGGCTTGCGTATTAATTTCTCTAAAGATGCTTTCATCATCATGAGTATATGCCAGAGGAAGCAGAATAATTTCATAACCCTCATTTTGAAAATAATTTAGTACTTTTACAATCTCAGGAATCGCCTCAACAGGTAGTAATCTATTTGCATGATAGACAATATATTATTTATCGCTGCTTCTTACTTTATTAAGTGAAGATGTAATGATTTTTTCTGGGATGCATTCTTTCATCATAAATGCAGAGTCAGGATAAACTAAAACATTTTTTTCTTCTATCCCACTATCTGTCAGTATTTTTTTCGAGTAATTATCTCTGACTGAAATATAATCAACAGAATAGATCAATGTTTGCGTCAATTCCTGATAGAAGTCACTGAAGTTTTGATGTCCACCAGGTAAATTCCAGATAAGTTTTACATTATACTTATACGCAATTATCGAAGGGATAATCCATGTTTCATATACGGGGTAATCTAAAAATTCTTCAGCATCCCTGCTTAGCTTTTGTTGCCCACTGGAATAATGTAATATTCCGCCGCCGCCAACAATAATAGCATCAAAATTATTATCAACATGCAAAGTTTCTAATTCAGATAAAGGATATACCGTTTCATTCAGCGATAAGCTTTGCTTACCGCCTAAAGGCGAAAAAAGAAACAGATTGCAATTGAGCCCTTTCATTTTCATTACAGACTGAAAAATAATTGGGAAGAGATGATCTCCATAATTTGCAATATCATAAACACCTGTAAATGCAATTTTAAGCTGCTTACTATACATGTTACGCTCTCACTTGTTTTTGAATTTATTAGTCTTTTATTGCCTTTTACATGATCATCGCTACATCAATTCTTGTATAGAGAAGAGATGTGAACTCAATAAATCAATATCTTGATAAATATGATTTAATCTTGTGTCTTGGTGCTAAGTGAAATTTAATAAGAGTAGTATAGCCGAAAAAATTAAAACAAACCGTAAATGAAGAGAAAATAATTAATATTTTATAATAAATTTTAATGCAAGTACATTTTAATAATTTATCATGTTATAAGATTAAACCAATTATTATTGGGTTTAACATGTAAATGATGTGCTCTTTAAATGTATCGGCCAGGCATTTCGGCAAAATATGATATATTATGCATTCAACGTCGAATGTGTGAATATAATAAAGTATGATAATTATAAATATTGATTTATTATTATAAGGTATCACAGTTGGTTCTTTTCTGATGTCCTGACTCAGGCTCTACTTATTTTTGGAATTATCTTTAAAAATTTTTTGTGATTACTTTAGCGCTACGTTTATTCGTGGAAAATGCGATATCGTTCCGCTTATTTATCTTTTAAGCGGGTTGGCTAATTATTCAACTTAATGATTTTAATAGAAAAGATTTATCCCGAGCCTGAGATTATATTACAATCAATAAGTTGCATGATTTAATATTTTCTTGTGTTATCTATCATGGCTTCTACACTTAATTCTGTCGCAGCAAGGAACGCGCACATCCCGGGAATTTAAATGGAGTGCATTAACCACATTACGTAATCAATCTGAATATATTAACGGAGTAAGTTATGGCAGAACATCGTGGTGGTTCAGGCAATTTCGCAGACAACCCGCAGAAAGCCTCTGAAGCCGGTAAAAAAGGCGGAAAAAGCAGCGGCGGCAGCGGTAATTTTAAAAACGATCGTGAAAAAGCCTCTGAAGCAGGCAAAAAAGGCGGTCAGAGCAACCACGGCGGCGGCCGTAGCTCTTCCTGACGAGTTTAGAGCTTAGCGGTAAACCGTGCGTTTCCCCAGGCGGGAAACGGTACCCCGTCCTCTTTGAGGGCGGGGTTTGTTTTTTCTGGCGTTCTGCCCGCTTTTCTCTTCTGATGATGCAGGGTTTATGCGCAGCGACAATCTGGATGTTAAACTTTAGCCATTCCTTTATTTCGGGTGCATGCCTGTAATGGCTGAGGGAGCACACTATGCAACCCACCTATGCTCGTCTGGTCAAGCGCGCGGCGCTGGCGGCGACGATCCTGGCGACCTGCCTGCTTCTCGTCAAAATCTCTGCCTGGTGGTATACCGGTTCGGTCAGCCTGCTGGCGGGCCTGGTCGACTCGCTGGTCGACATCGCCGCCTCGCTAACTAACCTTTTAGTCGTGCGCTATGCGCTGCAACCTGCTGACGCTAACCATACTTTTGGTCACGGCAAGGCGGAGTCGCTGGCGGCGCTGGCGCAAAGCATGTTTATCTCTGGTTCGGCGCTATTCTTGTTTTTGACCGGTATCCAGCATCTGGCTTCACCAAATACGCTGCGCGCGCCGCTGGTTGGGGTGGTGGTTACCGTGGTGGCGCTCTGTTCAACGCTGCTGCTGGTAGCATTTCAACGCTGGGTGGTACGACACACGCACAGCCAGGCGATTCGCGCTGACATGCTGCACTATCAGTCTGATGTGGTGATGAACGGCGCTATCCTGATCGCCCTGGGCTTAAGCAGCTATGGCTTCGCTCGCGCAGACGCGCTCTTCGCGTTAGGCATCGGCGTCTACATCTTGTACAGCGCATTGCGCATGGGCTATGACGCCGTGCAGTCGCTGCTGGATCGCGCGCTGCCGGAGGAAGAGCACAATATCATTCTCGATCTGGCGCTGAACTGGCCAGGCGTGGAGGGCGTGCATGATGTGCGTACGCGTCAGTCGGGGCCGACTAAATTTATCCAGCTGCATCTGGAGCTTAATGACGATTTGCCGCTGGTGCAGGCGCATCGCGTGGCGGATCAGGTAGAGAAGGCGCTGCGTCAGCGTTTCCCCGGCTCAGATGTGATTATTCATCAGGATCCCTGCTCTGTCGTGCCGATCGAACAGCAGAATTCACCCGGCTTTTAACCTGATTGAATCAGTTTTATCTATTTAAAATGACGAAGCGCTAACATTACTGCAAAAAATTTAGTGAAAACTTGTCTGACCTGAATCAATTCAGCAGCAAGCCTTTGATATACTATCTGCCATCACGGGTCGCGCATAGGGTATGCCGCTAAGCGGCGCACGACAGGCAGGATTAACTTTTCGTTTTAACAATCCAGAGGTTGTCATGATCAAAAAAATTGGTGTATTGACCAGCGGCGGCGACGCCCCCGGCATGAACGCAGCCATTCGCGGCGTTGTGCGATCAGCGCTGAGCGAAGGACTGGAAGTTTTTGGTATCTATGACGGCTATCTGGGACTGTACGAAGATCGGATGATCAATCTCGACCGCTACAGCGTATCGGACATGATTAACCGCGGCGGCACCTTTCTGGGCTCGGCGCGCTTCCCCGAGTTCCGCAACGACGAAGTGCGCCAGGTCGCGATTGAGAATATGAAAAAACGCGGCATCGATGCGCTGGTTGTCATCGGCGGCGACGGCTCCTATATGGGCGCGAAACGCCTGACCGAAATGGGCTTCCCGTGCATCGGCCTGCCGGGCACCATCGATAACGACGTTGCGGGTACCGACTACACCATCGGCTACTTCACCGCGCTGGAAACCGTGGTTGAGGCGATTGACCGCCTGCGCGACACCTCCTCTTCGCACCAGCGCATCTCTATTGTCGAGGTGATGGGACGCTACTGCGGCGACCTGACTCTGGCGGCGGCGATTGCGGGCGGCTGCGAATTTATCGTGCTGCCGGAAATTCCTTACACCCGCGAAGAGCTGGTCATGGAGATCAAAGCGGGCATCGCTAAAGGCAAAAAGCACGCCATCGTGGCGATCACCGAACATATCTGTGATATTGACGACCTGGCGAAGTATATCGAAGCGGAAACCAAACGCGAAACGCGCGCCACCGTGCTCGGTCATATTCAGCGCGGCGGCGCGCCTTGCGCGTACGACCGCATCCTCGCGTCGCGCATGGGCGCCTATGCGATTGAACTGCTGCTGCAGGGCTATGGCGGCCGCTGCGTTGGCATCCAGAACGAGAAGATGGTGCATCACGACATCATCGACGCTATCGAAAATATGAAGCGTCCGTTTAAGCGCGACTGGCTGGAAACCGCGAAAAAACTTTACTGATCTCAACAGGCTTCAGGCGCGCCTCTCGGGCGCGCTTTTATTTTGGCTGTCTATATTCCTGCCAGTTATAAATGCTTATTTTTAATTCTTTTAGCTCTAAAATGGTTTATGTCACGCTACCGGCATAATGACATCGGGAGCGTGCATAATGAACAAGTGGAGTATCGGTATTACCCTTCTGCTGGCTTCTGCCAGCGTTCTGGCAAAGGATTACCAGCTGTTAAACGTCTCTTACGATCCGACGCGCGAGCTGTACGAGCAGTACAACAAAGCCTTTGCGGCGCACTACAAGCAGGAAACCGGCGATAACGTGGTGATCCGCCAGTCGCACGGCGGTTCAGGCAAGCAGGCGACTTCCGTTATTAACGGCATTCGCGCCGATGTCGTGACGCTGGCGCTGCAATCCGATGTCGATGCCATCGCCGAACGCGGCCGTATTGATAAGAACTGGATCAAGCGTCTGCCGGACAACTCCGCGCCTTACACGTCCACCATTGTTTTCCTAGTGCGTAAAGGCAATCCCAAAGGCATTCACGACTGGCCAGATTTGATTAAGCCAGGCGTTTCAGTCATTACCCCAAATCCGAAAACCTCAGGCGGCGCACGCTGGAACTATCTGGCGGCATGGGGCTGGGCGCTGGATCAAAACAGCGGCGATCAGGCGAAGGCGCAGGCTTACGTAAAAGCGCTGTTTAAAAATGTCGAGGTTCAGGACTCCGGCGCGCGCGGCGCAACCAATACCTTCGTAGAGCGCGGCATCGGCGACGTGCTGATCGCCTGGGAAAACGAAGCCTACCTGGCGGTCGACAAGCTGGGTAAAGACAAATTTGAAATCGTCACGCCGAGCGAATCCATTCTGGCTGAACCTACCGTTTCCGTAGTGGATAAAGTGGTGGACAGTCAGGGAACGCGCGCCGTTGCGGACGCCTATCTGAAGTATCTCTACTCGCCGGAAGGCCAGACTATCGCAGCGCAAAACTACTACCGCCCGCGCGATGCGGAAGTGGCGAAGAAATTTGCCAGCACCTTTGCGCCGGTGAAGCTGTTTACCATCGATGATAAGTTCGGCGGCTGGACCCAGGCGCAGAAAACGCACTTTGCCGATGGCGGCACCTATGACCAGGTAATGAAGCCTTAATCGCGCAAGCGCAGTAAAAAACGGCCAGCCACATGCTGGCCGTTTTTGTTTGTGCGTGACATTGCGCGACGGCCAGGCGAGGATGCGGAAAAAAGCGGAAAGAGGAGCCTTGCTATGCAGGGACGTCGCCGAGCGCTGGGCCTGATTGCGCTGCTGCTGCTGTTGATGCTGATAAGCGGTTTAGTGATTGCCGCCTTCCACCTGCACAAAAACAGCGATGCGCTGTGGCACATCGTCAGTGAAAAGTGCGAGCCGAATCAGCGCGCAACGGGCAAACCCGCGCCCTGCCAGCGCGTCGAGCTTGCGCAAGGCTATGCGCTGCTCAAAGATCTGAACGGACCGCTACAGTATCTGCTTATCCCGCTGGCGAAAATCAGCGGCATGGAAAGCCCGGCGCTGCTTAATCCCGCGACGCCCAATTTTTTCGCCTTCGCCTGGCAAGCGCGCACGCAGCTGGCGGCAAAGCGCGGCGCGCCTGTTGCCGACAGCGCGCTGTCGCTGGCGATCAACGCCGAGTATGGCCGCACCCAGAATCAGCTGCATATCCATATCTCCTGCCTGCGCCCCGATGTGCGCCGCGCGCTGGATCGCCTCGCCCCCGCGCTCTCCAGCCGCTGGCAGACGGAAAAGCTGCGTCAGCACGCTTACCAGATACGCGCGCTTACCCTGCCGGAGCTGACGCAGCAGAGCCTGTTTATGCGCGTGGCCAGCGAGATCCCCAATGCGCGCGGCGAAATGGGCAAATATGGGCTGGCGCTGGCGGCGCTGCCGGATGGACGTCTGGCGGCAATGGCGCTTGAGCGCAACTGGCTGTTGCTAAACCGCGGCTCGGCGGAAGAGCTACAGGACCACAGCTGCGAGATTTTGCGGCAATAAAAAAGGCGGCCATCAGGCCGCCTTTTTTGCGTAGCGAACGTTACGCTTTTTTCGCTTCCGCCGCCGCTTTAACGATAACGGCGAAGGCGTCAGCCTTCAGCGAGGCGCCGCCGACCAGCGCGCCATCGATGTCCGGCTGGGTAAAGAGTTCAGCCGCGTTCTTGTCGTTAACAGAACCACCGTACTGAATGATCACCTGCTCGGCGACCGCAGCATCTTTCTTCGCGATGTGCTGGCGAATAAATTTGTGTACCGCCTGCGCCTGCGCCGGGGTCGCTGATTTGCCGGTGCCGATAGCCCAGACCGGCTCATAGGCGATAACCACGCCGTTAAACGCTTCCGCGCCCTGGGTTTCCAGCACCGCGTCGATCTGGCGCGCGCAGACTTCTTCAGTCTGACCCGCTTCGTTTTCCGCCTCGGTTTCACCAATGCACAGTACCGGCACCAGGCCAGCCGCTTTCAGCACGGCGAATTTCTTCGCGATAAACTCGTCGCTCTCTTTGTGGTAGGTGCGACGCTCAGAGTGGCCGATAATGATATATTTCGCGCCGATATCTTTCAGCATGTCCGCGGAGGTTTCGCCGGTGAAGGCGCCCGAGAGGTTGACGTCGACGTTCTGCGCGCCCAGAGCGATGTGGCTGCCGGAGATGGCGTGTTTCGCCTGGTCGAGGTAGATGGTCGGCGGGGCGATCGCCACGCCGCAACCGTCAACGCCGGAGAGCGCTTTGCGCAGGCCTTCGATCAGCTCGCCTGTCATCTGCTTGCTGCCATTCAGTTTCCAGTTACCCATAACCAATGGATGTCGCATTCTATCCTCCGCGTTACGCGATTCATTAAATTGCACTGCCGTCAGGCAGCGTAGACTGCCTGACAGTATAGAGATCTATCAAGTCAATGGCTTTGCTTTTCGTCATTTTTGCCGCCCTGATCGGCAGGCGGCAGCGCCAGTTTTATGGGCTCGATCGCGAAGGTCAGCCCCTTGTCGCCGTTGTCCGCCACCACGAAACGCAGCGCGCCTTCGGTGCGGGAAAAATAGCGCGCGCCTTTGCCTTCGCTCAGCAGCGCGTTCAGCTTTTGCCGCGCCTCGTCTGGGGAAAGGCCGGGCACAAAAAAGCGCAGCAGCGCCGTCATGTAGGCGAGCGCTTTCTCCTGCGACGCTTTCTGATCCGGTCCCGGCACCGGCAGCCAGGTGAGCTGCAGCGTTTTCACTTTTCCGGTTCCCTGTTCCAGCGCGGTGGAGGCGTAGAGCGTTTCGCTGATTTTGCTCGCCGCGCGCGTCAGGCGGCTGCTGTCGTTTCGGCTGTCGATGGCGCGATACTCCATCAGCGGCAGGTCGGCGTTGGCGGCGTTATACCGTTCGCGGAACTGGCCGATGGTCATATCAAAGGTAGGCGCGCCCGCCAGCAAATAGGGTGCGGCAGGCACGGATTCGCTGCGCTCGCGCAGCGTGGGATCGGCGGCAAATGCCGGGGCCGTTAGCGCAAGGCTCAGCAGCAGCGCGCCAGGCAGATTCTTCATTTCGTAGGCTCGACCAGTAAACTCTGCGCCAAATTAGAACGGGTTTTACCTGCGAAAGTCAAAAGCGCGACGGGCGAAATTTGTCCGCGGATAAGAATTACCTTATCGCCGCGCGGCTTACCAGTAGTGCTCGCTGGTGATGTGGCCGGGTTTTCGCTTCAGATGCTTGCGCATCTCGCGCGTCTCTTTCAGCATCTGCTGGGTATCGCGCACCATCTGCGGGTTGCCGCACAGCATAATATGGCCCGATTCCGCCTCTATCGGCAGGCCCACCGCGCGCTCCAGTTCGCCGCTTTCAATCAGCGCCGGCACGCGGCCGGTGAGGGATCCCGCTGCGTTTTCGCGACTCACCACCGTTTGAATGCGCAGCTTGCCGTTGTAGATCTGCTGCAGCGACTGCATCAGCGGCAGGTAGCTGAGATCGGCGGCGTAGCGCACTGCATGCACCAGCACGATGTGGTCGAAGCGATCCAGCCCTTCACCCTGTTGCAGAATAGAGAGGTAAGGCCCAATCGCCGTGCCGGTCGCCAGCATCCACAGGGTTTTGCACGGCGGGATCTCATCCAGCACAAAAAAGCCGGCGGCCTCTTTGGTTATCATCACGGTGTCGCCCGGCCTGAGCGCCTGCAGACGCGGGCTCAGTTTGCCCTCCGGCACCGTGACCAGATAGAACTCCAGCAGCGGATCGCTGGGCGCGTTGACGTAGGAGTAAGCGCGCTGCACGCGTTCGCCGTCTATCTCCAGTGCCAGCTTGGCGAACTGACCGGCGGTGAATGCATCGATCGGCGCATGCACCCGCAGACTGAACAGCGCGTCCGTCCAGTTCTTCACTTCCTTTACTTGCGCATTGACCCATTCAGCCATCATTACTCTCCTGGTCGTTGATTTTTCAGGCACAGTGTTATCATCGCGGCTGCAGGGCGCTTTTTCCACCCGCGCGCCGGTTTTTTGGCTCTAATCGACAAATGCACCGCACGTCTCAACACGCCGTTGCTCGCGGTTGACAAGGTGGTACGAAAACTTGACGCCTTTACGCCAGCCTCTTTACGCCCGTCTCTCGATTTGTCACGTAATCCTGATATTTTTCCCGCCATTAACCCGATGCAGCGCAGTTTGCTGCTGAATTAACTTTATTTCCCAGACCGAGATGTCGATGAAGAAGATGGAAAATCGGCCGTTGCTGCTGATGTTGATTTTAATGCTGGCGGTTGGGCAGATGGCGCAGACGATCTATGTCCCGGCGATGGCCGAGATGGCGGATGCGCTCAACGTGCACGACGGCACGCTGCAGCGCGTGATGGCGGCCTATCTGATGACCTATGGCGGATCGCAGCTGATCTATGGTCCACTCTCCGACAGCATTGGACGCCGTCCGGTGATCCTCGCTGGCATGACGATCTTTATGATCGGCGCCGTGACCGCGATGCTGGCGCCGTCGCTGAACGTGCTGGTGCTGGGCAGCGCCATTCAGGGGCTGGGCACCGGCGTGGCGGGCGTGATGGCGCGTACTATGCCGCGCGACCTCTATGCGGGCGTCGCGCTGCGTCAGGCGAATAGCCTGCTCAATATGGGGCTGCTGGTCAGTCCGCTGCTGGCGCCGGTTATCGGCGCGCTGCTGACGAAGCTGTTCGGCTGGCACGCCTGTTTCGCTTTCCTGCTGCTGCTCTGCGTCGCGGTGACCGGCGCGATGATGCGCTGGCTGCCGGAGACGCGTCCGCAAGGCGGCGAAGTTACGCCTTTTTTCCGCCGCTATCAGCGCCTGCTGCGCGACGCCAGCTTTGTACGCTTTATTGTGCTGCTGATCGGCGCGCTGGCGGGCATTGCGGTCTTCGAAGCGAGCTGCGGCGTGCTGCTGGGCGGCGTGCTGGGGCTGGATGCCTTTACCGTCAGCATTCTGTTTATTCTGCCGATCCCCGCCGCCTTTTTCGGCGCCTGGTTCGCCGGACGCGAGGCGCGCGCCTGGCATAGCCTGATGTGGACCGGCGTCAACAGCTGTCTGCTGGCGGGCGCGCTGATGTGGATCCCGGCGTGGTTCGGCATCATGAATATCTGGACGCTGCTGGTGCCCGCCGCGCTCTTCTTCTTCGGCGCGGGCATGCTGTTCCCGCTGGCGACCTCAGGCGCGATGGAGCCCTATGCGTGGCTGGCGGGCAGCGCTGGCGCGCTGATTGGCGGATTGCAAAACCTGGGATCGGGCGTTGTCGCCTGGGCGTCTGCGCTGCTGCCGCAGCGCGACCAGTTCAGCCTGGGCATGCTGATGTTCGCTACCGCGCTGGTGATGCTGCTCTGCTGGCTGCCGCTGTCGCGACAGCCAGAAAGCCAGAGCGGCACGGTTACAGGATAAAAGGATGCAGCGCCGCGTCTTTGCGGTCCAGATAGTGGATCGACTGGATGCGGCGAATCGTGCGCGATTTGCCGCGGATCAGCAGGGTTTCGCTGGTGGCGATATTGCCCTGACGCGTAATCCCTTTTAGCAGGTCGCCGCTGGTAATGCCGGTGGCGGCGAAGATAACGTTATCATTGCGCGCCATTCGCGCCAGCGGCAACACCTCGCCCGCTTTAATGCCCATTTCGTCGCAGCGCGCCAGCTCCTGCTCGCCGATGCGGCGATTCTCTTCGCTCTCGCCCTTAACCTCATGACGTGGCAGCAGACGGCCCTGCATATCGCCATCCAGCGCGCGGATCACCGCCGCTGACACCACGCCCTCCGGCGCGCCGCCGATGCCGTAAAGCACGTCGACCTCGCTGTCGGGCATACAGGTCAGAATAGAGGCCGCCACGTCGCCGTCCGGGAAGGCGAAGACGCGCACGCCAAGCTGCTGTAGCTGCGCGATAACCGCGTCGTGGCGCGGTTTCGCCAGAATAGAAACCGTCAGCTGCGCCAGCGGCTTGCCCAGCGCCGCGGCGATCTTGCGCAGGTTGGTTTCCAGCGGCAGATTGAGATCGATATGGCCGCGCGCCGCCGGGCCGACGATTAGCTTCTCCATATACATATCAGGCGCGTGCAGAAAGCTGCCCTTGTCGCCGACCGCCAGCACCGCCAGCGCGTTGGCCTGGCCCATTGCGGTCATCCGCGTGCCCTCGATCGGATCTACCGCGATATCGACCGCGTCGCCGCGCCCGCTGCCGACGTTTTCGCCGATATAGAGCATTGGCGCTTCGTCGATCTCCCCTTCGCCGATCACAATCTGGCCGTCGATATCAATGGTGTTCAGAACGTGTCGCATCGCGTGGACGGCAGCGCCGTCGGCGCCGTTTTTGTCGCCGCGTCCCAGCCAGCGGTAGCCGGCTAACGCCGCCGCTTCGGTCACGCGGGAAAATTCTATGGCAAGTTCTCGTTTCATGGCCTGCACCTGCTGAAAAAAGGGCAGTGTAGCATAGCGGGGAAGGGCAAAAAAAAGCCCGCGACAGCGTCGCGGGCCTGGAAGGTTGAGGTGCTTGCCAGCGGCGGCTGGCATAGGCTCATATTACTCGTCGTGATCTTCCCACGCCTGCGCGCGCGCCACTGCTTTTCTCCAGCCGGCGTAGCGAACGTTGCGCTCGGTGGTTTCGATGCTCGGACGGAATTCGCGCTCGATGACCGCTTTGGCGCGTACCTCTTCCAGGTCGCCCCAGAAGCCGACTGCCAGACCTGCCAGATAGGCGGCGCCCAGCGCGGTGACTTCACGTACTTCCGGACGCTCAACGCGCGTGCCGAGAATGTCCGACTGGAACTGCATCAGGAAGTTGTTCGCGACCGCGCCGCCGTCCACGCGCAGCGACTGCAGGCGGGTGTCGGCGTCGTTCTGCATCGCTTCCAGCACGTCGCGCGTCTGGTAGGCGATAGACTCCAGCGTGGCGCGAATAATGTGGTTGGCGTTCGCGCCGCGCGTCAGGCCGAAAATCGCGCCGCGCGCATAGGGATCCCAGTAAGGCGCGCCCAGGCCGGTAAAAGCCGGAACCATATAAACGCCGTTGGTATCCTTCACTTTAAGCGCAAAGTATTCCGAGTCGGTCGAGTCGCTGATCAGCTTCATCTCGTCGCGCAGCCACTGAATCGAGGCGCCGCCGATAAACACCGCGCCTTCCAGCGCGTAGTTCACTTCGCCGCGCGGACCGCAGGCGATGGTGGTCAGCAGGCCGTGCGAAGAGGTCACCGCTTCGGTGCCGGTGTTCATCAGCATAAAGCAGCCGGTGCCGTAGGTGTTTTTCGCCATGCCCGGCTGAACGCAGAGCTGGCCGTAAAGCGCCGCCTGCTGGTCGCCTGCGATACCGGCAATAGGAATACGCGTGCCGCCTTTACCGCCGATGTTGGTCTGACCGTACACTTCTGAAGAGCCTTTCACTTCCGGCAGCATTTCACGCGGAATATCGAGGATCTCCAGCATGCGCTGATCCCATTCCAGCTTGTGAATGTTGTACATCATGGTACGCGAGGCGTTGGTATGATCGGTAATATGCACGCGCCCCTGGGTCATTTTCCACACCAGCCAGGTGTCGACGGTGCCGAACAGCAGCTCGCCGCGCTTCGCGCGTTCGCGCGCGCCTTCTACATGGTCGAGGATCCACTTCACCTTGGTGCCGGAGAAGTAGGGGTTAATCACCAGGCCGGTGGTGTGCTGGATATACTCTTCCAGCCCCTCTTTTTTCAACTTGTTACAGTAGTCCGCGGTGCGCGGATCCTGCCAGACGATGGCGTTATAGATCGGCTTGCCGGTCTCTTTGTCCCAGACGATGGCGGTTTCGCGCTGGTTAGTGATGCCGATTGCGGCGATCTCATCGGAACGGATGTCGGCGTGCGCCAGCACCTCTACCAGCGTCGAGCTTTGCGATGCCCAGATGTCCATCGGGTCATGTTCAACCCAGCCCGCTTTCGGGTAGATCTGGGTAAATTCGCGCTGCGATACCGCAACGATGTTGGCGTCGTGATCCAGCACGACGGCGCGTGAGCTGGTGGTGCCCTGGTCGAGCGCAACAATATATTTTTTATCAGTGGTAGTCGTCATAATGCATTCCCGATGAAAAGGTGAAACTTACGCTTTACGCTGCTCAGCGCGTGCGACCGGTTTTTCTGTTTTGCTGCTGGCCAGTACGGCGCCAGGCAGGTGGCGGCCAATCAGCGCGCGATAGCCGAAGGCGCCCAGACAAGCTCCCACTAACGGGCCAAAGATCGGTACCAGGAAGTAGGGGATATCTTTACCGCCCGTGAAGGCCACGTTACCCCAACCCGCAAAGAAGGCGAACAGCTTGGGTCCGAAATCACGCGCCGGGTTCAGGGCGAAGCCGGTCAGCGGACCCATTGCGCCGCCGATAACGGCAACCAGCAGGCCGATCAACAGCGGCGCCAGCGGACCACGCGGTACGCCGTTGCCATCGTCGGTCAGTGCCATAATCACCGCCATCAGTACCGCCGTGATCACCATTTCAACCAGAAACGCCTGTCCTACGCTGATGTGCGGGTTAGGGTAGGTTGAGAAGATACCGGCCAGATCCAGACTCTGGACCGTGCCGCGCACCATCTGATGACTTTGCTCGTAATCGAAAAACAGACTGTAATAAAGGCCGTAAACCAGCGCGGCAGCGCAGAACGCGCCAGCGACCTGCGCCAGAATATAAGGCACCACCTTGCGCCCTTCAAAGTTGGCGAACAGACAAAGCGCCACCGTGACAGCAGGGTTAAGATGGGCGCCAGATACGCCAGCGGTAAGGTAGACGGCCATGGAGACGGCGAGTCCCCAGATAATACAGATTTCCCATTGCCCGAAGGCAGCGCCGGCCACTTTCAGCGCGGCCACGCAGCCTGCGCCAAAGAAGATAATCAAGCCGGTACCGATGAATTCGGCGATGCATTGCCCTTTCAGTGTGTTCGATGTCTGACTCATAATGGTATTCCTGAAGCGAGGTTAAATTTTATCAGTTTTTGTTCTCAATCCATGAGTCACCCAGCTCTCTTGTAGGGCTGGTGTAAATTTATCGTTAACGAGCATAAACGAGAAATAGCGAAATCTAAATCTGTGTGCTGAGTCAAAAAAATGCGCGTTTTCGCGCCTTTTCACTTTCATGAAACATCATTTCAACTTTTCAGCCGCCCCGTTTTTCGCGGCGACCGCGCGCAGCGGCAAGCGGCCAGGTATAAGCCGAAAAGTGTTACAGACTGCGCCCGCAGTGCCCGCGTCGCTGGACTTGCGCTATCAGGCTACATACAATCGGAAACATTGTTGCTGGCCTGGCTGATACAGGGCGTCACGCGCTAAGGCTGGCATCATCAACGCCCTGCGAGAATTTAGGAGAGGTCAGAAAGATGTCATTTGAAGTATTCGAGAAACTGGAAGCGAAAGTACAGCAGGCGATTGATACCATCACCCTGCTGCAGATGGAAATCGAAGAGCTGAAAGAGCAGAACAACGCGCTGAAAAACGAAGCGCAACAGGCGGCGGGCAACCATGACTCGCTGGTGCGTGAAAATCAGCAGCTAAAGGAAGAGCAGCATCTGTGGCAGGATCGCCTGCGTGCGCTGCTGGGAAAAATGGAAGAGGTGTAAGCGCCTCATTAGAATGAAAAACGGGAGCGCATCGCTCCCGTTTTCGTTTTCTGCGTTACTCGATATCGAGCGGATCTTCAGAAAGGATTATGCCGGTATTGTCGGCGTAGAGATGGTCGCCGGAAAAGAAGGTGACGCCGCCGAAGTTTACGCGCACATCGCTTTCGCCAATGCCTTCGCCCGCCGCGCCCGCCGGCACCGCGGCAATCGCCTGAATGCCGATCTCCAGCTCCTCCAGGTCATCTACCTGGCGCACGGAGCCGTAAACCACTAAGCCTTCCCATTCGCTTTCCACCGCCAGACGCGCCAGCTGCGCATCCACCAGCGCGCGACGCACCGAGCCGCCGCCGTCAATCACCAGCACGCGGCCCCGGCCGTTCTCTTCCAGCAGATCGTAGAGCAGGCCGTTGTCTTCAAAACATTTCACTGTGGTTATCTGACCACCAAATGAGGTGCGGCCACCAAAGTTTGAAAAAAGCGGTTCAACAACGTTCACTTCTTCATGGTAGATGTCGCAGAGTTCAGAGGTATCGTATTTCATGATGGGTTCATCTGTTTGCCACAGGAGCGCTAAGTATACCGCCAGTTACGGATTGTTGGCAAAATCATCAGCGGAAAAAAAGTTGATGCATCAGCAGCATGCAGAAAAAAAAAGCCCGGCTCAGTGGCCGGGCTTTGCGCAAGCGCATAGAAAAAATGAAATTACAGGATAAAGCGGCTGAGATCTTCGTCCGCCACCAGCTCATCCAGATGCTTGCTGACATACTCCGCGTCGATGGTCACGGAGTCGCCGTGGCGATCGCTGGCGTCATAGGAGATATCTTCCATCAGACGCTCCAGCACGGTATGCAGACGACGCGCGCCGATATTCTCAGTGGTTTCGTTGACCTGCCATGCCGCTTCAGCGATGCGGCGAATACCGTCCTCAGTGAACTCGACGTTAACCCCTTCAGTGCCCATCAGCGCTTTGTACTGCACGGTCACAGAGGCGTTCGGCTCGGTGAGAATGCGCTCGAAATCATTCACGGTCAGCGCCTGCAGCTCAACGCGGATCGGCAGACGGCCCTGAAGTTCCGGGATCAGATCCGACGGGCTGGCGACCTGGAACGCGCCTGAGGCGATAAACAGAATGTGATCGGTTTTCACCATGCCATGCTTGGTCGATACGGTGCAGCCTTCGACCAGCGGCAGCAGATCGCGCTGTACGCCTTCGCGCGACACGTCCGGACCGGACGACTGGCCGCGCTTACAGATTTTGTCGATCTCGTCGATAAACACGATGCCGTGCTGCTCTACCGCTTCGATCGCATCCTGCTTCAGCTCTTCCGGATTGACCAGCTTGGCCGCTTCTTCTTCAATCAGCAGCTTCATCGCATCTTTGATTTTCAGCTTGCGCGGCTTCTGCTTCTGGCCGCCCAGATTCTGGAACATCGACTGAAGCTGGTTGGTCATCTCTTCCATGCCCGGAGGCGCCATGATTTCGACGCCAGCCGGCGCGGCCGCGAGGTCGATCTCAATCTCTTTATCGTCCAGCTGGCCTTCGCGCAGCTTCTTGCGGAACGACTGGCGCGCGGCGGAAGGCTCGCTGCTCTGCTCCGGCTGGCCCCAGTTGTTCTTGGCGGGCGGGATCAGCACGTCGAGGATGCGCTCTTCCGCCATCTCTTCGGCACGGTATTTGTTCTTTTCGATCGCCTGGCTGCGCACCATTTTCACGGCGGCATCGGTCAGGTCGCGAATAATGGAGTCGACCTCTTTACCGACGTAGCCCACTTCGGTGAATTTGGTCGCTTCCACCTTGATAAACGGCGCGTTGGCGAGTTTCGCCAGGCGACGGGCGATTTCGGTTTTACCGACGCCGGTCGGGCCGATCATCAGAATGTTTTTCGGCGTCACCTCGTGGCGCAGCTCTTCGTCGAGCTGCATACGACGCCAGCGGTTGCGCAGCGCAATGGCGACGGCTTTTTTTGCGCCGTCCTGGCCGATGATAAAGCGATTCAGTTCGCTGACGATTTCGCGGGGAGTCATCTCAGACATCTTTAATCCTTACGCCCTGGACGGCAGTTCTTCGAAGTTAACATTGTGGTTGGTGTAGATGCAGATGTCGCCTGCGATATCTAAGGATTTCGCGACGATGTCATGCGCGCCCAGCTCGGTATTCTCCAGCAGCGCACGCGCCGCCGCCTGAGCGAAGGGGCCACCGGAACCAATGGCGATGAGATCGTTTTCGGGCTGGATAACGTCGCCGTTGCCGCTGATGATCAGCGAGGCGTTTTCATCGGCGACCGCCAGCAGCGCTTCAAGACGGCGCAGCATGCGGTCGGTGCGCCAGTCTTTCGCCAGCTCGACGGCGGCCTTCACCAGGTGGCCCTGATGCATTTCCAGTTTACGTTCGAAGAGTTCAAAGAGCGTGAAGGCATCTGCAGTGCCGCCAGCGAAACCGGCAATTACCTTATCGTTGTAAAGACGACGCACTTTTTTTACGTTGCCTTTCATCACGGTATTGCCGAGCGTTGCCTGGCCATCACCGCCGATAACGACTCGTCCGTTGCGTCGTACGCTTACTATTGTTGTCACGGGCAGACCCCTTGTTGCAGTAGAAAAAAAGCGCCGCGCGGCAAGGCGCGGCGCATCATGCAACCAGATATGGGGCGGCTTTGGCGGGTTTCAACCCCCGACGGCGAGCGGAATACAGTTTGAATGGCCGTTGCCGCGCAGCCGCTTCAGGGTGCTGTCGGCGGCGCTGCGATCCTTAAACGGACCTATCACCACGCGATTCCAGCCGCCGCCGGTGGTAATGCGGCTTTCGAAACCTTCGAACGCCAGACCGGCGCGCACCGATTCCGCCTGGTCAGTGCCTTTGAACGAACCGCACTGCACCATCCAGCGCTGCGAAGAAGCTGGTTTTTCTGCCGTTTTCTTCGCCGTCTCCTGCGCGGGTTCGCGCGTGACGGGCGCAGGCTGAGGCGTCTGCGTCTGCGTCTGCGTCTGACGCGGCTGCGGCGCAGGACGCGCGCTCGGCTGCTGCGGCTGAGACTGATGCGTGGTCTGCGTCTGACGCGCAGGCTGGCTCGGCTGCGTGGTCTGCTGACGCGCCGGCGCGCTTTGCGTCGCCTGCTGCTGCTGACGCGACTGCATCTGAAGCTGCTGTTGGCGCTGCAGGGTCTGCTGACGCTGCGCCGGCGTCTGTTCGTTCCACGGCACTTCATTCAGCTGCGTTGGCGACTGACGCATATCCGCCTGCATTTGCTCCAGCAGCTGGCGCTGTTCGTCGGTAAGCTGGGTATGTGACTGGACCTCGCCGCCTGCCGACGGTTCGGTCGGCGTCGGCACCGTCACCTGACGGTTCTCCAGCTCTTTAATATATTTCCAGCGCTCTTCAGGCTTCGGCGGCAGGCCGTTGCCGTTGGCTTTATGATCCGGGATCACCGGCACATCTTCTTTTTTATGATGCGCAAGGAACCATAAACCACCGGCAAAGGTCACCAGCACCGCGACGGCCAGCCCTATCATGAGTTTGGAAACACCTGAACCGCCTTTGCTTTTCTTTCCACGGCTGGTGCTGCTTTTTTTGCGACGCGTCCCTGTTGAACGCCCGCGGCCTACGTAATCTCTCTGTGCCACTCTCGTTCTGATACCCTTCAAAAAATCGTGCCAACGGGGCGAAAACGCCTGAAAAGACCGCCCGGCAAGGAGTCCGCCATGTTACTTAAGGGTTGGAACTTTGACCAGCAGTGTTCGCCTTAAGAATCTACTGAAAATAACCCAAAAGAGCGGCTATTTCTCGCGCTTCTTCTCAGGTGCCGTGCTGCTGCGTACGGTGAGTTCGGCGTCCAGCAGACGCGAACCGTTATTCACGCGCTTGCCCTGCAGCTCGTCCAGCAGCAGCAGCATCGCTTCGCGGCCAATCTGGTAGCGCGGCTGCGTCACGGTGGTGAGCGGCGGTTCGCAGTAGCGCGAAAGCTCAATATCGTCGAAGCCGACAATCGAAAGATCCTGCGGCACACGCAGGCCGAGGCGTTTAGCCTGATTCATCGCACCGAGCGCCAGCATATCGCTATGACAGAAGAGCGCGCGCGGCGGCTGCGGCAGCGCCATCAGCTGTTTCAGCGCCTGCGCGCCCGCTTCGAAGCTGAAGTCGCCGCGCACGATATAGGTGGGATCGACGGTGATATTGCTGCGGCGCAGCGCCTGAATATAGCCCTGGGTGCGGTACTGGCACAGCGGCATCGCTTCCGGCCCGGCGATGCAGGCGATCTGGCGATGGCCCAGCTGCAGCAGATGGTTGACCGCCTCGAAAGCGGCCGTCAGGTTGTCGATATGCACGGTAGGCAGCGCCATCTCCGGGGCGAACTCGTTCGCCATCACCATCGGCGGCAGATTGCGCTGCTCCTCGTGAACGGGATCGAACGGGATCTGCGAGCCGAGCAGCACCATGCCATCGATCTGGCGCGTCAGCAGCAGATCGAGAAAGGTTTTCTCCTGCTGGTTCTGGTGCGCGCAGTCGCCAATCAGCACCAGATAGCCTTCCTGCGCCGCCGTCACTTCGACGCCGCGAATAATTTCGCTAAAGAAGGGATCGCAGATATCGGGGACAATCACCAGAATGGTCTGCGTGTCGCCGCGACGAGCGTTGCGCGTCAGGCCGTGGGACGCGTAGCCGACGGCGATCACCGCCTGTTCGACTTTTTGCCGCGTCGCCGCTGACACTTTTTCAGGATTCATCAGCGCACGCGAGACGGTGGCGGTTGAAACGCCCGCCTTTTCAGCCACATCTTTCATGGTGGCGGGCGCTTGAGGGTTCTGCTCCAACACTCTACTCCTGACGCATTCAAAGGATAGTTGTGGCCGAAAAAAGCCACGCCGCGCACATTGTTAACGATTGCGCGGCTGGGTTGTTACTTAATTTGCATAAAAATTGTGACTTGTGCGACTTTTTTCGATCTGGCTCGCAGGCTCAGCTTTCGGTGGGGTCGATATCAAGCGTCCATTTGACTTTGCGCGCGGCGGGCAGGGTCGCGATCAGCGGCAGCGAGCCGTCGAGCAGCTGCTGCAGCCGCTTACGCGAGGCGTGCTGCACCAGCAGCTGCCAGCGCCAGCGTCCGCCACGCTTTGGCTGCAGCGCCGGCACCGGGCCCATCAGCCACATCGCGGTATCCTTCAACGGGCTGGCGTCGAGCAGATTGCGCAGCTGCTGCAAAAATTCGGCGGCCTGCTGATTGTCGTGATCCTCGGCGCGAAACAGCGCGTGGCTGGTCCAGGGCGGCAGCATGACCGACTGGCGTTCCAGCAGCGTCTGCTGGGCGAAGGCGAAGTAGCCCTGGTGCAACAGCGTTTGCAACAGCGGATGTTCCGGATGGTGGGTCTGCAACAGCACTTCGCCCTGTTTGCCCGCACGGCCGGCGCGACCGGCGACCTGCGTGTAAAGCTGCGCGAAGCGTTCGGCGGCGCGGAAGTCGGCGGAAAAAAGCGCGCCGTCGACGTCCAGCAGCGACACCAGCGTCACGTCCGGGAAGTGGTGACCTTTTGCCAGCATCTGCGTGCCTACCAGAATGCGCGCGCCGCCGCGATGCACGTCGGCCAGATGCTGCTCCAGCGCGCCTTTGCGGCTGGTGGTGTCGCGGTCGATACGCGATATCGGCACGCCGGGGAAGAGGGTGCCGAGCTGCTGCTCCAGCTGCTCCGTGCCGACGCCGACCGGCAGCAGATGGGTCGAGCCGCACTGCGGGCACTGATTGGGCAGCGGTCGCTGGCTGTCGCAGTGGTGGCAGCGCAGCTGGCGCTGCTGCTGATGCAGGGTATAGTAACGTTCGCAGCGCTGACACTCCGCAATCCAGCCGCAATCGTGGCAGAGCAGCGCGGGCGAATAGCCGCGGCGGTTGAGAAACAGCAGCACCTGATTATCCGCCTGAAGATGCTGGCGCATTTTGCCGATCAGCGCCGGCGCCAGTCCGCCGATAAGCTGCTGACCTTTGAGATCCACCAGCTGCTGCAGGGCCGGTTTCGCATTGCCAGCGCGCTTCGTCAGGTCGAGCTGGCGATATTTGCCGCTGCGCACGTTGTGCAGCGTCTCCAGCGCGGGCGTCGCCGAGCCCATTACGATCGGGATATCCTCTTCGCGCGCGCGGAATACCGCCAGGTCGCGCGCCTGATAGCGCCAGCCTTCCTGCTGTTTATAAGAGCTGTCGTGCTCTTCGTCGATAATGATCACGCCCGGACGCGCCAGCGGCGTAAACAGCGCCGAGCGCGTGCCGATGATAATGGCGTTTTCGCCCTGGCGTGCGCGCAGCCAGACGGCAAGACGCTCGCTGTCGTTGAGCGCGGAGTGCAGCACGTCAACCGGCGCGTCGAAGCGCTCGCGGAAGCGGGCGATGGTCTGCGGCGTCAGGCCGATTTCCGGCACCAGCACCAGCGCCTGCTTGCCGCGCGCCAGCACGTTCTCCAGCACGCTGAGGTAAACCTCGGTTTTGCCGGATCCGGTGATGCCGGCCAGCAGCCAGGCGGCGTAGTGCTCATCTTCGCTGCGGATAGCGCCGACCGCCATCGCCTGATCGGTATTAAGCCGCAGGCGCTCGCCTTTGACGGCGTAGCGCGTGCGCCAGTCCAGCCGCTGCGGCTGATGTTCGCGCAGATCGCACAAGCCTTTCGCGCGCAGCGCCTGAAAGGCGGTTTCGGTAAGATCCTGCTCGGCGACCTGATGGCGATAGAGCGGCTGATTGCGCAGCGCCGCTAGCGCCTGCTGCTGTTTCGGCGCGCGCTTCAGGCTCTCCGGCGCGGTCGCCTGGCCCTGTTCAGTGATGATCCATTGCCACAGCGGCGCGTCCTGCGCCGGTTTGCCCTGGCGCAGCAGCACCGGCAGCGCGTGGCTCAGCACCTCGCCCACGGGCGAGTGGTAGTAGCCTGCCGCCCAGTTGAGCAGTCGCCATAGCGAAGGCGGATAAAGTGATTCGCTGTCCAGCACGTCGGCGACGCGCTTAAGCTGTGCCTCTGGCAGATCGCTCCGATCGCGGAAACCCACCACGACGCCAACCATTTTCCGGTTGCCGAACGGCACGCTGACGCGTCCGCCCAGCACCGGCTGCGCGCCGTGCGGCGGCAGATAGTCAAACAGACGGGGGAGCGGAACGGGCAGGGCAACCTGAACGACGGGCATGGCGATCTCTTTCCGGTTCAACGATTCATAGCGGGACGCCTAGTGTACACGCTGGCGCGACCAGCGGGTATCTCGCAGAAGATTTGCTAAAAGCGGTTATTTTCTGTATAGTATGCCGCCTTTGGTGAGAAAGGTCTCGCCAGAGCCTAAACATTAATGTTCAACCGCGTGTGGTGCTGTGCAGGTTTTAGCCTGGCACGGAGAGCGACACGGCCTTTTATGAGGTTCTCCCATGAAACAAGGTATTCACCCGAAATACGAAGCTGTGACCATCACCTGCACCTGCGGTAACGTGATTCACACTCGCTCTACTATGGCTCACGACATGAACCTGGACGTCTGTGGTAAATGTCACCCGTTCTACACTGGTAAGCAGCGTGAAGTTGCCACCGGTGGCCGCGTTGACCGCTTCAACAAGCGTTTCAGCGTACCGGGCGCTAAAAAATAAGTTTTCTGAGCGGAATGATTCGCGCCTGGCGCTGAGTCATTCTGCTCTGCTGTTTCCCCACGCATTACCTCTCCGACGGGCTCTCCGTTCTCTACTTCCTGACAAAATCCCTTTTACTGCCTGTATGCGCAGCGCACGTTTACACCCTGATTTTATCCCGTCGCTGACTTGCCGACGCGGCGAGCGTCGGCAAGCAGAGCGCGTTTAGCTGCCTGAGGTATTCAGCTCAACCACCGGGGCGATCACCTTGCCGCCAATGTTGCTAATGCTTTCTACCGAAGCTGCGTTAATGTGCAGTTTCGACCCGGCAGAGAGGGTACCCGCCGAACAAAAAATAAACAGCGAGCATTTCTGTGTGACCAGTTTGCCGTTGGTATTCAGCGTCACCACGTCGCCTTTCAGGACGCCGCTGTTGGTGATGCTGTTCAGGCCGGTCGCCGTTAGCTGATCGCTGGCCGTCATCGTGCCCTGGTTAGTGAACTGATTCGAATAGACAGTCAGGTTCTTGCCGTCAACGTTGATGCGGTTATCAACGTTAGTCGCTGCCAGATAAACCTGGCCCTGCGAAGAGAGCGAACCTGACGTCAGGCTCACCCCGTTTACCGCTTGTAGGGTCACGCCGCCGGTGCCGCTGATAGTGCCGTTACCGCTGTTCGTGACGCTGGTATTCGCGTAGGCCGCAAGGGCGCCGCTCTCGTCAGGCGCAAATCCGCTCATCAGGTTGACCGTTCCGGCTGAAGCGAGCGTGCCGTTGTTAGTGATGTTGCCTGCATAGGAGACCAGCTGATTGATCGACCCGCCCTGCATCGTTCCTTTATTAACGATATGGCTGGCGGTAGTGGCAGCGAGAACGCCGCTGGCCTCGACGGTGCCGCTATTGCTGAGCTCTTTCGACGACACCAGCTGGATGTTGGTGCCCTTCAGCGCGCCGTTGTTCGTCATATTGCCTGCGGAAGAAGCGCGCAGAGTTTGCGCGCTAAGGGTGCCATCATTGCTGAGGATGCCGTTAGAGGAGATCTGCAGCGTATCGGCAGAGAGAATACCCTTATTATTGACGCCGGAGCCCGCCTGTGTCGTCTGCAGCTGAATCACGCCAGCCGTCACGCCGCCCAGCGCGCTGATATCGATGCCGACGCCGCTAGCGCTGCTGCCGTCGCTTACCGCCGCGCCCGTGCTGCGGTCGTAGCTGTATTTGCCGGCAATCGCCTTCAGCGAGCCGGTTTCAATCTGACCACTGATTTTAATGGTCTCCGCCAGGATATCGGTATAGCTCTGGGCATTCTTCAGGCCGCTGGCGATAATAATGCCACCTTTGACGTTGAAGCCGGTCAGCGCGCCGTCCGTCATCACCGGCGTACCCGTAGTGAGAGTGGTGCGGCTGGTGTTGATAAAGCTACAGCCGGTACAGGTAATGCCGTTCGGGTTAGCGATGATCACGTCGGCCGTCTGGCCTGCCACTTCCAGTGCGCCTTTAAGCTGACTGGCTTTATTCGATATCACTTCGTTCAGAATGACTTTCGCGGAGGCGGTCAGATTAGGGTTTTTCGCGATATTGCCGCTTTCGCGTACCAGATCGGCGGTGCTGTTGTTCAGTACCGTTCCATTGCTGCCGACGTTGAATTCCGTCCACATATTATGCGACAGGCCGTTGGCGTCAGCGGCGTTGATATCGACGACGGTAGTGCCGTTGGCATGTTGCCAGGTAGAGGGATTCGCCAGAACCGCCGGCGAAACCAGTACTGAAATAACTAAAAATAGCGGGTTGAGTTTACTTTTTTTCATCATTTATCCTTATATTTAAGTTTCATTTTTCCTTAATAAGCAAGCCAACGTAGTCTGTTCCTCCTTATTAATATTTCCACTGCAAAGAGAAGCCCAGCGTAAGCGGATCGGTGTGAAACGCCTGGGGTTGATAAAGCGGCAGGCCAGCAAAAAGATCGTAATGGGTTTGCCAGAGTTCGCCCTGTACGCCAGCCACGCCTCCCGCTAAGGTTTTGCCGGAATAATAGTGCTGGCTGCTATGGCCGATTGCCTGGCCGATATCGAGGCCTATATAGGGCTGATAATGCTTTCCTTCTTTTATCCAGCTAATATCGTTACGCAGAAACCAGCCCTGATTATCCTGCAGGCTATATTCGCCGTCGAAACCGCGTACGTTCCAGCGGTTGCCTAACGTCAGACGATCGAGCGAAGAGAGGGCGTCGGGCGAAAGCTGGATATTTAAATAAGGCGAGTAGTTAAATCTTTCATCAAACAGTGAAAAGTTAACCGCTGCTTTCATATCAAAAACAATAATGCGCCCGCGCTTATCTACCAGCCCGCTCTTTTTTTCCAGCGTGTCGTCACTGTGGAACCAGGGCATATTATTTTGATAGCTTAGCGTGGTGGCAATCGCAGCATGATCAAAATAGCGCTGATGCGAAAGAAGCAACTTCCAGCCCGCACTTTTTTTATGCATGCTGCTTAATTCATACTCGTTAAAGTAGTAGCGCGTTGCGGCGCGATAAAGCTGCAGTCCGGCGGTGGTTTTCTGATGCACCGTGTGCGACAGCAGGCGATTAAGCTGTGCGCTGTAATAGCTGTTTTTATTATTAAGCATCCAGTCGGCATAGCTGCCCTGAATATGCTGGTGGTAGTGGCTCTGGCTGGTATAGAGATCCAGCGACCAGAAGCCCCAGGGAAGGGAGTAGCCTAGCGCGCGGTTGCGGCTCCCTTCAGGCTTGTGCCGCGTGCTAATATCCTGGCCCATGGAAAAAAACAGGGTGTCGCTAAGCGAAGTGGCGTTATGCAGATAGATTGCGCCGCCTGCCTGATAGCGCCCGGTGCTTTTGCTACCGGCGTCGTTTAGCCAGGCGCCCGCCTGCCAGTATTTATCCTGATGGCGGTTAATCAGGATATCGCTTTCCCCTTTCTCCGCGCCGGGAGCCACCTGAACTTTTACCGTCGTGCCTGGCGTGCGCTGTAAATTGAAGCTGCCTTGTTCCAGATCGCTGAGGTTCAGCAGATCGCCCTCGCCGAACGGCAACGTGTTTTTCAGGCTCATATAGTCAGAGCTACCCTTGGCTAGCTTAATTTTGCCGACTTTTCCCGCTTTAATATCAAACTGCAGCGTTCGGCGATTTAAATCCTGAACAGGCATATCTATTCGGGTCGTAATATAACCCAGACGAATAATCTCATTTTGCAATGTGCTCGCTAACAGGCGTATGCCTTTAATTCCCAGGCATTCTCCTTCCGCCTGGCGAGTCACGTTATTCAGGCTCGCGAGTTTTAGCTGCGGAGAGTCCTGCGTCCATTTTACCTTGTCAACAGGATAACAGGGCATTTCCTTGGGGAAGTGCAAAATTGGCTTATTTTCCTCTTCACGAATAGACCGCGTGTCGGGCTGATTCGCCTGCAGGCGCTGTTTTCTGATTTTATCCCGTTCAATTTGGCTGGCTGCCTGACTGCTTAATGTTTCTATTCTGTTTTCCGGTAATCCCGATGCCGCTTTGGCTGCGTTATTCCATAAAGAGAAAATAATAATTCAAACAGAAAGCCTGCTCCTTGTATTTAGAAAAATATCCATTTATTACGCCGCATGGGTGAATTAAGCAGCGGAGGAGTGTACGGATTTTGATCCTGGCGAACAATAGCGCTTAATTTAATGTCGTGATAGTTTGATGATGGATGTTAAATTGAAATAAACGGGGGGCTTATTATTTTTGATGTGGGTGCGTAATTAATAATAAGACGGGAGAAAACTATGGCAGCAGAGTCTCAAACGATAATCTGCTGCCAGCGGCAGGCAACGCGATCAATATTCCCAGGTGTCGGGATCGACGCCTTTGTCGCGCATAATTTTTTTCGCTTCTTCCGGAATCTCATCGCTGCGTTCTTTACGCAGATCGACGTCGTCCGGCAGCGGCTGTCCGGTGAAGGCATGCAGAAAGGCTTCACACAGCAGTTCGCTGTTTGTGGCGTGACGCAGGTTGTTCACCTGACGACGAGTGCGCTCATCCGTTAAAATTTTCAGCACGCTCAACGGGATAGAGACAGTGATTTTTTTAACCTGCTCACTCTTCTTACCGTGTTCAGCGTAGGGGCTGATATATTCGCCGTTCCATTCAGCCATGGGTTACCTTAATCAAAAGTTGAAAGTGGGAAATCCGTGGATTATGCCCGATTTTACCGTGCCTGACCTCTTGAACTGCGGGGTTTCTTCATCCTGGCCGCAAAAGCGGACGCAAAATGCAGGCAATGAGGGGTAATTTTAGCGGGTTATAGCATTCTGCTCAATCTATACGCAAAGACATTTAGATGTCCAGATGTATTGACGTCCAATTGTGGAATGTTATCCTGATGCCTCTTTATTACTCTCTTCAGGAACAAAAAGCACCATGACGCGTAAACAGGCAACCATCGCAGTCCGCAGCGGTTTGAATGATGACGAGCAATATGGCTGCGTTGTCCCGCCGATTCACCTCTCCAGCACTTATAACTTCCTCGATTTTAACGAACCGCGCGCGCATGACTATTCGCGCCGCGGCAACCCGACGCGCGACGTGGTGCAGCGCGCGCTGGCAGAGCTGGAGGGCGGGGCGGGCGCGGTGCTGACCAATACCGGCATGTCGGCGATCCATCTGGTGACGACGGTGTTCCTGAAGCCGGGCGATCTGCTTGTCGCCCCGCACGACTGCTATGGCGGCAGCTATCGCCTGTTCGACAGCATGGCGAAGCGCGGCGCTTACCGCGTGAAGTTCGTCGATCAGGGCGATCGCGCGGCGCTGGATGCGGCGCTGGCGGAAAAACCGAAGCTGGTACTGGTAGAGAGCCCGAGCAATCCGCTGCTGCGCGTGGTGGATATCGCCGCCATCTGCGAGGCGGCGCGCGGCGCAGGCGCCGTCAGCGTGGTCGACAATACGTTTCTCAGCCCTGCGCTGCAAAATCCGCTGGCGCTGGGCGCGGACCTGGTGATCCACTCCTGCACCAAATATCTCAATGGCCACTCTGACGTGGTGGCGGGCGCGGTGATTGCAAAAGATCCGGCGCGAGTGACTGAGCTGGCATGGTGGGCGAATAATATCGGCGTCACCGGCGCCGCTTTCGACAGCTATCTGCTGCTGCGCGGTTTGCGTACGCTGGCGCCGCGTATGGCGGCGGCGCAGCGCAACGCGCTGGCGATTGTGAGCTATCTGCAACAGCAGCCGCTGGTGAAAAAGCTGTATCATCCTTCGCTGCCGGAAAACGCCGGACACGAATACGCGGCGCGTCAACAGCGCGGCTTCGGCGCGATGCTGAGTTTCGAGCTGGACGGCGACGAAGCCTTGCTGCGTCGTTTTCTCAAGGCGCTGCAGCTGTTTACGCTGGCGGAATCGCTCGGCGGCGTAGAAAGCCTGATTTCCCACACGGCGACCATGACGCACGCCGGCATGTCGGCGGAAGCGCGCGCGGCGGCGGGCATTTCCGAGACGTTGCTGCGCGTCTCGGTGGGCATTGAGGATCATGAAGATTTAATTGCCGATCTGGATAATGCGTTCCGGACGGCATCCGAGGGTTAAAAATGACGATTTCAGCCGGCGCGGCAACGCCGAATAGTAAGCAGTTGCACAAATTTGGCGGCAGCAGCCTGGCGGATGCGCGCTGTTACCAGCGCGTCGCCAGCATCATGGCGGATTACAGCCAGCCGGGCGATTTGATGGTGGTGTCTGCGGCGGGCTCTACCACTAACCAGCTGATTAGCTGGCTAAAACTTAGCCAGAGCGATCGCCTGGCCGCGCATCAGGTGCAGCAGGCGTTACGGCGTTATCACAGCGAGTTGATCGCCGGACTGCTGCCGGTTGAATATGCCGAGCCGCTCATAGCGAATTTTATTCGCGATCTGGAAAAGCTCGCCGCGCTGCTCGACGGCGCCATCAGCGACGCGGTCTACGCCGAAGTGGTCGGCCACGGCGAAGTGTGGTCGGCGCGGCTGATGGCGGCGGTGCTGAGCCAGCGCGAGATCGACGCCTGCTGGCTCGACGCGCGCGACTTCCTGCGAGCGGAGCGCGCCGCGCAGCCGCAGGTCGACGAAGGCAAATCCTGGCCGCTGCTGCAAACGCTGCTGGCGCAGCATCCGCATCAGCGTATCGTGGTGACCGGCTTTATTAGCCGCAACGACGCGGGCGAGACCGTGCTGCTGGGGCGCAACGGTTCCGACTACTCCGCCACGCAGATTGGCGCGCTGGCGGGCGTCGGCCGCGTCACTATCTGGAGCGACGTCGCTGGCGTTTACAGCGCCGACCCGCGCAAAGTTTCCGACGCCTGTCTGCTGCCGCTGCTGCGCCTCGACGAAGCAAGCGAGCTGGCGCGCCTCGCCGCGCCGGTGCTGCATACGCGCACGCTGCAGCCGGTCTCCGGCAGCGATATCGATCTGCAACTGCGCTGCAGCTATCAGCCGGAGCAGGGCTCGACGCGCATCGAACGCGTGCTGGCGTCCGGCACCGGGGCGCGCATCGTCACCAGCCATGACGATGTCTGCCTGATTGAGGTTCAGGTGCCGGATCGGCACGATTTCGCGGCGCTGCATAAAGAGGTCGAGCTTCACCTCAAGCGGGCGCAGCTACGCCCGCTGGCAACCGGCGTGCATCCGGATCGCCAGCTGCTGCAGCTCTGCTATACCGCCGAAGTGGTCAACAGCGTGTTTCAGCTGCTGCAGGATGCGGGCCTGCCCGCTCATCTGCAGCTGCGCGAAGGGCTGGCGCTGGTGGCGCTGGTCGGCGCGGGCGTCACGCGCAACCCGCTGCACAGCCACCGTTTCTGGCAGGAGATCCAGGACCAGCCGGTCGAGTTCGTCTGGCAGTCGGAAGATCATATCAGCCTGGTGGCGGTGCTGCGCGTCGGGCCAACGCAGTCGCTGGTGCAGGGGCTGCATCAGTCGCTGTTTCGTGCCGAAAAGCGCATCGGGCTGATGCTATTTGGCAAAGGCAATATCGGCTCGCGCTGGCTGGAGCTGTTCGCGCGCGAGCAGGAAGCACTGTCGGCGCGCACCGGCTTTGAATATGTGCTGGCGGGCGTGGCGGACAGTCGACGCAGCCTGCTGAGCTATGAGGGGCTTGACGCCAGCCGCGCGCTCGCCTTCTTTGATGACGAAGCGGAGGAGCGCGACGAAGAGTCGCTGTTCCTGTGGATGCGCGCGCATCCGTTCGACGATCTGGTGGTGCTTGACGTCACCGCCAGCACGCCGCTGGCGCAGCAGTATCTCGATTTCGCCAGCCACGGCTTCCACGTCATCAGCGCGAATAAAGTGGCGGGCGCGTCTGACAGCCAGACCTGGCGGCAGATCCGCGACGCCTTTACCAAAACCGGACGACACTGGCTTTATAACGCCACGGTCGGCGCCGGGTTGCCGATTAACCACACGGTGCGCGATCTGCGCGACAGCGGCGACACCATTTTAGCCATCAGCGGCATCTTCTCCGGCACGCTCTCCTGGCTGTTCCTGCAGTTCGACGGCACGGTGCCCTTTACCGAGCTGGTGGACCAGGCGTGGCAGCAGGGCCTGACCGAACCGGATCCGCGCGTAGATCTGTCGGGCCAGGACGTGAAGCGCAAGCTGGTGATCCTCGCGCGCGAGGCGGGCTATAACATCGAGCCTGACCAGGTGCGCGTCGAGTCGCTGGTGCCGACCGGCTGCGAGGCGGGCTCGATAGACGATTTCTTCGAGCATGGCGAAGCGCTTAACGAACAGATGCTACAGCGTCTGGAAGCGGCGCAGGAGATGGGGCTGGTGCTGCGCTACGTGGCGCGTTTCGACGCCAGCGGCAAAGCGCGCGTCGGCGTCGAAGCGGTGCGGCCGGAGCATCCGCTGGCATCGCTGCTGCCGTGCGATAACGTCTTTGCGATTGAAAGCCGCTGGTATCGCGACAATCCGCTGGTGATCCGCGGCCCTGGCGCGGGACGCGACGTCACCGCTGGCGCAATTCAGTCCGATATTCATCGACTTGCTCAACTGCTGTAATCTTTTGCGCGCCTGCCCCGATGGCAGGCGCGCAACGCCACTTTTTCATCCGCATGAATTTCCCTCACTCTGTTTGAACATTTGTCACGCCGCTTTATCACTTTTCAGTTGACGCCTCCCTGAGATTGGTTCATTTTGTGCATCTGGACGTCTAAACGTATGGATGTTCGAAGGCCGCAAATTAACCCGACGTTTTTGATGAGGTAAGCAGGATGAGTTTCTTTCATGCCAACCAGCGCGAAGCGCTGAATCAGAGCCTGGCGGAGCTGAACGGGCAAATTAATGTCTCATTCGAGTTTTTTCCGCCCCGCACCAGCGAAATGGAAGAGACCCTGTGGCACTCCATCGATCGTCTCAGCAGCCTGAAGCCGAAGTTCGTCTCCGTCACCTACGGCGCCAACTCCGGCGAGCGCGACCGCACCCACAGCATTATTAAAGGCATTAAAGATCGCACCGGCCTCGAAGCCGCACCGCACCTGACCTGCATTGACGCCTCGCGCGACGAGCTGCGCGCAATTGCGCAAGATTACTGGAACAACGGCATTCGCCATATCGTGGCGCTGCGCGGCGATCTGCCGGCGAACGGCGGCAAACCTGATATGTACGCCTGCGATCTGGTGTCGCTGCTGAAAGAGGTCGGGGATTTTGATATCTCGGTGGCTGCCTACCCGGAGGTGCATCCCGAAGCGAAAAGCGCGCAGGCCGATCTCATCAACCTGAAGCGCAAAATCGATGCGGGCGCCAGCCGCGCGATCACCCAGTTCTTTTTCGATGTCGAGAGCTACCTGCGCTTTCGCGACCGCTGCGTCGCCACCGGCATTGACGTCGAGATCGTGCCGGGCATTCTGCCGGTGTCGAACTTTAAACAGCTAACGCGCTTCGCCACTATGACCAACGTGCGCGTGCCGGGCTGGATGAACGCGATGTTCGAGGGACTGGACGATGACCCGGAGACGCGCAAAATGGTTGGCGCCAATATCGCCATGGATATGGTGAAAATTCTGTCTCGCGAAGGGGTAAAGGATTTCCACTTCTATACGCTGAACCGCGCAGAAATGAGCTACGCCATTTGCCATACGCTGGGGGTACGGCCGGTTCTGGCGGCCTGAGCGGCCTGAGGGGGGGCGGCGCGGCTGCCCCCTGTATCGCTAGAACACCACCGCCTGACCATCCTTTCTGCTTTCTGTCGCCGCAATATAGAACCCCTGCGGGTCGCGAACGATCGCCTGCGCGCCGCCGAAGTTATAGCCCTGCAGCGGATCCTCCAGCGTCACCTGATGTCCCAGCCGACGCAGCGCCGCCAGCGTATTGCGCTCAAGCGAGGATTCAAACACCACGTGACGACCCTGCTCCACGCGCCAGCGCGGGGCGTCGATTGCCGCCTGTGGATTCTGTTTGTGCAGCATAATGCGCAGCGCCAGCTGCAGGTGGCCCTGCGCCTGCATCGGCCCGCCCATGACGCCGAATGACATCAGCGGCGCGCCCTGCGCGTCAAGCGCGAAAGCGGGGATGATGGTATGGAAAGGGCGCTTGCCGCCCGCCACCACGTTGGGATGGGCGGGATCGAGTGAGAAGCCCGCGCCGCGGTTCTGCAAACTGATGCCGGTGCCAGGCACCACCACGCCGGAGCCAAAGCCCATAAAGTTCGACTGAATAAAAGAGACCATCATGCCGCTGGCATCGGCGGCGCTGAGATAGACGGTGCCGCTCTGCTGCGGCGCGCCGAAGACAAAGTCGCCCGCACGTTGAGGATCGATTAGCGCCGCGCGCTGACGCAGATAGCGCTCGCTCAGCAGCCGCTGCGCCGGAAACTCAAGATGATCTTCATCGCTGACGTAACGCGCCAGATCCACCAGCGCCAGCTTCATCGCCTCAATAGAGAGGTGCAGCCAGGGAACGGAGTCAGGCGCGTAGCGGCCGATATCGAGCTGCTCAAGAATGCCCAGCGCAATCAGCGTGGCGATTCCCTGGCCGTTGGGCGGCAGCTCCTGCACCGATCCGCCGGCAAACGGCTGCGACAGCACGCTGACCCAGTCGGCGCGATGTCTGTCGAGATCCTCCAGCGTCAGCGCGGCGTTGTGCTGGCGGGCAAAGGCGACCATTTTTTGCGCCAGCTCGCCGCGATAAAAACTCTCTCCGTTGCTTTCAGCGATTTTTTGCAGCGTGTCGGCCTGTGCCGGATTGCGAAACAGTTCGCCAGCGCGCGGCGGCCTGCCGTCGGGCGCAAAACATGCGCCAAAGCCAGGCTGGTGCTGAAGCTTATCGAACCCGCGCTGCCAGAGTTCGGCGATCAGCGGCGAGACCGGAAACCCGTTGCGCGCGTAATCGATGGCAGGCTGCGCCAGCGTGGTCAGCGGCAGGGTGCCGAAGCGTTGCGCCAGCGCCGTCCAGGCTGATACCGCGCCCGGCACGGTGACCGCTTCCCAGCCGATCTCCGGCATACGGCTGCGGCCGATAAAGCGCTCGGGATGCCAGGCGGCCGGCGCGCGGCCCGACGCATTCAGACCATGCAGCTGGCTGCCGTCCCAGATGATGGCGAAAGCGTCGCTGCCGATGCCGTTGCCGGTCGGCTCCAGCACCGTCAGCGCCATGGCGGTGGCGATGGCCGCGTCCACCGCGTTGCCGCCCTGCAGCAGCATACGCAGACCCGCCTGTGACGCCAGCGGCTGAGAGGTGGCCACCGCGTTGCGGCCCATCACCGGCACGCGATGTGACGCATAGCTGGCGTGAAAATCGAACTCAGAATGCATTTCCCGTTCCTTAGCAGAGTGCAGCTGCGCCATAACGATGCGCCGAGGTGGTGCAGTGTCTATCCTGTCGCAGGCCAGCGAAGAGGTGAAATAAGAAAAAATCACAGGTTTTGCATCCTGGCGCGATTTTTGCCTTATTTTTAAACAGAAAGGTTTACAGTAGCAGTGTAAACGGTGCGCATTTTTTGCAATTTTTGCGCTTTTTTTAAGCGCAGCGCGGCGGGTTTGCCTTTTGTGATCAAGGGCTTGTTTTGCTTATAGCAAAAAGGACAGCGTTAGCTAAAAAAATAATCGATATTCACGCAGCAAATCGTCAGGTCTCTATCCATACTTAGAATCCCGGCGAGATAGCGCATTGCTCTGACAAACATATCAGACAGTGGGCATCAGGCTGTGTCCCGTAGGGGTTTCACTAACGATAACCATAAACCCTTGCGGGATACAGCCTGCAAAGATCGGTGTGTGAACCATTTGGTTTTTACCTCTACTTTCACGTGATTCATAGTGAGTTTTAAGGAGTTCTCTATGGAAGTAAAAGATCCTGTTTTTGAATTGCTCAGCAGCCTTGAGCAGATTGTACTGACACGTGATGCAACACCTGCCACAACTGAAATTCAGCTTCAGCCCGCCATGCCAGAGCCGCAGCGCCTGCGTGAGTTAACCGGAATGAAAGTAGATGAATTTGCCAAAGTGATGGGCGTCAGCGTCTCCTCGGTAAAAAGCTGGGAAGCGCGCCGTACACGTCCTTCCGCGACGGCACAGAAATTGATGAAATTGCTGCATGCCAATCCCTATCTCGGACGGCAGTTACTGGACTAAAAACAAGAAAAAAGAGAACCCGCCAGCGGCGGGTTTTTTTTTAGCTCAGCCCGCTATATTTCGCCGCCTGTTTAACGAACCAGCTTTCGGGCACGCTGTAGGGCGGTTGGCCGAGCTGCGCGATACCCTGTTCGATGATGGTGCTGGCCTGCTGCCATAGCTGGGCATCGCCCTGCTTCAGCAGTTGGATCTGAACGCGTTTCTCCACCAGATAGATACGGGCGAAGTGAGGATCGAAGCGTACGATGGCGCGCGTATTATCGATAATATCGGCCAGCTTAACGGTTTGCGCCTCGGGCGACGCCTCGGCGGTATGGCGAAAGTGCGCCAGCTTGCGCGCGGCACGGTTTTTCGCCTGCGGCTGGGCGCTGTCGGTCAGCATTCCCACCAGCTGTGCGACGCGTGAACCGAAGTGCGATTCAATGTCGGCCAGCGTGGTGTCGGTATCCTCTACCGTATCGTGCAGCCAGGCTGTCGCCAGCAGGGCGTCGTCTGCGCTGACGCTGCGCACCAGCTCCGCCACGGCGGCGGGATGAACGATATAGAGTTCGTCGGTATATTTGCGCCGTTGACCGGCTTCAGCATGAGCGCGCGTCGCGTAGCGTCGCGCCTGCTCTTCCAGCGATTCCAGCATGCAAAAGCCCTCCTGGTTAAAAAGTCGCTTGCAATTATCTAGCGCACTACTTATATTGGATGCCATGAACAGTAACCAAAATGACAAAAAAGTGAAGTCGGCGCCACTGTTGGTCAATCAGCAGCTCTGCTTCGCGCTCTATTCCGCCAACCTGGCGATGAATAAAGTCTATCGGCAACTGCTGTCGCAGGTCGATCTCACCTATCCGCAATATCTGGTGATGCTGGTGCTGTGGGCGCAGGACGATCTCACCGTCTCTGAAATCGGCGAGCAGCTGTTTCTCGACTCTGCCACGCTGACGCCGCTGCTGAAGCGGCTGGAAAGCGCGGGATTGATTAACCGCCAGCGTTCGCGTCAGGACGAACGTCAGGTAGTGGTCACGCTGACGGAGCAGGGCCGCGAACTGCAAAGCCAGGCGAGCGCCATTCCAGAGGCGATTCAGTGCGCCACGGCCTGCGATGATGAGACGCTGCTGGCGCTGAAGAACGAGCTTGATTTACTGCGCGACAATCTCAACCGGTCGCGCTGAAGATTTAGCGGGCGCTCGCGCCCGTCAAAACACCTGCTACACTTTTATTAATCGCGTACGATTAAATCGTTTATAAAGAGAGGAAGTTATGTCTTTAGAGAAAGTTGTTTATACCGCAAAAGCCAAAGCAACCGGCGGCCGTGATGGTCGTGCAACCTCTTCTGACGGCGTGCTGGACGTGAAGCTGGGCGTGCCGAAAGAGATGGGCGGCGCCGGCGGCGAAGTCACCAACCCGGAGCAGCTGTTCGCTGCTGGCTATTCCGCCTGTTTCCTCGGCGCAATGAAGTTTGTCGCGGGCCGCGACAAAATCGCCATGCCGAAAGATGCATGGATTGAAGGCGAAGTCGGCATCGGTCCGATTCCGAACGGTTTCGGCATCGAAGCCAAACTGAATATTCACCTGCCGGAGATGGACGAAGCGGAAGCGCAGAAGCTGGTTGACGCCGCGCATATCGTTTGTCCGTACTCTAACGCCACGCGCAATAACATCGACGTAACGCTGAATATCATTCGCTAAGTTTTACGGGCCCGGCAGCGGGCCCGCTTCCTTTTTTCCCGCTTTTCTGGCACCTGTTCGCCGCTCTCTTTTCTGGCCTGTCTGGTTGTTTTATGTTCTACTGTGCAGCCTCGTGAAAGAGCCGTCCGATCCCGTTCAGATTCTTCCTGTTCGCCTGACAATCGTCATGTCTCTGCGCTAATTAAGCGAACTCTTCCGCGTTGCAATAGTCACAATAGCGTTCAACATCGTGCTTAAGTCCCGGGAAAACCCTTTAAGATGAATTATATTAAGACCATAACTCAGCAAAAGCTGTCGCTGCTGCTGGCGTTATACATCGGCATCCTGCTGAATTTGCCGATTTTTTACCGTCGTTTTGACGGCTTTCTCACCAAATCCACCCCCACTAACTGGCTGACGGCTTTCACGGAAGTGATGGCTATCGTCGTGCTGACTTTCTTTCTTATGCGTCTGCTGTCGCTGGGCGGCAAGCGGCTCTATCGCGTACTCGCGACGCTGCTGGTACTGATTTCCGTCGCCGCGGCCTACTATATGGCCTTTTTTAACGTGGTTATCGGCTATGGCATTGTCGCCTCGGTGATGACCACCGACGTCGACCTGTCGAAAGAGGTGGTCGGCCTGCATTTCGTGCTCTGGATGGTCGGCGTCAGCGCGCTACCGCTGCTGATGATCTGGCGTAATAACCTCAGCCAGACGCTGATGGAGCAGCTGCGCACGCCGGGACAGCGCCTTAAGCCTGCGCTGTTGCTGCTGCTGTGCGTGGCGCTGGTGTGGCTGCCGATCCGCTATTTCGACAAGCTACAAAAGGCCAATGAAGAGATCACCAATATCGATCTGCCGAGCTACGGTGGCGTGGTGGCGCACTCTTATCTGCCGTCAAACTGGCTGGCAGCGGTAGGGCTGTTTGCCTGGACGCGCATTGATGAGACGCTGGACAGTCAGGAGCTGCTCGACCCGGCGAAGAAGTTTACCTATGTCGCGCCGCCGGGCATCGACGACACCTATGTGGTGTTCGTGATCGGCGAGACCACGCGCTGGGATCATATGGGCATGCTGGGCTACGATCGCGATACCACGCCGAAGCTGTCCAAAGAGAAGAATCTGGTGGCGTTCCGCGGCGAGTCGTGCGATACCGCCACCAAGCTGTCGCTGCGCTGTATGTTCGTGCGCGAAGGCGGCACCGAGGATAGTCCGGGACGCACGCTGAAAGAGAAGAATATTTTTGCCGTGATGAAGGAGCTGGGCTTTTCGTCCGAGCTGTTCGCCATGCAGAGCGAGGTCTGGTTTTACGATAATGCGGAGGTCAATAATTTCGCCTTCCGCGAGCAGATTGGCTCGGAGCCGCGCAACGCAGGCAAGTCGGTAGACGATATGCTGCTGGTGCCGGAGCTGAAGGCGTCGCTGGATCGCTATCCGCACGGCAAGCATCTGGTGGTGCTGCATACCAAAGGGTCACACTATCTCTATTCGCAGCGCTATCCGCGCAGTTTCGCGCGCTATCAGCCGGAGTGTATGGGCGTCGATGAGACCTGCAGCAAGGCGCAGCTGATTAACGCCTACGATAACTCGATTCTTTACGTGGATAGCATGCTTGATAGCGTGTTCGATCAGCTGCGCGACAAGAAAGCGATTGTGTTTTATGCCGCCGACCACGGCGAGTCGATTAGCGAGAATATGCATCTGCACGGTACGCCGCGCGAGCTGGCGCCGCCGGAGCAGTTCCGCGTGCCGATGATGGTGTGGGCGTCGGATAAGTATCTGGCCGATGCCAATAACCGCGCTAATTTCGAGCGCCTGCAGGCGCAGCAGCGCGTCGGGAAGACGCATCGCCACGTTGAGCTGTTCGATACGATTCTGGGCTGTCTGGGCTATACGTCGCCGAACGGCGGTATTAAAGCGGCGAATAACTGGTGTCAGGCGCCGGTTTCGTCGCACAGCGACGCGCGGGATGTGACTGAGAAGCACCAGAATTTTGGCGGGCAGGGTGCTTTCCAGGCGAACGCGGCTAAACCGCTAAAAAGCGGTTGACGCTGACAATCGGGCGCAGTAACATGCGCCCCCATCGGTGAGTGGCGCAGCCTGGTAGCGCACTTCGTTCGGGACGAAGGGGTCGGAGGTTCGAATCCTCTCTCACCGACCAGATTTAAGAAACCTGCTTGAAAAAGCAGGTTTTTTTTCGTCTGTAGAAAATCGATGCTATGAGTTGCGTGCCGACGCGGATGGCATGGGCGGATCGCAAAGTCGCTGTACGCATCCCTGCGCGCTCGGCCCGCGACGTCCCTGTCGCGGGACGCTTTGCTCTTCCGTCCATACCATCCGCGTTTCGACTGAGGCGCTGTCTGTTTGAAAAGACATTGCTCACGACTCGTGTTTCTCCGTCCATGCCATCCGCGTTTAAGCTCAGGTGCGGCCTGTTTAAAACATATGTCGCCTAAGAATTTTAATGCAGCATATTGGCACTTGTTTTAATGTCATTCTCTTCATGCTCGAATGCGCTATCCAATAAAAAACAGGCACGATTAACAACGTCATTCGCATAAGTTTTTGTGAGGCGTTAACCGCGCGGATCGAACAGTTTCGACGGCTCTTTTTTCGATATAATATCGCCTGTGATTGTTTCATCTTTTCCCTGCAGTTTTATTAAAAACCCGAAGAAATCCTCCTTTGCTGTCGTTCAGACCTGCTTAATCTGATTATTGCCTCTTTTCGTCCTCTGGCACGCGCTGCATCAGGCCCAGACGCTTATTTCGCATCGCGTTTTTCTTATGACCTTTTTTATCGTCATGCGAATTGCTTATGCCTGTATCCCAGCATTTTCCACTACCTGGACGCGATAACGCACGCTAAATCGTTCAGTTATTCAACATTTATCGCGCAGGTGCCGGTGTTTTTTAGCGGTGAGAATCACTGTCAATTATCGCCGGGCTTAGTGAGATATATGGTCTGTCGGCGAAAAGCGCTGTGCAATATCTGGCGATTAAGCGAGAAGGCTTTTTTTTACCGTTGCTTGCTATTCCTCACACTCTGTGTAAATAACTCGCGGCTGTATTGACGTTCATTGCAACTGTTGACAAATTGATGCGTCAATAAAGTTGCAGAAGCGGCGTGATCCGGCAGTTTCCACGGCGTCGGGAAAACACAACAAGAACGCTCCGCACTTTCGACCACGTCAGTGGTCCGCCTGAACCGCATAAAAAAAACAGAGGTCGGGCAATACACACAACATCACATCACAATGGAGCAAAAGCATGATCAACTCCCTGGCCAAATCCAGGATGCTGAAGGTCGGTCTGAGCCTGATTGCTATGACCGTCGCCGCAGGTGTTCAGGCAAAAACCCTCGTTTACTGTTCAGAAGGCTCGCCGGAAGGCTTTAACCCGCAGCTGTTCACCTCTGGCACCACCTATGACGCCAGCTCCGTGCCGATCTATAACCGTCTGGTTGAGTTCAAAATAGGCACCACCGAGCTGCAGCCTGGCCTGGCGGAGAAGTGGGACGTTAGCGATGACGGCAAAACCTACACTTTCCACCTGCGTAAAGGCGTGAAGTGGCAGACCACCAAAGAGTTTAAGCCGACGCGTGAATTCAACGCCGACGACGTCGTGTTCTCGTTCGAGCGCCAGCTGGATAAAAACAACAGCTTCCACAACGTTTCCGGCGGCAGCTACGAATATTTCGAAGGCATGGATATGCCGAAGCTGATCGGCAAAATCGAGAAAGTCGACGACTATACCGTGCGCTTTACCCTGACGCGTCCGGAAGCGCCGTTCCTTGCCGACCTCGGCATGGATTTCGCGTCGATTCTGTCGAAAGAGTATGCGGACAAGATGCAGAAAGCCGGTACGCCGGAGAAGCTGGATCTGAACCCGGTCGGTACCGGTCCGTTCGTGCTGCAGCAGTACCAGAAAGATTCGCGCATTCTCTATAAGGCCAACCCGGATTTCTGGGGCACCAAGCCGAAAATCGATCGTCTGGTCTTCTCTATCACGCCGGATGCCTCTGTGCGCTACGCCAAGCTGCAGAAGGGCGAGTGCCAGGTGATGCCGTACCCGAACCCGGCCGACATCGCCAGCATGAAGAAAGACACCAAGATCAACCTGATGGAGCAGCCGGGCCTGAACGTTGGCTACCTCTCGTTCAACACCGAGAAGAAGCCGATGGATAACGTCAAGGTGCGCCAGGCGCTGACTATGGCGGTGAATAAGCAAGCGATTATCGACGCCGTGTATCAGGGCGCAGGCCAGGCCGCGAAAAACCTGATCCCGCCGACCATGTGGGGCTACAACGACGCGATTCAGGACTACGCCTACGATCCGGAAAAAGCCAAAGCGCTGCTGAAAGAAGCGGGTATGGCTGACGGCTTCTCTATCGACCTGTGGGCGATGCCGGTTCAGCGTCCTTACAACCCGAACGCGCGCCGTATGGCGGAAATGGTTCAGGCTGACTGGGCGAAAATCGGCGTGAAAGCCAAAATCGTGACCTACGAGTGGGGTGAATACCTGAAGCGCGCGAAAGCGGGCGAACACCAGTCGGTAATGATGGGCTGGACCGGCGACAACGGGGATCCGGACAACTTCTTCGCTACGCTGTTTAGCTGCGCGGCGGCAAAAGATGGTTCCAACTACTCACGCTGGTGCTACAAGCCGTTTGAAGATCTGATCCAGCCGGCGCGCGCGGAGTCGGACCACAATAAACGTATTGAGCTTTATAAGCAGGCGCAGGTGGTGATGCATGACCAGGCGCCGGCGCTGATTATCGCGCACTCTACGGTGTTTGAGCCGGTGAGCAAAAAAGTCTCTGGCTACGTGGTCGATCCGTTAGGTAAACACCATTTCGAAAACGTCGATATCCAGGAATAATTCCTGCGGTGCGGGCCGACCTGTTCGGCCCCTGAGCGGGCGCTTGCCCGCTCGGTCGACGCGCATTTTCGGCTAACTTCTTCGAATAAAACCCAACATCTTCGCGCTGCAGGAAAGCGGCGAGCCGACCAGTCTCCGATATTTGCCGCAGTAAATGTCGGGCCGGGGCCCTCGCGCCTGCGCAGCGAAAGATGACGGTTAACGCACTTTGCGTCGCGCCCGCGATTTTCTCGGGAGCGAGTTGTGAGCAATAGATCCCGCGCCTTACCGCGGCGGGAAAAGACTGAGAATCCGGCTTATGCTGCAGTTCATACTCCGACGTCTGGGACTTGTCATCCCGACATTTATCGGCATTACCCTGTTGACCTTCGCATTCGTGCATATGATCCCCGGCGATCCGGTGCTGATCATGGCGGGCGAACGCGGGATCTCCCCGGAACGTCACGCCCAGCTGATGGCGGCCTTTGGCCTCGATCAGCCGCTGTGGAAACAGTACGTTCACTACATTTACGGCGTGCTGCATGGCGATCTGGGTATTTCGCTCAAGAGCCGCATCCCGGTATGGGATGAGTTCGTACCGCGCTTTAAAGCCACGCTGGAACTCGGCATTTGCGCCATGATCTTCGCCGTCGCCGTGGGTATCCCGGTAGGCGTTCTTGCGGCGGTGAAGCGCGGCTCTGTCTTCGACCATACCGCAGTCGGCATCTCCCTGACCGGCTACTCCATGCCGATTTTCTGGTGGGGCATCATGCTGATCATGCTGGTGTCGGTGCAGCTTAACCTGACGCCGGTTTCCGGGCGCGTCAGCGATACGGTGTTCCTGGACGACAGCAATCCGCTCACCGGCTTTATGCTGATCGACACCTTCTTCTGGGGCGAGGCGGGCGACTTCAAGGATGCAGTGATGCATATGATCCTGCCCGCTATCGTGCTCGGCACCATTCCGCTGGCGGTGATTGTGCGCATGACGCGTTCGGCGATGCTGGAAGTGCTGGGCGAAGATTATATCCGCACCGCGCGCGCGAAAGGCCTGACGCGCATGCGCGTTATCGTGGTTCATGCGCTGCGCAACGCCATGCTGCCGGTGGTCACGGTGATCGGCCTGCAGGTGGGCACGCTGCTGGCGGGCGCCATCCTGACGGAAACTATCTTCTCCTGGCCCGGCCTCGGCCGCTGGCTGATCGAAGCGCTGCAACGCCGCGACTATCCGGTTGTGCAGGGCGGCGTACTGCTGACCGCGGTGCTGATTATCCTGGTCAACCTGCTGGTTGATCTGCTGTACGGCGTGGTCAATCCGCGCATACGACATAAGAAATAAGGGGGCGTCATGTCTGTTGTTGATCCCGCAAGCGTACCCGCTGCACCCAAGCCGATGACCCCCATTCAGGAGTTCTGGCACTATTTTAAACGCAACAAAGGCGCGGTTATTGGCCTGGTCTATGTGGTGCTGATGCTGCTGATCGCCATCTTCGCCGGCGCGCTGGCGCCGCATGCGCCCGCAGAGCAGTTCCGCGATGCGCTGCTGCATCCGCCGGTCTGGCAGGAGGGCGGCAGCTGGAGCTATATCCTCGGCACCGACGATGTGGGCCGCGACGTGCTGTCGCGTCTGATGTATGGCGCGCGCCTGTCGCTGCTGGTGGGCTGTATGGTGGTGGTGCTGTCGCTGATCCTCGGCGTGGTGTTCGGCCTGCTGGCGGGCTACCTCGGCGGCGTAGTGGACGCCATTATCATGCGCATCGTGGATATTATGCTGGCGCTGCCGAGCCTGCTGCTGGCGCTGGTGCTGGTGGCGATCTTCGGTCCGTCGATCGTCAACGCCTCTATCGCGCTGACCTTTGTCGCGCTGCCGCACTATATCCGTCTTACCCGCGCCGCAGTGCTGGTTGAGGTGAACCGCGACTACGTCACCGCTTCCGGCGTGGCGGGTGCGGGCATGCTGCGTCAGATGTTCATCAATATTCTGCCTAACTGTCTGGCGCCGCTGATCGTGCAGGCGTCGCTGGGCTTCTCCAACGCCATTCTCGATATGGCGGCGTTGGGCTTTCTCGGTATGGGGGCGCAGCCGCCGACGCCGGAGTGGGGCACCATGCTCTCCGACGTACTGCAGTATGCGCAAAGCGCCTGGTGGGTGGTGACCTTTCCCGGTCTGACCATTCTGCTCACCGTGCTGGCCTTTAACCTGATGGGCGACGGCTTACGCGACGCCCTCGACCCGAAACTCAAGCAGTAAGAGGCACCGAGATGGCGTTATTAAATGTAGATAAATTATCGGTGCATTTCGGCGACGATAAGACACCGTTCCGCGCGGTCGACCGTATCAGCTATCAGGTTGAGCAGGGGCAGGTCGTGGGGATCGTCGGCGAGTCCGGCTCGGGCAAATCGGTCAGTTCGCTGGCGATCATGGGCCTGCTCGACTTTCCCGGCAAAGTGATGGCGGAGAAGCTGGAGTTCAACCAGCGCGACCTGAAACGCATCTCCGAGAAAGAGCGCCGCCAGCTGGTGGGCGCGGAAGTGGCGATGATTTTCCAGGATCCGATGACCAGCCTGAACCCCTGCTACACCGTCGGCTACCAGATCATGGAAGCGATTAAGGTGCATCAGGGCGGCAACCGCCGCACCCGCCGTCAGCGCGCTATCGATCTGCTGACGCAGGTTGGTATTCCCGATCCGGCGTCGCGACTGGATGTCTATCCGCACCAGCTGTCGGGCGGCATGAGCCAGCGCGTGATGATCGCCATGGCGATCGCCTGTCGGCCAAAGCTGCTGATCGCCGACGAGCCGACCACGGCGCTGGACGTGACCATTCAGGCGCAGATTATCGAGCTGCTGCTGGCGCTGCAGCAGCAGGAGAATATGGCGCTGATCCTGATTACGCACGATCTGGCGCTGGTGGCGGAAGCCGCGCACCACATTATCGTGATGTATGCGGGCCAGGTGGTCGAGAGCGGCAAGGCGAGCGATATCTTTAAGGCGCCGCGCCATCCCTATACGCAGGCGCTGCTGCGCGCGCTGCCGGAATTCGCCGCCGATAAGGCGCGTCTGGCGTCGCTGCCGGGCGTGGTACCGGGCAAATATGACCGGCCAATCGGCTGCCTGCTGAATCCGCGCTGCCCCTACGCCACCGATCGCTGCCGTAAAGAAGAACCTGCCTTACGCGACATTCCGGGGCGTCAGTCCAAATGTCACTATCCGCTGGATGATGCCGGGAGACCGACCTATGAGTCTTGATAATACCAGGCAGGATTACCTGCTACAGGCGATTGACCTGAAAAAACACTATCCGGTGAAGAAAGGCCTGTTCGGCCAGGAGCGCCTGGTGAAAGCGCTGGACGGCGTCTCCTTTAATCTGGAGCGCGGCAAAACGCTGGCGGTGGTCGGCGAGTCCGGCTGCGGCAAATCGACGCTCGGCCGCCTGCTGACCATGATTGAAACGCCGACTGAAGGCCAGCTCTTCTGGCACGGTCAGGATCTGCTGAAGCACGATCCGCAGGCGCAGAAGCTGCGTCGTCAGAAAATCCAGATTGTGTTCCAGAACCCCTACGGTTCGCTCAATCCGCGCAAGAAAGTCAGCCAGATCCTTGAGGAGCCGCTGCTGATTAATACCGCGCTGAGCAAGGCGGAGCGTAAAGAGAAGACGCTGGAGATGATGGCGAAGGTCGGCCTGAAAACCGAGCATTACGATCGCTATCCGCATATGTTCTCCGGCGGCCAGCGTCAGCGTATCGCCATCGCGCGCGGGCTGATGCTCGAACCCGATGTATTGATCGCCGACGAACCGGTTTCGGCGCTCGACGTCTCCGTGCGCGCGCAGGTGCTTAACCTGATGATGGATTTGCAGCAGGAGATGGGGCTCTCTTACGTCTTTATCTCGCACGATCTCTCAGTAGTAGAGCACATTGCGGATGAGGTCATGGTGATGTATCTGGGCCGCTGCGTGGAGAAGGGCAGCAAAGAGGCGATCTTCAGCAATCCGCGCCATCCCTATACGCAGGCGCTGCTGTCAGCCACGCCGCGTCTCAATCCAGACGACCGGCGTGAACGCATCAAGCTGACCGGCGAGCTGCCCAGCCCGCTTAATCCGCCGCCGGGCTGCGCCTTTAATGCGCGCTGCCGCCGCCGCTTCGGCACCTGCGTGCAGCTACAGCCGAAGCTGAAGCGCTACGGCGATCAGCAGATCGCCTGCTTCGCCATCGACCAGGATGAAAACCAGCCGGTCGGCGCGGCGGAAGGGATTGTTTAAACAGAAAGGCTCCGTAAGGAGCCTTTTTTGTGCCCACTCATCATGCCATCTGATACATCTTCAGCCGCCGTAAAAAAAGGTGCGTAAAAGATTATCGTCGCTGACGTGGGCGGCGGTTGCGACGCTTTATCTAAAGCGTAAAACGCCTGTCAGGTTTGCATTAAGAAAAAACGTAATAAAGCCTCGACACGTTATTGGCAGCGCCATCAAAGGGTAAGGCGTAATTTTTATTACTGAACTCCCCATGGCGCCTTATCTATTTCAGTTAAGGTTAATTAATTAATTTATTGGCAAAAGCGACAAGAAAGGCTTTTGTGGGTATTAAATCAATCATAAAGATAAAACTCTTTTATTGATTGTGCGTTTTTTATAATCAGATTTTTCTCACCGGTCCTAAATGAATGTGATATATTCCTGGCAAAATTTTTCCTGAATGCAGGCCATGGCCCGATGAAAAACTATGACGATTTGCAGCGTTTCAAAGAAAAAACGCAAACGCTCGATATCGCCTTTAAAGATATGTCTGGCCAGCTACAGGAACCCGCCGAAAATAGCCAGTGGGCGCTTATTCGCCAGCTGGCAAATGAAGACGCCTCGACGCCGTTCAGCGGCAGCCAGCGTATTGATTTGCCACAGCCGCAGCCGCTGCGCGGCGATGAGTTTCGCGCGCCGGCCGCCTCGCCGCTGATGCGTCAGCCCGCGGCGTCGCAGCCTGTCGGCGCGCACAGCCGCAACATTCTCGACAGCCTGGCGGATCGCGCGCCTGCGGCGGCGACACCCCGCTCTTCGCTTTTCCCGCCGCCGCCTGAAGCAGCGGCGCCGGTGCCCGCCGCCGCGCCTGCCCAGCCGATTAGCGTACTCGCCGCGTCCGTTTCCGCGCCGCCCGTTCAGGCGTTTAGCCTGCCGGTGGCGGCACCTGCGCCTGCGCCGCGCACAGAGCCAGCGCGCCGCTTTGGCGGCCTGTTTCGCGCGCGCCACAGCGACCCGGTCAGCCTGCCGAAAGAAACCCTGCTCAAACCGTTACTGGAGAAGATTGCGCTATGCCGTTAGTTTGTGTGTGCTCGCCGAAAGGGGGAGTCGGGAAAACCACGCTGGCAGCCAATCTGGCCTGGGGATTAGCCCGGGCGGGCAGCAAGGTATTAGCGATCGATTTTGACGTGCAGAATGCCCTGCGCCTGCATTTCGGCGTGCCGCTCAACGACGGCCGCGGCTTTGTCGCGCGCTCAGAAGAGCAGGCGGACTGGAGCCAGTCGATCCTTACCACCGGCGGCAACATTTTCGTACTCCCCTACGGCGACGTGACCGAGCCGCAGCGCGAACGTTTTGAAGAGAACCTGGCGAAAGATCCCCACTTCCTGCGGCGCGGGCTGGATACGGTGCTGAACTATCCCGGCCTGGTGATCGTCGCCGACTTTCCGCCCGGTCCCGGCCCGGCGCTAAAAGCGATGAGCGCGCTGGCGCAAATGCACCTGGTGGTGATGCTGGCCGATACCGCCTCGGTTTCGCTGTTACCGCAAATTGAAAATAACCGCATGATTGGCCAGCCGCTGAATAATCAGCTGGGGCACTACTTCGTGCTGAACCAGAGCGACAACCGCCGCAATATTAGCCGTGACGTTACCGCCTTTATGCAGCAGCGGCTGGGCGACAGCTTACTTGGCGTGGTGCACCGCGATGAGAGCGTGGCGGAAGCCAATGCCTCACAGCAGTCGGTTTACGATTTCAGCCCTGCGTCCGCCGCCGCGTTCGATATCGAACTGATTGGAAAGCGCGTGGCGAATATTCTCAATATTTCCGTCGGCAACGGCGAAGTTCAGGCGCCGATCCGCAGCAGCCACTATTAATTGCCTGGCGTCGCCGGGCTATAAAAAACAGCGCTTTTCCAGGGTGAATCATGAATAAAATCGGGTTTTACCTGTTGCTGCTGGTGCTTGCGCCAGCGGCCGCGGTAATCGTCATTACGCCGATGGACAGCCAGAAACAATATATATTTGGCTTAATCAGTATTTTGATGATGTTTTTTCTGGGGTTCAGCAAAAGCCGTAAAATAACGGTGGTGATGGTTATTCTCTCTGCCCTGATGTCCACCCGATATATCTGGTGGCGCACCACAGAGACGCTCCATTTTAATTCCGAAACGGAAGCGATCCTCGGCATTGGCTTATATCTTGCTGAAATCTATGTCTGGCTGATTTTAATTCTCGGCTTTCTGCAAACCACCTGGCCGCTAAAGCGCACCATCGAACCGCTGCCGGATGACGTCAGCCTCTGGCCGACCGTCGACGTCTACGTGCCGACCTATAACGAAAGCCTCGACGTGGTGCGCGATACGGTGCTGGCGGCGCAGTGTATCGACTACCCGCGTGACAAGCTGAAGGTTTATCTGCTGGATGACGGCAAGCGGCCGGAGTTTGCGGTTTTCGCCGCCGACGTCGGCGTCGGCTATATCACGCGCGACGACAACAGCCACGCCAAAGCGGGCAACCTGAACCACGCCATGAAGATCACCAAAGGCGAGCTGATCTGCGTGTTTGACTGCGACCACGTCGCCACACGCACCTTTCTGCAGGCCACCGTTGGCCCGTTCCTCTCCGATCCGAAGCTGGCGCTGCTGCAGACGCCGCACTATTTCTACTCGCCCGATCCCTTCGAGCGTAACCTGCGCGCGGCGCGCACCATTCCCAACGAAGGCGCGCTGTTCTACGGCCCGGTGCAGCAGGGCAACGACAACTGGAACGCCACCTTTTTCTGCGGCTCCTGCGCGGTGATCCGGCGCGCGGCGCTGGAGGAGATCGGCGGCTTTGCGGTGGAAACGGTGACGGAAGATGCCCATACCGCGCTGAAAATGCAGCGGCGCGGCTGGGGCTCGGCGTTTCTGGCGATCCCGCTGGCAGCCGGTCTGGCGACCGAGCGTCTGGGTCTGCACGTGGTGCAGCGTACCCGCTGGGCGCGCGGCATGACGCAGATTTTCCGCGTCGATAATCCGCTGCTGGGGCGCGGCCTGAAGTGGCAGCAGCGCCTCTGCTACCTCAACGCCATGCTGCACTTTCAGTTCGGTCTGCCGCGCGTGGTGTTCCTGACCGCGCCGCTCGCCTATCTGCTGTTCAATCTCAATATCATTCACTCGTCGGCGTCGCTGATCTTCGCCTATGTGCTGCCGCACCTGGTGATGTCGCTCTACGTCAACTCGCGCATGAACGGCCGCTTTCGCTACACCTTCTGGGGCGAAATCTACGAAACCGTGATGTGTTTCCACCTGGTGATCCCGACGCTGCTGACCCTGCTGTCGCCCAGGCACGGCAAATTTAACGTGACCGACAAAGGCGGCCTGCTCGACCAGGGCTTCTTCGACTTTCACATTGTGCGTCCGCACGTCATTGTGGCGGTACTGCTGGGCATCGGCATCGCCGCAGGCGTGGCGCGCGCGGTGATGCACAACTACTTCGGCGTCGACCCTTACGTGATCGCCCTGAACGTCGGCTGGGCGCTCTTTAGCCTGATTATCCTGATGGCGGCGATCGCAGTGGCGCGTGAAACGCGGCAGGTGCGTAAAACCATCCGCATCGAGGTAGAGATCCCGGCGATTATCCACTACGCCAGCGGCATTTCGTCGCGCACCCGCACCAGCGATCTCTCGATGGGCGGCGCGCAGCTGGATGCGCCGGACAACCGTCATGAAACCGATGAGATTGAAGAGATCGATCTGCTGCTGCAGTCGGGGGCTATCTCGATTCCGGTAAGCAAAATTTCCGGCGACGACAAGTCGATTCGCCTGCGCTTCGCCGCGATGCCGCTGGCGCGTCGGCGCGAGCTGGTGCGCGTGGTGCTGGCGCGCGCCGATGCCTGGCTTCAGCCGGAGTACAAAAAAGACAATGCGCTGCTCTCGCTGGGCACCATTATCCGCACCGTGTTCGAGCTGTTCTGGCTCACCTGGAAAGATCGACGCAGCAAAGGCCGCGCGCCAGCCGCGGCAAAAGAGGACGGCGCAGCATGAAGATTGTGACTCACTCTCTACTGGCGTCATCGCTGGCGGCGGCGCTGTGGCTGAACCCTGGCTGGGCGGAAGCGACCGACTATTCTGCCGCGCCGGTCAACAGCGCCGCGCCGGTTGCGCCGGAATCGAGCGTGTCCGCCGCGCCGGAGTCGAGCGCGCCCGTCGCGCCGGAGTCGAGTGCGCCCGTCGCGCCGGAGTCGAGCGCGCCCGTCGCGCCGGAGTCGAGCGCGCCCGCCGCGCCGGAGTCGAGCGCGCCCGTCGCGCCGGAATCGAGCGAGCCGGTTGCGCCGGAGTCGAGCGCGTCCGCCGCGCCGGAATCGAGCGCGTCGGTCATCCCGCAGGAGGGCGCGCTGTCAGACCTGCCGCCGCCGGCGGGACTGGAGCAGGCCGATCGGCAGCTCTCATCCGCCGCCGCCGCCGCGCCCTTTGTGCCGGGCCAGCCGGTGATCGCGCCTGCGCCCGCCGCGGCGCTGAACCAGCCGATCAGCAGCACCATTTCCGTCGCGCAGATGGGCCAGCAGCAGGGCATTATCCTGAGCGGCGGCCAGCTGCAGTCCGGCATCGTTTTTACCCTGCCGGGCGATGAGGTGATCACCAACGCGCACCTAAATTTGTCGCTGCGCGTCTCTCAGGCGCTGGCGGCGCGCAACACCTCGCTGCAGCTGATGCTCAACGGTCAGCCGCTCGGCACGCTTCCCCTTGGCGCCAGCGACAGCGACGTCAGCGACTATCAGCTGGAGATCCCCGCCGCGATGGTGGTCGCCAGCAATAACCTCAGCTTTAAAATTAACGATGCGGACAAGCTGCTGTGCGAGAAAGAAAGCGCGCAGAACTATCAGGTCACCATCCTGCCGAAGACGACGCTGAGCCTGGAAGGACAGCAGCTGAATATCGGCACGCGCCTGCGCAATTTCCCGCGTCCGTTTATCGATCCGCTGCGTATGACGCCCGCATCGGTCGCCATGGGCTTCGCCAGCAACGTCGCGCCGGACGCCATTAGCGCCGCCGCGCTGGTGGCATCGTGGCTTGGCATTCAGAGCGACTATCGCACCATCCGCTTCCCGGTATCGCGCGGCGAGCTGCCCGAACAAAATGGCATCCTGTTCGGTCATCCGGGCGATCGTATTGGCGCCCTGACCCTGCCGCAGGCGAGCGGCCCGCAGCTGACGCTGGTGGATAACCCCAATAACCCGGTCTATAAGCTGCTGCTGGTGACGGGCGAGGATGACGCTCAGCTGCGTCAGGCGGCGCTGCGCCTCACTACGCAGCCGCTGAATACCGACGCCAGCAGCCTCGCCGTTCAGCCGCAGTCTCTCGCCAGCCGCAAACCCTACGACGCGCCGCGCTGGATCAATACCAGCCGCCCGGTGCGTCTCAACGAGCTGCTGGACCCGAACCAGAGCCTGACGTCGACCGGCCTCTGGCACGACGCGCTGCGCGTTAACTTTCGCGCCGCGCCGGATCTTTTCCTGTGGGACGGCGATACCGTGCCGGTGAACCTGAACTATCGTTTTCCGTCAGAGAGCTGGATTGACGAGAACAGCTCTTTCCTCAACGTGATGCTGAACGGCACCTTCCTGCGCAACCTGACGGTAAACAAAGTCGGCCTGCTCGAACAGGCGTGGCACCGTCTGGGCGGCGACGCGCGGCAGGAGCAGTATCAGCTGCATCTCGATCCCTGGCTGATCTACGGCGACAACCAGCTCTCGCTCTACTTCAATATCCGGCCGAAAGCGGACGCGCCCTGCGGCGTGCTGCTCAATAACAACATCAAAAGCCGCATTGAAGAGGCGTCATGGATCGACCTGAGCCACACGCGCCACTTCACGCTGCTGCCAAATCTCTCTTACTTCGTCGGCGCGTCGTTTCCCTTTACGCGGCTGGCGGACTTCAGCCAGACCACGCTGCTGATGCCGGAGAAACCGAGCAATGCCGAAATCGCCACGCTGCTCGATCTGGCGGCGCGCGCGGGCAACGCCACCGGCGCGTCGCTGACGCAGAACCAGGTGATGTTCGGCCTGCCCAGCGGCGGCACTCACCTGGCGCGGCTGGCGAAGAGCGACGTGCTGGCGATCAGCACCACCGGCGACAGCCGCTTTAACCAGCAGATGCTGGCGCGTTCGCCGTTCGAGGCCAACGGCGCCACCTTCGGCGTAAAAACGCCCTCGACCCTGGACAACGTGCGCAGCTGGCTGACCGGCGACTGGTATCGCCAGCCGCTGGACGCCGATCGCTATTTCTCCTCGAACGAGGCGTGGCGCGGCTTTGTCAGCTACCGCTCGCCCTGGAATCGCGATCGCACCGTGGTGATGACGGTAGCGACCAGCGACGAACAGCTGCTGCGGCTGCATGGCGATTTGAACTCGGCGCGTATTAACGCGGCGATCCGTGGCGATACCGCCATTATCACCGACGAGAACGGCATTCGCAGCTTCCGCGTCGGCCCGCAGTATCCGAGCGGCGAGATGCCCTGGTACATGATGGTGGTGTGGTACGCCAGCCAGCATTCGGTGCTGATGGCGCTGGCGGCGCTGATCCTTGCCGGGCTGGCGGGCGCGGCGATTTTCGCCATGCTGCAGCGCCATGCGCGGCGCCGACTTACTCCGCCCAACGCGCGCGACACCGGTAAGAAGTCAGGATGAACATAATGAAAATAACCATACGCACCGGTATCCGTCGCACGCTGCTGCTGGGCGGCGCGCTTTCTCTCTCTCTGCCGCTGCTGGCGGCGGAAAGCGCTAACCCGGCGCTGCAGGCGCTGTTCGACCAGGCGGCCTACTGGCATCAAAAAGCGCATGACGATTTAGCGAAGTCCGCGCTGCAAAAAGTATTGATGGTGGAACCAGACAACGCGCAGGCGCTCTATCTGCTGGCGCTCTACTCGCAGCAGGGCGGCGACGTCGAAGGCGCGGCGCGCTATCGCCAGCAGTTGAGCAGCGTCTCGCCGCAGGACGCGCGCCTGAGCGAGCTGGATAACGCGCGCCAGCTGCAAACCATCCCGCAGGCGCAGCTGTCGCTGGCGCGTCAGCAGGCGCGCAGCGGCAATATCGCCGCGTCGCTGCAGACGTGGCGCAACACCTTTAACGGCAACGAGCCGCCCGCCAGCGTGGCGGCGGAGTACTACCTGACAATGGCGGGCGACCGCACCCTGCTGCCGCAGGCGGTCGATGCGCTGCGGCAGTTCGCGGCGGCGCATCCGCAGGATGTCAGCGCCAGGCTGGCGCTGGGCAAAGCCCTGACCTATCAGGACGCGACGCGCCGTGAGGGCATGGATCTGCTCGGTACGCTGGCGGACGGCAGCGCGGAGGCCGATCGTTCGCTGCGCCAGGCGCTGCTGTGGCTCGGCCCGCAGCCGTCGGACGCCGCGCGCTATCAGACCTGGCAGCAGCGTCATCCGCAGGACGCGGCGGTAATGGATTACTACCGTAAAAATGTCGGCGGCGCCGAGAAGGGCGCGGGCTTTAGCGCGCTTAACAGCGGCGACGTCAGCGGCGCGCAAAACAGCTTTGAGAAAGTGCTGAACGCCAGTCCGCAGGACGCCGACGCGCTGGCGGGCATGGGCTACGTCGCGCAGCGCGGCGGCCGCTACGGCGAAGCAGCGGACTACCTGCAACGCGCGGCCCAGCTTGGCGGCGAGCGCGGCGCCGAACGGCAGCAGCAGGCCAACGACGCGCGCTTCTATGCGCAGCTGGCGGCGGCGCAGCAGGCGCTAAAAAACGGCGACAGCGCGCAGGCGCTCTCGCTCAGCGCGCCGCTGACGCAGGCGGAAGGGGAAAAGGGCGTTGCCGCGCAGCTGTTCCGCGCCGACGTGCTGCGCCGTAGCAATCAGTTCAGCGAGGCGGAGCGCGCCTATCGCGCCATCCTGCAAAATGACGCGGACAACCGCAGCGCGAAAGAGGGGCTGTTCTATGTGCTGCGCCAGCAAAACCGCAGCGCCGAGGCGAGCACGCTGCTGGCGTCGCTGCCCGACAGCGTGCGCCAGAGCGTGGCGCCGCGAGCCAGTAATGACGGCAGCGACCCGATTCGCCAGCAGGCGAAGCGCGAGCTGAAGGCCGGCGACGCCAGCGCGGCGATCGCCACGCTGCAGCAGGGGATTCAGCGCTATCCCCGCGACGGCTGGCTGCGCCTGGACCTGGCGCGCCTCTATCGCGCGCAGGGCGACACGCCGCAGGCCGCCAGCGTAATGCAGTTTGCGATGCGTGACGGCGCGGGCGTCAGCGAGCGCTACGCCGCCGCCATCAACGCCAGCGAAAGCGGCGGCTGGCAGCAGGCCAGCGCGCTGCTGGCGCGGATTCCCGCCAGCACCCAGACGCCTGAGATGCGCGAGCTGGCGCAGCGCGTCAACTTCAATCTGCAGATGGCGACCGCCGACAGCTATCTGGCGCAGGGCGCGAACGCCGCTGCTGTTAATACGCTAAAAGCGCTGGCGCAGACGCCGCCGGCTAATCCGGCGGATGCAGGCAATCTCGCGCAAAAGCTCGCCAGAGCGGGCGACGTCGCGACTGCCGTCGCTGTTGTGCGCGGCAATATGCAGCGCGGCGTGCAGGGCAATGCGGGCGACTACGCGGCGCAGGTCGCCGTGCTGAACCAGGCGGGGCTGGCCAGCGAAGCGCAGCGTTTCCTCGACGCGCCAGCGCTGCAGGCGCGCAGCACGCCGACGCAGCTGGCAGGCATTCGCAACGGCTACGTGATTAACGAGGTGGATCGCCTGCGCGAGCAGAAGCAGTACGCGGCCGCCTATGACAAGCTGATTGGCGCCCTGCAGCACGACCCGCAGAATCGCGACCTGATGTTCGCCATGGCCCGTCTCTACCAGGACGGCAAGATGAACAAAGAGGCGGGCGTGGTCTATGACTACCTGTTGACCCAGGACACCGCGACCCAGGACGCGCGCGTCGGCGCGATTAACGTGGCGCTGGCGCAGAATAACCTGGCGCGCGCCAACGATCTGTCGCGCGGTCTGCAGGCGCAGCAAACGCCAGAGCGCCTACTGCTGCTGGCGCGCGTCGCCGATGCGAACGGCGATCGCGCTCAGGCGATGGGCTATCTGCGCAGCGCGCGTGGCCAGCTGATCGGTTTGCAGGGCGCACAAAACGGCGAGACGCCGACCATCGGCGGCCTGGCGCTGGCTGACAATCCGTTTATTAACCGCAGCACCTCGCCGGTGGGACGCTCGCCGTCCAGCTACGGCAGCGTGCTGCCGTGGCAGAGCGCACCGGCTGGCGTGACCAGCAGCGCCGAAGGCGTCGTCCTGGCGAGCGGCGACAACCTGCCGCTACAGCAGGCGCGTACCCTGCACCAGATCGACAGCATGATGGAAGGATTGCAGGAGAAAACCGGCACCTGGGCGCAGGGCCAGGTGCAGATGCGCGCGCGCGACGGCGAGTCGGGCCTCAGCAAGCTGACCGAAGCGAAAGCGCCGCTGACCTTCTCAACCGTGCCCTTCGGCGACGCGCGTTTCGACTTTATGATGACGCCGCTTTCGCTGACGGCGGGCAGCGCGGCGGGCGACGCATGGCGTCGCTTCGGCAGCAACGCGCTTGAGCAGGCGAAGGTGGTTGCCGCCGGCGGCGCGAAGGTCACCGACGTGCCGAGCGCGTCTACCGATTCGCAGCGAGCATCCGGCGTGGAGCTGAACCTGGCGTTGAAAGGCGACAGCTATAAAATCGACCTCGGCAGCACGCCGCTGGGCCAGGATCTCAGCACGCTGGTGGGTGGGGTGCAGTGGTCGCCGAAACTCACCGACTTCCTGACGCTGATCCTTACCGGAGAGCGCCGCGCAATGACCGACAGCCTGCTCTCTTACGTCGGCGTACAGGATAAAACGAGCGGCAAACGCTGGGGCGGCGTCACCAAAAATGGCGGCAATGCGCTGCTGAGCTATGACAACGGCGACGCAGGCTTCTACGTCGGCGGCGGCGCCTACAGCTATACCGGCGAGAACGTGGCGAGCAACGACAGCCTTAACGCCACGGCGGGCGCTTACGTGCGGCCTTTTCACCGCGACGACCGCGAGCTGAAGGTCGGCATGAGCCTGTCGTGGATGGATTTCTCGAAAAACCTCAGCTATTTCAGCTACGGGCAGGGCGGCTACTTCAGCCCGCAGAATTATACCGCGGTCTCTTTCCCGGTAGACTTCACGCGCAAGTTCGACGATCTGAGCGTGAAGATCGGCGGCTCGGTCGGCTATCAGTCTTACAGCCAGGATCGCAGCGCATACTTCCCGAACGATCCCTCTATGCAGGCGCAGCTGGAATCCTATGCGGCGAGCGGCGCGGTAAAGAGCGCTTACTATAGCGGCGACAGTAAAAACGGCATCGGCTACAACCTGCACGCCGGCGCGGATTACAAAGTGAATAAAGCGGTCACGGTCGGCGGCCAGCTGGGCTACGACACCTTCGGCGACTACAGCGAAAGCACGGCGCAGCTCTACTTCCGCTATCTGTTTGGAGACAACAAATGAGTGAGCATATGGGCGCGGCAGGCCATACGCATCAGCCGGGCTGGTTCGATCTGGTCAGCGTGATGATGGAGGGCATGCTCGCCAACGCGGGCAAAGAAGAGGCGGAGGCGTTTCTCTACGATATGGGCGATTCGCTGGCGGCGCGCTATCCTTTGCCTGACGCGCGTACCGTGCAGGATCTGGAGCGCGAAATGAATTTGCAGCTGGCCCGCTTTAACTGGGGCTTTGTTCAGCTGCAGCCGCAGGACGCGGCGATTTTACTGAAGCATCATGCGCTGCCTGCGGGCGACGGCGTGCTGGATGCGGAAAGCTGGCAGTCGGCGCTGGCCGCCGTGCTGGCGGGACTGTACGGCGGCTGGCTGCGCGCGCAGGGCGGCGGCGCGGCGGTTGCGGTGGCGCTGGAGCTTAACGACGGCAATACGCTGCACTATCGGTACTAACGGAGCGACAAGATGACAAAGCCAGCCTGGCTCAGATGGGTGATTTTTTTCATGGTGATGATGGTAAGCGCGCAGGCGTCGGCCGACGGCTGGAGCACCTTCAAGAGCCGCTTTTCAACGCCGGAAGGGCGTATTGTCGATAACGCCAACAATAACGTCAGCCATACCGAAGGGCAGGGCTACGGTATGCTGCTGGCGGTGGCGAACGACGATCGCGCGACCTTCGATAAGCTGTGGGGCTGGACGCGCCAGCATCTGCTGAATACGCAAAACGATCTCTTCTACTGGCGCTATACGCCGGACGCCGCCGAACCGGTGGCAGACAAGAACAACGCCTCCGACGGCGATGTGCTGATCGCCTGGGCGCTGCAGCGCGCGGCCGATAAGTGGTCGTCGCAGGCCTATCAGCAGGCGTCAGATCGCATTCAGCGCGCCATCGTGAAGCACAATGTGGTGACCTACGCGGGGCGTACGGTAATGCTGCCGGGCGCGCAGGGGTTCAACAAGACCAGCTATGTGGTGCTCAACCCTTCCTATTTTATTTTCGAGGCCTGGCGCGAATTTGCCGAACATAGCCACCTCAAGGTGTGGAACGCCCTGATTGACGACGGCATGGATCTGCTGGGGGAGATGCATTTCGGCAAAACGGGCCTGCCGCTCGACTGGGTGGCGCTGAACGCGGACGGCTCGGTGGCGCCCGCGGTGGGCTACTCGAACCGTTTTAGCTACGACGCGGTGCGCGTGCCGCTCTATATCTGGTGGTACGACCCGCAGAGCCTGCGTCTGGTGCCGTTTCAGAACGTCTGGCAGCGCTACGGTCGCCTGACGACGCCCGCCTGGTTCGACGTGCTGGGCAACAGCAACGCGCCCTATAATCTCGACGGCGGCCTGCTGGCGATCCGCGATCTGACGCTGAACGAGACCGGCTATATCAGCGACCGGCTTGCGCCGGATCAGAATTATTTTTCCGCCAGTTTGCAGCTGCTGGTGTGGCTGGCGCTTCAGGAGAAGCGTTGACGGGTGAGGTTCGCCGCGGCGAACGGGCGCTTTTTGTCCGCTGCGCGGACGGGCGAGGTGCGGCCGTCAAACCAGGGGGCTGGTTTCGCTCGCCTGGCGATTTGCCTGCTGCGCAGGCGGGCTCTGAGCGGGTTTCGTTCGCCTGACAGCGAGGCAGTTTCATTTCGCCCGCTGCGGGCGACCGAGCAGGGCCGGTGGGCGCCGGCCCTGCACCCGCGCCCCGGGCCAGCTCACCCGCCCGCTGCGCGGGTCCCTTCGCTCCGGCAGGATTTCTGACGGACCGCGCAGGACAGGCCGTCCTGGCCTGGCCCGCGCTTTCGGCGACGTCCTGTCGCCTCATCCTGAAATCCTTTCTCCGCTCAGCGGCTGCGATGGCCCCCACAACCCCGCTGTGAGTTCTGATTCTTAAAGGCGCATCTTTATCGCTGAAAGCATGAGTCATGCGCTCAGACGACGTCGTCGTTAATGAAAAATCAGGAATCACAGGCGGGGCAGTGTCAGAGGCATCCGACGCGCTGAGGCGCGCACGGCGGCCAGGACGAGCCGACAGGACGTCGGCGAGAGCGCGGCATGAGACAGGATGTCGAATCCGCGCGGTCCGTGCGGCCGACGTAAGCAACGAAGGCACCGCGCGGAGCGCGGCGTGGAGGCTGCCGGAAGCCGGGATTGTTAAGGGGCTGGCGAGCCCCTTAACACGCACGCCAGCGGCGGAGCGGCTGAAACTCCCTGCCGCCTGGCGGGCGGAACCCGCTCAGAGTCCCGCCTGCGCAGCAGGCAACCCGCCTGGCGGAACCCGCTCAGCGCCGCCTGCACAGCAGGCAAAACCTACTGCGGATAAGCAACCCAGTCGCCGCCGTTCAGCCGGATCCACGGCTTGCCCTGATACATCATCACCACGGCATTGTCATTCTCCGACACCACCGGCGTCTGCGGCAGCTTGTCCGCCAGCACCGACATATTGACGTTCGGCGCATTAAACACCTGCCCATCCACCACGCGCGAAACCAGTTCGGAAATCGCCAGCAGGCTGGTCGGCGCATCGATAGCCAGCGGCTGACCCTGATGCGGCGCTTTCATGCCGACAAACTTAATGCCCACCGGCACATGCGTAATGCTCGGGCTGGGAATATCGCGCAGGCCCGACATCTGCATCTTGTCGCCCTGCAGCGCCGCGCCGTGCTCTGGCACCACCAGCACCATCACGCGTCGACCCGACTTCTCCAGATTAGTCAGGAACGCGTCAAGCTGATCAAACAGCAGCTGCGCGCGCGGCTTCCACGGCGCGGTTTTGGTGCTGCCGAGATCGCGCGTGCCGTCGTGCAGCGGGATCAGGTTATAGAACGTGGCGCTGCGCGCGTCGCTGCTCTTGCTGCGGTCATCCAGCCAGCGCTGCATCAGCTGCGCATCGTTAAACACCGGCGAGCCGTCAAACGAGGTCAGCTCCGGCGCAATGCCCGCCTGCGACATCAGCGGCGCCTGGATATTGCCGTCGTCGCGCAGCTCTTTGAGATAGTTACCAAACACGCCGGTATGGTCCATCATCAGCTGCTCTTTAAAGCCCAGCTTGGCCAGATTATCAAACAGATAACAGCGCGCGTCGGTTGGCTTATAGAGATCGCTGTGCGACGTCTGACCGCAGCTGGCGCGCAGCAGACGAATCCCCGCCGGGCCGCTGTAGCCCGTGGCGGAGTTGTAGTTGTTCAGCACGATATCAAAGTGGCGCCACAGCGGATGGCTGCGCAGCTGGGAGACGTCGATATCGGACCAGGCGAGCGAACAGATATTCACCACCAGAATATCGAACGGCTGCGAATCCGCAGGCAGGCTGTCGGGAAAATGGGTGACGCGCTTGCGTTCGCTGTCGTAAAAACGGTTCAGCCAGGCGGTCAGGTTAGCGCTGGTGGGCGGCGCCGACTGATCGAGGCCGTCCGGCGCATCGGCGGCCGGGCTCTGTCCGGCGGCCGGCGTCTGGTTAAGCACCACTTCCGGCGTGGCGGCTTTGGTCGGCAGCAGCGACAGCGCGGGGCCGGCGATGGTCAGCACGTTAAGCCAGATCAGCATCAGCGATACCAGCACCGTCACGCGGATCCACTGCGACACAAACAGATAGAGCACCAGCAGTACAAAGGCGGCACCGACCATCTGCCAGTTAATAAAACGGTTAACCAGATCGAGCAGATAGGCGCCGGAGAAGCCTGCCAGCTGGTCGCCCTGGCTAAGAATGCTCTCCAGACCCGGCAGCCAGGTATCGTGCCAGAAGAGGCCGAAGCCGATGGGGATCGATATCCAGCTGCGCAGGCGGTGCAGGCGCGGCGAGGGCAGCGGGAACAGCAGCCAGGCCAGGAACACCAGATTACTCAGGGCGTGGAAATTGAGATAGCCGTACCACAGCAGGCCGAACTTGAGCAAAAAGTAGAAGTTCCAGCCGCCCAGCCCGCGCCAGTAAGACCATAAGCGGGAAGAGTGGGCGGAAGTCGGTTGATCGTTATTCATTAATGATTTGCATCCTTTTTCGAGGATTTACGCTGCCAGTGACCTTCAGACTTTAGCGCACGCGCAGGCAGCAGGCGATTCAACATGCCGTTCCAGTGGCGCGGCAGCCATTGCCGATATAACGGCTTTAAAAACAGTAAGATAACTAGCGACAGCAGCGCAATCTGCACCCAGTCCATCAGGTTCATCAGCTTTTCATCTCCGGCAGTAAAGTAATCGGCTGCGGCGCGCTGCGTTCGCGCGTTTCTGCCGGTTCGTCAGCGGGCTGCGTCGGCAGGATCTGCGGCGTGATATCCTGCAGCGCATTCGGCGTCAGATTTTTTATGTTATTGATTTCGGCGAGAATTTGATTGTCCTCAAACCAAACCATCCGGTTAGCAAAAAGCTCGTCGTGCGGCAGCGAAAAGATAAATTTCAGCGCTTTATCGAGGTCGTTATAGCGGCAGGAAGAGAGAAACAGGATGACGCGATCGTCCAGCACCGTTACCAGATCGCCGAAGCGGCGCGGCTTGCACAGCGTCAGGATCTGCTGCGGTCTGAGCTGCGGCACCGGGCGCAGCGCCACCAGCAGACCTTTGTCGTTATCCGGCAGCAGGGTATTGCCGATCAGCTGCCCCACCGCCTGACAGAAGGCGTCGAGGCGCAGATAGCCTTTCTCCTGCAGCGGCTGCAGCGCGGCGGTCAGCGCGTCCAGGTTAGCCGGCACGCGGCGGTTGAAAACCTGACCCTGCAGGCCTTCCAGCGTGGTTAAAAAGCGCGACATGGTGGCGCTGGCAGAGACGATGGCGCTGACGCCGCACGCCAGCAGCAGGCGTTCGTCGCTGTAGCGCAGGCTGGTGCCCATTTCGCGCACCACGATTTTTAAGCCGTTGCCGCGCGCACGGCGCAGGCTGTGCACCATTTTCGCCAGCTCGCCGATCAGGTCGCTGCGGCTCATGCTGAAAATCACCGTCGCGGCGCTCGCCTGCTGGGCGCGCAAAAAGACCTGTTCATTATCGTCAAACAGTTGCCACTGACGCGAAAGAGGCGGCGCGCCCTCCAGCACTATTTTATCAGCAAGATAGTGTTGCTCGTCGTTTAAGCTGAGCGGCTCCTGCTTTTCATTTTCATTTACGGCGTAAAAGCGATCGTCTTTGCAGTCAAGACGAATGGCGCGGTCGGCGAGCAATCGATCGCCGGTATACCACCAGTTAATTCGATATTGCCAGCTATCCTGTTGAAAGGCTAAATGCGCCAGGCCGTCAAGCTGGCGAAAATAACGCTGAAGATTATTACGCAGGTTAATTATCGTCGCGCCGGAGGTGACCATTAAAAGCGTCATCTGCTTTTTAATCAGTACCCGACGCATGCGCTTTATCCACGAGGTTAACTCGGCGTCGTCGAGTTTATCCCACTGCGCCGCGCTGCTGTTAAAAATCACCAGCCCGTTTTTACTGCCGAGCTTGCGGGAAAAGTCGCTCTCCAGACGCAGCAGGCTGCTTTTGTTTTTAGGAAGAGAAAACAAGGGGATACGGTCAGGTCCGCCCGCCGGTTCAGGCGTCAGCAGATCGCGCGGCTTTTCGTCTGCGCTGATAAGGGTGACGGATTGCTGCGCCAGGATTGCCTGACGAATAAAAGCGCGCGCATCTTCCTGGCGCGCGCAGGTTACCCAATAACAGCCGGGCGTTTGCAATACCGTTAATTCAGGCTGAACCTGCAACAGCCCCAGCGCAAAGGAATTTTTCATATTGAATTCGCGATTTGTTCAGTCCAGGCTAGCTTATTATAGACAGGGCAGGATGCAACCTGAGAAATTTAAAAATACGTTATGACAGACGGGTTCGCATTGATCTATCATCGCGCCGATTCAGGCAGCGTCGATTTAACGCCTGCGTGAATATAACCACCTTTTACCCGACGTTGTTTTATCCGTGGCGAAAAGTAATGAAAAATGAAACTGCTTATACTCTGGTCGCGTCCGACGGCCAACGTCAGGATGATATTAGCGCCTTGCGCGACGCTTTTTCTCTGCAGGCTTTTCGCTATATCGACATCGCTCGCGAAGAGCGGCTGGCGAACATTGTCGCGCGCTGGCCGCTGTTAGCTGAAACCGCGGCGGAACAGCCGGGACGGTCGCGCTAATGCCGCTGATCGCGCTGCAAGGCGTACGCGGCGGTACAGGCGCCACCGCCATCGGCGCCGCGCTCGGCTGGGCGCTGACGGCGCTGGGCGAACGCGTGCTGCTGATTGACGGCTCGCCGTCGAGCCAGCTTGGCGCGCACTTTAACCTGCCCGCGCTGCCGCAAAAAGGGTGGATGCAGGCGCTGCTCGGCGGCGACGCCTGGCAGCGCGCTGCGCTGCGCTACCCCGATGGCCCTGATCTGCTGCCTCATGGCTCGCTTACTCATCAGAAAGATTTTACATTGCTGCGTCAGGACGCCGCGCTCGCTGCGCCGTTGCTCGACGCGCTGACGGATCTGCAGCGTCGCTACCGCTGGATAATTTTTGATCTGCCTGCGGATTCGTTGCCCTGGCATGAGGCTCTCTATCCACGGCTCGACGGCGTGGTACGCGTGCTGACGCCTGACGCCAACTGTCATCTCCGCCTGTATCAGCAGGCTTTTACGCCGCATACGCGCTTTCTGATCAATCAGTTCAACGCCAACAGCCGCCTGCAGCAGGATCTGCATCAGCTGTGGGTCGCGTCGCTGAATAACCTGATCCCGCTGCTTATCCATCGCGACGAAGCGCTGGCGGAAGCGCTGATGATGAAGCAGCCGGTAGGGGAGTATCGTCCCCATGCGCTGGTCAGCGAAGAGATCACGACGCTGGCCAACTGGCTGCTGCTCCATCTGAACGGAGAACAGCCGTGAATCCGCTGCGCTGGCTGCTGACCGCGCCGGTCTGGCAGGCGCTGCGTTCGCGCTACGTCACGGCGCGCGAACGCGGCGCGTCCCGCTTCGCCAGCGGCCTGAATCTGTTCTGGTGCACGCTGGGCTGGACGCTGCTGCGTTTTGAGACGCCGGGCTGGCAGCGCATTATCCAGGATCGCCGCCGTCTCTATCCGCATATCTCGCCGGAGCGTCCGCGCCCGTTAGATATTCTGCGCTATCTGGTGCAGACGCTGTGGCTGGTGGTTATCCTGCCGCAGGACAGCAGCGGCCGCAGCGAGCGTCAGCGTTTTAAAGGCTTCCTGCCGCTGTTTCGCTGGCGGCAGCGCGGCTATCAGTGGCTCGATACGCTTTCCGCGCGCGTTCAGAATGGCAACGTCGACGCGCGTCTCGAACAGCGGCTGCAGCGGCTCTCGCCGCTGGCGCGCCGCCTCTGTTTTATCGGCGCGGCGCTGTTCGCCTCGCTGCTGGCGCTGCTCTGCATCAGTCAGCCGTTCGGGCTGATGACGCAGTTTATCTTCGTGGTGCTGCTCTGGAGCCTGGCGATGCTGGTGCGGCGCGTACCGGGCCGCTTCCCGACCATGATGCTGATCGTGCTGTCGCTGACCGTCTCCTGCCGCTATCTGTGGTGGCGCTACACCTCGACGCTCAACTGGGACGATCCGCTTAGCCTGATATTCGGGCTGCTGCTGATCGTGGCGGAAACCTACGCCTGGGTGGTGCTGGTGCTGGGCTATTTTCAGACGCTGTGGCCGCTTAACCGTCAGCCGGTTTCAATGCCCGCCACGCTCGATCAGTGGCCGAGCGTCGATCTGCTGGTGCCGACCTACAATGAGCCGCTCAGCGTGGTGAAGCCGACGATTTACGCGGCAATGGGCATCGACTGGCCGAAAGATCGGCTCAATATCTATCTGCTCGACGACGGCGACCGCGAAGAGTTCCGCGAGTTCGCCGCCAGCGTCGGCGTGAACTACGTGGTGCGTCCGACGCACGAACACGCCAAGGCGGGCAATATCAACCACGCGCTGAAAACGCGCTGCCGCAGCGAATTCGTCTCGATTTTCGACTGCGACCACGTGCCGACGCGCGCCTTCCTGCAGATGACCATCGGCTGGTTTATCAAGGATCCGAAGCTGGCGATGCTGCAGACGCCGCACCACTTCTTCTCGCCCGATCCCTTTGAGCGCAACCTGGGCCGCTTCCGCCGCACGCCGAACGAAGGCTCGCTGTTTTACGGCCTGGTACAGGACGGCAACGATACCTGGGACGCCACCTTCTTTTGCGGCTCCTGCGCCGTGCTGCGTCGCAGCGCGCTGGATGAGATCGGCGGCATCGCGGTGGAAACCGTGACCGAAGATGCGCACACTTCGCTGCGCCTGCACCGGCGCGGCTACGCTTCCGCCTATATCCGCATTCCGCAGGCGGCGGGGCTGGCGACCGAGAGCCTGTCGGCGCATATCGGCCAGCGCATCCGCTGGGCGCGCGGCATGGTGCAGATTTTCCGTCTCGATAACCCTTTGTTCGGAAAGGGGCTGAAGTGGGTGCAGCGCCTTTGCTACGCCAACGCCATGCTGCACTTTCTCTCCGGCATTCCGCGCCTGATCTTCCTGCTGGCGCCGCTGGCGTTTCTGCTCTGCCACGCCTACATCATCTACGCGCCCGCGCTGGCCATCGCTATCTACGTGCTGCCGCATATGCTGCACACCAGCCTGACCAACTCGCGCATTCAGGGGCGCTGGCGTCACTCCTTCTGGAGCGAGGTGTATGAAACCGTGCTGGCCTGGTATATCGCCCGGCCGACCACCGTGGCCCTGTTCAACCCGCACAAAGGCAAATTTAACGTGACGGCGAAGGGCGGCCTGGTGGAAGAGCACCATCTCGACTGGGTGATCACCAAACCCTATATGTTCCTGGTGCTCCTCAACCTCGCGGGCGTGGCGATGGCGTTCTGGCGCATGAACTACGGCCCGGCTAACGAGGTGCTGACGGTCTGGGTGAGCCTGGTGTGGGTCATCTACAACATGGTGATCCTCGGCGGCGCGGTGGCGGTTTCCGTCGAGGCGCGGCAAATCCGCGAGGCGCACCGCGTGGAGATCGCCATGCCCGCCGCAATCGCGCGCGAAGATGGCCATATGCTGCCCTGTACGCTGCGCGACTACTCCGACGGCGGCGTCGGCGTCGAAATGCGTGAATCGAATGCGTTGAAGGAAGATGAAAAAGTCTGGCTGCTGCTGCGCCGCGGCCAGCAGGAGTTCAGCTTTCCGTGCCGCGTGCAGCGCGTCTTCGGCCTGCGCGCCGGTATTCGTCTGCATCAGCTGACGACCCAGCAGCATATCGAATTTATCCAGTGCACCTTCGCCCGCGCCGACACCTGGGCGCTGTGGCAGGACGGTTTCCCGGAAGATAAACCGGTGCAGAGCCTTGCCGATATCATGATCCTCGGCTTTAAGGGCTATCTGCGCCTGGCGGAATATGGTCCGCCGCAGTTACGTCGGCTGTTTAACCTGCTTACCGCTGGGGTGAGCTGGCTGGCCTCGCTGTTGCCACAGGGCATCGGACGGACGCCCGCTTCAAAAAACGTATTGAGTTGATGATATGACGATGACGAGAGTGAACGGTTGGTTTACCGCCCTGCTGTTGGGCACCGCAACGCTAAGCTGTGCCGCTGCGCAGGAGGCCGCGTCGGCAAATGTCGCCGAGGCGGCGCCGGTCCAGACCGCGCCCCAGGATCCCGGCGCGCCGCTGCGCGACAGCCGGCTCGACTTTGCCCAGCTGGCGCCGCCGCCGGGCAGCATGACGCTGCGCGGCTCGCAGCCGAGCGGACAGATTGAGTTCGGCGTGCGCAGCGACGAGGTGGTGACCCGCGCGCTGCTTAATCTCAGCTATCGTCCCTCGCCCGCGCTGCTGCCGACGCTGTCGCAGCTGAAGATCTACCTCAACGACGAGCTGATCGGCCTGATTACCGTTACGCCGGAGCAGCTCGGCAAAGAGACCCAGACCCAGCTGGCGATCGATCCCCGCTTTATCAGCGACTTCAACCGCGTGCGCTTTGAGCTGGTGGGCCACTACGCTAACGTGTGCGAAAATCCCGCCAACAGCACTATCTGGCTCGATATCGGCAAAGAGAGCGGCCTCGATTTAACCCTGCAAAAGCTGCCGCTGAAAAACGACCTGTCGCACTTTCCCGAGCCCTTCTTCGACGCGCGCGACACGCGTCCGCTGACGCTGCCGGTAGTCTTCGCCGCGCAGCCGGACGTGGCGCAGCAGCGCGCCGCTGCGATGCTCGCCTCCTGGTTCGGCAGCAAAGCGGCGTGGCGCGGCCAGACCTTCCCGGTGCTTTACAACAAGCTGCCGACGCAGCAGCACGCCGTGGTGTTTGCCACCAACGACGCGCGTCCGGACTTTCTGAAAGATCTGCCGCCGGTGAACAAGCCCACGGTGGAAATCGTCAGCCAGCCCGACAATCCCTATGAAAAGATGCTGCTGATTCTGGGACGCAACGATGAGGATCTGCTGACGGCGGTGCAGGGCATCGCTCAGGGCGAGCTGCTGCTGCGCGGCGATATCTCGACCATCGACAGCGTCAACCTGCTGGCGCCGCGCAAAGCCTACGACGCGCCGAACTGGGTGCGCACCGATCGACGCACCACTTTCGCCGAGCTGACGCAGTATGAGAATCAGCTGCAGTCCGACGGCATGCAGCCCAATCCCATCGGCCTGACCCTCAACCTGCCGCCCGATCTCTTCCTGGTGCGCGCGCGCGGCATCGATATGGATCTGAGCTATCGCTACACCGCGCCGTTCCAGGCGGACGGTTCGCGCCTGGCAGTACACCTGAACAACCAGTTCATCCAGGATTATCCGCTGCCGCCGAAGAATACCGCCGGTCAGCAACTGCTGCGTATTCCGCTCATCCAGGGATTGCAGGATAACAACCGTCAGCTGACGATCCCGGCGCTGCGTCTCGGCGTGGTCAACCAGCTGCGTTTCGACTTCGACTACGCCAACACCACGATCGGCGGCACGGCCGACGGACGCTGTGAAACCGTGACGCCGGTCAGCCACCACGTAGTGGTGGACGACAGCTCCAGCGTCGATTTCTCCGGCTACCGTCACTATATCGAAATGCCTTCACTGCGCGCGTTCGCGGGCGCGGGCTTCCCCTTCACGCGCTACGCCGATCTGGCGCAAACGCTGGTGCTGGTGCAGCCGAAGCCTGACGCGCAGCAGGTCGGCACGCTGCTGAATGCGCTAGGCAATATCGGTGCGCAGACCGGCTATCCGGCGCTGCGGGTGCAGGTCAGCGACGACTGGAGCAAGGCGAAGTCGCAGGACGCCGATCTACTGATGATCGGCGACATCCCGAAAGATCTGCAGGACGACCGCCGGATCGCCGCGCTGGTCGACGCTGCAGGCAGCTGGATAAAAGCCCCGACGCGCCGGGCGGCCATTGATACCGGCAGCGTCAGCGAGGGCGACCGCGCGGCAGAGAGCACCACCGCCATTGGTTCGCGCGGCCCGCTGGCGACGGTGATCGGCTTCCAGTCTCCGTTCAACGATCAGCGCAGCGTGGTGGCGCTGCTGGCGGACGGCAGCCCACGTAGCTGGCAGCTGCTGAACGATGCGCTGACCGACAGCGGCAAGCGCGCTGCGATCTTCGGCTCCGCCGCTATTATTCGCGAATCGGGCGTCAACAGCCTGCGCGTCGGCGACAACTATTTCGTTGGCCATCTCCCCTGGTGGGAGCGCCTGTGGTCGATGCTGGCGACCCATCCGTTCTGGCTGGCGCTCTGCGCGGTGTTTGTCGTGGTGCTGTTTGCGCTGATGACCTGGCGCCTGATGCGCATCATTACGCGCCGCCGTTTGCTTGACGATGAAGATGAATAAATCGAGCGCGCTGCGGGCGAGCCTGTTGCTGAGCGGCGTGCTGGGCGCGCTGCCGGGTCTGGCCGCGCCCGGCGCCGGGCCGGAAGTGTCGCCGGTGGAGTGGCTGCTGTCGCAGGTCCGCACCGGCGAATCGACCAGTAAATACGATCTGGTGCAGCAGGCGCTCTACCGGCTGGAGAAGATCGACCCCGATAATCCGCAGGTGCTGGCGGCGCGTCTGCGCCTGGCGCTGCATCAGGGCGACATTGCCGCCGCGCAGACCCTGCTGACGCAGCTGAAAAAGGTCGCGCCCGACTCGGCGGCAACGCGCGAGTCCGCCGTCGGCCTGGCGCTGATCTCCCCTGACGGACGGCAGAAGCTGCAGGAGGCGCGCCTGCTCGCCACGTCCGGCCGCCTCGCGGAAGCGAAAAGCGCCTACGACGCGCTGTTCAACGGCGTGTTTCCCGATGCGAATATCGCGCTCGAGTACTCGCGACTGCTGGCGCGTATACCGGGCCAGGAGGGCGTGGCGTATCAGCAGCTTCAGGCGCTGGAACAGCGCTATCCCGGCAATATCGGCGTTGAGCTGCAGCTCGCCCGCATGGCGTTCGATCGCCAGCAGCCGGGCCAGGCGGTCGAGCAGCTGAAGCAGCTGGCGAAAAGCAGCGCCGGACGCGATGCCGCGGCAGAGCTCTGGCTACAGCAGATCAACAATCAACCGGTGAGCGATAGCAGCGTGGCGCAGCTGAAGGCCTATCTGGAGGTTTTCACCGACGGCGACGCGCAGAAGCAGGGACAGGAGGCGCTGGCGAAGCAGCAGGCGCTGCTCGCCGATCCCGCCTACCGCGAGCGTATGCGCGGCCTGGCGCTGGTGGACGCGGGCGGCGGCGCCGAGGCTATCGCAGCGCTGAACGCCGCGCTCAAGGCGAACCCCAACGATGCCGACTTGATGGGCGCGATGGGCCAGGCGCAGGCGCGCGCCAACAACCGCGCCGCCGCCGTACTCTGGCTGGAGCGCGCGATTCAGGCGGGTCAGCAGAGCACGCAGGTGGGCAAGTGGCAGTCGCTGCTGCAGACCAACCGCTACTGGCAGGCGATCGACGAAGGCGATAAGGCGCTGGCGCAGCACGATCTCGACGGCGCGGAGCGGCATTATCGCGACGCGCAGGCGCTCGACAGCAGCGACAGCTATGCGCTGATCGGCCTCGGAGATGTGGCGCTGGCGCGCAACAACGCGCCGAGCGCCGAGCAGCTCTGGCAGCGCGCGCTGCGGCTCGACGCCAGCAACACCACCGCGGTTCGCCGCCTGGCGGGACTTTATCAGACCCAGTCGCCGGCGCGCGCCATGGCCTTTATTAACGGTTTGCCCGCCGCGCAGCAGCGCGCGCTGGCCGACACGCTGCGATCTTTGCGCAGCGACAGCCTGCGCGCCGAAGCTGACGCGCTGGCGCAGCAGAGCCGCTGGCGCGAGGCGGCGGAGAAATATCGCCAGGCGCAGGCGCTGTCGCCGGACGACGTCTGGCTCAGCTATCGTCTGGCTGGCGCGCTGCGCAACGGCGGCGCGCCGCAGCAGGCGGACGCGGTTATAGCGACGCTGCAGCAGCAGCATCCGCAGGACGCGACCGCGCTCTACGCGTCGGCGCTCTATCTCTCCGGCAACGATAACGACGAGGCGGCGCTGGCGACTCTGCGCCGTCTGCCGGAGGCGCAGTGGAGCAGCAATATGCGCGAGCTGGCGGATCGCCTGACGCAGAATAAGCTCTTTGCGCGCGCCGAGGCGCTGCGCGCGGCAGGGCAGGAGAGCGACGCCATCGCGCTGCTGCGTCAGCAGCCCGCCTCCAGCCGCCGCGATTTGACGCTGGCCGACTGGGCGCTGGCGCGCGGCGACGCGCAGCAGGCGCTTGAGGCTTATCAGCAGGTGCTTGAGCGGGATGCCGACAACGGCGACGCGTCGCTCGGGCGTATCGAAGCGCTGGTGGCGCTGAAGCGCAACAGCGAGGCGCGCACGGCGCTGAAAGCGCTACCGCCCGCGCAGACGAGCCTGAACGGCGATCGCCGCGTGGCGCTGGCGTGGCAGGCGGTCGGCGACGTTACCCAGGCCGCGGCGCTGTTCACAGGCCTGAAGCAGCGCGCCGCGGCGCAGCCGCCTTCGCAGGATAAAGCGCTGGTGTTTCGCGATGCGGCGCGGCTGGAACGCGCGCAGCAGCAGCCCGACACCGCGCTGGCCGATTATCAGCAGGCGATGGTCGCCAGCGCCATCGGCGACAGCAAGAACGTCAGCCGCTTGACGCGCAATCATCCGCAGGATGACTGGCTGAAGCGCAGCATCCGCAGCGACACCGCCGATCTCTATCGCCAGCAGGACACCACGCTGATGCTGGAGCAGGATTATTCGCGCAACAAGGGAACCGCCGGCGTCTCCGATTTTACCGCCCATACCACCATGCTGCAGGCGGAGACGCCGCTTGCCGACGGGCGCGGCTTCTTCCGGCTCGATCGCGTTCAGCTCTCGGCGGGCACCTTCTCCACCACTAACGGCAGTTTTGACGAGACCTTCGGCAGCTGCGACGACGCCAACTCAGGCGGCTGTAGCCGCTATGCCAGCCAGCGCGACGAAGGCACCGCGCTGGGCGTCGGCTGGCGCAACGATGTCTGGTCGGCGGACCTCGGCACCACGCCGCTCGGCTTCGAAGTCACCAACTGGGTCGGCGGCGTCAGCTGGAAAACCGACGTTAAAGCGCTCGGCGTGACGCTCACCGCCTCGCGGCGCCCTATCTCCAGCTCGCTGCTCGCCTATGCGGGCGCGCGCGATCCGGCGGCCAACGGCGGCAAAACCTGGGGCGGCGTGGTGGCGACCGGCGGCAGCGTCGGGCTGAGCTACGACCGCGGCGGCGCGCACGGCGTCTGGGCCGATATCAGCGCGCATCAGATCACCGGCAAGAACGTGGCGGACAACAGCCGCGAGCGGCTGATGGCGGGCTATTACTACAAGGTAATCAATACCGATAATCGCCGCGCCACGGTGGGCCTTAACACCATGCTCTGGCATTATCAGAAGGATCTCAGCGACTACACCTTCGGCCAGGGCGGCTACTACAGCCCGCAGGAGTATCTCTCGCTTTCCGTGCCCGTTACCTGGCGGCAGCGCACCGAGAACTGGTCGTTCAATCTGGGCGGCTCGGTCTCCTGGTCGCACTCGAAAACCGACGCGCAGCAGCGCTATCCGGTTAACCCCGGCTTTACCCTGGCGAGCAATCCGACCTCGGCGAGCAGCAGCGGAGGCGGCGTCGGCTATACTTTGCAGGCCGTGGTCGAGCGCCGCGTGACGCCGCACTGGTTTATCGGCGCAGGCGTCGATATTCAGCAGGCGAAGGACTATACGCCAAGCCATGGGCTGCTCTATGTGCGTTACTCTGCCGCCGGCTGGGATGGCGATCTCGATATGCCGCCGGAGCCGCTAACGCCTTACGCCGATTTCAAATAATCGTCGGCCCGCGCAAAACTCGGACTCTGACAGGCAGTAAAAAAAGTGAGTTCCAGGATATACTTGCTGCGCATTTTCCTGTCTGATAGCTGTGCTTTTTAGCCTGGAGAAGACTTTGCGCGTCAGCCGTTCACTTACGATAAAGCAAATGGCGACGGTATCTGCGGTGGCGCTGATTACCGTTTCTATCTTTATTGTCATTCAACTGTTTCATTTTGTGCAGCAGCGCAGGATAGACTATGCCCAGCAGATGGAGAATATCGCCCATACGGTGCGCCAGCCGCTCTCCGAGGCGGTTTTAAAGGCGGATATCGCTCAGGCCGAACGCATCTTGCAAACCTTGAAACCTGCTGGCGTCCTGTCGCGCGCCGATGTGGTGCTGCCTAACGCCTTTCAGGCGCTGCACGCCAGTTTTGAAAACGAAAAGCCAATCCCGCTGTTTATCGCCCGCCTGTTCGAACTGCCGGTACAGATCACCCTGCCGCTCTATTCGGTGGAGAGCAGCGGCTCGCCCAAGCCGCTCGCCTATCTGGTGTTGCAGGCGAATTCGACGCGCGTTTACCAGTTTATCCTCAGCACCGTCTCCACGATGGTCACCACCTATCTGCTGCTGGCGCTGATCCTGTCGGTGGCGATCAGCTGGTGCATCAACCGGCTGGTGGTGCATCCGCTGCGCAGCATCTCGCGCGAGCTGCAGGAGCTGCCGCCGCAGGCGATCCTGACCCACAAGCTGGCGCTGCCCGCCAGCCATCGCGATGATGAAATCGGCATGCTGATCCGCAGCTATAACCGCAACCAGCAGGTGCTGGAGTCGGTGCATGACGAGATGAGCCGGCTGACCACCCATTATGCCGTTACCGATCTGCCCAATCGCGCGCTCTTTCTGGCGCTGCTCGACCAGCATATCCGCAGCCACAGCAAAGGGTTCGGGCTGATGGTGATCCGCATTGAAACGCTGCAGGAAGCCAACGGCGTGCTGAGCGACGAACAGCGCGATACCCTGATGCTGACGCTGGTCGAGAAGATCCGCAGCACCGTCGACCACCATACGCTGCTGGCGCAGACCGGGCCGAGCGACTTCGCGCTGCTGATGAAGCGTGCCGGTACGCCGTTTCGTGCCATGCGCCTGGCACGTAATTTGATGATCCGTCTGAACCAGCCGGTGACGCTGCACCAGCTGCAGCTGCGGCCCAACGCCAGCATCGGCCTGGCGCTTTCTGACGAAGAGCCGCTTTCCGCCAACGAGCAGCTCGACCGCGCCACCTCGGCGATGATGTCGGCGCGCCATTTAGGCAAAAACCAGATCCTCTTTTTCGACGCGGCGCTGACCGAGCGTGCGCAGAAGCGCCTGACGCAGGAGCATGACATTCTGCAGGGGCTGCAGGACGAGCAGTTCAGGCTGTTTTTACAGCCGCAAATTAATATGCAGACCGGGGAGCTGGCCGGCGCCGAAGCGCTGCTGCGCATGCGCATGCCGGACGGCAGCTACGGCCTGACGGAAGAGTTTATCGCCAGCGCTGAGGAGATCGGCGTGATCAGCGCCATCGGACGCTGGGTGTTTGAAGAGGCGTGCCGTATTCTCGCCGGCTGGCAGAAGCGCGGCATACTTATCCCGCTCAGCGTTAACATCTCCGCCGTGCAGCTGCGCGACGCCAGCATGGTGCATCATCTGCAGGGCCTGCTGCAGCGCCATCAAATCGCGCCCGGCAGCTTTGTGCTGGAGATTACCGAAACCGCGCAGATGGGCGATGCCGAAATGGCGATGGCGCTGCTGCGTTCGCTGCAGACGGTGGGCGTCGCGGTGGCGCTGGACGATTTCGGCATGGGCTACTCCAACCTCAACTATCTGCATCAGTTTAAATCGCTGCCGGTCAGCAAGCTGAAGATGGATCGCAGTTTCGTCGCCGCGCTGCCGGATGACGACACCATGGTGCGCATCGTGGCGGCCATCGCCGAGATTATCGATCTTGACGTGATCGCTGAAGGGGTAGAGACCGCCGAGCAGCGCGACTGGCTGCTGGCGCGCGGCATTCATATCGGCCAGGGCTATCTGTATGCCGAGGCGCTGTCGCTGGAACGCTTTACGCAAACCTGGCTGCCGGCGTCCGCCGACAGTCAGGATGAGCCCGCAGCCGAGGAGTAGCCAGTTGTTTGGCTTCTTCCTGCCCATTTCCCCGCAGGCGTTAATCACCGCCTGATTCCTTGATTTTGCGCGTTTTTTAGTTACAAAAGGTCTTGCTGAAGCGTTTCAGTTCATAGTTGCGTTTCCAGAAAACCCTCGGCCTTTGTAAGCCTGTATTAATCCCGTTAACAGGGTGTTATTTTTTGCCAACCGCCAGCGCCGGGGCGCGCGCTGCTTGCGGACACAATAAAACGACAACCTCACAACCCTGTTGTAGTGGACACCTGTTATGAAAACCTCACTGTTTAAAAGCCTCTATTTTCAGGTGCTGTTAGCCATCGGCATCGGCGTTCTGTTAGGCCATTTCTATCCGGAGTTAGGCACGCAAATGAAGCCGCTTGGCGATGGCTTCGTCAAACTGATCAAGATGATCATCGCGCCCGTGATTTTTTGTACGGTCGTGACCGGGATCGCCGGCATGGAGAGCATGAAAGCGGTGGGGCGTACCGGTGCGGTCGCGCTGCTCTATTTTGAAATCGTCAGCACCATCGCCCTGATTATCGGTCTGGTGGTGGTCAACGTGCTGCAGCCGGGCGTCGGCATGAACGTCGATCCGGCGACGCTGGATGCGAAGGCGGTCGCAGTCTATGCCCAGCAGGCGGAACAGCAGGGCGTCATCGCCTTCCTGCTGGACGTTATCCCGGGCAGCGTTATCGGCGCCTTCGCCAGCGGCAATATCCTGCAGGTGCTGCTGTTCGCGATTCTGTTCGGCTTTGCGCTGCATCGCCTCGGCAGCTCCGGCACGCTGATCTTCAACGTGATTGAGAGCTTTTCGAAGGTGATCTTCGGCATCATCAATATGATTATGCGCCTCGCGCCTATCGGCGCGTTCGGCGCCATGGCCTTCACCATCGGTAAATATGGCGTCGGTTCGCTGGTGCAGCTCGGCCAGCTGATTGTCTGCTTCTATATCACCTGCGCACTGTTTGTCGTCATCGTGCTTGGGCTTATCGCCCGCGTTGCCGGTTTCAATATCTTCCGCTTCGTCGCCTATATCAAAGAAGAGCTGCTGATCGTGCTCGGCACCTCCTCTTCTGAGTCAGCGCTGCCGCGCATGCTGGATAAGATGGAGAAGCTGGGCTGTAAAAAATCGGTGGTGGGACTGGTGATCCCGACCGGCTACTCGTTCAACCTCGACGGCACCTCGATTTATCTGACTATGGCGGCGGTGTTTATCGCTCAGGCGACCAACGCGCATATGGACATCTTCCATCAGATTACCCTGCTGGTGGTGCTGCTGCTCTCGTCGAAGGGCGCGGCGGGCGTGACCGGCAGCGGCTTTATCGTGCTGGCGGCGACGCTGTCGGCGGTGGGCCATCTGCCGGTGGCGGGTCTGGCGCTGATCCTCGGCATCGACCGCTTTATGTCCGAAGCGCGCGCGTTGACCAACCTGGTCGGCAACGGCGTGGCAACGGTGGTGGTGGCGAAGTGGGTTGGCCAGCTTGATGAAAACCAGCTGAAAGCAACGCTTTTCAGCAAGGCGAAAGCGAAAAAACTGCCGGAAACCTCCGCTTAAGTACAGCTTTACAGCAAAATCCCTCTAAATGCCCGCTGTCGCTTGCCCTGACAGCGGGCATTTGCATAATAATGCCCACTTATTTTTTTCATGGTTTTTCACTTCGTTGCGCGACTTCCTGGCCTTCACGTGGTCAAAGACTCTGTTGTCGAAAAACGACGCGGCTAAAACGAGAAAAACTCACCGCGTATTACAACGGCGAAACGTGCCAGTGATAACGACTTTTAGATTAGAGGTTCACATGCAGGGCACCAGAATTCGGCTTTTGGTTGGGGGGATAGCGTGGGTGGCCGCCAGTTTTGGCGCCTGGGCCGAAACGCTGCAGCCCGACCCAGCCTGGCAAGAAGGGAAACTGGATAATGGATTAAGCTGGCAGCTGCTGACAACGCCGCAGCGCCCCAGCGATCGCATTGAACTGCGTATGGTGGTCAATACCGGCTCGCTGGTAGAGACCACCCAGCAGACCGGCTTTAGCCACCTGCTGCCGCGTCTGGCGATGGTGCATAACGCCGCGCTCGACACCAACCAGCAGCGCGCGCTGTGGCAGCAGGCGATGGATCCGCAGCATCCGCTGCCGCCCGCCATCGTCTCCTACGACTTTACCCAGTACAACCTTAGCCTACCCAACAACCGTCCGGAGCTGCTGAAAGAAGCGCTTAACTGGCTGGCGGCGACGGCGGGCAAAATGTCCATTAATGAGCAGGTGGTCAGCACCGCGCTGAGCGCTTCCGATCCTGCCGCAACCTGGCCCGCCAATACCCAGGATGTGCTGTGGCGCTACCGCCTGAAGGGGTCGACGCTGCTGGCGCACGACCCGGCTGAACAGCCGCGCGCGCCGATCGACCTCAACGCGCTGAACGCCTTTTACCAGCAGTGGTATACGCCGGACGCCATGACGCTTTATGTGGTGGGCAACGTCGAGAGCCGCAGCCTGGCGGAGCAGATCAATAAAGCGTTCTCTTCGCTGACCGGCAAACGCAGCAATCCCGCGCCGCTGCCGACGCTGTCGCCGCTGCCGCATCAGCCGATTAATCTGGTCAACGGGGCGATGAGCCAGGATCGCCTGGCGCTGATTTGGGATACGCCCTGGCAGCCGATTCGTGATTCGCAGAATCTGCAGCGTTACTGGCAGAGCGATCTGGCGCGCGAAGCGCTGTTCTGGCATCTGCAGCGCACGCTGGGCGACAGCAAAGCGCAGAACCTGCAGATCGGCTTCGACTGCCGCGTGCTCTATCAGCGCGCCCAGTGCTCGGTTAATCTCGACGCGCGTAACGACGCGCTGGAATCGGGCCTGAGTCTGGTGTCGCGCGAGCTGGCGGTGGTGCGCGACAAAGGGCTGCCGCAGGAGGAGTTTGATGCGCTGATGGCGCAGAAGCTGCTGGAGCTGAACAAGCTGTTCGCCACCTATGCGCGTACCGATACCGACGTGCTGATGAGCCAGCGCCTGCGTTCGCAGCAGAACGCGGTGGTGGATATCGCGCCGGAGCAGTATCAGAAGCTGCGTCAGGCGTTTCTGAGCGAGCTGACGCGCGATCGGCTGAACCAGGAGCTGCGTCAGCAATTGTCGCAGGAGGTTACGCTGGTGCTGATGCAGCCGGAAGGCGAAGCGGAGACCAACGTGAAGAGCCTGCAGGCGATCTGGGACAAGGTGATGGCGCCGCCAGCGGCGGCCGATGCCGCGCCGCAGGAGAGCAGCGCCAGCGACAGCGCGCCGCCTTCCTCCTGATCCGTCAGGTTTTCGCCCTGAGCCACTCGGTCACCAGCATCGGCCAGCTGGCAAGGGGCAGATCCGCAACGCCGCGGATGCCGAATCCGTGGCCGCCTTTCTGATAAAAATGCAGCTCTGCGGGCACCTTGTGTTCGCGGAGCGCGCTGAAAAACGCCATGCTGTGGTTCACCGAGACCGTTTCATCATCCGCCGCGTGAATCAGCAGCGTCGGCGGCGTCTGGGCGTGTACGCGCGTCTCCAGCGAATAGGCTTCAATGGTTTTCGCATCGGGCCAGGCGCCGAGCAGGCGCGTGCGCGACCCCTCATGCGCCACGCCGTCGCGCATGCTGATCACCGGATAGACCAGCACCATCGCATCGGGACGCGGCGAGAAGCTGTCTGCGGCGTCCTGCACCGGATAGATTTTTTCGGCGAAGCGCGTGCCCAGGCTGGCAGCGACGTGACCGCCCGCCGAGAAGCCCGTCATCACGATATATTTGCCGTTCAGACCGCGCTGGGCGCGATCGCGCAGCACGCGTACCGCTCGCTGTGCGTCGGCCAGCGGCGCATCTGCGCCTTCGTGATGGCCGTCGTAGGGCAGACGATAGGTCATCACCGCCAGGGTATAGCCCATCGCGGTGAAAAAGGTCGCCAGCGCGCTGCCTTCGCGGTCGATCAGAACGCGCTGATAGCCGCCGCCCGGCGCCACCAGCAGCGTGATGCCGTTGGACTCTTCGGGATGCCAGATAGCAATCTCCGGGCAGCGCACGCCGGTCGCCGCGCGATCGTAAGGCTCATACTCTTTCGCCAGATCGACGATTTGCGGCTGCGCGCGCGAATCGCTGGCGCCTGGCGCGTCGCCATTGGGCCAGATATTGATAATTTCTGTGTGCATAAAACGGTCCTGATGCAAGGAATGTTGTCGTTTTTTTATCGCGGCCGGCGAAACAGCGTCCTGCTGTTGTTGAGGAAAAGATGGTCTTTTTTACGGCGGTCGTCCATCCGAAAACGGCCCAGAGCGGCGGATTCAGACTATGCCTGGAGTCAAGGATAAGCGGGTTTTCAGGCGTCAAAAGCGGCCTGGCGCGCGGGTGCAAATCAGTGCCAGCGTTAATTTTTGTCTTAACGGCAACTGGCCGTCAGCTGTCTGGCACTAAGGCAAATTCAAGGCGGTTTAGGCCGGGCGTTCGTGGGGCAGAGGTCGCACGCCCCGCAAAGCGGGGCGGACGTTATGCCGGCATCGCCGCCAGCGGAATGATCGCGCCGCGATGCTGGATTACCGTGCTGGCGGTCAGGTGGCCGCGCTCGGCGGCGGCCTGCGGCGAGCCGCCTGTCAGACGCTGCGACAGGTAGCCGGCGCTGAAAGAGTCGCCCGCTGCGGTGGTATCGATGATGCGCGCCGCGTCAAGACGCACCGCTGGCACGTCAATCAGCGCGTCGTCGCCGATCGCCACCAGACAAGAGTCGGCGCCGCGCTTAATCACGATTTCGCTGGCGCCTGCGGCGCGCGTGCGCTCAATCACTGCGCTTAAGGAATGCTCGCCCCACAGCAAATGTTCGTCATCCAGCGTCAAAAAGGCGATATCGGTGCGCTGCAGCATGGCGCTATAGGCCTGCTGCGCGCTCGCTTTGTCGGCCCACAGGCGCGGACGATAGTTATTGTCGAAAATCACCTGACCGCCGTTAGCGCGGCAGCGATCCAGCAGTGCCATCAGCTTCTCGCGACTATCGTCAGGCAGGATCGCCAGCGAAATACCGCTCAGGTAGAGGTAGTCATAGCGCGCCAGTTCGTCGACGATAGCGGCGGATTGCGGAGCGTCTAGCCAGTAGCGCGCGGCGGCGTCGCTGCGCCAGTACCAGAAAGTGCGTTCGCCTTTATCATCGGTTTCAATGACATACAGGCCAGGCATTTTGTTTTCCAGCCGCTGGATCAGGCGGGTATTTACCTTCTCCTGCTGCCAGGCGGCGATCATCTGATCGCTAAAGGAATCGATGCCCAGCGCCGTCACATAATCGACGCTGAGCTGCGTCTCATCTACCTGACGCGCCAGATAGACCGCCGTGTTCAGCGTATCGCCGCCGAAGCCGCGTTTAATGCTCTCACCCTTCTCGGACAGCTCAATCATGCACTCGCCGATAATGGCTATTTTTTTATGCGTCATGGTCTTTGGCCTGTAGTGAAATAGTGCCTTAGTCTCGCGTCTGGTATGGCAGACGTCAATGATTTTTAAAACGGTGTTTTAATTCCACTTAAGGTAAAAAAAGCCTGTCTTCGCGGCGATTTAACGGCCAAAGCCGGGCTTTTTTTCACGATTGCGCCCGATACGGATTGGTACACTCTGTAGTCTTATGTGACCAGCAGGCGGACAGAGATAGGGCGGGCACAGCTGACACTCGCCGCCGCGCTGACACATGGCACTTGCCACCAACCAGGAAAAAACCATGGTGATGAAGAATATTAGTCATCGGCTACCTTCTTCAACTGACATCAACCCACAACAGGAAGCGCGTCTCTTCTGGCAGCAATGCCAACGATTCTACACTTTCCAGCCGATATACCAGGTATCGGGCCGGTTGCTGGCAATTGAAATCCTGACCGCAGTCACGCATCCGACCGCGCCGGAAAAGAAACTCTCGCCGGAGGCCTACTTTGAAGCGCTGGCGATTAATCAGCGTCTGCACGTCGTCTATGAGCAGCTGGCGCTGCTGAAAGAGTGGCAGCCCTTTTTTTGTGATAACCAGATCGTGGCGTCGGTGAATATTGACGGGCCGACGCTGATGGCGATTCAGCAGCATCCGCCGATTCGACGCCTGATTACCGAACTGCCGTGGGTGCGCTTCGAACTCACCGAACATCACGCGCTGCCGCAGGAAGAGATGATCGCGCAGATGCCGGAGCTGGGGCCGCTGTGGCTGGACGATTTCGGTTCCGGTATGGCTAACTTTTCCGCGCTGACGGAGCTGAAGTACGACTACATCAAGCTCTCGCGCGAGCTGTTTATCCTGCTGCGCCGCACCGAAGAGGGCCAGGCGCTCTTCTCGATGCTGCTGGCGTTGATTAACCGTTACTGTAACGGCGTGATCGTCGAAGGCGTCGAGACCGAAGAGGAGTGGCGGCAGGTGTGCTGTTCGCCCGCCATGGCGGCGCAGGGCTACTTTTTTTCAAGGCCGGTCCCCTTTTCGCAACTTAATCATCTGCCGCTCCAGCTTGTCTGATGCCCTTCCACAACGTCTCGACTATCTTTAACGGAGACTGTGGACAGGCAAGGAGGAAGCGAGATGTCGCGCACGGGAAAAGTTGTTAGCTGGATAGCCGGGATTTTTTTGTTGCTGATCGTGGTGGTGGTGATCATCATCGCGACCTTCGACTGGAATCGTCTCAAACCCACCATCAACCAGAAAGTCTCGACAGAACTGAATCGCCAGTTCGCGATTCGCGGCGATCTGGGCGTCGCCTGGGCGCGCAACCGTGATGAGCCGGGCTGGCGTAGCTGGATACCCTGGCCGCATATGCATGCGCAGGACATCATATTAGGCAATCCGCCCGAGATGGCGGAGGTGACGATGGTGCATCTGGAGCGCGTCGACGCCACGCTGTCGCCGCTGGCGCTGCTGCATAAAGAAGTTTACCTGCCGTGGATCAAACTTCAGCAGCCCGATGCGCGGCTGATCCAGACCGCCGACAAAAAGAACAACTGGACCTTCAATCTCGCCGACAGCAAGCAGCCTGATGCCGGTGCGGCGCCATCCGCCTGGTCATTCCGCCTCGACAATATTCTGTTCGACCAGGGCCAGCTGCGCTACCGCGATGCGGTCAATAAAGCCGACGTGACGGTAAAAATCAATCCGCTCGGTAAGCCGGTGCCTTATGGGCAGATTGCCGGCGGCAGCGACGCGCAGAAAGGCGCGGGCGACTTTGTTTTCGGCTGGGAGGCGCGCGGCACCTATAACAACGAGCAGCTGGAAGGGGAAGGCAAAACCGGCGGCATGCTCTCGCTGCGCAGCAAAAATACGCCGTTCCCGATTCAGGCCGATATACGCAACGGCTCTACGCGCGTGCAGGTCACGGGCGGCATTCAGGATCCGATGAATCTTGGCGGCGTGAACGTGCGGCTGCGCTTCTCCGGCGACACGCTCGCCAACCTTTATGGCCTGACCGGCGTGCTCCTGCCCGATACGCCGCCCTATGAAACCGACGGCCACCTGACCGCCCGCTTCACCGGCAAAAACGGGCCGGCGTACCATTACGAAAACTTCAACGGCCATATCGGCGACAGCGATATTCACGGCACGCTCACCTACACCCAGGGCAAACCGCGTCCGGCGCTGGTGGGCGAGCTGAGCTCGAAACAGCTGCGTATGGCGGACCTGGGGCCGCTGATCGGCGTCGACTCCGGCAAAGGCAGCGCGAAAACCGCGCAGGCGAAGGCGAAGCGCGGCGAAAAAGCGGTGCAGCCCGCCGATCGCGTTCTGCCGCATGACACCTTCGATACCAAGAGCTGGGACGTTATGGATGCCGACGTGAAGTTCACCGGCAAACGCATCGAACATGGCAATTCGCTGCCGCTGAGCGATCTTTATACCCACTTGCAGCTGAAAGATGGTGACCTTTTGCTCGATCCGCTGCGCTTCGGCATGGCGGGCGGCACGCTCAACAGTACGATTCGTCTGGAAGGGGATAAGTCGCCGATGCGCGGCCGCGCCGATATCCACGCGCGTCGTCTGCATCTGCGTCAGCTCTTCCCTAATGTCGAAGCGATGCAGCGCAGCCTGGGCCAGCTAAACGGCGACGCCAGCTTTACCGGCAGCGGCAACTCGGTGGCGGATCTGCTCGCGACCAGCAATGGTCAGCTGAAGCTGCTGATGAACAATGGCTTAATCAGCCGCAGCCTGATGGAGATCGCCGGGCTGAACGTCGGCAACTATGTGGTTGGCAAGCTGTTTGGCGACGATGAGGTGCGTATCAACTGCGCCGCGACCGACGTGAAGCTGCAAAACGGCGTCGCGACGCCGAACCTGTTCGTGTTTGATACCGAAAATGCGGTCATCAACGTCACCGGCAACGCCAACTTCGCCAGCGAGCGCCTGGATCTCTCGATCAATCCAGAGAGCAAGGGCATCCGTATCGTGACGCTGCGTTCGCCGCTTTACGTTCGCGGCACCTTTAAAAATCCTGACGCCGGTGTGAAAGCCGGGCCGCTGCTGGCGCGCGGCGCGGCCGCCGTTGCGCTCGGTACCGTGGTCGGCCCTGCCGCCGCGCTGCTGGCGCTGATCAGCCCAAGCGACAACGAGGATAATCAGTGCAGCAACGTGCTGCAGCAGATGAAAAGCAAAAAGTGATCAGCTGCGGTAGAGCACTTTAATGATGTGATAGCCAAACGCGGTTTTCACCGGCCCGAAAGGTTTAATCAGCGGGCAGGTGAAGACCGCTTTATCGAAGGCCGGCACCATTTGGCCCTGTCGAAATTCGCCTAAATCGCCGCCGTTGCGCCCGGAAGGGCAGGTGGAGTGTTTCTTCGCCAGCTGCTGAAAACTGGCGCCCTTTTCCAGCTTCGCCAGCAGCTCGTTGGCCAGCGCTTCCTCTTTCACCAGGATGTGTAAAGCCGCCGCGGTTTTCGCCATGATAGTCCTCTGATTGTGTATACTGACCGCCCATTATTTCATCCTCCTCTCTTTTTACTGAGCGATTTTTTACTATGCGTTTAAACCCCAGCCAACAACGCGCCGTCGAGTTTGTTACCGGCCCCTGTCTGGTACTGGCGGGAGCGGGATCGGGCAAAACCCGCGTCATCACCAATAAGATTGCCCATCTGATCCGCGAGTGCGGCTATCAGGCGCGCCATATCGCGGCGGTTACCTTTACCAATAAAGCCTCGCGCGAGATGAAAGAGCGCGTCGCCCAGACGCTGGGGAAAAAAGAGGCGCGTGGTTTGATGATCTCTACTTTCCATACGCTGGGACTGGAGATCATCAAGCGCGAATACGCCGCGCTGGGCATGAAGTCCAACTTCTCGCTGTTTGACGATACCGACCAGCTGGCGCTGCTGAAAGATTTGACGCAGCCGTGGCTGGAAGAGGACAAGACGCTGCTGCAGCAGCTGATCTCGACCCTCTCCAACTGGAAGAACGATTTGATCGATCCGCCGCGCGCCGCCGCGCTGGCGCGCAGCGAGCGCGACAATATTTTCGCTCACTGCTACAGCCTCTACGATCAGCATCTGAAATCGTGCAACGTGCTCGACTTCGACGATTTAATCCTGCTGCCGACGCTGCTGCTGCAGCGCAATCAGGAGGTACGGGAGCGCTGGCAGCAGCGCATTCGCTATCTGCTGGTGGATGAGTACCAGGACACCAATACCAGCCAGTATGAGCTGGTGAAGCTGCTGGTGGGCGCGCGGGCGCGCTTTACCGTGGTCGGCGACGACGACCAGTCGATCTACTCCTGGCGCGGCGCGCGGCCGCAGAATCTGGTGCTGCTGAAAGAGGATTTCCCGGCGCTGGAAGTGATCAAGCTGGAGCAGAACTACCGCTCGTCGCAGCGCATCCTGAAGGCGGCGAATATCCTGATCGCCAACAACCCGCACGTGTTCGAGAAGCGGCTTTTCTCCGAGCTCGGTCTCGGCAGCGAACTGAAAGTGCTGACCGCCAACCATGAAGATCATGAGGCGGAGCGCGTAACGGGCGAGCTGATCGCGCACCACTTCATCAATAAAACGCAGTATAAAGATTACGCGATTCTCTATCGCGGCAATCATCAGTCGCGCGTGTTTGAAAAGATGCTGATGCAGAACCGCATTCCCTATCGCATCTCTGGCGGCACCTCGTTTTTTTCGCGGCCCGAGATTAAGGATCTGCTCGCCTATCTGCGCGTGCTTACCAACCCGGATGACGACAGCGCCTTTTTGCGTATCGTCAACACGCCGCGTCGCGAGATTGGCCCGGCGACGCTGCAAAAGCTGGGCGAGTGGGCGAACCTGCGCAACAAAAGCCTGTTTAACGCCAGTTTCGACGTCGGCCTTGGGCAGACGCTAAGCGGGCGCGGCCTCGAACATCTGCAGCGCTTTACCCACTGGCTGCAGGAGATTGTACAGATGACCGAGCGCGAGCCGGTCAATGCGGTGCGCGATCTGATCCGCGGCATCGACTATGAAAGCTGGCTGTTCGAAACGTCGGGCAGTCCGAAAGCGGCCGAAATGCGCATGAAGAACGTCAATACGCTGTTTCAGTGGATGACGGAGATGCTTGAGGGCAGCGATATCGACGAGCCGATGACGCTGACGCAGGTGGTCACGCGCTTTACGCTGCGCGACATGATGGAGCGCGGCGAGAGCGACGAAGAGCTCGATCAGGTGCAGCTGATGACGCTGCACGCCTCGAAAGGGCTGGAGTTCCCCTACGTTTTCCTCGTCGGCATGGAAGAAGGGTTGCTGCCGCATCAGAGCAGCATCGATGAGAACAACATCGAAGAGGAGCGCCGCCTGGCGTACGTCGGCATTACCCGTGCGCAGAAAGAGCTGACCTTTACGCTTTGCCGCGAGCGTCGCCAGTACGGCGAGCTGGTGCGACCGGAGCCGAGTCGCTTTCTGCTTGAGTTGCCGCAGGATGATGTCGTCTGGGAAACTGAGCGCAAGGTCGTCAGTGCCGAAGAGCGGATGAAAACCGGGCAAACGCGGGTCGCTGGACTGCGGGCGATGCTGGAGAAGGCGAAAAAGGGCTGAGCGTTCCGTTGCTTTGATTTGCTCTATCGGATGGTCACTGGCTAAATAAGATACTATTAGTAGTGCTTTTAAAGGTGCTATTATTAGTATCTTTAGAATTATCCTCTTTTAGTCCATGCTATTAGCTCACGGGGTCAAACGATGCCTTTTACTATTCTGACCAATACAGCAGCCAGTATCACCGATTTGAAACGTGATCCTATGGGAACAATCCGTTCCGCTGAGGGCGAAACCATTGCCATACTTAATCGTAATGAACCTGCTTTCTACTGCGTACCGCCTGCTGTCTACGCTTATTTGATGGAGCTGGCGGAGGATGCCGAACTAGGACGCCTGGTTGACGAGCGATTGGCTGAGTTGCCTGATGCGAAAGAGATTTCGCTCGATGACTTATAAACTTAAATTCATTCCCTCCGCTGAAAAAGAGTGGAAAAAACTGGGTCATACCATTCGAGAGCAGTTCAAGAAAAAGCTGGCCGAGCGGTTAGTAAATCCGCGCATTCCTGCTGCTCAACTTCATGGCCGTAAAGATCAGTATAAAATTAAACTCAGGGCTACCGGTTACAGGCTAGTTTATTTGGTTGAGGATGAAACCATCACGGTCATCGTTCTGGGTATAGGGAAAAGGGATGGCGGCCAGGTCTATCTGAATACTGCAGATCGCTCAGTGTAAACGGCTATTTTGAATAACCGTAATAGCTATGCCTTAAGATATTTGCAGCAGCCAGTGCACATAAGACTGGTAATGGCTCTCCTGGTCCAGCAGCTCGGCGCGCAGCGGATGCGCTTCCAGCCAGCCTGCCGGCAGCGTGAGATGCAGCGTATCGTCGTCAGCCTGTAAGCGCACCGCAGGCAGCGTATCGTCGCGACGACGGCTGGAAAAGATGATCGCCAGCCGCAGCAGACGGCAGAGGCGTTCGGCAAGACGCGGCGGAAGGGCGTTTTGCTGGGTCAGCAGCGCTAAGTCGATGCTGCCGCTCTGGTTCTGCATCAGGCAGGCCAGCAGTTTTTTCTGCGCGGGCGTAAAACCGGGGAGATCGAGATGGCGCACCAGATAGGCGGCGTGCTGCGGAGCCTGGCGGAAATCAACGCTAAGGCCGATTTCGTGAATCGCGCTGGCGCTGAGCAGCAGCTCGCGGCAGCGCTGATCCAGTTTCCATACCGCGCTCACCTGACGGAAAAAGACATCGGCCAGCTGACGCACGCGCGCCGCCTGTTCCACATCGATAGAGAAACGACGCTGGACGTTCTGCAGCGTGCGGCTGCGGATATCGCGGTCGACCGGCAGATGCAGCATGCCGTAAACCAGCCCCTCGCGCAGCGCGCCGCCCGCCAGCGTCATGCTTTCGATGCCGAGCTCCTGGAATACCGCAATCAGAATGGAAAGGCCGCTGGGGAAAACCAGCGCGCGCTCCAGCGTTAAGCCTTCAATCTCCAGCTCTTCCAGCTTGCCGCACTGAATGGCGCGCTGTTTGAGCTGCTGCAGCTTACTCAGGGTAATGCGTTCATCCATGCCCTGCGCCACCATAATCTCCTGCAGCGCCTGCACGGTGCCGGAAGCGCCAACGCAGGCTTCCCAGCCGTGAGCGCGCAGCGGCGAGGCGATAGGGCGGATCATCTCGATTGCGGCCTGCTCGGCAGCGTCGAAATTCTCTTTTGCCAGATGACGGTCGCTGAAGAAGCGTTCAAGCCAGGTTACGCAGCCCATAGGCAGGCTAAACAGCACGGAGGCGTGCGAGCCGTCGCCGGTAGCCAGCTCGGTGCTGCCGCCGCCGATATCGACCACCAGCCGCTTGTCCGAGCCGCCGGTGGTGTGCGCGACGCCCTGATAAATCAGGCGCGCTTCCTCTTCGCCGCTGATCACGTTAATCGTGCAGCCCAGGATCTGCTGTGCGGTAAACAGGAATTCGCTGGCGTTGGCCGCCAGGCGCAGCGTGGCGGTCGCGACCACGCGGATCTGCTCGGAAGGAATATCCTGCAGCTGTTCGGAGAAGAGCTTCAGACACTCCCAGCCGCGCGTCATCGCCTCGACGGAAAGATGGTTATTTTTGTCCAGGCCAGCAGCCAGACGCACCTTGCGCTTAATGCGCGCGACGGTCTGAATGCTTCCGGAAACTTCGCGCACCACCAGCATATGAAAGCTGTTGGATCCCAGATCAATCGCAGCATAAAGTGACGATGCGCTTAGCATAGTGTGGATTAACCCGAACGTTTACGGTTGTTGTTACGCGGCGCTCCACGACGATTCGCGTTGTTGCCGCTGCGGCGCGGACCATTGCCGGTGCGGGCGCGAGCCAGACGTTTCGGCGGCGGCAGGTTGTCCATCAGCGCGTCGCTGTTGTACTTGCTCACCGGAATGCTGTGGCCGATATACTCTTCGATCGCCGGCAGGTTCAGCGCGTACTCTTCACAGGCCAGGCTGATAGAGTGTCCGCTGGCGCCCGCGCGGCCGGTACGGCCAATACGGTGAACGTAATCTTCGCGATCGTCAGGCAGGTCGTAGTTAAAGACGTGCGTAACCGCAGGAATATGCAGGCCGCGCGCCGCAACGTCAGTGGCCACCAGAATATCGACGTCGCCTTTGGTGAAATCGTCCAGAATGCGCAGGCGCTTCTTCTGCGGCACGTCGCCGGTCAGCAGGCCGACGCGATGGCCGTCCGCCGCCAGATGGCCCCAGATATCTTCGCAGCGATGCTTGGTGTTGGCGAAGACGATCGCGCGATCCGGCCACTCTTCTTCCAGCAGCGTCTGCAGCAGGCGCATTTTTTCTTCGTTCGACGGGTAGAAGAGCTCTTCTTTAATGCGGTGACCCGTTTTCTGCTCTGGCTCCACTTCAACGTACTCGGCGTTGTTCATGTGTTCAAAAGCCAGTTCGCGTACGCGCCAGGAGAGCGTGGCGGAGAAAAGCATGCTCAGGCGCTGTGTGGCAGGCGGCATGCGGCGGAACAGCCAGCGGATATCCTTAATAAAGCCGAGATCGAACATGCGGTCGGCTTCGTCCAGCACCAGCACCTGAATCGCGCCGAGGTTAATGTGGTTCTGTTTCGCGTAATCGATCAGACGGCCGGTGGTGCCGACCAGGATGTCGACGCCGTCGGCCAGCACTTTCAGCTGCTTGTCGTAACCGTCGCCGCCGTAAGCCAGGCCCAGCTTCAGACCGGTGGCCTGCGCCAGCGGTTCGGCGTCGGCATGGATCTGCACCGCCAGTTCGCGCGTCGGCGCCATGATCAACGCGCGCGGCTGATTGATCTGACGGCCTTCCTGGGCAGGGTGAGTGAGAAGATGATGAAACGTCGACGTCAGAAACGCCATCGTTTTGCCGGTACCGGTTTGCGCCTGGCCTGCGACGTCACGCCCTGAGAGCGTAAAGGGCAGAGCTAACGCCTGAATAGGCGTACAGTGATGAAAGCCTTTTTTATCAAGGGCTTCCACGACCAGAGGGTGCAGGGCGAAGTCGGAAAACTTCTGTTCTGTTAAGTGTGTTTTGCTCATAGTGTGGTAGAATATCAGCTTACTATCGCTTTACGAAAGCGTATCCGATGAAATAAAGTCAACCTTCGTTGGTAAACTTTACGCCAATTCGCCAGGCATAATCTTGTGGAGTAATACATGAGCAGCGATAAAATCGTTCACCTCACCGATGACAGTTTCGATGCAGACGTTCTGAAAGCAGAAGGTGTCACACTGGTAGATTTCTGGGCTGAATGGTGTGGTCCTTGCAAAATGATCGCCCCGATTCTCGATGAAGTTGCCGAAGAGTACGACGGTAAGCTCACTATCGCCAAGCTGAACATTGACGATAACCCGGGCACCGCGCCGAAGTACGGCATCCGCGGCATCCCGACGCTGCTGCTGTTCAAAAACGGTGAAGTCGCCGCGACGAAAGTCGGCGCGCTGTCTAAAAGCCAGCTGAAAGAGTTCCTGAACGCCAACCTGGCGTAAGGACGAGAACGTTCGGCGGTGGCGAATTTTCTTCCACTGCTGGACGTTCGCATTTTAGCGTGCTAAGTTACTTTCACTGCATTACGCACTTACCTTGTAGTTTGCATCTTAAAGATTTCCTTTGTTAAACCCTGAAGCACGTTCCGTATACAGCGGTTTAGCAATTCTGACGGTTAGCACCAACTTTGGCATCGCATTTCAACCGTCTCTCTCGCTTCCAGTCGCCATCCCTGACGATGATCGTCGAGAAGAGTTGAAAGCGCCATTAACAGGCATGGAATATTAAGCCATACCATTCACGACCAACATTTCGAGAATTACCCCGAGTTTAAGAACCCATCACTATGAATCTTACCGAACTAAAGAACACGCCGGTTTCTGAGCTGATAACCCTCGGCGAAAATATGGGGCTGGAAAACCTGGCGCGCATGCGCAAACAGGATATTATTTTCGCCATCCTCAAACAGCACGCGAAAAGCGGCGAGGACATCTTCGGTGATGGTGTGCTGGAGATATTGCAGGACGGATTTGGTTTCCTCCGCTCCGCAGACAGCTCTTACCTCGCCGGTCCCGACGACATCTACGTTTCTCCCAGCCAAATTCGCCGTTTCAACCTTCGCACTGGTGACACCATCTCCGGCAAAATCCGTCCGCCGAAAGAGGGCGAGCGTTATTTTGCGCTGCTGAAGGTTAACGAGGTTAACTACGATAAGCCTGAAAACGCGCGTAATAAGATTCTGTTCGAAAACCTGACGCCGCTGCACGCCAACAGCCGTCTGCGTATGGAGCGCGGCAATGGTTCGACGGAAGACCTTACCGCACGCGTGCTGGATCTGGCTTCGCCGATCGGTCGCGGCCAGCGTGGTCTTATCGTCGCGCCGCCGAAAGCGGGTAAAACCATGCTGCTGCAGAATATCGCGCAGAGCATCGCCTACAACCACCCAGACTGCGTGCTGATGGTGCTGCTGATCGACGAACGTCCGGAAGAAGTGACCGAGATGCAGCGTCTGGTCAAAGGCGAAGTTATCGCCTCTACCTTCGACGAACCGGCTTCACGCCACGTTCAGGTTGCCGAAATGGTAATCGAGAAGGCGAAGCGTCTGGTTGAACACAAGAAAGACGTGATCATTCTGCTCGACTCCATCACCCGTCTGGCGCGCGCCTACAACACCGTAGTGCCAGCATCAGGTAAAGTCCTGACCGGTGGTGTCGACGCCAACGCCCTGCATCGTCCGAAGCGTTTCTTCGGCGCCGCGCGTAACGTGGAGGAGGGCGGCAGCCTGACCATTATCGCGACCGCGCTGGTCGATACCGGTTCGAAGATGGATGAAGTGATTTACGAAGAGTTTAAAGGCACCGGTAACATGGAGCTGCACCTCGCACGTAAAATCGCTGAAAAACGCGTCTTCCCGGCGATTGACTACAACCGCTCCGGTACGCGTAAAGAAGAGCTGCTCACTTCCCAGGAAGAGCTGCAGAAGATGTGGATCCTGCGCAAGATTATTCACCCGATGGGCGAAATCGACGCGATGGAATTCCTCATCAACAAGCTGGCGATGACCAAAACCAACGACGAATTCTTCGATATGATGAAGCGCTCGTAATTCCGCGCTGGCTAATCAGGACGGCGAAACCGACTTTTTTAGCCTAAATGCGCAGGAATTCGCCCTAACGCCACGTCTTAACGTGGCGTTTTTTATTTGTGCGCATTAGGATTACCGCTGGCAGGAGCATTTATAATGACTGCGGCGGCAGTGCGCAAAAAATAACCATGCGCGCGTGGTCGGAAGCAGAATTCGGACTCGGGATGAAAGGCAAAAACATGCAGTTTGTTTATCCTGTCCCTGATTTTAGCTGAGAGCGTTAAACGTGAATTTACTCACTATGAGTACTGAGCTGGGCCTTACTTTTCTATTTTCTTTAGTCTTTATCTTTTTTGCGCGCAAAGCGGCTAAAAAAATAGGTCTGGTCGACACGCCTAATTCCCGTAAACGCCATCACGGCGCCATTCCATTGGTCGGCGGCATTTCCGTTTACGCCGGCATCTGCTTTATGTTTCTCATTACCCGTTTCTACCTGCCACACGCCACGCTGTATCTTATCTGCGCTGGTCTGCTGGTGCTGGTCGGCGCGCTCGACGATCGTTTCGATATCAGCGTAAAAATCCGCGCCGTGGTGCAGGCCGCCGTGGCGGTAGCGATGATGGTGGGCGCTAAACTCTATCTGCTCAGCCTCGGCTTTATTATCGGCCCGGTTGAACTGGTGGTCGGGCCGTTCGGCTACGTGCTGACGCTGTTCGCCGTCTGGGCGGCGATTAACGCCTTTAATATGGTGGACGGCATCGACGGCCTGCTGGGCGGGCTCTCATCGGTCACCTTTGCGGCAATGGGCATTATTCTCTGCTTCGACGGCCAGTTCAGCCTCGCCGTCTGGTGCTTCGCGATGATTGCCGCCACGCTGCCCTATATTTTGCTTAACCTCGGCTTCCTTGGCCGCCGCTATAAAGTCTTTATGGGCGATGCCGGCAGCACCATGATTGGCTTCACCATTATCTGGATCCTGCTGGAAACCACGCAGGGATTGAGTCATCCGATTACGCCCGTGACCGCGCTCTGGCTTATCGCCATTCCGCTGATGGATATGGTGGCGATTATGTATCGCCGCCTGCGCAAAGGCATGAGCCCCTTTTCCGCCGACCGGCAACATATTCACCATTTGATCATGCGCGCCGGCTTCACCTCGCGTCAGGCGTTTGTATTGATCACCGTGGCGGCCGCGATTCTCGCCGGCATCGGCGTGCTCGGCGAGTACCTCGCCTTTATTCCCGAGTGGGTGATGCTGGTGCTGTTTATGGTGGCGTTTATGTTTTATGGCTACTGCCTGAAACACGCCTGGCGCGTGGCGCGCCTGATCCGTCGTATAAAGCGTCGTTTGAACGCTCATCGCGACGCTAAGAAAAAATTACCCTGATAAGGATTGCCTTGTGATGACCTCTGAGGTTGCAGATAACGAACTGGATATTCGCGGCCTGGGCTGCGCGTTATGGCGCGGCAAGCGCTGGATTATCGGTCTGGCGCTGCTTTTCGCGCTGGTCGCCTGGCTGGCTTCGCTGCTGATGAAACAGGCGTGGAGCACTACGGCGATTACCGATCGTCCTACGGTGAATATGCTCGGCGATTACTACGCGCAGGAGCAGTTTCTGAATAATCTCGACGTGCGCAACAATACCCTCAATCTGGCGGCGCCCTCGCCGACCATCATGGATGAGGTCTATCAGGAATTTATTATGCAGCTGGGCGCCTGGGATACGCGCCGCGACTTCTGGCAGCAGACGGAATATTACAAAAGCCGCCGCTCAGGCAACGCCCATAACGACGCCGCGCTGCTTGACGATATGGTGGCCAATATCCAGTTTCTGCCCGCCGACGCGGCGCGCAATACCCGCGACAGCGTTAAGCTCATTGCGGAAACCGCAGGGGACGCCAATAACCTGCTGCGTCAGTATATCGCCTTCGCCAGCGAGCGCGCGGCGCGCCACCTTAACGGCGAGCTGAAAGGCGCATGGCAGGCGCGCAGCGAGCAGCTGCAGGCGCAGGTGAAGCGTCAGGAAGATGTGGCGAACGCCGTTTTCCAGCGTCAGCAGCACCGTCTGCAGCAGGCGTTAAAGGTCGCCAGCCAGCAGGGCATTCATGAAAACCGCGCGCGCGACGCGCGCGAACCGATCGCCGACAGCGACCTCTTCCTGCTGGGCGAGCCGCAGCTGCAGGCACAGCTGGAAACCCTGCAGGCGACCGGACCGAGTTACGATATCAGCTATGATCAAAACAGGGCGATGCTGACCACGCTGAGCGCCGGCCCGACGTTGAACCGCACCTTCCAGACCTACCGCTATCTGCGTACGCCGGAAGAGCCGGTTTCGCGCGACAGTCCGCGTCGCCTGTTTATGATGATTATGTGGGGCGCGTTAGGCGCATTGACGGGCGCAGGCGTGGCGCTGGCGCGTCGATCCGGCGTCAGATCAGCGAGAGAAACCGCGTGAAAGTGCTTACAGTATTCGGGACTCGCCCGGAGGCGATAAAAATGGCGCCGCTGGTGCAGGCGCTGGCGCAGGATCCTGCGTTTGACTCTCGCCTGTGCGTCACCGCGCAGCACCGCGAAATGCTCGATCAGGTTCTGCGCCTCTTTGCGCTGCAGCCAGATTATGATCTGAACGTAATGCGTCCTGAGCAAGGATTAACGGAGATTACCTGCCGCATTTTGCAGGGCATGAAAACCGTGCTGCTCGACTTCAAACCCGACGTGGTGCTGGTGCATGGCGACACCACCACCACGCTCGCCGCCAGCCTGGCGGCATTCTACCAGCAGATCCCGGTCGCCCATGTCGAGGCGGGACTGCGCACCGGCGATTTGACGTCGCCGTGGCCGGAAGAGGGCAACCGCAAGCTGACCGGCCATCTTGCCCGGCTGCACTTTACGCCGACCGAACGCTCGCGCCAGAACCTGCTGGCGGAGAATTTGCCCGACGCGCGCATCTTCGTCACCGGCAATACGGTGATCGACGCGCTGCTGTGGGTGCGCGATCGGGTCATCGCCGATCCTGGCCTCAACGCGCAGCTCGCCGGCTGCTATCCCTTCCTCGACAGCGAGAAGAAGCTGGTGCTGGTCACCGGCCATCGTCGCGAAAGCTTTGGCGAAGGTTTCGAGCGTATCTGCAGCGCGCTGGCGCGCATCGCCCGTCAGCATCCCGACGCGCAGATCGTCTATCCGGTGCACCTTAATCCCAACGTCAGCGAGCCGGTTAACCGCATCCTCAGCGGCATCGACAATATCGTACTGATCGAGCCGCAGGAGTATCTGCCTTTCGTCTGGCTGATGAACCGGGCCTGGCTGATCCTCACCGACTCCGGCGGCATTCAGGAAGAAGCGCCTTCGCTGGGCAAACCGGTGCTGGTGATGCGCGACGCAACCGAACGGCCTGAAGCGGTCGATGCCGGCACCGTGAAGCTGGTTGGCACCGACGTAGAGAAAATCGTGGCCGAAGTCGGCCTGCTGCTGACCGACGACGCGGCCTGGCAAACCATGAGCCGCGCGCACAACCCTTACGGCGACGGCAACGCCTGTCAGCGCATTCTGCAAGCCTTAAAAGATACCCGAGTTGACCTATGAGTTTTGACACCATTTCCGTGATTGGACTGGGCTACATTGGGCTGCCGACCGCAGCCGTTTTCGCGTCGCAAAAGAAAAAAGTCGTGGGGGTCGATATCAACGCCCGCGCGGTAGAGACCATTAATCGCGGGGCGATCCATATCGTCGAACCCGCGCTGGACAAAGTGGTCCACGACGCCGTGACCCAGGGCTTTCTGCGCGCCACCACGCAGCCCGAAGCGGCCGACGCCTTTCTGATCGCCGTGCCGACGCCCTTTATGGCGGATCATCAGCCCGATTTGCGCTTCGTTAAGGCGGCGGCGGAATCGATCGCCCCGGTATTGAAGAAGGGCGATCTGGTGATCCTGGAATCCACCTCGCCGGTTGGCGCTACGGAGCAGATGGCGGAGTGGCTGGCGGTGACGCGCCCGGATCTGCGTTTCCCGCAGCACGGCGGCACGCCCGATATCTTTATCGCTTACTGCCCGGAGCGCGTGCTGCCGGGCAAAATCATGCAGGAACTGATTCACAATGACCGCGTGATCGGCGGCATGACGCCCGCCTGCTCGGCGCAGGCCAGCGCGCTCTACCGGATTTTTCTGCAGGGCGAATGCGTAGAGACCAACGCGCGCACGGCGGAGCTATGCAAGCTGACGGAAAACAGCTTCCGCGACGTTAATATCGCTTTCGCCAATGAGCTGTCGCTGATTTGTGCCGATCAGGGGATTAACGTCTGGGAACTGATCGCGCTGGCGAACCGCCATCCGCGCGTCAATATTCTGCAGCCGGGGCCTGGCGTCGGCGGGCACTGCATTGCGGTCGATCCCTGGTTTATCGTGGCGCAAAATCCGTCGCTGGCGCGGCTGATCCGCACCGCGCGCGAAGTCAACGACAGCAAGCCGCACTGGGTGCTGAATCAGGTCAAGGCGGCGCTGGCGGACTGTCTGACCCAGAGCGGCAAGCGCGCCGATGAGATTGTCATCGCCTGCTTCGGGCTGGCGTTTAAGCCCAACATTGACGATCTGCGCGAAAGCCCGGCGATGCAGGTAGCACAGATGATCGCCGAATGGCATCGCGGCCAGAGCTGGGTGGTCGAGCCGCATATCGCCGCGCTGCCCGCCGCGCTTGCCGATAAGGCTACGCTGGTTTCACGCGAGCAGGCGCTGGCGCAGGCCGACGTGCTGGTGATGCTGGTGGATCACGATCATTTCCGCGCCGTTGACGCGTCGCAGGTCACGCAAAGCTGGATTGTCGATACGCGGGGAGTCTGGCGGTGAAACAGTTCTTAATCACCGGCGGCGCAGGTTTTATCGGTTCGGCGCTGGTGCGCTTTCTTATTGAAGAGACGGATCACCGCATTGTTGTGGTCGACAAGCTCAGCTATGCAGGCAATCTCGCCTCGCTGGCGAGCGTTATGCAGGATGCGCGCTTCGCTTTCGAACAGGTGGATATTTGCGATCGTCCGGCGCTGGATGCCGTTTTCGCACGCTATCAGCCCGACTGCGTTATGCACCTGGCGGCTGAAAGCCACGTCGACCGCTCTATCGACGGCCCGATAGCTTTCGTCGAAACCAATATCGTCGGCACCTATCAGCTGCTGGAGGCGGCGCGCAGCTACTGGAACAGACTTGAAGCAGCGCGACGCGAGGCTTTTATCTTCCACCATATCTCCACCGACGAAGTGTTTGGCGACTTGCAGGATCCGCAGGCGTTTTTTACCGAAACCACGCCCTATGCGCCGAGCAGCCCTTATTCAGCGACCAAGGCCAGCAGCGATCATCTGGTGCGCGCCTGGCTGCGTACCTACGGCCTGCCTGTTATCGTCACCAATTGCTCGAACAACTATGGCCCCTGCCATTTTCCGGAAAAACTTATCCCGCTCACCATCATTAATGCGCTGGCGGGCAAGCCGCTGCCGGTTTACGGCAACGGCGAGCAGATCCGCGACTGGCTCTATGTCGAGGATCATGCGCGCGCGCTCTATCGCGTGGTGAGCAGCGGCAAGGTCGGCGAAACCTACAATATCGGCGGGCATAATGAGCAGCGCAATATCGACGTGGTCAACACCATCTGCGACTTGCTGGAGCAAATGGCGCCGGAGCGTAAAGCCGCCGGCCTGACGCACTACCGCGATTTGATTACGTTTGTGGCGGATCGTCCCGGTCACGATCAGCGCTATGCCATCGACGCCAGCAAAATTGCGCGCGAACTGGGCTGGATGCCGCAGGAAACGTTCGACAGCGGCATGCGCAAAACCGTGCGCTGGTATCTGGAAAATCAGGCATGGTGGCAGGCTATTCTGGACGGGCGCTATCGCGGCGAGCGGCTAGGACTGGCTGCGTCGCGTTCATGACGGCGTCAGAGGAGGCGAAGCGATGAAAGGTATTATTCTGGCAGGCGGTTCAGGCACGCGTCTTCATCCCATTACGCGGGCGATTTCTAAACAGCTGCTGCCCGTGTACGACAAGCCGATGATCTACTATCCGCTGTCGGTGCTGATGCTGGCGGGCATTCGCGACATTCTGCTGATCACCACGCCCGAAGATCGCGACCATTTTGTGCGCCTGCTGGGCGACGGCAGCGAATTCGGCATCCATCTCAGCTATGCGGTGCAGCCAAGCCCGGACGGACTGGCGCAGGCGTTTATTATCGGCGAGCGCTTTATCGACGGCGATCGCTGCTGTCTGGTATTGGGCGATAACCTCTATTTCGGCCAGGGTTTTAGCCCGAAGCTAAAAAAAGTCGCCGCACGCGAGCAGGGCGCGACGGTATTTGGCTATCAGGTGATGGATCCGGAACGTTTTGGCGTTGTGGAGTTTGATGACGCCTTCAACGCGCTCTCTATTGAAGAGAAACCCAGCGCGCCAAAATCACGCTGGGCGGTAACGGGCCTCTATTTCTACGATAATCAGGTCGTTGAGTTTGCAAAGCAGGTGAAACCTTCCGCGCGCGGCGAGCTGGAAATTACCGCCATCAACCAGATGTATCTGGCGCGCGGTCAGCTCTCCGTCGAGCTGCTAGGCCGCGGGTTCGCCTGGCTCGACACCGGCACGCACGACAGCCTGATCGAGGCCAGCACCTTTGTGCAGACGGTAGAGAAGCGACAGGGTTTCAAAGTCGCCTGTCTGGAGGAGATCGCCTGGCGCAACGGCTGGCTGAGCGACGAGCAGCTGCGCGCCGCTGGCGAGTCACTGACGAAAACCGGCTACGGCCAGTATCTGCTGGATCTGCTATATGCCCGTCCGCGTCAGTATTAATCCGCTGGCGTGGGAAAGCGCCTTTTTCGGCTGTGCGACAGCGCGGCTCGATCTGGACGGTGACCTGCCGCTGAGCGAGGCGCTGCGCCATCCCGCCGACCTGTGGCAGATCAAAGTGCCGGCCGACCGGCTTGAGGCGATCGACGCTCTCTGTCAGCAGGGGTTTCAACTGGCGGAAGGCGAAGCCGATTTGGCCATCAACATTAAACGCACCGAACGTCAGAGCGGCATCCGCATCGCCCGCGAGTCGCAAATCAGCGCGCTGCGCGCCGCCGCGTCGCAGATTTTCGTGCAGAGCCGCTTCCGCGCGCCCTGGTTCGAGGCGGACGCCAGCGCGCGCTTTTACGCCCAGTGGATTGAAAACGCGGTGCGCGGCACCTTTGATCATCAGTGCCTGATCGCCAGCGATGAGGCGGGCGCGCTGCTCGGTTTTATCTCGCTGCGCGAGACGGAAGGCGAGGCGCGGGTCGGGCTGCTGGGCGTGCTGCCGCATGCGCAGGGCAACGGCGTTGGGCAGCGCCTGCTGCTGGCAGGCGCCGACTGGGGACGTGTTCGCCAGCTCGGCCGTCTGCGCGTCGCGACGCAGCTCAGTAACCTGTCGGCGATGCGACTCTATTTACGCAGCGGTGCCCGGCTGGAAAGCACCGCTTACTGGTTCTACAGGAAAGGTCATGATCCCATTTAACGCGCCGCCGGTTGTCGGCAGCGAACTTGAATATATGCAGTCGGCGATGGCCAGCGGCAAGCTGTGCGGCGACGGCGGTTTTACCCGCCGCTGTCAGCAGTGGATGGAGCAGCGCTTCGGCAGCAAAAAAGTGCTGCTGACGCCGTCGTGCACCGCTTCGCTGGAGATGGCAGCGCTGCTGATCGATCTGCAGCCGGGCGATGAAGTGATTATGCCGAGCTACACCTTCGTCTCCACCGCCAACGCTTTCGTGCTGCGCGGCGCAACCATCGTCTTCGTGGATATTCGCCCCAATACGCTCAATATCGACGAGCGCAAAATCGAAGCGGCGATCACCGAGAAAACGCGCGCCATCGTGCCGGTGCACTATGCGGGCGTGGCCTGCGAAATGGACGCCATTATGGCGCTGGCGGCGAAACATCAGCTCTGGGTCATCGAGGATGCGGCGCAGGGCGTGATGTCGCGCTACAAGGGGCGCGCGCTGGGCACTATCGGCCATATCGGCTGCTTCAGCTTTCATGAAACCAAGAACTACACGGCGGGCGGTGAAGGCGGTGCGACCCTGATCAACGATGCGGCGCTGGTGGAGCGCGCCGAAATCATCCGCGAGAAGGGCACCAACCGCAGCCAGTTTTTCCGCGGCCAGGTGGATAAGTACACCTGGCGCGATATCGGCTCGAGCTATCTGATGGCGGATCTACAGGCGGCCTATTTGTGGGCGCAGCTTGAAGCGGCCGACCGCATCAATCAGCAGCGTTTGCGCCTGTGGCAGCGCTATTACAATGCGCTGCAGCCGCTGGCGGCGCAAGGGCGCCTCCAGCTGCCGTCGCTGCCCGCCGACTGCGAGCACAATGCGCATATGTTCTATATCAAACTGCGCGACAGCGACGATCGCCAGGCGCTGATTAGCTGGATGAAAGAGGCAGAGATCCTGACGGTGTTCCACTATATCCCGCTGCACAGTTCCCCCGCCGGCCAACGGTTTGGCCGCTTCCACGGCGAAGAGCGTTTCACCACCGCCGAGAGCGAGCGTCTGCTGCGCCTGCCGCTGTTTTACAACCTGACGGACAATAACCAGAATACGGTTATCAGTTCCCTGCTGAGTTTCTTCGCCTGATGTCGCTGGCAAAAGCGTCGGTGTGGACGGCATCGTCCACGCTGGTGAAAATCGCTGCTGGTCTGCTGGTGGTAAAACTGCTGGCGGTAAGTTTCGGCCCGGAAGGGGTAGGGCAGGCGGGCAACTTCCGCCAGCTGATCACCGTACTGGGTGTGCTGGCGGGCGCAGGCATCTTCAACGGCGTCACCACCTACGTTGCAAAGTATCAGCATCAGCCGGAGCCGCTGCGCGCGCTGCTGGGCACCGCATCGGCGATGGTGCTGGGCTTTTCCACGCTGCTGGCGCTGGTTTTTCTGCTGGCGGCCGCGCCGATTAGCCAGGCGCTGTTTGGCCATACGCGCTTTGCGAATGTGGTGCGCATCGTCGCCTTCCTGCAGTTCGGCATCGCCTGGGCCAACCTGGCGCTGGCGCTGCTGAAAGGCTATCGCGACGCGCGAGGCAACGCGCTGGCGCTGATCGTCGGCAGCCTTATCGGCGTCGCGGCCTATGTGCTCTGCTGGTGGACAGGCGGCTATGCGGGCGCGCTGGCCGGCTTTGCGCTGGTGCCTGCGCTGGTAGCTGTTCCGGCATTTATTTTGCTGAAGAAACGCGTGCCGCTGCCGCTCGCCTGGCTGAAGCCGCAGTGGCAGCCGGCGCTGGCGCGCAGCCTGGCGAAATTCACCCTGATGGCGCTGATTACCTCGGTAACGCTGCCGGTGGCGTGGATAATGATGCGTAACCTGCTGGCGCAGCACGAAGGCTGGGCGCAGGTCGGGCTATGGCAGGGCGTCACCAGCATCTCCGACGCCTGGCTGCAGTTTATCACCGCCACCTTCAGCGTCTGGCTGCTGCCGACGCTGGCGCGGCTGGAGCAGAAGCGCGATATCGCGCGTGAAATCATGCGCGCGCTGCGCTTTGTCTTGCCCGCCGTGGCGGCGGTCGGCTTTTGCGTCTGGCTACTGCGCGACGTGGCGATCTGGCTGCTCTTTTCGCCGGCGTTTCACGCCATGCGCGATCTCTTCGTCTGGCAGCTGTGCGGCGACGTGTTCAAGGTCGGCGCCTATGTTTTCGGTTATCTGGTGATTGCTAAGGCATCGCTGCGCTTCTATATTTTGGCCGAAATCAGCCAGTTCGCGCTGCTGACGCTCTTTTCACGCTGGCTCATTCCGCTGTCGGGCGTAACCGGCGCGGCGCAGGCCTATATGGCGACCTATCTCGTTTATTTCGCGCTCTGCTGCGGCGCTTTTATAATTTATTACCGAAAAAAATGACGTTAATCCACGTTCTGGGATCGGATATCCCCCATCACAATCAGACGGTGCTGCGCTTTTTCAACGAGGTGTTGAGCGTGGAGCTGCCTGCCGATCGGCCGCGCCGATTTATGGTGGTGACGCAGCAGCCTGCCGCGCTCGCTGCCTTCAGCCATCTCGACATTGAGACCTTCGCGTCGAAAAAGGCGCTGGCGCAGGCGTTGACGGCGCGGGCGAAAACGCGTGAGCAGCGTTTTTTCTGCCACGGGCAGTTTAATCCGGGCATCTGGCTGGCGCTGCTGAGCGGTAAGATCCGCCCCAGCCAGATTTACTGGCACGTCTGGGGCGCCGATCTTTACGAAGAGTCGCGCAGCCTGAAGTTCCGCCTGTTCTATCTGCTGCGCCGCCTCGCGCAGGGGCGCGTCGCCAGGGTTTTCGCCACCCGCGGCGATTTACACCACTATCAGCAGCGCCATCCGCGCGTGCCGTCCCATCTGCTCTATTTTCCGACGAGGATGCCTGCCGCCGCGCCGCAAAGCGCGCCGGATGCACGCTTTACCGTGCTGCTGGGCAACTCCGGTGACGCCAGCAATCGCCATATCGACGGCCTTAAAGCGATTCGCGCGCAGTTTGGCGAAGAGACGCGCGTCGTGGTGCCGCTGGGCTATCCGCCTGACAATGACGCCTATATTAACGAGGTGGAGAAAGCCGCCGCGACGCTGTTTCCAGATGGACAGGTTGAGCTGCTGCGCAGCAATCTCGCCTTTGATGACTATTTAGCGCTGCTCGCGCGCTGCCATTTAGGCTATTTTATGTTCGAACGCCAGCAGGGCATCGGAACGCTCTGCCTGCTGATTCAGGCCAACGTGCCTTTTGTGCTGAACCGGCGCAATCCGTTCTGGCGCGATATCAGCGAGCAAGGTTTGCCGGTGCTGTTTAGCGGCGATGCGCTGGATCGCGCAAGCGTCGCGGAAGCGCGCCGACAGCTGGCGAGCTGCGATAAACAGGCGATCGCCTTTTTCGCGCCGGGCTATGTGGCGGGCTGGCGCGAGGCGCTGCGCCAATGTGAAAGGGAGTCCTTATGAACCTCATGCAGTTCAGCGGTCTGCTGGTGGTTTATCTGCTGTCGCTGGGTTTTATTCTGACCCTTACCTGGCGGGAGTTCAGGCGCGTGCGCTTTAATTTCCACCTCTTTTTTACCCTGCTGTTTTTACTGACTTTCTATTTCGGTTTTCCGCTAACCAGCGTGCTGGCGTTCCGCTTTGACGTTGAGGTGGTGCCGCCGGAGTATCTGCTGCAGGCGCTGCTGTCGGCGACGGCGTTCTACGCCGTTTACTACGTTAGCTATAAGGTGCGGCTGCGCCCTGCGACGGTGCCGCGCGCCCGGCCCTGGCTGCAGATGAACCGCGTCGAAACGCACCTGACCTGCGTGCTGCTGGCGCTGGTCGCGATTGGCACGGTGACGGTCTTTTTTCTGCATAACGGCTTTCTGCTGTTCCGTCTGACCGCCTATAACCAGATTTTCTCCAGCGAAGTCTCTGGCGTGGCGCTGAAGCGCTTTTTCTATTTCTTTATCCCGGCGATGCTGATCCTCTATTTTCTGCGGCCGACGCAGCGCAACTGGCTGCTGTTCCTGGTGGTCACGGTCGCATTCGGCCTGCTGACCTATGCGCTGGTGGGCGGCACGCGCGCCAATATTATTATCGCGTTCGCGCTGTTCCTGTTTATCGGCATTACGCGCGGCTGGATTAGCCTGTGGATGCTGGCGGCGGCGGGCGTGCTGGCGATAGGCGGCATGTTCTGGCTGGCGCTGCGGCGCTATAACCTCAACGTGTTCGGCGAAGAGGCGGTTTACACCTTTCTTTATCTGACGCGCGATACCTTTTCGCCCTGGGAGAATCTGGCGCTGCTGCTGGAGAACTACTCAAAGATCGCGTTTCAGGGACTGGCGCCCATCTGGCGCGACTTTTATGTCTATATTCCCGGCTGGCTGTGGCCGGGCAGGCCGTCGATGGTGCTCAATAGCGCCAACTATTTTACCTGGGAAGTGCTAAACAATCATTCCGGCCTGGCGATTTCGCCTACGCTGCTGGGTTCGCTGGTGGTGATGGGCGGCGTCTGGTTTATCTTGCCGGGCGCGGTGGCGGTCGGGTTGATTATCAAAGGCTTCGATACGCTCTATTTGCGCGGGCGCGACGCCGACAATCGCTATAGCGGTGCGATCATGCAGAGTTTCTGCTTTGGCGCGGTGTTTAATATGATTGTGCTGGCGCGCGAAGGGCTGGACGCGTTCGGCTCGCGCGTGGTCTTTTTCGCTTTGATTTTTCTGGCCTGCCTCGGCGTGGCGAAGATGCTTTACTGGCTGCTGGATCGCGCCGGGCTGATTCGACGTCGCGGTGGCCAGGCTGTACATAGCCTCACTTAACGCCTCTGGCATAACAGGAAGATAGAACTCAACCATGACAAGGTTACCGGAAGCGCCGCAGTATGAGATTCGCGGCGTGTCGCTGTATGGTTTCGACAGTATGTCCGCCTTTGTGGATTTTCTGCTGCCGGGCGAGACGGCACGCAGCGGAACGTTAGTGGCGCTTAATGCCGAGAAGATGCTGACGGCGGAGCACGACGACGCGCTGCGCGCGCTGTTGCAGGAGGCGGAATTCAAATATCCCGACGGCATCAGCATCGTGCGCTCTGTCCGTAAAAAGTATCCCCATGCTGAGGTGCAGCGTATTGCAGGCGCCGACTTATGGGAGGCGTTAATGGAGCGCGCCGGACGGCAGGGCACGCCGGTGTTTTTGATCGGCGGACGTCAGGCGGTGCTGGATGAGACCTGCGATAAGCTGCGTCGTCAGTGGAATGTGAATATCGTCGGCGCGCAGGACGGCTATTTCGCGCCTGCCGATCGCGATGCGCTTTTTACCCGCGTCGCCGCCAGCGGGGCGCGTATCGTGACCGTTGCGCTGGGCTCGCCGCGTCAGGAGCTGTTGATGCGCGACTGTCGCGCGCGCTGGCCGCACGCGCTCTATATGGGCGTAGGCGGCACTTACGACGTGTTTACCGGCCACGTAAAGCGCGCGCCGAAGATTTGGCAGCGTCTGGGGCTGGAATGGCTTTATCGTTTGATTCGCCAGCCCAGTCGGCTGCGTCGTCAGCTAAAATTGCTTAAATATTTGCGCTATCACTGGCGCGGCGATCTCTGATATTACTGATTACTTCGGCCTTTTTCCGCTGCGGAAATAGCCAGAGTGCTGCATTACTCGACGAAATGCACAAAGCGTAATCAAACGCGTTTTTTTATTAAAAAAGCACTGGACAGCATCACCCCAAGTCCGTAGTATGCCCATCCGCAACGGCGCTACGCGCCCGTAGCTCAGCTGGATAGAGCGCTGCCCTCCGGAGGCAGAGGTCTCAGGTTCGAATCCTGTCGGGCGCGCCATTTAGTTTGTGCGCAGGAGCTGCGGTGGTTACATTACCGCGTTAGTAAAGAGTTACATGGTGCAGGTCGTTGGCTTGCAACATAACGAATTGTGGTGGCTATAGCTCAGTTGGTAGAGCCCTGGATTGTGATTCCAGTTGTCGTGGGTTCGAGTCCCATTAGCCACCCCAGATTTTGCTGGGATACGCGAAGGTGGCGGAATTGGTAGACGCGCTAGCTTCAGGTGTTAGTGTCTTAACGGACGTGAGGGTTCAAGTCCCTCTCTTCGCACCAGGCAAAACAAAACAATAAAAATTATCGGCGAGTAGCGCAGCTTGGTAGCGCAACTGGTTTGGGACCAGTGGGTCGGAGGTTCGAATCCTCTCTCGCCGACCATTTTATAAACCTGCTTGAAAAAGCAGGTTTTTTTTCGTCTGTAGAAAAAGAGGATGAGAACCTCCGAAGGAGGTTTGCGCCGAGCGTAGCGAGACAACGTTGCGCAGCAACGGCCCGAAGGGCGCTTATCGAAGATAAGCGTAATCCTCTCTCGCCGACCATTTTATAAACCTGCTTGAAAAAGCAGGTTTTTTTTCGTCTGCAGGAAATAAGCACCGTTATAAAAACCGGCGCTGTGGATTTGGGGGCTCACGCGAATGGCATGGACGGATCGCAAAGTCGCTGTACGCATCCCTGCGCGCTCGGCCCGTGACGTCCCTGTCGCGGGACGCTTTGCTCTTCCATCCATGCCATCCGCGTTTTAACTGAAGAGCTGCCTGTTTAAATGACAGCGCTGGAGAGGCGTTCTTTAGTTTTGTCGCGGGACGCTTTGCTCTTCCATCCATGCCATCCGCGTTTTAACTGAAGAACTGCCTGTTTAAATGACAGCGCTGGAGAGGCGTTCTTTAGTTTTGTCGCGGGACGCTTTGCGTTACCCACTTTCAAACATCATCGCTTTTGTGGAATAGACACAAAAGCGGATTGTCTCTATCTGGAGACTATTAATCGGTTGATTTTATGTGAATTATTACTGGGGAACTTCCATCGTCTCTAAAAAGAGACAACAAGCGGACCGGTTGTCGTCTGAGGCAGACAAGATCGGCGCGCCAGAGGGTGACGGAATAATCTATCCTTATGAAAATAAATAACTTAATCTATTTTCAGCACTCTGGCACGCTCTGTGCAATACTTAGCGCGTAGATGCTCATTCCACCTCTTATGTCTGCTGATGCTGCATAAACTTGGGAATGACGCAGAGCCACTTTTGGGTATCCGTTGTCTGCCTGCCTGTATCGCTCACGCCTTACAGGATCAACAGACACACCGTTGAGTCGGATACCTCAGGGTTGTCTTACCGACCTGATCTTATACCTGCCTCTGGCAGGTATTTTTTTGTCCTGAAAACAGGCAAAAAAAAGCCGGGCAAGCCCGGCGTAAACAAGTAACAACAACATTAAGCATTCGGATTGTTTTTCAGCGTCAGCAGTAAGCCCTCGCGGCGCATTTTCGCGGCCTCTTCCGGGCGATGCATACGGTCGTAAGCGTCCGCCAGCCATGCATAGTCGAACGCATCAGGACGCTGCGCCAGCGCCTGCTGGAACGCTTCGACGGCCTGCTGCCATTCACCATGACGCATCAGCAACTGCCCCAGCGTGCTGTGCAGCAGCGGCGTCGCGCCATGCTGCTTAATCTGCTGGCGCAGCGCTTTCTCCAGCGCTTCCGGATTACTGCTCTTAATGCGCGGCATCAGCAGCACCAGACGATCGTCATAGTGGCGCTTCAGGCCGTCCAGCACGATATCCTGCGCGGTCTGGTGATCGTCGCACTCAATCAGATGGTCTGCCATCGCGACCTGCAGCGCCGTTTGCTGACGCGTTTTACGGCTCAGATTCGACCACCAGCGCTTCAGGCCGTCGCTGCCTTGATCGGCCATCGCCTGATTCATCAGGCCCAGCCACGCCTGCTGCTGCAGGTGAGCGCGATGCGCTTCATCGCCTACCTGCGATTTTTCCATCGCAGGCAGGATATCAATCAGCGAACTCCATGCGCCGGTGCGCACGTAAGCCTGCTCCGCCAGGCGCAGCACTTCCGGATGGCGCGGGGCGACCTCCAGCAGACGATCGATGCCGTGACGCGCGGCGTGATCCTCGTTGCGCGCCAGCAGAATACGCGTGCGGGTAATCTCAACCGGAATCACGTCGTTGTCCGACAGTTCGGCGGCGCGCTCCAGGTGCTGGTTGGCGCGGATCTCATCGCCGCGCTGCTGCGCCGCTTCGGCAGCCAGCAGATAGTTGGCCACCGGCACTTCGGCGTGATCGGCGTCTTTAGACAGCAGCTTCTCTACCTGGCGGTGATCGCCTTCGGCCAGCTTCATCAGCGCGGTCTGGGTGTGACGCTGCGCGCGACGGCGTTTGCGACCGGTAAACCAGCCACGGGTACGGGCGCCGGTGCGAAACAGACGACGCAGCAGCCATTCGACGCCGAGAATAATCAGCAGGCTGACGATCAGAATGATCGCCAGACCGGTGACGCTGGTTTCGATATTCCAGTTATCGGTCTGAATCAGCACATAGCCCTGATGGCCAGCAATCATCGGACCGACCACAATACCGGCGATCAGCAGGATGAACAGGATAAATACCTTAAGCATGCGCTTAGCCCCCTTGCTGGTCAGCGGCGACGGAAGGCTGCGCAATCAGGTTGCGCACGCGCGTCTGCATCAGCTTATCGATAAGCGGCTGGCTTTCCAGATTGTCCGGCAGGTTCATATTGATGCTCTGCTGGCTCAGCTCATCCAGCTGCGCCAGAAAGGCTTTGGTTGCGGGATCGTTGGTGTCATACCAGGCGCGCACCCAGCTCGATACGGTGTCGATAGACTGCTTATAGATTTCGTCCTGATGACGCGGCACCGCCTGCGCGGCGATCAGCAGACGCGAGCGGATGTTCTCGCGCAGATAAACGTCCTGGTTTGGCGCCAGCAGCGGCTGCGCCGTATTGTCGCGGCGGCGGATAGTAATGAAGTCATCCATAAAGTTATGCCAGCTTTTCACCAGGTTCTGACGCCATTCGCGCAGCGAAGAGGTCAGCTCGCCGCCATCGCTGTCCATCGGCGCGTCGTCGCTGTCGTTATCCGCCAGACGCAGGTTGTCGACGCCGTTAGAGAGCTGGTTCAGCTTCAGAATAATGCCGTCGTAATCGATTTGATCGATGGACGAAAGGGTGCTGATATCCTGCGTCAGCGCGCGACGCACGCTGGTGACGCTCGGATCGTTCATATCGGCCAGGCTGGCGTCGGCGCTTTTCAGCAGCGCTGCCGCCGTGGTGACGTCCTGGTCGCTCCAGAGCTTGCGGCCCGCCAGTTTCACCAGGTAGTCAGCCTGCGACACCAGCCAGGCGTTCACGTCATTGCTGGAAATGGTCGCGACTTTTTCACGCAGGGCTTCCAGCTCTTTCGCCGTGGCGGCCTGCTGGGTACGCGCGTCGTTCAGGGCGCTTTGTGCGCTGCTGAGCTGCTGAGTCAGCTGCTGTTTGTCGCTGCCCGCTTGCTGCTGCAAGGCGTTCAGCTTGTCGCTCAGGCTCTGATTCGCCTGCGCCTGAAGTTCAGCCTGATGTTTCCCGTTAAGGTATAAACCCGCGCCGGTCGCAAGGGCGATGACAATCGCCACCGCGCCCAGCACCATGCCGCCGCTCTTTTTGTCGCGCGGCGGTTGCGGGCGAGAAGAGGGCGAAGTGTCTGCCGCTGGCGTAGTCTCTTCAACCGTGGCGGAGGTCGCTTTTTGTTCCGTCATCTGTGGCACATCCCATGATTAAGTTCAGCGTAACGCGCGCAGCAGCGCGTCGTTATCGGCACCATCGGCTACCTGAATATCCTGCCAGCCCAGTTCTCCGGCAAGCGTAGCCAAACGTTCACTGACGACAACCAGTCGACAGCGCAATAACCATTCCTCGCGATCGATCGCGGGGAACAGAGAAAACAGCTGTTGTAACATTTCACCGCTGCTGACCACCAGCGTTGTGATGCCGCGGTTGCGCCAGCGTCGACCTTCAATAGGGCCGTCATAGTGCTTCTCGCAGCGCTGATAGCACTGGCTAAATGAGACTTCTGCCCCGCGCGCGGTGAGCGTTTCCGCCAACAGTTCGCGCCCTGGATTTCCGCGCAAAATCAGCGCTTTCTTACCGGATACGCGCTGTAGCGCCGCCAGGTTTATCAGCGCTTCGCTGGTTTCCTGCGCGTGCGGATAATCGACGTGGCGACCGCTGGCGGTGTGAAACGCCAGCGCAGTGCTGCGACCAATTGCATAATAGTCTACGTCCGCAGGCCACGCTGCGTGATGACGGATTAGCGCAGGCTGCGCATAGTGGATCACCTGCTGAGAAAGCAGGAAAACCAGGTCGCCGCCGCGTAGCGCGGCAAGCTGCTGCGGCAGGCGATCGAGGTCGCTGCCCGGCGCAAACTCAATCAGCGGTAGGCTCCAGGCCTGATGGCCAAGGCCGCGCAGGCGAGTCACCAGCGCGCTGGCGGCGGGTTCCGGGCGAGTGACCAGAATCGTCATACCGGCGGCTGCCCCTGGTAGACCTCGCGCAGAATGTCGCGCGCGCCCTTGCCGAGCAGCTCTTCGGCGAGAGAGATGCCCATCGCTTCCGCCTCGGCGCGCGGGCCGCGACGTTCGCCGCGCACCATCACGCTGCCGTCCGGCGCGCCGACCAGGCCGCGCAGCCACAGCTGGTCGCCTTCCAGCAGCGCGAAGCTGCCGATCGGCACCTGGCAGCCGCCTTCCAGCCGGGTATTCATCGCGCGCTCGGCTTTGACACAGACGGCGGTATCGTCGTGATTGAGCGCCTGAAGAAGATTAATCAGCTCGCTGTCGTCGAGGCGGCATTCGATGCCAACCGCGCCCTGGCCGACGGCGGGCAGAGAAATTTCTGCCGGCAGCGGCTGACGAATGCGCGACTCCAGCTCCAGACGCTTTAGTCCGGCAGCCGCCAGAATAATGGCGTCATACTCGCCGGCGTCGAGTTTCGACAGACGCGTTCCGACGTTGCCGCGCAGCGAGCGGATCACCAGATCCGGGCGGCGTTCGCTAATCTGGCTCTGACGGCGCAGGCTGGACGTGCCGACTACCGCGCCCTGCGGCAGCGCGTCGAGCGAGTCGTAGTGATTTGAGACAAAGGCGTCGCGCGGATCTTCGCGCTCGCAAATCGTGACCAGCCCTAACCCTTCAGGGAACGCGACCGGCACATCTTTCATCGAATGCACCGCAAGATCGGCGCGACCTTCCAGCATCGCCAGCTCAAGCTCTTTGACAAAGAGTCCTTTACCGCCGACTTTCGCCAGCGGCGTGTCGAGGATGACGTCGCCTTTGGTGACCATAGGCACCAGCTCCACACGCAGGCCCGGATGCGCGGCCATCAGGCGTTGCTGGACATAATGTGCCTGCCAGAGCGCGAGAGGACTTTGTCTTGTAGCAATTCTGAAAATTTTGTCTAACATGCTGTTAACCATTTTGATCGTTCACCGAATATCCTATCATTGTCGGCTGATGGCTGACAGTTTCAACGGATTATTTGACCGGGCTGGCGGGACGATTCGCCAGTGAAAAGAGGATGAAGCGGGCGCCGGTGTCCGAAAGCGCAGGAAGCGAACAGGAACGTGCTAAACTGTTAAGTAGCGCAACTTTCTTTACGGTCAATCTGCCAGGTGTTAGATTGATCACGTTTCCAGCAATAATTCGTCCAACTTTTTCGATTATAAAGCGGCGGATTGAGGAAACAGGTTGCTTAATCACTGGAACAATCAGGCGAAACGTCTTGTACCTCTACATTGAGACACTGAAACAGAGACTGGATGCCATTAATCAGCTGCGTGTCGATCGCGCGCTGGCTGCGATGGGACCTGCTTTCCAGCACGTATACAGTCTGCTGCCGACCTTATTACATTATCATCATCCGCTGATGCCGGGTTACTTCGACGGTAACGTTCCCCGCGGCATCAGTTTCTTCACGCCTGAAGAAAACCAGCTTCTGCTGATGCGCGAACTGGCGGGCAGCCGCGAGCTGACGCTGGACGTATCACCTACCGGCGAAATGCCGATTACCGGCATCTACTCCATGGGCAGCACCTCATCGGTTGGGCAGAACAGCGTCTCCGACCTGGATATCTGGGTCTGCCATCAGTCCTGGCTGGATAACGAAGAGCGCCTCAATCTGCAGCGCAAATGCACGCTGCTGCAGAAGTGGTGCGTATCGATGGGCGTGGAAGTCAGCTTCTTCCTGATTGATGAAAACCGCTTCCGCCATAACGAAAGCGGCAGTCTCGGCGGAGAAGACTGCGGCTCGACGCAGCATATTTTACTGCTGGACGAATTCTACCGTACCGCCGTGCGCATGGCGGGCAAACGCATCCTGTGGAATATGGTGCCGTGCGAAGAAGAACATCACTACGACGATTATGTGATGTCGCTCTACGCGCAGGGCGTGCTGACGCCCAACGAGTGGCTCGATCTCGGCGGACTGGGCACGCTGTCGGCGGAAGAGTATTTCGGCGCCAGCCTGTGGCAGCTCTATAAAAGTATCGACTCGCCTTATAAGGCGGTGCTGAAAACGCTGCTGCTGGAAGCCTACAGCTGGGAGTATCCCAACACCCAACTGCTGGCGATGGATATCAAACAGCGCCTGCACGACGGCGAAATCGTCAGCTTCGGCCTCGATCCCTACTGCATGATGCTGGAGCGCGTGACGCACTATCTCATCAGCGTGGACGATCGGCCGCGCCTCGACCTGGTGCGCCGCTGCTTCTACCTGAAAGTGTGCGAGAAGCTGAGCGCCGACGAAACCAGCAGCCGCTCGGGCTGGCGACGCGAGATCCTGTCGCAGCTGGTAAAAGAGTGGGGCTGGGACGAGGAAAAACTGGCGATTCTCGACAACCGCGGCGGCTGGAAAATCGAACGCGTGCGCGAGGCGCATAACGAACTGCTGGATGCGATGATGCAGAGCTATCGCAACCTGATCCGTTTTGCCCGCCGCAACAATTTAAGCGTCAGCGCGAGTCCGCAGGATATCGGCGTGCTGACGCGTAAACTGTACGCCGCTTTTGAAGCGCTGCCGGGCAAGGTCACGCTGGTCAATCCGCAGATTTCGCCTGACCTTTCGGAAGAGAATCTGACCTTTATTCATGTGCCGGCGGGCCGCGCCAACCGTTCAGGCTGGTATCTCTATAACCAGGCGCCGGACATGAACTCGATCATCAGCCATCAGCCGCTGGAATATAACCGCTATCTGAATAAGCTGGTGGCCTGGGCGTGGTTCAACGGCCTGTTGACCAACAAAACGCGCCTGCATATCAAAGGCAACGAGATCTGCGATCTGGCGCGCCTGCAGGAGCTGGTGAACGACGTCTCGTCGCACTTCCCGCTGCGCCTGCCAGCACCGACGCCGAAAGCGCTCTACAGCCCGTGCGAAATCCGCCATCTGGCGATTATCGTCAACCTTGAGCACGATCCAACCTCTGCTTTCCGCAATCAGGTGGTGCACTTCGATTTCCGCAAGCTCGACGTTTTTAGCTTCGGCCAGCAGCAGCAGTGCCTGATCGGCAGCATCGATTTGCTCTACCGCAACTCGTGGAACGAAGTGCGCACGCTGCACTTCAGCGGCGAGCAGGCGATGATTGAGGCGTTAAAAACCATTCTGGGCAAAATGCATCAGGACGCTTCGCCGCCGGACACGGTGGAAGTCTTCTGCTATAGCCAGCATCTGCGCGGGCTGATCCGCACGCGCGTTCAGCAGCTGGTCTCCGAATGCATCGAGCTGCGTCTCTCCAGCACGCGTCAGGAGCCGGGCCGCTTTAAAGCGCTGCGCATGGCGGGCCAGACGTGGGGACTCTTCTTCGAGCGCATGAGCGTGTCGGTGCAGAAGCTGGAAAACGCGGTGGAGTTCTACGGCGCGATCTCCAACAACAAGCTGCACGGCCTGTCGATTAAAGTGGAATCGAACCAGACGCCGCTGCCGCCGGTGGTGAACGGCTACGCCAGCGAAGGCATTATTCAGTTCTTCTTCGAAGACACCACCGACGAGCAGGGTTTCAACATCTATATCCTGGATGAAACCAACCGCGTCGAGGTCTATCACCACTGCGAAGGCAGCAAAGAGGAGCTGGTGCGCGACGTCAGCCGCTTCTACTCCTCTTCACACGATCGCTTTACCTACGGCTCCAGCTTTATCAACTTCAACCTGCCGCAGTTCTACCAGATTGTGAATACCGGCGACCGCTTCCAGGTGATCCCGTTCCGCAGCCAGACGCTGGCCCAGCTTTGCGCCACGCAGCCGGATAACGACAACGGCGACTACCAGCCGCGCTACCAGGTACACTGACGCCGCGCTCGCCGCGCGGCCCTTTCCTTAGAACGTCACCGCGCGCACGCGAATTGCGGGGATTTCCTGTTGCTTTTCCATCTTCAACTGCGATGATAAGCAACCAGGTTAAGGACAAAAGAGCAGAAGAGATGAAGAGAGTAAAAAGCCTGTTGGCAATGGCGCTGGCGCTGACGAGCCTGGCAGGCTGTGGACTAAAAGGACCGCTTTACTTCCCGCCCGCCGACCAGCCAAAAACGCAATCTCCACAGCAAGCTGAGCAGCAGAAAAAGCAGCAGCAACAGCGTGCGGCTCAGGCAGACACGCATGGACTGGTGAGCGGCGGCAACGCCAGCATGTCAGCAGAATAATTGTAATGGCGCACCCGGCGGAGCAAAAAATGCAGTTCTCCAAAATGCACGGACTCGGCAACGATTTCATGGTTGTGGATGCCGTGACGCAAAACGTCTTTTTCTCGCCGGAGCTGATTCGCCGGCTGGCGGATCGCCATCTGGGGATCGGTTTCGATCAACTGCTGATCGTCGAGCCGCCTTACGATCCCGATCTCGATTTCCACTATCGTATCTTCAATGCCGACGGCAGCGAAGTGGCGCAGTGCGGCAACGGCGCGCGCTGCTTCGCGCGCTTCGTCAGGCTGAAAGGGCTGACCAATAAAAGCGAAATCCGCGTCAGCACGCAAACCGGACGCATGGTCTTGAGCGTGACGCCGGACGAACTGGTGCGCGTCAATATGGGCGAGCCCAACTTCGAACCGCAGCAGGTGCCGTTCCGCGCCAATAAAGCGGAAAATCTCTATCTGCTGCGCGTCGCCGAACAGACCGTCATGTTCGGCGCGGTGTCGATGGGCAACCCGCACTGCGTGATCCAGGTCGACAGCGTGCAGACCGCTGCGGTCGAGACCCTCGGCCCGGCGCTGGAAAGCCATGAGCGCTTTCCTGAACGCGTCAACGTCGGCTTTATGGAAGTGGTGTCGGCGGAGCATATTCGCCTGCGCGTCTACGAGCGCGGAGCGGGCGAAACCCAGGCGTGCGGCAGCGGCGCATGCGCCGCGGTAGCCTGCGGCGTTCAGCAGGGCATTCTGGCGCCGAAGGTGCGCGTCGATCTGCCAGGCGGTACGCTGCACATCGCCTGGAAAGGCGCCGGGCAGCCGCTGTTTATGACCGGACCTGCCACACACGTTTACGATGGGTTTATTCATCTATGAAAAATATCGAAGAGCAGGCTGACAGCACAATCCTGCTGGACGATCAGGCCGTTAACGATTATCTGCAGCAAAATCCTGATTTCTTTATCCGTAACGCCCGCCAGGTCGAACAGATGGCGGTGCCGCATCCGGTGCGCGGCAGCGTGTCGCTGGTGGAGTGGCATATGGCGCGCCAGCGCAACCATATCCAGCGGCTGGAAGAGGAGATCACTCTGCTGATGGAGCAGGCCAGCGCCAACCATGAGCTGTTCGATCGGCTGCTGGCGCTGCAGGGCCATCTGGCGTCGGCCGATTCGCTGCAGGAGATGCTCAACCGCCTGCACCGCTGGGCGCGCGATCTGGGGCTGGCGGGGGCCAATCTGCGCCTTTTCGCCGACAAGTGGCGGCTGGGCGCGCCCTCAGAATTCGTCCAGCTTAGCCTGTCGCGCCAGGCGTTCGAACCGCTGCGCATCCAGCGCTTCGGCCAGCAGCACCATTTTCTTGGCAGCCTGAACGGCCCCGAACTGCTGCTGCTGCTGCCGCAGGCTAAAGCGATCGGGTCAGTTGCGATGTCGCTAATGGGCGAGCGCGGCGAGCTGGGCGTGCTGATCTTCAGCAGCCGCGACAGCCAGCACTATCAGGCTGGCATGGGCACGCTGCTGTTACAGCATCTGGCGCAGATGATGCCGCAGCTGCTGTCGCGCTGGGTGGAACGCGCATGAGTGCGCTGCAGGCCGCCGTCGACGACTTCCTGCGCTACCTTAAGGTCGAGCGTCAGCTCAGCCCGCTGACGCAGGAAAACTACGCGCGCCAGCTGGCGACGCTGAGCGAGATGGCCGAAGAGATGAAGCTGGAAAGCTGGGCGCAGCTGGAGCCGGCGCAGGTGCGCAGCATGGCGTCGCGCAGCCGTCGCGCCGGATTAGGCGCCAGCAGCCTCGCGCTGCGTCTGTCGGCGCTGCGCAGCTTCCTCGACTGGCAGGTCAGCCAGGGCAAACTTGCCGCCAATCCCGCCAAAGGGATCACCACGCCGCGCAACGCGCGCCATCTGCCGAAGAACATCGACGTCGACGAAGTGAATCAACTGCTGGAGATCGACCTTAACGATCCGCTGGCGGTGCGCGATCGCGCGATGCTGGAGGTGATGTACGGCGGCGGACTGCGCCTGTCGGAGCTGGTGAATATGGACTGCCGCCATGTCGATCTCGACGCGGGCGACGTCTGGGTCGTGGGCAAAGGCAGCAAAGAGCGCCGCGTGCCGATCGGACGCACCGCCGTCACCTGGCTGGAACAGTGGCTGCCGCTGCGCGCTGCTTTTGGCAGTGAGGATGACGCGCTGTTTCTCTCCAGCCGCGGACGCCGCATTTCGGCGCGCAATGTGCAAAAGCGCTTCGCCGAGTGGGGCGTGAAGCAGGGCGTCGCCAGCCATATTCATCCGCACAAGCTGCGCCACTCATTCGCCACGCATCTGCTGGAGTCGAGCGGCGATCTGCGCGCGGTGCAGGAACTGCTGGGCCACGCCAATCTTTCCACCACCCAGATCTATACCCATCTCGACTTCCAGCATCTGGCGACGGTGTATGACGCTGCGCATCCCCGCGCCAAACGAGGAAAGAACGAATGAAGTTTTACCGTCCGCTACGCGCCGTGAAGGCGATAACTTTCGATCTCGACGACACGCTTTACGACAACTATCCGGTGATCCGCAAAACCACCGCCGAATCGCATGCGGCGCTGCAGGCTTACCATCCGTCGCTGCGCGAATTTACGCCGCTCGATTATCAACGGCTGCGCGACGAGCTGCTGGCGCGCGAGCCTGATATTTATCACGACGTCTCGGAGTGGCGCCGACGCTCGGTCGAGCTGGCGCTGCTGAACGCCGGTCTTTCCGCGCAGGAAGCGACGGCGGGCGCCGACGAAATCATGGGCGTCTTTCACCACTGGCGCAGCCAGGTGGAGATGCCAGAAGAGACGCATCAGACGCTGAAGGCGCTGGGCGAAAAAGTGCCGCTGGTGGCGATCACTAACGGCAACGCGCGCCCGGAACAGCTCGGCATCGCCGACTATTTTCAGTTCGCGCTGCGCGCCGGGCCGGATGGCCGCGCGAAGCCTTATCAGGATATGTATCATCTCGCCGCGCAGCGGCTCGGCATCGCGCGGGAGCAGATTCTGCACGTGGGCGACGACCTCACCACCGACGTGGCTGGCGCGCTGCGCTGCGGCCTGCAGGCGTGCTGGATCAACCTGCGCGGCGGCAACCTGATGCAGGTGGCCGATGCGCGGCTGGTGCCGCATGTCGAAATTTCGCGATTGGCATCCCTGACCTCACTGTTATAATGGCTGTGGATTTATCCAGTCGTGCCCTGAATCATGCCTCTTGCTGCAAGCCGAATGATTCAGGGTTCGCTTTTTGTTTTCTTTAGTGAACGGTGCCTATGGACGTTTCTGATCTGCTCAACGGTTTGAATGACAAACAGCGCGAAGCCGTGGCGGCGCCGCGCAGCAACCTGCTGGTGCTGGCAGGCGCAGGCAGCGGGAAGACGCGCGTCCTGGTGCACCGCATCGCCTGGCTGCTCTCGGTAGAGAACTGCTCGCCCTATTCAATTATGGCGGTGACCTTTACCAACAAAGCGGCGGCGGAGATGCGTCACCGTATCGAGCAGCTGATCGGCACCAGCCAGGGCGGCATGTGGATCGGCACCTTTCACGGCCTCGCTCACCGTCTGCTGCGCGCGCACCATCTCGATGCCGGCCTGCCACAGGATTTCCAGATCCTCGACAGCGAAGATCAGCTGCGTCTGCTGAAGCGCCTGATTAAGGCGATGAATCTCGATGAGAAGCAGTGGCCCGCGCGTCAGGGCATGTGGTACATCAACGGCAAGAAAGATGAAGGGCTGCGCCCGAAACATATCGAAAGCTACGGCAATCCGGTGGAGCAGACCTGGCTACGCATCTATCAGGCGTATCAGGAAGCGTGCGACCGCGCTGGGCTGGTCGATTTCGCCGAGCTACTGCTGCGCGCCCATGAGCTGTGGCTGCATAAGCCGCATATTCTCAACCACTATCGCGAGCGCTTCAGCAATATTCTGGTGGATGAGTTTCAGGACACCAACAACATCCAGTACGCCTGGATCCGCATGCTGGCGGGCGACAGCGGCCGGGTAATCATCGTCGGCGACGACGATCAGTCGATCTACGGCTGGCGCGGCGCGCAGGTCGAGAATATTCAGCGCTTCCTGCAGGATTTCCCGGCGGCGGAAACTATTCGCCTTGAGCAGAACTACCGCTCGACCAACAATATCCTGAAGTCGGCCAACGCCCTGATCGCCAACAACAACGGCCGTCTCGGCAAAGAGCTGTGGACCGACGGCAGCGACGGCGATCCGATTTCCATCTATTGCGCCTTTAACGAACTCGACGAAGCGCGCTTTGTGGTCAACCGCATCAAAACCTGGCAGGAGAACGGCAACGCCCTGCAGGATTGCGCCATTCTCTATCGCAGCAACGCCCAGTCGCGCGTGCTGGAAGAGGCGCTGCTGCAGAGCAGCATGCCCTATCGCATCTACGGCGGCATGCGCTTCTTCGAGCGTCAGGAGATCAAAGACGCGCTCGCCTACCTGCGCCTGATCGCCAACCGCAACGACGATGCCGCCTTTGAGCGCGTGGTGAATACGCCGACGCGCGGCGTGGGCGATCGGACGCTCGACGTGGTGCGTCAGACCGCTCGCGAACGCCAGATGACGTTATGGCAGGCGACGCGCGAGCTGCTGCAAACCAAAGCGCTGGCGGGTCGCGCGGCCTCTGCGCTGCAGCGCTTCTGCGAGCTGGTCGATTCCCTGGCGAGCGAAACCGCCGAGATGCCGCTGCACGTACAGACCGACCGCGTGATCAAAGATTCCGGCCTGTGGGTGATGTACGAGCAGGAGAAAGGCGAAAAAGGCCAGGCGCGCATCGAAAACCTTGAGGAGCTGGTGACGGCGACGCGTCAGTTCAGCTATCAGGATGAAGACGAAGATCTGATGCCGCTGCAGGCGTTTCTGTCGCACGCCGCGCTGGAAGCGGGCGAAGGCCAGGCCGATAAGTGGCAGGATGCGGTGCAGCTGATGACGCTGCACTCGGCGAAAGGCCTTGAGTTTAGCCAGGTCTTTATCGTCGGCATGGAAGAGGGGATGTTCCCAAGCCAGATGTCGATTGATGAAGGCGGCCGCCTCGAAGAGGAGCGGCGTCTGGCCTATGTCGGCGTGACGCGCGCCATGCTGAAGCTGACGCTGACCTACGCCGAGTCGCGGCGGCTCTATGGCAAAGAGGTTTATCACCGGCCGTCGCGCTTTATCGGCGAGTTGCCGGAAGAGTGCATCGAAGAGGTGCGCCTGCGCGCCAGCGTCAGCCGGCCGGTCAGCCACCAACGCATGGGCACGCCGGTGACGAAAAGCGACAGCGGCTTCTCGCTGGGCCAGCGCGTGAAGCATGCGAAATTCGGCGAAGGCACCATCATCAATCTGGAAGGCAGCGGCGAGCACAGCCGCGTGCAGGTGGCGTTTCAGGGGCAGGGCATCAAGTGGCTGGTGGCCGCCTATGCGAAGCTGGAAACCGCTTAGTCATCGGTTGACGACTTTTTCGTCTCAGCGTAACATGCGCGCACTATTATCAAGAGAGGACAACGCCTTGGATACGCCCAGTCGATGCTGGCTCAGTCACCTGGTTACCAGGAATAACATCTAAGGCTTCCTCTTTTAGCGGGTAGCCTTAGCGGTTATCAGCGACCTCCCTTTTTTATCCCGTCGCACGAGTCAGCACTGATTCACCTTTTGAACGAGCGTTTCCGTGTTCAGGCGTTGCCGTGGCCGATCGGCCAACGGCCTTGTCCCATTTAGTCTGCAATGGGGAGTATTGCTATGCTGAGCGCATTTAAACTGGATCGCAGCCGCCTGACGCGTCTGGAGCTGGAAGACGAAACCGACAAACTGACCACCTCGGTGTGGGTCGATCTGATTGAGCCGGAAGAGGGCGAGCGCGACCGCGTGCAGAGCGAGCTGGGGCAAAGCCTGGCGACGCGCCCCGAGCTGGAGGATATCGAAGCCTCGGCGCGTTTTTTCGAAGATGAAGACGGGCTGCATATTCACTCTTTCTTCTTTTATGAAGATGCGGAAGATCACGCCGGCAACTCCACCGTGGCCTTCACCATTCGCGAAGGACGGCTCTATACCCTGCGCGAGCGCGAGCTGCCTGCGTTTCGCCTGTACCGTATGCGCGCCCGCAATCAGACGCTGATCGACGGCAACGCCTTTGAGCTGCTGCTGGATCTGTTCGAAACCAAAATCGAACAGCTGGCGGATGAGATCGAGAATATCTATAGCGCGCTGGAGAAGCTCAGCCGCGTGATTATGGAAGGGCAGCAGGGCGAAGAGTATGACCAGGCGCTGTCGCGTCTCGCCGAGCTGGAAGATATCGGCTGGAAGGTGCGGCTCTGCCTGATGGATACCCAGCGCGCGCTCAATTTCCTGGTGCGCAAGGCGCGTTTGCCGAACAACCAGCTGGAGCAGGCGCGCGAGATCCTGCGCGATATCGAGTCGCTGCTGCCGCATAACGAATCACTGTTTCAGAAGGTGAACTTCCTGATGCAGGCGGCGATGGGCTTTATCAACATCGAGCAGAACCGCATTATCAAGATCTTCTCGGTGGTGTCGGTGGTGTTTCTGCCGCCGACGCTGGTGGCCTCCAGCTATGGGATGAACTTCGAGTTTATGCCGGAGCTGAAGTGGAGCTTTGGTTATCCGGCGGCGATTGGTTTGATGATCCTCGCCGGCCTGGCGCCTTATCTCTACTTTAAGCGGAAAAACTGGCTGTAACGTCTCAAACCGCACGGCCTAATCTTACAGGCCGCAGAGACGTTAACTAGCGAATGACCTGGCCCGAAGAGCAAAGCGTCCCGCGACAGGGATGTCGCGGGCCGAGCGAGCAGGGATGCGTAAAGCGACTTTGCGATCGGGCCAGGCCATGCGCGCAGGCACCAAACTAACAGACTAAGCAGTCCGCTTTATCGCGCGTCGACTACGCAGCGTCGCCACCACCGCATCAAAGATAAACACCGCCAGCGCCAGCCAGATAAAGGCGAACGTCACCATCTTGTCAGGCGTAATGGTCTCGCCGTAAAACAGCACCGCCAGCAGGAACATCAGCGTCGGGCCGAGATACTGGAAAAAGCCGACGGTAGAGAGGCGCAGCCGCGTGCAGGCGGCGGCAAACAGCATCAGCGGAATCGTCGTCACGATGCCCGCTGCCACCAGCTTCAGGTTCAGGCTCAGCGGATTGGCGCTCAGATGGCTGGTCGGCGTATCGGCGACGCCAAAAAGATAGATCGCCGCTAGCGGAAACAGCCACAGCGTCTCAATCAGCATGCCGCTCTGCGCATCAACCTGAATCTTTTTGCGCACCAGCCCGTAAAAGGCGAAGCTCAGCGCCAGGCCGAGCGCGATCAGCGGCACCGAGCCGAACTGCCACAGCTGCACCAGCACGCCCATGGCCGCCAGCAGCACCGCCAGCCACTGCAGTCGTCGAAAGCGCTCGCGCAGAAACAGCATGCCGAGCACCACGTTAATCAGCGGGTTAATAAAGTAGCCGAGGCTCGCTTCCAGCATATGCTGGTTATTCACCGCCCAGATAAACAGCAGCCAGTTGCCGCCGATCGTCACGGCGGTCAGCGCCAGCAGCAGCACCTTCTTCGGCTGCGCCAGCACGCTGCGCACCTGCGACCAGCTGCGGCTCAGGCTAATCAGCACCAGCATAAAAAGCGCCGACCAGATCACGCGGTGCGTCATGATCTCCGTCGGCGGAACGGTTTTAACCAGCTTGAAATAGGCCGGGGCGATGCCCCAGATAAAGTAGGCGCCGAGCGCGAAGCCAATGCCCTGGCGAGTTTGTTGCGTGTCCATAAAAAGCGTCCGGAAAAAAATGAATTCTCGCACGGCGTCCGCGATTAACCAATCAAATAGGTCGCCGTCGCCGTGGCGATATAGTCGCCCTGCTGGTTGTGCAGCTCAACGCGCGCCACCGCCACCTTGTTTCCGGCGCGCAGCAGGCTGCTGGTGGCGGTAAAACGCTCGCCGCGGCCGGGCCGCAAATAATCGACGCGCATATCGATGGTGCCCATGCGCGACAGGCGCTGACGCAGCTCCTCCTCGCTGATGCTCTCTGCGCGCGTCAGGGCGTTGCTGACGCACACCATTCCGGCGGCGACGTCCAGCACCGAGGCGATAACGCCGCCGTGCAGGATCTGCTGCGCCGCGTTGCCGACCAGCATCGTTTTGCTGGCGAAGCTGATTTCGGCGTAGTCGCTCTCCAGCCGATCCAGCTCCAGGCCGAGCGCCTGATTGAAGGGCATATGGTAAACAAAAATTTCGCCCACCATCTGGCGGGCTTCCTGCTGAGACAGCAGCAGTGATGACATAGCGGCAATCCTGCGAATACGCCTTTAACGGCGTAGAATGTTAACGAGTTGTGTATTCTAAGCCGCGCGCGAGAGGGTTTCCACTTTCGGAAATCAGCGTTCATCTTCACCGCCTTTTGCGTGTAGAATGGCCTCCTTTTTATGACTCCCCATTCATTTGACACGCAGCCTTCATCGGAGAAAGTTATGCGCAAGCATCGCGCCTTGTTAGCAGCCGCCCTGTTACTCCCTGCGCTCGCGCAGGCAGAGGAAGCCACCGTTAAAGAGGTCCACGATACCCCTCAGGTGCGCGGCAGCATTATCGCCAACCTGCTGGAGAAGCACGACAATCCGTTTGTGCTCTATCCGTATGAGAGCAACTATCTGCTCTATACCTACACCAGCGACATCAATAAAGAGGCGATCTCCTCCTATAACTGGGCTGACAACGCGCGCAAAGATGAAGTGAAATTTCAGCTCAGTCTGGCATTTCCGCTGTGGCGCGGTATTCTGGGTGACAACTCCGTGCTGGCCGCCTCCTATACGCAGCGTTCCTGGTGGCAGCTGTCGAACCGCGGCGAGTCGTCGCCGTTTCGTGAGACCAACTACGAGCCGCAGATTTTCCTCGGCTGGGCCACGGATTACGACTTCGCCGGCTGGACGCTGCGCGATGTGGAAGTGGGCTTTAACCACCAGTCCAACGGCCGCAGCGACCCGACTTCACGCAGCTGGAACCGCGTCTATGCGCGCCTGATGGCGCAGAACGGCAACTTCCTCGCCGAAGTCAAACCCTGGTACCGCATACCGGACAGCGAAGACGATAACCCGGATATCACCAAATATATGGGCTATTACCGTCTGAAGCTGGGCTATGTCGCCGGCGAGAATATCTTCAGCGTGGAAGGCAACTACAACTGGAATACCGGTTTTGGCGGCGCGACGCTGGGCTGGAGCTATCCCATCAGCGAACACGTTCGTTTCTATACCCAGGTGTTTAGCGGTTATGGCGAGTCGCTTATCGACTATAACCATCGTCAGACGCGTCTCGGCGTCGGCGTCATGCTGAACGATCTGTTCTGACTCTCCGGAAAACAACAGGAATACAGTGGCAATCTCGGTAGTACATAATCAGGAAGCGCTGGCGCAGCAGGTATTGCAGGATACCTTCGGCTATCAGCATTTTCGTCCCGGTCAGCAAACCATCATCAATGCGGCGCTGAGCGGACGGGATTGTCTGGTCGTTATGCCTACCGGCGGCGGCAAATCGCTCTGTTATCAGATCCCCGCGCTGGTGCAGGAAGGCCTGACGCTGGTGGTGTCGCCGCTGATTTCGCTGATGAAAGATCAGGTGGATCAGCTGCTGGCGAACGGCGTCGCGGCGGCGTGCCTCAACTCCACCATGACGCGCGAGCAGCAGCAGCAGGTGATGGCGGATTGCCGCACCGGCCGCGTCAGACTGCTCTATATCGCGCCTGAACGTCTGATGATGGATAACTTCCTCGAGAGCCTGGCGCACTGGCAGCCTGCGATGCTGGCGGTCGACGAAGCGCACTGTATCTCACAGTGGGGCCACGACTTCCGGCCAGAATATGGCGCGCTGGGGCAGCTGCGTCAGCGTTTTCCGCAGCTGCCGGTAATGGCGCTGACCGCCACCGCCGACGAAACCACGCGCAACGACATCGTTCACCTGCTGGATATGCAGGACCCGCTGATTCAGATCAGCAGCTTCGATCGTCCTAACATTCGCTATACGCTGGTGGAGAAGTTCAAGCCCACCGAGCAGCTGCTGCGCTACGTTCAGGATCAGCGCGGCAAAAGCGGCATTATCTACTGCAACAGCCGCGCCAAGGTGGAAGACACCGCCGCGCGTCTGCAGAGCCGTGGACTGAGCGTCGGCGCCTATCACGCCGGTATCGACAGCGCGCAGCGCGCCCGGGTGCAGGAGGCGTTTCAGCGCGACGATCTGCAGATCGTGGTGGCGACGGTGGCGTTCGGCATGGGCATCAACAAGCCCAACGTGCGCTTCGTGGTGCACTTTGACATACCGCGCAATATCGAATCCTACTATCAGGAAACCGGCCGCGCCGGCCGCGACGGGCTGCCGGCCGAAGCGATGATGCTCTACGACCCGGCGGATATGGCGTGGCTGCGCAAATGTCTGGAAGAGAAAGCGCCTGGCCCGCTGCAGGATATTGAACGTCATAAGCTCAACGCCATGGGCGCCTTCGCCGAAGCGCAAACCTGCCGACGTCTGGTACTGCTGAACTATTTCGGCGAAGGGCGTCAGCAGCCGTGCGACAACTGCGACATCTGTCTTGATCCGCCGAAGCGTTACGATGGCCTGGTGGAGGCGCAAAAAGCGCTCTCCTGCATTTATCGCGTCGGACAGCGTTTCGGCATGGGCTATGTCGTCGAGGTGCTGCGCGGCGCCAATAACCAGCGCATCCGCGACCAGGGCCATGACAAACTGCCGGTTTACGGCATCGGCCGCGAGCAGAGCCATGAGCACTGGGTCAGCGTGCTGCGTCAGCTTATCCACCTTGGGCTGGTGACGCAGAATATCGCCATGCACTCCGCGCTGCAGCTGACGGAAGCGGCGCGTCCGGTGCTGCGCGGCGAAGTGCCGCTGATGCTGGCGGTGCCGCGCCTTAACGCGGCGAAGCCGAAAAGCAGCAGCTCGCCGAAAATTTACGGCGGCAATTACGATCGCAAGCTGTTCGCCAAGCTGCGCAAGCTGCGTAAAGCGATTGCCGACGAAGAGAACATCCCGCCTTACGTGGTGTTTAACGACGCCACGCTGATTGAGATGGCGGAGCAGATGCCGGTAACGGCGTCGGAGATGCTGAGCGTCAACGGCGTCGGCCACCGCAAACTGGAGCGCTTTGGCAGACCCTTTCTGGTGATGATCAAAGAGCATCTTGATGATGAAGAGTAAAGGACACTACCCATGCTGATGTTATTTGCCACGGTCGCGCTGGTGCATCTGGTCGCGCTGATGAGTCCCGGCCCGGACTTCTTTTTTGTTTCGCAAACCGCCGCCAGCCGCTCGCGCAAAGAGGCGATGATGGGCGTGCTCGGCATTACGCTGGGGATCGTTATCTGGGCGGGCGTCGCGCTGATGGGGCTGCACCTGATCCTGGAGAAGATGGCGTGGCTGCATCAGATCATTATGGTCGGCGGCGGCCTTTACCTGCTGTGGATGGGCTGGCAGCTGCTCAGCTCGGCGCGTCAGCGCCATAAGCAGCCGGTTCAGGATGCGCCGGTGGTGGAGCTGCCGAAAAAGGGCAGAAGCTTTCTTAAAGGCTTTCTCACCAATCTGTCGAATCCGAAAGCGATTATCTATTTCGGCAGCGTCTTTTCGCTGTTCGTCGGCAACGACGTCGGCGCGCTGGAGCGCTGGGGCCTGTTCCTGCTGATTGTCGGCGAGACCTTTGCATGGTTCACGCTGGTGGCGGCGATTTTCGCCCTGCCGTGGATGCGCGACAAATATCAGCGCGCGGCGAAGTGGGTTGATGGCGTAGCGGGAGTTTTATTCGCCGGTTTCGGCATCCACCTCATCATTTCTCGTTAAGGCCTGGTTTACTTGCCATTTCGGCACCGGGCAGTGCTCGTCATCCTCACGTACTAATGTACGCTGCGGTGACTGCGCGCTGGCCGGCACCGAACTGGCTGCGACACCGACGGCCTTAAGCATCGGCGCGCTTTTCAGGCTATCCTTCTGGCGCTGGCTAACAGCGCGCCGACCGCCATAAACAGTCCGCCAAAAATCCGGTTCAGCAGCTTCATCTGCTTCGGTCCTTTGATCCAGGCGGCAATGCGCGTCGCCAGCGTGGCGTAGCCAATCATCACGATGATATCGACGACAATCGTAGTGGCGCCGAGCACCAGGTACTGCATCGCCTGCGGCTGGTGCGGCAAAATAAACTGCGGAAACAGCGCGGCGAGGAACACGATGCTTTTCGGGTTGGTGAGGTTCACCAGCACCGCGCGCTTGAACAGGCGGCGGCGCGGCGTCGCTTTCGCCACTGCATCAAGATCGATCGCGCCCGCAGAGCGCCATTGCTGAATACCGAGCCACACCAGATAGGCGGCGCCCGCCCACTTCAGCACTTCAAACGCCAGCAGCGACTGGGAAAAGAGCGCGCCCAGTCCGATCCCCACCAGCACGATATGGATCGCCAGCCCAAGCTGCAGGCCGCTGATTGAGGCCGCCGCGCCGCGATAGCCGTGGCTGATGCCGGTGCTCATGGTATTAATCGCGCCGGAACCGGGCGAAAGGCTGAGGATAGTGGTGGTGAGAAGGTAGGTCAGCCACCATTCAGTGGTCATGGGTTGCGCTCCCTGTCTGGGCGGAAATATGACACAATACGCCAGAAACAAGCGTGACGCTACGGGCCGCATGCGCGGCTCGCTACAGGCCGGTCGCGCGTCTGCAGGGGGAGAGATGGAACGACATAAAGCGAGCTGGCTCAATCGGGAAAAAGCCTTTGCCGCCTTTGCGCACGGCCCGCTGCTCGACTTCTGGCACCGGCGCGAAGAGCGTGAATTTGTCGGCGTGGAAAACGTCACGCTGCGCTATGTGCGCTTCACCGCGCCGCACCATAAGCGCGTGATTCTTATCGTGCCTGGGCGCATCGAAAGCTACGTCAAATACCCCGAACTGGCGTACGACCTGTTTCACTGCGGCTTCGACGTGGTGATCCTCGACCATCGCGGGCAGGGGCGATCCGACCGGCTGCTGCAGGATACCCACCGCGGTCATGTGGTAGAGTTCACGCACTACGTCGACGACTTAGAGACGCTCTATCTGAAAGAGATTGTTGGCGGCCACTACCAGCGCCGCTACGCGCTGGCGCATTCGATGGGCGGCGCGATCCTGACGCTGTTTCTGGCGCGCCAGCCGCAGGCATTTCATGCCGTGACGCTGGTGGCGCCGATGTTCGGCATCGCGCTGCCGATGCCCTCTTTCCTGGCGGACCGTATCCTCGACTGGGCGGAGAAGCGCCCGGCGATCCGCGATGGCTATGCGCTCGGCACCGGACGCTGGCGCGCGCATCCGTTCGGCATCAATCGCCTGACGCACAGCGCGGAACGCTATCGCCGCAGCCTGCGTTTTTACGCTGACGATCCCGCTATTCGCGTTGGCGGCCCCACCTATCACTGGGTGCGAGAAGGCATTCACGCCGGGCGCAATATCCTGAGCCTGGCCAGCACCATTACCACGCCGCTTTTGCTGCTGCAGGCGGGCGATGATCGCGTGGTAGACAACCGTTCGCAGGATCTTTTTTGCGCGGCGATGGCGCAGGCGGGCCATCCCTGCGAAACGCGCGTCATTAAAGAGGCGCGCCACGAAATTCTGTTTGAAAAAGATACCATGCGCGCCGAAGCGCTGAATGCGCTGGTCGATTTCTTCGAGGCGCATCCCTGATTCGAAAAATTATCTTACCGGCTCCGGCCTATAACAATACCTGAGGTTTTCATGTTTCAAATCGTCGCATCCGATCTGGATGGCACGCTGCTCTCTCCCGAACATCGGCTAACGCCCTACGCCCACGATATTCTGCAACAGCTGGTGGCGCGCGATATCCACTTTGTTTTCGCCACCGGCCGTCATTACATCGACGTGGGGCAGATGCGCGACAAGCTGGGCATTCCCGCCTATATGATCACCTCCAACGGCGCGCGCGTGCACAACGCCGAGGGCGAGCTGGTGTTCAGCCATAACCTCGATGAAGATATCGCGCTGGAGCTTTACGAGCTGCACTACGCCAATCCCGCCATCCTGACGCACGTCTATCGCGACGACGAGTGGTTTATGAGCCGCACCCATCCGGCGGAGCAGGACTATTTCCGCGAGTCGGTGTTCACTTATCAGGTTTATGAGCCAGGCATGCTGCCCGGCGACAACATCAGCAAGGTCTTTTTCACCAGCGACGATCCCGAAGCGCTGATCCCGCTTGAGCTGGCGCTGCAGGCGCGCTGGGGCGATCGCGTTAACGTCAGCTTTTCGCTGCCGACCTGTCTGGAAGTGATGGCGGGCGGCGTGTCGAAGGGGCATGCGCTGGAAGCGGTGGCGAAACAGCTGGGGCGCTCACTCAAGGCGTGCATCGCCTTCGGCGACGGCATGAATGACGTAGAGATGCTGAGCATGGCGGGCAAGGGCTGCATTATGCGCAACGCCCATCAGCGGCTGAAGGATACGCTGCCGGATCTGGAAGTGATCGGCAGCAATGCGGATGATGCCGTGCCGCATACGCTGCGCACGCTGTTTTTATCCTGACGCAAAAGGCCGGCGCGATGCCGGCCTCTTTCTTTATGACGCCAGCTGCTGCTTGTGCTTGCGTTCGTTAATCATGGTCAACAGCAGCAGGATCACCGCCAGCACGCAGCCCACCACCATCACCAGAAAACCGCCATTCCAGCCGAAGAAATCGACGGTATAGCCGACGATGGCGCTGGCCGCGACCGACCCCCCGAGATAGCCGAACAGGCCGGTAAAGCCTGCGGCGGTACCCGCCGCTTTTTTCGGCGCCAGCTCCAGCGCATGCAGGCCGATCAGCATCACCGGGCCGTAAATCAGAAAGCCGATGATAATCATGCAGGCCATATCCACGCCGGGATTGCCCGCCGGGTTAAACCAGTAGACTACCGTGGCGATGGTCACCAGCGTCATAAAGAAGACGCCGGTCGCGCCGCGATTTCCTTTGAACACTTTGTCCGACATCCAGCCGCACAGCAGCGTGCCGGGGATGCCGGCGTATTCGTACAGGAAGTAAGCCCAGGAAGATTTATCCAGCGTGAAGTGCTTCACCTCTTTCAGGTAGGTGGGTGACCAGTCGAGAATGCCGTAGCGCAGCAGGTAGACGAAGACGTTGGCCAGCGCGATATACCACAGCAGTTTGTTGGGCAGCACGTATTGGGTGAAGATCTGTTTCGCCGTCAGTTCCTCTTCGTGCGTGGCGCTGTAGTCTGGCGGGTAATCATTTTTGTACGCCTCAATAGGCGGCAATCCGCAGGATTGCGGCGTATCGCGCATCAGCGCAAAGGCGATCAGCGCTACGGCGATGGCGGCGAAAGCGGGCATATAGAGCGCCGCTTTCCAGTCGTTGAACCAGGCCATGCCGAGCAGGAACAGCAGCGGTGGCAGGCCGCCGCCAACGTTATGCGCGCAGTTCCACACCGACACGATGCCGCCGCGCTCTTTCTGCGACCACCAGTGCACCATGGTACGTCCGCAGGGCGGCCAGCCCATGCCCTGGAACCAGCCGCAGGCAAACAGCAGCGCGAACATCACCATAATGCTGGAGGTCGCCCAGGGCACGAAGCCCATAAACAGCATTACCGCGGCGGCGAGGATCAGGCCGGCAGGCAGGAACACGCGCGGATTCGAGCGATCCGAAACCGAACCCATAATAAATTTTGAGAAGCCGTACGCAATCGAGATGCCGGAAAGCGCAAAACCGAGGTCGCCGCGCGAAAAACCCTGCTCGACCAGATAGGGCATCGCCAGCGCGAAGTTTTTGCGTACCAGATAGTAGGCGGCGTAGCCAAAGAAGATACCGAAGAAGATCTGCCAGCGCAGGCGGCGATATAAAGGATCAACCTGATCTTCCGCCACCTGTGGTCGATGCGGCGCGGGTTTAAAGATGCTCAGCATAACTGCCCTCCCAGGCGTATTGTCGTTGTAATGGAAATGCGCGGTGCGTTCCAGAGGTCGCCGCGATGTTCCTTTTCGCGTCTATGATGGCGTTTTTCGCGCATGGGAGCTGTGATAGTTGACACATTTGTTACACTTTTATGACAATAACGGCAGGTTAATTTCACAAAATGGTGTTATTCGCGCATCGCTTATAAAATATCCATCCATGCCCGAACTGAGCGCTGATTTAGTGAGCGCTTGTCAACCAGAAAGCGCCGCGTCGCCGCAGTACATTGATTAAACTAGCCGCCTCTCTTTTTTTGCAGGATCGAAGCTGTGCTGTTACTGATCGTTACCACTATTCTTTGGGCGTTCTCCTTTAGCCTGATTGGCGAATATCTGGCGGGGCAGGTGGATTCCTGGTTCTCTGTTTTGATGCGTCTGACGCTGGCGGCGCTGGTGTTTTTGCCTTTTTTGCGCTGGCGTGGTTATCGTCCGTCGACGCTGCTGCTCTATATGCTGGTGGGGATGCTGCAGCTCGGCATCATGTACCTGATTAGCTTCGAGGCCTATCTCTACCTCAGCGTTTCCGAGTTCCTGCTGTTTACCGTGATGACGCCGCTCTACGTGACCCTGATTTATGATGTGATCAGCAAGCGTCCGCTGCGCATCGGCTACGCCTTCAGCGCGCTGCTGGCGGTCGCGGGCGCGGCGATTATTCGCTACGACAAGGTCAGCGATCATTTCTGGTTCGGCCTGCTGCTGGTGCAGCTGGCGAATATCTGCTTTGCCGTGGGCATGGTGGGCTATAAGCGGCTGCAGGAAACCCGGCCGATGCCGCAGCACACCGCCTTTTCCTGGTTTTATCTCGGCGCGGTGCTGATTGCGATTATCGCCTGGTGCCTGTGGGGCAATCCGGCGAAACTGCCGACCACCTCGCTGCAGTGGGGCATTCTGGTCTGGCTGGGCGTGGCGGCGTCGGGGCTGGGCTACTTTATGTGGAACTACGGCGCCACGCAGGTCGATGCGGGCACGCTAGGCATTATGAACAACATGCATGTCCCGGCAGGTCTGCTGGTGAATCTGGCAATCTGGCAGCAGAAGCCGCACTGGCCCAGTTTTATCGCCGGCGCGCTGGTGATTTTCGCCTCGCTATATGTGCATAAGCGCTGGGTGATACGCAATCGCTGAGGCGCACCATCCGTCAGGGCGATGATGGTCGCCCTGGCGGCTGTCGCGCGCCAGGCGGCAGGACTATTTTCTGGCTTTCGGCGGCTGGGCCGGGCGGGGTTTCGCCGTCTTCGACGGAGCGGATTTTACCGACTGCGTCGGGCTGGTTTTCGTGGTCGGCGACGGCGCGCTTTTCGCCGCCTGCGTCGGAGCGGCTTTCGCCGGCTGTGTCGGGCGCAGCGTCAGGGTCAGGCCCTTTAAAAAGTTGCGCATAATCTGATCGCCGCATTCGCGGTAGTTTTTATGATCCGGCTTGCGGAAGATGGCGCCGATTTCCGCCTGAGAAACCGAGAAGTTCGCCTTTTCCAGCACTGCCGGGATATCGGTGGTTTTCAGATCGAACGCGATACGCAGTTTTTTCATGAAAATGTTGTTGTTCATGCGGCGTTCGATCGAGGGCGCGGGCATCTCTTCGCTTTTGCCGCGACGGAAGAAAATCAGGCCGTTGAGAAAATAGCCCATCAGTACGTCCGGCAGCGGTTTAAACGCGGCGTCGTCCTCTTTCTTGAGCCAGGCCTGCACGTCGCTCAGCGCGACTTCGCAGTCGGTCAGTGCGAAAATCTCCACCACTTTGGCATCGCTTAAATTCAGCATAAAGCGCACGCTGCGCAAAATATCGTTATTGGTCATGGTGAGATTTTCTCATGGTCGTTTAACAGGCTGCGCATTATAGGGGAATTTGCGGCTCAGCGTTGCAAAATCGCGCCAGGAAGCGCCGCATCGCGCACGAACGGCAGATGTTCGCAGGCGTGCTGCCGCGCAAAGCGGGTAAAGGCTTCCAGCACCGGCTGACGCTGCTCGCCGTCGCGTACGGCGGCATAGAGACGGCTCCACAGCCCTTCGCCCAGGGTTTTCGTCACGATTAATCCCTGCTTTTCAAAACTCTCCACTACCCAGTGCGGCAACGCGGCGATGCCCATGCGCGCCGCCACCATCTGAATCAGCAGCAGCGTATTGTCGACGCTCTTTAAGGCCGGGCTGACGCCTGCCGGTTGAAGAAAGTGCCGCCAGATATCCAGCCGCTGGCGCTGCACCGGATAGATCATCAACACCTCTTGTGCCAGGTCCTCGGGGGTAATGTGCTCGACCTGCGCCAGCGGATGATCGGGCGCCAGCACCAGGCGCACTTCGAAGTCGAACATCGGCGTGTAGTGCAGGCCGCTGCGCGGCAGGATATCGGAGGTCAGCACCACGTCCAGCTCGCCCTGCTGCAGCGCAGGCTGCGGATCGAAGGTCACGCCCGATTTAAAATCCATCACCACCTGCGGCCAGCTCTGACGAAAGTTGTCCAGCGCCGGCGTCAGCCACTGAATGCAGCTGTGGCACTCAATAGCGATGCGCAGCGTCGCCTGATAGGGCTCGTGGCACGCCTGCAGCGCCTGCTGGATTTGCGGCAGCACCTGCTCCGCCAGCTGCAGCAAAATTTCACCCTGCGGCGTGAAACGCAGCGGCTGGCTTTTGCGCACGAACAGGCGGAATCCCAGCCGCTGCTCGAGATCGCTGAACTGATGCGACAACGCGGATTGCGTCTGATGAAGCTGCGCGGCGGCGGCGGCCAGCGAGCCAGTATTACGCAGAGCCTGAAGCGTCCGCAGGTGCTTAAGTTCGATCATGAGCGTCCTTCACATGGAGATTGAACAATTTGCGCTTGAGGAACATACACTACCCGCAGAATATAGCGGTGTAAACATCTGGACGGCTAAACATCTTTGGCTGCCAGACAGAGCCAAAGAGAAATTATCGGGAGAACAGCGTATGACCATTCTGAACCACAGCCTCGGCTTTCCCCGCGTCGGCCTGCGTCGCGAACTGAAAAAAGCGCAGGAGAATTACTGGGCGGGCAAGGCGACCCAGCAAGAGCTGCTGACGACCGGACGCGAACTGCGCGCGCGCCACTGGCAGCAGCAGAAAGAGGCGGGCGTGGATCTGCTGCCGGTAGGCGACTTCGCCTGGTACGATCATGTGCTGACCACCAGCCTGATGCTGGGCAACGTTCCGGCACGCCACCAGAATCAAGACGGAGCCATCGACCTCGATACGCTGTTTCGCATTGCGCGCGGTCGGGCGCCGACCGGCGAACCTGCCGCCGCCGCCGAGATGACCAAATGGTTTAACACCAACTATCACTACATCGTGCCGGAGTTCACAAAAGGCCAGTCGTTCAAACTCGCCTGGACCCAGCTGCTGGACGAAGTGGACGAGGCGCTGGCGCTGGGCCACAAGGTGAAGCCGGTGCTGCTCGGCCCGGTGACCTATATCTGGCTGGGCAAAGTTAAAGGCGAGCCGTTCGATCGCCTGTCGCTGCTGAATGATATTCTGCCGGTTTACCAGCAGGTGCTGGCCGAGCTGAAAAAGCGCGACGTCGAGTGGGTGCAGATTGACGAGCCGGCGCTGTCGCTGGAGCTGCCGCAGGCGTGGCGCGAAGCGTTCAGGCCCGCTTACCAGGCGCTGCAGAGCAACGTGAAGCTGCTGCTGACCACCTATTTCGACAGCATCGGTCAGAACCTTGAGGTTATTCGCGCGCTGCCGGTGCAGGGGCTGCATGTCGATCTGGTGCACGGCCGCGACGATCCCGCGCAGCTACACCAGCAGCTGCCGGCGGCGTGGCTGCTGTCGCTTGGCGTTATCAACGGCCGCAACGTCTGGCGCGCCGACCTGAGCCGCTGGTTCGAACGCCTCCAGCCGCTGGTCGGCCAGCGCGAGCGGCTATGGATCGGCACCTCTTGTTCGCTGCTGCACAGCCCGATCGATCTGAACGCCGAGACCCGCCTCGATGACGAAGTCAAAAGCTGGTTCGCCTTCGCGCTGCAAAAATGCGGCGAACTGAAGCTGTTGAGCGACGCGCTCAACCATAACGACGCAGCCTCGCTGGAGGCCTGGAGCGCGCCCATTCGCCATCGCGTCCACTCCAGCCGCGTCCACAACGCGGCGGTGGGCAGGCGTCTGGCGGCGATCTCCGCGCAGGATACCGAGCGCGCCAGCGCCTGGGCCGTCCGCGCCCGCGCGCAGCGCAGCCGCTTTAATCTGCCGGCCTGGCCGACCACCACTATCGGCTCCTTCCCACAGACTACCGAGATCCGCGGCCTGCGCCTTGATTTCAAAAAAGGCAATATCGACGGCAGCAGCTACCGCACCGGCATCGCGCAGCATATCAAACAGGCGATCGCTGAACAGGAGCGCCTGGGCCTTGACGTGCTGGTGCACGGCGAAGCGGAGCGTAACGATATGGTGGAGTACTTTGGTGAGAACCTCGACGGCTTTGTCTTCAACCAGAACGGCTGGGTGCAGAGCTACGGCTCGCGCTGCGTCAAGCCGCCGGTGATTATCGGCGACGTCAGCCGCCCGCGGCCGATTACCGTGGAGTGGGCGACCTATGCGCAGTCGCTGACCAGCAAGCCGGTGAAAGGGATGCTGACCGGCCCGGTAACCATTCTCTGCTGGTCTTTCCCGCGCGAAGACGTATCGCGCGAAACTATCGCGAAGCAAATCGCGCTGGCGCTGCGCGACGAGGTCGCGGATCTCGAAGCGGCCGGCATCGGCATTATCCAGATTGACGAGCCGGCGCTGCGCGAAGGCCTGCCGCTGCACCACTCTGACTGGGCCGCCTACCTGAAGTGGGCAGTAGACGCCTTCCGCCTGAACGCCGCGGTGGCGAAAGACGACACCCAGATCCACACCCATATGTGTTATTGCGAATTCAACGACATCATGGCGTCCATCGCGGCGCTGGACGCCGACGTCATCACCATCGAAACCTCGCGTTCCGATATGGATCTGCTGGAAGCCTTTAAGGCATTTGAGTATCCGAACGAAATCGGCCCCGGCGTTTACGATATCCACTCGCCGAACGTGCCGAGCGTCGAGTGGATGGAGAATCTGCTGCGTAAAGCGGCGCAGCGCATCCCGGAAGCGCGTCTGTGGGTCAACCCGGACTGCGGCCTGAAAACGCGCGGCTGGACGGAAACCCGTCAGGCGCTGGCGAACATGGTGGAGGCGGCGAAGAGACTGCGCGGCGAAAACGCCTGAGTGTAGGGTCTGTTGCTGTTGAAGCAGGGGCGCTGCGGCGCCCCTTTTTTATTGCGTGCGTAATCAGACCACGCCGAACTGCTTGAACCACGTCAGCATGCGCGCCCAGCCATCCTGCGCCGATTCGGCGTGATAGCTCGGACGATAGTCGGCGTTGAAGGCGTGGCCCGCGTCGGGATAGACAACGATCTCCGCTTTGGCGTTAGCGGCGTGCAGCGCCTGACGCATCTGCTCCACGCTCTCCAGCGGAATGCCATCGTCCTGGCCGCCGTAGAGGCCCAGCACCGGCGCGCCTAAATCCACGGCGATATCGATCGGATGCTTCTGCTGCTTCATGGTTTTCTCGCCGGTGAGGCGACCATACCAGGCGACGGCGGCGCGCAGCTGCGGATTGTGCGCGGCGTAAAGCCAGCTGATGCGGCCGCCCCAGCAGAAGCCGGTAATGCCCATGCGGCGAATATCGCCGCCGTTGCGGCCGGCCCAGTTGGCGGCGTGGTCGAGATCGGAGAGCACCTGGCTGTCCGGCACTTTGCTGACCAGCTCGCTGAACAGGGTAGGGATATCGTGGTAATCGTTCGGGTCGCCTTCGCGGAAATAGAGCTCCGGCGCCACGGCCAGATAGCCCTCCAGCGCCAGCCGACGGCAGATATCACGAATATGCTCGTGCACGCCAAAGATCTCCTGCACTACCAGCACTACCGGCAGCGGCCCGTTCGCCTCTTTCGGTCTGGCGTAGTAAGCGGGCATATTTTCGCCCTGGCTCGGCACTGAAGTTTCGCCTGCCTGAATATCCTGGCTGTCGGTATGGATCGTGGTTGAGGCGGTCGGCTGTACTGCAGGTGCAAAGCCGCCCGTCGATGATTTTTGTGCCATATTGTCTTCGGTTTTCATTTTTTTCTCCGTGCTGGCAGTAGCGCAATCACGTAACTATAGCCTGGCCAGATGACGTCTGGACCAGAGACCGGGAACAGAGTAGGGAGCAAGCAAAAACACTCTCCTCTTTAACATTGCTGCGAAGCCCGACGCACACAGCTTGTAGCAATGGCGTTCTGAATGGCTTAGTTATGTGACTTAGATCGCATTGTTACCCATGTAAAATGTAACATTCATTTTTGATAGTGACTGTTATCACACAAATTTGCGCAGCGCTGACGTAGAGTGGCGCGCTTCACTTCCCTGTTCAGGAGTTTGCTATGTCTGACGTTTTCCACCTTGGCCTCACCAAAGCCGATCTGCAGGGCGCGACCCTGGCTATCGTTCCCGGCGATCCGGAGCGCGTAAAGAAAATTGCCGGACTGATGGCGGACGCCCAGCCGCTGGCGTCGCACCGGGAATTCACCTCCTGGCTGGCGAAGCTGGACGGCAAGCCAGTGGTGGTCTGCTCCACCGGCATCGGCGGCCCGTCGACCTCTATCGCGGTAGAAGAGCTGGCGCAGCTTGGCGTGCGCACCTTTCTGCGCGTCGGCACCACCGGCGCTATTCAGCCGCACATTAACGTCGGCGACGTGCTGGTTACCACTGGCGCAGTACGCCTCGACGGCGCCAGCCAGCACTTCGCCCCGCTGGAATTTCCCGCTGTAGCGGATTTTGCCTGCACCACTGCGCTGGTTGCAGCAGCAGAAGCGAGCGGCGCGACTACCCATATCGGCGTTACCGCGTCATCCGACACCTTCTATCCAGGCCAGGAGCGTTATGACACCTTCTCCGGCCGCGTGGTCAGCCGCTTCCAGGGCTCGATGAAGGAGTGGCAGCAGATGGGCGTACTTAACTATGAGATGGAGTCCGCCACGCTGCTGACGATGTGCGCCAGCCAGGGGCTGCGCGCGGGTATGGTGGCGGGCGTCATCGTCAACCGTACCCAGAAAGAGATCCCGGATGCAGCCGCTATGAAGCAGACCGAGAGCGATGCAGTAAAAATTGTGGTCGAAGCGGCGCGCCGTTTGTTATAACGCTTTCAGGCAGCGCCTCTGCGCGCTGCCTCTGCTCTTTACAGCAAAAGCGAGGATCGCCCGATGCGCCACACGCCGCCACGACAGAAATCCGCCGTAACCGCTTCTCCCGCCGCCATGCAGGCGCGCCTTGAAAACGCCGCCGCGCGCTTTCGCCAGCATATGGCGCAGCAGGATTACGCCGCTGCCGCCCGCTGCTGCGAAGAGGTGCTGCGCATCATGCCCAGTCAGATGCAGGTGCTGAGCGACTACGCGCTCTGCCTGCTGCGCCTCGGCCACTACAGCAAATCTTACCGCGTCTATCAGAAAATCTATCAGGCGCCGCCCGCCGTGCGCGCGACCGCTTCGGAAACCTGGCTGGATGGACTGGCGGAGCTGTGCGGCTGGATGGGCAAGCGAGAGGAACTGGCAAAATATGGCCTGGAAGCGCTGAACGCCGCAGACGCGCGTTTTCGCCAGGGGCAGCGCTACCCTTTTCCGGCGGCGCGGCCGGAACCGATCGATCTGACGAAACCCCAACAGAACGCGATCGCCTTCAGCCTCTACGGCGGTCAGCCGCGCTATTGCGAAACGCTGATTAAAAACGTCGAGGTCGCCCAGCAACTCTATCCTGGCTGGCGCTGCCGCATTTATCTGGATCAGAGCGTGCCGCAGCACGTGTGGCAGCGTCTCAACCAGCCGCACGTCGATCTGATCGATATGTCGCAGGAAAAGGCGATCTACCCGACGCTGTGGCGCTTCCTGGTGATGGACGATCCCGGCGTCAAACGCTTTATTATCCGCGACGCCGACTCGCTGCTGTCGGAGCGCGAAGCGGCGGCGGTCGACGCCTGGCTCGCCTCGCCGTACTGGTTCCACCATATGCGCGACTACTTTTCCCATACCGAGCTGCTGCTGGCCGGCATGTGGGGGGGCTGCAACGGCGTCTTTAGCACTATGGCGCAGGCGATGCGCGACTTTATCGCCCGCTACAGCGGCAGCGCGCGCTTTACCGATCAATATTTCCTGAAGGCCGCGCTGTGGCCGACGGTGCGCGAAAGCCTGCTGAGCCACGATGAGATTTTCCATTTTCATCAGGCGCAGCCCTGGCCGCCGCACGCGCCGGTGCGCTGGCGCATGGAGAACTTCCACGTTGGCAGCAACGCCGGCTTCGCCAGCATGGCGGGCAAGGCGACGGTGAAAGAGGGGGAGACGCAGTCCGTGGAGCTCTCCTGGGGCGGCAACGTCTTTGTTTATCCGGCGCGGGTCAAAGGGGATGAATGGCTGATGCCAATGCCGTTTTTTCTCACCGATGCGTGGAAAGCGGGCGAGCTGCAGGTCAAAGCGCTGTAGCGCCTGCTCAACACCGTCCGAAAATAGTCTGGACATTCATACAGGCCGACTTTACCTTTTCCCGAGCAATGCGCGTCGCGAGGGAATCATGGATCAGCAGATTATTATCAGCGCCTGTCTGGCGCTCGCCGGACTGGGCATCGGCTGGATGCTGGCGCAGCTGCGCGCCGGCCATCAGGCCGCCAGCTTTGCCACCGAGCGGCGTTTGCAGCAGGAGGCGCAGCAGCGTCAGCAGCAGCTGCTTGAACAGCTTCAGCAACAGCTGCAGCAGCGCGAACAGGAGCTGCGCCAGCTGCACGGCGCGCTGAGCGGCGCGCAGGAGCGGCTGCAACAGCTCGACTACTGGCGCGGCGAATGCGAACAGCTCAACCGCGAGCTGCGCAACCAGCTTGAGGTCAACAGCGCGCAGGAGGCCGAGCTGCGCGAGGTCACCATCCGCCTTGAAGAGACGCGCTTCGCCGCCGAAGAGAAGCAGCGTTTGCTCACCAGCAGCGAGCAGCGCCTCAGCGCGCAGTTTGAAAATCTTGCCAACCGCATCTTTGAAAACAGCGGCCGTCGCGTCGACGAGCAGAACCGCCAGAGCCTGAACAGCCTGATCGCTCCGCTGCGCGAGCAGCTGGACGGTTTTCGCCGCCAGGTGCATGACAGCTTCGGCCAGGAGGCGCGTGAGCGTCACACGCTGGCGCACGAAATCCGCCAGCTGCAGCAGCTGAATGCGCAGATGGCGCAGGAGGCGATCAATCTCACCAAAGCGCTGAAAGGCGACAACAAGATTCAGGGCAACTGGGGCGAAGTGGTGCTGAGCCGCGTGCTGGAGGCGTCAGGCCTGCGCGAAGGCCATGAGTATCAGACGCAGGTCAGTTTGCAGTCGGAACAGCAGGGCAGAATGCAACCGGATGTGATCGTGCGTCTGCCGCAGGGCAAAGATGTGGTGGTCGACGCCAAGATGACGCTGGTGGCCTACGAGCGCTACTTCAATGCGGAAGATGAAGTGACGCGCGAGCAGGCGCTGCAAGAGCATGTCGCCGCAGTGCGCAGCCATATTCGCCTGCTGAGCCGTAAAGATTATCAACAACTGGCCGGTTTACGCTCGCTTGATTATGTGTTGATGTTCATTCCGGTTGAGCCAGCCTTTCTGCTGGCGATCGACCGTCAGCCAGAGCTGATCAGCGAGGCGCTGCAGCAGAACATCATGCTGGTGAGTCCGACAACGCTGCTGGTGGCGCTGCGCACCATCAACAACCTGTGGCGCTATGAGCATCAGAGCCGCAACGCGCAGCGCATCGCCGATCGCGCGGCGCGCCTCTATGACAAGATGCGGCTGTTCGTCGATGACATGAGCGGCATCGGCCATAATCTGGATAAGGCGCACAACAGCTACCGCGAGGCGATGAAAAAGCTGGCGGAAGGGCGCGGCAACCTGATCGCGCAGAGCGAGGCGTTTAAATCCCTGGGCGTTGAAGTTAAACGCTCAATCAATCCGCAGTTAGTCGAGCAGGCGATGCCGGAAAAGGCATGGGACGACGAGGAGACGCCTGACGACGTCACCGACACCCTGGAGGCACGCGTGAGGCGGCTCCACGAATAAGCGGGTCGTCGCGTGCCTGACTACCCTGACTCTGATACACTTCGGGAAGTATTGTTTGTGGAACAGGTAAAACCGATGGCAGATGAATCACAGCAGGAAACTACCCATTTTGGCTTTCAGACGGTCGCCAAAAGCGAAAAAGCTGACAAAGTCGCGGACGTGTTTCACTCCGTAGCGGCGAAATATGACCTGATGAACGATCTGATGTCCTTTGGCATCCATCGCATCTGGAAGCGTTTTACCATCGACAGCAGCGGCGTGCGTCGCGGTCAGCGCGTGCTGGATCTGGCGGGCGGCACCGGCGATTTGACGGCGAAGTTTTCCCGTCTGGTCGGCGACACCGGCCAGGTGGTGCTGGCGGACATCAACAGCTCCATGCTGAAAATGGGCCGCGACAAACTGCGCAACCTTGGCGTAGTTGGCAACGTCAGCTACGTGCAGGCCAATGCCGAAGCGCTGCCCTTCCCGGATAACTATTTCGACTGCATCACCATCTCTTTCGGCCTGCGCAACGTGACCGACAAAGAGAAGGCGCTGGCGTCGATGTTCCGCGTACTTAAGCCGGGCGGACGCCTGCTGGTGCTGGAGTTCTCCAAACCGGTGCTCGATCCCCTCAGCAAAGCGTACGACGCCTATTCGTTCCATATTCTGCCGCGCGTCGGTCAGCTGGTGGCGCAGGATGCCGAAAGCTATCGCTATCTGGCGGAGTCGATCCGCATGCATCCCGATCAGGAGACTCTGAAGGCGATGATGAACGACGCCGGATTCGAGAACACCACGTATTACAACATGACCGGCGGCATCGTCGCGCTGCATCGTGGATTTAAGTTTTAACCGGATATGGTGATGCGCTTGACGCCCTTGATTACCGCCGGTCTTGAGACCGCGCTAAACCGCATGCTCTATCGCGATCGCAGCCTGAAAGCCGCGCGCCAGCGACTGGTGGGACAGGTGCTGACGCTGCGTCTCGAGGAGCTTTCCCATCCTCTGGTGCTGGTCTTCAGCGAACAGCAGCTCGACGTGCTGAGCGATTGGCAGGACAGCAGCGACTGCACCGTGATTACGCAGCTGAAAACCCTGCCGAAGCTGCGCGATCGACAGCAGCTGACCAGCCTGATCCGCAGCGGCGAGCTGCAGGTCGAAGGCGATCTGCAGGTGGTGCAGCGCTTTTCCGCGCTAATCGATCTGGCGGAGCTGGACCCGGCCGAATATCTCGCGCCCTGGATCGGCGATATCGCCGCGCAGGGCGTTAGCCAGGCGGCGCAGCGCGCTCTGCGGCTGCTACGCGGCGAGGTCGCGCGTCGTCAGGATTATCTGGGGCAGACATTAACCGAAGAGTGGCGCGTCGCGCCGGGCGCGCTGGAACTGGCGTGGTTTTCTGAGGAGGTAGACGCGATGGAACGTTCGCTTGATGCGCTCACGGCGCGTTTAGCGCAGCTGGAGGCGAAATGACGTTTGGAGAGATTCGCCGTTTATATTTCATCATCAGGATCTTTCTGACCTACGGTCTTGATGAACTGATCCCCCGCATGCGCCTTACCATTCCGCTGCGACTCTGGCGCCGCACGATTTTCTGGCTGCCTAACCGCCATAAAGATGAAGAGATCGGCGTGCGTATGCGCCTGGCGATGGAGCAGCTCGGTCCGGTCTGGATTAAGTTCGGCCAGATGCTCTCTACGCGTCGCGACCTTTTTCCGCCCGTGATCGCCGACCAGCTCGCCATCCTGCAGGATCGCGTTGCGCCCTTCGACGGCGTAAAGGCCAAAGAGCAGATTGAAAAATCGATCGGCGGCCCGGTAGAAACCTGGTTCGATGATTTCGATATCAAACCGCTGGCGTCGGCGTCTATCGCGCAGGTGCATACCGCCACCCTGAAATCCACCGGCAAGAAGGTGGTGATCAAGGTGATTCGCCCTGACATTCTGCCGGTGATCCGCGCGGATATGAAGCTTATCTATCGTCTGGCGCGCTGGGTGCCGCGTCTGCTGCCGGACGGACGTCGTCTGCGTCCCATGGAAGTGGTGCGCGACTACGAGAAGACCCTGATTGACGAGCTGAATCTGCTGCGCGAAGCAGCCAACGCCATTCAGCTGCGCCGTAACTTCGAAGATAGCCCCATGCTCTACGTGCCGGAAGTCTATTCGGACTACTGCAGCGAAACCATGCTGGTGATGGAGCGCATTTACGGCATTCCCATCTCCGACGTGGTCACGCTGGAGCAGCACGGCGTCAACATGAAGCTGCTGGCCGAGCGCGGCGTGCAGGTCTTCTTTACGCAGGTGTTCCGCGACAGCTTCTTCCATGCCGATATGCATCCCGGCAATATCTTCGTCAGCTACGACCATCCGGAAGATCCGCAATATATCGGCATCGACTGCGGCATCGTCGGTTCGCTGAACAAAGAGGATAAGCGCTATCTGGCGGAAAACTTTATCGCCTTCTTCAACCGTGACTACCGCAAGGTGGCGGAGCTGCACGTCGATTCAGGCTGGGTGCCGCCCGATACCAACGTCGAAGATTTCGAGTTCGCCATCCGTACCGTGTGCGAACCTATCTTTGAGAAGCCGCTGGCGGAGATCTCTTTCGGCCATGTGCTGCTCAACCTGTTCAGCACCGCGCGCCGCTTCAATATGGAAGTGCAGCCGCAGCTGGTGCTGCTGCAAAAAACGCTGCTCTACGTCGAAGGTATTGGTCGTCAGCTTTATCCGCAGCTCGATCTGTGGAAAACCGCGAAGCCGTTCCTGGAAGACTGGATCAAAGATCAGATCGGTCTGCCGGCTATCCTGCGCGCGGTGAAAGAAAAAGCGCCTTTCTGGGCGGAGAAGCTGCCGGAGCTGCCGGAGCTGTTTTATGAAAGCATGCGGCATCATAAACTTTTGCAGCACAGCGTCGATAAGCTGAGTAAGGATATGCACGCCCAGCGGACGCAACATCATAAAGCGCGCTATCTGTTCGGCGTCGGCACGACCCTGCTGCTCAGCGGCACTGCGGTATTGCTGAGCCGCCCGGACTGGGATTTCTTCCCGGCCCTGCTAATGGCGGCGGGTTTTGTCACCTGGCTAATCGGCTGGCGTAAGACAAACTAATTGTCAGCCACGCCTGAATCGCGGTAATGTCGCAGCCTTAAGCCCGGCGTCACAGGGCTTTTGGCTGACATTATTCTTCTCAATCTCTCGCAACATCAGAGGCACTATCTCATGGGCGGTATCAGTATCTGGCAATTATTAATTATTGCCGTCATCGTTGTACTCCTGTTTGGCACCAATAAGTTAAAAAACCTGGGTTCCGATATCGGTTCCTCTATCAAGGGCTTTAAAAAAGCCATGAGCGACGAGGATGAGAAAAAGGATCATCCAAACCAGCAGGACGCTGATTTCAATGCCAAAACGCTGGCGGATAAACAGCAAACTTCGGCTAACAAAGAAGACGTCAAAAACGACAAGCAGGTGTAAACCGTGTTCGACATTGGTTTTAGTGAACTGGTACTGGTGTTCGTGATCGGGCTGATTGTTCTCGGCCCGCAGCGACTGCCGGTTGCGGTAAAAACCGTGGTGGGCTGGATTCGGGCGATGCGCTCGCTGGCCGCCAACGTGCAGCATGAGCTGGCGCAGGAGCTGAAACTGCAGGAGCTGCAGGACAGCCTGAAAAAGGTAGAAGAGGCGAGCCGCGGCGCCATGTCGCCGGAGCTGAAAGAGTCAATGGAAGAGCTGCGCAAAACCGCCGATTCGATGAAGCGTTCGGTTCAGCAGAGCATCGACATCGAAAAAGCCGAGGACGAAGCCAATACCATTCATGCGCCGCAGCAGCGCGCGGCGGAATCCGTGACGCCAGCAACGGCCCATACGCAGGCCAGCGCGCCGGCGCAGGCGCCGGAAGCGGCGGCAGAGGTTGCTGAAACCGCTAGAACCGATGCGAACCCGCAAGCGGCGGTTGTTAATCCTACGCCGGCCGCGCCGCGCAGTCCGACAACAACCTCTTCTGCAAGTGATGAACGATAACCATGGCCGTTGAAGATACTCAACCGCTTATCAGCCACTTAATTGAGCTGCGTAAGCGTCTGCTTTACTGCATTATCGCGGTGTTTGCGATTTTCATGGCGCTGATCTACTTCGCCAACGACATCTATCACCTGGTCGCTTCGCCGCTGATTAGCCAGATGCCGGCCGGTGCCAGCATGATCGCCACCGACGTCGCCTCGCCGTTTTTCACGCCGATTAAGCTCACTATCATCGTGTCGGTCTTTCTCGCGGTGCCGGTGATCCTCTATCAGGTATGGGCTTTCGTCGCGCCGGCGCTCTATCGTCACGAACGCAAGCTGGTGATGCCGCTGCTGTTCTCCAGCACCCTGCTGTTTTACGTCGGCGTCGCCTTTGCTTACTTCATCGTCTTTCCGCTGGCGTTTGGCTTCTTCGCCAAAACCGCGCCGCAGGGCGTGACCATCGCGACCGATATCACCAACTACCTCGACTTCGTCATGACGCTGTTTATGGCGTTCGGCGTGGCGTTCGAGGTGCCGGTGGCGATCGTGCTGCTCTGCTGGACCGGCATCACGACGCCGGAAGATCTGAAAAAGAAACGCCCCTATATTCTGGTTGGCGCGTTCGTTGTTGGGATGCTGCTCACACCGCCGGACGTTTTCTCGCAAACTTTGCTCGCTATTCCGATGTACTGCCTGTTTGAAGTCGGCGTATTCTTTTCCCGTTACTACGTCGGGAAGGGACGACGGGCGCAGGAAGAGGAACAGCATACCGATTCCTGACCCGTTATCAGTACGTTTCCCGCGCCTGGCGGGTAGACCCTGTTACCGAACCGCCCATCTGGGCGGTTTTTGTTTAATAAGCTATGGGAAAGATTATGTTTGATATCGGTGTAAACCTGACCAGCACGCAGTTCGCCGCCGACCGCGACAAGGTGGTAAAGCGGGCGCGCGAAGCGGGCGTCACCGGCATGCTAATCACCGGGACCAATGCGCTGGAGAGCCAGCAGGCGCAGCGGCTGGCCGAGCGTCAGCCCGACTTCTGCTGGTCGACGGCGGGCGTGCATCCGCATCACGCCAGTGAATGGTCGAATGAGACGGCCAATACGCTGCGGCGCCTGGCAGAGCGGCCGCAGGTGGTGGCGATTGGCGAATGCGGCCTCGATTTCAACCGCAACCTTGCCGCGCACGAGCAGCAGGAGTACGCCTTCGACGCGCAGCTGGCGCTGGCCGCCGAGCTGAATATGCCGGTTTTTCTTCACTGTCGCGAAGCGCACGACCGCTTTGCGGCGGTGCTGGCGCCCTGGCTACCGAAACTGCCGGGCGCAGTGGTGCACTGCTTTACCGGCACGCGCAGCGAGCTGGAGGCCTGTCTGGCGATGGGGCTGTCGGTGGGCATCACTGGCTGGGTCTGCGATGAGCGTCGCGGTATGGCGCTGCGCGAGATGCTGCCGCTGATCCCGGCGGAGCGACTGCTGCTGGAGACGGACGCGCCCTATTTGCTGCCGCGCGATATGCATCCGCGGCCAACGTCGCGTCGTAATGAACCCTGTTTTTTGCCGCATATCGTGCAGCAGGTGGCGAAGTGGCGTGGAGAAGAGCAGGAGGCGCTGGCGGAGCAGGTGGATCGTAACGCGCGCGCGCTGTTCCGGTTGCCCTAGAGCTTGCGGAACTGTTTGTTGTCGACGCTGCGCATCACCTGTTTATTCAGCAGGTTGAGCAGCAGCATAGAGCGCGTTTCGCCATCGGGTTCGGCGAAAATGGCGCGCAGGCCTTCAAAGGTCCCTTCGGTGATGATGACCTCATCGCCGACCTGCGGCGTTTCCGGATCGATCAGCGTTTGCGGCACCTCGGTTTGCAGCGCTTCAATAACGGAAGAAGGCACTGTCGCAGGCAGCGTGCCGAAGCGTACGAAGTGGCTGACGCCGCGCGTGCTGCTGATGGTTGTGGTATGGATCGCTTCCGGATCGAATTCGATAAAGAGATAGTTAGGAAACAGGGGCTCACTCACGGTGGTCCGTTTGCCGCGCACCACTTTTTCCAGAGCGATCATCGGGCTGAGGCAGTGCACCTCCTGCCGCTCAAGATGCTCTTTCGCGCGCAACAGCTGTCCACGTTTGCAATAGAGTAAGTACCAGGATTCCATAAATGCTCCCATTGAATGGACGCTAAGAATAGCAAACCTGCTGCCAGAGTTATAGCGCATCGCAGCGTGGAAAGATGCCGAAGCGGACAAAGTGGCTGAGGTTTCCGCAAACTACCTGACACAAGCGGCAAAATTGACGAGCGGCGGTGCGCTGGTTCAGACTCGTGGCTCATAACGTTTGCGAAAAGGATCTGCTGATGGAACTGTTTTTATTAAGCAACGGCAAGCTGGCCGACGATGCGCCGCTGCTTGGCTACGCGCAGCCGCAGCTGCATGCGATGATCGCCCAGCGCGGCATCCGTTCGGCGGTGCTGGTGCCTTACGCCATTATTCGCGGCGACCATCAACAGCGCGCCGCCGAGCTGAGCGCGTCGCTGGGCGTTACCGTGCGCTGCGTGCAGGATTTCGCGACGCCGGTGGCGGCCATTGAGCAGGCGGAGCTGATTCTGGTCAGCGGCGGCAATACCTGGCTACTGAATCAGATGCTGCACGAGAACGGTCTGATTGTGGCGATCCAGCGCGCCGTGCGCGAACGGGCGGTGCCTTACGTCGGCTGGAGCGCGGGCTGCAACGTAGCGACGCCCTCAATTCGCACCACCAACGATATGCCGGTACGCAGCAGCGTAGTGTTGCCTGCGTTGGGCCTGTTTCCGGTTCAGATCAATCCGCACTACCTTGACGCCCACGCCAGCGGACATATGGGCGAAACGCGCGACGAACGCCTGGCGGAGTTTTGCGCCGTCAATCCTGAAGAGTCGGTGATTGCGCTGCGCGAGGGCAGTTTTCTGCATGTGCATGAAAACCAGCTCGCTTACTTCAGCGTGCGCGGCGAGGATTTCAAAGTTTTCCGCCATAATCAGCCGATTCAGGCCAGCCGCGACGCCACGGCGCTGCAGGCGCTGGTTCCCTTTCGCTGCGACTGACGTTGCTGCATAAAATCTAACACGCCTTAAGAATCGGCCCTATAATGGCCGATTCACTTTGGCTGGAAGCGAAGGCCGCATGAAATATCACGATTTACGAGACTTCCTCACGCTGCTGGAACAGCGCGGCGAGTTAAAGCGCATTAGCCACGCTATCGATCCCGAGCTGGAAATGACGGAAATTGCCGACCGCACGCTGCGCGCCGGCGGACCGGCGCTGCTGTTTGAAAATCCCAAAGGCTATGACATGCCGGTGCTGTGCAACCTGTTCGGCACGCCGAAACGCGTGGCGATGGGCATGGGTCAGGAAGAGGTCAGCGCGCTGCGCGAAGTCGGCAAGCTGCTGGCGTTTCTGAAAGAGCCGGAGCCGCCGAAAGGCTTTCGCGATCTGTTCGACAAGATGCCGCAGTTCAAACAGGTGCTGAACATGCCGACCAAACGGCTGCGCAACGCGCCCTGCCAGGAGGTAGTGTTCAGCGGCGATGAGGTCGACCTGTCGCGCATTCCGGTAATGAAGTGCTGGCCGGACGACGCCGCGCCGCTGATTACCTGGGGGCTGACCGTCACGCGCGGGCCGCACAAAGAGCGGCAAAATCTGGGCATCTATCGCCAGCAGGTGATTGGCAAAAACCGCCTGATTATGCGCTGGCTCTCCCATCGCGGCGGCGCTCTCGACTATCAGGAGTGGTGCCAGACCCATCCTGGCGAACGCTTCCCGGTTTCCGTCGCCCTCGGGGCCGATCCCGCCACCATTCTTGGCGCGGTCACGCCGGTGCCGGATACGCTGTCGGAGTACGCCTTCGCCGGCCTGCTGCGCGGCAATAAAACCGAAGTGGTGAAGTGCCTCTCCAACGATCTGGAAGTGCCCGCCAGCGCGGAGATCGTGCTGGAAGGTTACATTGAGCCGGGCGATATGGCGCCGGAAGGGCCCTATGGCGATCATACGGGCTACTACAATGAAGTGGATAACTTCCCGGTTTTCACCGTCACGCACGTTACGCAGCGGCAGAACGCCATCTATCACTCCACCTATACCGGCCGTCCGCCCGACGAGCCGGCGGTGCTGGGCGTCGCGCTGAACGAAGTGCTGGTGCCGATCCTGATTAAGCAGTTCCCGGAAATTGTGGATTTCTATCTGCCGCCCGAGGGCTGCTCTTATCGCCTGGCGGTAGTAACGATGAAAAAGCAGTACGCAGGCCACGCAAAGCGCGTGATGTTCGGCGTCTGGTCATTCCTGCGGCAGTTCATGTACACCAAATTTGTTATTGTGTGTGACGACGATGTTAACGCACGCGACTGGAACGACGTGATCTGGGCCATTACTACCCGTATGGATCCGGCACGCGACACGGTGCTGGTGGAAAATACGCCTATCGACTATCTGGACTTCGCCTCGCCGGTTTCCGGCCTGGGTTCCAAGATGGGCCTGGACGCCACCAATAAATGGCCGGGCGAGACCCAGCGCGAGTGGGGGCGACCGATCGTGAAAGATCCCGCCGTCACGGCGCGCATCGACGCGATCTGGGATGACCTGGGCATCTTTACTCAGCCGCCGCAGCGCTGACGGCGCGCACAACCCTAATGACGACCCGACAGAGGGAACGCATGACGATTTTAAGCTGTAAAGTAACTTCAGTTGAAGCGATTACCGATACCGTATATCGCGTCCGCCTGATACCCGAAGCGGATTTTACCTTTCGCGCCGGGCAGTATTTGATGGTGGTGATGGACGAGCGCGACAAGCGTCCGTTCTCGCTCGCCTCGACCCCGATGGAAAAAGAGATTATCGAGCTGCATATCGGCGCCTCCGATCTCAATCTCTACGCCATGGCGGTTATGGATCGCATCCGCGACGACCGGCAGATCACCGTGGATATTCCGCACGGCGACGCCTGGCTGCGCGAAGAGAGCACGCGTCCGATCGTCCTGATCGCTGGCGGTACCGGCTTCTCCTATGCGCGCTCTATCCTGCTGACCGCGCTGGCGCAGCAGCCGGATCGCGAAATCGCTATCTACTGGGGCGGCCGCGAACTGCAGCACCTCTACGATCTCGACGAGCTCAATGCGCTGGCGGTGAAGCACCCTAATCTGCGCGTGGTGCCGGTGGTCGAGCAGCCGGAAGCGGGCTGGCAGGGACGTTCCGGCACGGTGCTGACGGCGGTGATGCAGGATTTCGCCACGCTGGCGGAGCATGATATCTATATCGCTGGCCGCTTTGAGATGGCGAAGATCGCTCGTGACCGCTTCTGCGCCGAGCGCGGCGCAAAAGAAGCGCAGATGTTCGGTGACGCGTTCGCCTTTATTTAGGCGACAGGCAGAAAAAACCCGCCTCTGACGGGCGGGAACTGACTTCCAACGTGATCCAACGTATTACAGACGCTCAAATACGGTTGCGATGCCCTGGCCTAAGCCGATGCACATGCTGGCAAGGCCGAACTGGGCATCGCGTCGTTCCATAATGTTCAGCAGCGTAGCGCTGATGCGCGCGCCGGAGCAGCCGAGCGGATGACCGAGCGCGATAGCGCCGCCGTTCAGGTTCACCTTATCGTCCAGCCGATCCAGCAAACCGAGATCTTTGATGCAGGGCAGGGTCTGCGCGGCGAACGCCTCGTTCAGCTCGACGATGTCGATATCCTCCACGCTTAATCCGGCGCGCTTCAGCGCCAGCTTGCTGGCGGGCACTGGACCGTAGCCCATGATCGACGGATCGCAGCCGATGACCGCCATGCTTCTGACGCGCGCGCGCGGCGTCAGCCCCAGTTCGCGCGCGCGGCTTTCGCTCATCACCAGCAGCGCGGCGGCGCCGTCCGAGAGTGCCGATGAGCTGCCCGCCGTGACCGTGCCGTTCACCGGATCGAACGCCGGCTTCAGCGCCGCCAGCCCTTCGAGACTGGTCTCTTCACGAATCACTTCGTCAACATCGTAGCGCTTCAGCACGCCGTCGGCGTCGTGTCCGTAGGTCGGCACAATCTCCCGGCGAAAATCGCCGCGCTGCGTCGCGGCCCAGGCGCGCTGATGAGAGCGCAGCGCAAAGGCGTCCTGCTGTTCGCGGCCGATATGGTGCATATGCGCCAGCATCTCGGCGGTCAGACCCATCATGCCCGCCGCTTTCGCGACCGTGCGGCCCAGTCCGGGATGAAAATCGACGCCGTGGCTCATCGGCACGTGACCCATATGTTCGACGCCGCCGACCAGGCAGGCGTGCGCATCGCCGACCATAATGGCGCGCGCCGCATCGTGCAGCGCCTGCATCGACGATCCGCACAGGCGATTGACGGTGGTCGCCGGCACGCGATGGGGAATTTCCGCCAGCAGCGCGGCGTTGCGCGCGATATTAAAGCCCTGCTCCAGCGTCTGCTGCACGCAGCCCCACACGATGTCGTCCAGCGTAGCGGGATTCAGCGCCGGATGGCGGCTTAACAGCTCGCGCATCAGATGTGCAGAGAGATCTTCCGCGCGCACCTGGCGAAAGGCGCCGCCTTTTGAACGGCCCATCGGCGTGCGGACCGCGTCAATAATCACCACATTTTCCATCTTCTGTCCTCAGGCGCTTTGCAGCGCCGCTTCGTCGATAGGTTGAACCGCCGGATACCAGCCTTCGCGCTGATGCGCCTTCTGCAGCAGCAGGTCAGGCAGCTGATAGAGCGCGCCAAGATCGCCGTAGCGTCTGGCCTGATCCACTACGTTGCCGTTGCCGAGCGTGTCGAGATAGCGCAGCGCGCCGCCGCGGAATGGCGGAAAGCCGAGGCCGTAGACCAGCGCCATATCGGCTTCGGCTGGCGAGGCGACGATCTTCTCCTCCAGGCAGCGCACCACTTCGTTCAGCATCGGGATCATCATGCGATTGAGGATCTCTTCGTCGCTGAAGACGCGCGTAGCGGCGCAAACAGGGTTAAGCAGCGCATCCACCTCGGGATCGACCGCTTTTTTCGCTTTGCCTTTGCGATCCGTCTCCCAGCGGTAAAAGCCTTTGCCGTTCTTCTGGCCATAGCGTCCCGCATCGAACAGGACGTCGATAGCGTCGCGGTAATCTTTCTGCATGCGCGTCGGAAAGCCTTCCGCCATGACGCGCTGCGCGTGATGCGCGGTATCGATGCCGACCACGTCCAGCAGCCACGCCGGGCCCATGGGCCAGCCAAACTGCTTCTCCATCACCTTATCGATCTGGCGAAAGTCCGCGCCGTCGCGCAGCAGCAGGCCGAAGGCGGCGAAGTAGGGGAAGAGCACGCGGTTGACGAAGAAGCCGGGACAGTCATTGACGACAATCGGCGTCTTGCCCATTTTGCTCGCCCAGGCCACCACTTTGCCGAGGGTGGCGTCGCTGCTCTTCTCGCCGCGCACCACCTCTACCAGCGGCATACGCGGCACCGGGTTGAAGAAGTGCATGCCGCAGAAATTTTCCGGGCGCTGCAGCGCTTGTGCCAGCTGGCTGATGGGAATCGTCGAGGTATTGGAGGCGAGTACCGCATCCGCGCGCAGATGCTGTTCGGTTTCCGCCAGCACTTTCGCTTTAACCTGCGGATTCTCGACCACCGCTTCAACCACGATATCGGCGCGCTCGAAACCGGCATAGTCGAGCGTAGGCTGGATCATGGCGATGGTGCTGGCCAGCTTGCCGCCGTCGATCTTGCCGCGCTCCAGCTGTTTATTCAGCAGCTTGCTCGCCTCGTTCATGCCCAGCGTCAGCGCCTGTGGCTGAATATCCTTCATCTTCACCGGCACGCCTTTCCATGCCGACTGATAGCTGATGCCGCCGCCCATAATGCCCGCGCCCAGCACTGCCGCCTGTTCCGGCGCGCTGCTGGCGCTGGCGTACTTTTTCGCCAGCCCTTTGACGTACTGATCGTTAAGGAAAATGCCGACCAGCGCCCGCGCTTCATCGCTCTGCGCCAGCGGCACGAAGGCAGCGGTTTCCAGCTTCAGCGCATCGTCGCGCCCCAGCGCGGCGGCGGCCTCGATGGTTTTGACCGCGGCGAGCGGCGCGGGATAGTGTTTGCCTGCGGTTTGCAGCACGACGTTTTTCGCCACGGTAAAGCTCATGGCGGCTTCAATCGGGCTGAGGCGCAGCGGCGCCAGCTTCGGCGCGCGGCGCGCCTGCCAGTCGCCCTGAGTGATAGCCTCTTTCAGCATGGCGAGCGCGGCGGCGCGCAGCTTATCGCTATTGACCACCGCATCGACCAGCCCGAGCTTAAGCGCGCTGGCGCCGTCGACATCTTTTCCGGCGGCGATAATCTCCAGCGCGGCGTCGGCCCCCAACAGGCGCGGCAGGCGCACGCTGCCGCCGAAGCCCGGCATAATGCCCAGCCGCGTTTCCGGCAGACCGATGCGCGCGGCAGGCGTGGCGACGCGCAGATCGGTCGCCAGAATGCATTCGCACCCGCCGCCCAGCGCGTAGCCGTCTATCGCGGCGATGGTCGGTACCGGCAGATCTTCCAGCCGGTTAAAGATGCTGTTGGCGAAAGCGAGCCACTGGCTGAGCTTTTCCGTCGGCGCATCGAACAGCGAGAGAAATTCAGTAATATCGGCGCCGACGATAAAGGCGGGCTTAGCCGAGCTTAGCAGTACGCCGCGCAGCGAGGTTTGCTGCTCCAGCACGCCAATGGCTTCGCCAAGGCTGGCGACGGTACGGGTGTCGAGCTTATTGACTGAGCCGGGGGCGTCGAACTGCAGCTCAGCGACGCCGTCTTCAAGCCAGCGCAGGGAAAGGGTATCGCCTTGGTAGAGCATGTGCGTCTCCTGATCGCGAAAGGGGATCTGGTCATACCAGATGATCAGGAGTGTGGGATTAGTGTTAATTTTTTGCAAACCAAAGTTTGCTTATTTGCTAACAGGATCACAGCGTCGGGAACGCGGCGTTCAGGCGGCGGCTGTGCTACACTGCGGCGATTTTCGCGACACGGGAGAGCGAGCAATGGATTCACTGAAAACGCTGTATCAGACGCATATCGCCACGCTGCAACAGCGGGCGCAGCAGGTGCTGGCGCGCAATAACCTGGATGCGATGTTGATCCATTCCGGCGAACTGCTAACGGTTTTTCTCGACGATCATGACTATCCCTTTAAGGTGAATCCTCAGTTCAAAGCCTGGGTGCCGGTCACGCAGGTGCCGAACTGCTGGCTCCTGATCGATGGCGTCAATAAGCCGAAACTCTGGTTCTACTCGCCGGTCGATTACTGGCATAACGTCGAGCCGCTGCCGAACAGCTTCTGGACCGAAGCCGTCGACGTGATCGGGCTGAAAAGCGCCGACGAGATTGGGCAACTGCTGCCTGCGCAGCGCGAGAATATCGCCTATATCGGGCCGGTGGTGCAGCGCGCCGCACAGCTTGGCATCAGCGCCGACCACACCAACCCGAAAGCGGTGATCGATTTCCTTCACTACCACCGCAGCATCAAAACCGATTATGAGCTGGCCTGCATGCGCGAGGCGCAAAAGCTGGCCGTCGCCGGACATCGCGCTGCGAAAGAGGCTTTTTTCTCTGGCCTCAGCGAATTCGATATCAATCTGGCTTACCTGACCGCGACAGGCCATCGCGATATCGACGTGCCCTACGGCAATATCGTCGCCCTTAACGAACATGCCGCTGTGCTGCACTACACCCGGCTTGATCACCAGCCGCCGGCAAAGCGTCACAGCTTCCTTATCGACGCGGGAGCGGAATACCTCGGCTACGCCGCCGATTTAACACGCAGCTACGCAGCGCAAAAAGATTCGCTTTACGCCAGCCTGGTCGCGGCGATGAACAGCGAAGAGCTGGCGCTGATCGGCACGCTGAAAGCGGGCGTGCGCTACACCGACTATCATCTGCAGATGCATCAGCGTATCGCGAAGCTGCTGCTGAAGTTCGACCTGGCGCAAGGTATAAGCGAAGAGGCGCTGGTGGCGGAGAACATTACCGGACCCTTTATGCCGCACGGACTGGGCCACCCGCTCGGGTTGCAGGTTCATGACGTCGCGGGCTTTATGCAGGATGAAGCGGGCACCCATCTCGCGGCGCCGGCGCAGTATCCTTATCTGCGCTGCACGCGCGTGCTGGAACCGGGCATGGTGCTGACCATCGAGCCAGGCTTCTATATCATCGAGTCGCTGCTGGCGCCGCTGCGTGAAGGTCCGTTCAGCCAGTATCTTAACTGGCAGGCGATTGACGCGCTGAAGCCTTACGGCGGCATCCGCATTGAAGACAACGTGGTGGTGCATGCCAACCGCATTGAGAACATGACGCGCGATCTGCACCTTGCCTGATGGACGCTTACGATATTCCCGCTGATGCCGTCAGCATCAGCGAGGAGACGATTAAGAAAAGCCGCTTTATTACGCTGCTGGCCCATACCGACGGCGTAGAGGCGGCGCGCGCCTTTGTTCAGCAGGTGAAAAGCGAGCATCCTGAGGCGCGCCACCACTGCTGGGCCTGGGTCGCGGGCGCGCCGTACGATTCACAGCAGCTGGGCTTCTCCGATGACGGCGAACCCTCCGGCACGGCGGGAAAACCGATGCTGGCGCAGCTGATGGGCGCGGATATCGGCGAGATCACCGCGGTGGTAGTGCGTTACTACGGCGGCATCATGCTCGGCACCGGCGGGCTGGTAAAAGCCTACGGCGGCGGCGTACAGCAAGGACTCAGGCAGCTGGCGCGCACGCGCAAAGTGCCGATGAAACGCTATGCGCTAAAGTGCGACTATGCGCAGCTCGGCGATATCGAACGTCTGCTGGGCAGGTTCGACGGCCGCATCGATGAGATTGTCTACCTCGACCGCATCGCGCTGACGCTGGCGCTGCCCTATGCGCATATCGAGACGTTTAGACAAACGCTTTCTGACTTTAGCCGGGGCGCGCTGAGCCTCGACCCGTTAACACCCTGACAACTCTTTTCTAAGGAACGGCTGAATGCATTTTCGCGCCATTACTCGCATTGTCGGTCTGCTGGTGATCCTCTTTTCCGTCACCATGATTGTGCCGGGACTGGTGGCTTTAATTTATCGCGACGGCGCCGGACGCGCATTTAGCCAGACCTTTTTGATGGCGCTGGCGATCGGCTCGCTGCTGTGGTGGCCGAATCGCAAACAGCGTACCGAGCTGAAGCCGCGCGAAGGCTTCCTGATTGTCGTGCTGTTCTGGACGGTGCTCGGCAGCGTGGGGGCGATGCCTTTTATCTTCGCCGAGCAGCCGCATCTCTCCGTGACCGACGCGTTCTTTGAATCCTTCTCTGGCCTGACCACCACCGGCGCGACCACCCTGGTGGGACTCGACAGCATGCCGAAAGCCATTCTCTTTTATCGGCAAATGCTGCAATGGCTGGGCGGGATGGGGATCATCGTGCTGGCGGTGGCGATTCTCCCTATTCTGGGCGTCGGCGGCATGCAGCTCTACCGCGCGGAAATGCCGGGGCCGCTAAAAGACAATAAGATGCGCCCACGAATTGCGGAAACCGCTAAAACGTTGTGGCTGATCTATGTGCTGCTGACGGTCGCCTGCGCGGTGGCGCTCTGGCTGGCGGGCATGCCGCTGTTCGATGCGATAGGGCACAGTTTCTCTACCATCGCCATCGGCGGCTTTTCAACGCACGACGCCAGCATCGGCTATTTCAACAGCGGCACCATCAATACCATTATCGCTGTCTTTCTGCTGATCTCCGGCTGTAACTACGGCCTGCACTTCTCGCTGCTCAGCAATCGCAACCTGCGCGTTTACTGGCGCGACCCGGAATTTCGCACCTTTATCGGCGTGCAGCTGACGCTGGTGGTCATCTGCACGCTGGTGCTGTGGTTTCATAACGTTTACGCCAGCGGCTGGCAAACGCTTAATCAGGCTTTCTTCCAGGTGGTGTCGATGGCGACCACAGCGGGATTCACCACCGACAGCATCGCGCGCTGGCCGTTGTTCCTGCCTGTGCTGCTGCTCTGCTCCGCTTTTATCGGCGGCATGGCGGGATCGACCGGCGGCGGGCTGAAGGTGATTCGCATTCTGCTGCTGTGCAAGCAGGGCTCGCGCGAGCTGAAGCGTCTGGTGCACCCGAACGCGGTCTATACCATTAAGCTCGGCAACCGCGCGCTGCCGGAGCGTATCCTGGAAGCGGTGTGGGGATTCTTCTCGGCCTATGCGCTGGTGTTTCTGGTCAGCATGCTGGCGATTATCGCCACCGGCGTCGATGACTTCTCTGCCTTTGCGGCGGTTGCGGCGACTCTGAACAATCTGGGGCCTGGCCTGGGCGTAGTGGCGGATAACTTCACGTCGATGAATGACGTGGCGAAGTGGATCCTGATCTCGACCATGCTGTTCGGGCGTCTTGAAGTCTTTACCTTATTAGTCCTCTTTACGCCGACCTTCTGGCGTGAATAAGCAAAACAGGAAGTCACGATGAAAGCGTTAATTCTCTTTTCCAGCCGCGACGGGCAAGCGCGTGAAATCGCCTCTTATATTGCCAATGAGATGAAAGCGCGGCAGGCGTGCGACGTCCTCAATATTCTGCATGCCGATTCGGTTGACTGGACGCAATACGATCGCGTGCTGATCGGTGCCTCTATCCGCTACGGCAATTTCCATCCGGCGGTGGCGAAATTCGTCAAGACGCATCTGCGCGAGCTGCAGATGCGCGCGAACGGCTTCTTTTGCGTGAACCTCACCGCGCGTAAGCCGGAGAAGCGCTCGCCGCAGACCAACGCCTATACGCGTAAGTTTTTACAGCAGTCGCCGTGGCAGCCTGACTGCTGCGCCGTGTTCGCCGGCGCGTTGCGCTATCCGCGCTACCGCTGGTTCGACCGGGTGATGATTCAGCTGATTATGCGCATGACCGGCGGGGAAACGGATAAGACCAAAGAGGTGGAGTATACCGACTGGCATCAGGTAGGGCGCTTTGCGCAGGAATTCGCTCAATTGCCCGCCAAATCGGCGTGATTAACAGCGATTTGTTGAAAATTAATGCGAACGAGAATTTTTTTTAAATTAGCGCTTGTCAGCCCGGAAGAACTCCCTATAATGCGCCTCCACTGACACGGCACAACGGCTTACGAAAGGCGGTGTTCAGAAGGTTCGGGAAGCTGAGCCGCCGGATGAAATCTCTGAAAAAAAGAGGTTGACTCCGAAGGAGAGTAGCGTAATATACGCCACCTCGCAGCAGCAGGCTAGGCCGCTGACTGCACCGCTCTTTAACAATTTATCAGACAATCTGTGTGGGCACTCGAGAGCAGATATCAAAGCCTCCGGGCTTAAAAAATATCAAGCCTCACGAGTGGACACATAATGACATTCATTATGACGTTTTACAGATGAGCACCGCTTAACTGGTTTAAGCAAATCAAACTTAAATTGAAGAGTTTGATCATGGCTC
>Ga0209371_1000069_pt1 | contig 207967 bp, 187 predicted proteins | sample AgamicAtAmrz_FD_187165 | JGI IMG/M metagenome (GOLD analysis project Ga0209371, IMG submission 187165) | Agave microbial communities from Guanajuato, Mexico - At.Am.rz (SPAdes) (version 2) | ecosystem: Host-associated > Plants > Roots > Rhizosphere | place: Guanajato, Mexico | collected... | reverse complement strand
CACCACGCGCACGCATCGCGGTAAACGCGGCGTGGCCCGGGGTGTCGAGGAAGGTGATCATGCCGTTGTCGGTTTCGACATGGTAAGCACCGATGTGCTGGGTAATGCCGCCCGCTTCGCCAGAGGCAACTTTGGTCGAACGGATGTAGTCCAGCAGTGAGGTTTTACCGTGGTCGACGTGGCCCATGATGGTCACGACCGGCGCGCGGGATTCCTGCGCAGCGTCGGTGTCGCGATCGCTCATTACCGCTTCTTCCAGCTCGTTCTCGCGGCGCAGGATCACTTTGTGACCCATCTCTTCCGCAACCAGCTGAGCCGTTTCCTGGTCGATAACCTGGTTGATGGTCGCCATGGCGCCCATCTTCATCATCGCTTTGATGACCTGCGAACCTTTCACCGCCATTTTGTTAGCCAGTTCGGCTACGGTGATGGTTTCGCCGATGATGACGTCGCGGTTAACAACCTGAGCAGGTTTATTGAAGCCCTGCTGCAGAGCGCTTGGCTTGCGGTGTTTGCCGCCTTTACCGCCACGAATCTGCGCGCGCGCTTCTTCGCGATCGGTTTTGGCTTCAGAATGCTTGTTGCCTTTCTTCGCCGGACGCGCCGCTTTAGCGGTGGTGCGCGCACGCGCGCGGCCCGCTTCTACCTGACGGTCGTTTTCGTCTTCCGCCTGACGGGCATGAGTCGAGGTGGTGACGTGATAGTCGCCTTTATCCTCTTCTTCAGGTTTTTCCCATTCAGCTGATTTTTCTTCAGCCAGGCGGCGCGCTTCTTCAGCGACGCGGCGCGCGTCTTCTTCGAGCTTACGGCGCGCTTCTTCTTCCGCTTTACGCTTCAGTTCAGCCGCTTCGGCTTCGCGACGGGCTTTATCGGACTGCGCAGCCTTCGTCATATCGTCGGTTTGATGATTCGTCACTTTTTCTTTTTCCGCTGCTTCACGCTTCGCCTTTTCAGCGGCTTCGCGCTTGGCTTTCTCTTCGGCTTCACGTTGCGCTTTTTCTTCAGCTTCGCGACGGGCTTTTTCTTCAGCCTCGCGTTGCGCCTTTTCTTCCGCTTCACGCTGAGCCTGGGCTTCTGCTTCTGCCTGTTCAGCTTCCGCATCACCTTTTACGTAGGTGCGCTTTTTGCGGACTTCGATTTGCACCGATTTACTTTTACCCCCGGTGCCTGGGATATTCAAGGTACTGCGCGTCTTACGCTGCAATGTTAACTTGCTTGAGCCGGTCTGACCATGCTCGCGATTGAGGTGAGACAATAAAGTTTCTTTCTCTTGCTGCGTGACCGCGTCGTTCTCCGACTTGCGGATCCCTGCGTCAGCGAATTGCTGAACCAGGCGATCGACCGGGGTCTGAATCTCTGCGGCCAGCGATTTTACGGTTACATCTGTCATGCTGTTCCTTCCTGTTATTACGCGTCATCGCCGAACCAGCAGATATTTCGCGCGGCCATAATCAGCGCGCCGGCTTGCTCATCATTCAGCCCTTCAATATCCGTCAGGTCGTCGACACCTTGCTCGGCGAGATCTTCCAGCGTGCAAACGCCTTTCGCCGCCAGGCGGTACGCCAGCGTACGATCCAGGCCGTCGAGATTCAGAAGATCCTCAGCGGGCTCCTGATTACCACGGCTCTCTTCTTTCGCCAGCGCCAGGGTGGTTAACGCATTTTTGGCTCGTTCACGCAGGGCTTCTACAGTCTCTTCGTCCAGACCATCAACGTCCAGCAGCTCGTTGATCGGCACGTATGCCAGCTCTTCCAGCGAAGAGAAGCCCTCTTCCACCAGTACGGTGGCGAACTCTTCGTCGATGTCGAGATGTTTTGTAAACATATCAATAGCAGCATGCGCTTCGGCCTGGTGTTTCGCCTGCAGATCATCGACGGTCATCACGTTCAGCTCCCAGCCGCTCAGCTGGGATGCCAGACGCACGTTTTGGCCGTTACGGCCGATCGCCTGAGCCAGATTGCCGGCTTCAACAGCGATATCCATGGTGTGGTTATCTTCATCAACCACGATTGACGCCACGTCTGCCGGGGCCATGGCGTTAATAACAAACTGCGCCGGGTTATCGTCCCACAGCACGATATCGATACGCTCGCCGCCCAGTTCGCTGGAAACAGCCTGGACGCGCGCGCCGCGCATACCGACGCAGGCGCCGACCGGATCGATGCGTTTGTCGTTGGTTTTCACCGCAATTTTAGCGCGTGAACCCGGATCGCGAGCCGCCGCTTTAATTTCGATGACTTCTTCGCCGATTTCCGGCACCTCGATGCGGAACAGCTCGATCAGCATTTCCGGCTTGGAACGGGTCACGAACAGCTGCGCGCCGCGCGCTTCCGGACGTACGGCGTACAGCACGCCGCGAATACGGTCGCCCGGACGGAAGTTCTCACGCGGCAGCATATCTTCGCGCAAAATCACCGCTTCGGCGTTGCTGCCGAGATCCAGCGTGATGTTGTCGCGATTCACTTTCTTCACCACGCCGGTGATGATCTCGCCTTCGTGCTGGCGGAACTGATCGACCACCATCGCGCGCTCAGCTTCGCGCACTTTCTGCACGATAACCTGCTTCGCGGTCTGGGTAGTGATACGGTCAAAGGTGACCGATTCGATCTGATCTTCAACGTAATCGCCCAGATTGAACGCTTCATCCTCGAAGCGGGCTGCCTCCAGCGTGATCTCGCGCGTCGGCTGCGTCACTTCTTCTACTACTTCCCAACGGCGGAAGGTGTCGAAGTCGCCGCTTTTGCGATCGATGCTGACGCGAACGTCAATCTCTTGCTCATACTTCTTCTTGGTTGCAGTTGCCAGCGCGCTCTCCAGCGCTTCGAAGATTTTCTCACGCGGCAGGGCTTTTTCGTTAGAAACGGCTTCTACAACAGCTAAGATCTCTTTGTTCATCCTGGTTAGCCTCAATCCGGACTTTTAAAAGTGGGGGACCAGGTTCGCTTTCTGAATATTGCTCAGCGCGAACACCTCGTCTTTACCCTCAACGGTCACCGTCACCATCTCGCCGTCAACTGACTTGATGATGCCCTGCCATTTACGGCGGTTCTGTACCGCCATGCGCAGGACCAGACTGACTTCTTCGCCTGTATACCGCACGTAATGTTCCGCGGTAAACATCGGGCGATCCAGCCCCGGTGAGGAGACTTCAAGGTTGTAAGCCACAGTGATGGGATCTTCCACATCCAGCACCGCGCTTACCTGGTGGCTGACATCCGCGCAATCATCGACATTGATGCCATCTTCACTATCAATATAGATGCGCAGGGTTGATGTGCGACCACGAACGAATTCTATACCGACCAGTTCGTAGCCGAGCGCTTCTACCGGAGCCGATACCAACTCTGTCAATTTTTGCTCTAATGTGGACAAGCCCACCCCCAAGACATAAAAAAAGGGCTTAATAGCCCAGTGTTGCGATTTCCTGATAACAAAAAACCCCGAAAATTCGGGGCTTTTTGTGACTGGACCCTGTACGCCGCTAAGCGGCTCGGCACCGTCCAGAAGAATTTTTTTCAAAACTCGCTGCGATGCGCCCGTCGATGCACACAGTATATTTGAAAAAGAACTCTAAGGGAAAGTGGTTGCGGGGGCCGGATTTGAACCGACGACCTTCGGGTTATGAGCCCGACGAGCTACCAGGCTGCTCCACCCCGCGTCCGAAAACGTGACGAATGTTACGCTGATCTTGCGATATTTGCAAGTAAAACCAGATTTGGTACCGAGGACGGGACTTGAACCCGTAAGCCCAATCGGGCACTACCACCTCAAGGTAGCGTGTCTACCAATTCCACCACCTCGGCACTGTTCAGACCGCGACTTGAATCTGTCGCGTCGCAAGCATGACGAACTTATTTCGGGATATCGTTACCCGGCGTTGCCGGTTGTGCTGGCTGAGTCGTTGACTGAGCCGGCGCTGACAGATTTTCCCACTCGCTTCCTTTTGAAGTCTTATTGGTGTTCAGGTTACCCAGAACAAGGCTGATGATGAAGAACAGCGCCGCGAGAATGCCGGTCATGCGAGTCATGAAGTTACCTGAACCCGTAGAACCGAACAGCGTTGCGGATGCGCCTGCACCGAATGAGGCTCCCATATCAGCGCCTTTACCTTGCTGCAGCATAATCAAACCCACGAGGGCGATGGCTACAATAAGGAAGATAACTAAAAGAGCTTCGTACATAATCAACCTGTTTCCTTGCGCGATAACCGCACAGTTAAGCTTCAGCCAGTATAGATGGGCCGTGTCGTCATCACCCATCAGAAGCGGGTGTGAATACTAACCAAAGGCGCCCCCCTCTGCAAGGGTAATTTTCTTCGCCGCGATCGACTGCGGAAAAAAGCGCCATCCTGATGATTTTAACGGCGGATCGGCGCAAAACCGTCCGCCGATCATGCCTTAAACCGCTTTGACCTGCTCGGCGATACGATGCGCCAGTTCGGTAACCTGCGCTTCGTTTTCCCCTTCGACCATCACGCGAATCAGCGGCTCGGTACCCGATTTACGCAGCAGCACGCGGCCGCGTCCCGCCAGCGTCTTTTCCACTTCCGCCGTCACGCTTTTTACCGTCTCGTCTTCCAGCGGGTCGTTCGTGCCACTGAAGCGCACGTTAACCAGCACCTGCGGCAGCATCTTCATACCGCTGCACAGATCATGCAGACTCATATGGTTGCGCACCATTGCAGTGAGCACTTGCAAACTTGCTACGATGCCGTCGCCAGTGGTGGTTTTATCCAGCAGAATAACGTGGCCAGAGTTCTCTGCGCCGAGACGCCAGTGCTTCTCCTGCATCTTTTCCAGCACGTAGCGGTCGCCCACTTTGGCGCGGGCGAAAGGAATGCCGAGCTGCTTCAGCGCCAGTTCAAGGCCCATGTTGCTCATCAGGGTGCCGACCACGCCGCCGCGCAGCTGGCCCTGTCGCAGCCCTTCGCGCGCAATGATATAGAGGATCTGGTCGCCATCAACTTTCTCGCCCAGATGGTCGACCATCATGATGCGGTCGCCGTCGCCGTCGTAAGCCAGGCCGATATCCGCCTTCTCCGCCAGCACGCGCTGCTGCAGCATACGCAGATCGGTTGCGCCGCACTCTTTGTTGATATTCATGCCGTCAGGCTGGGTAGCAATGGCGATAACGGTGGCGCCCAGTTCGCGCAGCACGTTCGGCGCAATGTGGTAGGTGGCGCCGTTTGCGCAGTCGACCACGATTTTCAGGCCGTTAAGACTAAGCTCGCTCGGGAAGGTCCCCTTACAGAACTCGATATAGCGGCCAGCAGCGTCTACGATACGGCTGGCGCGTCCCAGCTCGGCGGATTCGACGCAGGTCAGCGGCTTCTCCATTTCCAGCTCAATCGCCTCTTCTACCTCGTCTGGCAGCTTGGTGCCTTCGGCGGAGAAGAATTTAATGCCGTTATCGTCAAACGGGTTGTGCGACGCGGAGATGACGATGCCCGCTTCGGCGCGGAAGGTGCGCGTCAGATAGGCGATGGCGGGCGTCGGCATCGGGCCGGTAAAGGCGGCGGATAAGCCCGCCGCTGCCAGGCCCGCTTCCAGCGCGGACTCCAGCATATAGCCGGAGATACGCGTATCTTTGCCGATCAGCACCTTGCGTGAGCCGTGGCGCGCCAGCACTTTGCCCGCCGCCCAGCCCAGCTTCAGTACAAAGTCCGGGGTAATCGGCGCTTCGCCAACCTTGCCGCGAATACCGTCCGTACCAAAATATTTACGATTACTCATGCCTTAATTATCCTTTTGCTCTCCGTGTCGCTTCGACAACGCGCATCGCCTCGACCGTCTCTTTAACGTCATGTACGCGAATGATCTGTGCGCCCTGCATCGCGGCGATCGCGGCGCAGGTCAGACTGCCCGTCAGACGCTGCGAAGGCCCGACGTTCAACAGCTGACCAATCATAGATTTGCGCGACATGCCTACCAGCAGCGGCAGCCCGAAATGGTGAAAATGGCTTAGGTGGGCCAGCAGCTCATAGTTGTGGTTGAGATTCTTACCGAAACCGAAGCCAGGGTCGAGCAGCAGATGGTCTTTTTTGATACCTGCAGCTTCGCAGCGCGCAATTTGGTCTACGAAGTAAGCATCCACTTCGCTTACGACATCGCGATACTCCGGCGCCTGCTGCATCGTGCGCGGCTCGCCCTGCATATGCATCAGGCAAACCGGCAAATCAGCCGCCGCCGCCGCTTCCAGCGCGCCAGGTTCGGAGAGTGAGCGAATATCGTTAATGATGTGAGCGCCCGCTCGCGCCGCTTCGCGGATAACCTCGGCTTTTGACGTATCAACCGAAATCCACACCTCGAAACGCTGCGCAATCGCCTCTACCACCGGAATGACGCGCGCCAGCTCTTCGTCGACGCTTACCTCATCTGCTCCCGGACGGGTCGACTCGCCGCCGACGTCGATAATAGTGGCGCCCGCGTTAACCATTTCATTGGTGTGCGTCAGCGCCTCGACCAGCGTGTGATGTTTTCCACCATCGGAGAAGGAGTCCGGCGTGACATTCAAAATGCCCATCACATGGGGAAACGACAGATCGAGATGGGTATCACGGGCGTACAACTTCATGGGGAAAATCTCCTCTGATTACCTGATTACGGATGTAAAAAACCCCGGACCAGCCGGGGTTTTTGCAAGGGTGAAACCCTGTTATTTGTCGAACTGCTCTGACATGGTGTTGCCAGGATTTGGCGTGCGCGGCTCATCGACCGGACGCGGCGCCTTCGGCGTGCCGTTGCTGTCGGAGTTGCTGCCCGGATCTTCCCAGCCCGCTGGCGGACGCACTTCGCGGCGCGCCATCAGGTCGTCGATCTGCGGCGCATCGATGGTTTCATACTTCATCAGCGCGTCTTTCATCGCGTGAAGGATGTCCATGTTCTCGCTTAGAATACGGCGCGCGCGCTGATAGTTGCTGTCGATCAGGTGTTTAACTTCCTGGTCGATAATGCGCGCGGTTTCGTCAGACATATGTTTGGCTTTCGCCACGGAACGGCCGAGGAACACTTCGCCCTCTTCTTCCGCATAGAGCAACGGACCCAGTTTTTCCGAGAAGCCCCACTGCGTCACCATGTTGCGCGCCAGGTTAGTGGCCACTTTGATGTCGTTAGAGGCACCGGTGGAAACGTGCTCCGCACCGTAAATAATCTCTTCCGCCAGACGGCCGCCGTACAGGGTAGAGATCTGGCTTTCCAGCTTCTGACGGCTGGCGCTGATAGCGTCGCCCTCAGGCAGGAAGAAGGTCACGCCAAGCGCACGTCCGCGCGGAATAATCGTTACCTTGTGCACCGGATCGTGTTCCGGCACCAGACGACCGATAATCGCGTGGCCCGCTTCGTGATACGCGGTAGATTCTTTCTGCGCTTCCGTCATCACCATGGAGCGGCGTTCCGCGCCCATCATGATTTTGTCTTTCGCTTTCTCGAACTCAACCATCGATACCACACGCTTGTTGCCGCGGGCAGCAAACAGCGCTGCTTCGTTCACCAGGTTGGCGAGATCCGCACCGGAGAAGCCTGGCGTACCGCGCGCGATGATGCCTGCGTCGATATCGGTCGCCAGCGGCACGCGGCGCATATGCACTTTCAGAATCTGTTCGCGGCCGCGCACGTCCGGCAGACCCACGACGACCTGACGGTCAAAGCGGCCTGGACGCAGCAGCGCCGGGTCAAGAACGTCTGGACGGTTAGTCGCGGCGATAACGATAATGCCTTCGTTGCCTTCAAAACCATCCATCTCAACCAGCATCTGGTTCAGGGTCTGTTCACGTTCATCGTGACCACCCCCTAAACCTGCGCCGCGCTGACGACCGACGGCGTCGATCTCATCGATAAAGATGATGCAAGGAGCAGCTTTCTTGGCCTGTTCGAACATGTCACGCACGCGAGATGCGCCGACGCCGACGAACATTTCCACGAAGTCGGAACCGGAAATGGTAAAGAACGGCACTTTCGCTTCGCCCGCAATAGCTTTCGCCAGCAGGGTTTTACCGGTACCCGGCGGGCCCACCATCAGCACGCCTTTAGGGATTTTACCACCCAGCTTCTGAAAGCGGCTTGGTTCGCGCAGATACTCGACCAGTTCGCCTACTTCCTCTTTCGCTTCGTCGCAGCCTGCCACGTCAGCGAATGTGGTTTTGATCTGATCTTCCGTCAGCATACGGGCTTTGCTCTTGCCAAAGGACATCGCGCCTTTGCCACCGCCGCCCTGCATCTGACGCATAAAGAAGATCCACACGCCAATCAGCAGCAGCATCGGGAACCAGGAGATGAAGATCGAAGCCAGCAGGCTCGGTTCTTCCGGCGGTTCGCCAACCACTTTGACGTTTTTGGTCAACAGGTTATCGAGTAACTTGGGATCATTGACAGGAATGTAGGTCGTGTATTTATTACTGTCTTTCTTGATTACGTTAATCTCACGCCCGTTAATACGTGCCTCGCGGACCTGATCCTGGTTCACTTCCGACAGGAAGGTTGAATAATCAACCCTACGGCCATTCGACTCGCTGGGCCCAAAGCTCTGGAATACTGACATCAGCACGACCGCGATGACTAACCAGAGAATCAGGTTTTTCGCCATGTCACTCAAGGGATTAACCTCATATTACAACGGTGTTAACAGACAGCGTAGGGTACTATATATCCTTCATACCTGGAATCGCGGCGCTGATGATTTTGCCTGTTTAGCCTGAAACTCAGAATTACGCATCAGAATAAACGCCGTTTCGCCTTGCTTTGATTCCGGTATGGAGGGCTACAGTTTGCGCCCTGTCGCCACAATGTACACTTCGCGCGAACGTGATCGCGAAGCGTCCGGCTTACGAATTTTCACTTTCGTAAACAGGGAGCGAATTTCCCGCAGGTATTCATCGAAGCCATCTCCCTGAAACACTTTCACTACAAAACTGCCGCCCGGTGCCAGGATATCCCGACACATTTCGAGCGCCAGTTCAACCAAATACATCGACCGGGGAATATCAACGGCCGGCGTCCCGCTCATGTTGGGCGCCATATCCGACATGACCACCTGCACTTTTTGATCGCCTACGCGATCGAGCAGCGCCTTGATCACCGATTCTTCACGAAAATCGCCCTGAAGGAAATCGACGCCAACAATAGGATCCATCGGCAGAATGTCGCAGGCGATAACGCGTCCCGAAGAGCCGATCTGCTGGACCACATACTGCGACCAGCCGCCGGGCGCCGCACCCAGATCTACCACGGTCATACCGGGTTTGAAAAGCTTGTCACCCTGTTGTATTTCATCAAGTTTAAACCAGGCGCGCGAACGCAACCCCTTTTTCTGTGCCTGAAGCACATATTTATCGCTAAAGTGTTCCTGTAACCAGCGGCTGGAGCTGGCCGAACGCTTTTTACCCGTCATAATTTTCTCAACTAAATCGTCATCGCAGCGATAAACCTGCACGCAATGGGTTGCGTTGATTTGGTGATAACCCCGAGATGGCGGTAGAATGAACCGTTTTCAATCCCTGAGTAAGCAAAAAATACGATGAATCTAAGTACCAAACAAAAACAGCACCTGAAAGGCCTTGCCCATCCACTGAAACCCGTGGTCATGATCGGCGGCAACGGCCTGACCGAAGGCGTGCTGGCCGAAATCGAATCCGCGCTGGAACATCACGAACTGATCAAGGTGAAAATTGCCTCGGAAGACCGTGAAACCAAACAGCTGATCGTTGAGGCTATCGTGCGTGAGACCAAAGCCGGCAACGTGCAGGTGATCGGCAAAACGCTGGTGCTGTATCGCCCTTCTAAAGAGAGCAAGATTTCTCTGCCGCGCTAAACGCGTCGCCGGGTAACCGGCCAGAGAAAGTGCCATGCTCCCGCATGGGTTAAAAGGCCGCATCGCGGCCTTTTCCATTCTTTACATAATGCTTCGACGCTTTTCAAAGCGTAGCTCTCTCTTAAAGGTATTCCACTTTAAGAATTTCATACTCAACATCGCCGCCCGGGGTTTTGATGATGGTCACATCGTCCACCTCTTTTCCTACCAGACCGCGCGCCATCGGCGAGTTGACCGAAATCAGATTTTGCTTAAAGTCCGCCTCGTCGTCGCCCACGATGCGATAGGTCGACTCTTCGTCGGTATCGGTGTTGAGCACGGTGACGGTCGCGCCGAAGATCACGCGGCCGTTGTTCGGAATGGTAGTGACGTCGATAACCTGCGCGTTAGACAGCTTGGCTTCGATCTCCTGAATACGACCTTCGCAAAACCCCTGCTCTTCGCGCGCGGCGTGATACTCCGCGTTCTCTTTCAGATCGCCGTGCTCACGTGCTTCAGCGATTGAGGCGATGATGCGCGGGCGTTTAACGGTTTTCAGCTCGTTCAGCTCTTCGCGCAGCTTTTCGGCGCCCCTTAACGTCATCGGAATCTGATTCATTTAAGCTCCTCGCTCTCTTTCCTGTTTTAACGGCGTCATCCTGACCAGTATCCACAGAAAAACCGGTTCTGCAGGGCCTGACCCTCGTTTTGCAAATAAAAGAATCCTGACCCGGAAAAGGTTCCAGGCCAGAATGTGGTTTTGCATTTTGATACGTATTTTAACCCAGAGTTCCCTGCGGGTCATCGTTTACTTTCCACCGCTGCGGGACGTAGTATTGACGGCTTCACCTGCCAGTTACCGCGAGATTATGCGATTTTCACGACTTGTTACCGGACTAACCTGTGCGTTTATGCTGCAGGCACAAGCAGCGCCCGTAGATGAATACATGCAGTATTTGCCGGATGGCGCCAATCTGGCGCTGATGGTGCAGAAAATCGGCGCCAGCACCCCAATAATCGATTATCACGGCAAACAGATGGCGTTGCCCGCCAGCACCATGAAGGTGATTACCGCGCTGGCGGCGCTGCTGGAGCTGGGCGGCGACTATCGCTTCCAGACTACGCTGGAAACCAAAGGCGCCATCAGCGACGGCACGCTAAACGGCGATCTGGTCGCGCGCTTTGCCGGCGATCCGACGCTGGGCCGTCAGGATCTGCGCAATATGGTCGCCGCGCTGAAAAAGCAGGGCGTCACCCATATCAAAGGCAACCTGGTGATCGACACCTCGGTGTTTGCCAGCCATGACATGGCGCCGGGCTGGCCGTGGAACGATCTGACGCAGTGCTTCAGCGCGCCGCCGGGCGCGGCTATCGTTGATAAAAACTGCTTCTCCGTTTCGCTCTACAGCGCCAGCACGCCGGGCGAAACCGCCTTCGTGCGCATCGCCTCTTACTACCCCGCCCATATGTTCAGCCAGGTGCGCACCCTCGGCCGCAACAGCGGCGAAGCGCAGTATTGCGAGCTGGACGTGGTGCCGGGCGAGCTCAACCGCTATACCCTGACCGGCTGCATGCGCCAGCGCGCGGAGCCGCTGCCGCTGGCGTTCGCCGTACAGGACGACGCCGCCTGGGCCGGAGAGATCCTGAAGCAGGAGCTGCGTCAGGCCGATATCGACTACAGCGGTCACCTGGTACGCCAGACGCAGGTCACGTCGCCGGGCACCGTGCTGGCGTCAACCCAGTCCGCGCCGCTGCATTCGCTGCTGCATACTATGCTGAAAAAGTCGGACAACATGATTGCTGACACGGTGTTCCGCACCATTGGCCACCACTATTTCAACGTGCCCGGCACCTTCCGCGCCGGATCGGACGCTATCCGCCGTATCCTGCGCGAGAAAGCCAACATTGATTTAGGCAACAGCATTCAGGTGGATGGATCGGGGCTGTCGCGCCACGATCTCATCGCGCCGGACACCATGATGCAGGTGCTGCAGTACATTGCGAAAAACGACGCGACGCTGGACTACATCTCCATGCTGCCGCTGGCGGGTCACGACGGCACGCTGCAGTACCGCGGCGGCCTGCACGAAGCGGGTGTGGACGGCAAAGTCTCGGCGAAAACCGGCTCGCTGCAGGGCGTCTATAATCTGGCTGGCTTTATCACCACCGCCAGCGGCGCGCGCGTTGCCTTTGTGCAGTACCTGTCGGGCTATGCGGTGCCGCCGCAGGATCAGCGCACGCGGCGCATTCCGCTGGTGCGCTTTGAGAGCCGTCTCTATCGGGATATCTATCAGAACAACTAACGCATGAAAATATTGATCGTTGAAGACGATGTCCTGCTGCAGGACGGTCTGAGCCAGGCGCTGAGCAGCCAGGGTTACGCCGTTGACTGCGCCTCCAGCGCCGCCGAGGCGGATGCGCTGCTGCACAGCGCGCAGTACAGCCTGATCGTGCTGGATCTCGGCCTGCCGGATCGCGACGGCGGCGATCTGCTGCGGCAGTGGCGGCGAGCAGGCGTCGATCTGCCAGTGCTGATCCTCACCGCGCGCGACGCGCTCAGCGATCGCGTGGAGGGGCTCGACGCCGGCGCCGACGACTATCTGATCAAGCCGCTGGCGCTGGCGGAGCTGCAGGCGCGCGTGCGCGCCCTGATCCGCCGCTACCAGGGCCACAGCGACAACCTGCTGCGCCAGGGCGATCTCACGCTGAACCTCTCTTCGCAGCAGGTGCTGCTGGAGAATCAGCCACTTGACGTTACGCCCAAAGAGTTCGCGCTGCTGACGCGTCTGCTGATGCGCATCGGACAGAATGTGCATCGCGAAACGCTGCAGCAGGATCTCTACAGCTGGCAGGATGATACCGGCTCTAACACGCTGGAGGTGCATATCCATAATCTGCGCCGCAAGCTGGGCAAAGACCGCATTAAAACCGTGCGCGGCGTCGGCTACCGGCTGGAGAACCGCGAATGAACAGCATGCGTCAGCGCTTGCTGATTATGCTGGCGCTGATTCTGCTCACCTGTCAGATCATGAGCGCCTTCTGGCTGTGGCATGAAAGCCGCGAGCAGATTAGCTTTCTCGTCAACGAAACCCTCTCCGCCAAGGCGCGCAACGATCGCGTCGAAAATGAGATCCGCGAAGCGATCGCCTCGTTGCTGCTGCCCTCTGTCGTTATGGTCGGCCTGACGCTGGTGCTCTCGTTCTGGGCGATTAGCTGGATCGTGCGTCCGCTGCGCGCGCTGCAGACCAGCCTGGCGCAGCGCTCCGCCGACAACCTTACCCCGCTCGCCATTCAGTCCGATATGGAAGAGGTGGTGGCGGTAACCGGCGCGATTAACCAGCTGCTGGCGCGCCTCGATCACACGCTGCAGCAGGAGCGGCTGTTCACAGCGGACGCCGCCCATGAGCTGCGCACCCCGCTCGCCGGGCTGCGCCTGCATCTTGAGCTATTGCAGCAGCAGGGCGTGCCGCACAGCGAAATGCTGGTGGCGCGCATCGATCAGCTAATGCATACCGTCGAGCAGCTGCTGATGCTGGCGCGCGCCAGCCAGGCGCTGGCCAGCGGGCATGCGCAGGCGATTCACTGGCAGGCGGACATTCTGCAGCCGCTGCAGCCGGAGATGCGTGAACTGGTTGAACAGCGCCAGCAGCAGCTTATCTGGCCAGACAATACAGTAGCGGAAAGCCAGGGCGAACCGGTGCTGCTGCGTCTGCTGCTGCGCAATTTGCTGGAGAACGCCTCGCGCTACAGCCCGACGGAGAGCCAGATTGAAATCAGGCTCGAAGAGCGCGACAGCCAGATTGTGCTCAGCGTTATTGATGAGGGGCCGGGCATCGATCCCGACGCGGCGGAAGAGCTGACCAAAGCGTTTCGCCGGCGCGATCAGCGCTACGGCGGCAGCGGGCTGGGGCTGAATATCGTGCTGCGCATTCTGCAGATGCACTACGGCGAGCTGAAGCTGATTAATCGCAGCGATCGCAGCGGGCTGATCGCCCGCTGCGTGCTGCCGCTACGGCTTAACTGATTAGAAGTGCGTATTCAGGCTGACGTAATAGGTGCGACCCGATTCATTGTAGGTATTCGCGCCCGCGCCATACAGATAAGAGTTGGTGTTGGCGTTGCCGGTGGTCTGAGCATTGCCCTGACGGTAGTGGCGCTTGTCGAACAGGTTATCGATGCCGACCGTCACGCTGGCGTATTTATTAACGTCATAGGTACCGCTCAGGCCGACCACTGAGTAAGGACTCACCTCATCGGTCGCGCTGCCGGTGACGGCATTGCCTTTGTAGTCATACTTCTTCGGCACCTGCTTGCCGTACCAGGTGAGGGTGGTTTGCAGCGACAGATCCTGCGTCGCCTGCCAGCTCAGCGTGGAGTTGAGCGTATAGTCAGGAATAATCGACAGACGATCGCCGGTCTCTTTATTCTTGCTCTGCAGCATATAAGTGAAGTTGTTATTCCACGCGATGCTCTCCGTTACAGGGATATTCACCGTGCCTTCCAGCCCTTCCACCACCGCTTTCGGCACGTTCTCCCACTTATAGATGTCGGTGGTGCCGTTCGAGGCTTTGCCGGACGGCCCGTAGCCCGCTTCGATCTTGTTGCGATAGTCGTTGCGGAACCAGGTCAGACCCGCCTGATAGCCTTCATGCTTCCACTCCAGGCCAATCTCTTTATTGATGCTGTTTTCCGCTTTCAGATCCCTGTTGCCCTGCAGATAGCAGGCGCCGGTGCTGGCGGCGCAGCCCTGTCCGTTGCTGTAGAGCAAATAGTTGGGGTTGGTCTGATAAAGGCTCGGCGCTTTATAGGCGCGGCCGATGCCCATCTTCAGCGTGAAATCGTCCCCTAAGCCCTGGGAAAGATTGAGCGACGGGCTCCAGTTATCGCCGACGATAGAGTGGTGATCGAAGCGCAGGCTCGGCGTCAGCATGGTGCTGTCGGTCAGCTCCATATTGTCTTCGGCGAACAGCGAAAAGATCTCCGCCTGCGAATAGGGGCTGCGTCCGCTGCTGGCGATACCCGGCACCGCGCCGTTCGAGGCGGCCTGCGTGGTCGACGACGGATCCTTCATGCGCTGCTGATTCCACTCGACGCCGAGGGTGGCGGTCTGATTCACCAGCAGTTCGAACGGCACGCTGACTTCGCTGTGCAGCAGCACATCGTCCAGCTCAATGGTATTGAAGCCGCTGTTGGAGAAGATGCCTTCGGTGCCGCCCGCTAACCCTTCGTTGATGCGCGAGTTGCGGGTATTTTCATAGCGCGCGTAGCTGTTGGTGCTGATGCCGTTATCCCAGGCGCCGGTCCACTTCACCGCGAAGTTTTGTCGATAGAGGCGATTGGTCTCTTTACCGTACAGGCTTTTCACCAGCGCGCTGGTATTGGTGTTCTGGGTGTCGCCTGAATAGAGGTTGCCCTGGCGGCTGTAGCCCGCCTGAAACTCCAGCGCCTGCATCGGCGCGAACGCCCAGCGCAGCAGCGCGTTGATATCTTTATTGACCACCCCTTCGCGCCCGCCCGGATAGCTGCCGGCGTAGGTGCCGGTGCGATCCGCCGCATGGCCTTCGTTGATGTCGTAGGCATCCGCCTGGGTTTTCGCCAGATTGCCGTAGAGTCGGAAGCTGACATCGTCGCCCAGCGGCCCTTCCAGGCTGAAGTTGGTGCGGCGCGTCGCGCCCTCGTCCTTATGCTCCGGCACGTTGTAGTAGGCGTTCCAGGATCCGTGCCACTGCTTGTCGTCATACTTTTTGGTAATGATATTCACCACGCCGCCCGCTGCGCCGTTGCCGTAGCGCACCGCCGCCGGGCCGCGGATCACCTCGATACGTTCGATCATCTCCGGCGGCACCCAGTTGGTGTCGCCGCGCGTATCGCGTTCGCCACGCCAGCCGAGACGTACCGAGTTGCGGCTGGAGACCGGCATGCCGTCCACCAGAATCAGGGTGTTTTCCGGCCCCATGCCGCGAATATCGATCTGGCGATTGTTGCCGCGCTGGCCGCTGGTGGAGTTGCCGGTCAGATTGACGCCCGGCATGGTGCGGATGATCTCCGATACGTCGCGCGCAGGCGGACGCTTTTTAATCTCGTCGGCGGTGATAGTGGAGACGCCCGGCGCCTGCAGGTTCTGCTGCGCCGCGCTCACCACCAGGGTATCGCCGACGTCGGCAGTCGAAGCGGTGCTGGTGTCGGCAGCCTGTACGCTGGTCGCGGCCAGGCCGAGTTCAATAAGAATGGCTAATGACAAACGGGATAATGTAGGCATTTTTTTATGTTCCTGGATTGCCAGCGGAAACCTCACCGTCTCCTGCGGGCGCGCCGGTAAAAGAATCTTTCCTTGCGAGCAAGCATTCCAGCCGCGCCCAGGCTCTCCTTTGCGGAACATCCGTCTGACAACTCAGGCTGATGAGGCTGGCGGAACGCGCGCGCTCCTTGATGTCGGAGCGGGAAACACCCTATTGCAAATGCAAATAATTATCAATAGTATTCTTCATAACATCTGCGCACCTTCAGGTGCGCCTGGCCCAGTAAATAAGCTCTCTATGACGTGGTTAACCAACGAAACCGGCAGTGAATCCTGGTGGCGAACATTACAGCAGCAGGGACTTCCCTTAGTCGAACCCGCCGAGCGCGGCGAATGCGGCGTCACCTTTTTCTGGCGCGATCCGCAGGGAAGTGAAGCCACCTCCTCTACCCGTCGCGTCTGGATCAATATCACCGGCGTCACCGATCACCATCAGCGCGCCGCGCCCCGCTCGCTCAGCCGCCTTCCCGGCACCGACGTCTGGTTCTGGCGCACGCAGCTGCCCGCCAGCTGGCGCGGCAGCTACTGCCTGATGCCCGACAGCGATCCCGCCGACTTTGAGGGCGAGCCGGATATGGCGACGCTGCGCGCCTGGTGGCGCGAAAAATTCCCCACCGCGCAGGCGGATGCGCTGAACCCGCAGCGCGGCTGGGCGGGCGGGCGCGGCATGCGCGTCTCGCCGCTGCATCTGCCGGACGCGCCCGATCAGCGCGTCTGGCAGGCGGTCGACAGCGGTCGCGCGCCCGTGCTGCCGCTTCAGCACCATATCTGGCAGAGCGCGCGCCTCGGCAATCGCCGTTCGGTGTGGATTTACGCCACCGGCGAGGCGCAGCCGACCGAACGTCCGCTGGCGCTGCTGCTGGACGGCCAGTTCTGGGCCAACAGCATGCCGATCGCCTGGCCGCTGCAGCAGCTCACCGATGCCGGCGAGCTGCCGCCGGCGGTCTACGTCATGATCGACATCATCGACCGCGAACACCGCAGCCGCGAACTGCCCTGTAACGCCGACTTCTGGCTGGCGCTGCAGGAAGAGCTGCTGCCGCAGCTGCAGGGCTGGGCGCCACATCGCGTCAGCGCCGCCGAGACGCTGGTGAGCGGACAGAGCTTCGGCGGGCTGTCGTCCGTCTACGCCGCGCTTAACTGGCCGCACGCTTTCGGCGGCGCCATCAGCCTCTCCGGTTCGTTCTGGTGGCCGGAGCGCGGCCAGCCCAACGGCAGGCTGATCCAGCAGCTGCAGCAGGGCGATTACCGTCTCGCGCCGTCGCGCATCTATCTGGAAGCGGGACGCCGCGAACAGCTGATATTCAAAGCAAACCAGCAGCTTCAACAGGACCTGTCCGCCGCAGGGCATCAGGTCGTTTTTCATCCGGTCGACGGGGGCCACGACGCGCTGTGCTGGCGCGGCGGGCTGCTCAATGGACTGAAAGCAATGTGGCAACATCTTCTTTAAATCGCCTGGCTAGCCCGGCTGTTGCGGGCAGGAGACCGATATGCAACCTAATCCCTTTGACGATCCGCAGCAGGATTGTCTCGTGCTGATCAACGACTGTCAGCAGTACAGCCTCTGGCCCGCTTTTCGCGCCCTGCCCGCAGGCTGGCGCTGCCTCTTCGGCCCGCAGCCGCAGGCGGAATGCCTGAGCTGGCTCAACGCGAACTGGCGCGATATTCGCCCGGCCCACCCGAGCGCGCACCGGAGCGACCATGTCTGAGACGCTGATGAACCCATACCATACCGACCAGAAAATCCTGCCGCTGGTGGCGGCGCAGCCCGGCATCTGGATGGCCGACCAGTTGTCGCGGCAGACGAACGCCTATGCGGTCGCGCATTTTATCGAGCTGCGCGGCGAGCTGGACAGCGCGCTGCTGAGCAAGGCGATCGTCGCCGGCATGCAGGAGGCGGATACGCTAAATATGGCGTTCGGCGAGCTTGAGGGCGAGGCGGTGCAGTGGCTGTCGCCGCAAAGCTTTACCCTGCCTGACATCGTCGATCTGCGTCAGCATGCCGATCCAGACGCCGCCGCGCGCCATCTGATGCGCGCCGATATGGCTGGCGATCTGCGCGTGCTGAGCGGCGCGCCGCTGTGGCATCACCAGCTGATGCGGCTGGGAGAGCGGCGCTGGTTCTGGTATCAGCGCTATCATCATCTGGTGGTGGACGGCTTTAGCTTTACCGCCCTGACGCGCCGCATCGCCAATCTCTATACCGCGTGGATGCGCAACGAAACGCCGGAACCGACGCCTTTTACCCCCTTCAGCGAGGTGGTAGAGGAGTATCAGCGCTATCAGGCGTCGCCGAACTGGCAGCGGGATCGCGACTTCTGGCGCGAAAAGAGCGCGCAGCTGCCGCCGCCCGCCTCGATCTCTCCCCTGCCGCTGGCCGGACAGAGCGCCAGCACCGCGCTGCTGCGCCACACTTTCTCACTGGATAGCGCGCGCTTTCAGACGCTGGTACAGCAGATGGCCGTCAGCGCGGCCGACGCCGCCTTTGCGCTGGTGGCGCTCTGGCTGGCGCGCCTGAGCGGCCAGAATGATTTCGCCGCCGGCTTTATCTTTATGCGCCGCATCGGCTCCGCGGCGCTCTGCGCCACCGGGCCGGTAATAAACGTGCTGCCGATGGCGGTGCATTACGATCCCGCCCAGCCGCTTAGCGCGCTGGCGCAGCAGCTGGCCGCGGAAGTGAAAAAGATGCGCCGTCATCAGCGCTTCGACGCCGAGCAGGTGCAGCGCGACGCCGGACGGCTCGGCGACGGCGATCCGCTCTACGGCCCGGTGATCAACCTGAAGATGTTCGACTATCAGCTCGACTTCAACGGGGTGGAAGGGATCACGCATCAGCTCGCCTCCGGGCCGGTGCGCGACCTGGAGATTGCGATCTACCTTAGCGAACAGGGCGAGCTGACGCTGGAGCTGCTGGCTAATGCGGAACGCTATCAGCAAACGACGCTGACGCAGCACGCCAGCCGTTTCGATCTGCTGCTGCAACAGCTGGCGGCGCAGCCGGATCGCCCCTGCGGCGAACTGGATCTGCTGACCGAGGCGGAACATCAGCAGCTGGAGAAGATCAATCAGACCGCAATGGCGCTGCCGACGGCCACGCTCGACAGCCTGCTGCAGACGCAGGCGCTGCGCACCCCGGATGCCTCCGCGCTGGCGGACGATTGCCACCGGCTCAGCTACCGCGAGATGCGCCAGCAGGTCGAGGCGCTGGGCCAGCAGCTCATCGCCAGCGGCGTGCAGCGCGGCGATATCGTCGCCGTGGCGCTGCCGCGCGCGGTCTTCCTGTCGCTGGCGCTGCAGGCGATCGTCAGCGTCGGCGCAACCTACCTGCCGCTGGATACCGGCTATCCCGACGACCGTCTGCAGATGATGCTGGAGGACGCCGCGCCGAAGACGCTGATTGTCAGCCGCGCGCTGGCGACGCGCTTCGCCGCCCTGTCGCCGGTCGCGCCGCTCTTCTATGACGCGCTGCTGCCCGACGTTGCCGCGCCCGCGCCTGCGCAGCCGCCGCGCCCGCAGGACGGCGCCTATCTTATTTACACCTCCGGCTCAACCGGCCGCCCGAAAGGGGTGCTGGTCGGCCATGAGGCGATCGTCAACCGTCTGCTGTGGATGCAGGCGAGCTACCCGCTCGATGCCACAGATGTGGTGCTGCAAAAGACCCCCAGCAGCTTCGACGTCTCGGTCTGGGAGTTTTTCTGGCCGCTGATGACCGGCGCGCAGCTGGTAATGGCGCCGCCGGACGCGCACCGCGATCCCGACGCGCTGCAGCAGCTTTTTGCGCGCTATCGCGTCACCACGACCCACTTTGTTCCCTCGATGCTGGCGGCCTTCGTCGCCTCGCTGCAGGACGAGGATGCGGTGGCGCGCTGCGCCAGCCTGCGCCGCGTCTTCTGCAGCGGCGAAGCGCTACCGGCCGATCTGTCGCGCCAGTGGGAAGCGCTGACGCAGACGCCGCTGCATAATCTCTACGGCCCGACCGAAGCGGCGGTAGACGTCAGCTACTACCCGGCCTTCGGCCCGGCGCTGGCGGCGGTGGAAGGCGCCAGCGTGCCGATCGGCTTCCCGGTCTGGAACACCGGCCTGCGCATCCTTGACGCGCGCCTGCAGCCGGTTCCGCCGGGCGTCGCGGGCGATCTCTATCTTACCGGCGTGCAGCTGGCGCACGGCTATCTCGATCGTCCCGATCTCACCGCCAGCCGTTTCGTCGCCGATCCGTTCGGCGACGGCACGCGCATGTACCGTACCGGCGACGTGGCGCGCTGGCTGGCGAACGGCGCGGTGGAATATCTGGGCCGCAGCGACGATCAGCTGAAGATCCGCGGCCAGCGTATCGAGCTGAACGAAATCGATCATGCGCTGGCGGCGCTGCCCGGCGTGCAGCAGGCGGTCACCCACGCGGTGGTGCTGGGCAATGCCAGCGCGCAGCAGGGCGACGCGCGCCAGCTGGTGGGCTATGTGGTGGCAGACCGCGCCGTTGATAGCGAGGCGATGCGCGCCGCGCTGGCGCAGCAGCTGCCGGCGCACATGGTGCCGGTGGCGGTCGTCGCGCTGGAGGCGCTGCCGCTCAGCAGCAACGGCAAGCTGGATCGCAAGGCCCTGCCGCTGCCGCAAAGCCGTACGGGCGACGTCGGTCGCGCGCCGCTGCCGGGGCTGGAGACGCAGCTGGCCCAGGCGTTCGCCGCGCTGCTGGAACGCGACGCGGTCGGCGCACAGGAGGATTTCTTTGCGCTGGGCGGCCACTCGCTGCTGGCGATGCGGCTGGCGGCGCAGCTGCGGCGCCAGCTGAAGCAGCCGGTTTCCGTCGGGCAGATCATGGTCGCCTCGACGGTGGAGAAGCTGGCGGCGCTGCTGAGCGATGCGCAGACGGCGCAAACCGCCGGATTCGAGCCGGTGCTGCCGCTGCGTGTCGGCAGCGGGCCGACGCTGTTCTGCTTCCATCCGGCGTCGGGCTTCGCCTGGCAGTTCAGCATCCTGCAACGTTACCTCGACGCGCGCTGGTCTATCGTCGGCATTCAGTCGCCCGACGCCAGCGGCCCGCTGAATCAGGCGGTGCATCTGGATGAGGTGTGCGACGCGCATCTCGCCACGCTGCGCCAGCATCAGCCGCAGGGCCCTTACTATTTCCTCGGCTATTCGCTGGGCGGCACGCTGGCGCAGGGCATCGCCGCGCGGCTGGAAGCGCTGGGCGAAGAGGTGGCGTTCCTCGGCCTGCTCGATACCTGGCCGCCCGAGACGCAAAACTGGGATGAGAAGCGCGGCGAGAACCAGCTCGATCCGGCGGTGCTGGAAGAGGTGAACCGCGAGCGCGAGCAGTTTGTCGCCGCGCAGCGTCAGCAGGCGGGTGAAGGGTTAGAGGAGATGTTCGACGCCATCGAAGCCAACTACGCCAGCTCGGTGCGGCTGCTGGCGACGGCGCGCAGCGCGCGCTTCAGCGGTCGCGCCACGCTGTTCCTCGCCACCGAGACGCAGCAGCCGGGTCAGGATGCGTATCGCGCATGGGCGCCCTATGTGGGTGAGCTTGAGGTGCGGCCGCTGGCGTGCGCCCACGTCGAGATTATCTCGCCGCGCATGTTCGAGCAGATCGGACCGCAATTGCAGCAGCTGCTGGCGAAGTTTGCCTGATTCTGAAGAAAGGTGCGGTCGCGGGTAGTCTGGCCCGATCGCAAAGTCGCTCAAGGCATCCATGCCCGCTCGGCCCGCGCCATCCCTGGCGCGGGACGCTTTGCTCTTCGGGCCAGACTACCCGCTCCTTTATACGCAGTGCGGGTTTTAGCTAGCGCCTCAGTTGCGCCCGCGTCCCAGCGGCACAATCATCGGCGTATGCGCCACCGGATCCTCAACGATAACGCAGCGCAGCCCATAGACCGCCTCAATCAATTCCGGCGTTACAATCTCCGACGGCCTGCCCTCGGCGACAATCTGGCCGTTGCGCATCGCGATAAGATGCGTGGCGTAGCGGCACGCCTGATTCAGATCGTGCAGCACCACCACCAGCGTGCGGCCATGCTGCTGATTGAGGTCCTGCATCAGCTCCAGCAGTTCAATTTGATGAGTAATATCGAGCCAGGTCGTGGGTTCATCCAGCAGCAGCAGCGGCGTCTGCTGCGCCAGCACCATGGCGATCCAGACACGCTGGCGCTGGCCGCCAGAAAGCTGATCCACCGGCTGCGCGGCGATATCCGCCACGCCGGTCGCCTGCATCGCCTGCTGCACCGCCGCCTCATCTTCGTCGCGCCAGCGGCCGAACAGCGGCTGATGCGGATAGCGGCCGCGCGCCACCAGCTCGCTGACGCTGATGCCGGAGGGCGCCTGCGAACTCTGCGGCAGCAGGCCAAGACGCCGCGCCACCTCTTTGGTGGAGAGACGCGAAATCGCCTCACCGTCGAGCAGCACCTGCCCCTTCAGCGGCGGCGCCAGGCGACTCAGCGCGCGCAGCAGCGTCGATTTGCCGCAGGCGTTGGGGCCGATAATCACCGTCAGTTCGCCATCCGGAATGGCGACCGACAGCGCCTCCGCCACAATCGTCTTCTCGTAGCCCAGCGTCAGCGCGTCGCCCTGCAGGCGCGCAATCTTCTCTGTCATTGGCGTCGCGCCTCCCTGACCAGTAGTGCAATCAAATAAAGCCCGCCAAGGCTGACGGTAATCACGCCGACCGGCAGCTGATACGGCAGGAAAAGATGCTGCGCCGCATAGTCCGCCGCCAGCAGCAGCAGCGCGCCGCACAGCGCCGCCAGCGGCAGCGCGCCTTTGATGCCGCCGCACAGGCGACGGGCGATCTGCGGCGCCAGCAGAGCGACGAACGAAATGGGACCGGCCAGCGCGGTCGAGGCGGCGGTCAGCACCACGCCGAGCAGCATCAGCCACAGCCGGCTGCGCTCTACCGGCACGCCCAGCGCGCAGGCGGTGTCGTCCCCCATCTCCAGCAGGCGCATACGCCGCGCCAGCAGCGCGGTCAGCAGCAGCGTCGCCGCCAGCACGGCGACCGCCGGCGCGGTTTTCGCCCAGGTGATGCCGTTAAGCGATCCGGCGCTCCACAGCCCGGCGCTGAGCGCCGCCTCCAGCGAGGCGCTGATAATCAGCCAGCCGTTAAGCGCCATCAGCAGCGCACGCACGCTGATACCGACGATAATCAGCCGGAAGGTCTCTACGCCGTTGCGCCAGGCGAACAGATAAACCACGCCAGCGGTCAGCACGCCGCCCAGCAGCGCCGCCAGCGTCATCGCCTCGCTGTTTTGCTGAAACAGCACCAGCGCCACCAGCACGCCGCTATAGGCGCCGGTATTGAAGCCGAGAATATCGGGGCTGCCGAGCGGGTTGCGCAGCAGCGACTGAAAAATCGCGCCGCTCACCCCGAGCGCCGCGCCGAGCAGCAGCGCCATCGCCACGCGCGGCAGCCGCCACTCCAGCACGATCAGCTGAATGTTGCGCGCCGCCTCGCCGGTAACCAGCTGCCAGAGCTGCGCGCCCGTAACCGGCAGCGCGCCGCGCGTGACGCCGAAAAAGGCCAGCAGCGCGCAGGCCGCCAGCAGCCAGATGGCGTGCATCATCGCCCGACTCATACCTGTCCTCTCCCCAGCTTGCGGCGCACCAGCACGATCAGCATCGGCGCGCCGAGCAGCGCGGTGACCACCGAGACGCGCAGCTCGCCCGGCACCATCACGCGGCCCAGAATATCGGCGGCCAGCAGCAGACAGGGGGTGATCAGCAGCGTGCCGGGCAGCATCCAGCGGTGGTCGTTGCCCCACAGCCAGCGGGCCAGATGCGGCGTCATCAGCCCGACGAAGGCGATGGGGCCCACGGCGGCCGTGGCGGCGCCGCTCAGCAGGGCGATAGCCAGCAGCCCCAGCAGCTGGGTACGCGCCACGCGCGTGCCGAGCGCCGTCGCCAGATCGCCGCCCATGCTCAGGGTATTGAGCGCGCGCGCCAGCAGCAGCGCGATCAGCGCGCCGACCGCCACCGCTGGCCAGGTGGCGCGCAGCACGGCAAAGCTGCGAATATCCAGCGAGCCGCTGTGCCAGAAGCGCAGATGATCATAAATATCGGGGTTGAGGAGAGAAAGTCCAGAGGTCAGCCCTTCCAGCACCGCGCCGAGCGCCACGCCTGCCAGGGTCAGGCGCACCGGATTAACCCGGCCGCCGCCGAGCGCGCCGGTCAGCGCCACCAGCAGCGACGCCAGCAGCGCGCCGACGAAGGCGAAGCCGAGCCAGTCGGCGGGCGAATCCGCGCCGAACAGGGCGATGCCCAGCACTACGGCGAAACCTGCGCCCGCGTTAACGCCGAGAATGCCGGGATCGGCGAGCGGATTGCGCGTCAGGCTCTGCATCAACGCGCCCGCCAGCCCGAGCGCGCAGCCCGCCAGCAGGCCGGCAATTGTACGCGGCAGGCGCGCTTCGCGCACGATAACGCAGTCAGGGCTGCCGCAGCGGGTGGTCAGGGCAAGGAAAACATCATGAATAGCAATCGATTTGGCGCCGAGCATCAGGCTGAGCGCGAGCAGGAGCAACAGCAGCATCCCTGAGGCGGCTATTGCGGTGAGTTGGCGCATAACGTTCCGAACCTTCACTGTTCACTGACGCCGCGAACGCGTCAATTTGATAATGATACTTGTTATCGTTATTACTCGTATTTTTGTATGTTACCATGATTCGCCTCAACCATAGCGAGGAAAACCGCAGCAAAAGGCGAAGCAATGAACAAACCCTCCCATCTCATCGACCTCAGCCTGTTGAAGACGCATCCCGCTTTTCGCGCCGTCTTTATCGCCCGTTTTATCTCTATCGTCGCGCTCGGCATGCTGGCCATTGCCGTGCCGGTGCAGATCCAGCAGCTAACCCACTCGCCTGCGCTGGTCGGGCTGGCCGTAACCCTGGCGGGCGCGGGCATGTTCGTCGGGCTGCTGACCGGCGGCGTGCTGGCGGATCGCTACGAGCGCAAACGACTGATCCTGATTGCGCGATCCACCTGCGGCCTCGGCTTCGTGGCGCTGGCCGTTAACGCCTCGCTGCCGACCCCGTCGGTCAGCGCGGTTTTTTTGCTCGGCCTGTGGGACGGCTTCTTCGGCGCGATCGGCGTTACGGCGCTGCTGGCGGCGACGCCGGCGCTGGTGGGACGCGAAAACCTGATGCAGGCGGGCGCCATTACCATGCTGACGGTGCGCTTCGGCGCGATTCTCTCGCCCGCCGTCGGCGGTCTGGTGCTGGCGCACGGCGGCGCGGCGTGGAACTACGGCCTCGCCGCCCTGGGAACGCTGCTCACCGTGCTGACCCTGCTGCGGCTGCCGGTGATGCCGCCGCCGCCGCAGCCGCGTGAACTTCCGCTGCGGGCGCTCGCCAGCGGCGTGCAGTTTTTGTTCGCCGCCCCGCTGGTGGGCATGGCGGCGCTGATCGGCGCGCTGGTCACGCTGGCGAGCGCGGTGCGCGTGCTCTATCCGGCGCTGGCGCCGCACTGGCAGGTCAGCCTCGATGAACTCGGCCTGATGTACGCCGCCGTGCCGCTCGGCGCGGCGCTGGGCGCGCTGACCAGCGGACGGCTGGCGCAGACGCCGCAGCCTGGCCGTCTGATGCTGGCCAGCGCCGTCGCCGCGTTCCTCGCGCTTGGCGCCTTCAGCCTGATGCCGCAGTTCGTTCCTGGGTTGGTCTGCCTGGCGGCGTTCGGCTACTTCAGCGCCGTTAACAGCCTGGTGCAGTACCAGCTGATTCAGTCGCTGACGCCCGATGCGCTGCTGGGGCGCATCAACAGTCTGTGGACGGCGCAGAACGTCACCGGTGATGCGATCGGCGCGGCGATGATCGGCGCGCTGGGGTCATGGCTGCTGCCGCAGCAGGCCGCCGCGCTGTTCGGTTTCGGCGCGGCGCTGTTGGGAGGCGTGATGTGGATACTGATGGCGAAGCTGCGACGCTATCAACCGCCAGCGCCGACGCTGGCGGAAGAAGCATCATGATTTAACGAACAGCTGCGCCAGACGCGTCAGCAGATGGCTGGCGCTGTAGTAGTCAAGACGGAAAGTGTCGGCGCCCAGCGCGTAAACCTGCTGCTGCTTCACCGCCGCGGTTTGCGCCAGGAACGGGTTCTGCATCAGCTGTTTCGCCCCTGGCTCCTCCGCGGCGAACAGCAGAAAGGTGTTGCCGTTCAGGCCGCTGGCGACGTTCTCGCCGGAGAGCTGAATAATATCTTTGCGCTGGCCCATGCTGTGCGTCTGCTGCAGATCCGCAGGCGGCACGGCGAGCGTAAAGCCGAGCTGCTCCAGCAGCTTGCCCTGCGCTGATTCGCGGGTCCACAGGTTTACCGCGCGGCCGCCGCCGTTAAACACCATGGCGGAAACGGGCTGCGGCGGCAGCGTGATTTTCTGCTTCAGCGCCGCTTCCTGCGCATCGAACGCCTTCACGCGCGCCGCCGCCTCCGCCTCGTGGCCGGTCGCTTCGCCGAGCAGCGTCACCAGCTGCTGCCAGCTTTTATCGTCATAGTTCACCACCAGCGTCGGCGCGATAGCCGAGAACTGATCCACCAGCTTAAGCGCGGAGTCGTTGCCGGTCGCGCTGACGATAATCAGATCCGGCGCTTCGGCGGCCACCGCTTCGGCGCTCGGTTCGCCGATATAGAGCCGCTTGAGATTTTTACGCTTTGCGACATCGCTCCACTGACGGAAAAAGCCCTGCTCGTCCGCCAGACGGCTGCCCGGCGCGGTCGCCCCGCTGGCGATGACCGGCGCGTCGATCGCCAGCAGCGAGCCGGTCAGGGTGACGCTGGTGGAGACGATGCGCTGCGGCGCTTTCTCCAGCGTGACGCTGCCGCCGACGCTTTGCAGCGTACGCGGCCAGCCGCCTTCCGCCCGCGCATCCGGATGAGCCAGCACGGTAATAAAAGCCAGCGCGGCCACCGTGGTAAAAATCCGCTTAAACATAAGATTCAGTCCACCTTTTGCTGTAAGACAACGTCCTGCCCCTCTGTGAATCATGCTGGGATCGCGCGCTCAATGCCGCGAATTTATTGACACTCCAGCCTAATCAACGTAGGTTACAGAACCACAATACAAATGATAATCATTATTAGTTATCTTATCATTTATAGGTGAAAATTATGGTGGAAACGTTGACGTTTGGAAATCCCCTGCTTGAGGATTTCTCCGCGCTGTGCCGGGGATTTATCTTCACATCCCCGTGGCGCAGTATCGCTACGCAAGGCTGCTACACCACGATCGCCACGCCGGCGACCGATGGCGACGCGCTGAACGGCGACTTTCAACAGCAGCTGCGACGCCACTTCGCATCGGCAAAAAAACAGGGCATCGCCCATCCAGTCCTGGTCGGCGCCATCCCTTTCGATGTCACGCAGCCCGCCGCGCTGTTTATTCCTGAATCGCATCAGACCTTCAGGCGCGCCGACCTTCAGGCTGCGCTGCCTGCCGTTCAGGCGCCGCTGCCGCAGGTGCGCCGCCGTGCCGCCGTGCCGGAGCACGATGTTTTTACCGCCATGGTGGCAGAGGCGGTGGCCGCTACGCAGCGCGGCGAGCTGGATAAAGTCGTGCTGTCGCGCCTGATGGATATCGTTACGGAACAGCCGGTAGATATCGCCGCGCTGATGCAGCGCATCGTGGCGCAAAACCCAAACAGCTATCACTTTCACCTGCCGCTGCCGCAGGGCGGTTCGCTGGTCGGCGCCAGCCCGGAACTGATGCTGCGTAAAGCGGGGCGTGATTTCAGCTCCTGCCCGCTGGCCGGCTCCGCGCGACGCGACGCCGACGCGCAGCGCGACAGGGCCGCGGGCGACGCCCTGATGCAATCAGCGAAAGATCGCCACGAGCACAAGCTGGTGACCGACGCGATGCGCGCGGTGCTGCAGCCGCGCAGCCGCCTGCTCTCGGTGCCCGCGACCCCTTCTCTGCTGACCACCGCCACGCTGTGGCACCTGGCGACCCAGATCCACGGCGAAGCGCTCGACGAGCAGGAGAACGCGCTGTCGCTCGCCTGCCTGCTGCATCCGACGCCAGCGCTGAGCGGCTTCCCGCACCGGCGCGCGCAGCAGCTGATCCAGACGCTGGAGCCGTTTGACCGCCGTCTGTTCGGCGGCATCGTCGGCTGGTGCGACGAACAGGGCAATGGCGAATGGGTGGTGACTATCCGCTGCGGCACCGTACACGGCGCGCGGGTGCGCCTGTTCGCCGGCGCGGGCATCGTGGCCGATTCGCAACCGGAATCAGAATGGCGCGAGACAGGTGTCAAACTCGACACCATGCTGCGCGCTTTTGGACTGCAATAAAGGAAATACCATGTCGATCCCTTACCATCGCTGGCCAGACGATCTGGCGGCGCGCTACCGCGAGAAAGGCTACTGGCTGGATGTGCCGATGACCGATATCCTGGCGCGCCATGAAAACAGCGACGCCATTGCCGTTATCGAAGGCGATCTGCGGCTGAGCTACCGTCAGCTGGCGCAGCGCAGCGACAACCTCGCCGCCGCGCTTCAGCGCCGCGGATTGAAAAACGGCGACACCGCGCTGGTGCAGCTCGGCAACGTCGCGGACTTCTACGTTACCGTTTTCGCCCTGTTCAAGCTGGGCGTCGCGTCGGTCTACGCGCTGTTCAGCCACCAGCGCACCGAGCTGCAATCCTACGCCGCGCAGATCGAACCTGCGCTGCTGATTGCCGATCGCCGCCATGCATTGTTCGCCGACGACCGCTTTATCGACGCGCTGTGCGCCGATTGCCCGTCGCTGCGGCAGGTGATCCTGCGCAACGACAGCCAGCCGGAAAACACGCTGGAAGCGCTGATGGCGGAAGCCGCAGGCGATTTCCAGCCGACGCCGACCGCCGGCGACGAAGTGGCGTTTTTCCAGCTCTCCGGCGGCAGCACCGGCACGCCGAAGCTGATCCCGCGCACCCACAACGACTACTACTACAGCATCCGCGCCAGCGACGAGATCTGCGCGGTCACCGCCGACACGCGTTATCTGATCGCCCTGCCCGCGCCGCATAACTTTGCGATGAGTTCTCCCGGCGCGCTGGGCGTCTTCTACGCGGGCGGCCAGGTGATTCTGGCCGAGGATCCCAGCGCGACCAACTGTTTCCCGCTGATCGAGAAACACCAGGTTACCGACACCGGCCTGGTGCCGCCCGCCGTCAGCCTGTGGCTGCAGGCGATCCAGGAGTGGGGCAGCAATCGGGCGCTGGCGTCGCTGCAGCGGATGCAGGTAGGCGGCGCCAAACTGGGCGAAACGCTGGCGGCGCGCATTCAGAGCGAGATCGGCTGCCGGCTGCAGCAGGTGTTCGGCATGGCGGAGGGGCTGGTGAACTACACCCGGCTCGACGACGACGAGCGCACCATTCTCACGACGCAGGGGCGTCCGATTTCGCCCGACGATGAGGTCTGGGTAGCCGACGAGAACGGCGATCCGCTGCCGACCGGCGCCATCGGCCGCCTGATGACGCGCGGCCCCTATACCTTCCGCGGCTACTACAACAGCCCGGCGCACAACGCCGCCAGCTTCGACGCCGACGGCTTTTACTGCTCGGGCGATCTGATCGAGATTAACCCGCAGGGCTACATCACCGTGCAGGGGCGCGAGAAAGATCAGATCAACCGCGGCGGCGAAAAGATCGCGGCCGAGGAGATTGAAAACCTGCTGCAGCGCCATGCGGACGTGATCCATGCGGCGCTGGTGTCGATGCACGACGAGCTGATGGGCGAAAAAAGCTGCGCCTTTATCGTCGCGCGCCAGCCGCTTAAGCCGGTGGCGCTGCGCCGCCATCTGCGCGAGCTGGGCGTCGCCGAATATAAACTGCCCGACCGTATTACCTGCGTGGATGAACTGCCGCTGACCCCCGTCGGCAAAGTAGACAAGAAACGCCTGCGCCAACAGCTTGCCGATCAACAAGCGCAAGCCTGACCTGTTCCGGAGATTTTATGGCTATTCCAAAACTGACCTCATATTCGCTGCCTGCCGCCGCCGAGCTGCCCGCCAACAAGGTGAAATGGACGCTGGAGCCGCAGCGCGCCGCCCTGCTGATCCACGATATGCAGGCCTACTTCCTTAACTTCTGGGGCGAAAACAGCCCGCTGGTTAATCAGGTCGTGGAGAACATCGCTCGCCTGCGCGCCTGGTGCAAGTCGCAGGGCATCCCGGTGTTCTATACCGCGCAGCCCAACCAGCAGAGCGATGAAGATCGTGCGCTGCTGAACGATATGTGGGGGCCGGGCCTGAACAAGCATCCCGAGCAGCAGAAGATTGTCGATGCGCTGGCGCCCGACGCCGAGGATCAGGTGCTGACCAAGTGGCGCTACAGCGCCTTTGTCCGCTCGCCGCTGGAGTCGATTCTGCAGGAGATGGGGCGCGATCAGCTGATCATCACCGGCGTCTACGCGCATATCGGCTGTCTCACCACCGCGACCGATGCCTTTATGCGCAACATCCAGCCTTTTATGGTGGCGGATGCGCTGGCGGACTTTAGCCGCGAGGAACATATGATGGCGCTGACCTATACCGCCGGACGCAGCGGCAAAGTCGTCATGACCGCAGATTTGATGCCGCTGCCGCTCAGCAAGGACGACCTGCGCGCGCTGGTTCTGCCGCTGCTGGAAGACGACGACGTGCCGGAAGATGATGAGAACCTGATCGACTACGGTCTCGATTCCGTGCGCATGATGGCGCTGGCGGCGCGCTGGCGTCAGGCGCACGGCGATATCGATTTCGTCAGCCTGGCGAAAAATCCCACCATCGACGGCTGGTGGGCGCTGCTGTCACGGGAGCCTGCATAATGAGCCCGCGCTTCGACTTCAGCGGTAAACAGGTCTGGGTGACCGGCGCAGGCCAGGGTATCGGCTACTACACCGCGCTGGCGTTTCACGCCGCGGGCGCGCAGGTTCAGGGCTTCGATCTGCGCTTTCACGACATCGACTACCCTTTCGCCTGCCATACGCTCGACGTGGCCGATGCCGATCAGGTGAAAACCCTGTGCCAGCGTCTGCTGGCGCAGCAGCCGCGCCTCGACGTGCTGGTGAACGGCGCGGGCATCCTGCGTATCGGCGCAACCGACGAGATTTCCGCCGCGGATTTCCAGGCCTGTCTGGCGGTCAACGTCGGCGGCGCCTTCAATATGTTCCAGCAGACGCTGCCGGTGTTTCGCCAGCAGCGTGCGGGCGCCATTGTCTCTATCGCCTCTAACTCGGCGCACGCGCCGCGTATCGGCATGTCGGCCTACGGCGCCTCTAAAGCCGCGCTGCGCAGCCTGACCCTGACGGTCGGCCTGGAGATGGCGCCCTACGGCGTGCGCTGCAATATCGTTTCGCCCGGCTCGACCGATACCGAAATGCAGCGCAGCCTGTGGCATACGCCGACCGCCGAGCAGGAGATGATCGACGGCTTCCCGGATCAATATAAGCTGGGGATCCCGCTGCGAAAGATCGCCACGCCGCAGGAGATTGCCCATAACGTGCTGTTCCTCGCCTCGGACCTCGCCAGCCACGTAGCGCTGCAGGATATCGTGGTGGACGGCGGCGCGACGCTGGGAGCCTGACCGATGGCGATCTGGAAACGCGCGACCGATCTCGACGCGCTGAACGCTATCGGCGAGAACTCGCTGGTGGCGCATATCGGCATCCGCTTTACCGCCATCGGCGACGATTACCTGGAGGCGGTCATGCCGGTCGATGCGCGCACCCATCAGCCCTTCGGCCTGCTGCACGGCGGCGCGTCGGTGGTGCTGGCGGAGTCGATGGGCTCGATCGCCGGCTATCTCTGCACCGAAGAGGGCAAAAGCGTGGTGGGCATTGAGGTGAACGCCAGCCATCACCGCCCGGTCTCCAGCGGCGAAGTGCGCGGCACCTGCCGCCCGCTGCATATCGGCTCGCGCAATCAGGTGTGGCAGATTGAAATCCGCAACGCGCGCGGTCAGCTCTGCTGCTCGTCGCGCCTGACGGTGGCGGTGCTGGGGTAACGAAAAAGGGACAGCTTTCGCTGTCCCTTTTCTCCGGCATTAACGCTGGTAGATAATTTCGACACCTTCGTCGTCATCTTCGTCCCAGTCGTCATCCCACTCTTCATCTTCTTCTTCAACCACGGTTTCCATCGCTTCACGGTGGTAGTCATCCCACATGAACTCGACTTTCTCGGGTTTCTTCTCTTCTTCTTCCGCTTCTTTCGGGTTGGCGTTGATAAAGCTCATCACGTCCCAGCAGAGATCCTGCACGCCCTGACGGCTTGCAGCGGAAATAAGATAGTACTTCTCTTCCCAGCCCAGCGCTTCGGCAATCGCTTTGGCGCGCGCCTGCGCTTCTTCTTCGCCAATCACGTCGATTTTATTAAACACCAGCCAGCGCGGCTTGTTGAACAGCTTGTCGCTGTACTTCTCCAGCTCGCCGAGGATGATGCGGGCGTTTTCCGCTGGATCGGACTCGTCGATCGGCGCGATGTCGATCAGATGCAGCAGCACGCGGCAGCGCTCAAGGTGCTTGAGGAAGCGAATACCAAGGCCAGCGCCGTCGGCAGCGCCTTCAATCAGGCCTGGAATATCGGCGACGACAAAGCTCTGCTCGCTGTCCATGCGCACCACGCCCAGACTCGGCACCAGCGTGGTGAACGGATAATCCGCCACTTTCGGCTTGGCCGCAGAGACGGCGCGGATAAAGGTCGATTTGCCAGCGTTCGGCAGGCCCAGCATGCCGACGTCAGCCAACAGCATCAGCTCCAGCTGCAAATCGCGCTTCTCGCCCGGCGTGCCCATGGTTTTCTGACGCGGGGTACGGTTTACCGAGGATTTAAAGCGCGTGTTGCCCAGGCCGTGCCAGCCGCCTTTGGCGACCATCAGCTTCTGCTCGTGACGCGTCATATCGCCCAGCGTTTCGCCGGTGCCCTGATCGATCACGCGCGTGCCGACCGGCACCTTAACGATAATGTCCTGACCGCGTTTGCCGGTACAGTCGCGGCTCTGGCCGTTCTGACCGCGTTCAGCGCGGAAGGATTTCTCAAAGCGGTAGTCAATCAGGGTATTCAGGTTTTCGTCGGCAACCAGATAGACATCGCCGCCGTCGCCGCCGTCGCCGCCGTCCGGACCGCCTTTCGGAATATATTTTTCACGGCGGAAGCTGACGCAGCCATTGCCGCCATCGCCGGCAACCACCAGGATTGTCGCTTCATCAACAAACTTCATTTTCTTTCTCCGTCACACAATCGTCCGCGCGCCCTTCAGGGCTGCGAACGGGTCCGCCAGGGTCTGTCTGCGCTGACCGGCGGCGGATAAATCAGGACTGATTTGCATCAGGCGTACATAAAGTGTACAGCAATACAGAACGACAGGTCGCAGAATGTAAAAAGCCCCGCAATGGCTGCGGGGCTTTTATTCGTGCGTTCAGACAGTCGCTGTCTGCGTCACGACAACCTTACTCAGCAACGATGCTGATGTATTTACGGTTGTTCGGACCTTTCACTTCGAATTTAACTTTGCCGTCTGCGGTAGCGAACAGGGTGTGGTCACGACCACAACCTACGTTGTTACCGGCGTGGAATTTAGTGCCACGCTGACGAACGATGATGCTACCTGCCAGAACAGATTCGCCACCGAAACGTTTTACACCCAGACGTTTTGCATTGGAGTCACGACCGTTACGAGTCGAGCCACCAGCCTTTTTATGTGCCATTTGTCAGATCTCCTCTTAAGCGCTGATGCCAGTGATTTTCACATCAGTGAACCACTGACGGTGGCCAGCCTGCTTACGGTAGTGCTTACGACGACGAAACTTAACGATTTTAACTTTCTCGCCACGACCGTGAGCAACGATTTCAGCTTTGATAACGCCGCCTGAAACCAGTGGCGCGCCGATTTTCACGTCTTCGCCATTTGCGATCATCAGCACCTGGTCAAACTCAATGGTTTCACCGGTTGCGATGTCCAGCTTTTCCAGGCGAACGGTCTGACCTTCGCTTACTCGGTGTTGTTTACCACCACTTTGGAAAACCGCGTACATATAAAACTCCGCTTCTGCGCATGCCTTTCGTTCATCAGGCGGCGCGATAAATATTCACAATAGGGCGCGAATTCTACGCAAATCTCCAGCAGAAGACAAGAGCACTTTGCACTCTCTTGCAGAAAAAAAACACAGGCCGATCGCAAACGTTTCTCATCCGGAAAATTCAAGTACAATCAGTAACAGATTACCTGAACTCAGGCTGGTTAAAGCACGTACCATGAGCCGTTGAAACGAGTCAAAGCTGAACAGACGAATGAACTTAGAACAAATTAATGAATTAACCGCGCAGGATATGGCGGCCGTCAACCAGACCATCCTCGACCAGCTGAATTCCGAGGTCTCGCTGATTAATCAGCTTGGCTATTACATCATCAGCGGCGGCGGCAAGCGCATCCGTCCGATGATCGCCGTGCTTTCGGCACGCGCGCTCGGCTACCAGGGCGAGCTGCACGTCATTAACGCGGCGCTGATCGAATTTATCCACACTGCGACGCTGCTGCATGATGACGTGGTGGATGAATCCGATATGCGTCGCGGCAAAGCCACCGCTAACGCGGCGTTCGGCAATGCGGCCAGCGTGCTGGTTGGCGACTTTATCTATACGCGCGCCTTCCAGATGATGACCAGCATGGGCTCGCTGCGTATTCTGGCGCTGATGTCCGAAGCGGTGAACGTGATAGCGGAAGGCGAAGTGCTGCAGCTGATGAACGTCAACGATCCGGACATCACCGAAGAGAGCTATATGCGCGTGATTTACAGCAAAACCGCGCGTTTGTTCGAAGCTGCTTCGCAGGCATCCGCTATTCTCGCCGACGCCACGCCGGCACAGGAGAAAGCGATGCAGGATTACGGTCGCTTTCTCGGCACCGCTTTCCAGTTAATCGACGATCTGCTCGACTATAGTGCTGACGGCGCCACGCTGGGCAAAAATACCGGCGACGATCTCAGCGAAGGCAAGCCGACGCTGCCGCTGCTCCATGCGATGCATAACGGCACGCCGGAACAGACGAAGATGATCCGCGAGGCGATCGAACAGGGCAACGGTCGTCACCTGCTCGAACCGGTGCTTGCCGCCATGCAGCAGTGCGGCTCGCTGGAATGGACCCGCAAGCGCGCCGAGCAGGAAGCGGATAAAGCGATTGCGGCGCTCAGCGCGCTGCCGGAATCGCCCTGGCGCAGCGCGCTCGAAGCGCTGGCGCATATGTCTGTCCAGCGCGATTTCTGATCCCTTTTCGGAGCTGCTGCCGCAGCTCCGCTGCTTTCCCCTCCCCGCTTCACTTTTTTCCGAAACGCATCTCTGATGTTGCCGCGCTTTTGCGTCGGGACACTCACTTCTCACGACTGGACCAAAAATTACTGGAAAGAACAAGAAACTTTCTGATATAAAAATTCCACAAATTTCCAGATAAGAGAAAAAAGCAAGGTCCCTCGCTGCACTGGGACTATTCACGCAAGGAACAAGGAGAATGCGATATGCAAAAAAGGAGTGAAGACTGGCATCCCGCTGATGTGATTGCCGCGCTGCGCCGACGCGGCACGACGCTGGCGGCGTTGTCACGCCAGGCGGGCTTGAGTTCATCCACGCTGGCTAATGCCCTTTCGCGTCCCTGGCCGAAAGGAGAGTGGCTAATTGCGGAGGCGATTGAGGTCCATCCCGCCGAGATCTGGCCAAGCCGCTATTACGATCCGCACACTCACCTGCTGCTGGATCGCAAAAAGCGTATTCGATCCCTCGCAGAAGACGAGAAGCGCAAGCAGGATCCCGCCAGCGCCTGAGGATCGAACAGGCAAAAAAAACCAGCCGCGCTGCCGTGGCTGGTTTTCTTATGCGCGCTGGGTTTATTCAGCGCTTACGCGTTCAATCTGCGCGCCCATCGCCTTCAGCTTATCTTCGATGTGCTCATAGCCGCGATCGATATGGTAGATACGATCCACCAGCGTCGTGCCTTCAGCGATGCAGCCTGCCAGTACCAGGCTCGCTGACGCCCGCAGATCGGTCGCCATCACCTGCGCGCCGGAGAGTTTTTCCACGCCGTGGCAGATGGCAGTATTGCTCTCGATTTCCGCGTGCGCGCCCATACGGATCAGCTCGGGAATGTGCATAAAGCGGTTTTCGAAAATGGTTTCGGTGATGACGCCCGTGCCTTCTGCCACCAGGTTAAGCAGGGTGAACTGCGCCTGCATGTCTGTTGGGAAGCCCGGGTGCGGCGCCGTACGCACGTTGACCGCTTTAGGACGTTTGCCGTGCATGTCCAGGCTAATCCAGTCGTCGCCGGTTTCGATGTCGGCACCCGCGTCGCGCAGCTTCGCCAGTACGGCATCCAGCGTGTCCGGCTGGGTGTTATGACACAGCACTTTGCCGCCTGAGATCGCCGCCGCCACCAGGAAGGTGCCGGTTTCGATACGGTCCGGCAGGACGCGATAGACGCCGCCGCCCAGACGTTCAACGCCTTCGATGGTGATCTTATCGGTGCCTGCGCCGCTGATCTTCGCGCCCAGCGTAATCAGGAAGTTGGCCGTATCGACAATTTCCGGCTCACGCGCCGCGTTCTCGATAATGGTGGTGCCGGTCGCCAGCGTCGCTGCGCTCATGATGGTCACGGTCGCGCCTACGCTCACTTTATCCATCACGATATGCGCGCCTTTCAGGCGGCCATCGACAGAGGCCTTAACGTAGCCCTCTTCCAGCTTGATTTCGGCGCCCAGCTGCTCCAGGCCCGTAATATGCAGATCGACCGGACGCGCGCCGATGGCGCAGCCGCCCGGCAGAGAGACCTGGCCCTGGCCGAAACGCGCCACCAGCGGGCCAAGGGCCCAGATAGAAGCACGCATGGTTTTCACTAAATCGTACGGCGCGCAGTAAATATCGACTTTGCTGGCGTCGACGTGGACGGAGCCGTTGCGCTCAACCTTCGCACCCAGCTGGCTCAGCAGCTTCATGGTGGTATCGATATCGCGCAGCTTCGGCACGTTCTGGATCTCGACCGGCTCTTCAGCCAGCAGCGCAGCAAACAGAATCGGCAGCGCGGCATTTTTCGCCCCGGAAATGGTGACTTCACCACTCAGACGGGTGGGGCCTTGCACACGAAATTTGTCCATTAACACGGCTCTCAATTAACTAAAGACGGGAAGAGCTCGCCGGCGGCGAGCGCCCATGATGAAGGCTCAGAAACCGTTGAGTTTACGGTCGCGCGCCCATTCAGCAGGGGTATACGTTTTAATGGAGACGGCATGAATGCGGTTGTCGGCGATATATTCCATCAGCGGCGCGTAAACGGCCTGCTGTTTTTTCACGCGGCTCAACTCACCAAACATTTCACCTACGGCAATTACCTGAAAGTGGCTGCCGTCGTTGCTCATCACATGGACTTCGTCCAGCGGCAGCGCTTTCATCAGCACGGCCTGAATTTCACTGTTTTCCATTGCTCATTACTTAAGTGATAAAGAATAAAGGGTGACATCTTAGAGGAAAGCGGCGGACTCTTAAACATGCAAAAGCCCCTGCCAGAAACAGGGGCTTAAGAGAGTAAGAAAGCGGTCAGCTGCTTTTTTCCGCAGAAACAATAATCTGCTGAAGATTGTAGAGAGTGATCAGCGACTGCAATTTCTCGCTGATGCCGCTAAAACGCGGCGTGACGCCCTGAGCGCGGGCGATTTCACGCAGGTGCACCAGCAACGCCAGACCGGCTGAGTCGACGCGCGCCAGTCCGGAAACGTCGATAATCTCTGCTTTGTCGATCAGCGTGTCGCGCTGCTGCCACAGCGCCAGCAGCGTATCGCGGTTCAGTTCGCCGTACAGCGACAGCGTGCTGGCGTCACGCTGCCAGCGTAATGACTCATGCATCGTTACTGTTTATCCAGCGTAATCGGCTGTGCCGCAGAGCTTTTCAGCTGTGCGGTCAGGCCATCAATGCCTTTGGTACGCAGCAAATCGCCCCACTCGTTCTGTTTGGTGGTGATCATGCTGACGCCTTCGGCAACCATGTCATATGCCTGCCAGTTGCCGCTCTGGCTGTTTTTACGCCACTGAAAATCCAGGCGAACCGGCGGACGACCGTTGGGATCCACTATGGTGACGCGAATAGCGACGATATTCTTGCCATCGAGCGACTGCTCCGGCTGAATCTGGTAAGTCTGACCATGATAGAGCGCCAGCGCCTGGCCGTAAGCCTGCGCCAGATAGTCGCCAAATGCGGCGAAATAGGCATCGCGCTGCGCTGGCGTCGCCTCACGATAGTAGCGGCCCAGCACCAGCGCGCCGGCATACTTGATTTGCACATAGGGCAGCAGTTCCTGACGAACGATATCGCGCAGGTAGTTAGGGTTCTGCTTGATTTTAGGCTGCTCATTTTTAAGGCGCGTAAAAGTCTTAGCCGCCGCTTCATTCATCAGCTTGTAAGGATTGCTTTGGTCGGCTGCATTCGCCGCGGCCAGCGGCGCAACAACCAGCATGGCAATCATCAGGAAACGTTTAAACATCGTTTTTTACCTCTCAGGGTTGAGCCGGGGCAGCAGGCGCGCGCTCGTCGCCCTGCGTACCCTTGTTATCCGTATCGTTTTTCTTGTCGCCGCTTTTGTACAGGAACTGACCTATCAGGTCCTCTAGCACCATTGCCGATTTGGTATCGCGCAGCGTATCGCCGTCTTTCAACATCGCCGAGCCCAGCTCGGGATCGTCAAAGCCTAAATTCAACGCTAAAAACTGCTCGCCGAGTAAGCCTTGCGTGCGGATCGCCAGCGAGCTGGTATCGGAAATTTTATCGGCGTACTCGTCGCTGATCGCCATAGTGACGCGCGGCAGCAGCGTTTTAGGTTCAAGGGAGATGTCAGTGACGCGGCCGATCACCACGCCGCCGATTTTAACCGGCGAGCTGACTTTCAGGCCGCCGATATTATCGAAGGTGGCATAAAGCTGCCAGGTCGGCTGCGTGCCGAGCGACTTAAGATCCGCCACGCGCAGGCAGAGAAACAGCATCGCCACCAGCGCCAGAAGCATAAACACGCCAACCCAAATTTCGCTTTTTTTGCTTTGCATTGCATTAGTTCCCAAACATCAGTGCTGTCAGCACAAAATCCAGACCGAGCACCGCCAGCGAGGCGTGCACCACGGTGCGCGTCGTCGCGCGGCTAATCCCTTCAGAGGTCGGAATCGCGTCGTAACCGTTAAACAGCGCGATCCAGGTGACCGTCACGGCAAAAACGGCGCTTTTAATAATGCAGTTGATTACGTCAGTGCGAAAATCGACCGCGTTTTGCATCGCCGACCAGAAAAAGCCGGGGTCGATGCCCTTCCAGCTTACGCCGACCAGCGCGCCGCCAGCGATGCCGACGGCGGTAAAAATCAGCGTCAGCAGCGGCATGCTGATAAAGCCCGCCCAGAAGCGCGGCGAAACGACGCGGCGCAGCGGATCGACCGCCATCATCTCCATGCTGGAGAGCTGTTCGGTCGCCTTCATCAGGCCAATCTCCGCCGTCAGCGCCGATCCGGCGCGGCCGGCGAACAGTAGCGCGGTCACGACCGGCCCCAGCTCGCGCAGCAGCGACAGCGCCACCAGCATGCCGAGACTGGTTTCCGCGCTGTAGGTGGTCAGCACCAGATAGCCTTGCAGCCCCAGCACCATGCCGATAAACAGCCCGGACACGACGATAATCAACAGCGATAAGACGCCGACGCTGTAAAGCTGTTTGATCAGCAGCGGCGTGTGTTTACGAAAGGCGGGTTTCCCTACCAGCGCGTGAAACAGCATTAAGCCTGCCCGACCAAAGGTGGAGCAGGTATTGATTCCCCGGCGTCCTAATGACGCCAGCGCCTTTAACAACATTGGCTTACACTCTCCCTGAGCCGGTTAAGTCGGCAAGATAGTCTCCGGCGGCAAACCGGAACGGGACAGGTCCGTCCGCAATCCCATCCAGAAACTGACGCACGCGCGGGTCGGGGTTTTGCCGCAGCTCCGGCGTGCTGCCCTGCGCAATGATTTTCTGGCCGGCCACAATATAGGCCCTGTCGGCGATGCTGAGCACCTCCGGCACATCGTGCGATACCACAATGCAGGTGAGGCCCAGCGAATGGTTGAGTTCGTCGATCAGCTTGACCAGCACGCCCATGGTTATAGGGTCCTGGCCGACAAAAGGTTCGTCGAACATGATGAGCTCCGGCTCGAGCGCGATCGCGCGCGCCAGCGCGGCACGCCGCGCCATGCCGCCGGAGAGCTCTGCCGGCTTCAGCTGCGCCGCGCCGCGTAGTCCCACCGCTTCCAGCTTCATCATCACCGTGCTGTGCAGCAGCGCCGCAGGCAGCTGCGTATGCTCGCGCAACGGCCAGGCCACGTTTTCATATACCGTCAGATCGGTGAACAGCGCGCCGGACTGGAACAGCATGCTCATCTTTTTACGGGTTTCATAAAGCTTCGCGCGGGACAAGCTGGGAATATTTTCGCCGCGAAACCAGATCTCGCCCCGATCGGGCTGCAGCTGGCCGCCAATCAGGCGCAGCAGCGTGGTTTTGCCTATGCCCGACGGCCCCATAATGGCCGTAACTTTTCCCTTTGGCACCGTCAGCGAAATATCGTCGAAAATCGGACGATCGCCGCGTGTAAAACTGACGCCACGAACCTCAACCAGGTTCGTTTCCTGTTGGTCCATTATTACCTCTTCTGTGGATCGGGCGTTATAAAGCCTACGATGGTAGCCTGTAACGCGCCAGTTCACGATAGCATTACAGAAACTTACTGCCTTCATTTGGCGAAAGCGGGCATAAAATTTACTTTTGCCGCTCAGACGGTCAAAATCAGCGCCTGTTTCTGATGACAGAACCTGAAACCTGCCGCGCAAGACGTGTCGGCAACGCATTTCATCCAAGGATTTTTCATGTTCGTAGCCGCTGCCCTGCTGATCATTGGTTTGATTTTACTGGCTTATGGCGCCGATCGCCTGGTGTTTAGCGCCGCGATCCTGTGTCGATCCTTTGGCATTCCGCCGTTAATTATCGGCATGACGGTCGTCAGCATCGGTACGTCGCTACCCGAGATGATCCTCTCTTTTTCAGCCGCGCAGCACGGCCAGATGGATCTCGCCGTCGGCACCGCGCTGGGCTCCAATATTACCAATATTTTACTGATACTCGGCGGCGCGGCGCTGCTGCACCCTCTGAACATATACTCCAATTTGATCCGGCGCGAACTGCCGTTGATGCTGCTGGTCTCGCTGCTCAGCGGCCTGATGCTGTTCGATAACTACCTGAGCCGCCTTGACGGCCTTGGCCTGATCGCCATCGCCATCGCCTATCTGCTGGTGGCGATCCGCTTCGCGCGCCGCGCCGAGCGGGACAATAGCGATACCCTGACTCGCGAACAGCTTGCGGAGCTGCCGCGCGAAGAGAGCGGCAACACGGTAGCCTTTCTCTGGCTGGCGGTCGCGCTGATTATCTTGCCCATGGCGACGCGCATGGTGATCGACAACGCCACCTCCTTTGCCGACTATTTCGGCGTCAGCGAGCTGGTGATGGGCGCCACGCTGATCGCGGTTGGCACCAGCCTGCCGGAGCTGGCGACAGTGCTGGCGGGCGCGCTGAAAGGCGAAGACGATATCGCCATCGGCAATCTTATCGGCGCCAACATTTATAATATCGCCATCGTGCTGGGCTTACCGGCGCTGATTAACCCCGGTAGCGTGGACGAGCACGCCTTCGCGCGCGATTACTGGGTAATGCTGGCCGTCAGCGCGCTGTTCGCCCTGCTCTGCCTGCAGCGCCGCCGCCGCATCGGCCGCATCGCAGGCGCTTTCTTACTCTGTGGTTTCATCGTCTGGGGCGCGCTTTTGTGGATTCAGCCCGCTTTCCTCGACGGATAACAAAGGACCGATTTGCCATGTCAACTCAGCTTTCAAACGCGAATTTCGACTTTCAGACGGCGGGAAAAGCGGTACTGCGCATCGAGCGTGAAGGTCTGGAGCAGCTGGACCAGTATATTAACGACGACTTTACGCGCGCCTGCGAGATGATCTATCGCTGCCAGGGCAAAGTGGTCGTCATGGGCATGGGCAAGTCGGGCCATATCGGCAAGAAGATGGCGGCCACCTTCGCCAGTACCGGCACGCCCGCCTTTTTCGTGCATCCCGGCGAAGCCAGCCACGGCGACCTGGGCATGGTCGGCCGCAGCGATGTGGTGCTCGCCATCTCTAACAGCGGCGAGTCCAGCGAGATTCTGGCGCTGATCCCGGTGCTGAAGCGCCAGCATGTGCCGCTTATCTGCCTCACCGGCCGCCCCGACAGCGCCATGGGCCGCGCCGCCGACGTGCATCTGTGCGTAAAAGTGCCGCAGGAGGCCTGCCCGCTCGGGCTCGCCCCGACCAGCAGCACCACGGCGACGCTGGTCATGGGCGATGCGCTGGCGGTCGCGCTGCTGGAAGCGCGCGGCTTTACCGCGGAAGATTTCGCGCTGTCGCATCCTGGCGGCGCGCTGGGCCGCAAGCTGCTGCTGCACGTGAGCGACATCATGCACAGCGGCGACGAAATCCCGCACGTGACGCGCGACGCCTCGCTGCGCGACGCGCTGCTGGAGATTACGCGCAAAAATTTAGGGCTGACGGTTATCGTCGACGAGCTGATGAAGATCGAAGGCATCTTTACCGACGGCGACCTGCGCCGCATCTTCGATATGGGCATCGACTTTCAGAAGGCCACCATTTCGGAAGTGATGACGCGCGGCGGCATTCGGGTTCGCCCCAATATGCTGGCGGTCGAGGCGCTGAACCTGATGCAAAACAAAAACATTACCGCTGTGCTGGTGGCCGATGACGATCGTCTGCTCGGTGTGGTACATATGCATGACATGCTGCGCGCCGGCGTAGTCTGAACAGGAAATGAGAATGTCGGTAAACACTTCCCTGGTAGAAACCTGCTACGGCCCGGTCAGCGCGGAGGTAATGGCGCGCGCCGGTCAGATCCGTCTGCTGATTTGCGACGTCGACGGCGTGATGTCTGACGGCGTGATCTATATGGGCAATAACGGCGAAGAGCTGAAAGCTTTTAACGTGCGAGACGGCTACGGCATCCGCTGTTTGCTAACCTCTGATATAGAGGTGGCGATTATTACCGGACGCAACGCGCGTCTGATGGAAGATCGCTGCAAAACCTTAGGCATTCGTCATCTTTACCAGGGACAGTCCGATAAGCTTTTGGCCTATCGCGAACTTCTGGATAAACTGTCGCTTTCCGATGAGCAGGTCGCCTATATCGGCGATGACCTTATCGACTGGCCGGTGATGGCCCGAGTAGGGCTGAGCGTGGCGGTAGCGGATGCGCATCCGGTGTTGCTGCCGCGCGCCCATTACGTTACGCGCATCGCAGGCGGACGCGGCGCAGTACGCGAACTGTGCGACCTGATTTTAATGGCGCAGAACAAATTTGAGGATGCCAAAGGGCAATCAGTATGAGTAAAAGCAGGCGTTGGATAACGCTGATTCTGGCCTTTATTGCGCTGGTGCTAATCGGCTGGAACCTGACCAGTCAGGATGAAAGCAGCGCGCCGGTCGCCGCCAACGATCAGGAGCCGACCTATACCAGCGCGAATTCGAACACCGTGGTCTACAACCCGCAAGGGGCGCTGGCTTACAAACTGGTGTCCGATAAAGTGACCTATTTCGCGACGGATGAAGTGAGCTGGTTCGACAAGCCGGTAATGACCACCTACGACGAAAATAAAGTGCCGACATGGTCGGTGCGCGCCGATAAAGCCAAATTAACCAAAGATCGTATGCTTTATCTGTATGGCCACGTCGAGGTAAATACCCTGACGCAGGATTCGCAGCTGCAGCGCATCAAAACTGACAACGCGCAGGTCAACCTCGTCTCGCAGGACGTGACTTCCGACGATCAGGTTACCTTGTTCGGGCGCGGTTTTAACTCTACCGGCATGAAGATGCGCGGGAATTTACGGACGAAAAACGCCGAGTTGATTGAAAAGGTCAAAACTTATTATGAAATTCAAAATGCACAACAACAGCCTTAAGTTTTTCCTGGTCGGCGCTCTGCTGGCGGCCAGCTTGCCCGCGCTGGCGGTGACCGGCGACTCGGACAAACCCGTCAACATCGACTCCGAAAACCAGGCGCTGGACCTGCAAGGCAATGTGGCGACCTTTACCGGCAACGTCATTGTGACCCAGGGAACGATCAAAATCACCGCCGATAAAGTGGTGGTGACGCGTCCAGGCGGCGACAGCAATAAAACCATCGTCGACGCCTACGGCAATCCTGCCACTTTCTACCAGATGCAGGACAGCGGCAAGCCGGTTCAGGGCCACGCCGCTAAGCTGCACTATGAGCTGGCGAAAGATTTTGTCGAGCTGACCGGCAACGCTTATATCGAGCAGCAGGACAGCAATATTAAAGGCGACCGTATTACCTATCTGGTCAAAGAGCAGAAAATGCAGGCCTACAGCCAGGGTCAGAGCAAGCGCGTCACCACGGTGCTGGTGCCGTCGCAGCTGCAGGACAAGAACGCTAACAGCCCGAAAAAGAGTAACTGATCGCTATGGCCACTTTAATCGCAGAAAATCTGGCGAAGGCCTATAAAGGCCGTCGCGTGGTGGAAGATGTCAGCCTGCAGGTGAAATCGGGCGAGATCGTCGGCCTGCTCGGCCCGAACGGCGCGGGCAAGACCACCACCTTCTACATGGTCGTCGGCATCGTGCCGCGCGACGCGGGCCGCATCGTGATCGACGAGGATGATATCAGCATCCTGCCGCTGCACGCGCGCGCGCGTCGCGGCATCGGCTATTTGCCGCAGGAGGCGTCGATTTTCCGCCGTCTTAGCGTCTATGACAATCTGATGGCGGTGCTGCAAATCCGCGACGATCTCACCGAAGAGCAGCGTCAGGATCGCGCCAACGAGCTGATGGATGAGTTCCATATCGCCCATCTGCGCGACAGCATGGGTCAGGCGCTGTCGGGCGGCGAGCGCCGACGCGTCGAGATTGCGCGCGCGCTGGCTGCCAATCCTAAATTTATCCTGCTGGATGAGCCTTTCGCCGGCGTCGATCCCATCTCGGTTATCGACATTAAAAAAATCATCGAGCATCTGCGCGACAGCGGGCTCGGCGTGCTGATTACCGACCATAACGTGCGTGAAACCCTGGCGGTTTGCGAACGCGCCTATATCGTCAGCCAGGGGCGTCTTATCGCTCACGGCACGCCGAATGAAATTCTTGAAGATGAGCAGGTTAAACGGGTTTATTTGGGCGAAGAGTTCAGACTCTGATAAGGTGTCGTTAATACGATGTTTGCTTAGGAAATCCCGTCCTGAATATGAAGCAAGGTTTGCAACTCAGGTTCAGCCAACAGCTGGCGATGACTCCACAGCTGCAGCAGGCCATCCGGCTGCTGCAGCTCTCTACGCTTGAACTGCAGCAAGAGCTGCAGCTGGCGCTGGAGAGCAATCCGCTGCTGGAACAGGCTGAAGTGCATGAAGAGATCGACAGCCGCGACTATCAGGAAGATGAGGTGCTGGACACGCGCGAGGCGCTTGAACAGAAAGAGATGCCGGACGATTTGCCGCTCGACGCCACCTGGGACGAGATGTATACCGCAGGCACCCCTTCCGGCACCGGCACCGACTATCAGGACGACGAGCTGCCGGTCTATCAGGGCGAAACTACCCAGTCGCTGCAGGATTACCTGATGTGGCAGGTGGATTTAACGCCCTTTACCGATACCGATCGCGCTATCGCCACCTCGATCGTCGACGCCATCGACGATACCGGCTATCTCACCGTTTCGCTTGACGAGATCCTCGACAGCATGGGCGATGAAGAGCTGGCGCTGGATGAAGTCGAGGCGGTGCTGAAGCGCATCCAGCGCTTTGATCCGGTCGGCGTCGGCGCGCGCGACCTGCGCGACTGCCTGCTGGTGCAGCTTTCCCAGTTCGCGCCGACGACGCCGATGCTGGCCGAAGCGCGTCTGATCGTCAGCGACCATCTCGACCTGCTGGCCAACCACGATTTCCGCAGCCTGATGCGCGTAACCCGTTTCAAAGAAGATGTGCTGAAAGAGGCGATGCTGCTGATTCAGTCGCTGGATCCGCGTCCTGGCCAGTCGGTGCAGACCGGCGAGCCGGAATATGTCATTCCCGATGTGCTGGTGCGCAAGGTCGGCAAGCGCTGGACGGTGGAGCTCAACGCCGATAGCGTGCCGCGTCTCAGGATCAATCAGCATTACGCCGCAATGGGCGGCGCGGCGCGGAACGACAGCGACAGCCAGTTTATCCGCAGCAATCTGCAGGAAGCGCGCTGGCTGATCAAAAGCCTGGAAAGCCGCAACGATACGCTGCTGAAAGTCACGCGCTGCATCGTCGAGCAGCAGCAGGCCTTTTTCGAGCAGGGCGAAGAGTTTATGCGCCCGATGGTGCTGGCGGATATCGCCCAGGCCGTGGATATGCATGAATCCACCATCTCTCGCGTGACCACGCAGAAATACCTGCACAGCCCGCGCGGCATCTTTGAACTTAAATATTTTTTCTCCAGCCACGTGAATACCGAAGGCGGCGGCGAAGCCTCTTCTACGGCGATACGCGCGCTGGTGAAAAAATTAATCTCGGCGGAGAATCCCGCTAAACCCTTGAGTGACAGCAAGCTCACCACCATGTTGTCTGAACAGGGCATCATGGTGGCACGCCGGACCGTCGCTAAATATCGCGAGTCTTTATCTATCCCGCCCTCCAACCAGCGTAAACAGCTGGTTTGACCGAAATGAGAAGGAAGACCTATGCAGCTAAACCTCACTGGGCAAAACGTTGAAATCACCGAACCACTGCGTGAATTCATCAACACGAAATTTGCCAAACTGGAACACTACTTCGATCGTATCAATCAGGTTTATATTGTTCTGAAAGTGGAAAAGGTCACTCAGGTTGCGGAAGCGACTTTGCACGTCAACGGCGGCGAGCTGCACGCCACGGCGGAAGCGGAAGATATGTACGCGGCGCTTGACGGACTGGTGGATAAACTCGCCCGTCAGCTTACCCGGCATAAAGACAAACTGAAAAAACACTAACCTTCACGCTTGCAGCGCGCTTGCCGCGCGCTCGGAGCGGTCAGGATGGGGCGGATTTACCGCCCCGTTTTGCCATCTGTGCAAGCGCCACGGGATGCCGCGCGGCCGTTGAGCGCGGCAGGCCCGCGGCTCTGTGAACTCGCAAGTGAAACGACAATGAACAACGATCTGACACTGGAACTGAGCACCGTGCTGACGCCGGACTGTACGCGCAGTGGCGTACACTGCCAGAGTAAAAAGCGCGCGCTGGAAATTATCAGCGAACTGGCAGCGAAGCAGCTTAATCTGCCGCACCAAACGCTGTTTGAAGCGATTCTGACCCGTGAACGCATGGGCAGCACCGGTATCGGCAACGGTATCGCCATTCCGCACGGCAAGCTGGAAGAGGATACGCTGCGCGCCGTCGGCGTCTTTATCAGCCTCGACCAGCCTATCGCATTCGATGCGGTGGACAACCAGCCGGTCGATCTGCTGTTTGCGCTGCTGGTGCCGGCGGATCAGTGCAAAACCCATCTGCACACGCTGTCTCTGGTCGCGAAACGTCTGGCGGATAAGACCGTGTGTCGCCGCCTGCGCGCGGCGCAGAGCGATGAAGAACTCTACGCCATTATTACAGAAGCTCCAGAGGAGCAGTAACGCGCGCTGCGCTTTTACCGGCGTGCGTGCCGGTTTAAAACGGGAGAGAAGGTCATGGTGCTGATGATCGTTAGCGGTCGGTCAGGCTCAGGAAAATCGGTGGCGCTACGCGCGCTGGAAGATATGGGGTTCTACTGCGTCGATAACCTGCCCGTGGTGCTGTTGCCCGAGCTGGCGAACTCGCTGGTGGAGCGCAATATTTCGGCCGCCGTCAGCATCGACGTGCGCAATATGCCGGAGTCGCCAGAAGTGTTCGAACATGCGCTGAACAATCTGCCGGACGCCTTTTCGCCGCAGCTGCTGTTTCTGGACGCCGATCGCAATACGCTAATCCGCCGCTATAGCGACACGCGGCGCCTGCACCCGCTCTCCAGCAAAAATCTGTCGCTGGAAAGCGCCATCGATGAAGAGAACGATCTGCTGGAGCCGCTGCGCTCTCGCGCCGATTTAATTATCGATACCTCAGAAATGTCGGTTCACGAGCTGGCGGAGATGCTGCGCACGCGCCTGCTGGGCAAGCGCGAACGCGAACTGACCATGGTATTCGAGTCTTTTGGCTTTAAGCATGGTATCCCTATCGACGCCGACTACGTTTTCGACGTGCGCTTTCTGCCTAACCCGCACTGGGATCCCAAGCTGCGGCCAATGACCGGCCTCGATCGCCCAGTGGCGGCGTTTCTCGACCGTCATACTGAAGTGCACAATTTTATCTATCAGACGCGCAGCTACCTGGAGCTGTGGCTGCCGATGCTGGAAACCAACAACCGCAGCTATCTGACCGTCGCCATCGGCTGTACCGGCGGTAAACACCGTTCGGTCTATATCGCCGAGCAGCTGGCGGACTACTTCCGCTCGCGCGGTAAAAACGTGCAGTCACGCCATCGTACGCTGGAAAAACGCAAATCATGACCGTTAAACAAACCGTGGAAATCAAAAACAAGCTGGGCATGCACGCGCGTCCGGCCATGAAGCTGTTTGAGCTGGTGCAGAGCTTCGACGCCGAAGTGTTGCTGCGTAACGAATCTGGCACCGAGGCGGAAGCCAGCAGCGTCATCGCCCTGCTGATGCTCGACTCGGCGAAAGGCGGTCATATTGAGATTGAAGCCAGCGGCCCGGAAGAGCGCCAGGCGCTGGCTGCCGTCATCGAACTTTTCGAGGCCGGCTTCGACGAAGAATAAACCCTAGTTGAGATGGTGGCGCTGCAAAAAGCCTTCTCCGCCCAGCTGGCGCATCTGACGCATAATCCACTGCTGACGCTGCCGCACATAGCCTGAGGGCGCGTCGGCGCGAAAACGGATGGGATTTGGCAGCACCGCCGCCAGCAGCGCCGCTTCCGCTATCGTCAAACGGCTGGCCGGCTTGTGAAAATAGCGCTGCGCCGCCGCCTCCACGCCGAAGGTGCCCTGCCCGAACTCGGCGATATTGAGATAGACCGTCAGGATGCGACGCTTGGTCCAGACGGTTTCGATGCCGACCGTTAAGCCCGCCTCCAGCCCTTTCCTCACCCAGCTGCGCCCATCCCAGAGAAAGAGATTTTTCGCCGTTTGCTGCGACAGCGTCGAGGCGCCGCGCATGCGCTCGCCCTCGCTGCCCAGCGCCGTTTCAATCGCGTCGACGTCAAAACCCCAGTGCTCGGGAAATTTTTGATCTTCTGCGGCGATCACCGCCAGCGCCATCCAGGGCGATATCTCGTCATGACCCGCCCAGTCGGCGTGCGCGACGTAATGAAAGTCGCCGCGCAGCCAGGCGCCAATTTGCCGTTCCGCCATCACCGCTGAAAACGGCACCGGCAGAAAGGAAAACACAATAATTCCCGCGACCCAGATACCCGCCACAGCGACCACTGCGCCGATAACAGCGCGCTTAACGCGTTGCCAGCGGTTCCCTTTATTCTTGCTCATGCAATGTTCTCTTACCTGTTCCCTGCATTAATCAATTCCCGACGTGATGAAAGCCGCGTCTTGGTCAAAATCGCTGAAGAAGCGCCGAATTTTGCGCATCGCTTAACCGTTACAGCACAGTTTAAAGCGTAAAATATTAAAACAGATCGAATGACATCAAGCACTTCCGTAAAAAAGGAATCGGTTCCATACTTGTTGTCCGCTTATCCCTTTTCGCGCCATATACTTAATGATTTGTGATAAGCGCCACTTTGAATGATTCAATTCACTAAACAATGACAAATGCTGCACTGTTGTGCTTTTCACCAATTGAAGCGAATGGTTACACAACAGGCAACTTCAGGCTGCTAATTTGATCTTAATAGCGCCGTCTGCACCCCTCAACTTTAAGTTCAGCCCCCTGTAAAATGACAGGACTTAATTTAAATCTGGAACTTTAAAGGCGTGCTTTCCAAAACGTTTTGGATAATCCCGTAGCAATGGCGCTTTATACTTTAAATTTCATTGCTTTATCATGCTTTAAAACGCTAAAAATCGTTTCGTGCTCTTTTGTCTGGTTTAAGGCCATGCGCTTATCGTCACGGCAACCGAAAACCGCACAAAAAATGCAACAATTGGTCAAAATAAGCGCAATGCAACGAAGAAATTAATTCCTTACTTGACTGTGTTGCCAAATTAATGTTTTCTGTATTTAAACGCTGCTCAACATCACACATTTTAATGAATCTTTACCTGGTCATTGATGAATTTGCTAAGGTGATGACAGACGTTAACCGATACCACGCTGCTGCGCTTAAACTCCTCCAAGTATAGCAACAGCGACTTTTTCCCTGGTGTTGGCGCAGTATTCGCGCACCCCGGTCTTCGACTGGGGTCATTTTTTTTCAGGCCCCCTGGTTTCTCTTTCCGCTACCCAGTCGCGCAATACCTGAACGTCATGACGCCATTCGCGCTTCAGCTCTTCGACCCATTCGCCTACGTTGTCCCACCATGCTGGCAGCTCGGGGCTCTGAATCTGTTTAGCCACCTGCTGCAGGTGCTGTAACCCGACCGATCCCGCCGCGCCTTTGATTTTGTGTCCCTCTTCCGCAATGCCTTTCTGGTCGCGCGCCATAAGATTCGAATCAAGCACCTCCAGATAGCCAGGCATCATCTGTTCGAACATCGTCAGGCTCTGCGTAATCAGACCAGGGCCCACCAGCTCGATATATTGCTCCAGCATCGGCACATCCAGCAGCGCGCGCGTCTTGTCGTCGGTTTCCGGGTGGTCTGCGCCCGCCTCTTCGTTCTGATGATCCCAGAACTTCTTGATCATGGCGGTCAGCGCCGGAACGGAGAGCGGTTTACTCAGCACGTCGTCCATACCGGCCTCCAGATACTCTTTTTTGTCTTTGAGCACGTTGGCGGTCAGCGCCACCAGCGGCGGCAGGCTGGCGTCTGGATAGCGCTGATGGATGGCGCGCGAGACGTCAAGACCCGTCATATCCGGCAGCTGGATATCCAGCAGGGCGAGATCGAATTCCAGCGGATCAAACATCTCCAGCGCGGCCTGGCCGGTCATGGCGACCTCGACGCTGCAGCCAAGCTTCTCCAGCACCGAGCGCGCCACGATCACGTTAAGCTCGATATCTTCCACCAGCAAAACGTGCAGCGCCGGCAGCGGCATGCTGCTGTCTCTGCTGTCATCCTCAACCTCTTCGGCCACGCGCGGCGCCTTGATCAGCACGGTAAAGCAGGAGCCCTGCCCCGGCGCGCTGCGTACGGTAATGTCGCCCCCCATCGCCTGCGCCAGACGACGCGACACCGCCAGCCCGATGCCGGTGCCGGTGGCTGGCTTGCCGCCGTGCTGATCTTTCACCTGATAATACATGGCGAAGATCTTGTCCTGCTCTTCTTGCGGAATGCCCTGGCCGGAGTCTTCTACCTCGAAGCGCAGCGTTTCGTTCGGCTCATAGGCGACGCGCACCACGATTTCGCCCTGCTGGGTGAACTTCACCGCGTTGCCGATCAGGTTCCACAGGATCTGACGCAGGCGTGTGCCATCGGCGCAAATTTTGTGCGGCAGCGGTAAATCAGGCGCCATCACGAACCTGAGCCCTTTTGGCTGCGCCAGCAGCCCGGAGAGGTTCTCCAGATCCGCCAGAAAGCCGGTAAAGTCGAGCGGCTGGTTATCCAGCTGCACCTTGCGGCGCTCGATCTTGTCGACTTCAATAACGTCGTTGAAGATGTTGCCGAGCGTAATTGCTGAAACGTGAATGGTTTTCAGGTATTTCAGCTGCTCCTGATTGAGATCGGTATCGAGCAGAATGCGGCTCAGGCCGACAATGCCGTTAAGCGGCGTACGCAGCTCATGGCTGATCGTAGAGATAAAGGTGGTTTTCTCCCGGCTGGCGTTCTCCAGCGCGTCCTGGTAGCGCTTACGTTCGGTAATATCGCGGCCAAAGCCCATCAGCCCGCTGCGTTTGCCGACGCGGTCGTAGTAAGGCACTTTACGAATTTCAAAACAGGCCTTGCGCCCGTCCGGATATTGCAGCCACTGTTCATAAGTGAGCGACACGTTATGACGGAACACCTTTTCATCGGTCTCCAGCACCTTGGTTGCGGCGTCGTCGTCATAGATATCGCGCGGCGTCAGGCCGATCAGCTGCTTTTCGCTTTTGCCGGTCAGCAACTCCATGGCGCGGTTGCAGCCGGAGAACTGCTTGTCGATATTGCGGTAGAACACCAGATCGGGCGAAGCGTCGAGGAAAGAGCGAAGAAACGAGGATTGCTGTTCCAGTTCGATCTGCGCCTGTTCGCGGCGGGCCATCTCCTCGCGCAGCTTATCCATCACCTGCTCGCGCGCCTGCTCCGCCTTGATACGATCGTTGATTTCCTGATTGAGCTGGGTGATGGTCTCTTTCATCTGCTGATTGAGTTCTAAATCGCGGGTGCGCATCTCTTCCAGCTTATCCACCAGCCGCGACAGCCGCTGACGCGACTCCTCCAGCTGATCGACCACCACCGAGAGAAAGTAGACCGCCCAGGGCGTAATCAGCAGCCCGAAGAACACCGAACGTACCACGTCGATGCTCTCGACATGGCCGCGCAGCACCATAGTCACCGCCATCTGTACCACCATCGCCAGCACCACCAGCGCCGACGCCAGCAGCAGCGAAAAACGCACCAGTCCCAGCTTAACCATCAAATCAACATAATACTGCGCCAGCAGGCGAATCTGTTTCATACGAACTCCCTGGAAAAGAACAGGCTCATCATAGCGTAATTAGGCTGCCGATGGCGCGACGAAGCGCCGGAAACCGCGCGTTACGCCCTGTTATGGTGCATCTGACGCCACGATCGCCGACGATGCCTGCGCTGGCGCTAAATCTCTTGACTAATTGCGCCAACCGAATAATCTGGAGGGCCGCCTGCTTCTCGGCGACTGTGATCCAAACCTTTCTTTTTCTTTGTCGACAGCCTTCCGTTGTCCTGGCATCCCTTTTTCTATTTGAATAGAAATTCATTTTAATTGCGTGAATAGTCGCGCCTAGCCTGATTAATTTTACTTATGAAGCCTGCTCATTTGCGGTGAAGAAGCTGTTATAAGAAAAACAGATACATGATGTGCGGGTAATCTGCTATCCAGCACATTCTGCTGTTAAAGTGCATTAAACCAGCATTCGAAATGGATGTGACGGCTGCATGACAGTGAGACAGTTCACATTTCGGCCGGGCAGACGGAAGGGCCGATCGCTGCTTTTTTAAGTTATAAACCAAATAAATTCAATTAGTTAAGCCATAAAACCCCTTTAAAAAGACGACCAGGAACGCTATTTGACCTTATTCCGCTTTCCCGATAAGTTGGAAATCCGCTGGAAGCTTTCTGGACGGGTGCTCAACTCGTCATATTTATGCAGTAACAGAGATTCCCCCTGTAACAAGACCACGACGCTTGTGACAACGACGCCAAAGGCCAGACAGATGGGGCGATACAGGAGTGCAGCGCACGATGCGCGCCAGCCTGTCGCTTAGCACTTTCTGCGCCCGTAGCCCGACCAAAGGGAATCCACAGAGCCTGGGGAGGTTCACTGAAATGTTGTATGACAAATCCCTTGAAAAGGATAACTGTGGTTTCGGCCTCATCGCCCATATAGAAGGCGAACCTAGCCACAAGGTGGTGCGTACCGCGATCCACGCGCTGGCCCGTATGCAACACCGTGGCGCGATCCTTGCCGACGGCAAGACCGGCGACGGCTGTGGTCTGTTATTACAAAAACCTGACCGTTTCTTCCGCGTTGTTGCGGAAGAGAAAGGCTGGCGCCTGGCGAAAAATTACGCCGTGGGCATGCTGTTCCTCAGCCATGATGAGGAAGAGGCTCAGGCGAGCCGCCGCATTGTGGAAGAGGAAGTGGTCCGTGAAACCCTCTCTGTGGTCGGCTGGCGCGACGTGCCCGTTAATCAGGACGTATTGGGAGAAATCGCCCTCTCCTCTATGCCGCGCATTCAGCAGCTCTTTATCAACGCCCCGGCCGGCTGGCGTCCGCGCGATATGGAGCGTCGCCTTTATATGGCACGCCGCCGCGCGGAAAAGCGCATCGAGCAGACCGACGATAAAGCGTTTTATATCTGCAGCTTTTCAAACCAGGTCAATATCTATAAAGGCCTGTGTATGCCGGCCGACCTGCCGCGCTTCTATCTCGATCTGGCGGACCTGCGTCTGGAATCGGCTATCTGCCTGTTCCATCAGCGCTTCTCTACCAATACCGTGCCGCGCTGGCCGCTGGCGCAGCCGTTCCGCTATATGGCGCACAACGGCGAAATCAATACCATTGCCGGTAACCGGCAGTGGGCGCGCGCGCGCGCCTACAAATTCAACACGCCGCTGATCCCCGATCTGCAGAACGCCGGGCCGTTCGTCAATGAAACCGGCTCTGACTCCAGTTCAATGGACAACATGCTGGAGCTGTTCCTGAACGGCGGCATGGACCTGGTGCGTGCGATGCGCCTGCTGGTGCCGCCCGCCTGGCAGAATAACCCGGATATGGATCCGGAGCTGCGCGCCTTCTTCGACTTCAACTCCATGCATATGGAGCCGTGGGACGGCCCGGCGGGCATCGTCATGTCTGACGGCCGCTACGCCGCCTGTAACCTTGATCGTAACGGCCTGCGCCCGGCGCGCTACGTGATCACCAAGGACAAGCTGATCACCTGCGCCTCCGAAGTCGGCATCTGGGATTACCAGCCGGACGAAGTGGTGGAGAAAGGCCGCGTCGGTCCTGGCGAACTGATGGTGATCGACACCCGTATCGGGCGCATCCTCCATTCGGCGGAAACCGACAACGATCTGAAGAGTCGCCATCCCTATAAAGAGTGGATGGAGAAAAACGTTAAGCGTCTGGTGCCGTTCGAAGATCTGCCTGATGACCAGGTCGGCAGACGCGAGCTGAACGATCCGCTGCTGGCGACCTACCAGAAGCAGTTCGGCTACAGCAGCGAAGAGCTCGACACCATTATTCGCGTACTGGGCGAGAATGGCCAGGAAGCGGTCGGCTCAATGGGCGACGATACGCCGTTCGCCGTGCTCTCCAGCCGCCCACGCATTATTTATGACTATTTCCGCCAGCAGTTCGCGCAGGTGACTAACCCGCCGATCGATCCGCTGCGTGAAAACCATGTGATGTCGCTGGCCACCAGCATCGGCCGCGAAATGAACGTCTTCTGCGAAGCGGAAGGTCAGGCGCATCGCGTCAGCTTTAAGTCCCCTATCCTGCTGTGGTCAGACTTTAATCAGCTGACCACCATGGAAGGCGAGTACTATCGCGCCGACACGCTCGACTGCACCTTCGATCCGGCGACGCAAACCCTGGAACAGGCGATGCACGCGCTGTGCGACGAGGCCGAACGTATGGTGCGCGACGGTACCGTGTTGTTGGTGCTCTCCGATCGCGCCATCGGCGAAAATCGCCTGCCGGTGCCGGCGCCGATGATCGTCGGCGCGGTGCAGACGCGTCTGGTTGAGAAAAACCTGCGCTGCGACGCCAACATTATCGTTGAGACCGCCAGCGCGCGCGATCCGCACCACTTTGCCGTACTGCTCGGCTTCGGCGCGACCGCTATCTACCCTTATCTGGCCTATGAATCGCTGGCGAAGATGGTCGACAGCAACGTGATCGAAAAAGACTATCGTGCGGTGATGCTGAACTACCGTAACGGCATTAACAAAGGCCTTTACAAGATCATGTCCAAAATGGGCATCTCGACCATCGCCTCCTATCGCTGTTCGAAACTGTTCGAAGCGGTGGGCCTGCATGCCGATGTATCGCGCCTCTGCTTCCAGGGCGTGGTCAGCCGCATCAGCGGCGCCAGCTTCGCCGACTTCCAGCAGGATCTCACCAACCTGGCGAAACGCGCCTGGCTGCAGCGCAAGCCGCTGGACCAGGGCGGCCTGCTGAAGTATGTGCACGGCGGCGAGTATCACGCCTATAACCCGGACGTGGTGGGGACGCTGCAACGCGCCGTAGAGAGCGGCGAATACAGCGACTATCAGGCCTATGCGAAGCTGGTGAACGAGCGCCCCGTGGCGACGCTGCGCGATCTGCTGGCGCTGCAGCCAGGCACCGAATCGATCCACATCGACGACGTTGAGCCGGCCAGCGAACTGTTTAAGCGTTTTGACACCGCGGCGATGTCTATCGGCGCGCTCAGCCCGGAGGCGCATGAGGCGCTGGCCGAAGCAATGAACTCGCTCGGCGGCTGCTCCAACTCCGGCGAAGGCGGCGAAGATCCGGCGCGCTACGGCACCAATAAAGTCTCGCGCATCAAACAGGTCGCTTCAGGCCGCTTCGGCGTGACGCCAGCCTATCTGGCCAATGCCGACGTGATTCAGATTAAAGTGGCGCAGGGCGCGAAGCCAGGCGAAGGCGGCCAGCTGCCGGGCGACAAGGTCACGCCGTATATCGCGAAGCTGCGCTATTCGGTGCCGGGCGTCACGCTGATTTCCCCGCCGCCGCATCATGACATCTACTCGATTGAAGATCTGGCGCAGCTGATTTTCGACCTGAAGCAGGTGAATCCTAAAGCGATGATTTCGGTGAAGCTGGTCTCTGAGCCAGGCGTCGGCACCATCGCCACCGGCGTGGCGAAAGCCTATGCCGACCTGATCACCATCGCCGGCTATGACGGCGGCACCGGCGCCAGCCCGTTAAGCTCGGTGAAGTATGCGGGCTGCCCGTGGGAGCTCGGCCTGGTGGAAACCCAGCAGGCGCTGGTCTCTAACGGTCTGCGTCATAAGATCCGTCTGCAGGTCGACGGCGGCCTGAAAACCGGCCTCGACATTATCAAAGCGGCGATTCTTGGCGCGGAAAGCTTCGGCTTCGGCACCGGTCCGATGGTGGCGCTGGGCTGTAAATACCTGCGTATCTGTCACCTGAACAACTGCGCGACCGGCGTCGCGACCCAGGACGACAAGCTGCGTAAGAATCACTATCACGGCCTGCCCTTCAAGGTAACCAACTACTTTGAGTTCATCGCGCGTGAAACCCGCGAGCTGATGGCCAGCCTGGGCGTGAAACGCCTGACTGACCTGATCGGCCGCACCGACCTGCTGAAAGAGCTGGACGGCTTCACCGCCAAGCAGCAGAACCTGGATCTCTCATCGCTGCTGAAAACCGCGACGCCGATGCCGGGCAAAGCGCTGCACTGCACCGAAGGCAGCAACCCGCCTTTCGACAAAGGCGAGCTGAATAAAGCGCTGCATGACCAGGCGATGCCGTTTGTGGAAGCGAGACAGAGCAAGACCTTCTTCTTCGACATTCGCAACACCGACCGCTCCGTCGGCGCGACGCTCTCTGGCGCTATCGCGGCGATCCACGGCGATCAGGGGCTGGCGGCGGATCCGATCCGCGCGCACTTCTCCGGCACCGCCGGTCAGAGCTTCGGCGTATGGAACGCAGGCGGCGTCGAACTGACGCTGACCGGCGACGCCAACGACTACGTCGGCAAGGGAATGGCGGGCGGCATGCTGGCGATCCGTCCGCCGGTCGGCTCGGCGTTCCGCAGCCATGAAGCGACCATTGCGGGCAACACCTGCCTCTACGGCGCGACGGGCGGCAAGCTGTTCGCCGCAGGCCGCGCGGGCGAGCGTTTCGCCGTGCGCAACTCGGGCGCGATTACGGTGGTAGAAGGTATCGGCGATAACGGATGCGAATATATGACCGGCGGCATCGTCTGCGTGCTGGGCCGCACCGGCGTCAACTTCGGCGCCGGCATGACGGGCGGCTTCGCCTACGTGCTGGATGAAGACGGCGAGTTCCGCAAGCGCGTCAACCCAGAGCTGGTGGAAGTGCTCAACGTCGACGAGCTGGCGATCCATGAGGAGCACCTGCGCGGTCTGATCACCGAGCATGTACAGCACACCGGCTCCAGCCGCGGCGAAGAGATCCTCGCCAACTGGCCGCTCTGGTCATCGCGCTTCGCGCTGGTTAAACCGAAGTCCAGCGACGTCAAAGCGTTGCTGGGTCACCGCAGTCGTTCCGCAGCCGAGCTGCGCGTGCAGGCACAGTAATAGTTTGCCCCGTCCGGCGCGGCGCGCCGGACGGGATAGCCGTAAGAGGTTACGATGAGTCAAAACGTTTATCAATTTATCGACCTGCAGCGCGTTGACCCGCCAAAGAAGCCGCTGAAAATTCGTAAAATTGAGTTTGTCGAAATTTATGAGCCCTTTTCTGACAGCCAGGTAAAGGCGCAGGCCGATCGCTGTCTCTCGTGCGGCAACCCTTACTGCGAGTGGAAATGTCCGGTTCACAACTACATTCCCAACTGGCTGAAGCTGGCGAACGAAGGCCGCATTATTGAGGCGGCGGAACTGTCGCATCAGACCAACAGCCTGCCGGAAGTGTGCGGTCGCGTCTGCCCGCAGGATCGTCTGTGCGAAGGCTCCTGCACCCTGAACGACGAGTTCGGTGCGGTCACCATCGGCAATATCGAGCGCTACATCAACGATAAAGCGATGGAGATGGGCTGGCGCCCGGATATGTCGCACGTGAAACCGACCGGCAAGCGCGTGGCGATTATCGGCGCGGGTCCGGCGGGCCTCGCCTGTGCGGACGTGCTGACGCGCAACGGCGTCAAGGCGGTGGTCTACGATCGCCATCCGGAAATCGGCGGCTTGCTGACCTTCGGCATTCCGTCGTTCAAGCTGGAAAAAGAGGTGATGATCAAGCGCCGCGAACTCTTTACCGGAATGGGCATTGAGTTTCAGCTGAATACGGAAGTGGGCCGCGACGTGCAGATGAGCGACCTGCTGAACGCCTATGACGCGATCTTCCTCGGCGTCGGCACCTATCAGTCAATGCGCGGCGGGCTGGAGAACGAGGATGCGCCGGGCGTCTACGACGCGCTGCCGTTCCTGATCGCCAACACCAAGCACACGATGGGCTTTGCGCAGCAGGACGAACAGCCTTACATCAGTATGGAAGGCAAGCGCGTCGTGGTGCTGGGCGGCGGCGATACCGCGATGGACTGCGTACGCACCTCTATTCGTCAGGGCGCGACGCACGTTACCTGCGCCTACCGCCGCGACGAAGCCAACATGCCGGGCTCGAAACGCGAGGTGAAAAACGCGCGTGAAGAGGGCGTGGAGTTTCAGTTCAACGTGCAGCCGCTGGGCGTCGAAATCAACGCCAGCGGTCGCGTCAGCGGCGTCAAAGTGGCGCGCACCGAGATGGGCCAGCCGGATGCGGCAGGACGTCGCCGCGCGGAAATCGTGCCTGGCTCCGAGCATGTGCTGCCCGCAGACGCGGTAGTTATGGCGTTCGGCTTCCGTCCGCACAAAATGGAGTGGCTGGCCGACTTCAGCGTAGAGCTGGACGGTCAGGGACGCATTATCGCGCCGGAACAGGCTGAAAGCGCCTTCCAGACCAGCAACCCGAAAATCTTCGCCGGCGGCGATGCGGTGCGCGGTTCGGATTTGGTGGTGACGGCGATTGCCGAAGGGCGTAAAGCCGCCGAAGGCATCATGGACTATCTGGAAGTGTAAGGTTCGCGCAGCGACAAAAAAGCCGGCTATCACAGCCGGCTTTTTTATATGCTATTTCACCACCCGCAGCGACGGGCGACTGCCACGCGGCGGCGGATCGTCATCCGGCGAGGGATCGTCTTCGCTGGCGTCGTCCGGGCGGTCGCCATCGATCACGGACATGACAGGATCGGCTGGCGCCGTCTCTTCGGCCTCCTGCGCGCCCAGCTCGTAGGCGGGTTCCGGCTCGAACATCGTGCCCGCGCCGTTTTCACGCGCGTAGATCGCCAGAATAGCGGCCATCGGCACGGAGACCTGGCGCGGCACGCCGCCGAAACGCGCGTTAAAGCGCACTTCGTCGTTGCCGAGTTCCAGATTGCCGACCGCGCGCGGCGCAATGTTCAGCACAATCTGTCCATCGCGCGCATATTCCAGCGGCACCTGAACCCCTTCCAGATTGATGTCGACCACCAGATGCGGCGTTAGCTGGTTGTCGAGCAGCCAGTCATAGAACGCGCGCAGCAGATAAGGACGGCGGGCTGAGAGTTGCGACATTTCCATAGGTTAGCCCCGGGCTTGCAGGCGCATTTCACGTTCCGCTTCCGTCAGTGAAGCGAGGAAAGAGTCACGCTCGAATACGCGATTCATATAGCCTTTCAGCTCTTTCGAACCGGCACCGGCCAGATCGATGCCCATTGACGGCAGACGCCACAGCAGCGGCGCCAGATAGCAGTCCACCAGGCTGAACTCTTCGCTCATAAAGAACGGCGTGCGGGCGAACAGCGGCGCAATCGCCAGCAGCTCTTCGCGCAGCTGTTTGCGCGCGGTTTCCGCTTCCTGACCGCTGCTTTTTTCAATGGTGTGCATCAGGCTGTACCAGTCCTGCTCGACGCGGTGCATCATCAGGCGGCTTTCGCCACGCGCAACCGGATAGACCGGCATCAGCGGCGGATGCGGGAAGCGTTCGTCCAGATACTCCATGATGATGCGGGATTCATACAGCGTCAGTTCGCGATCTACCAGCGTCGGCACAGTGCGATACGGGTTGAGGTCAATCAGATCCTGCGGCAGGTTATCCATTTCGACCTGCTCGATCTCTACACTAACGCCTTTTTCAGCCAGTACGATGCGTACCTGATGGCTGAAAATGTCAGTGGGACCGGAAAACAGCGTCATTACCGAACGTTTGTTGGCAGCGACAGCCATGAAAACCTCCAAGTTTGTTCACAAAAAGTTACTGCGAATAGCCAACCACACGGCGACTCACCTGCTCAATCGTTCGCTCACAGCCCGCGTTAGATCTGTCTTTCCGACATCCTGAGGGTTGACCGACATCACACGCCGACTTATGGGCGCAAAGTGACACAGAGTTTACCAGATTTTGGGCAGCTTGTGGGCGAGGATTCGAGATTTGCGGGGAATTTGCGAGCAGCGCGGGGGTTTTACGCGTTTTTCGACGCGATGGGGTAGAAAATAAAAAACCCGCCGAAGCGGGTTTTTTGTGCCAATCGCAGCAGCCGAAGCCGCAAACAATTAACGCTTGGAGAACTGCGGACGACGGCGTGCTTTACGCAGACCGACTTTCTTACGTTCAACCTGACGTGCGTCACGGGTAACAAAGCCCGCTTTACGCAGTTCAGCACGCAGAGATTCGTCGTACTCCATCAGAGCGCGGGTGATGCCGTGACGGATCGCACCTGCCTGACCAGAAATACCACCACCTTTAACGGTGACGTACAGATCGAATTTACCAACCAGGTCCAGCAGCTCCAGCGGCTGACGAACGACCATGCGGGCAGTTTCGCGACCGAAATACTGCTCCAGAGAACGTTGGTTGATAACGATGTTGCCACTGCCCGGCTTGATAAATACGCGAGCGGTAGAGCTTTTGCGGCGACCAGTGCCGTAGTTTTGAGTTTCAGCCATTGCCTGTAATCCCGATTAAATGTCAAGAACTTGCGGTTGCTGTGCCGCATGGGTGTGCTCGTTGCCCGCGTAAACTTTCAGCTTACGGAACATTGCACGGCCCAGCGGGCCCTTCGGCAGCATGCCTTTAACCGCGATTTCAATCACACGCTCAGGACGGCGAGCAATCATCTCTTCAAAGGTCGCCTGTTTGATACCACCGATGTGGCCAGTGTGGTGATAGTAAATCTTGTCAGTACGCTTGTTGCCGGTAACGGCGACTTTGTCAGCGTTCAGAACGATGATGTAATCACCAGTATCAACGTGCGGAGTGTATTCCGCTTTATGCTTACCACGCAGACGGCGCGCCAGTTCAGTCGCCAGGCGACCCAAGGTTTTGCCAGTTGCGTCAACAACATACCAGTCACGCTGTACGGTTTCTGGTTTAGCTGTAAAAGTTTTCATCGAAAAGCTTACCCAAATTAAGTTACACGTTGGTGAAAACCCAAACGCTTAAGTAAACGGTTGAGGCTCACACGACCATTTTGACCAGCAAGCCCACCCCTTCGGATAGAGTTACCGGAGCACAACGGATTCGGGAAATAAATCCAGTTGCTGTAACGTGGGGTCGCAAGATTATAGAGAAGTCGATTGCAAAAATCGAACCCTATTTGATCTTTTTCTTGCGCGCCCTTAAGGCAGATGCGGTAGCCGCAAATACTCCTCGCTCTGCATTTCCTGCAGGCGCGACAGGCAGCGCTGATACTCGAATTTCAGTCGCGTGCCCTGATAGATTTCGAACAGCGACGTTTCCGCCGCGACCACCAGTTTAACGTGACGCTCGTAGAACTCATCCACCAGCGCGAGGAAGCGGCGCGCCTGATCCTCAGTTTTATAAATCATCACCGGCACGTCGTAGAGCAGCACGCTGTGGAAGCGGCGCGACAGCTCGATATAGTCATGCTGGCTGCGCCCTTCTCCGCACAGCGTCAGGAAGTCGATCGCCAGCACCCCTTCGCTGACGCCCAGCGTCGCCATCTGACGGTGGTTAATCTCCAGCACCGGCGCGTCGTCGCGCGCGCTGCCCGCCAGCGCCTTGAACATGCGCTCCATTTCGGCGTGCGTCGCCTCGTTCAGCGGCGAGTTCCACAGATGCGCCGAGGTCAGGGTGCGCAGCCGGTAATCGATGCCGGCATCGACATTCATCACGTCGCAGTGCTGTTTGATTTGCTCAATCGCCGGCAGGAAACGCGCGCGCTGCAGGCCGTTGCGATAGAGATCGTCTGGCGGAATGTTCGAGGTCGCCACCAGCGTAATGCCGCGCGCGAACAGCGCCTCCATCAGGGTGCCGAGCAGCATGGCGTCGGTAATGTCGGAGACGAAAAACTCGTCGAAGCAGAGGATATCGGTTTCAGCTTTAAAGCGGTCGGCGATGATCAGCAGCGGGTCGCTCTCTCCCTGCAGCTGGGTTAGCTCTTCATGCACGCGCAGCATAAAGCGGTGAAAGTGCAGACGCAGCTTGCGATCGCCAGGAATAGACTGAAAAAACAAATCCATGACCCAGGTTTTGCCACGTCCTACGCCGCCCCACATATAGAGGCCGCGCACCGGCGCCTGCGCGTCGGTTTTCTCTTTGCCCATCAGTCGGGACAGGCGGCCGAATAATCCTTTGCCGCTGGCGGGCGGTTCTGACTGACGCGCGAGTAAGGCCCGCTGAACGGCGTCCAGTCGGGTGATAGCGTCGCGTTGTACATCGTCGGGTTTAAAGTCGCCCTGCGACAGCGCCTGCTCATAGCGCGCAAGCGGAGATGAGGTTTGCATTGGTTCTCTCAGAATCCCTGAAAAGGTCTTATTCACAGTTCGGTTGATGAAAAAAAGGCCGCTCTACACTAAGGCATGCCGCCTCAGAGTTCCACATCCATAAGATTAACGGGTATAGTGACTACTATTGAAATGGTGGATGCCCTACAAACAACGGAAATTACATGGGAGTCATTATGACCTGGGAATACGGGTTAATTGGTTTAGTAATTGGCATTATTGTCGGCGCGGTTGCCATGCGTTTCGGTAACAAAAAACTGCGCGAGCAGCGCAGCATGCAGTACGAGCTGGAGAAGTCTAAAGCAGAGCTGGCGGACTACCGCGAAGAGCTGACCAACCACTTCGCGCAGAGCGCCGAGCTGCTGGACAACATGGCGCGCGACTACCGCCAGCTCTATCAGCACATGGCGAAAGGATCGAACGATCTGCTGCCGAACCTGCCGGGCGAGAAAAACCCCTTTGCCTATCAGCTGACTGAAGCGGAAGCGGATAACGATCAGGCGCCGGTCCAGATCCCGCGCGACTACTCTGAAGGCGCTTCCGGCCTGCTGCGTGGCGAACGCGCCGCGCGCGACTAGTCTTATTGGGGCGTAACCCGGTTGCGCCCCGCATTTTTGCGAACCCAGACCCTGAATCAGCTGTCACATACGTTTACTCCCCCACTTTTCGCAGCGAGAGCGTTCTAGCAATGAAAAAACAAGCCCGTCTGTTAAGCGCATTAGCCTTGAGTATCGGAATGAGCCTGGCCGCAACGCCTGCGGCGATGGCGACCCTGCCCGCGCAGGTTCAGGGCCAGCCGTTACCTAGCCTGGCGCCGATGCTGGAAAAAGTGTTGCCGGCGGTGGTCAGCGTCCATGTTGAAGGCACAGAAACCGCCAGCCAGGCGCAGGATATTCCCGAGCCGTTAAAACGCTTCTTTGGTCAGGGGCCTGGCGGCGATCAGGCGCAGCCGTTCGAGGGCTTAGGCTCCGGCGTAATTATCGACGCCGCTAAGGGCTACATCCTGACCAATAACCACGTGGTCAACGGCGCAGACAAGATCAGCGTGCAGCTTGGCGACGGCAGCGAATATGACGCGAAGCTGATTGGTCATGACGAACAGACTGACATCGCGCTGATTCAGGTCGAAGGCGCGAAGAACCTGACGCAGGTGAAAATCGCCGACTCCGATCAGCTCAAAGTGGGCGACTTCGCCGTGGCGATCGGCAACCCGTTCGGGCTAGGTCAGACCGCGACCTCCGGCATTATCTCTGCGCTGGGGCGCAGCGGACTTAACCTCGAAGGGCTGGAGAACTTTATCCAGACCGACGCGGCGATTAACCGCGGCAACTCCGGCGGTGCGCTGGTTAATCTCAACGGCGAACTGATCGGTATCAACACCGCGATTCTGGCGTCGAGCGGCGGCAATATCGGCATCGGCTTCGCCATCCCGAGCGACATGGCGATGAACCTGGCGCAGCAGCTGATTAAATATGGCGAAGTGAAGCGCGGTCAGCTCGGCATTAAAGGCACCGAGATGACGGCGGATATCGCCAAGGCGTTTAGCGTCGATGCACAGCGCGGCGCGTTCGTTTCTGAAGTGCTGCCGCAGTCTGCGGCGCAGAAAGCGGGCATCAAGTCAGGCGATATTATTACCTCGATTAACGACAAGCCGATCACCAGCTTTGCCGAACTGCGCGTGAAAGTGGGCACGACCGCGCCGGGCGAAAAAGTGAAGCTCGGTCTGTTGCGCGACGGTAAGCCGCTTTCCGTAGAAGTGACGCTGGAGCAAAGCGCGCAGACCACGGCCAGCGCGCAGCTGATGTCCCCTGCGCTGCAGGGCGCGATGCTGAGCGACGGCGCGACCAAAACCGGCGACAAAGGCGTGAAGATCGACAGCATTGAAAAAGGCACCCCGGCTGAGCAGGTCGGTCTGCAAAAAGATGATGTGATCGTCGGCGTTAACCGTACGCGCGTCACCAGCCTTGCCGAGATGCGCAAAGTGCTGGAAGGCAAACCGCCAGTGCTGGCGCTGAACGTGGTGCGCGGCGACGAGTCTATTTACCTCCTGCTGCGTTAATCCCTGCTACAGGCGAACAACACAAGCGCGTGTTTGTTCGCCTTTCTCGTGCTATTCTGCCCTGCGATCTCCCCCTGGCGTAAGTTAACACCATGTTTCCTAAACTTTTGCGTTCAGTGGTGCTGGGCCTGATTGTCGCCGGCATTTTGCTTGCGGCCCTGCCCGCACTGCGTATGGGCGGCACCAGCGCCCTTCTCAACCGTGACGACAGCGAAGACCAGACGCCTTTCAGCTTCAACGCCGGCGTCCGTCGCGCCGTGCCTGCGGTGGTCAACGTCTACAACCGCAGCGCCCACGGCGGCAATAACAATCGCGGCATTACCACGCTCGGTTCCGGCGTGATCATGAACGCCAAAGGCTACATCCTGACCAACAAGCATGTGATCAATAACGCCGATCAGATTATCGTCGCGCTGCAGGATGGCCGCTTCTTTGAGGCCAACCTGGTCGGCTCTGACGCCATGACCGATCTGGCAGTGCTGAAGATCACCGCGTCCAGCCTGCCGGTAATCCCGATTAACCCGCACCGCGTGCCGCATATCGGCGATGTGGTGATGGCGATCGGCAACCCTTATAACCTTGGACAAACCGTTACGCAGGGCATTATCAGCGCCACGGGCCGCATCGGCCTGAGTTCATCCGGACGCCAGAACTTCCTGCAGACCGACGCCTCGATCAACCAGGGCAACTCCGGCGGCGCGCTGATTAACTCGCTGGGCGAGCTGATGGGCATCAATACCCTGACCTTTGATAAAAGCAACGACGGCGAAACGCCGGAAGGCATTGGCTTTGCCATCCCAACCGCGCTGGCGAGCAAGATTATGGATAAGCTGATCCGCGACGGACGCGTTATCCGCGGCTATATCGGGATCACCGGACGCGAGCTGCCTGCGCTGCACAATCAGGGCAGCGGCATCGATCACGTGCAGGGCATTATCGTCAGCGTGGTGACGCCGGACGGACCGGCGGAGAAAGCAGGCGTGCAGGTCAACGACGTGCTGCTAAGCGTGAACGGCAAACCGGCCCTTTCCGCGCAGGAGACGATGGATCAGGTTGCGGAGATCCGCCCTGGCTCAGTGATTAAAGTCGAAGTGCTGCGCAACGATCGGAAGCTGACGCTGCCGGTGACCATTCAGGAGTTTCCCGACAGCGGGAATTAACCGAACGTCTTTCCGGCCGCACCGGCATTAAAACGCGGGTAGCGGGAACCGAAGAGCAAAGCGTCCCGCGACAGGGATGTCGCGGGCCGAGCGCGCATGGATGCCTTGCGCGACTTTGCGATCGGTTCCCGCTACTCGCGTGATCGCCCTGCCCAGAAGAAAGCGTCCCGCTATCTTGTTTAGCTGCGATCCACCGGAAACGCGATAACCTCGCTCAGCGAATCCGCCTTCAGCGCCAGCATAATCAAACGATCCACGCCCAGCGCCACGCCGGAACAGGCAGGCATGCCGTGCGCCAACGCATCCAGCAGGTAGGTGTCGACCGGATGCTGCGGCAGCCCACGCGCCGCGCGCCGCCGGTTATCCTGCTCGAAACGCTGACGCTGCTCGCGGCTGTCGGTCAGTTCGCGGAAGCCGTTCGCCAGCTCCACGCCTTTGTAGTAGACCTCGAAACGCTCCGCCACGCGGTGATCCTCGGTACTGATCTCGGCCAGCGCCGCCTGGCTGGCGGGGAAATGGTAAACGAAGGTCGGCTTATCGATGCCGATCTTCGGCTCCACGCCCAGCATAAACAGCAGCATCAGCAGGGTATCGCGATCCTCCTCACGATTCGCCAGTTCGCCCTCGCCCAGCTTCTCCGCCGCTTCGCGCAGCTGCGCCTTATCCGCTGACAGCGGGTCGAGATCGAGATGGCGAATAAACGCCTGCTGGTAGGAGAGCGATTCCGCGCTGTCGCACTCCAGCACCTGCTGCAGCAGATCGTCCACCTCGTTCATCAGGCGATACATATCGTAGTGCGGGCGGTACCACTCCAGCATGGTGAATTCAGGATTATGGTGGCGCCCCGCCTCTTCGTTGCGGAAACAGCGGCTCATCTGATAGATGGGGCCACTGCCTGCCGCCAGCAGGCGCTTCATATGGTATTCCGGGCTGGTCATCAGCCAGAGATCGCGTCCCTGCGTCGCGCCGGGCCCGACAAAGCGCGTCTGGAAAGGCACCAGATGGATATCGGTAACGGTCGCCTGGCTCATCGCCGGCGTATCGACCTCCAGCACGCCGCGATCGGCAAAGAAACGTCGAATTTCCGCGAGGATAGCGGCACGCTTCAACAAATTGGCAATGGGTGCGCTCGGCTGCCAGCTTGCCGTTTCGCTCATGGTGATGACTCCTTATACAAATAAGGGGTGGAAGTCTACCTGCATTGCCTCCGGCAGACAATCAGCCGTCCGAAGCCAGAGAAAAATCGCAGCGGCAACTATACTTAATCTGTTCAACCAAAAAGGAATCGCTTATGTCCCCATGGAAAACCTTCATCGCAGGCCTGGGCTCAATGCTTTCAGTAGCCTGCTCTACCACACCGCCGAAAAACGTTACCGTCGTCGAAGGGTTCGACAGCCAGCGCTATCTCGGCACCTGGTATGAAATCGCGCGCCTCGATCACCGCTTCGAGCGCGGCCTGGAACAGGTCACGGCGACCTATAGCCCGCGCGACGACGGCGGCCTCAAGGTCATCAATCGCGGCTACAAGCCGCAGAAGCAGAAATGGCAGGAGAGCGTAGGCAAGGCGTACTTCACCGGCGACCCGCAGCGCGCCGCGCTAAAAGTGTCGTTCTTCGGTCCCTTCTACGGCGGCTACAACGTGATCGCGCTGGACAAGGAGTACCGCTATGCGCTGGTATGCGGTCCGAATCGTCACTATCTGTGGATATTATCGCGCACGCCGCAGCTGGATGAGGGCGTGAAGCAGAAGCTGGTGGAACAGGCGCGGCAGGCTGGCTTCCCGGTCGAGGATCTGATTTGGGTTAAGCAGAAATAACCGGTACGAGGGAATCGTACCGGCTTGAAGATCTTACTGCGCAGTACGCTGAATAGCCTGGCCGCCCGCTTCTACGTCTTCGCCGACACCACGGGTGGTGTTACAGGCGGACAGCAGAGAAGAGAGCACCAGCACTGAGAAAATCGCAACAATACTTTTCTTTAACATGGCAATATCCTTTTTGTGGTTGCAGTCAAGTACAGCGCTTTAAGCATAGACCGCTTATGGCCAAACGTACTGAAACGCACAGAAAAAAGGTTATCGAGCGGGACGGGTTTGCCGCGCGCGGAATGGCGCCGCCAGGGTGGGAAACATCTTCGCCGCCGTCATGAAAAGTAGTGCAGGCGCGATGAGATGAAAAAGGCGCATCCCGGGATGCGCCTTCGCACTTATTTTACGCGTGAAACGTATTCGCCAGAGCGGGTATCGACTTTCACCACTTCGCCGATCTGAACGAACAGCGGCACTTTAACCACGGCGCCGGTCGCCAGTTTAGCAGGCTTGCCGCCGGTGCCGGCGGTATCGCCTTTCAGGCCCGGATCGGTTTCAATCACTTCTGCTTCGATAAAGTTCGGCGCCTGAACGGCGATGGCTTTGTTGTTCCACAGAGTAACGATACACTCTGCGTTGTCCTGCAGCCATTTCTGCACATCTTCCAGCACTTTCGACTCAACCTGATACTGCTCGAAGGTTTCCGGGTGCATAAAGTAGAAGAAGTCGCCATCGTTGTAAGAGTACTGCAGCGTCATATCAACAACGTCCGCGCCTTCAGCTGAGTCGGTAGACTTGAAGGTTTTCTCAACGCGCGTGCCGGTCAGCAGACGACGCATTTTAACGCGTGCGAATGCCTGGCCTTTACCTGGCTTAACGAACTCACTGGATTCGATGGCGTAAGGTTCGCCTTCGAACATGATTTTAAGACCGGAACGAAAATCGTTGCTAAGATAAGTCGCCATAAAGGCCCTCTGTAAATATTGAACTGGTAATAGCCAAAAAAATGGCACACATTGTAACCCTAAAAACCCCTTCCAGAGAAGATTGGTTGCAGCAACTTGCTGATGTTGTCACCGAACCTGATGAATTACTGCGACTTTTAGGCCTTGAACACCATGCGGAACTGGCCGCTGGCCGCGACGCCCGTCAGCTTTTCGCGCTGCGCGTGCCGCGCGCCTTTATCGCGCGCATGAGGCCGGGCGATGCGCAGGATCCCCTGCTGCTGCAGGTGCTTACCCAGCGCGAGGAGTTTATCCAGGCGCCGGGCTACAGCGCCGATCCGCTCGACGAACAGAGCAGCGTCGTGCCGGGCTTATTGCATAAGTACAGAAACCGCGCGCTGCTGCTGGTCAAAGGCGGCTGCGCGGTCAACTGCCGCTACTGCTTCCGCCGTCACTTTCCCTATCAGGATAACCCTGGCAACAAGCGTAGCTGGCAAACGGCTATCGACTATATCGCCGCCCATCCCGAACTGGACGAAATCATCTTCTCCGGCGGCGATCCGCTAATGGCGAAGGATCACGAACTGGCGTGGCTGATTGAGGCGCTGGCGCAGATCCCTCACCTGAAACGACTGCGTATCCACAGCCGCCTGCCGGTGGTTATTCCGGCGCGCATTACGGACGGACTGTGCCGGATGCTGGCGGAAACGCGCCTGCAGGTATTGATGGTGACCCATATCAACCATGCGCAGGAGATCGACGCCTCGCTAATGGCTGCGATGCAGCAGCTGAAGCGCGCCGGCGTGACCTTGCTTAACCAGAGCGTGCTGCTGCGCGGCGTCAATAATGACGCCCAGGCGCTCGCCGATCTCAGCAACGCGCTGTTCGACGCGGGCATTCTGCCCTACTACCTGCACGTACTGGATAAGGTGCAGGGCGCGGCGCACTTTTACGTCTCCGATGAAGAGGCGCGCGCGCTGGTGCGCACGCTGCTGACGCAGGTCTCCGGCTATATGGTGCCGAAACTGGCGCGAGAGATTGGCGGCGAGCCGAGCAAAACGCCGCTCGACCTGCAGCTGCGTCAGGAATAGCGAGCCAACATCCCGCCCACAAAAATTAACGGCCGGTATAAACCGGCCGTTATCAACAGGATGGCGAACGCGATCAGGCTTTCGCCGGGCATTTATAGACCTGCCCGTTCATTTTGCTGTCCAGAGGCGCAAAAGCGGACCACAGATTTTGCGTCGGGCTGGTGGCGCCGTAAATCACATTGCCGCCCATTTCCGCCGCGCGGTTGCGCAGATCGTTGGCCGCGCCGCGCAGCGAGCTGCCCTCGCCGCCGGAACCGCTCAGCCAGTTACTCTGTGAACCGGTGACATTGCCCAGAAGCTGACAGTCGCTGCCCGGTTGTTGATCGGTGAAGGTGACACGTTCGCCGCCAGCGCTCAGCTGATGAGAGCTGCTGCATCCCGCCAGTAACAAGGTACCGACCGCCAGTCCGAGCAAGAGGTTAATCCGCATTGTAATCCCCATTTATTATCATCAGTATCGGGCGGCAGCGTAGCAGAAAAGTATCTCTTTTTTCTGAACATTCATTGCCCTGAACCCGCAAAGCCGAAAGTGTGCGCCCTTACTTATACCCTTTTCATCTGCAAAAGAAAAACCCCCGACCGTTTCCGATCGGGGGTTTTTCAGAGAGCAAAAGCGTCAGGGCAATTACATCATGCCGCCCATGCCGCCCATGCCACCCATGCCGCCAGCGCCAGCACCTAAATCAGGCGCGTCGCCTTTCGGCAGGTCGGTCACCATGCACTCGGTGGTGATCATCAGACCGGCAACAGAGGCCGCGTACTGCAGCGCAGAACGGGTCACTTTGGTTGGGTCCAGGATACCGAAGTCGATCATGTTGCCGTATTCTTCAGTCTGCGCGTTGTAACCGTAGTTACCGTCGCCCGCTTTCACGTTGTTCGCAACAACAGACGGCTCTTCGCCGGCGTTAGAAACGATCTGACGCAGCGGCGCTTCCATTGCGCGCAGCGCAACTTTGATACCGACGTTCTGATCTTCGTTCTGACCACGCAGATCGGCCAGCTGTGCTGCAACGCGAACCAGCGCTACGCCGCCGCCTGCTACCACGCCTTCTTCTACCGCAGCACGGGTCGCGTGCAGGGCATCTTCAACGCGGGCTTTCTTCTCTTTCATTTCAACTTCAGTTGCTGCGCCTACTTTCAGAACGGCCACGCCGCCTGCCAGTTTCGCTACGCGCTCCTGCAGTTTTTCTTTGTCGTAGTCAGAGGTCGCTTCTTCGATCTGCTGACGAATCTGGGTTACGCGGCCCTGAATCGTCGCCTCTTCACCCACACCGTCGATGATGGTGGTGGTGTCTTTGTTGATCACAACGCGTTTTGCCTGGCCCAGGTCTTCCAGCGCCGCTTTTTCCAGCTCCATACCGATCTCTTCAGAGATAACGGTACCGCCAGTCAGGATAGCGATATCCTGCAGCATTGCTTTACGACGGTCGCCGAAGCCCGGCGCTTTCACCGCAGCCACTTTCACGATGCCGCGCATGGTGTTGACCACCAGCGTCGCCAGCGCTTCGCCTTCAACGTCTTCAGCGACGATCAGCAGCGGTTTGCCTGCTTTAGCCACGGCTTCCAGCACCGGCAGCATTTCGCGGATGTTGGAGATTTTCTTATCAGCCAGCAGGATGAACGGCGATTCCAGTTCAACTGCGCCGGTTTCCGGCTTGTTGATGAAGTACGGAGAGAGGTAGCCGCGGTCGAACTGCATACCTTCAACCACGTCCAGCTCGTCCTGCAGACCGGTGCCTTCTTCAACGGTGATAACGCCTTCTTTACCCACTTTTTCCATCGCCTGGGCGATCAGGGTACCGACGCTCTCATCGGAGTTAGCGGAAATGGTGCCGACCTGTGCAATAGCTTTAGAGTCTGAGCAAGGAACGGACAGCGCTTTCAGCTGCTCAACCGCCGCGATAACGGCCTGGTCGATACCGCGCTTCAGATCCATCGGGTTCATACCCGCAGCCACAGCTTTCAGGCCTTCGGTGATGATTGACTGAGCCAGTACGGTTGCGGTGGTGGTACCGTCGCCTGCTGCGTCGTTCGCTTTAGAGGCAACTTCTTTCACCATCTGCGCGCCCATGTTTTCGAACTTGTCTTCCAGTTCGATCTCACGCGCTACGGACACGCCATCTTTAGTGATGGTCGGTGCACCAAAAGATTTATCCAGAACCACGTTACGGCCTTTCGGGCCCAGGGTAACTTTTACTGCATCTGCCAGTACGTTCACGCCGCGCAGCATTTTTACGCGAGCGTCATTACCGAATTTTACGTCTTTAGCTGCCATTTCAATTGTCCCTTAAATTCGTTTCGTTCAGTGAGTTCCGCGTAATTACGCTTCAACAATCGCCAGAATGTCGCTTTCAGAGATGATCAGCACTTCTTCGTTGTCGATCTTTTCGGTTTTCGCGCCGTAGCCTTCGCTAAAGATCACCAGATCGCCAACTTTAACGTCCAGCGGCTTCACTTCACCATTTTCCAGGATGCGACCATTGCCCACGGCCAGAACTTCGCCACGGGTTGATTTGCCTGCTGCAGAGCCGGTCAGAACGATGCCGCCAGCAGATTTAGCTTCAACTTCTTTACGCTTGACGATAACGCGATCGTGCAACGGACGAATTTTCATTAGATAGCTCTCCTTTGAGAAGTCCAATCATTCAGTTTTTGGGTTGAACGCCGGGCTGCAGGGCTTCCGGCCTCGTGGTGCAAGAGATAGGGTCGGTTAAAATGGCTTTCAAGGGGCGCGAAGACAATTTTTTTACCTGACGATGACAACTGCCCATTTTTTGCGCGAAAGCGCCGCTTTCGCCTCGGCCCATAAAAAAAGCGCGACGCTCAGGTCGCGCTTCTCTTCTCCCCGCGCTTAGCGATCGTGGCGATCGTCATGGCCGATGCGATCGCTATCCTTGCGTTCATACTCTCCATCCACGGTAAAGCCGCTGTCCGGGCCAGCGCCTGGCCCGCGCCAGACGCGCAGGTGCGGCATCAGCTTCAGGGTCAGATGTTTTTGCACTGGCGGCAGCAGCAGCAACAGGCCGAGGAAGTCGGTAAAGAAGCCAGGCAGCAGCAGCAGGAAGCCCGCGATGATCAGCGACACGCTTTTAATCATCTCTTCAGCCGGGCTCTCATTGCGCGCCAGCTTCTCCTGCATCAGCATAAAGTTTTTCATGCCCTGGTTTTTCACCAGCGACACGCCGATCGCTGAGGTGAAAATCACCAGCAGCATGGTCAGCAATACGCCCAGCGCGTGAGCCACCTGAATAAACAGGGTGATCTCAATCCAGGCGAGCGCAAAAATAATGATTAACGGTAACCAGCGCACCGTATTCTCCTTTTAGTCGGGCTGCTCTGCGTCAGGCAGGCAGCGGAAAACGCCCTATTAGACGGCATAGCCATGAGATGGGCCTGCCGCAACGCTAATTCAACCGCTGTTTTCAAATATTTACAGTGAGGTTAAATTTGTGCGCAATCTCACATATCGTGGTTATTGCAGCGATAATTGATGCATGGATACGTATCCAGGCTCGCGCTTTAGCCCGGCGGCAGCATATGATCGTGCGCGCCGGTGACGAGGCGGATACACTGTCGGCTCCGGCTTTCCACGACAAATCAACACATCACCTGTGATGGATGGCGCCAGCGCAAGCGGCCAATAACAAGAAGGTTATCATGGCGAACAACATTCGTATCGAAGAAGACCTGCTAGGCATGCGTGAAGTCCCCGCCGATGCCTACTACGGCGTTCATACTCTGCGTGCGATTGAAAATTTCCGTATCAGCAACAGTAAAATCAGCGATATCCCCGAATTCGTCCGCGGCATGGTGATGGTGAAAAAAGCCGCCGCGCTCGCCAATAAAGAGCTGCAAACCATTCCGCGCAATATCGCCAACACTATTATTCAGGCCTGCGACGAGGTGCTGAACAACGGCAAATGCATGGATCAGTTCCCGGTCGACGTCTATCAGGGCGGCGCGGGCACCTCGGTTAACATGAACACCAACGAAGTGCTGGCCAATATCGGGCTGGAGCTAATGGGCCACCAGAAAGGCGAATACCAGTTCCTCAACCCGAACGATCACGTCAATAAGTGCCAGTCCACCAACGACGCCTATCCCACCGGCTTCCGCATTGCGGTCTACAGCTCGATTCTGAAGCTGCTGGACGCGATCAAAGAGCTGGGCGAAGGCTTTGAGCGCAAGGCGGCCGAGTTCGAGACCATTCTCAAGATGGGCCGCACCCAGCTACAGGACGCGGTGCCGATGACGCTTGGTCAGGAGTTCCACGCTTTCCACGTTTTGCTGAACGAAGAGACGCGCAGCATTCTGCGCACCGCCGAGCTGCTGCTGGAGGTGAACCTGGGGGCCACGGCGATCGGCACGCGCCTCAACACGCCGGACGGCTATCAGCAGCTGGCGGTTCAGCGTCTCGCCGAGGTCAGCAATCTGCCGGTGGTGCCGGCGGAAGATCTGATCGAAGCGACCTCCGACTGCGGCGCCTACGTGATGGTGCACTCGTCGCTGAAGCGCCTGGCGGTGAAGCTGTCGAAGATCTGCAACGACCTGCGCCTGCTCTCTTCCGGCCCGCGCGCGGGCCTCAACGAGATCAACCTGCCGGAACTGCAGGCGGGCTCCTCGATTATGCCCGCCAAGGTCAATCCGGTGGTGCCGGAAGTGGTAAATCAGGTCTGCTTCAAGGTGATCGGCAACGACACCACCTTAACCATGGCAGCGGAGGCGGGTCAGCTGCAGCTCAACGTGATGGAGCCGGTGATCGGCCAGGCGCTGTTCGAGTCGATCAGCATCCTGACCAACGCCTGCTATAACCTGCTGGAAAAATGCGTTAACGGCATCACCGCCAACAAAGCGGTGTGCGAAGCCTACGTTTTCAACTCTATCGGCATCGTGACCTACCTCAATCCGTACATTGGCCATCACAACGGCGATATCGTCGGCAAGATCTGCGCCGAGACCGGTAAAAGCGTGCGCGAAGTGGTGCTGGAGCGCGGCCTGCTGACCGAAAGCGAGCTGGACGATATCTTCTCGGTGCAAAACCTGATGTACCCGGTCTACAAGGCGCGTCGCTACACCGACGAAAACGAACAGTAAGTCAATTTTCACAATGATAAAAAAGGCGCGCCGCGATCAACACGGCGCGCCTTTTTATTTGGTACATAACCGGCTCTTTTTCTCACTCTCATGAGGTGACGAATGATCGTCGTTGAATTAGCGATCGTCCTGCTGGCGATCTGGTTGGGCGCGCGTCTGGGCGGTATCGGTATCGGATTCGCGGGCGGGCTGGGCGTGCTGGCGCTGACGCTGATCTGCGGGCTGAAGCCCGGCGCCATCCCCTTTGACGTGATTGAAATTATTATGGCGGTGATTGCTGCTATCGCCGCGATGCAGGTCGCGGGCGGCATGGATTATCTGGTCAGCCTGGCGGAACGGCTGCTGCGGCGCCATCCGCGCTACGTTACGCTGCTGGCGCCGCTGGTAACCTATATGATGACGCTGCTGGCGGGCACCGGCCATACCGCCTTTTCGACGCTGCCGGTGATTGCCGAAGTGGCGAAAGAGCAAGGCGTGCGCCCGTCGCGCCCGCTCTCTATCGCCGTAGTCGCCTCGCAGATCGCTATCACCGCCTCGCCGCTCTCCGCCGCGGTGGTTTTCTTCGCTTCGCTGCTGGAGCCGCGCGGCGTCGGCTATATCGCCCTGCTGGCGATCGCCATTCCCTCGACGATGATCGGCCTGTTTCTCGCCGCGCTGGTCACCAACTTTCTCGGCAAAGAGCTGCACGAAGACGAGGTCTATCAGGCGCGCCTTGCCAAAGGGGAAGTGAAGCTGCGCGGGGCGAGCCGCTATGAAGAGAAGCCCGGCGCCAGACGCTCGGTGCTGCTGTTTCTGGTCGGCATCGCCGCCGTGGTGCTCTACGCTACCGCCATCAGCGACGGCGTGGGCCTGATTGCCGATCCGCCGCTGCCGCGCAACGAAGCGATTGTGGTGTTTATGCTGACCATCGCCACCCTGATCTCGCTGAGCTGCAAAATCGACACCAGCGCCATCCTTAGCGCCAGCACCTTCAAATCTGGCATGAGCGCCTGCGTCTGCGTGATGGGCGTCGCCTGGCTCGGCGATACCTTCGTCAAAGCGCATATCGGCGAGATCCAGCAGCTGGCGGGCGACTTGCTGCAGCAGGCGCCCTGGCTGCTGGCGGTGGCGCTCTTTTTCGCCTCGATGCTGCTTTATTCGCAGGCGGCTACCGCCAAGGCGCTGATGCCCGCCGCGCTGCTGCTGGGCGTGTCGCCGCATACCGCCATCGCCTCCTTCGCCGCCGTTTCCGCGCTGTTCGTGCTGCCGACTTATCCGACGCTGCTGGCGGCGGTAGAAATGGACGACACCGGCTCGACGCGCATCGGCAAATATGTGTTTAACCACGCCTTTATCGTGCCGGGCGTGCTGGCGATTGCGCTGTCGGTGCTGTTCGGCTTTTTGATCGGTGGCCTGGTGCTGTAGGGCTGTTACAACCGGTAAAGCCTGAGGCGCGGCGAGCGTGCTATCATCCACGCTTTCCGCAACAGGAGGAGCGACGCGATGAACGCCGTTGTCATTCTTTGTACCGCGCCGGATGAAGCCTGCGCGCAAAGGCTCGCCGCCCTGGCGCTGGAGGCGAAGCTCGCCGCCTGCGTCACGCTGCTGCCCGGCGCCACCTCGCTTTACGTCTGGCAGGGCCAGCTTGAGCAGGCCAGCGAAGTTCAGCTGCTGTTAAAAAGCAGTACGACGCACCAGCAGGCGCTGATGAGTCTGCTGAAGCGCGAACATCCTTTTGAGGTGCCCGAACTACTGGCGCTACCGGTTCAACATGGAGACAGTGAATACTTGTCATGGCTGCACGCATCTCTTGCCTGATCGCCTTTACGCTGGCGCTGTTTATCACGCTGCCGACGCAGGCGTCGATTTTCTCCCCTAACGCCAGCAGCCGCTTTGTCCCCGTGGACCAGGCGTTTGCTTTCGATTTCAGCCAGCAGGGCCAGCAGCTGACGCTCAGCTGGAAGGTCAAAGAGGGCTACTACCTTTACCGCCAGCAGATTCACGTCAGCGCGCAGCAGGCGCAGATCGTGCCGGTGGCGCTGCCGCCAGGACAGCCGCATGAGGATGAGTTCTATGGCAAAAGCGAAATCTATTCGCAGGATCTTCAGGTGCCGGTGCAGCTGCGCCAGGCCGCCAGCGGCGCCAGCCTCAGCGTAACCTATCAGGGCTGCGCGGCGGCGGGCTTCTGCTATCCGCCCGAGACGCGCACCATTCCGCTCACGGCGGTAGCCGCCAGCGCGGCGTTGCCAGCGTCCAGCGTCCAGCCCGCGCCAGCCGCGCCGCTGCCCTTCTCGCCGCTCTGGGCGCTGCTGATCGGCATCGGCGTCGCCTTTACGCCCTGCGTGCTGCCGATGTATCCGCTGATCGCCGGAATTATCCTCGGCGGTCAGCGCAGCGGCTCTTTGCTGCGGCTGTTTAGCCTTGCCTTGATCTACGTGCTGGGCATGGCGCTCACCTATACCCTGCTGGGCGTGGTGGTCGCGGCGGCGGGCCTGCGCTTTCAGGCGGCGCTGCAGCATCCTTATGTGCTGATCGGTTTGTCGCTGATCTTCACTCTACTGGCGCTGTCGATGTTCGGCCTGTTCCAGCTGCAGCTTCCCGCCAGCGTCCAGACGCGACTAACGTTATGGAGCAACCGCCAGCAGGGCGGATCGCTGCCCGGCGTTTTCCTGATGGGCGCGCTGGCGGGGTTAATCTGTTCGCCCTGCACCACCGCGCCGCTCAGCGCCATTCTGCTCTACATCGCCCAGAGCGGGAACCTCTGGGCCGGCGCGGGCACGCTGTGGCTCTACGCCATGGGCATGGGACTGCCGCTGATTGTGGTCACCCTGTTCGGCAACCGCCTGCTGCCGAAAAGCGGGCCGTGGATGCAGACGGTTAAGCAGGGTTTCGGCTTCGTTATTCTTGCGCTGCCGGTATTTTTGCTGGAGCGCGTGCTGGGCGAGCTGTGGGGAATGCGCCTCTGGAGCGCGCTGGGCGTCGCCTGTTTTGCCTGGGCCTTTTGCAGCAGCCTGCGCGGCCAGAGCGACAAATGGCGCCTCGTGCAGATAGCGATGCTGGCGGCGGCGCTTATTAGCGCGCGTCCCTTGCAGGAGTGGGTCTGGGGCGCGCCTGCCGCATCGCAGACGGCGGCGCAGCTTCCCTTCCAGCGTATCGCCTCCGCGCCGCAGCTGGACGAGGCGCTGCGGCAGGCTAATGGCCGCGTCACCATGGTCGATCTGTATGCCGACTGGTGCGTAGCCTGCAAAGAGTTCGAAAAATATACCTTTAGCGATCCGGGCGTGCGTGAGGCGCTGAGCCGTTACCAGCTGTTGCAGGCTAACGTCACCGCGAATAACGCCACGGATAATGCTCTGTTGCAGCATCTGCAGGTGCTCGGCCTGCCGACCATCCTATTTTTCGATGCGCAGGGCCGCGAGATCCCCGACTCGCGCGTGACGGGCTTCCTTAACGCAGAGGATTTCCGCGCGCATTTGCAGAATCGGGCGCGTTGAACGACACTGGAGTTCCCCGCCTCAGGCGGACGCGTACAGAGAGGAGACGTCATTTGCAGCGTGAACAGGTACTCGAGCATGCGTTGAACGTGCTCGAAAAGAATGGACTGGCGGCGACGACGTCATTACTACCGCAGCTGGCTGCCAGCAGCGACATGACGCTGACGCAGCTGGAAGCGTTCTGGCCCGACAGCGACGCCATGCTTTACGATGCGCTGCGCTATCACGGGCAGCAGATCGACAGCTGGCGGCGTCAGGTTTTGCTCAACGAGCAGCTCGACGGCGAACAGAAGCTGCTGGCGCGCTATCATGTGCTGAGCGAACAGGTGCAAAAAGGCCGCTTCCCCGGCTGCCTGTTTATCGCCGCCTGCAGCTTTTATCCGCAGCCGGATCAGCCGGTGCATCAGATTGCCGAACAGCAGAAACAGGCTTCCTGGCACTTCACCCACAGCATTCTGGTAGAGCTGGGGCTGGATAATCCAGCGATGGTGGCGGATCAGCTTGAGCTGATCCTGGAAGGCTGCCTCAGCAAGCTGCTGGTGAAGCGCAATGTGCAGGACGTGGCGACAGCCAAACGTCTGGCGGAAGATGTGCTGCGCATCGCCCTGTGCCGCGCTAACGGCGCACTGGCCTAGGGTTTTGCCGCTTCTGCCTGAAAAGCAGGCAATCAGTCACGTTTTCCCGCTTTTTTACCGGAAAGGCGTTGACGCGAAGCGGCCATTACGGTTTAATGCGCCCCGTTGCCCGAATAGCTCAGTCGGTAGAGCAGGGGATTGAAAATCCCCGTGTCCCTGGTTCGATTCCGGGTTCGGGCACCACAAATTAAAGAACCCAGCCTATGGCTGGGTTTTTGCTTTTGTGCGGAACCCGTCATCGAACCGGTTCGATGACCTCGCCGCGTCCTGCGGCTCGCCCTGCGGGTTTGCCGCGCAGGCGCGACAAAGCAAAAATGCTCCCGGCATTTTTGTCCGGGTTCGGGCACCACAAATTAAAGAACCCAGCCTGTGGCTGGGTTTTTGCTTTTGTGCTCTTATTTATTTCCACTTTCCCTATCGCTAACACTCGACCCAGACCGCGCCCGCCTCCGCCGACTTGACGCACTGCTCCACCCAGCGCACGCCCGCCAGCCCGGCATGGACATCGGGATACCAGAAGCCTTGCAGGAAGGCGGCGTCACCGCGATCGCTGGCGGCAAACGCCTGCGCGAAGCGGCGATAGAGATTTGACCAGGCGTCGAACAGCCCTTCAGTATGGCCGCCGCCGATGCGATCCTCTTCCAGCGCGCGCGGCGCCAGGTAAGGCATGCCGCGCTCAAGAATGCGTACCGGCTCGCCCTGCACTTCATAGCGCAGCTGGTTGGGCTGTTCGTCCCACCACTCCAGACTCGCCTTCGCGCCGACGATACGGATCTTCTGGCCGTGCATCGACCCGCAGTTCACCGCCGAGGCCCAGAGCGTGCCGACCGCGCCGTTGTCATATTCCATCATCACAAACGCGTTATCCTCCAGCGGCGCGCGCGTGGCGACAAAGCTCTGCCGGGCGCAGAGCAGCCGCTTGACCTTTAGCTGCGGCATCATGGTTTCGGCAAGGAACAGCGGATGGGTCGCCAGATCGCCCAGCACATAGCTGGGGCCGACGAAGCGGGGATCGACGCGCCAGCGCGTGCTGGGATTTTGCAGCTCTACCGCCTCATGGTGAAAGCCGTGTGCGAACTGCATGTTGACGATGCGGATCTCGCCCAGCATCCCCTGCGCAATCATCTCCCGCGCCTGCTGGATCAGCTGATGTCCGGCATAGCCGTAGGTCACGCCGATCAGCTTGTTTTTCTCCACGCAGAGCCGTTCCAGCTCGTCCGCCTCCTGGGTGGTAAAGCAGAGCGGCTTTTCACAGACCACATGCAGCCCGGCGTTGAGCGCCGCGCGGCAGATAGCGAAGTGGGTATTATTGGGCGTGGCGACGGAAACCGCTTCGATGCCATCCTCGCGCGCCGCTTCGGCGGCAAACAGCGTCTCGTAATCGGGATAGCAGCGTTCGGCCGCGACGCCCAGCGAGGTGCCGAAGGCGCGGCCGCGCTCGGCATCGATATCAAACGCGCCCGCCAGCAGTTGAAAGTTGTTGTCGCGCAGCGCCGCCGAGCGGTGAATATAGCCGATCTGGCTGGTGCCGCCGCCGCCGACCATGCCCCAGCGCAGGGCGCGATCTACCGCTTTTGTACCGTTAATCATCGTCTTCTCCTTAAAAACCCACGGATTTGAGATAGCTCAGGCTGGCGCTGACGTCGCGCAGGCTGGTGTCGGCCTGGCGCGGATCGCGCTCCTGTTCCAGCGTGATCCAGCCCTGGTAGCCCTGTTCAGCCAGAAAGGCGCGCACCGCCGGATAGTCGATTGCGCCCTGTCCGATAGGGCACATTACCCCTTCGGCGCAGGCGCTAAAGAAGTCGAGGCCGCGCGCCAGCGCATCGCGCCAGACCGCATCGTTGACGTCTTTGAAATGGAGATAGTCGATGCGGGGCCAGTAGTGCCGCAGCGCGGCGATGGGATCCATGCCCGCATAGTAAAGATGCCCCGTATCGAGGCAGAGCCCGGCGACCTCATGTGGAATATCCTGCGCCAGCTGCGCCAGTTCGTCAGCGAACTCAATGCTGCCGCCCGCATGCGGATGGATCACCGGCCGTACGCCGTAGTCGCGCCAGGCGATCTCGCTGATTTGCGTGATATGGCGCATCAGGCGCTGCCAGTCAGCTGCCCCGAGGCGCGGCGCGCATTCAGACTGACCGGCCAGTCTGGCGCGCTCGGGGTTGCCGAAGTCGATGATCACTAGATAGGGCGCGGGCGCATTGTCGCCATGGGTTTTTTCAGCGGTGGGAATGCGGGACAGGGTGCGGCACAGCTTGTGCGTCAGGTCGAGCATCGTCGGGAAATGGGCCTCGCTGACCAGATCGTCAAACAGCGTGGCGGCGACGATCGACAGGCCATGATGGTTCAGCGCGCCGCTGAGTTCGTCAGGGTCGCTGGGCAGATAGCGCCACGGGCCTAACTCGATGCTGCGGTAGCCCGCCTGCGCCGCTTCGCGCAGCACCGTCTGCCACGGCGGCAGAAAGGGGTTGTCGGGATTATCGACGCCCCAGCTACAGGGCGCGTTGGCGATATGGATGGTCACGATAGCTCTCCAGGCAGGCACATTTGCCGCGAGTATCGAACATATTTTCCATATTTAACAACCTTGGAATTTTTATTCTTTGATAGCGATCATAGTTATTCTTATCATAGAAATGATAGAAAATTATCATTTGAATCAGTAATTAACTGATTTATATATTCTCTCTGGTGATAATCTCGAAAGGCAGTATCACCTGCTCATATCGCGCGTCGCGCTCGCTCTGGCGCCCAGCGCAAAGCCGCACCACGGCGGCGGCCATCGTCTCGATGTTATGACGCAGCATCAGGGTGATGCTGCCATCGATAAGGGCCAGTTCACCCTCCTGCACCGGCCCGTGACACACCAGCATCACCCTGCGCTGCGCCTGTTCGCGCAGCGCGCGCACCACCCCTTCAATGCCGCCGCACGGCGCATAGATCAGCTGTAAATCGGGATGGTCCTCCAGCAGCGTCCGCGCGGCGCGGTAGCCGCCTTCGACGCTCTCCCGGGTGTTGAGCGGCTCGAGTACGCGCTGCGTCGCCCCATATTCCCGCATCCCGGAGCGAAAGCTAATTTCGCAGCTCTCCTGGCAGGTAAAGCGGTGGTCGCCGAGCAGCACGCCGACGCTGCCGGGCCGACGCAGCAGATGCTGCGCCATCCAGGCGGCGGTGCGCCCCGCCTTCTGATTATCCACGCCGATATAGCCCGCCTGACCGCAGGGCGAAAAGTCGGAGAAAAGCGCGTAGACCCGCACGCCCTGACGCGATACCGCCTGAATGGCATGGCGGATCAGCGGATGATCGAGCGCCACCACGCCAATCACATCGACGCGCGTCGCCAGCGCGCGCAGCGATTGCGCCGCCTGCTCAACTTCGTCGATGCCGTGGGTAACGAAAAGCGGCTCAACGCCGGCGGGATGGTGCGGCATCGACTGCTCGCGCAGCGCCTCGCTCAGCTGCCGGTAAAGCGAATAGTCGGTGGAAAGCAGCAGGAATCCCATGCGCAGCGTCGCCGTCGGCGGCGTGCCGGGATGCAGCAGCCGGGATTGCGCATGGCGATAGCCTAACCGACTGGCCGCCGCCAGCACCTTTTGTTCGGTTGCGCCGCGCACCGGGGCGCGCTGATTCAGCACGCGATCCACCGTCGCCACGCCGACCCCCGCTTCGCGCGCGATAGCGCTCATGGTGACCTTCGTCATTCTCTGTTGCCTCCTGTGGCAGTAACGCCTTTGTGCGGCCGCGAGCGACCTCGCGCTTTCGCTATCCTAACCGCTCATGGGCGCCTGCCTGACCTTTTGATAAAACAAAGCGCGCGTAAATTTGATCCTCTTCGCATAACGAAACATTTATTCCTAAATGATTTTTATTCGGAAAATACATTTGCTAGAAATTTTCTTCATTCCGCCAGCGGAAAGGCTGATGGAATTCCATCAGCAAAAGGTTAGAGAGGGCAGCCCCAGGCTTTCTATAGTGAAAGCCTGACGGAGGCAGCGGCACGCCGCAGCTGGCCATTAACAGACTAATAAGTGTGGAGTTGTTATGTTTCCCTCTATCCTACCTGCTCCGCGCCAGCCCGATGCGCACTCGATCCCGGCGCTGCGCTGGGGCATCGTCGGCCCTGGCTGGATCGCCGATCGCTTCGCCAGCGCCTTATGTCATCACACGCATCAGCAGCTGACCGCGGTTTCATCGCGCGGCGTTGACAAGGCGCAGGCGTTCGCCGACAAATGGTCGATTCCCCATGCGTGCGGCGGCATTGATGCGCTGCTGGCGCGCGATGACGTTGACGCGGTCTATATCGCCACGCCGCATAACCACCATTTCCCCGACGGCCTGCGCGCGCTGCAGGCGGGCAAGCATGTGCTGATTGAAAAGCCGCTGGCGCTCAATGCGCATCAGGGCGAAGCGCTGCAGCAGGCGGCGCAGCGGGCGCAGCGGCTCTGTATGGAGGCGATGTGGTGCGACTTTGCGCCGAAATATGACGTTATCCGCCAGCTGCTGGCAGATGGCGCGCTGGGCGACGTGCACAGCCTGATCGCCGATCACGGCGAGTTTTTCACCCCGGAACACCGCATTTTCAACCCCGATCTTGCCGGCGGGCCGATGCTCGATCTCGGCAGCTATCTGGTCGCCTTCAGCATCCTGGTGGGCGGCGCGCCTGAACGTATCGTCGCGCAGGGCGAACCTGCGCCGGGCGGCGTCAACGGCCAGACCGCAATGCTCTTTACCCATGCGCGCGGCATGCAGTCGGTGCTGCACACCACGCTGTTCAGCAACACGCCGGGCACGGCGGTCATCGCCGGACGCGACGCCACGCTCTACCTCGACGGCCAGTTCTATGCGCCGGGCAACTTCCGTCTGGTCTCCAGCGATAAGCGCCGGACGCTGCACTGGGAAGAGCCAGCGAATCGCTATCAGCAGCTCAGCCATGAGATTGACCACTTCGCCTGGTGCGTCGGTCAGCGCCTGACGGACTCGCCGGTACGCTCGCTGGCGACCTCGCTGCTGACGCTGCGCGCAATGGATGAGACGCGTCGGCAGATCGGCGTGATATTCAACGAAGAACGCTAACTAAAGCCAGGAGTCATAAAGATGAAAATCGCTTTTGATGTGGATGTAATCAGAGATATGGGCATTACCCGCATGGTGCATCAGGTGGCCGAATGGGGATACAACTATATTGAGCAGTCGCCCCACCCGCAGATCAATCCGTTCTACAAGCACCCTAAAGCCAGCCGCGAAATTATGCGCGAATATAAAAACGCGCTGAACGCTACCGGCGTGGAGATCTCGTCGTTTATCGTGGTCTATCGCTGGTCCGGCCCGGACGAACTGCGTCGTCAGGCGGCGGTAAAAAACTGGAAGCGCATGATTGAGATCGCCGTGGAGATGGGCGTGCAGGTGATCAACACCGAGCTCTCCGGCAACCCCAACGAGCCGGAGATATGCGAAGAGATGTTCTACCGCTCGATGGATGAGCTGCTGCCCCTGTTCGAACGCGAAAATATCCGCGTCGAGATTCAGTCGCATCCGTGGGACTTTTGCGAGAACAGCAACGAAACCGCCGATATGGTGAAGTCGTTTCGCAGCGACAACGTGAAATATGTTTACAGCGTGCCGCACACTTTTTTCTACGACAACGGCAAGGGCGACGTTCGGCCGATGCTGGAGTATGCCGGCGAGGATCTCTCCCATGTGCTGATCGCCGATACCATGAACCACACCAAGCACTGCCGCTATATCGTTAACCCGCCGGGCGTAGACGCCACGATCCACCAGCATGTCGGCGTCGGTGAAGGCGAGGTCGATTTCGACACCCTGTTCCAGACGCTGCGCGAGATGGACTTCGCCAACCGCACTTATAAAGTGGGCGGCGAATCCATTATCGCGTCCGCCCTGTTCGGCTATCCGGAGAAGATGAAGACCCAGGCGGTCGAGACCCGCGAGCTGATCGAGCGCGAGCTGCTGAACCGATAGAAAACTATGCCAGCCGCTCGACCTGAACGAAGCGTCCGCTGGTCAGCGACTCGCACGCCGCTTCGGCAATCGCCTGCGCCTGCAGACCATCCATCAGGCCAGGCAGATCCGCCACCGTTTCGCCGCCAAGATGGCGCAGGAAGGCGTCCAGCTGAGCATAGTACGTGTCGCGCACGCGGCTGAACCAGTCCGGGAACAGGCCGGGCTGAGTGATGCCGCTTTGCTGATAGAGCGTCGCGCCGCGCATCGCCTGCGGCTCCGACGCCAGCATGCCTTGCGATCCCATCACGCTGAGGCGCTCGTCATAGCCGTATGCGGTACGTCGGGTGTTATCGAGCTGCGCCAGCGCGCCGCGCGCCAGCCGCATAATCAGCACCGAGGTGTCGACATCACCGAAGTCGCGCAGCGCAGGCTGCGCCAGCGCCGCGCCCAGCGCGCCCACCGTTTCAACCTCGTCGCCGGTCAGAAAACGCAGCAGATCGAAAAAGTGAATGGCCTGATCGCGCATCTGTCCGCCTGACGCGCGCAGATAGTCGAGGGGCGGCATCTCAGAAGCGCGGCACACCATCTGGATCAGCTCCGTCGCGCCAATGACGCTCTGCTGAAGCTGCTGCTTTAGCTGCTGGTGGCTACGGTCGAAGCGCCGGTTAAAGCCGACGGTGACCGGCACCTTCAGCGGCGCCAGGCTCTCTACCACCGCGCGCGCCTTCGCCAGCGACAGATCGATGGGCTTTTCGCAGTAGATCGCCTTGCCGGCGTGTGCCGCCTGCGCCAGAAAATCGGCGTGCGTCGGCGTCGAGCTGGCGATCAGCACCATATCGATATCGTCGCGATTAAGCGCCTCGCTGACGCGGCCTGCCCGCGCGCCATACCGCTGCGCCAGCGCCTCGGCGCGCGCCGTGTCGAGGTCGCACACCAGCGCCAGATGCGCGCCTGGATGCGCCGCCAGGTTCGCGGCGTGTACCTGGCCGATAAAACCGCTGCCGATCAGGGCAACGCGTTGTGTTACAGGGGACATTTGCGATCTCCTCTTCACAGTTCGGGATAGCTGACCTTGTCAAAATAGCCCGTTCTGTCAGGCTGGCTGAATGCAGAAATTGATGGAATTCACTCAGCATGAAGCGAATGACGCTCAGTCAGCTGGCGCACGCCGCTGGCGTTGGCGTGGCGACCGTAGACCGGGTGCTTAACGATCGCGGCGGCGTGTCGCCAGCGATGACCAGAAAGGTGCTGGAGGCGGCGCGCGCGGCGGGGCTTAACCGCATTTTGCCGGAAGCGCATCGCCAGCCGTGGCAAATCGAAGTGATACTCAGCAGCGCCGACGCCTTTTTCTTTCAGCAGCTGGCGCAGGATTTTCAGCAGCTGGCCGACGCGCTCGGCTATCGCCGCCTGCGCCTGCAGCGCACCTTTATCGCCGAGAACGCGCCGGAGAAACTGGCGGCGCACATCCTGGCCAGCAGCCGCAAAATGGACGGGCTGATGGTCTTTGCGCATGAACACCCCGCGATTTATCAGGCGCTGAGCGACTGCAAAGCGCGCGACGTGCCGGTAATCACCCTGGTTTCCGATCTGCCCGACGCCGATCGTCTGCTGCACGTAGGCATCAATCAGCTGCAGGCCGGACGCACAGCCGGGCTGATGATGGGCAGCATGCTGGCGCGCGCGGGCGAGGTGCTGATGATCAGCGGCCGCGTCGACTATCGCGCGCACCGTCAGCGCATTGAGGGATTCCGCGACGTGCTGCAGCAGCGCTTTCCCCATCTGGCGCTGCGCGAAGCGCTGGCTGGCCTGGAGGATCGTACGCGCATCAGCAAGCTGCTGGAGAAGGCGCTGGTGACCTCTCCGTCGATTGTCGGCGTCTACAATACCGGCCTTGGCAACCGCGAGATCTCCGAGGCGCTGGCGCGCCACCGCCGCGAGCGCGATGTGGTTTACATTACGCATGAGCTTTACGCCACCACGCGCCGCCTGCTACAGCAGCGCACGCTGACCTTAACGCTCGACCAGAACACCCAGCGCCACGCCCAGCTGGCGCTAAACCTGCTATTGCAAAAGCTGGAAAAAGGCGGCGATTTTTCTACTTATGAAGATGGGCGCGTCGATTTTATGCTCTATACCCAGGAGAACGTCGATTAGCGAACGCCAGCAGGGTTAAACCGCCATTATCCGCCCTGCTACACTCAGAGACGTCTGACACACTCTCATCAACAAGGCGAACCCACACTATGTCGGAAAACAGTTATCAGCCCGCAACAGTCTGGAAATGGGATCCGGAAGCCAAAGGCAACGGCGCAAAAACTAACCGTCCCATCGCAGGCGCAACTCATGAAAAAGCGCTGCCGGTCGGCAAACATCCGCTGCAGCTCTACTCGCTCGGCACGCCCAACGGCCAGAAAGTGACAATTCTGCTGGAGGAGCTGCTGGCGGTCGGCGTCAAAGAGGCGGAGTATGACGCCTGGCTGATCCGTATCGGCGACGGCGATCAGTTCGGCAGCGGCTTTGTTGATATCAACCCTAACTCGAAAATTCCGGCGCTCAGCGACCATTCGGTGAACCCGCCGCAGCGCGTGTTCGAGTCCGGCAGTATTCTGCTCTATCTGGCGGACAAGTTCGGTCATTTCCTGCCGGACGATCCGGCGGGCCGTACCGAAGCCCTGAACTGGCTCTTCTGGCTACAGGGCGCCGCGCCCTTCGTCGGCGGCGGTTTCGGCCACTTCTACCACTACGCGCCGGAGAAAATCGAATACGCCATTAACCGCTATACGCTGGAGACCAAGCGCCTGCTCGACGTGCTGGATCGTCGTCTGGCGGAGAGCCGCTTCCTTGGCGGCGACGCCTACACCATCGCCGATATCGCCACCTGGCCCTGGTTCGGTGGCCTGGTGCTGAGCAATCAGTATGGCGCGACCGAGTTCCTCGACGCGAAATCCTACAAAAATGTGGCGCGCTGGGCGCAGGAGATTGCGGAGCGTCCGGCGGTGATCCGTGGACGCAAAGTGAACCGCGTGATGGGCGATCCGGCCGATCAGCTGCACGAGCGCCACGACGCATCCGATTTTGACACCAACACCGAAGATAAACGCCAGGCGTAAAGGAGCCAGCAATGAGCGCATATGTCATCTTTATTCGCGACAAAATTACCAACCCTGAAGAGTTCGCTATTTACGGCGAGAAAGCGGGCAAAGCGCGCGGCGACCACCCGATAACGCCGCTGGCGTTTTATGGTCAGCTGGAGACGCTGGAAGGGCCGGAAGCGGACGGCGTCGTGGTGCTGGAGTTCCCGACGGTAGAGGCGGCGCACGGCTGGTATGACAGTCCGGAATATCAGGAAGCGAAACAGCACCGCCTGAAAGGCGCGGAGTACCGCGTGGTGCTGGTGCAGGGCGTCGAGCAGTAACCAAAGGGACGCCGTTCGGCGTCCTCAGACAGCGCCTGTGTCGAAGCGGCGGGTGGCATGGGCCGAAGAGCAAAGCGTCCCGCGACAAGGATGTCGCGGGCCGAGCGAGCAGGGATGCCTTGAGCGACTTTGCGATCGGACTATGCCACCCGCCGCCTGCTCCCAGGGACGCCGTTCGGCGTCCCTCTCTTTTTAATTCAGCTGAATGCGCGCCACGCTGTCTGGCCCTTTGCTGCTGTGATCCTTGTTAAAGCCCTGCTTAATGGTGACATAAAGCGTCTGACCATCTGGCGTCACCAGCAGGCTGTTGGGATGCCCCTCGAACGACCAGCTGTTTTTCACCGCATAGGTGGTGGCGTCAAGCTGTAGCACCTTCTGCGACTCACGCTGGCTGATATAGATCTCGTTGCGTTTCGCGTTGAATTTAATGCCCAGCGCGTCGCCGTCGATGCGTTTGATCACCTTGCCGCTGCGCTCATCGAACACCAGCGTGGTTTTCGCTTTCGAGTTGTCGGTAACGAACAGGCGGCCGGTCGCCGGATCTTCCGCCATATTCAGCAGCAGATAGGCTTTGCCGTCGCCTGGGGTCAGACGCTTCTCGATCTTATGGCTGCGCGGATTGATCACCAGGATCTCGCCGCCGCCGTTCGCGGCGTAAATGCGATCGGTGACTGGCGAATAGATAATGCCGGTGACCCACTTGCCGGCGTTTTTGATGCGCGTCTTCAGCTTCATGGTCTGCGCGTCGACCACCCAGATCACGCCCGGATCGCCCACGCCGCCGATATAGAGCTGGTCGTTATGCAGGAAAACCTCGCGCGCGCCGAACGGGAAGCCCTTCTCGTTGCGCTCGCTGAAAAGGGTACGCGCCAGCACTTTGCCTTTGACCGGATCGATCTTCGAGATACCGCCGTCCAGCGTATTGGTCACGTAGAGCAGGCTGCCGTCTTCGTTCATGGTCATGCCGAAGTTTTTCAGATCGGTGTAGCCTTTGCCGGTGGTCTCCAGCGTGGCGGGATTGAGGCGATAGATCACGCCGCCGCTGACATCCTTAAAGGCGTCGGCGCTGGCAACGTAAAGCGCGTTAGCGCCCGGCACGTAAGCCATCTCATACAGGCCGAAGCCGAGTTCGCGCTGCTTTACCGCAGAGGCGGCAGGCGTTGCGGCGGCAGCGGCGGTCGGCGCCTCCGCTTTTTTCGCAGGCGCCTGACAGGCCGTCAGGCCAAAAGCGGCGGCGATCGCCAGAGCAAGCGCGGCGTTGCGCGGACTGAACAGAGATTTCATGCATGACTCCCTTGGGAAATGACGCGCCGCCGCGCGGCTCAGCCGACGCGGTTAGCGCTCAAAAAGAATGAGAATCATACTCATTAACAATCAAGGTGTAAATGTCAGCCTGCGCCGCGCCTTTACGTCTCCCGCTTTAAGCGCGCCTGTAAAAAATCCACGAAGGCGATAATGCGTGCGGGTAGCTGCCGCTGCGCCTGCCATACCGCGAAAATATCGCCGTCGGGCGCCTGCCAGTCAGGCAGCACGTGCAATAGCTCGCCGCTTTCGACCGCGTGCCGCGCATCCCACCATGAGCGCAGCAGGATGCCGTGGCCATCCAGCGCCATGCGCATCGCCACCTCGCCATCGTTGGTGAGCAGGCTGCCGCGCACTTTCTGGCTGACGCTCTCGCTGCCCTTCACAAAGCGCCAAAGGGTGAAATCCCCTTCATGCTGGCGCAGCAAAATGCAGTTGTGCTGCGCCAGCGCATGGATATCGGCGGGCAGGCCGCAGCGCTCGGCATAGGCGGGCGAACAGCAGAGAATGCGCGGGTTGGCGCGCAGCCGACGCGCCACCAGCCGCGAATCGGGCGGCTCCCCGACGCGCACGTCAATATCGACGTTAGCGTCGAGAAAATTGAGCGGCTGGCTGCTGAGCTGCAGCGACAGCGCCAGCTCGGGATGCAGCGCCGCAAACGCCGATACGCAGGGCGCGACGTGGCGGCGGCCAAAGCCGAACGACGCGTTGATATTCAGCGTGCCGCGCAGCACCTGGGTCTGGCTGCTCACCGCCTCTTCCAGCGCCGCCAGCTGATCGAGCAGCGGACGCGCGCCTTCCAGATAGCGCCGTCCTTCCGCCGTCAGCTCCAGCCGCCGCGTGGTGCGCTTCAGCAGCTGCACGCCGAGCCGCCGCTCAAGCTGGCTGAGCCGCTTGCTGACCGCCGCCAGCGACAGGCCGAGATCGCGTGCTGCCGCCGTCAGGCTGCCGAGGGTGGCGATGCGCACAAAAAAGGCGAGATCGTCGGTGGACGTGCGGGATTCTTTACTTTGATTCAACATTGGCTTGCGTTTCAGGCTAATTATTTCCCGGTGATGCAAAGTTATACTGCGCGGACAATTCGAACATCAACCCTGTGAGGTGTCCTGTGTCTGAAAAAATTCATCGTATTGCCGTCATCCCCGGCGACGGTATTGGTAAAGAGGTGATGCCGGAAGGCATTCGCGTGATGAACGCGGCGGCGGAGAAGTTTGGTATCGCGCTGCGCTGGGAGTGGTTCGACTTCGCCAGCGCAGAGTACTGGCAGCAGCACGGCAAGATGCTGCCCGACGACTGGTTTGCGCAGCTGAAAACCTTCGATGCGATCTATTTCGGCGCGGTGGGCTGGCCGGCGATCGTGCCGGATCACGTCTCGCTGTGGGGATCCCTGCTGCAGTTCCGCCGCGAGTTCGACCAGTACGTCAACCTGCGGCCGGTGCGGTTAATGCCCGGCGTTAAGGCACCGCTGGCGAACCGCAAGCCGGGTGACATCGACTTTTACGTGGTGCGTGAAAACACCGAAGGAGAATACTCCAGCGTCGGCGGCACCATGTTCCCCGGCACCGAGCGCGAAGTGGTGATCCAGGAGACCGTGATGACGCGCGTCGGCGTCGACCGCATCCTGAAGTTCGCCTACGAGCTGGCCAACAGCCGCCCGAAAAAGCACCTCACCTCCGCCACCAAATCCAACGGCATCGCCATCACCATGCCGTACTGGGACCAGCGCGTCGAGGCGATGGGCGAGCACTATCCGCAGGTCAACGTCGACAAGTACCATATCGATATTCTTACCGCCAACTTCGTGCTGCATCCCGACTGGTTCGACGTGGTGGTCGCCAGCAATCTGTTCGGCGACATTCTCTCCGATCTCGGCCCGGCCTGCACCGGCACCATCGGCATCGCGCCTTCGGCCAACATTAACCCCGATCGCACCTTCCCTAGCCTGTTCGAGCCGGTGCACGGTTCCGCGCCCGATATCGCCGGTAAAGGCATAGCGAACCCCATCGGCCAGATCTGGTGCGGCGCGATGATGCTGGAGCATCTGGGCTATAAAGCGGCGGGCGACGCGGTGCTCGACGCCATCGAACGCACGCTGGCGCAGGGCGAATGCCTGACGCGCGATCTTGGCGGCGAAGCCAGCACCGACGCGCTCGGCGCCGCGATCGCCGCGGCGCTCAGCGCTTAGTCGATCGCGAAAAGTTCTGGATTCCAGCCTGGCGGCAGCGGTTCCGGCCGCTCAACCGCCAGGTGATGCCAGCGCAGATTCTCGACGCCGCGCGCGAACAGCGCAGGCAGGCCGCCGGGATAGCGCTCCACGCCGAACGCCTCGCCGGTCGCAGGATCGAGCTTATAGGCGTTATCCAGCCCCATGCCGGTCGGCGCGTCCGGGTTGCACGGCGGACGAATATCAAACTGCCCCTGCGCGCTATCGTGGCTGACTACCTGGCGCAGCTGCACATCGGCGATCAGCACGTCGCGGATATCGCCAGGCCGGGCGGCATGCAAGTTGATCGCCCCTTCCGCGACGCCGCTCGCCTGGGTGAACTGCAGCTGCTCGACCCGCCCTGGCCGCACCGCCGGATCGCGCGGACGCACCGACACGAACAGCGGATCGGCCTTGCCCCAGTGGCACGGCGGCGCGTAGTGGCAGACAAAGGTCAGATGGCTGAAAAGCAGCCGCCGCATTGCGCCGCCGTCGCGCGACAAGATGCCGATGCCGCGGTTGGAATCAAAGAGGGTGCAGTTGGTTACGGTAACGTCTTCAATGTCATCGAAGGTTTCGGTGCCGATCTTAAAGGCGCAGCTGTAAGAGCGCAGCAGGCAATTGCTGATGGTGATCTGACGCGCGGGGCGGCGTAACGCGTCGGGTTTCAGGGTGGTTTTGATGCAGATGGCGTCATCCGCCGCGCTGAGGTAGCTGTTGCTGACGAACACCGCCTCGCAGCTGTCGATATCGAGCGCGTCGGTGTTCGGCATCGTCATGGCGTTGTCGATGGTGAGGCGATCGATATGCACATGGCGGCAGCTCACCAGATGCACCGTCCACATCGGCGCCTGTACAATAGTGAACCCTTCCAGCGTCACCTGCTCACACGCTTCAAACACGATAATGCGCGGCCGATCGGGATACGGCAGCCGGTAGCCCTGCGCGTCGCGCTCGGCGGCAAACCAGACTTCGCCGTCGCCGTCGATGCAGCCCTTGCCGCTGATGGTCAGATTGCGCTGCCCGAGAGCGTAGAGCAGCACGTTATGTGACTTCTCGGCGCTGCTCAACGTCTGAAATCGCTGATAATCGGCCCGCCGCTGGCTGGCGACCAGCACCGCGCCCGCCTCGAGATGTAGCTCAAAATGGGAAGGCAGATTCAGGCAGCCGCTGCGGTAGCGCCCGGCGGGCAGCGTCAGGCGGCCGCCGCCTGCGGCGGCAATCTGGTCGATGGCGCGCTGCAACACCGCCGTATCCAGGGTTTCGCCGTCGGCGGCGGGATGAAAATCAGCAAGGGAAAGGTGCATAGTGCGGCTCCAGCAAAAGTGAGAGGCAGAAATTGCAGCACGCTGCGGCGCGGCAAACCTTTCTCTGGCCGCCATTGCGCCATTTCGTGCGGGACATCACAGATTATTTGACGGCTCCCTCAGTGACGCCGCTAATAAACTTGCGCTGGAAAATCAGGAACACCGCCACCAGCGGCAGGATCACAATCATCGCGCCCGCCATCAGCACCGGAATGTCGATGGTGTTTTTGTTTTGAAAGAACATCATGCCGATCGGCAACGTGCGCAGCTCATCTTTGTTTACCAGAATCAGCGGGATCAGGAACTCGTTCCAGGTCCAGATAAACAGCAGCAGTCCCAGCGTCGACAGCGTCGGCCAGATCGCGGGCACCAGAATGCCCCACAGAATTTTGATCCGCGACGCCCCATCCATTACCGCCGCTTCCACCAGCTCTTTCGGCACCTGCTGGAAAGCGCTGGCGATCATCAGGGTGGTAAAAGGCAGCGACAGGGCGATCTGGGGCAGGATCAGCGCCAGATAGGTGTTGGTCAGCCCCATCCAGCGCAGCTCATGGTAAAGCGGAATGATAAACGCCTCGCTCGGCAGCACCATCCCCAGCGCCAGCATCGCCGCAATCGCCTTTTTGCCGGGGATCTTCAGCCAGGCGAAGCCGAATCCAGCCAGAATGCCCAGCAGCACGCTGCACAGCACCACCGGGATCACCACCAGCACCGAGTTAAGGAAATAGACGTTGAAATGGCCCTGCTGCCAGGCGGTCAGATAATTATTCAAATTCAGCGAGGCGGGCAGCGTGAACACCCCCTGAAACAGCTCCATCTGGGTTTTGAATGAGGTCATCAGCGCCATCAGAAATGGCAGAATGGTCATCAGCGCCACGATCCAGATCAGCGCGCGTGAAATCACCGGCGTGCTTCGCATCAGTAACGCTCCTTTAAGGCCAGATGGATCAGATAGTTAATCCCCAGCACAATCAGCATGCTGAACACCGCCACCGACGAGGCGTAGCCAAAGTAGTGCAGGTCAAAGCCCTGCTTATACATAAAGATATTGGTGACCATGGTGGAGGTGCCAGGCCCGCCCTGCGTCATGACGTAAACCAGGTCAAAGGCTTTCAGGCTGGCGATCACCGTTAGCAGCAGGGCGATGCGCAGTTCGGGCCTCAGCCCCGGCAGCGTAATGCGCATAAATTTTTGCCGGCGCGAGGAGCCGTCAAGATCGGCCGCTTCCAGCAGCGACGGATCCATACGCTGCAGGCCCGCCATGAACAGGACCAGGCAGAAGCCGAAGAAGTACCAGGTCGCCACCAGCCCCACGGCAGGCAGCGCCCAGGTAAAATCGCCGAGCCATGACATCGCCAGCTGCGGCAGCCCAATGGCGCGCAGCACCTGATCGATCGGCCCAAACGCCGGGTTATAGAGCCAGCGCCATACCACGCCCAGCACGGCCATCGGCATGATATAGGGCAGGAAGAAGAGGATACGCAGCACGCTGCGTTCGCCGTTGCTGCGGGTGTCATACAAGAAGCTGCACAGCAGCAGCCCCACGCCGATCGGCAGCAGCGTATAAAACAGCATCAGGATGGCGTTATTGCCCAGCGCAATCCAGAACACCGGATCGCTGAACATGCGCAGATAGTTGCTGACGCCGCTGAACACCGGCAGCGAGGTGCCATCCCATTCGGTAAAACTGATGCCCAGCGAAGCGAGCAGCGGCAACAGCAGAAAGACCGCGTAGACCAGCACCGCAGGCAGAACATAGAGAAAATTACGCCAACCGCTTAGATTCAACATAACCGTACTCGTGGCTCAGAACGCTCAGGCCCGGCGGCACGCCGGGCCACCGGCTTAATGCTTCAGGGTTTTCAGATAGCGCTGGTAGTTGTTATCGAAGTTTGCCGCCATCTGCTCGGCCGTCTGACGACCCGCCAGCAGCAGCTGGACGTTCTGATTCAGCTCGGCGTTCATGGTGGGCGTCGCCCAGTCCACATAGTGGCCTAAGCCGTCATAGTCGTTAAGCGTCAGCCAGACCTGATAGGCTTCCGCCAGCAGCGGGTTGTCGGCAGGCATCTTAGCGGCTTTACTGGTGCTCGCGGGCAGGAAACCGACGTTCAGCCAGCGGTTCGCCATCGCATCGGAAACCATATAGTTGATGAACTTCGCCGCCGCATCCTGTTCCGCTTTGCTCTTCGCGGTGCTGGTCACGGAAAAGGCGAGATCGGTGCCGCCGACCATCAGCGGCTGCTTCACGCCCTCGCCTGCCGGCATCGCCGCGAAGTGGATATCTTTATTGTCTTTAAACTGCCCCAGGTACCAGGTGCCGCTGACCAGGAAAGCCGCCTGGCCGTTCTGGAACAGGGTTGCAGCATCGTCATGGCCGATCCCCTGAAAGCCGGGGAAGAAATAGCCTTTGTCGCTCCAGCTCTTCATCATGGCGGCGGCGTTGACCAGCTTGCTGTCTTTGAAGGTGCCGCCCACATCGTAAATCAGATCGTCCAGCGCCTTGCGATCGTGGCTCTCAATCTGCGCCTGCCACAGGGTACTGAGCAGCTGCTGTCCCATGTTGCCATCCAGCAGACCCAGCATCATCGGCGAGGTGCCCTGCTGCTTCAGCTTCGCCATTGCGCGCTCGAGTTCAGCCAGGGTTTTCGGCGGCGCGATACCCGCCTTATCCAGCAACGCTTTGTTGTAGTAAAGCCCGACCATCTCGCCAAGGCTGGCGATACCGTAAAGCTTGCCGCTGCCAAACTCTCCGCTGTCGGACCAGCGGTTGCGTTTCAAAATCGAGTCGGGGAAACGGGTGGTCCAGCCGTTGTCGGCGGCGTAGCTGTCGAGGGGAAGCAGCAGTTTATCCTTAACCAGCGAGCCCATGTCGCCGCCGCCCTGATTCACCTGGGCGATCTGCGGGCCGTCACCGGCGGTCAGCGCCAGCTTGAGCGGAATGCGCGTATCTTCAAAGGAGTGAACCGAACGGTTAATCACGATACCGGGGTTCTGCTGGGCAAATTCTTTAATTCCCTCGTCAACCGCCGCCGTCTGCTGCGGATAGTTGTAGATATCCCACTCATTGAGGGTCACGGCGGCGTGGGCGGCGTGGAGTACGCTGCCTGCCAGCAAGCCCGCCGCCAGCAGCCGACCCACATTGCGAATTCGGAACAAACGAACGGAGGAAACAGACATTATGCTCACCTTCTTCAGACCAGGATCGGCATCCCTTCATCTCACCGTCTGCTATCCCGCAGACTGACGCCGCACAGCAACGCGCTTACTCATACTTACTTTAATAAAAAAATAAAGTCAAACAGCCCACGGCGGGAATTGCAACGCTGTGAGCGCGCGCAAATAAACAGCGCCACGACGGGAAAAGCAGCAGACTACGCGACCTGCCGCGCCCTTTACCGTGACGGCATAGCGTCAGGCACGCATTGCACAGAAGAAAAACCCGGAACGATAATCGCAAATTAACGCCCTGATAAAACATATGAAAATCATATATTGCTCACACTTCCGGCTTTTCTGCAGGCGCAAATCGTCTCAGAAAGGCCGTGGTCAGGGCGTGGTGGCGATCACAGAAGCGCACTGGAATGCCGGTAAAGGTTGCTGAACAGGCTGGGTTAGTGCGATAAGGTAATTATTCTATCTTGAAAACTAAGTCCGCTTTTATTAACGTAACTTTTCAGCTGTAGAACGGCGCAATCCTTAACCTGCTCACTCACGAGAACCGACCATGCCGAATCAAGGTGTCATTCGTCCGGCGACCCCGGCGGACTATCCGGCGCTCTACCGCATCTGTCTGGAAACAGCGGATGCCGGCGGCGACGCCCGCGCGCTCTATTCCGATCCTGACTACCCTGGCCAGCGTTTTGCCGTGCCTTATGCCCGCTTTGCGCCGGACTTTGCTTTTGTGCTGGAGCGAGCGGGCGAGGTGCAGGGTTACGTGGTCGCCACGCCAGATACGCGCGCTTTCGAGGCGGAGTTGCAGGCAAAATGGTGGCCGCAGCTACAGGAAAAATATCGCCAGCGCAGCGCGCGCGCGCCGCTCGACAGCAAGGTGCTTGATGCCATCCGTCACCCCGACCAGGCGGCTGAGTCACTGGTGGAGCAGTGGCCTGCCCATCTGCATATCAATCTACTGCCCGCGGCGCAGAAAGGGGGCTGGGGCCGCAAAATGATTGAGCATGAGCTGGCGGCGCTGCGGGCGGCGGGCGTCAGCGGCGTTCATCTTGGCGTCAGCCTGCAGAACGAGCAGGTCTGCGCCTTCTATCAGCGCATGGGGTTTACCCCGATTATGCGCAGCAACGCCATCTATATGGGCCAGTTACTCTGAGTGAGGTAGCCGATGACCAGCCTGCGCCTGCAGAATGTGAAGAAGTCTTACGAGCACGTTAACGTGATTCATGGCATCGATCTGACGATCAACAGCGGCGAGTTTGTGGTGTTTGTCGGGCCTTCCGGCTGCGGCAAATCGACGCTGCTGCGCATGATCGCCGGGCTGGAAGAGATCAGCGGCGGCCAGCTGCTGATCGATGAGCGGGATATGACGCGCCAGCCTGCCACCGAGCGCGGCATCGCCATGGTGTTCCAGTCTTACGCGCTCTATCCCAATATGACGGTGCGCGGCAATCTGGCTTATCCGCTGGAGGTGATGAAAAAGTCAAAAGCGGAGATCAATCAGGCGATTGAGCAAACGGCTGCGCGCCTGCACCTTACCGAGCTGCTTGATCGCCTGCCGCGCGCCCTTTCCGGCGGCCAGCGGCAGCGCGTGGCGATTGGCCGGGCGATCATTCGTCATCCGCGCATTTTCCTGTTCGATGAGCCACTCTCCAACCTCGACGCCGAGCTGCGCCTGCAGATGCGGATTGAGATCGCCCGACTGCACGCCTCGCTCGGCAATACCATGATCTATGTTACCCACGATCAGCTGGAGGCGATGACGCTGGCGGACCGGATCGTGGTGCTGCGCCAGGGGCGTATCGAGCAGGTGGGCGCGCCGCTGACGCTCTATCACGATCCCGACAACCTGTTTGTCGCGGGCTTTATCGGCTCGCCAAAAATGAACTTTCTGCGGGCAGAAATCAGCGCTACGGGCGAGGGTGAAGTGCAATTGCGGGTGCCGGAGCTGAAGATCGAAGGACTGGTATTAAAAATCGCCGCCGCCTGCCACGAAGGCCAGACCGTCACGCTGGGTATTCGTCCCGAGCATTTCCAGTCTGCCGCGCAGACGCCGGCCGCACAGCGCTTTCACGGCGAGCTGGCCTATGGCGAGAGGCTGGGCCACACCAACTATCTCTATCTGGATATCGGCCGTGAGCAGATGCTGGTGGTTGAAGAGCGCGAGGCGACCACGCGCGATCTGGGTACGCAGGTTGAACTGGGCTTCTCTGCCGCGCACTGCCTGCTGTTTGATGCGCAGGGACACCGCTTACGCTAGGGAAAAGTTGGGAGATTAACGGGCGCGGTGGCGCCCGTTTTTACGAGCGGAGGATCTCAGGTGACAGGCTCTTCATCGGCCTGCGCCGCCAGCAGATCAAGCAGACGATTAACGGCAAAACCCGCCGCGCCCAGCGCCCACATCCGATTCGATTCTGTCAGAAACTGCAGCGGCGTCATGTGCGGCGTCAGCTTTAGCCGGTATGCCTGGAAACTCTGGGTAATGTGATCGAGCAAAATGCGCGACGCCATATGCGGCTCCATCGCCAGATAAACCACATCCGGGTCATAGGCTACCGACAGGTTGGCCAGGGAAATGCCCAGCTCGCGCCCCGCCTCTTCCAGCGCGGCCAGCACCTCTGGCGTGGGACGCTGATCGAGCGCCTGTAGGGTAACCCCCTCAATCGCTTCCTGCGCGGCGACCCGCTGCAAAATAGCGCGCGAAGAGGCAACATCCTCCAGCAGCCGCAGCGAACCGTCCCCAACCAGCCCATTGCCAATCTCGCCCGCTTTGCCGTGGCGTCCGCGATAAAGCTGGCGATTGAGGATAATGCCGGCGCCAATCCCCTTGCCGTAGGTGGCGATCACCGCTGACTGCGCCGCGCCGAGCTGGCCAAACACCAGCGCAGCCATCGCCATCGCGTTGGCGTCGTTCTCGATAAAGACCGGCAGCGAGAAACGCTCTTCCAGCAGATGCGCAATCGGCACGTTGTCCCAGTCGAGCACTTTCGAGCGGATACAGTAGCCATTCTCCGCGTCCACCAGCCCCGACAGCGCCAGGCCGATCGCGCCGACGCGCTTCTCTTCAACGCCGCGCAGGAACCTGGCCAGCGCGTCGCCCAACTGGCGCGGCGTCAGGGTGCCAGACGGCATTTGCTGCTCGCCCAGCAAATTGCCGCTGAGATCGGTCATTACGATCAGATTACGCTCTGCGTTAAGCTGGATGCCGATCACGCTGGCGCGGTCAGGATTAAGCCCCAGCAGCGTTTTGGGCCGTCCCATTGAAACGCGACGCAGCCCCAGCTCCTGGACAATCTCTTGCGCCAGCAGGCGGTTAGTCGCTTGCGACACCGTCGACATGCTGAGCCCGCTGCGAACTTTCAAATCGGACTGACTAATCGGCGCGTTTTCAACAATCAACCGCAGAATACGCGCGGTTACGTTGGGAGCGGTCATAAATTCCTCAAGTGATAGCCCTGACGTTTTCAAGACTGGTCGAGCAGGCGCGAGGCGCGCCGGCAAGTTTCAGCGCCCCGCTTAACGCATCGCCCTGTGGCGTCGCCAGACAGGCCTGAATATCGGCGGCCAGCCAGCGGCGAATCGGCGCGGCCAGGCCTCCCATCAGCGCCACGGGCCCGCTGCTTATCGCCATCAGGCGACGCACCATCAGGCCGGTATCGGCGGCGGTCTGCGACAGCAGATCCTGCGCGTGACGATCGCCGGCGTCGGCGGCGGCGAAAACCTGCGGCACGACGCGCGCCCAGTCAGCGGGCGCGGCCGTGCGGGTCCACAGCAGCATGGTTTCCGGACTATGATCGAATTGCGCCATCAGCTGATGCGTAAAATCGCTTTTTTCTACCACGGCTTCATGAGCCAGCAGCGCCAGACGCAGCGCGCGCCGCCCCAGCTCCGCACCGGAGCCCTGATCGGAAAGGGCAAACCCCCAGCCGCCCAGCAGCGTAAAACGCGTGCCGTCCCAGGCGGCGCCCTGGCTGCCGGTGCCGGTGATAAATACCGCGCCGGGCTGTCCGCCGTGCGCGCCTGCGCAGGCGATCTCGACATCGCTCACTACCTGGAAAGCCGCGCAGGCGGGTTGCCAGCCGGCCAGCCGCGCCTGTACGGAGGCAATGTTGGCACCGGCCAGTCCGGCAACCAGCGAGGTTTGCGCCAGCGTCTGCGGCGCGAGCCCGGCCTGCAAAAATACCTTATCGATCAGTGCGCCAACGCGAGTCAGCGCGGCATCATACTCAGACCAGACGTTGGCTGGTCCGCCCGTCGCTTCGGCCAAAACCTTACCGTTAAGGTCGGTTAACCGCGCGCGGCACTGCGTGCCGCCGCCATCAATACCAAGGAGATAGTGTGCCTGCACGCGCTTCCTCCCGCCCCCGCTGCTTAAGAGTGATAGCCATAATGAGCGAACGATAGGGTAAAAAAACTTAAATCGCAATAACAAATAAATATGGCAAAACTGAGATGTGATTTTATCTTTATTTTACATATTGATAATAGAAACACGCTCACAAAAACCTCAGTCCTGTATTGACATTAGTTTTTCTGCCGTAATAAGTTGGCTATCACGTAATCCATAGTCGCGCCTGGCAGCGAGCGGGCTCTGCACCATCCGATTTCAGGATCAGGGGTTTAACATGAAAGTAGGCATCATCGGTCTCGGCTTTCGTCTGTCCCACATCATCAAAGAGTTCAACAAGGCTGACAGCACGTTCTCAGTCGTCGGCTATTACGACCCGACACCCGCTGGGTTGCCCAACCTGCACAGTTTCGGCATTGAACCAGGCCGGGCATTTGATTCGATTGCAGCGTTGCTGCAACACGGCGGAATGGATCTGATCCTGGTCGGGTCGCCAAACTTCCTCCACCTTGAACATGTGGGCCAAGCGCTGGCGGCAGGCTACACCGTCTTTACGGAAAAGCCGGTTGTTATCAACGAACAGCAAACCATGGAGATGGCGAAGCTGGTGCGCCAGTATGGCGAGGCGCGCATTCTGGTTGGCCTGGTATTGCGCTATTCACCGCTTTATCACGATCTGCTGGCTGCGCGCGATGCCGGTCAGTTAGGCGAGATAACGTCCATTGAAGCGACAGAGCATATCAAGCCCTATCACGGGGCCTTCTTCCAGCGCGACTGGCGGCGGCTGGAAAAATATGCCGGCCCCTACATTCTGGAAAAATGCTGTCACGACATCGATCTTTACCAGGGGCTTTTACAGCAGCGTCCGGCGCGGGTAGCCAGCTTTGGCGGACGTAAATCCTTTACCCCCGACCATGCGCCGCAGGGCGCCGTGACCGCGGAGTCCGAGGTTTACCACATCAAACCAAGCGGCTGGTCCAGCACCGACGCGGTGTTTGACAGCGATGCTGATATCGTCGATTACCAGACCGCGCTGATTGAATATGCGGGCGGCGCCACCCTCGCCTTTCATGCCAATCTCAACGTGCCTGACGAATTTCGTCGTTTCTGCGTGATGGGCACCGCCGGCATGGCGGAAGGCGATTTCGTTCGCAACTACTTCCGCGTACACAATGCGCGAAGCGGCGAGAAAGAGGTTGAAACCGCCTACAGCGGCAACGCCTACGATGGCCATTACGGCGCGGACGCGCTGATGGCGGAAGAGATAGTGAAACATATTAAACAGGGAACGCCGCTGAAAGTGTCAGTGGTGGACGCGCTGGAAGCGGGCCTCACCGCGATAAAAATCGATGAGGCGCGCAAAACCCGCAGCGTGGTGGATATGCGCGAAAGCTGGCAAAACTTTGACGCCAACCTGGGAAAATCGGGAGCCTGATGGCTCTCTCCTGAGACGTGTTCTCCCCCGTCGCGTCTCCGGTTATGATTAGCGGTACGACTGGCACCTCACTGTAACCGGCCTGCAGGCCGGTTTTTTATGTTGGGCCGTTTTCGTTTTCCAGTTTCTGCCGCTTACGTAAATGCGGAAACAGCGCCATCCACACTCCCACCACCACCAGCGTGCCGATGCCGCCAATCGCCGCGGCAGGCACCGCGCCGAACCAGGCTGCCAGCATCCCCGACTCAAACTCGCCGAGCTGGTTTGACGTATTGATAAAAATGGCATTAACCGCGTTGACGCGGCCGCGCATATCGTCCGGCGTATCGAGCTGCACCAGCGCGCCGCGGATCACCATGCTTACCATATCGAATCCACCGAGCGCGGCCAGCGCCAGCAGAGAGAGCCAGAGCTGGGTAGAGAGCGCAAACACCAGCGTCGCGATGCCGAATCCCGCCACCGAGCCAAACATGATCATGCCGACATGCTTTTCCAGTTTGTTACGGCTCAGCCACAGCCCCACCAGCAGCGCACCTACCGACGGCGCGCCGCGCAGCAGGCCGAGCCCCCAGGGCCCGGTATGCAAGATATCCTGGGCGAAAATCGGCAGCAGCGCCGTCGCGCCGCCGAGCAGCACGGCGAAAAGATCGAGCGAAATCACGCCAAGCACATCTTTGCGATCGCGGATAAAGCGCACCCCGGCGAAAAGATTGGGCAGATTCATCGGCAGACGCGGCTGCGGCGGGCGCTCATAGCGTAAGCGGGCGACCAGGAAAAGCGACAGCAGATAAAAGGCGGCCGACACGCCATAGACCACGTCCGGACCGGCGACATAAAGCAGGCCGCCCAGCGTCGGGCCGACGATAACCGCCGCCTGGCTGCCGACCGAGGTCGAGGCCATGGCGCGCGCGAGAATGGCGGGCGGCACCAGCGAAGGCAGCATCGAGGTAATGGCGGGCCACTCCAGCGCTTTCGCCACGGAAATAAGAAACACCAGCCCCCAGATTTCTATTTTGCCGGCCCAGTTGAACAGGGTTAAAAACAGCAGCGCCACCAGCGCAGCGCATTCGATCAGCTGGCCCAGCAATACGATGCGGCGACGGTCGAACTGATCGGCCAGATGGCCGGCGGGCAGCGCCAGCAGCACCGACGGCAAAAACTGCATCAGGCCGATAATGCCCAGCGCCATCGCGCTGTTGGTAAGGGCGTAGATCTGCCAGCTAATAGCGACAGAGAACATCTGAAAACCAAAGGATGAGCAGGTACGCGCCAGCCAGAACGCGACAAACGCCCGATGCTTTAACAGCGATTCATCCGCTGCCTGTTCCATAGAATCCATAATTTATCCCGTTAATTACTCAGCCAGTTCACGTCATCGCGCGAACCTCTCTTTTTTAATCTGCGCAGGCGAACGCGCAGCACAGCGTGCTTGATTTCTCGTCGGCTGGCAATGTTGAGATGTGCTTTAGCGTGTCGCTTAAATGCGGTGGACAACACCGCGGTTATTATTGACTATTATCAGACTATTTATTTCCAGAAAGGCAAAATTAGTACCATTTCATTATTAAAGTATGCTTTATGATGCACCTTAATAGCCGCGCAACAAGGCGAATAAAAAGGGTGACGTCTTTATTAATTCCGTTTTATATTGAGTCCAGCAGTAACCTGAGCGTTACCTTGAGAAACACTTATAATTTTGTCCGACTTTTTCTTTTAACCAGAGATGCATGGAAAATAGCTTGTATAATCCATATGTTACTGAAAATATTCTCAGCCCTGCAGGCACGCTGCTGGGTTTTTGTTATTCAAAACCTTACTTACTGGATGATGCAGAGGAAACCAATAATAATGACGATATAGTTGCATGGAAAAATCATTGTGCAAATGAAGCAGCATTAATGATTATTCCCGTCACCATGAAGCAGCTTAAACAAATCATTGCGGCGCCGGATCAATATCTTTGCTGGCAGCATTCACGCGTTCGCCTGGCGATTAACTATGACGCGCTGAAAGAGTGCCGCCTCGCTTTGCCTGAAATAACAAATATTTTTAAGTTCTGGATGCTCGATTTCGCGCCACCCGGCGCTGACTGGCGGCTGATTGAATCTTTCCCCTTTTCCGGCATCGTGTTAAGCGAAGATTTCTTTAACGCCAATTATCAAAAATTCACCTTCCCCTTCTTATTATCCTCATTTTCTGAAAGGGAAATTAAGGTTATTGTTCGCAGCGCCCAGCCAGCGCCGCCCGCCGAGGTAATGAAGGCGCTCAATATATCGGGCTGGCAGCAGCAACGTCGCACAGGCAGCCTTATCAGCTGAAATTCCGAGGAAAAAACCAAACGCTGGCGTTGTGAGCGTAGCCTGAGCGGCATAACGCAGCGTAAACCTCATAAAATGTCGTAGTAATTGCGCGCTCAAGCGCAAAGCGCTAAAAAAATCAAACCTCTTAACGTTTTTACTATAAAATTTAACTCACACGGATTGCGATGCTCACGGGAAGAGCAGCATTGAACACCTGCTTTCTTACGTACTTTATATAACGTGAAAACAGCCTAATGCGTTGTTTTCTGTGTTTTTATGGCAAAAAACGAGGTCGACATTATGGGGAAAAGTTCCTCATCTTTTGGCGTAATTCGTTTCCTGACGGTGCTGTTCGCATTCCTGACGGGCGCGTTTATGCTGATTGGCGGTGGTTGGTTAGCCGCTATCGGAGGTTCCTGGTATTACGTTATCGGCGGTGTGGTGATGCTTATCACCGCCTGGCTGCTGTCACGTCGCAAAAGCACCGCGCTGGTTCTCTATGCGCTGCTGCTGATCGGCACCCTGATCTGGGGCGTGTGGGAAGTCGGCACTGACTTCTGGGCCCTGGCGCCGCGCACCGACGTGCTGGTGATTTTCGGCGTCTGGCTGATCCTGCCTTTTGTTTACCGCAGCGTAAACGCCGGCAGCAAAGCCGCGCTGAGCAGCATGGCCGTCGCGCTGATCGCCAGCGCCCTGGTGCTGGCGTATGCGGTATTTAACGATCCGCAGACGGTGAACGGCAAGCTGCCGGAAACCGCGCAGAACGCCACGCCGGCGCAGCCGCTGAGCAATATCGACGACGCTGACTGGCCCGCCTATGCGCGCGATCAGCAGGGAACCCGTTTCTCACCGCTGAAACAGATCAACGAAGAGAACGTGAAAAACCTGCAGGTAGCCTGGCAGTTCCAGACAGGCGATCTGAAGACCGCGAACGATCCGGGCGAAATTACCGATGAAGTGACGCCGATCAAGGTCCGCGACACGGTCTATCTCTGCTCGCCGCACCAGATTCTGTTCGCGCTCGACGCGACGACCGGCAAGCAGAAGTGGAAATTCGATCCGGGCATGAAGCCGAATCCGACCTTCCAGCATGTCACCTGCCGTGGCGTCTCTTACCACGAAGTGCCTGCGGCGGCCGATGCCGCTAACAGCCAGCCTGCGCTCTGCTCGCGCCGCATTTACCTGCCGGTAAACGACGGCCGTCTGTTCGCGCTGGATGCGGAAACCGGCGCGCGCTGCCCTGCCTTCGGCAACAACGGCGAGCTGGATCTGCAGCACAAGCAGCCGGTCACCACGCCGGGCCAGTATGAGCCGACGTCGCCGCCGGTTATTACTGATACCACCATCGTTATGGCGGGCGCGGTTACCGACAACTACTCGACGCGCGAGCCGTCTGGCGTGATTCGCGGCTTCGACGTCAACACCGGCAAACTGCTGTGGGTCTTCGATCCGGGCGCGAAAGATCCTAACGCGATTCCGGCTGATGAACACACCTTCACCATGAACTCGCCTAACTCCTGGGCGCCGGCGGTTTACGATCCGAAACTGGATACCGTTTACCTGCCGATGGGCGTTTCTACCCCCGATATCTGGGGCGGCAACCGCACGCCGGAGCAGGAGCGCTACGCGAGCAGCGTGCTGGCGCTGAACGCCACCACCGGTAAGCTGGTGTGGTCGTATCAGACCGTGCATCACGATCTGTGGGACATGGATCTGCCGTCGCAGCCGACGCTGGCCGACATCACCGATAAAGACGGTAATACCGTTCCGGTGATCTACGCCCCGGCGAAAACCGGCAACATCTTTGTGCTGGATCGTCGCACCGGCAAGCCGGTCGTGCCTGCGCCGGAAACTCCGGTTCCGCAGGGCGCCGCGAAGGGCGATCACGTTTCCCCGACGCAGCCTTACTCCGAGCTGACCTACCGTCCGAAGCAGAATCTTACGGACAAGGATATGTGGGGCGCGACCCTGTATGACCAGCTGGTGTGCCGCGTCATCTTCAAGCGTCTGCGCTACGAAGGTCCGTTCACGCCGCCGTCTGAACAGGGCACGCTGGTGTTCCCGGGTAACCTGGGCATGTTCGAATGGGGCGGCATCGCGGTCGATCCGCATCGTCAGATCGCTATCGCCAACCCGATGGCCCTGCCGTTCGTCTCTAAACTGGTGCCGCGCGGCCCGGGCAACCCGATCGAGCCGCCTGAAGGCGCGAGCGGCGGTTCAGGCACAGAAACTGGCATCCAGCCGCAGTACGGCGTGCCGTACGGCGTTGAGCTGAACCCGTTCCTGTCACCGTTTGGCCTGCCGTGTAAGCAGCCGGCCTGGGGCTACGTTTCAGCCGTCGACCTGAAAACCAATGAAGTCGTCTGGAAGAAACGTATCGGCACCACGCGCGACAGCGCGCCGGTTCCGCTGCCGTTCAAGATGGGTATGCCGATGCTGGGCGGCCCGATCGCGACGGCGGGCAAGGTGTTCTTTATCGGCGCGACCGCAGACAACTATCTGCGCGCGTTCAGCACCGAAACCGGCGAGCAGCTGTGGCAGGCGCGTCTGCCGGCTGGCGGCCAGGCGACGCCGATGACCTATGAAGCGAACGGCAAGCAGTACATTGTCATCGCGGCGGGCGGTCACGGCTCTTTCGGCACCAAACTGGGCGACTATGTGATCGCCTATGCGCTGCCGGACGAGAAATAAGCGCTCGTTAAGCTAAGACGCAACGCTGATGCCGGTCACATGAGGTGGCCGGCATTTTTTTTGCCGCTTCAGGAGAATTTTTCCAGCAGCGCTTCGCGATTAGAAGGTTTCATGGTTAAGCCGCGATCGAGGAAGGCCTGAAAAAAGCGCAGCGCCTGCGTCTTGCTAATCATATTGCGCTTAACGGCTTCTTCCAGAATGCCGCCATGTCTGGAAACTTTTATCCCTCTTTCCTGACAGGTTTTATAAACCGCGTTATCGGCAGACAGGCAGGTCGCCTGCTGCAGGCGCGCCTGAATGACACAGCTAATGTCAGCATGCTTAAGCGCGCGCCTGCGCGTTTTTATCTCCTGCATTTCGGCGTAATGGTCAGGTTCGTAATCGTTAGTGAAGGTATAAGGCAGCTGCAAATGTGCCAACGCATGTTGAACATCCAGCTGATATTTCACCTTAAGCTCTTCGCAGACATAAGGATCGATCCACACCCCGCCAGGAAACAGCTGCCATATCAGCGCTAAGCAGCCACACTCATAGAAATCGGAAAGGACGTTGGTATCAATTACGCATCTGGGGCATTGAAAAGGCATCCTCGCCAGCCTCCTGCTCGGCGTACCATTTTTCCAGCAGCACGCTTAATTCCTTTCTGTTGAGTTCCAGCAGATCCGACAGGAAAGATTCCGATGCCGTTCCGGCCTCCCATGCTTTGCGCGACAGCACCAGCAGGCGCCCTTTATAGCTGAGCGGCTCGCTGATGGGTTTGGGCTCCTCTCTGTTCCAGCCTTTATGCCGCGTAATGCCCCACAGCCAGGCTGCATTTTTGGCTGATATCAGCCTGCATTTACTCAGGCGCTCGACCATACAGGCAAAAGAGACGCGGTAGATACTTTTCAGCCGCAGGACCGTCTCTTCATATGCCCATCCGCCGCCCTGCATGAAGAACTGCTTGCGCAGCGCGTGCTCAGGAATCAAAAAACAGGCAGCAAAATGATTAGCGACCTTCTCCTCAGGCGACGCCGATTTGCCGCGCGTTTTATAGGCTCTGGTCGGGCCGGTATAATCATCGCGATGGAAAATAATATGCGCGTACTCGTGACAGATGCTGAAAATCTGCCTCTCCACTGAGACGGAAGGATGATTGTTGACGTAGATGGCCGTGCCGTATTTGTCGCTAAATGCCGAAAAACCGGAAACCAGCCCTTCTTCAGCCTGATGGCTAAAGGGGATGACCCGAATATCGAACGACTCCAGCAGCGCAACGATATCGCCAACGCAGGTAGCATCGCCAATGCCGAGGCGACGGCGCTCTTCTGCGGCTTTATCCTCAACCCTTAACAGGTCCTCTTCTCTTGCGGTAAAGATCGGGATGGAGTTGGGCAGATCTTCCGGCTGTCTGGCATCCGCGGCCTCTTCAACGGCATAAATATTTTTTAGCTTGCTGATAAGCGCGTTGCGCAGCGTGGTATCCAGCATGGCGGGATTATCCGCCCGCATGGCGAAGCGAAACGAGCTTTCATCGCCGTCATAAAAATAGCCGATCGGTTTGTTATAAAGCTTACAGAGCGCAATGAGTTGAGTGACGCTCGGCACACCCTGCGCCTGCTCGAATTTACTGTAGGTTTGCCGCACTACACCAATCGCATCGGCGACGGCGACGGCGCTTAAACCCGCATCCACTCGTGCTTCAAGCAATCTTTTCGCAATATATTCCTGAATATTCATAAGTTACTCCCGTTTAACATTATCGGGAACGCTTCAAGCTTCCATGTTAATTATGGCATACAGTATCAGCTCGCCTGTTTTCAGGATAATGATTTAAATTAATTACTCCGACTTTTCCGCCAGTTTATTGCCCCACACAACAACATCACCGCCGCCGTCAGTAAAAACACCGGCCGCATGCCGAACGCGCCGCCGACAAAGCCGCCGAACAGCGGGCCGGTTACCTGGCCGATATACTGCGCGGACGTTGAGTAGCCCAGCATGCGCCCGACCTGCCCTTCCGGCACGCTATGGCGAATAATCGCCGTGATGCAGGGCAGCAGCCCGCCGAGCGCCATACCCATTAAGAAGCGCAGCACCACCAGCTGCCACGCGGCGGTGATAAACGCCTGCGGGATCAGCAGCGCCGCGCACATCAGCAGACCGCCGCTCAGCACGCGCCAGTGGCCGATGCGGTCAGCCAGCTTGCCCAGCCGCGGCGCGGAAAGAATGCTGCCCAGCGCGGCAGCGGCCATCACCAGCCCGGCGGTGACGGTGATCGCGCGATCCCCCGCGACAAACTGCCCGATATAAAGCGTAATAATTGGCTCGATCGACATATTGACGAAAATCAGCAGCATGCCTGACAGCCACATCAGCTTCACCACGCCGCGATTGATGGCGCCGGACGCGTCGCCAGCGGCGCGCGTTGCCGCAGGCGGGCGCGGCAGCTCTTTAAGCAGAAAAGTAGTCGCCAGAAAGGCGAGGAAAATCACCCCGCCGGTCAGCCAGAAGGTGTGGCGGATGCCGATCAGCGGCGGCAGCACGCCGCCCAGCAGCGGACCGACAACGTTGCCCGCCATGATGCCGGAAGAGAGCACGCCAAGCGCCCAGCCGGTCTGCGCCTTCGGCGTCTGCGCCGCCACCAGAATGGTCGAGCCGGAGGCGTAGCCGCCAAGCAGCCCCGCCAGCAGCCGCAGCGCCACCAGCTGCCAGGGCGCGGTCGCCATGCCGATCAGCGCCATCGCTACCGCCATGCCGAGGCTGGCGCGGATCAGCATCAGCTTGCGGCCATAGCGATCCGCCAGCCTGCCCCAGAGCGGCGCGGTCAGCGCGGCGCTGAAGAAGGTCGCGCCGTAGGCCAGCCCGGACCAGCGCGCAATCGCCGCCGGTTCCGTCACGCCGAGCTGTCGCACGTAGAGCGGCAGAAAGGGCAGCAGCAGCGTCATCGCCACGATAGTGCTGAACGAGCCCAGCACGCACACCCATAAGTTACGTTTCCAGATTTGCACGTCTGGCGCGGCGATCGCTTCCATCAAACCCTCCTGTTTGTCTGGCTTTCAGGCTAGCGTCGTTGACGCGAGAACAACAGTCGCGGCGCGATAATTACTCAGCGCCGCCCGCTGTTGCCACACAGCAACAATCAGCTGCCCAGCGCCGCGACCAGCGCGTCGCACAACAGGCTGACCGGCGCGGCAGGCTGCGCCTCTTTCAGCAGCAGATAGCTTTGCAGGCGATCCATCTGCCACTCCGCCAGCAGCTGGATAATCTCGCCGCGCGCCAGCGCCGCCTGCGCCATATAGGACGGCAGATAGGCGATGCCGCTGCCCGCCTGCGCGGCGTTGAGCAGCGCCATGCTGTTATTGGCGCGAAAGCGGCTGCGCACGTCGATCGCCAGCCGCTGCTTATCGCGGCGAAAAGGCAGCGCAGCGGTGTGCGCCGGCCCGTGGAACATCAGCAGATCGTGGCGCGGCAGCATATCGGGATGGGTCACCGGTAGGTGCTGCGCCAGGTAGTCCGGCGCGGCGTAGAGCCCCCAGTCGATATCGCCTAACAGCCGGACGAGCGCGCCCTGCGGCGCGCGGGCGCGGATCACCACGGCGATATCGGCCTGGTTTTCCCGCTCGCCGCCGCCGCGATCGGTCAGGTCGAGGTCGACGTTGATATGGATATGGCGACGCAGAAAGGGATTAAGCGCGGGCGCCACGCACTGGCAGCCGTAGGTGACCGGCGCCTGCAGCCGCACGTTGCCCGCGACGTTCTGATGCAGCTGCTGCACAAAGGCGTCAGCGCGATGCATCTCCGCCAGCATGCGGGTGCAGAAAGGATAGTAGGCCTGACCCAGCTCGGTCAGCGCCATGTTGCGCGTGGTACGGTGCAGCAGCTTAACGCCGAGCCGCACCTCAAGCCGGGCGATCTCCCGGCTGACGTGGGATTTCGACAGGCCGAGCGCGCGTGCGGCCTCGCTGAAGCTTCGGCACTCTACTACGCGGGCGAACATCATCATCGCCGTTAAGTTTTCGCTGTGATCCATATTTGTTTTCGTCCGCCGGAAAAGCGCAGACTAAACAATTCCGCTATCGGTTACATCTGTTTGCTGGCGTCAGCTCGCCATTGCCAGCGGAAAAAGCAGCCTGTCCGGCTCGACGCGACGCTGACGGCGCAGCTGCCCCGGCGTGACGCGGAAATAGTTTTTAAAGGTGCGTGTGTAGGCCTGCTGGGTGTCGAAACCGTAGTTCATCGCCACCTGCAGAATCGCCTCGTTGCTGTTCAGCAGCAGCAGCGCGGACTCCGTCAGGCGGCGCTGACGAATATATTCCGCCAGCGAAAAGCCGGTATGCTGACGAAACAAACGCTGCAGATGCCAGCGGGAATAGCCCGAGCGACGCGACACCTCATCCAGATGCAGATCCTGGCCTAAGTTGCTTTCAATCCACTGCAGCAGACTACGAATAAATTCGCGCTGATTCATGAGTTCCTCCTGATACGGCATGATGTCCAGTGAACCCACTTTAGCGCGGAAAATTTATCCCTTAATTAGCGAAAAATTAGCGCAGAATTAGCACTGCGCCCGCCGTGCGGCGGCTTTAATTCTGTGCTAATAATCCCGGCGTACACTGCCGCCAGTGACTGACGAGGCGATCTTCCATGCGCGTACTTTTGGTTGAAGATGATGAAATGATCGGTGCCAATCTGCAGCAGGCGCTGGAAGCCGCTGGCTGGTCGGTTGACTGGGCGCGCGACGGCGTCTTCGCCCATCACGCCTGGAATGAAGGCGACTACACCTGCGTACTGCTCGACCTCGGCCTGCCGCGCGACGACGGGCTACAGGTGCTGAAGCGCGCGCGCGGACGCGGCGATACCACGCCGGTGCTGATATTGACGGCGCGCGACACGGTGGCGCAGCGCGTGCAGGGGCTCGACAGCGGCGCCGACGACTACCTTCTGAAACCTTTCGATCTGCAAGAGGTGCTGGCGCGCATGCGTGCAATAACCCGACGCCGCCACGGCGCGGCGGACTCGCTGCTCGGCAGCGGCGACGTTCAGCTGGATATGATGACGCGTGAAGTGCTCTATAAGGGCCAGCGCGAGCAGCTTACCGCGCGCGAATATGCGCTGCTTTATGCCCTGCTGGAGCGTCCCGGCGCCATCCTGTCGCGCGAGCAGCTGGAGAACCGCATTTACGGCTGGGGCGAAGAGGTCACCAGCAACGCGGTGGATGTGCTGATCCACGGCATGCGCCGCAAGCTCGATAATGACGCCATCCGCAACGTGCGCGGACTCGGCTGGCGCGTGCCCGCATTATGAAACCTTTCACCTTTATGCGCTCCCTGCGTAATAAACTGCTGAGCACGCTGCTGATTATCCATCTGCTGATGATCGGCGGCGTTACCTGGTATTTCTTCAGCTGCTACGGCGACATGATCGGCACCATGAAGGATGACCAGCTGTCGAAAATCGCCGACGCCTGGGCGACCAACAAAGAGATCCCGGCGCTGATGCCGCTGATGCTGCACGCCGATAAAATGAAAAGCGCCTACGTTGTGCAGCTGTGGGACGGCAACGGCAGGCTGCGCGCCAGCTCCTGGCCGGAGCTGCATGCGCCGCTGCAGGCGCAAAAGGGCTGGCACGATATCGATGTCGGCGACTGCGACGAGTGCGCCTGGCGTATCTATACCCGGCCCGGCGAGCCGGGCAGCGAGATTAAAACCATCCAGGTGATGCACAACCTCAGCCATATGCGTGCCGAGATGGTGAGGCGCGCGCTGGCGGCGATTATTCCCCTGATTTTGATGATGCCGCTCTCGCTGCTGGTGATCTGGCTGGTGGTGCGCAAGATCACCCGCGACCTGCGCGTCGCCTCGCGCGAAATTGCCGCGCAGGAGACGCTGCATCCCCATCTGGTGTCGCCTGAAGGGCTGCCGGACGAGATCCTGCCGCTGGTTGAGGCCTACAACTCGCTGCTCAACAAGCTGCGCGCCGCCTGGTCGTCGCAGCGCCAGTTCCTGGAGGATGCGGCGCACGAGCTGCGCACGCCGGTTACGGCGGTGACGCTGCAGCTGGAGAACCTGCGCCAGCATATTCAGCCGGGCGAAGCGAGCCGCCAGTTCGATCAGCTGGAAGCGGGCGTAACGCGCACGCGCCATCTGGTGACGCAGCTGCTCAATATCTCGCGTCAGGAAGATAAAACCGTGGTCGCTTCGGTCGAAAATATCGAACTGGAGGATCTGCTGAAAGAGAGCATCGAGCAGCTGATGGTGGTGGCCGACAAGCGCGGCATCGATATCGGCTTTAACGGGTCGACGCACTATCATTTGCAGGCAAGCCGCTCCGAGCTGCGCAGCCTGTTCGATAATCTGATCGGCAACGCCATGCTGCATACGCCGGAAGGCAGTCTGGTGGACGTCTTGCTGCATCGCGTCGGCGATCGCACGGTGGTCGATATTGTCGATAACGGTCCCGGCATGCCGGAGGCGTTTATCGACCGCGCCTTTGACCGCTTTACCCGCTCGCCGACCGTGAAGGCGCAGGGCAGCGGCTTAGGTTTGTCGATCGTGCGCAGCGTGGCGCAAAAGCACCATATTCACGTTTCTCTCTCTAACTGCCTCAATCCACAGGGCGCTATCTGCGGTCTGCAGGTTCGCGTCACCCTGCCCTGATTTTCACGTTCGCGTGCGATGCCGACAACGTAAACGGTTGCGGCGTTCCGTTCGCTGCGGCTTATTTTCGTGATGAACTTCACATTTTCACGTAAATGCAATGCAACACATTTTGACAAACGTGAGCAAAATCTATTTTCTATCGCCCTGTAACGGTCAGGCTACGCAGGTCAAAAACCGGCTGTAAAAAACGGTTACATCTTCGCCGCCCCACTCTGGGATCGATTTCACTCTGACTGCGTCCCTGCGCGGTCAAAAGCATGTGGTTAATGATAATGAAATTTAAAACCTTGATAGCAGGCGCCTTGCTGGCAACCTCCCTGAGCAGCGGCGCGCAGGCCGCCGAAAGCGATCCGCAATACCTCTCTGACTGGTGGCACCAGAGCGTCAACGTGGTGGGCAGCTATCACACCCGCTTCGGACCGCAGTTCAATAACGACGTCTATCTGGAATATGAAGCCTTCGCGAAAAAAGACTGGTTCGATTTTTACGGCTACCTCGATCTGACCAACTTCTTCGGCATGGGCAATAGCAACGCCAACGGCATTTTCGACCACGGTTCGCCGATGTTTATGGAAATCGAGCCGCGTTTCTCTATCGATAAGCTGACCGGCACCAGCCTGGCCTTTGGTCCGTTCAAAGAGTGGTACTTCGCCAACAACTATATCTACGATATGGGCCGCAACAGCGATAACCGCCAGAACACCTGGTATATGGGTCTCGGCACCGACATCGACACGCACAGCGACGTCGGCCTGTCGCTTAACGTCTACGCCAAATATCAGTGGGAGAACTACGGCGCGGCCAACGAGAACAGCTGGGATGGTTATCGCTTCAAGGTGAAATATATGGTGCCGATCACCACGCTGTGGGGCGGCAACCTGAGCTATATCGGCTTTACCAACTTCGACTGGGGTTCCGATCTGCGCGACAAATCAGACGCGTCGCGCACCAGCAACTCCGTCGCCTCCAGCCACATTCTGTCGCTGGGCTATGACCACTGGCATATTTCCGCCGTGGCGCGTTACTTCCACAACGGCGGTCAGTGGGCGGATGGTCAGGAGCTGAACTTCGGCCGTGGGCCGTTTGAAGTGAAATCGACCGGCTGGGGTTACTACCTGGTGGCGGGTTATAACTTCTGATAAAAGCGGGCTAATCGTACAGGTCTTACAGAGCGATGAGCCTGAGCCGAGGAGCAAAGCGTCCCGCGACAAGGACAAAAACGCCGGGAGCGTTTTTGAACAACGCAGCGCGTTGGCCCGTTTACGGGCGCACCTCAAGGATGAGGTGCGTATCCGCGCGGGCCGAACGAGCAAGGATGCCTTGAGCGACTTTGCGATCGGATCAGGCTCACCGCGTAAGCGCTTTACCTGTCTGAACCCCACTTACTTCTGCGGCTTCTCAACGTTGATGCGCCACGGAATGCCGAACTTATCGATAAACATTGCGAAGCCGTTGGACCAGAAGGTCTCCTGCCACGGTGTCGTGACCTTGCCGCCCGCCGACAGTTTCTCAAACCAGGCTTTACCCTGCTCCACGTCGGTGGTCGACAGGCTGACCGCATAACCGGCGTGCTCCGATGCCGGCGGCTTCTCGGTATTGCCATCGCTCAGCATCAGTTCCCCTTCGCCGATACGCAGCTGGGCATGCATAATCTTTTCCGGCGGTAGCGGCGGCGCAGATTGATCGCCCACCTGCTCGCCCTGATCCGGCATATCACCGAACGTCATTTTATAGAGCAACTCTCCCTCGGTAGCCTGCAGGTAAAAGTCGATAGCCTCTTCACAACGGCCATAGAGAAACAGATAAGGACTGACTTGCATCTTCACCTCTATATTGTCGGTTGGATTTCTTACAGTACCCTAACAGTGTAGACGATCGACTTTACGCTTTGTTTTTACTGGCAATAACGACGAAAGAGCTGCGCCATGTAAGCGCTCATCGGCGTCAGCGCCGTCTCTTTTCGCTGGATCAAATAGAAGGTCGCTTTCGGTAAGGGTTCGTCCAGATCCAGCGCCACCAGCTGCTGGCCGAGCACCGCATCGTTGATGACATCGACCGACAAAATACTGACAAAGTCGCTCTGCGCCACCAGGCTGGTGCAGGCCATAAAGGTCTCGCAGGAGACCACGATTTTGGGTGCCATGCCGCGCTCGGCAAAGAGATCGTGCAGCAGGCGATAGTAGCTGCCCTTCGGCGTCGGCATCGTCCAGTCGCACTGCTGGAGCGCCTCAAGCGATCGCGCCTTCTCCATTGGGTGCCCCCTGCGCACCACCACTTTGTAGTCGCGCTGCATCATTTTCTCGAAACTCAGCTCCTGGTCGAGATGGCTCTGATCATAGGTATTAATCGTGAAATCGAGTTCGCCCTGGCGCAGCTCCGGGATCATTGACACCAGCTGGCCTTCAACAATACGCACCTTGACCAGCGGATACTCGCGATGAAACTGGGTGATAACCTGCGGCATGATGGTGCGCGCCACGCTGCCCCCCACGCCGATATTCACCTGGCCGCCTGCCAGTCCAAGCCGCTGCTGAATATCCTCCTGCGCCACACGTAATTCTTCCAAAACCAGACTGGCATGGCGAAAAAAGTTATCACCGACGTCGGTCAGCACCACACCTTGCTGACGGCGAACAAACAATTTTGCGCCTAAAACCTGCTCCAGTTCCTGAATCGCTTTAGTCAGCGCCGGCTGAGAAAGCCCGGAAAGCCTGCTCGCGGCGCGGATGCTGCCCTGACGCGCGACCTCCACGAAAGCCCGTAGCTGATGCAATTTTAACTGTGACGGCATGATAACCACTGTTTATCAGGAGAAAGATATTCGCATCTTATGCGGCCTGAACGGCTTGTGTAAATTCGGGAGTGTGCATAAAAAACCATCAATAAGGATTTCCTATGACAACCCTCTCTGAGCAGGTTCAGGCGCTGGCGCCGCAGATGCAAAGCTGGCGGCGCGATCTTCATCAGTTTGCCGAATCCGGCTGGCTAGAATTCCGCACCGCGACGCGGGTGGCCGAGGCGCTGCATAAACTGGGTTACCAACTGCAGCTGGGCCGCGAGGTGATTAACGCCGAGGCGCGTATGGGGCTCCCCAGCGCTGAGGTCCTGCAACAGCAGGAGGCGCGCGCGCTGCAGCAGGGCGCGCTGCAGCAGTGGCTGCCCTATTTCTCCGGCGGCTTTTGCGGCGTCGTCGCCACGCTGGAAACCGGTCGTCCCGGCCCGGTGATGGGATTCCGCGTCGATATGGACGCGCTCGATCTTAACGAGAGCCAGGCGCCCGATCACCTGCCGCAGCGCGAGGGTTTCGTCTCCTGCAATCCCGGCATGATGCACGCCTGCGGCCATGACGGCCATACCACTATCGGGCTGGCGCTCGCCAGCGTGCTGATGGCGATGAAGTCGCAGCTGAGCGGCACGATCAAGCTGATCTTCCAGCCTGCCGAGGAGGGCGTGCGCGGCGCGAAAGCGATGGTGGAGGCGGGAGTGGTGGACGATGTCGATCTCTTTACCGCCATCCATCTCGGCACCGGCGTGCCCGCCGGCGAACTGGTGTGCGGCAGCGACAGCTTCCTCGCCACCACCAAGCTGGACGTGCACTTCACCGGCGTCGGCGCGCATGCGGGCGGGCGGCCTGAAGAGGGGCGCAACGCGCTGCTGGCGGCGGCGCAGGCCACGCTGGGGCTGCACGGATTGCCGCAGCACAGCGGCGGCGTCGCGCGCGTCAATGTCGGCGTGCTGCAGGCCGGCACCGGCCGCAACGTGGTGGCCGACACCGCGCTGATGAAGGTCGAGACGCGTGGCGTCAGCAACCAGGTTAACGACGACATTTACCAGCAGGCGCTGCGCGTGATCGCTGGCGCCGCGGCGATGTACGGCGTGGAGTATGAGGTGAAACTGATGGGCGCGGCGCGCAGCTGCACGCCGACCCAGCCCTGGGTCGATTTCCTTCACCAGCAGGCGGAGGCGCTCGGCATCTTCGATTCGGTGGTGGACCGCAAGGCGCAGGCCGCCGGATCGGAAGACGCCACCTACATGATGGAGCGCGTTAAACAGCGCGGCGGCCAGGCGACCTACGCCATCTTCGGCTGCGATCTGGCGGCGGGCCACCATAACGCCCGCTTCGACTTTGACGAAAGCGTGATGGGCAAAGCGGTGCAGACGCTGGCGACGCTGGCGCTCAATCAGGCGCAGTTCGGAGGCGGCCGATGAACGCTGATTTCCTTGCGGACTATATCGACGTCCATCAGGCGCGCTTTACCGCCCTTAGCGACGCCATCTGGGACACGCCGGAAACCCGCTTCGCCGAAACGCGCTCCAGCGCGCTGCTGGCCGACGCGCTGGAGCAGGAAGGTTTCGTCGTAACGCGCGGCGTCGGCCACATCGACACCGCTTTTGTCGCCAGCGCGGGCGAAGGCCAGCCGGTGATCGCCATTCTCGGCGAGTTCGACGCGCTGGCCGGACTCAGCCAGCGGGCGGGCTGCGCGCGACCGGAGCCGCTGGAAGAGAACGGCAACGGCCACGGCTGCGGCCATAATCTGCTCGGCACCGCCGGCGTGGCGGCGGCGTTCGCGCTGAAGGCGTGGATGGCGCAGCACGGCGGACGCGGCACGGTGCGCTTCTACGGCTGTCCCGGCGAAGAGGGCGGATCCGGCAAAACCTTTATGGTGCGCGAAGGTCTGTTTGACGATGTCGACGCCGCCGTCACCTGGCATCCCGAAGGCTTTAGCGGCCTGTTCAACCTCAGCACCCTCGCCAATATCCAGGCAGCGTTTCATTTCAAAGGTGTCGCGGCGCACGCGGCGACCTCGCCCCATCTCGGGCGCAGCGCCCTTGATGCGGTGACGCTGATGAACACCGGCGCCAACTTTTTGCGCGAGCATATCGTGCAGGAGGCGCGGCTGCACTATGCGGTGACCAACAGCGGCGGCGTCTCGCCCAACGTGGTGCAGGCCGACGCCGAAGTGCTCTACCTGATCCGCGCGCCCGAGCTGCCGCAGGCGCAGGCGATCTACCAGCGCGTGATCAATATCGCCCAGGGGGCGGCGCTGATGACCGATACGCAGGTAACGGTGCGCTTCGACAAGGCGTGTTCCAACTATGTGCCGAACCGCGCGCTGGAAGCGGTGATGGAGCGTTATTTGCATCACTTCGGTTTGCCGCATTACAGCGAGGACGAGCGCGCCTTCGCCGCCGAGATCCGCGCCACGCTGAGCGAGGAGGATCTGCGCACCGCGCGGCTCAATGCGGCGCGCACCGGCGGCGAGGCGGGCGCGGCGTGGATCGAGGCGCACGGCGACAAGCTGCTGATGGACGCGGTGGCGCCCTGCGCGGCGACGCGCGAGCTGCTCTACGGCTCCACCGACGTCGGCGACGTCAGCTGGGTGACGCCGGTCGCGCAGTGTTTCGCGCCCTGCTTTGCCTTCGGCACGCCGCTGCACACCTGGCAGCTGGTGGCGCAGGGCCGCACCAGCATCGCGCACAAGGGCATGCTGCTGGCGGCCAAAGTGATGGCCGCCACCGTGCTGGATCTGCTCACCGACGAGCAGGCGCTGGCGCGCTGCCGCGCCGAATTTGAACGGGCGCGCCGCGCGCAGCCCTATACATGCCCGATTCCCGAAGGCGTCGCGCCTTCAAAACTGGCCAACTGAGCCGCGGCCGCGCCTCAGGCGCGGACCGATAACACAATAAAAAAACGCAAACACGACCATACAAGACGAGGAATATCATGACCGTAATGTCGGAGAATCGCAGCCCTGGGAAAGTGTTCGGCTGGATCGAGCGGGTCGGTAATAAAGTGCCCAACCCCTTCCTGCTGTTTGTTTATCTGATTGTGGTGCTGATGGTGGCGACCGCCATTATCAGCACTCTCGATCTGGCGGTGAAAAACCCGGTCAGCGGAGAGATGGTGCGCGTCAACAACTTGTTGAGCGTCGCGGGCCTGCAGTGGATCCTGCCCAACATCATCAAAAACTTCAGCGGCTTTACGCCGCTCGGCTCGATTCTGGCGCTGGTGCTTGGCGCCGGCCTGGCGGAAAAAGTGGGCCTGCTGCAGTCGCTGATGGTGAAGATGGCGTCGCGCGTCAGCCGCCGCTACGCCAGCTATATGGTGCTGTTTATCGCCTTTTTCAGCCATATCTCTTCCGATGCCGCGCTGGTGGTGATGCCGCCGCTTGGCGCGCTGATCTTCCTCGCCGTGGGCCGCCATCCGGTGGCGGGCCTGCTGGCGGCGATCGCCGGCGTCGCCTCCGGCTTTACCGCCAACCTGCTGATCGTCACCACCGACGTGCTGCTCTCCGGCATCAGCACCGAAGCGGCGAAAGCGGTCAGCGACACGGTGCACGTCAGCGTGATCGATAACTGGTTCTTTATGGCCACCTCGGTGATCGTGCTGACCGTGGCGGGCGCCATTCTCACCGACAGGTTTATCGAGCCGCGCCTGCCGCTGTGGAAAGAGGGCGGCAGCGAGCGGCTGGCGGCCCTGACGCCGCTGGAGAATCGCGGCCTGCGCGCCGCAGGCATCGCGGCGCTGCTGTTTATCGGCGTGATGGCGCTGCTGGTGGTGCCAGAACATGCGCCGCTGCGCGATCCTAAAACGGGCGGCATCGTGCCGTCGCCTTTCATCAGGGGCATTGTGCCGATCATCATCCTGTTTTTCTTCGTAGTGGCGACCGTGTATGGCGCGGTCACGAAGCAGATCCGCCGGCCAGACGATATTCCGCAGCTGCTGGTCGAGCCGATGAAGAGCATGGCGGGCTTTATCGTGATGGTGTTTCCGCTGTCGCAGTTCGTGGCCTTCTTCAACTGGAGCAACATGGGCAAGTTTATGGCTATCGGGCTGACCGACGTGCTGGAGAGCGCAGGCATCAGCGGCGCGCCCGCCTTTCTCGGCCTGATGTTCCTGTCGGCGTTTCTCTGCATGTTTATCGCCAGCGGCTCGGCGATCTGGTCGATTCTCGCGCCGGTGTTCGTGCCGATGTTTATGCTGCTCGGCTTTCACCCCGCCTTTGCGCAGATGATCTTTCGCATCGCCGACTCGGCGGTGCTGCCGCTGGCGCCGATGTCGCCCTTTCTGCCGCTGTTCCTCTCTTTCCTGCAGCGCTACCAGAAAGATGCCCAGCTCGGCACCTATTACGTGCTGATCTTCCCCTATCCGGTGGTCTTCTTTATCACCTGGATCGCGCTGCTGCTCGCCTGGTATGCGCTGGGCCTGCCTATCGGACCGGGCGTCTGGCCGCAGATGCCGTAGCGACCTCGCCAGGGACGGCGAAAAGTGCAACGTACGTTGCTAAAAACTCACCAACAAGCCTCTCGGCAAGGATCGCCGAATTGATTATTCTGCACTCTCTTCGCTTGCTAACGATCATTATTTTTACAACATCGCTACGCCGTTAGCGAGACAGGCAAACACCGTCACACCGAGGTTTATAAAACAATGACAACCACCTGCACTCCAGGGATGGCGCCGGGGTTCGCTGCGCCGACGCCAGATAACAGCTTAGCGGCACGCATCGACGCCCTGCCCTCGTCGCGCGGCCTGTGGCGTTTTATTACGCTGCTGGCGCTCGGCGGCTTCTTCGAACTCTACGATCTGTTTGAGACCGGCTATATCAGCGCCGGGCTGCTGGCCGCCGGCGTGTTTCACACCGGCAGCGCGGGCGTGTTCGGCATCGCCGATCAGGCCGCTTTCGCCTCCGCCACCTTTCTCGGCCTGTTTGTCGGCGCCAGCCTGCTCGCGCCTTATGCCGACCGCTTCGGCCGACGCCTGACCTTTATGTGCGCGCTGGCGTGGTACGGCATTTTCTCCCTGCTGATGGCCTTTCAGCAGAGCGCGGAGATGATTATTCTGTTTCGCTTTCTGGTGGGCATCGGCCTCGGCATCGAGCTGGTCACCATCGACACCTACCTCTCGGAGTGGGTGCCGACGCATCTGCGCAGCCGCGCCTTCGCCTTTTCCTTTTTCGTGCAGTTTCTCTCCGTGCCGACGGTGGCGCTGATGTCGTGGTGGCTGGTGCCGCAGACGCTGTTAAGCCTTGAAGGCTGGCGCTGGGTGGTGATCGCGGGCGCGCTCTGCTCGCTGATTATCTGGTTTATTCGTAAGGATCTGCCGGAGTCGGCGCGCTGGCTGGCGCAGCAGGGACGTCATCAGGAGGCGCATCAGGTGCTGAGCGCGATGGAGAAACGCTGCGGCGTCGCGCCCGGCGCAGACTTCCCGCCGGATGACGCGGCGGCGCAGCTGCCGAAGCGCGGCCGGTTTAGCGAGATCTGGTCGCCGGCTTACCGCAAGCGCACCCTGATGCTGGTGGTGATGAACTTCTTTCAGGCGATCGGCTTTTTCGGCTTTGGCAACTGGCTGCCCGCGCTGCTGTCGGGCAAAGGCACGACCGTCACCCACAGCCTGCTCTACGCCTTTTTTATCACCCTCGCCTACCCGCTCGGCTCGCTGATCTGCAGCCGCTACGCCGATAAGTTCGAGAACAAATGGCAGATCGTTTTCTCCTGCCTGATGACGATAGTGTTCGGCACGCTGTTCGCGTTTCAGACCAACCCGGTGCTGCTGATCCTCTGCGGCTTCCTGATTACTTACTCTAACGCCTGGCTGACCTTTAGCTATCACGCCTACCAGACGGAGATTTTCCCCACCCATATCCGCGCCCGCGCGGTCGGTTTTTGCTACTCCTTCAGCCGCCTCTCGACGGTGTTCAGCAGTATTTTGATCGGCCTGATTTTGCAGTATGCGGGCAGCCAGGGGGTCATCGCCTTTATCGTGGCGAGCATGCTGATGGTGATGCTGTCAGTGGGGATTTACGGACCGAAGACGCGCGGTATCGATCTGGAGAATATTTAAGGGAGAGGCGAAAGCGGCAGAAAAAGACGCCCGGCGTCAGCCGGGCCTCTTTAGAGGGTTACTGATTTTCGAGCTGATGGATATCCGCGCTGCCCTGATAAGGCTGGATAGTCTTATCTTTACGCAGCTTCGCCACATCCTCTGCCGTGACGTCCGCCTTGCCGCCGTTGCCCCAGCTGGTGCGGATAAAGTTCACCACGTCCGCCACCTGCCGATCGTCGAGCCGCCAGCCGAATGCCGGCATGGTGATGGTGGTTGGCGCGCCTTTCACGCCCGGCAAGGTGCCGCCCGCCAGCACGATATGGATCAGCGAGGTCGGATCCTCGGCCATCACCACCGGATTGCCGCGCAGCGCCGGGAAGAAGCGCTGATAGCCGCTGCCGTCGGTTTTATGGCAGGCCGCGCAGCTATCGACATAGACCGATGCGCCGGTCGCGCTGTCGTCGCCTTTCCAGAGCGCTTTCGCCGTGGCGTCATCGACGCTAAACGCCGCCTGGCTCGGATCTTTCGCGCCGAGGGACTTCAGATAGTGGGCGATCGCCGCGATATCCTCATCGCTGAGATGCTGCAGGCTGTGCTCCACCACGTCGGTCATGCCGCCGAACGCGGCGGTATGGTCGTTGCGGCCGTAGCGCAGGAACTGGCGCAAATCCTCTTCGCTCCAGCGACCCAGGCCGTCGCGGTTATCGCCGCGCAGGTTGCTGGCGGTCCAGCCGTCAATCGGCGCGCTGCTGCCCGCCAGATAGTCATTGCCTTCGCCGTTGTTCAGCGCTTTTTCCTGCATGGTGATGCTGCGCGGCGTATGGCAGGCGCCGCAGTGGCCCAGGCCTTCCACCAGATAGCGGCCGCGCGCCAGCTCAGGATCTTCCTGCGCCGCAGGCTGGAACGCTTTCACGTCCGGCGCGAACATCGTGCGCCAGATCGCCAGCGGCCAGCGCATCGACAGCGGCCAGGGAATGTCGCTTTTGTGGTTAGCCTGCGCGACCGGCGCGACGCCGTGCATAAAGTAGGCGTAGAGCGCCTGCATATCCTCGTCGCTCACCACCGCGTAAGAGGGGTAAGGCATCGCCGGATAGAGGGTATCGCCGTTCTTAGCCACGCCGTGACGCACCGCCTTCTGGAAGTCGTCGTAGCTGTAGTCGCCAATACCGGTCGCTTTGTCCGGCGTGATATTGGTGGAGTAGATGGTGCCGATCGGCGTCGCCATCGGCAGGCCACCGGCGAAGGGTTTGCCCTCTTTGCTGGTGTGACAGGCGACGCAGTCGCCCGCGCGCGCCAGATACTCGCCGCGTTTGACCCGATCGCCGCCGTTGTCGTCCGCCAGCGCGGCAAAGGTCATCGTGCCCAGAATCAGGGCCAGTAAGCCGTTTTTCATCGCCATTTCCTTATGCCTGCACCAGTGGACCCGGGTTTTTCAGATACTGTTCGCGGATCGCTTTCGCCGACCAGTAGGTCAGCGCCGCCACCATGCCCGTCGGGTTGTAGCCCAGACCCTGCGGGAACGCGGAGGCGCCTGGCACAAAGACGTTCGGCACGTCCCAGCTTTGCAGATAGCGGTTCACCGCGCTGGTGGCGGGATGATCGCCCATAATGGCGCCGCCGCTGATATGCGTGGTCTGATAGACGGTGGTGTCGAAATGGCTGCCCGGCTTTTTCGCGCCGCCGATAATCATCTTCGGACTCATCGCTTCGGCGATCTTATGCATCTTGCCGACCATAAACTGCGCCATCTTGATGTCGTTATCCTGCCAGTCAAAGGTCATGCGCAGCAGCGGCTGGCCGTGGGCATCTTTGTAGTTGGGATCGAGGTCGAGATAGTTCGCGCGGTAGGACTGATGCGCGCCGTGGGCGTCCATAGAGATATGGTGCGTGTAGGTATCCGCCACCGCCGCCTTCCATTTGCTGCCCCAGTTCGGCGTGCCGGTCGGCGTCGGCAGACCGGAGATCGGCTTGGTGCCCGCCTGGTTGACCCAGAACGGCGAACCGCCGACGAAGCCGTGCGGCCCGTGGTCGAAGTTGTCGGCGTTGAAGTCGTCGACGCCGACGCCCGCACCGCCCGCGCCGATAAACGGGTTGGTGGTGGTGTTTTTGTCGAACAGCGCCTTCAGGGTCGAGATATTCTGATAGGCGAAGTTGCGGCCGACGGTGCCTTCGTTGGTGATCGGGTTATAGGGCTTGCCGATGCCGGAAAGCAGCATCAGGTGCACGTTGTGGAACTGGAACGCCGACAGGATCACCAGATCCGCTGGCTGCACCACTTCACGCCCCTGCGCATCGACGTAGGTGACGCCGGTGGCGCGCTTTTTGTCGTCAGTCAGGTTGACGCGCAGCACGTAGGAGTTGTTGCGCAGCTCAAACTTCGGCTCCTGGCGCAGCGCGGGCAGGATGTTCACGTTCGGCGACGCTTTCGAGTACATATAGCAGGCGTAGCCGCTGCAGTAGCCGCAGAAGTTGCACGGCCCCATCTGCGCGCCGTAGGGGTTGGTGTAGGGGCCGGAAGTGTTGGCCGACGGCAGATCGTAGGGGTGATAGCCTACTGATTTCGCCGCCTCGGCAAAGAGCTGCGCCGAGTAAGTGCGCTTCTGCGCCGGCAGCGGGAATGTGTCGGAGCGATCCGGCGCGAACGGGTTGCCGCCGCTCTCTTTGCCGACCACCTGCCCTTTAATGCTCCACGGCGTGCCGGAGGTACCGAAGACCTTTTCCGCCTTGTCGAAGAACGGCTCCAGCTCGTCATAGGTGACGCCGAAATCCTGAATCGTCATCCCTTCCGGAATAAAGTTTTTGCCGTAGCGCTCTTCATAGTGGCTGCGCTGGCGCAGCTCGGTCGGGTCGACGCGGAAGTGTACGCCGGACCAGTGCAGCCCTGCGCCGCCGGTGCCGGTGCCCGGCAGAAACGCCGCTAGCTGGCGATAGGGAACCGCCGTCTGCGAGGCGTCATGACGAATAGTGACGGTGCTTTTCGACAGATCCTGGAAGAGCTTTTTGCGGATGTTATAGGTCAGCTCGTCGATTGACTGCGGATAGGATCCGTCTGGATAGGTGTCGCGATGCGGGCCGCGCTCCAGCGCGACCACGTTCAGACCGGCTTCGGTCAGCTCTTTCGCCATAATCGCGCCGGCCCAGCCGAAACCGACGATGACCGCGTCTGCTTTTTTCATCTCGTTTGCCATGATTACGCGCGCTCCCCGCGAATAGATACTGACGGGAACGGATAGCGTTCGCCGCGTTCAACCCAGTCCATAAAGTCGGCGCGCGCGCCTGGGAAGCCGATCAGCTTCCAGCCCACCATATTCTGGTTGCCGCCGTGAATCGGGTCGCTGAAGAAGCCTTCGCGAGTGTTCTGGATCAGAAAGGCGAAGAAGGTTTTCGCGGGCAGCTGACGGAAATCGGCCTGGCCGCTCTCCATCGCCTGCAGCAGGGCATCCTGCTGCTCGCCGCTGAGATCGGCGAATACTTTTCCGTGCTGGCGTTTGCTGTAGTCGTCGGCGTCTGCCAGCCCCAGACGGTAGATCTGCTGCGGCACCAGCGGCAGCTGATAGCCCAGCTCTTTCGGCAGGTCTGGATTGAACGGTCCCTGCATATACCAGTTGGCGCCGGTGGCGTAAGGGGTATTCATCTGGCGGTCGATAAATTCCGGCACGCCCGCTTCCAGCGCGCCTGGACCGCGCTCGTCATTGGGGATCAGCCGGGCGACGGCTGCCTTGATAAAGACGAATTCCTCAGCGGTAAACCAGCTGGGCTGGTAGTCGCGCGCCGGCTGCGCCGCCGCGGGATCGGCAGCCTGCACCGCAGGCGCCATGCTGAAGCCGCCGACGACGGCGCTGCCCGCCGCCATAGCTGGCGCCAGCGCAATGGTCTTTAACAGAAAATCCCTGCGCGTCTGCCCACGTTTTTGTTCTGACATGACATTGCCTCAGTACCGCTTATAATGCGGCATGAAAGTTAAACAGTTGCGTTGTAATGGTTTTTTTATGCGGATTAAGGGTTACAGCAGTACTGTTACCGGTAACAGTGGCCGCTAGTGTAACACCGTTGTGGTGAAACATTTAGTTCGCCGAAACAAATTCGCACAAATTCATTAACATCTCGTCGCAATGCTTTACCTGGTGCGGACGATAACTGTCACCACCGGAAACAACACTCAACAGACAGATAACGCTAAAAGACGTTATAAAAGAGTGCACACAACAGCGGAGAGCCTATGTTTAAGTCCTTTTTCCCCCGGCCAGCGCTGTTTTTCAGCTCGGCGGCGATCTGGAGTCTGATCGCGATTTTTGCCTGGTTCGGCTTTGCCGATGACCTGCCTTCCCGCTGGCCAGCGCTGCATGCGGCCATGCAGCAGCCGCTGCCGACCACGGCCGCGCGCTTTATCGCCCCGAGCCAGCTCTGGTTTTATGGCTATTACTGGATAGTGGTGGCGATATTCGCCCTGGCCTGGCGCATTATCGATAACCATCCGTGGCAGCGCTGGTCGGTATGGGGATCGGCGCTGATTATCTTCGTCACCTGGTTCGGCGTGCAGGTCGGCGTCGGCGTCAACGCCTGGTACGGCCCGTTCTACGATCTGATTCAGCAGGCGCTGACCAAAGCGGGGTCGGTGCCGATTAGCCGCTTTTACAGCGGCATAGGCGATTTTCTTGGCATCGCCCTGATTTCGGTAGTCGTTGGCGTCACGAATTCCTTTTTCATTAGCCACTGGGTGTTCCGCTGGCGCACCGCGATGAACAACTATTACATGCACAACTGGCAGCGCCTGCGTAAGGTCGAAGGCGCGGCACAGCGCGTGCAGGAAGACACCATGCGCTTCGCCAGCACGCTGGAGGACTGGGGCGTGAGTTTCCTTCAGGCGCTAATGACGCTAGTGGCCTTTTTGCCGGTGCTGATCAGTTTGTCGCATCACGTTAAGGATGTGCCGCTGCTCGGCGATATTCCCTATGCGCTGGTGATCATCGCGCTGCTCTGGTCGCTGTTCGGCACGGCGCTGCTGGCGCTGGTGGGCATCAAGCTGCCGGGGCTGGAGTTCCGCAACCAGCAGGTTGAGGCGGCCTATCGTAAAGAGCTGGTCTACGGCGAGGATCATGCCGATCGTGCGACGCCGCCGACGGTACAGGCGCTGTTCAGCCGCGTGCGTTATAACTATTTCCGCCTCTACTTTCACTATCTCTACTTTAATATCACCCGCATTCTCTATTTGCAGGTTGATAATGTTTTCGGTCTCTTTGTGCTGTTCCCGTCAATCGTAGCGGGCACGATTACCTTCGGTTTGTTAAACCGCATTACTAATGCGTTCGACCAGGTGCGCTCATCGTTCCAGTATCTGATCACCTCCTGGTCGACGCTGGTGGAACTGATGTCGATCTATAAGCGTCTGCGCAGTTTCGAGCAGATCCTGCAGGATGTTCCGCATCAGGAGATGCTGCGCGAAGCGGCGGAAAACGAGTAAAGCAGCATACTCACCCCAGGCGCAGCGCAACAGGGCGCTGCGCCTGCTGCGCCCGAAACGGTCTGCTAACTGCGCCTTCATCCCCTTTCCCCTTGCGCGTTTCGCATTCTTGCCGCCAGCAATACCACGCCCACCGCTCTCAAAACCCTTTGGTATTGTTAAAATAATCACATCTACCGTTGCCGTTAAAAGGCGATTTAACCGTTTGCATCGCGAATTCAGATTGTGAAATTTGTCACATTATTAACTTTAACAAGCTGATAATGTTATTTTAATAACATTAAAACAGAACAAATTCACCTGGGAGCACATAATGGACATCGCGGTTATCGGGTCAAACATGGTTGACCTTATTACCTATACCAGTCAGTTGCCTAAAGCGGGCGAAACGCTGGAAGCGCCAGATTTTGCCATTGGCTGCGGCGGGAAAGGCGCGAACCAGGCGGTGGCGGCCGCGAAGATGGGCGGGCGCGTGATGATGGTTAGCAAGGTCGGCGACGATCTTTTCGCGCCGGAAACCGTCGCCAACCTGCAGCGTCAGGGCGTCGATACGCGCTACGTCACTACCGCGCCGGGAACCTCGAGCGGCGTGGCGCCGATCTTTGTCGACGAGCAATCGCAGAACCGCATTCTGATTATCAAAGGCGCCAACCAGCAGCTTAGTGCAGCAGACGTCGACGCCGCCGCCGAGGCGCTGAAGGCGTGCCAGCTGATTATCCTGCAGCTGGAGATCCCGCTGGAAACCGTCTACTACGCCATCGATTTCGCCCGTCAGCACGGCATCAAAGTGATCCTCAATCCGGCGCCGGCGGTGGAAAATCTCGATATCGCTTACGCCTGCAAATGCGACTTCTTTATGCCCAACGAAACCGAGCTGGAGATCCTGACCGGCATGCCGGTCGCCACCGATGAAGAGGTCAAACTGGCTGGGCAGACGCTGCTCAAGCGCGGGCTGAAAAACCTGATCATCACCATGGGCGCGCGCGGCTCGCTGTGGATGAGCGGCGACAGCCTGCACCAGGTGGCACCGACGGCGGTAAAAGCGGTCGATACCAGCGGCGCGGGCGATGCGTTTATCGGCTGCTTCGCCCAGGCGCTGGTGCAAAGCGGCGATATCGCGGCGGCGATGGCGCAAGCCTCTGCCTACGCCGCCTGCAGCGTGACCGGCCGCGGCACGCAGCGATCCTATCCCGACGCGGAAACCTTCCAGCGTTTTCTTAACGTTAACTGAGGTCGAGCTATGCAGCAGAACATTGTTCAGCAACCCGATGGCTACTTAAATAAAACGCCGCTGTTCCAGTTCATTTTGCTCTCGTGCCTCTTCCCGCTGTGGGGCTGCGCCGCGAGCCTGAACGATATCCTGATCACCCAGTTCAAAAGCGTTTTCGCCCTCAGCGACTTCGCCAGCGCGCTGGTGCAGAGCGCCTTTTACGGCGGCTACTTTCTCATTGCCATCCCGGCTTCGCTGGTGATCCGCAGCGCGAGCTATAAGCTGGCGATCCTGATGGGGCTGGCGCTCTATATCGGCGGCTGCGTGCTGTTCTATCCCGCCTCACATATGGCCACCTACACCATGTTCCTCGCGGCCATTTTCGCTATCGCCATCGGCCTGAGCTTTCTGGAAACCGCCGCCAATACCTATAGCTCGATGATTGGCCACCGCGATCGCGCCACGCTGCGCCTCAATATCAGCCAGACCTTCTACCCGGTCGGCGCGCTGATGGGCATCGTGCTGGGCAAATATCTGGTGTTCCAGGAGGGCGACAGCCTTGAGAGCCAGCTGGCCGGAATGAACGCGGAACAGGCGCACGCGTTCCGCCTCAGCATGCTGGAGCATACGCTGGAGCCCTATAAATATCTGGTGATGGTGCTGGTGGTGGTGATGCTGCTGTTTCTGTTTACGCGCTATCCGCGCTGCAAACCGGCGTCGAACGAGCAATCCCTGCCGTCGCTCGGCGAAACGCTGCGCTATCTGGCTCGCAACCGCCACTTTAAGCGCGGCATTGTGGCGCAGTTCCTCTATGTCGGCATGCAGGTGGCGGTGTGGTCGTTCACGATCCGTCTGGCGCTCACGCTGGGCGCCGCGAATGAGCGTCACGCCTCTAACTTTATGATCTACAGCTTTATCTGCTTCTTTATCGGCAAGTTCGTCGCCAATTTCCTGATGACGCGCTTCCGCGCTGAGAAGGTGCTGATGGCCTATTCGGCGCTCGGCGTGCTGACCCTGGCGTGGGTGATGTTTGTGCCGAACTTTACCGCGGTCTATGCGGCGGTGTTTGTCAGCGTGCTGTTCGGCCCCTGCTGGGCGACGATTTATGCCGGCACCCTGGCGACCGTTGAGAACAAGTACACCGAAGTGGCGGGCGCGTTTATCGTGATGTCGATTGTCGGCGCCGCCTTTATCCCGGCCATTCAGGGCTTCGCCTCCGATCGTCTGGGCTCGATGCAGCTGGCGTTTGGCGTCTCGCTGCTCTGCTTTGCCTGGGTGGGCTTCTATTTCTGGGGCGAGCTGCGTCATAAAAAGCAGGCGCTGCAAACCGGCCGTTTAGTCGAGGAGATGCCATGAAAACCCGTCTGCCGCTCTGTCGGGAACAGTTTCACGCCACGCCGACCACGCTGCTGCAAAACGCCGAGTTCCACGTCGAGCTTTTCCGCTATCCGGCCGGGATCGAAGCGGTACGTATCAGCAATCAGCGCGGCACGGTGACGGTGCTGCCCTTTTACGGCCAGATGATTTGGGACGCCTGTTTCGACGGCCGGACGCTGACCATGGGCCACAGCTTTAAGCAGCCGCTGCCGGGCAGTTCGATTATCGACACCTACGGCTGTTTTGCCTTCCATTCCGGGCTGCTGGCGAACGGCTGCCCGGCCGAAGAGGATAACCACCCTCTGCATGGCGAAATGGCCTGCGCGCGCATGGACAGCGCGTGGCTGGTGCTGGAGGCGGATCGCCTGTCGCTGGAGGGTGAAACCGAGTATGTGAAAGGCTTTGGCCATCACTATCTGGCGTCGCCGGCGGTGCGGGTCGAGGCTGGCCAGCCGCGCCTGCATATTGAGATGAACGTGACCAACCTGACGGGCGCGCCGATGCCGCTGCAGTATATGTGTCATCTGAACAGCTCATGGATTGCTGACGGCGCGTTTAAGCAGTCGATCCCGCAGCAGGCTTTCCAGCTGCGCACCTCGGTGCCGGCGCACGTGAAGCCGACGCCGCAGTGGCAGAGCTACACCGCCGCTCTGGCGCGCGATCCGCAGGCGTTTCAGCGGCTGGATCGGCCGGAGATGTGCGATCCGGAGATCGTCTTCTTCGCCGACGATCTGCCGCAGTATGGCGACGAGATGCAGTTCGAGCTGCATTCGCCGCAGGGTTTCGCGCTGATGACGCGCTTCAGCAGCCGGCAGTTTCCCCATGCCACGCGCTGGATGCTGCATAACCGCGATCAGCAGGTGGCGGCCTATATTCTGCCGGCCACCTGTCGGCCGGAGGGCTTCAACGCCGCGCAGCGCGCCGGTACGCTGCTGTGGCTGGCGCCAGGCGAACAGCGCCATTTCAGCGTCGAGACAGGCATATTGTGACGCCGTAGGTGCTGGCGACCCGCCAGGGTCGCCAGACGGTCGCGCGAAGGTTAACCCGCCAGCGCGGCGAAAACCTTCTCCACGGCGTAAGCGCCGGGATCCTTCACCCCATCCAGCGTCTGCTGATTCAGGTAGGATGAGCGCCCTGCTCGGGCGCTCTGCATCTGCGCGGTGGAATCGGCGCCCTGGGCCGCCGCCTCTGCCGCCTCCGTTAGCGTTTTGCCCGCCGACAGCGCCTCCAGCGCCGGCTCCAGCGCATCGACCAGCGTGCGGTGGCCAATCTGCGCGCCGCCGTAGTGCTTCATCTGCTCCAGACCCTGCGTCAGCGCCTCCGGCAGCGTACCGCCCTGCGCCAGCCGCTGGCCCGCCGCGGTAAACAGGATCGACATCAGCACGCCGCTCGACCCGCCCATCACCGTCGCCAGCTGCTCGCCCACCAGCGCGAACAGCGACGGCAGATCCGCCAGCGGCAGCTGGTGCGCTTCCAGCGCGCTTTTCACCTTGCGCGCGCCCGCGGCGAAGGTCGAGCCGGTGTCGCCGTCGCCGACCTTCGCGTCCAGCGCGTTCAGCTCGGCTTCAAGGTCGATCAGCGTCTGCGCCACGCGCCCCACCACCTGCGCCGTCCGCGCGTCCTGAGAAGGGGTAAACTCGAGCTTGCTCACCACGCGCTGGCTGCTCAGCGTCGTGACCGGCTCCACCGCATGGACAGGCGCCCAGCCCAGCACTTCTACCGGCGCTTTCAGCGCTTCGAGAAACGCCGCCTCTACCTGCAACACCGTCAGCGAGAAGCCTTTCATATCGAGCGCGCTCACCAGCGTCGCCGGACCGATCAGATGGCTGATCTGCGCTGCCAGCGGGCTTTTCAGCACGTCGCGCGCCACCAGCGCCAGCTCCAGCATTGAGAAGCCGCCGAGGTTGTTCACCATCAGCACCGCGCGTGTGCCGGAAGAGAGGCTGTTAGCCAGCTTCTCCGTCATGATGCTCACCAGCTGCTGGCTGTTCTGCGTGTCCAGCGTGATAACGCCCGGCTCGCCGTGAATGCCCATGCCCAGCTCGCTCTCGCCCTCTTTCACCCGGTTGTCGCGCTTCTCACCGGGAATATGGCAGGTGGAAAAGGCGACGCCGATGCTCGCGGTGCCCTTAATGGCGCGCTGCGCCAGGGTTTTCACCTGCGCCAGCGACTGCCCCTGCTCTGCGGCGTAGCCGGCGATTTTGTGGATCAGCGCGGTGCCGGCGATGCCGCGCGGCTGGGGGTTGTCCGGCAGGGCGATATCGTCCTGCACCATCACCATCTCGACCTTGTAGCCCAGCGCGCGCGCCTTCTCCGCCGCCAGGCCGAAATTAAGGCGGTCGCCGGTGTAGTTTTTCACGATCAGCAGGCAGCCCGCGTCGCCGGTGACGTTAATAATGGCGCTCAGCACCGCGTCGACGCTGGGCGAAGCGAAAATATCGCCGCAGACTGCGGCGGTCAGCATCCCCTTGCCGACGAAGCCGGCGTGCGCCGGTTCATGCCCCGAGCCGCCGCCCGAAATCAGCGCCACCTTGCTTTTATCCAAGTCGTTGCGCACCACCACCCGAATGTCGTCGCCTAAGTCGAGGCGGCTGAGGTTGTGCCACGGCGTGCTCAGCAGCACGCCCTCTATCGCTTCGTTGACCAGATTATTTTTTTCATTCATCAGGAACTGGCTCATTGCATCCTCTCCAATGGTGTTGATGCCGCCAGGCAGCGGCACGCTAATAAAGGTAGCCGAAGAAAGACAAAGGGCGGCGCAGCGGCCGCCCCTGAAGAGGAAGGTGAATTTAAAGCGCGATGCGCATCACGCTGTCCGGGTTTTTCGGCGGCTCTTTGCGTGAGCCAGGCTGCTTGACGCTGACGTAGAGCGTCTTGCCGTCGGCGGAAAGCGCCAGGCTATTCGGCAGGCCCGCGGTTTTCACCGTGCGTTTTACCTTGTAGCTGGCGGCGTCGATGATGCTGACCTCGCCCGCTTTGCGATGGGTGACGTAGAGCTCGTTGCGCTCAGCGTTGAACAGCACCGCCAGCGACTCTGGCACGGCGATCGTCTGGATCACTTGCCGATCGCGCAGATCGACCACCAGCACCTGCGGCTGCTTTGAGTCGCTGAGGAAGGCGCGCTGCCCTTTAGTGTCCAGCGCGATGTTCAGGAAGAAATGCGCTTTATCGCCATCAATTTTCTGGCGCTTTTCAATGGCGTTGGTGCGGGTGTTGATGGTGAGCAGCTCGCCGTCGCCGTTGGTGACGTAGAGCTTCTGTCGCTCGCTGTCCACCGCCAGGCCAGTAGCCATTTTGCCGGTGTTCGGCACCACGCTGATCGGCTGCAGGGTTTTGCCGTCCACCACCCAGACCACGCTCTGCGGCCCCAGTCCGGTGACGTAAACGCGGTTAGTTTTCACATCGACGGCGATTTCGCGCGGCTGCAGCGGACGCACGCTGTCGCTGCGCTTGCGCCCGTCCAGCACCAGCGTGTTCAGCACCTTGCCGCTGGCGGCGTCGATGGCGGTCAGCGCGCTGCTTACCGTATTGCCGATATAGAGCACGTTGGTTTGCGGATTGATCGCGGCGCCGAAGCTTTTCAGTTCGGTGGGGATGGTTTGCTTTACGGCCAGGCTTTGCGGGTCAAGGCGGAAGACCGCGCCGCCCGGCGCGTCGCTGCCCTGCGACGCGGCGAGGAACAGCGCATTGTCGCGGGGGCTAAAGGCGAGCTCATAGGCGCCCTTGCTGACAGGCTGGGTAAGTTCGTCCGCATGCGCCAGCAGGCCGGAGGCGGAAAAGAGCGCGGTGGCGAGCAGCGTCACGCGCAGCGCAGAGGATAAGGATGTCATGATCTCTCCATAGCAAAAATTCACCGCCGTCAGGCAGTGCTGGAAAGCTCACATTGCAAACCGAATAAAAAAGCGAAAGGGCCTTAAGGCCGGCAGAGACAATTTTTTTGGCAGATCATAAGGATTTATCGCCGAAAGGGAAGCGGTTTCACCCGCTAAAACGCCGCCAGGACGCCCGGAGGCGTCCTGTCAGCAACAGCCGGTCGGACTTATTTCAGCAGTTCAGCCGTCATGTGCACGCCGTTGTTGGTGTAGGCTTCGGTCACTTTGTATGAGGCGCCAGCTTCTTTTGCCTGCGCCGCGATTTTTGCTTCTGCGCCGTCAAGGGTAGCGTCGGTAGCGGTTACGCTCTGGGCGAAGCTGGTCAGCGGAAGAACGGAAAGAGCGATAACAGCAGCAAAAGTTTTGAAAGTTTTCATGGTCAATTCCTCGGTAGATGTTTAATCAGATAAGGCGTGTCGCCTTGTTGAGATGAATAATAGACCGAGGATGAAACGGTTGATAGCGGAGATAATTGCCGTTCTTTATCAAATTTACTGACAATCAAATCGCACATGAGGTGTAGCGGCGCCGCAAAAGGTTAACTCGCTGGCAGAAAGAAAAAGGGCAGCATATTCCGCTGCCCTTTGGCCTGCTAACCGTGATGTCGCACGCGAGTGAAGATGGTGAGCGAGGCGAGCAGCATCAGCACGCCGCTGGCAAGAAAGACGCCGCCTGCGCCCTGCAGGTCGAACATCCAGCCGCCCGCCGCCGCCCCGGCAGTGATCGCCAGCTGGATGGTGGCCACCAGCAGGCCGCCGCCCGATTCGGCATCGTCCGGCACCGCGCGCGAGATCCAGGTGGACCAGCCGGTCGGCATCGAACCAAACGCCAGGCCCCACAGCGCCACGCCCGCGCCGACCAGCCAGGAGACGTCGACAAAGCTCACCAGCAGCAGCGCGGTGGCGCTCATCACCAGCGCCATCGCGCTTAGCGTCAGCGAGACGCTGCGCGTCACCAGATAGCCCGCCAGCGAGGTGCCGAAAAAGTTAGCCACGCCAAACGCCAGCAGCACCAGCGACAGCTGGTTGAGATTAAGCTGCGCGCTGCTCTCCAGGAACGGGCGCAGGTAGGTAAAGAAGGCGAAATGGCCGGTAAACATCATAATCACCGCCAGCATGCCCCAGCGCATTAGCCCGCTACGCAACAGGTCGAGCACGCCGCCGCTGCGCGCTTTGTTCTCCGGTGGCATCGCCGGCAGGGTAACGCTCTGCCAGATCAGCGCCAGCACGCCCAGCCCGGCGGTCAGCATAAAAATATTGCGCCAGCCGATCAGGCCGCCGAGATAGCTGCCGAGCGGCGCGGCAATAATGGTCGCCAGCGAAATGCCGCTGAAGACGATCGACAGCGCGCGCGGCACCTGATCGCTGGGCACCAGACGCATGGTGATGGCGGTCGAGAGCGTCCAGAAGCCGCCAATCGCCATGCCGAGCAGCACGCGCGCCAGCAGGATCAGCGTCAGGTTGCTCGCTAGCGCCACCAGCAGCGCCGAGGCGACCAGCAGCAGCGTAAAGGCCAGCATCACCACGCGGCGATCGAGCCGCCGCGTAACGCTGCCCACCACCAGACTGGTCAGCAGCGCCACCAGCGCGGTTACCGTTACCGTCTGTCCCGCCTGTCCTTCCGACACCTGCAGCGAGGCGGCGATCGGCGTCAGCAGACTGACCGGCAAAAATTCGGCGGTGATAAGGCCGAAGACCCCAAACGCCATGGCAAAGACCGCGCCCCAGGCTGGACGCGCGGGTACGGAAACCTCATCAGCCACTTCTGTACTCAGACTCATGCAGCTTCTCCCTAAAAAATTTATTAAGGCTGGAGCATAGAGGCAGCGGGCAAGACGATCTATGATGGCAACACCTTCATTATTGATAATTCGTCTGGAATGCAATGAGCCACTATGAAGATCTGACCAGCGAACTGCTGATGGGCATGCGGCTGCACGGCGTGACCTATCAGCGCATTCAACTCGCCGCGCCCTTTGGCCTGCGCTATGAGCATGCGCCAGGCCGCGCGCAGTTTCACTTCGTCGGGCGCGGCCCGCTGCTGGTGCGTGGCGCGTCGGGCACGATGTTCACCCTCAATACCGGCGACGCGCTGCTGATCCCGCACGGCAAACCCCACAGCCTGCTCTCCTCGCCCGACGCCGACTGCGAGAATATCGCCGCCTTCAGCAGCAAGCCGATCTGCGACAGCGTCTGCGCCATCGGCGCGCCCGCCGACGCCTGCGACGACGAGGAGAGCGTGATCCTGTTCAGCGCCTGCATGAAGTTTGAGCTGGGCGGCATGCAGCCGCTGATCAACACCATGCCGGATATCATGCTGGTGAGCACCCTGCTGTCGCAGTATCCGGAGATCCAGCCGATTCTCGACGCCATGGAGCGTGAGTCGCGCACGCGCCACGCCGGCTTCGCCGGTATTCTGTCGCGGCTGGCGGACGTGGTGGCGGCGCTGATCGTGCGCGGCTGGGTAGAGAACGGCTGCGGCCAGGGCAGCGGGCTGGTGCAGGCGATGCGCGATCCGCGCCTGAGCAAGGCAATCGCCGCGATGCACCGCGAGCCGGGAGAGAACTGGACGGTAGAAAGGCTGGCGCGCGTGGCGGGCTGCTCGCGTTCGGTATTCGCCGAGCGCTTTCAGAACGCCACCACCATGACGCCGCTGCGCTATCTGACCGAGCTGCGTATGCGTCTGGCGGTGCAGCGCATCGTCAATAACGGCGAAGCAGTGGAGGTGGTGGCTTTTCAGCTCGGCTACGGCTCGCTCGCCGCTTTTAGCCGCGCTTTTAAGCGTATTGTGGGTCAGCCGCCCGGCGCGCTGCGCGCCGGGCGGGAAGAGGCGCGCGCCTCCTAGCGGAAGACGCTGATCGCTTCCACCAGGCGGTTGGCCTGATGCGTCATGCGGCCGGACGCCTCGGCGCTCTCCTGCACGCGCGCCGCATTGCGGTGGGTGATATCGTCGAGATCCTCGACCGCCGTGGAGACTTCGCTCAGCGCGGTGGCCTGCTCGGCGGTGGCGGCGCTGATCTGCGCGATCAGTGACGAGACGTTCTGCACCTGCGCGACGATGTCCTGCATGGTGCGTCCCGCCGCGTCGGCGTGTCGGCTGCCGAGCTGAACCCGGCTGGCGCTGGTTTCCACCAGGCTTTTGATTTCGCTGGCGGCCTTCGCGCTGCGCTGCGCCAGGTTGCGGACCTCTCCCGCCACCACCGCAAAGCCTTTGCCCTGCTCGCCCGCGCGCGCCGCTTCTACCGCCGCGTTGAGTGCGAGGATATTGGTCTGGAAGGCGATGCCGTCGATAACGCTGGTGATGCTGGCGATGCGCTGCGAGCTTTCGGCGATCTCCGCCATCATCCCTACCATCTCCTGCATCACGTCGCCGCCCTTGCTCGCCGCCTGGCTGGTGCGCGCCGAGAGCGTATTGACCTCGCCCGCCGTCTCGGTGTTGCTTTTCACCGTGGCGGTCATCTCGTTCATGGTGGCGGCGGTCTGCTGCACGTTGGCCGCCGCCTGTTCGGTGCGGCGGCTCAGCTCGTTGTTGCTGCTGGCGATGGCGTCGCTGGCGCTCAGGACGTTAATCGCCTGGCCGCTGACGTCATCCACCAGCCAGCGGAACATCAGGCCGAGCTGGCCGATAGCGCGCTGCGTCATCCCCACCTCATCGACGCGATCGATTTGCTCGACCTTATGGCTGGCGCCGGTGGCGACGCTGAGCGCCTGCTGGCACATGCGCTCGATAGGGCGCGAGATTTGCTGTTCCATCCACAGGCTGGTCAGCAGCAGCAGCAGCGCCATGCCGCCGGTAAAGCAGCCCAGCGAGGTGGGCGTCATGCCGAGCAGCGCGGCGCTGAGCGCCGCCAGCGGCAGCAGCGCAATCAGCGGCAGGCGGATGCGCCAGCGCAGCGGCAGCGTTTTCAGCAGTGACCCGACGCGGCGCCAGCCGGTACGGACGATCAGCCCTTTATGGAAGCGGCGCCCTTTTGCCCGCCCTTCGCGAAAGTCGCGGTAGAGCGCTTCGGTGGCGCGAATTTCCGCGTCGCCGGGTTTGGTGCGCACCGACATAAATCCCTGCACCTTGCCGTCGCGCACCACCGGCACCGCATTGGCACGCACCCAGTAGTGGTCGCCGTTTTTACGGCGGTTTTTTACCAGCGCCGACCAGGGCTCGCCCTGCTTCAGCGTCGCCCACATGTCGGCAAACGCCTCGGGCGGCATGTCGGGATGGCGCACCATATTGTGCGGCTGGCCGTTGACTTCTTCCGGCGTAAAGCCGCTGACCTCAATAAAGGCGTCGTTGGCGTAGGTGATGTAGCTGTTGCTATCAGTGGTCGACATTAACGTCGCGTCATCGTCAAACACGAATTCGCGCTGGGTGACTGGCTGGTTGTTACGCATGGGTGGGTCCTTGAAAGGGCTGCGGAATGTGGGGAGATTATCCGTTATGTTTTTTTATCTTTTCGGCAGCGCAAGACCCTGGCTTTAGAGGCGGCAATAAATTTTCGCCGCTAAAAAAGCGGACTGGCGAGCAATTAACCCGCCATTCGCTTATCTGTAAATCGTTAGCCCTTTTTAATAATTTCGTTTATCAGCCCTGTAGCGCGCGGCGGATAAAGCCCTGATGTGTGTTGAGCCGTGCGCGGGCTTCTTCGGCGTCGATGTCGGCCAGCAGCATCAGGATGGCGGTTTTGCAGTGGCCGTCGCAGGCCGCCAGCGCGCGGCTGGCGCTCGCTTCGTCGCAGTCGGTGGCCTGCATGACGATGTTAATCTGGCGCTGCACCAGTTTCAGGTTGGTGGCTTCTACGTCGACCATGAGGTTGCCGTAGACTTTGCCGCTGCGGATCATCGCGCCGGTGGTGAGCATGTTGAGCACCAGTTTTTGCGCGGTGCCCGCTTTCATGCGCGAGGACCCGGTGACCACTTCCGGGCCGACCACCGGCGTGAGCGCGATCTCCGCCGCCTGCGCCATGGCGCTGTTGGGGTTGCAGGTGAGCGCCGCCGTGGTGGCGCCAAGCGCCCGGGCATATTCCAGCGCACCCAGCACGTAGGGGGTGCGGCCGCTGGCGGCGATGCCCACCAGCACATCTTTCGCGCTGAACTGGATGTCGCGCAGATCCTGTGCGCCCTGCTCGCGGTCGTCTTCCGCGTTTTCTACCGCCTGCAGTATCGCCTTGTGGCCGCCGGCGATGAGCCCTACCACCTGGCCGCGCGGCGTGCCGAAAGTCGGGGGGCATTCGCTGGCGTCGAGGATGCCGAGTCGTCCGGAGGTGCCTGCGCCGCTGTAGATCAGTCGGCCGCCCTGTGCAAAGGCGGCGACGATGGCGTCAACAGTTTGGGCGATCTGCGGCACGATCGCTTCGACCGCCAGCGCCACTTTTTTATCTTCGTTGTTGATGACGCGCAGCATGGCGTCGGTGGAGAGCTCGTCGATGTTCTGGCTGGCCGGGTTGCGGCCTTCGGTGATGAGCTGGCTGAGATCGATGGTCATGGGGCGTGCTCCGGGCATGATTTATTCAGGCCCGGTTTTATCATATTTGCGGGATAAAAAAAGGGTTCAGACGAGGTCTGAACCCTGTTACATGGCCTGATGCTGCCTGGAAAGCCGGAGCCTGCGCGAATAAGACGGCCCGATCGCAAAGACGCAAAAGCGCCATTCCTGGCAGCTCGGCCTGCGTCATCCATGACGCAGGACGCTTTGCTCTTCGGTCCGTCTTATCCGCTGTTTAGCCTGGCTCGTCGCCTGAGGGTCAGGTCAAAAGAAGGGTTAGCTCGCCGTTTGTGCGCGCAGCTTCAGCTCGTAGGCTTTCGCCTGCTCGGCGTCGAACTGGTTCTCCCAGCGGGCAATAACCAGCACCGCCAGCGCGTTGCCGATGACGTTAAGCGCGGTGCGCGCCATATCCATGATGCGGTCGACGCCCGCGATAAAGGCCAGGCCTTCCAGCGGAATGCCGACGCTGCCCAGCGTCGCCAGCAGCACCACGAACGAGACGCCCGGCACGCCTGCGATACCCTTGGAGGTCACCATCAGCGTCAGCACCAGGATGATCTCATCGGTCAGCGACAGGTCGATGCCGTAAAGCTGCGCGATAAAGATGGCGGCGATGCTCTGATAGAGCGTTGAGCCGTCCAGGTTAAAGGAGTAGCCGGTTGGCACCACGAAGCTGGTGATCGCCTTCGGTGCGCCGTAGGCCTCCATCTTCTGCATGATGCGCGGCAGCACAGTTTCCGAGCTGGAGGTCGAGTAAGAGAGGATCAGCTCATCTTTCAGGATGCGCATCAGAGTGGTGATGCGCAGCTTACAGAAGCGCGCCACGCCGCCGAGAATAACGAACGCGAAGAAGAGAATCGCGGCGTAAACCAGCAGCACCAGCTTCGCCAGCGGCCAGAGCGAGGTGAAGCCGAAGTTGGCGATGGTCACGGCGATCAGCGCGAAGACGCCCACCGGCGCGTAACGCATAATCATGTGCGTCACTTTAAACATGGTTTCCGACACGCTGCGGAAGATGTTGACCAGCGGATCGCGCTGCTCCGACGGCAGCGCCGACAGGCCCATACCGAACAGCACCGAGAAGAAGATAATCGGCAGCATGTCGCCCTTCACCAGCGAGGCGAAGATGTTCTGCGGGATCAGCGACAGAATGGTGGCGACCAGGCTGTGAGGCCCGTTCTGCACCGCTTCGGTCGTGGCTTCATACTTAGAGATGTCCACCGTTGCCAGCGTTGACATATCAATGCCGGTGCCGGGTTGAAACACGTTAGCCAGCGTAATGCCGACCACAATGGCAAGGGTGGTGATCACTTCGAAATAGACGATGGTTTTGACGCCGATTCGTCCCAGTTTCTTGGCATCGCCCACGCCAGCGATGCCGACAATCAGCGATGAAATCACGATAGGCACAACGATCATCTTGATCAGATGAATAAAGATATCGCCCGCCGGGCTGAGAATGTTGGTGATTAACCATTCACGATCGTCTGGCTGATTATGCAGCACTGAACCGACAACGATGCCGAGCACCAGCGCAATCAGAATCTGCCAGGCCAGGCTTATTTTAAAACCTTTCATAACGCGTTATTTCCTCAGTCAAAACCCCTATTGCTACGCTGCGAAGGTGCAGAGAAGGATACACACAGGGAAGTGAGCAAAAGCCCGGTAAATTAGAGGGTTATTGAGGACAGCGTCCTCGACGAAAATGCGAAAATTCTCGTACTTTTTTCAGACGCCGTCTGGTTGAGTCCTGCTGAGCAGGGGCGAGATAAGTACCATTTTCACTGTGGTAAATGCAACCCCTGGCGTGTTCGATTAAAGATTAGCCACTCTTCTAGCATAAAATGCTGTTTAGTTATAAAAACCCTAACCTGCTGTTATAAAAAGTAATAGTTATTAAATTATGCGCATAGCTATGCAGCGCTGCGCAAAAAGGCGGCGGGTTCGTTTGCTGCATTTTTCGCCAGCCGCAGGAGCAGATTGCGGCGCATGTTCGATGGTTTTGCAAGGGATAATCAGCGGGCGCGCGCTCTCGTGATCTAAGGCGCAAAAAAGAAACAAAGCACGGGCTCAGGCTTCACTTAACCTTTGATTGACATATTATTAACATCTTCAAGGAGATCCGCCATGAGCCAACAACATAAACACCCGATTCCTGCCGGCATTGCCGCGAATGCCCTGATCACTGCCGAGCAGTATCAGACGATGTATCAGCACTCCGTCAGCGACCCGGATGCGTTCTGGGGCGAACAGGGGAAAATCCTCGACTGGATCAAGCCCTACAGCAAAGTGAAAAACAGCTCTTTCGCGCCGGGCAATATTTCTATTCGCTGGTATGAGGACGGTACGCTCAATCTGGCGGCCAACTGCCTCGATCGCCATCTGGAAAAGCGCGGCGATCATCCCGCCATTATCTGGGAAGGCGACGACGCCAGCGAAAGCCAGACCCTGACTTTTCGCCAGCTGCATAACCAGGTGTGCCGCTTCGCCAACGTGCTGCTGTCGCTGGGGGTGAAAAAAGGCGACGTGGTGGCGATCTATATGCCGATGGTGCCCGAAGCGGCGGTGGCGATGCTGGCCTGCGCGCGCATCGGCGCGGTGCATTCGGTGATTTTCGGCGGCTTTTCGCCGGAAGCGGTCGCGGGCCGCGTGGTGGACTCCAGCGCGAAACTGGTGATTACCGCGGATGAGGGCGTGCGCGCCGGACGCCCTATCCCGCTGAAGAAAAACGTCGACGACGCGCTGAAAAACCCCACCGTCAATAGCGTGAAAAATGTGGTGGTGCTGAAGCGCACCGGCGGGTCGATCGACTGGCAGGATGGCCGCGATCTCTGGTGGTCCGAGTTAATGGATAAAGCGAGCGAGCAGCACGCGCCCGCCGAGATGCAGGCGGAAGATCCGCTGTTTATCCTTTATACCTCTGGCTCTACCGGCAAGCCGAAAGGGGTGCTGCACACCACCGGCGGCTACCTGGTTTATGCGGCAACCACCTTCAAATACGTTTTCGATTATCACCCGGAAGATATCTACTGGTGTACCGCCGACGTCGGCTGGGTCACCGGTCACAGCTATCTGCTCTACGGGCCGCTGGCGTGCGGCGCCACTACGCTGATGTTTGAGGGCGTGCCGAACTGGCCGAAACCGAGCCGCATGGCGGAAGTCGTAGATAAACACAAAGTGACCCTGCTCTACACCGCGCCGACGGCGATCCGCGCCCTGATGGCGGAAGGCGACAAGGCGATTGAGGGCACCAGCCGCCAGAGCCTGCGCATTATGGGCTCGGTGGGCGAACCCATTAACCCGGAAGCCTGGGAGTGGTACTACAACAAGATTGGCGACGGCCGCTGTCCGATTGTCGATACCTGGTGGCAGACCGAAACCGGCGGCTTTATGATCGCGCCGCTGCCGGGCGCCATTGAGCTGAAAGCGGGCTCCGCGACCAAACCCTTCTTCGGGGTGCAGCCTGCGCTGGTGGATAACGAAGGCCATCCGCAGGAGGGCGCGGCGGAAGGCAACCTGGTGATCACCGACTCCTGGCCGGGCCAGGCGCGTACGCTGTACGGCGATCATGACCGCTTCGAGCAGACCTACTTCTCTACCTTTAAAAATTGCTATTTCAGCGGCGACGGCGCACGCCGCGACGAAGATGGCTACTACTGGATCACCGGCCGCGTCGACGACGTGCTCAACGTCTCCGGCCACCGTCTCGGCACCGCCGAGATCGAATCTGCGCTGGTGTCGCATCCCAAAATCGCCGAAGCGGCGGTGGTGGGCATTCCACACAGCATTAAAGGCCAGGCGATCTACGCCTATATCACGCTGAACCATGGCGAAGAGCCGTCACCGGAGCTTTATACCGAAGTGCGCAGCTGGGTGCGGAAAGAGATCGGCGCCATCGCCACGCCCGATATCCTGCACTGGACCGACTCGCTGCCGAAAACCCGCTCCGGCAAGATTATGCGCCGCATTCTGCGCAAGATCGCGGCGGGCGACACCAGCAATTTAGGCGATACCTCCACGCTGGCCGATCCGGGCGTCGTGGATAAACTGCTGGAGGAGAAGCAGGCGATCCGTATGCCGTAAACCGTCTTACCGGCGGGAGGTCTCTTCTTCCCGCCGCCCTTTCCTTACGCAGTGTGTTTCTGAAGTCACATAACAATATCTGACCAGGCCTTTCTCGCGCAGCAGCGTGAGGCTGCCGCCTGCATAACCTCTGGAGAAACTGTGATGAACGACGCCCTTTCCACGCAGGAGGCGCTCAATCAACGGATTGAGCGTCATCCGCGCTTTCAGGAGCTGGTGCATAAGCGCCAGCGGTTCGCGCTGGTGCTGTCGCTGATTATGCTGGTGCTCTACGTCGGCTTTATTCTGCTCATCGCCTTCGCGCCCGGCTGGCTCGGCACGCCGCTGCATGAGGGCACCCGCGTGACGCGCGGCATTCCCATCGGCGTGGGCCTGATTGTGATTTCTTTTGTGCTGACCGGCGTTTACGTCTGGCGCGCCAACGGCGAGTTCGATCGCCTGACGAAGCAGATCCTCAGCGAGGTAAAACCATGAAGCGTCTTTCTCTCTGGCTGCTGGCGCTGCTGCCCGCCTCCGCGCTGGCGGACGCCCTGACCGGCGCGGTGCAGCAGCAGGCCACCAACTATCAGGCGATCGGCATGTTCGTGGTGTTCGTCGCCGCCACGCTGGGCATTACGTACTGGGCGTCGAAGCGCACCCGCTCGCGCAACGACTACTATACCGCCGGCGGCAATATTACCGGCTTCCAGAACGGCCTGGCGATGGCGGGCGACTTTATGTCCGCCGCCTCCTTTCTCGGCATCTCCGCGCTGGTTTACACCTCTGGCTACGACGGGCTGATCTACTCGCTCGGCTTCCTGGTGGGCTGGCCGATGATCCTGTTTCTGATCGCCGAGCGCCTGCGCAACCTGGGCCGCTACACCTTCGCCGACGTCGCCTCCTATCGCCTGCAGCAGAAGCCGATTCGCACCCTCTCCGCCTGCGGCTCGCTGGTGGTGGTGGCGCTCTACCTGATTGCGCAGATGGTGGGCGCGGGCAAGCTGATCCAGCTGCTGTTCGGCCTCGACTATCATATCGCCGTGGTGCTGGTGGGCATTCTGATGGTGCTCTACGTGCTGTTCGGCGGCATGCTGGCGACCACCTGGGTGCAGATTATCAAAGCGGTGCTGCTGCTGTTCGGCGCCTCTTTTATGGCGATCATGGTGATGAAGGCGACCGGCTTCAGCTTCAATAACCTCTTTACCCAGGCGATGGCGGTGCACCCGAAAGGCGCGGCCATCATGCAGCCGGGCGGGCTGGTGAAGGATCCCATTTCCGCGCTCTCGCTCGGGCTGGGGCTGATGTTCGGCACCGCCGGATTGCCGCATATTCTGATGCGCTTCTTTACCGTGGCGGACGCGCGCGAGGCGCGTAAAAGCGTCTTCTGGGCCACCGGCTTTATGGGCTACTTCTACTTCCTGACCTTTATTATCGGCTTCGGCGCGATTCTGCTGGTTGGGGCGAACCCCGCCTTTAAAGACGCCAGCGGCGCGCTGATCGGCGGCACCAATATGGCGGCGGTGCATCTGGCGAACGCGGTGGGCGGCAGCACCTTCCTCGGATTTATCTCCGCCGTGGCCTTCGCCACCATTCTGGCGGTGGTCGCCGGGCTGACGCTGGCGGGCGCGTCGGCGGTCTCGCACGACCTTTACGCCAGCGTGATCCGCAAAGGCCAGGCGACCGAGCGCGAAGAGCTGCGCGTGTCGAAAATTACCGTACTGGTACTGGGCGTGGTGGCGATTGCGCTGGGCATTCTGTTTGAGAAGCAGAACATCGCCTTTATGGTCGGCCTGGCGTTCTCTATCGCCGCCAGCTGTAACTTCCCGATCATCCTGCTGTCGATGTACTGGTCGAAGCTGACCACGCGCGGCGCGATGATCGGCGGCTGGCTTGGGCTGATTACCGCTGTGGTGCTGATGATCCTCGGTCCGACCGTCTGGGTGCAGGTGCTGGGCCACGCGTCCCCGGTTTATCCCTATGAGTATCCGGCGCTCTTTTCGATGATTGTCGCCTTTGTCGGCACCTGGCTCTTCTCTGTTACCGACCATTCGCCGCAGGGCGCGCAGGAGCGCGGCCGCTTCCGGGCGCAGTTTATCCGCTCGCAGACCGGTATTGGCATCTCGCAGGGCAAGTCGCACTAAGTCATATCTTTCCCGCCAGCGTGAACAGACGCTGGCGTTTTTCTCAGCAGAGAGGCTAAAATAAGTGCGAATCGCACGATTCGCACGATTAAGGAATCACAATGCTGAGTTTTACCGCTAACCAGGCAAAAACGCGTTTTGGCGAGCTGATGAACAAAGCGCAGCACGAGGCCGTTACTATCACTAAAAATGGCCGCGCCGCCTTTGTCTGCCTGCCAGCTGAAGATTACGAAGCCTTTGAGCAATTCAAGCTGGAAAGCCTGCGGGCTAAACTGGCGCACGCTATCGCTCAGGCGGAAAACGGTCAATTGCACGACGGTGAGGCTGTCTTTGAGGAGCTGATGAAGGATCTGTAATGGGACAGTTCAGGCTTACGGATGAAGCGAAGGAAGATTTAAAAGAGGTCAAAGCCCATTCATTAACGCGATGGGGAGCTGTCATCACTCAGGCGTATTTGCAGGGCATGCGTGTGACGATGCAAATGCTCGCCAGCCATCAGGTCGGCATCGACGTCAGCAATGAGACCTGGCCAGGCGTCTTTTACTGGCCGTACGAAAGTCATTACCTCTGTTTTCTTCGGGTGCCTGAGGGCATTCAGGTCATCGCGATTATTCATCAGTCGCGTCTGCCAAAAGCGGTGAAAAAGCGTCAGCCCTGACAATAAAAAAGCCGGTCGCGCAAGCAACCGGCTCAAACGTGTTTATTACGCTGATTAGAAACGCAGCGAAGCGCCGACGTACGGGCCGTCGACCAGCACGTTGTCCTTACGGCCGCCTTTGTTGTTCAGCTCGATATACTGATAGCCCACGCGCAGGTTCAGCAGCGAAATCGGCGTGAAGCTCAGGCCGCCAGCGGCTTCCTGGTAGCTGTCGAGATGGTCGGTCAGACCTTCCGGCGCGTAGTAGTATTCGCCGTACAGGCCCCACATGCTGTTGAAGCTGTACTGCGCGCCGCCGCCCAGCGCCACGGCGAAGCCATCTTTACCATCTTCCGGATGGGTGAAAATGGTCTTGGCGGTCGGCGCCAGACGCAGTCCGCCGATATCGACGTTGTAACCCAGTCCCAGGCCGTAGGTGCTGCCGTCGTGATCGCTGCGCAGCCAGTTGCCTTTAAGGAACAGGCCTGGCGAGGTGGTGCCCAGACCGACGTTCAGATTAGTGTTGTGCTCGCCGACATCCACGCTGCCTTCGATAGCCTGCGCCGCGCCGCTCAGCAGTACCAGACCCAGTGCGCTCCCGGTAACAAGTTGCTTAAACATGATTCCACTCCATGAAAGGACAATTATTTCGGCGCAAAGGTTAACAGCCTGAAATCCGCTGACAACTCTATTTGGCAACCTTTACGTAAACAGACATGTCGATCGCCTTCAGGCCGCCCACATAACATGGCCGATCAGCGGCGCCAGCACCACGGTCACTACGCCGGAGAGCATCATCACCAGGCTGGCGACCACGCCCTCCTGTTCGCCCAGTTGATAAGCGCGCGCCGTGCCCGCACCGTGTGACGCGGCGCCGAAACCCGCCCCTTTCGCCACCCCCTGCTTAATCGCGATGCGCAGAAACAGCACGTCGCCAATCGCCATGCCGAACACGCCGGTGATTACCACAAACAGCGCCACCAGATCGGGCTGGCCGCCGATGGGCTTCGCCGCCGCCAGCGCGAAAGGGGTGGTGATGGAGCGCACCGCCAGGCTGCGCTGGATTGATTCAGGCAGCGTCAGCAGCCGCGCCAGCCACACCGAGCTGCACACCGCTACCAGCGTGGCGGTCAGCACTCCGGCGCTCAGCGAGAGCCAGTGACGGCGAATAATCGTCATGTTTTCATACACCGGCACGGCGAAGGCCAGCGTCGCCGGGCCGAGCAGCCAGAGCAGCCAGTGGCTTTCAGCAATATAGTCCTGCCAGGTGACGTGGGTAATCAGCAGCAGCGCAACCAGCAGCACGGGCGTCGCCACCAGCGGCATCAGCAGCAGCGTGCGCCAGCGGCGATAGAGCCGCTTGTTGAGAAAGTAGATCAGCAGCGTGACCGCCAGACAGAGCAGGCTCAGGATAACATCACGCATCGCGCTGTTCCCTGCGCGCCGCGCGCGCCACTTCATAGCGGTAGAGGCGATCGACCACCAGCGCGGTGGAGGCGAGCACCAGCACGGTGCTGAGCGCAATCACCACGCAGATGCGCCAGCCGTCGACGCGCAGCAGGTCGCCGTAGTTCACCACCGCCACCACCGCCGGAATGAAAAACAGCAGCATTTCGGCCAGCAGCCAGCGCGAGCCGGCTCTGACCCAGCGCAGCGGCAGCACGCGCGTGACGATCAGGGCCAGCAGCAGCAGCATGCCGACGATATTGGCAGGCAGCGGCAGATGCAGCCAGCTCACCAGACGGTCGCTGGCGATAAACATGCCGATATACAGCAGCAGCTGCAGCGGCAGCCAGAGTCGTTGCAGCCGATCGACACGCTGCGGGCTGAGCGCTAACGCCATTTTCTTCTCTCCCTTCACCAGATTCGGGCCTCAGTATAAATCCGCAACAGAAGGTGAAAAAAATGAATTAAAATTATTCCAATCATGCCAAAAGGGAATAGTTATGGATGTTCGCGCGTTACGCTACTTCACCGAGGTGGTGCGCCAGCAGAGTTTTACCCGCGCCGCGCAGAAGCTCTATGTGACCCAGCCCACCATCAGCAAAATGCTGCGCCAGCTGGAAGAGGAGCTGGGCTGCACCCTGCTGCTGCGCGACGGCCGCAAGCTGCATCTGACCGACAGCGGCCAGGCGGTCTACCAGCGCGGGCTGGCGATTCTGCAGGAGTTCCACCAGCTCGAGGCGGAGATCGGCGACATTAACCAGCTGAAAACCGGCGAGCTGCGCCTCGGCATTCCGCCGATGGTCGGCATGCAGATCGCCGGCTCGATCTCGGCGTTTCGCCGCCGCTACCCCGGCGTCACCCTGAACATCGCCGAATTTGGCGGCCTCACGGTACAGCAGGCGGTGCTGGCGGGCAGCCTGGATATCGCCCTTACCGCTCTGCCGGTCGATCCCGATCTGCCGCTGAACACCCTGCCCCTGATGCACCATCCGCTCTGCGTGCTGGTGCCGCGCCAGGCCGCCTGGCTTAACCGCAGCCATATCGCACTGACGGAGCTGGCGGCGCATCCGCTGCTGATTTTCAACGAGGAGTTCTCGCTGAACCGCCAGTTGATGAAGGCATTTCAGCGTCTTGGCGTCACGCCGCATATCGCGGTGCGCAGCGGACAGTGGGACTTTCTGGCGGCGATGGTACAGGCGGAGATGGGGCTGGCGATCCTGCCGGAGCCAATCTGCCAGCGGCTGGATAAGCAGTCGCTGCTGTGGCTGCCGCTGGAGTCGGAGCTGATGTGGAGTCTGGGATTGATCTGGCGGGAGGGAAGCTATCTGTCGCGCAGCGCGCAGGCGTGGATCGCCTGCTGCCGCGAACACTGGCCGGATGAAGCGCCGCGCCTGTCGGTATAGGCGCGGCGCGCGGCTTACTCTTCTTTCTCGATCAGCAGCGCTTCCAGCAGGTCGAGATCGCGCAGCAGCCGCTGCATGCTCTCATCGGAGATCTGCTGGGTTGCGCGCAGGTGATAGACCTCGGCGCGCTCGGCGCGGAGCGCGGTCAGGCGGAAGCGACGCTCCAGATTCTCGGCGAACAGCGCCTGCTCCAGATCGCTTTTGCCGTCGGCGCGGCGACGCAGGTTGCCAATAACGCGCAGGCTGACCTCTTTAAGCAGCTCAGGATCGATATTCTCCTCGCTGCTGTTCTCCAGCCGCTCTTCCATTTTATGCAGGCTTTCGATCGCCACGCTCGCCATCACCGCACGGGCGTTTTGCAGCTCGCGTCGGTGTCCGGCTTTATCGATGCCGTCCACGCCGCGCAGCAGCAGCGGCAGCAGCACCACGCCCACCAGCAGCGAAAACAGGATCACGCCGGTCGCGATAAACACCAGCTCATAGCGTGCCGGAAACGGCTCGCCAGAGGTCAGGAACAGCGGGATAGAGAGCACGCCCGCCAGGGTAATGGCGCCGCGCACGCCGGCGAAGGTGGCAATCAGCAGCTCGCGCAGCGAGTAGTTGGCGAACTCCATCGGCTTCTTCTTCAGCACGCGCTTGCTGAGGCGCTGCATGATCCAGAGCCAGCCGAAGCGCACCACCATCAGCGCGACGTAGACCAGGATAATGTCGGTAAACAGCATCCAGAGCTCAACGTTGGGATCGGCGTTGGCGGCGTCAATTGAGGTGCCGATAATATCCGGCAGCTGCAGGCCGAGCATCAGGAACACCATGCCGTTAAACACGAACTCCAGCATCTGCCAGACGCTGTTGGCGCGCAGGCGCATCGCCAGCGGCGCCTGACGGATAATGCCGGAGCGGGTAATGGTCATGCCCGCGGCGACCGCCGCCAGGATGCCGGAGACGCCGAGATGTTCGGCAATCAGGTAGGAGGCGAACGGCAGCAGCAGCAGCAGCACGGTTTGCGTCGCCGGATCGTCGCCGCTCCAGCGGCTCAGCAGACGCAGCGATTTACCGTAGAGCCAGCAGACCGCTACGCCCGCAATCAGGCCGCCGATCGCGACCTTAAGGAACTCGACGCTGGCGCCGCCCCAGGTAAACACCATGGTACCCATTGCTACCGCCACGGCGAACTTCAGCGAGACCAGGCCGGAGGCGTCGTTCATCAGCGCCTCGCCCTGCACGATCGACATGATTTTCTTGGGAATGCGCCCCTCGCCGACGATGCCGGAGAGCGCCACGGCGTCCGTCGGCGACAGCACCGCCGCCAGCGCGAAGGCGGGGATCAGCGGGATACCCGGCACCATCCAGTAGATAAGGTAGCCGATGCCGACCACGGTAATCAGCACCAGCACCAGCGCCAGGCCGATAATCTCCCGGCCATGATGCAGGAATTCGCTGATCGGCGTCTTCCAGCCGTCGGCAAACAGCAGCGGCGGAATAAACAGCACGAGGAAGAGTTCCGGGTCGAAATCGACATGCAGGCCAAAGGTCGGCCAGGCAAGCAGCGCGCCGGCGAGGATCTGCACCAGCGGCAGCGGGATCTGGAACGGCAAGATGCGCGCGGCCACCCCGGAGAGCGACACCACCAGCGTCATAATGAGAATAGTGAAGAAGATTTCCATGCTTTCCTTAGGCGAATCGTAAAGTCAGAAAAAATGTTGTGAGCGCTAAAGTGTAAAGCAAAGTGCGCAGAGAATGACAAGTCACGCGTGCGGCGCGGCAAAAAATCAGAAGAACATGCCGGGCGAGACGGTGCTCGCCCGGCTTTACCGCTAGATCGCCCAGCCGCCAGCGTAGAAAATCACCAGCGCGGCCGCAATTACCACCGTGCCGACGTTCAGCCTGCGCCACTCGCCGGCGAAGAGGCGCCCCACCACCAGCGTGGCGAAACCAAGCATAATGCCGGTGACGATATTGCAGGTCAGCACGATAAAGACCGCAGTCACCAGCCCGGACATCGCATCGACGAAGTCGCCGAAGTCAATTTTCGCCACGTTGCTCAGCATCAGCAGGCCAACATACATCAGCGCGGGCGCGGTGGCGTAGGCGGGCACCAGATAAGCGAGCGGCGACATAAACAGAATCGCCAGGAACAGCAGGCCGACCACAATCGCCGTCAGGCCGGTCTTGCCGCCCGCCGCCGTGCCGGCCGCGGATTCGATATAGACCGCCGCAGGCGACGCGCCGACCAGGCCAGCGAACAGGCTGCTGACCGAGTCGGTGGTCAGGGCGCGTCCGCCGTTGATGATCTGGCCCTTCTCATCCAGCAGGTTCGCCTGCCCCGCCACCGCGCGGATAGTACCGGTGGCGTCGAACACCGCCGTCATCACCAGCGCCAGCACGCTCGGCAGCACCACCGGCTGTAGCGCGCCCATAATATCCAGGCTGAACAGCAGCGACTCGCCCTGGCTGTCGCGCAGGCTGGGCAAGGCGAACAGCCCCTGAAACCTCACTGCCGGATCGAAGATCAGGCCGAGAATCGAGATGGCGATAATGGTAAGCAGGATGCCGCCCGGCACCCGGCGCTTCTCCAGCCCGACAATCGCCGCCAGTCCCAGCAGCGACATCATTACCGGAAACGAGGTGAAGTGGCCCAGCGCCACCGGCATGCCAGGCGCAGGGTTCTTCACCACCAGCCCGATGCCGTCGGCGGCGATCAGCAGCAGAAACAGGCCGATGCCCACGCCGGTGCCGTGCGCCACGCCCATCGGCAGATTACGCAAGATCCAGGCGCGGATGCCGGTTATGGAGATAACGGTGAACAGCAGCCCCATCAGGAATACCGCGCCGAGCGCCACCGGCACGCTGATATGCTGGCCGAGCACCAGGCTAAAGGCGGTAAAGGCGGTGAGCGAGATAGCGCAGCCGATGGCCATCGGCAGGTTGGCCCACAGCCCCATCACAATAGAGCCGACGCTGGCGACCAGGCAGGTGGCGACGAAGACCGCCGTAGGCGAAAAGCCCGCTTTGCCCAGCATGCCGGGCACCACAATCACCGAGTAGACCATCGCCAGGAAGGTGGTCAGTCCCGCCAGAACTTCCTGCCGGACGCTGCTGCCGCGTGCAGAAACAGAGAACCAGGCGTCCAGCTTGCCAGCGGACGAGCGTGATTCGTATGACATAGTTGAGCCTCAAGAATTTTTTGTTGTGTGAAACGCCCTGCGTCGCTGCCTGCAAAATCCCTGGTTATCACCCCGGCGCAATGGCGCGCCAGACGGCAGGCAAACGTTTACTTCGCGGCGGATAACTCTCCGCTATGCGGACAGATAAAAGGCAAGGGATTATCCGGCGTTTGGCAGCAGATTTTCAACTGCTTCCTCGCCTTAATTCAGGATAAAGAAGAGTGTCTATGGAGGGTACTGAAGGCTTGTGCGGCGGCGGCACCAGCGCCGTCGCCGCGTTACTCGCTGATGTCGCGGCCTTTTTTCGCTGCTTAGCCGCCCGGCATCACCTCGCCGCCCTGCTGGACGGCGCGCTGCCAGGCGGCGCGCTGTTGCACGGTGTTCAGCCACGCCGCCGTAGCGGGCATATCGTCCAGGCCGCCGCGCGACTGCAGCGCCAGCAGAGGAAAGCTCATCTGGATATCGGCAATGCTGAAGCGCTTGCCGGCGAACCAGGGCTGCGCGGCCAGATGCTGCTCGATCATCTGACGATGCGGCACCAGCTGCTTATCGAGCCAGGCCTTCTGCATGCCCTTGCCCAGCGCCGCGCCCGCCGGACGCAGCAGCCAGGGCACCGGCGCCTTGCCGAGGCGGCCAAAAACCAGCTTCATCACCAGCAGCGGCATCAGCGACCCTTCGGCGTAGTGCAGCCAGTAGTTCGCCTGCAGACGCGCCTGCTCGTCGAGAGAGGTGAGTCGCTGCTCGCTGTCATATTTGCTTTCCAGATAAGAAAGGATGGCGCCCGATTCAGCCACCACCTGGTTACCGTCGGTAATCACTGGCGACTTGCCGAGCGGATGAACCTTTTTCAGCGCCTCCGGCGCCAGCATCGACGCCTCGCGCTGATAGCGTTTGATCTGGTAAGGCACTTCCAGCTCTTCCAGCAGCCACAGCACGCGGTGCGAGCGCGACTGCTCAAGATGGTGGACGGTAATCATAGTGAATTCCTGTTATGGACGTCAGGCAAGTATAGCGCTCATCCTCTTTAGCGCGGCGGCTCGCCTTTCTCATCCTGTTCGGGATCGAGCAGCACCGCGCCGGACCCCTGCTGCGCCAGCCGGTCGCCGGGGTTGCGCAGCGGACAGTCGCGCATCGACAGGCAGCCGCAGCCGATGCAGCCGTCGAGGTCGTTGCGCAGGCGCGTCAGAGTTTCGATGCGCTTATCCAGCTCTTCGCGCCAGTGCTGCGTCAGGGCGTCCCACTCGTGGGTCGACATGCGCTTGTTGGCGGGAATATGCATCAGGCTGTCGCTGACGGTGGCGAGCGGGATGCCGATACGTTGGGCGATTTTGATAATGGCGACGCGCCGCAGCACGTCGCGGCTGTAGCGGCGCTGATTGCCGCCGTTGCGCGTGCTGGAGATCAGCCCTTTGCTCTCATAAAAATGCAGCGCGGAAACCGCCACGCCGCTGCGGCGCGCCACTTCGCCCGGCGTCAGAACCGGTTTGGGGTAGTTGCGATCTTTTTTCATCTGGCTCTTTACCTCAAGTTAACTTGAGGAATTATACTCGCCTCCGTCAAATAACGAATCCCTCAGGACTAAAGGACGAGATTATGATGCAAGAAGAGATCATTCACTCCCTGACGCACTGGATCGACCAAAACCTGGATAAGACGCTGTCGATCGATGAAGTGGCGGCCAGGTCCGGCTATTCAAAATGGCACCTGCAGCGTATGTTCCGCACCGTGACGAAACAGACGCTAGGCGGCTATATTCGCGAACGTCGCCTGACGCTGGCGGCGGAAGCGCTGCGCCAGACGCAGCGTCCGGTATTTGATATCGCGATGCAGTACGGCTATGACTCGCAGCAAACCTTTTCCCGCGTCTTCCGCCGCCAGTTTTCGCAGACGCCGACCGCCTATCGCCACTTTATGCGTCGCCAGGCGATTCAGCGTCCGCGTATGCTGAGCTTCGACTGCAGCGAACCGGCGGCTAGCTATACCCAGCGCACCACCGGGGAATGCTGCCCAGTACGCTAAGCCTCAGGCGCCCTTAGCGGGCGCACCTTTCCGCTTTCCTCGCCTAATGCCCTGATTTTCCAATCAACATTTCGATAAAAAAATTTCTACCATACCAGGTACAAATTTTGTTCAAAAAATAAAATCCAGTGATATAATGTGACCCAGCTCACATATTACACCCTTTATGACGGCGAAAAGCCTTTCCCTGACCACGCTTTTCGTCGCCAGTGATGTCCGGTAACCGTCAGGGATAATCACTTAGATTCAGAGGCTTAAGTCGATGGCGACCATAACTACCAGCTTGATTGTCATGCGTTGGGAACTGCTCAGCGCAATCATGATGTTTTTTGCCAGCACCCTTAAAATCAAATGCCGCCAGAGCAGCCATCACGTGATGGCGTTTATGTGCGGCGGCGTTGGTCTTGGCATGACCTGCTGGTTCGTGATGGGGCTGCTGGGCATCTCGCTGAGCATGGAAAACGTGCATCACTTTATGCTGGTGACCAAAGATACCTTTATTCAGGTGATGAGCCAGACGCCGCCCGACTGGCCGATGCCTTAATCGCTAGCCAATAAAAAACCCCGCATAGCGGGGTTTTTTATTACAGACCGCTCATGCAGCTGAAAAGTGGCAGGCATGGCCCAAAGAGCAAAGCGTCCCGCGCCAGGGACGGCGCGGGCCGAGCGTGCATGGATGCGTTAAGCGCCTTTGCGATCGGGCCATGCCTGCCGCGCTGGCACATTGCTGACAGCCAATAAAAAACCCCGCAGCGCGGGGTTTTTTATTTTGCTGTGTGACTCAAACTTTCTTCAACAGCGCAGGGATATTCACGTCCTGCACCGAAACGCCCGGTATCTGCGTGCCGCGGCGATCCTGAATCCACATATCTCCCATCATCTGATTAAGTCCGCGATCCAGCCCTGTCACCAGACCTGCGCCCGGCGTAAAGGTCAGCTCGCCGAAATAGATGCGGCCTTCATGGATATACCAGTCCACGCGAACATAGTCGAAATCGCTCGCCAGCTTCTTGCTCAGATCGAGCGCGTGCTGCAGCGAGTCGGCGATTTTCGTCACATCCAGGCCGGTATCGCGAATCTTGTGGAACGCTTCGGTCAGATTATTGACGTAAAAATTCATCGACAGCTGCGGCTGGCAGCGGTTGTAGATCACCTGCAGCACATATTCAAAGCGGCCGTCGCGCTTGTTGAACATATGGAACTTGTAATCGATCGGCGCCGTTTTGCCGTCGCCGATATATTTTTCGACCAGAATACGCGGTTTGATATAGCGATAGTGGATCTCGCGCGCCTCGTTGGCGAAGTCGGTCTTCAGCCACTTATAGCAGCTGTTGATAATCTGCTGCTTGCGCAGCGCGTCCGGCTCTTCCAGCAGGATCTCTACCATGTTGGAGGCGTGATTCGGCTTGATCACCGTGCCCTTCCAGCATTGCAGACTGTTCAGCGATGCCGGATCGGTCGACTCATGCACCAGCGGAATCAGATACTCGTTGCCAATCTTCTCGGCGATATAGTCGCGCACCGAATACTTATCCGACAGACGGCCGTAAATCTGGTAGTCGCCATAGACGAACTTGCGGTACAGCACCTTTTCGTTGAAAACCTTGGGTTGACGCAAATTGGGCAATTTTTTGAACTTGTGGAAGTAGTAAATGCGGTCCTGGTATGCCCAGGGCATCTTCTTAATGAAGTACTGCACACTTCTTCTGAGTTCATCTTTCAACTTAAACATATCTGACCTCATTTGTAGGTTTTGTAGTTGAGTGAGGAAACCTGAATTCTTTGAATGACGCCGTTTTTGAAGAAGTAATTCATTACGGTAAGGGACAAGAGTTCCGACACGAAGACGCTCCATGCGGCGCCCATAATGCCGTAGCCCTGGATGAGCCACCATGAAAGCGGCAGGCTGATGACCATCAGGCAGATGATTTTCTTCAACAGATAGTTGAAACCACCCTCTTTCACCATGTAGCGGTAGGCTACGGTGCCCATAGCGGAGAAACAGGTCGCCATAGACAACAACGTAATGAGACTTCCTGACTGTGTGTATTCTGAACCGTACAAAGCGATGATGATTTTCTCGCCGAACAGCGCGATGACCAGCAACATCATCAGTGAAACTCCCATGACATAGCCGTTAAGCCGCGCTGCCAGCTTAATAGCCACTTCGCCGCGTTCCCTGAAGATTTCAGTGAAGCATGAAGTTATGAGCGCCACGGGGATAAAAATCCACGAAGCCGCGATAGTGTTGGCCGCCGCAAACAGCCCGAGGTCGCTTGCCGACGCAATGCCGGCTAAAAACATCTGCGCAGCTTTGACCTGCACTGAAATAAAAATGCTGGAGATCGCCAGCGGCAGACCGGCGTACATCAGATAGCGCAGATAGGCGCTACGTTTCTCCTGCGGCGGAGCAATATCCTGCGTTTCGCGGTAAAAGTTGTATCGCTTGATAACGTAAGGCACCAGCGTCACGGCCACGATAGAGAGCGTCAGCCATGCCGGATTCAGGCGCAGCCAGGCGATAACGAAGCTGATGCTAAAGCTCAGCAGCATGCCGAGCGAGTTCGCAACGGTATTGAGCCGGGAGGCAAGCCGCGCGTTGTTGTAAACGCTGAAGGTGTCCTGCGTCACGAATACCGACGCGACGAACGACGCCAGCGTGAACGCCAGAAAGTTTTGCGGCATGGTGAACCACACCCAGGCCAGCACCGGCGCCGCGGTGACCAACAGTAAAATCATGCGCAGCGTGCGCGCCACGTTCATCAGGCGCAGCCCTTTCGGCGCGCTTTTGCTGATCCGCTTAAACAAGATAGTTTCGGTACCGAAGATGGCGACGGTCTGGACCATTGAAAATAAAGAGGTAGAAAACGCCATCTGGCCAAATACGGTTGGCCCGAATGATTTCGCCACGTAGGAGGTCACAAATATGACGCCAAAAACCGAGACGATCTTCTCAGACATCATCCAGGCGGCATTAGACATTACGCTTAATTTCATTGACTCATCCTTTGCATTACTTACTTCAACCGCTTCGGTACAACGTCCCTGTAACGAATTAACAAGCGCTCAGTGGGCCTGGCGTTATTTAAAGATTTCAAACCAGGCTGGTCCGAAAAATGAGAATCAGAACACGATTCGGTGAATATTTTCAGGATAATTCTGATTAAATTTGGCTCAGAATGGCAAATCTGGAATCGATTTCATGGTGAAAACAGAACCCATTCGCAAGCCATTTCCCTGCGAATTTAGCAAGCACGTTATGCTAAATATCAAATGTACGTAGAAATTTTTCGTATTTGGGATGGGAAGAATCTATAACAAAAATCCCTGGCCAGGAAGGTGCGCCCATCCGATAAGAATAAAATAAGATTTATCCCATGATGATATTTATTCTAAATATCTTAATTTAACCCACGCAATTCTAATCGCGCACTTTAATACTGCATTAATAGTTTATTTACAGTGCCAGATATTAATACAGTACATCTCATCCATTAATCGATAAGAAAGGTAAGAGCATTTATGAGAAAGTCACGATATAGCGAAGAGCAAATCACAAATGCCATTAAAGCTTCTGAATCAGGGGTTAAAGTCAGGGAGATTTGTGACGAGCTGGGGATCTCTGAGGCCACCTTCTATAGCTGGAAAAAGAAGTTCTCCGGTCTCTCTTCGGAGGAAGGAAGAAAAATCAAGGAGTTAGAGGATAAACTACAAACACTTACCCGTGAGCTGCAAACGCTCAACTCAGATAAGGAGATGCTGCAAAGCGTATTGAAGAACTTCTTTACTACTAATGAGAAGCGTCAGGCGGTCAACTTCCTGCAGAGCACGTTCGACATCGGCACGCGCCGCAGCTGCCGCCTGCTCGATATTAGCCGCAGCGTTTATCACTATCCGTCAGGCTCGGAAAATCGATAAAACCAATAATACTGCCCTAAACTGACTTAGCGCTGAGATTGTTCTTACCAGAAGAGATGATGACACTTTAAGATACCATTCGTGGCTTTAATTTTCGCTCCATGCATTCCTGATGGGTTTGCAGCCGGATCGATTTTCATTTTTTGCGGTAATATTGATAAGCACCAGCAAAAGTCTCGCATTTCTCGCTACTTCTTCTCTCGCCCAATCTCATTTCGATGAGATTGGTGCTTCCTGCCTTACATCAGGCATGTTAATGCACGGCGCTAAAACTCGCGCTTTCCGTTAAGCCGCGCTAAACCGCTTTGCCAGCAGAAGCCATTTTTACTTCAACATAGGCTGGCACTAAGTTTGCATCCAGTGGAGAATATTTAATCAACGCCAAATAAGCGGAGCGGTAAAAAAACGCCAGGAATTTTCCTGGCTGAATGGTTTATCAATGCTTATCGCTTTCGTTATTCAGATGCCAACTCATATAAGATTATTCAGCATAAAGATCGCCAAAGCTAAAGTTTCGTAAATTTTCTCATTGGGAATTATTCTTAATGGACTCCCTCTTTCTGGAAAAAAAGGTGGTTTATCAGACGCGATTCTCAGGGCCAAACGCCAATAAAAACGCACCGGCAGACGATAAATATGCAGCAAAATGACGAATTGTTCGCCAGCGATCAGGCCTTAAAGCCTGTCTGAGAGGGAATATGAGCTGTCTGAAGAGGTAATTACGGCCTGCTAAAGAGGGTGAGCGCTGTTTAAAGAGCGGAAAAAATGAGATCGCGATCGCTTTTTATTACGCTTATCACGCCGCCTTTAGCGATTTAATAGCAAAAGAGCGGCAAATTTTGCCGCTCCGCTCTGCGTATTATTCTTAAAACGGTGTGAAATCAGCGGATCAGCGTCTGTTAAATGAGGCGCTGGCCGGAGGAATTAATGCTCAATCGAGGTCAGCAGCGGCTCAGGCTTGATGCGCATTGCCCAGAGTACGCCGAAGATCAGGCAGAGAATACCGGTCAGCGTTAGCAGCGGAGGCCAGCTTTGCCGCCAGAGGAAGGTCCACAGCAGGCCGGACAGCGTTTCGAATACGATAAGCGGCCCCATAAAAACCGTCGGCAGCCGCTGGCTGGCGGCATTCCAGCACAGGGTGCCGAGCCAGGAGCAGAGCAGGCCAATCATCAGCATCAGCGGCAGAAACAGCTGCGGCTGTGGCCCAAACGGCAGCGTAAAGCTTGGCTGCTGCCACGCCAGCTGGGCGCTGACCAGCGCATACATCAGCAGCGCCAGCGGCAGCGTCACGATACCCTGCGCTGTCGCCCAGGTGGATGGCTTATGCTGCGGATGGGTGCGCAGCCAGCGCGCGTTGCGCAGCGGATACCAGGTCCAGCACGCCACCGCCAGCACCGCCAGCGCGATGCCGCTCAGGTAGCGGGTTAAATCCCACTCGCCTTCCTGCCCGCGCAGCTCGGCGATATTGACGCACGCCAGACCGGCGAAGATCGCCAGTAGCGCCGGCGCCAGCCGACGCCAGGCCAGGCGTCCTTCAAGATGGCCGTAAAGAAGGTTGGCGGTAATCGCCATCACCACCGGCAGCGTGCCGATAATCATGGTGGATACCGGCGCGCCGGTGCGCTGAATCGCGCTGGCGAGCAAGGAGTAATAAAGAAGGTTGCCCACCAGCGACAGTTTTAGCGCCTCGCGCCAGTCAGCCGGCAGCAGCTTACGCAGGCGACGGCGATCCAGCCAGGCGAGCGGCAGCGCGATCAGGCCAAACGCGACATAGCGTCCGGCAGACTGCAGCGCGCCAGGATAGTCGGGTACCAGCAGCGGCCCAACGAAAATCAGTCCCCACATCAGCCCTGCGGCAAGGGCAAACAACACGCCAGCTAACATCATCTCTTCCTTTATTAAAGTGCGTAAGGAAGTGTGGCGGAAAAAGCAGGGAAAAATCTTGTAGCAGATTGCGGTTAGTCTCAGGCGCCGCGCACCTGTTTTTGATAGCGTACCGGCGTGATGCCATAACGATGGGAAAAGGCGCGGGTGAGATGCGCCTGGTCGCTCAGGCCGACGCTCGCCGCCACGCTGGCGGCCGACAGCCCGCGCGCCAGCAGCAGCTTGGCTTCGTATAGCCGAAAGGCCATCAGCATCTGATGTGGCGTAACGTGAAAGTGGGTGCGAAAGGCACGCAGAAAATGCCACGGCGAGAGCCCCGCCAGCGAAGCCAGCTCTTCCAGCCTCACCGACTCGGCCAGATTGTCGCGCAGGTAATCGCGCACCTGGTCGAAGCGATGACGCCCCTCTTGTTTGCCTTTTTGCGCCATGCGCGCCAGCGGTCGCAGCTGTGCCAGCACTTCGCCCAGCAGGCTTTGCCTCGCCAGCGGGCTGTCAGCCAGCCACAGCGCCGACAGCGCCTGTGAGAGCGGCTGTGCCAGGTGCGGGTCGGTGCGCAGCGCATCGCTGAACCACCAGCCGCGGTCGCCAGTAAGCTGCGCCATTTCATCTGGCTGGATATAGATCATCTGGTAACGCCAGCCCTCGTCGCAGGCGGACTCACCGGTGTGCAGCTCATCGGGATTCATCATGACCAGCGAATGGGTCGGCGCCGTATACTGCGCACCGCGATAGCGAAATCGCTGCGCGCCCGATTCAATCGTGCCGATGCCGAAAGCCTCATGCGTATGCGGCTCAAACGCATAGCGGGTGATATGCGCCTGATAGAGTTCTACGCCTGGCAGCTCGGCAAACTGGCGAAACTGCGCGCGATCTTTTTCGCAGGGAAAAATAGCCGGAACGCCCTCCACCTCAATCTCCTCGTTAACCAGACAGGCTTTCAGCATGCCAGCGACAGCTGGCAAATTGCAAAAGAGTTTTGTGCTTTCGCGACGGCTGATTGACACTGAAGCGCATCGTTCACCAGGAGAAAGAAAATGACCCCGCGAGTGATTGTGGTTGTCGATATGCAAAACGGCGTTTTCGCCACGCCGCGCTTCGATCGCGCCGGACGTATAGCACGCATCAATCAGCTGACTGATGCCGCCGACAGGGCGATCTTCATCACTCACCGTGAAGGCGAGATGCAGCCAGGCACCGAAGCGTTTGAACTGCTGCCGGAGCTGCGCCAGCCGGCGGGTTCACTTTACGTGACAAAAACCGCCTGCGACAGCTTCTGGCAAACCGAACTGGCCGCCGCGCTGACACAGCTTGACGTTGATCGTTTCGTGATTTGCGGTTGCGCGAGCGATTACTGCGTCGATACCACGATTAAAGTCGGCGCCGGCTTAGGCTATCGCATTACCGTCGCCGCCGATGCGCACACCACGGCGGATCGCACTTACGCCAGCGCGGAGCAGCTGATTGGGCAACACAATGAGGTGTGGGCGGGCTTGTCTCTGCCGGGAAATGTGCCGCAGGTCGTTAGCACGGCGGACATTTTAACCCGATGGGCCGGTTAGCCCTGTCTCCGCAGGCGATGAAAAGGATCCGCGCAGGCATGTTACAGAGGCTTATATGACCCTGACGGCAGTACCTTTGCAGCCGGTATTCAGCACGCGAAAAAAAGCCCCGCATAAACGGGGCCGGAGATCGTGATGCGATGGCGCAACAATCAGAACGGGATATCGTCGTCGAAATCCATCGGCGGTTCATTGTTGTTGCTCGCCGGGGCGCTCTGCGGCTGCGGACGCGACTGCGCGCCGCCGCTGAACTGATTTCCGCCCTGCGGCTGCTGCGGCTGGCCCCAGCCGTTGTTGTTGCCGCCGCTCTGCTGGCCGCCGCCCATCGGCGCGCCGCCTGCGCTGGCACCGCCCTGCTGACGGCCGCCCAGCATCTGCATGGTGCCACCGACGTTGACCACTACTTCCGTGGTATAGCGATCCTGGCCGCCCTGGTCCTGCCATTTGCGGGTGCGCAGCTGGCCTTCGATATAGACCTGCGAACCTTTACGCAGATATTCGCCGGCGACCTCCGCCAGCTTGCCGAACAGCACGACGCGGTGCCACTCGGTGATCTCTTTGTTTTCACCGGTCTGCTTGTCACGCCAGCTTTCCGAGGTGGCCAGCGTAATGTTGGCAACCGCGCCACCATTCGGCATGTAGCGCACTTCCGGATCCTGACCCAGATTCCCGACAAGAATCACTTTATTTACGCCACGACTGGCCATGTTGCTCTCTCCCGATGAGTTGTTACTTAAGAGTCTAAACGATCAATTCTACCACGTCCTGCTAAGCGTTCCCACTTTCGAGCCGCCTCGCAGAAGCGCTCATTTTACCCCCAAAACGCAAAAAATACTGGATATTTAATCAGTCTATTTTTTGTGCCATAATATCGTGTTTACGCTAAATCGTGTCGCAAGGACACAGAGCGTGCTGCTTAATCCGGGAAAGGTGAATGGATAAGATCGAAGTTCGTGGTGCCCGCACCCATAATTTGAAAAACATCAACCTGATCATCCCTCGCGACAAACTCATAGTGGTCACCGGCCTGTCAGGCTCCGGCAAGTCCTCTCTGGCGTTTGATACGCTCTATGCGGAAGGTCAGCGCCGCTACGTAGAGTCGCTCTCTGCCTATGCGCGTCAGTTTCTTTCTCTGATGGAGAAGCCGGACGTCGACCATATTGAAGGTCTGTCGCCCGCTATCTCTATCGAGCAGAAGTCCACTTCACACAACCCGCGCTCGACGGTCGGCACCATCACCGAGATCCACGACTATCTGCGTCTGCTGTTCGCCCGCGTTGGCGAGCCGCGCTGCCCGGATCACGACGTGCCGCTGGCGGCGCAGACCGTAAGCCAGATGGTGGACAACGTGCTGGCGCAGGAAGAGGGCCGCCGCCTGATGCTGCTGGCGCCGGTGGTGAAAGATCGCAAGGGCGAGCATACCAAAACGCTGGAAAACCTTGCGGCGCAGGGCTACATCCGCGCGCGTATCGACGGCGAAGTGTGCGATCTTTCCGATCCGCCGAAGCTGGAGCTGCAGAAAAAGCACACCATCGAAGTCGTTATCGACCGCTTCAAGGTGCGTGAAGATCTGGCGACGCGTCTCGCCGAGTCTTTCGAAACCACGCTGGAGCTATCCGGCGGCACGGCAATCGTCGCCGATATGGACGACCCGGACGCGGAAGAGCTGCTCTTCTCCGCCAACTTCGCCTGCCCGATCTGCGGCTACAGCATGCGCGAGCTGGAGCCACGTCTCTTTTCGTTCAACAACCCGGCAGGCGCCTGCCCGACCTGCGATGGTCTGGGCGTACAGCAATATTTCGATCCTGACCGCGTAGTGCAGAACGGCGAGCTGTCGCTGGCCGGCGGCGCGATCCGCGGCTGGGATCGCCGCAACTTCTACTATTTCCAGATGCTGCGCTCGCTGGCCGAGCACCTCAATTTTGACGTCGAAGCGCCGTTCAATACCCTGAGCGAGAAAGCGCGCCAGGTGATTCTCTACGGCTCCGGCAAAGAGAACATTGAGTTCAAATACATCAACGATCGCGGCGATACCTCGGTGCGTCGTCATCCGTTCGAAGGCGTGCTGCACAATATGGAGCGCCGCTATAAAGAGACGGAATCCACCGCGGTGCGCGAGGATCTGGCGAAGTTCATCAGCAACCGCGCCTGCGCCAGCTGCGAAGGCACCCGCCTGCGTCGCGAAGCGCGCCACGTGTTTGTCGAGAACACCAATCTGCCGACCATCTCCGATATGAGCATCGGCCACGCGATGGATTTCTTCCGCAACCTGAAGCTGAGCGGCCAGCGCGCCAAAATCGCAGAGAAGGTGCTGAAGGAGATTGGCGACCGTCTGAGCTTCCTGGTGAACGTCGGCCTGAACTACCTGTCGATGTCGCGCTCTGCGGAGACGCTTTCCGGCGGCGAAGCGCAGCGTATCCGCCTGGCGAGCCAGATCGGCGCCGGGCTGGTGGGCGTAATGTATGTGCTGGATGAGCCGTCAATCGGCCTGCATCAGCGCGACAACGAGCGTCTGCTCAGTACGCTGATCCACCTGCGCGATCTCGGCAACACCGTGATTGTGGTCGAGCATGACGAAGACGCCATTCGCGCGGCGGACCACGTGATCGATATCGGCCCAGGCGCCGGCGTGCACGGCGGCCAGATTGTGGCGGAAGGTACGGTGCACGAAATCATGGCGGTGGAAGCGTCGCTGACCGGCCAGTTCCTCAGCGGCAAGCGTGAGATTGCGGTGCCGCAGGAGCGCGTGAAAGGCGATCCGACCAAAACGCTGAAGCTCAGCGGCGCACGCGGCAACAACCTGAAAGACGTGACGCTGACGCTGCCGGTCGGCCTGTTCACCTGTATTACCGGCGTCTCCGGCTCGGGTAAATCGACGCTGATCAACGATACGCTGTTCCCGATTGCGCAGCGCCACCTGAACGGCGCCACCACCGGTGAAGCGGCGCCCTATCGCGAGATCAACGGGCTGGAGCATTTCGATAAAGTGATCGATATCGACCAGAGCCCAATCGGCCGCACGCCGCGCTCCAACCCGGCGACCTACACCGGCATCTTTACGCCGGTGCGCGAGCTGTTCGCAGGCGTGCCGGAAGCGCGTTCGCGCGGCTACAATCCGGGCCGCTTCAGCTTCAACGTGCGCGGCGGCCGCTGCGAAGCCTGCCAGGGCGACGGCGTGCTGAAGGTTGAGATGCACTTCCTGCCCGATATCTACGTGCCCTGCGACCAGTGCAAAGGCAAGCGCTATAACCGCGAGACGCTGGAGATTAAGTACAAAGGCAAGAGCATCCATGAAGTGCTGGAGATGACCATCGAAGAGGCGCGCGAGTTCTTTGACGCCGTCCCGGCGCTGGCGCGCAAGCTGCAGACCCTGATAGATGTCGGCCTCTCCTATATTCGTCTCGGCCAGTCGGCGACCACCCTTTCCGGCGGCGAGGCGCAGCGCGTCAAGCTGGCGCGTGAGCTGTCGAAACGCGGCACCGGCCAGACGCTCTATATTCTGGATGAGCCGACCACCGGCCTGCACTTCGCCGATATCGCCCAGCTGCTGGAGGTGCTGCATCAGCTGCGCAACCAGGGCAACACCATCGTGGTGATTGAGCATAACCTTGACGTGATCAAAACGGCGGACTGGATTGTCGATCTCGGCCCGGAAGGCGGCAGCGGCGGTGGTGAGATCCTCGTCGCCGGCACGCCGGAAACCGTGGCGGAGTGCGAGAAATCGCATACCGCGCGCTTCCTGAAGCCGCTGCTGGCGAAAAAGAGCGCCTAGCGCTCCTTTCCTACAAGCGGCTGGCGCCAGCCGCGCTAGTCCAGAAAGGTCCTCTCAGGCCCGCCGCAGGCGGGCTTTTTTTACTGCATATTCCCTCCGATAAAAACAGAATCAGGCAAGATTCAGGCATGTATAGGCATAGCCGCGCTGGCCTTCTGTGACTATCCTTTTAACGGTCCTCATTGGCGCGCCCCGTTGGCTGCGCCCTCTAATCACGGCGCTCTGCGCGCCGAAATCAAGACGCTATTCACGACACAACAAACCTGGAGACACCATGAATATTACGCACGCCTATGCTGCTCAGGACGCGAAATCGCCCCTGGCGCCGTTCGATTACAAACCGCGCGAGCTGCGCGCGCATGACGTACAGATTGAAGTGTTGTTCTGTGGCGTTTGTCACTCTGACCTGCATCAGGCCCGCAACGAGTGGAAAAACACCCTTTTTCCGGTCGTGCCGGGACATGAAATCGTTGGCCGGGTGACCGCTGTCGGCGGCCACGCCAGCAAATATAAAGTCGGCGATCTGGTTGGCGTTGGCTGCATGGTCGATTCCTGCCGCAGCTGTCCGAGCTGTCAGGAAGGGCTGGAGCAGTATTGCGAAGTCGGCTTTGTCGGCACCTATAACGGCCAGGATCGCGAAACCGGCGACGTCACCTACGGCGGTTACTCAACGGCGGTGGTCGTCGATGAGAACTTCGTGCTGCGCGTGCCGGAAAATCTGGATCTGGCGGGCGTCGCGCCGCTGCTGTGCGCAGGCATCACCACCTATTCGCCGCTGCGCCACTGGAACGTCGGTCCGGGCAAAAAAGTCGGTATCGTCGGCCTGGGCGGCCTGGGCCATATGGGCGTGAAAATTGCGCACGCCATGGGCGCGCATGTGGTGCTGTTCACCACCTCGCCGTCGAAAATCGAAGACGGCAAGCGTTTGGGCGCGGATGAAGTAGTGATCTCGAAAGATGCGGATCAGATGGCGCAGCATGCCAACAGCTTCGATTTCATCCTGAATACCGTGGCGGCGCAGCACGATCTCAACCCGTTTATCGCCCTGCTGAAGCGCGACGGCAATATGACGCTGGTTGGCGCGCCGGAGCACGATCACCCGGCGCCGCAGGTATTTAACCTGATCATGAAGCGCCGCAGCATTGCCGGCTCGCTGATCGGCGGCATCGCCGAAACGCAGGAGATGCTCGATTTCTGCGGCAAGCACGGCATTACTTCCGATATCGAACTGATTGCGATGAATCAGATCAACGAAGCCTACGAGCGTATGCTGAAAAGCGACGTGAAGTACCGCTTTGTTATCGATATCAATACGCTGCGCGACGAAGCGGCGGCGTAAGCGACACCCGGCGCGCGGCTCAGGCCGCGCGCTTCTCTCAGACGCCCGCCGCGCGGGTAGCGTTTGCCTGCTGATAAGAGGCATCCACCAGATAGTAGATCTGTGAATCTTTCAGCGATCCGTCCAGCAGCAGCGTGCTCCAGTGCGTCTTATTAAGATGCGCGCTGGGGAAGACGTCGCTGTGCGCCTCGCGCAGCAAATCCGCCAGCGCAGGCGTCGTTTTCAGCGACACCGCCGGACGCCCCTCAACCTCATGCACCATGGCGAACAGCACGCCGCCGCTTTTGATTTGCGTCGCTTTCCAGTCGCTGTGGACGCTCTGCTCCGCGTCCGGTTTGCTCATGCAGTAAGTCAGCAGATCTGACGTATTCATTTCGACTCCCCTTGTAAAGTGGCGACAATGCGCCGCGCGCCGCCGTGAATGCGGTGTTCCCCTAGCCAGATACCCTGCCAGGTGCCCAGCATCAGCCTGCCGCGCTGAACCGGCAGCAGCAGCGATACGCCCAGCGTGGAGGATTTGATATGGGCCGGCATATCGTCGCGGCCTTCATAGTCGTGCTGGTAAGGCGCCGCTTCCGGAACCTGGCGCATAAAATGGTTTTCCATGTCGCTGCGCACCGTGGGATCGCAGTTTTCATTCAGCGTCAGCGACGCTGAGGTGTGCTGCAGCAGCAGGTGCAGCAGGCCGGTCTGCACCTGAGCCAGCGCCGAAATTTGGCCGACGATCTCGTCAGTGACCAGATGAAAACCGCGGGATTTCTCACCGAGCGTGAGCGTTTGTTGATGCCACATGCCTTGTTCCTGAGTTGGTTACACCGTTTAAGTGTGCAATAAGTCGCGGAAAGGTAAACCTGAAGGCGAAAAAAAACCGCCAGCCTGAGCGGGCGGTTTGTCTCTGAAACAAGTCAGGGAGGCTTTGCGCTTCGGCTCCCGTCACCTGCTTGCAGACATAATCGCTACATCACATCACGGCGGCAAACGCCTGCGCGACCTGCTGCACGTTATTGCTGTTAAGCCCGGCGACGCAGATACGGCCGCTGCCCACCAGATAGATGCCGAACTCTTCACGCAGTCGATCGACCTGCTGCGCGCTCAGGCCGGTATAGCTAAACATGCCGCGCTGTTTCAGCAGGTAGTCGAAGTTTTTGCCGGGCAGCGCCGTGCTGAGCACGTCCACCAGGGTTTTGCGCATGGCGATAATACGCAGGCGCATCGCCTCGACTTCCGCCAGCCAGTTTGCTTTCAGCGCGTCGTCGTTGAGCACGCGCGCCACCACCTGCGCGCCGAAGTTCGGCGGGCTGGAGTAGTTGCGGCGCACCGTGGCTTTCAGCTGGCCCAGCACGCGTCCCGCCTCTTCGGCGCTGTCGCACACGATAGAGAGGCCGCCGACGCGTTCGCCATACAGCGAGAAGATTTTCGAGAAGGAGTTACTGACCAGCGCCGGCAGGCCGGCGGCGGCGATAGCGCGGATGGCATAGGCGTCCGCCTCCATTCCCGCGCCGAAGCCCTGATAGGCGATGTCGAGGAACGGGATCAGCTCCTGCGACTTCAGCACCTCGACGGTTTGATCCCACTGCGCGCCAGTGAGGTCGGCGCCGGTCGGGTTATGGCAGCAGGGATGCAGCAGCACGATGCTCTGCTTCGGCAGCGCTTGCAGCGCGGCGAGGAAGGCGTCGAATTTTACGCCGTTGGTCTCGGCGTCGTACCACGGATAGCTCTTCACCTCGAATCCCGCGCCGTTGAAGATCGCCACGTGGTTATCCCAGGTCGGATCGCTGACCCAGACGCCAGAGTTCGGGAAGTAGCGCTTGAGGAAATCCGCGCCGACTTTCAGCGCGCCAGACCCGCCCAGCGTCTGAATCGACGCGATGCGGCCCGCTTTCAGCATCGGGTGTTCAGCGCCGAACAGCAGCGGCGCAATGGCGTTGCGGTAGGCGTTGAGGCCTTCCATCGGCAGATAGAGCGACGCCTGCTGCGGCTCGGCCTTGAGCTGCTCTTCTGCGGCGGCGACCGCCTGCAGCTGAGGAATAATGCCCTGCTCGTCATAGTAGAGGCCGATGCTGAGATTCACTTTATTCGTGCGCGGATCCTGTTTAAAGGTTTCCATCAGCGACAGAATCGGATCGCCGGCGTAGGCATCAACGTTTTGAAACACGGTGCAGATCTCCATGTGTGGTCGTAAAAATCAGAGGTGTATGCAGCATTAAACCATGTACCGTCCGGGACGATGGTTCATGGCGATAATCAGGTTAAGGATCACTGCGCCCGCGACCGACGCCAGCAGCATCGGCCCGCTGACGACGAACAGCGACGCCAGCACGACGCAGGTATCGACGGCCATTTGCAGTTTACCGGCACGCAGCCCAATGCGATCCTGCAGCCACAGCGCCAGGATATTGATCCCGCCCAGGCTGGCTCTATGACGAAACAACACTATAAACCCAATGCCCATGATCACGTTACCGAACAGTGTCGCATAAAAGGGATTGAGCGTGGAAAAGTGGACAAACAGCGGATGCAGGTGGGTAAAGAGCGATACCAGCCCCACCGCGCAGAAAGTTTTCAGCGTGAATTCCCATCCCATGCGGCGCACCGCCAGCCAGTAAAACGGCAGGTTGATCAGGAAAAAGGCGCTGCCGAACGAGAGCGGCGACAGGTAGCTAATCAGGAAGGCGATGCCGGCGGTGCTGCCGGTTAGCGCGCCCGCCTGTTTCAGCATGATGACGCCGAAGGAGACCATCAGCGTGCCGAGCACTATTGCCAGCGCGTCTTCGATGCGCGAATGGGGAATGCGGGTAGGTTCTACGAGGTTATCCATAGGTAATCTTATTGCACTCTAAGCGAAAAAAGCGTGGCAGTGAGATGCAAAAAACGCACCATACCGTCGGCTTACAGGCGCTTTCGGTAGGTGCCAGTGATTATCCAGTTGATAACTAAGGCGCTTTTGTTGCTTGTTTTTGTGCATGCCTTGCGGATAAACCGTCAATTCATGCACAAATTCGAATTCTGACGCACATCCTTTGCATTATCTGGCGCAACGTTGCACCAATTAAGCACATCATGCACTCTTTTGGCGCATTTTGTGCGCCGGCGCCATCATCAGCCCGTTCTCTTTCAGGCGTCCCAGCACCACCGAGGTTTTCACATGCGATACGCTTTGATGACCCGCTACCAGCTGGCTTATCAGCGCGCTCAGCGAGGCGAGATCCGCTACGGCGACTTTCAGCAGATAGTCGGCGTCGCCGGTGGTTTTATAGGCGTCGACGATCGCCTCTTCCTGCTCCACCATGCGGTGAAAGCTATCAACATATTCGGCGGTGTGATTAATCAGTCGCACCTCAATCAATCCAACCATGCCAAGGCCAATCGCATCCGGCGACAGACGCGCATGATAGCCAAGGATTAAATTGGCCTGTTCAAGGTTGATGCGGCGGCGCGAACATTGCGAGGCCGACAGGCCCACTAAATCACTCAGCTCCTGATTGGTCAGGCGGCCGTTGGATTGTAATAAAGTCAGTATTTTCAGGTCGTAATCATCTACGTGAGTCATGCTGCTTCCAGTGCGTAAACGTGCGCTGTGATACAGATAACCCGATTAACGGCGAGGTTGTCCAACACTATTTTCTGATGATGCGAGGCGGCATGCACAGATCGTGCATGCCGGGAGAGAGAGTTATTCGTCGTCGTACGCCGGACCGGCATAGTTGTCGAAGCGCGACCACTGGCCGTTGAAGGTCAGACGCACCGTACCGATAGGACCGTTACGCTGTTTACCCAGAATAATCTCGGCGATGCCTTTGAGATCGCTGTTTTCATGGTAAACCTCGTCGCGGTAGATAAACATAATCAGGTCGGCGTCCTGCTCGATAGAGCCGGATTCACGCAGATCGGAGTTGACCGGACGCTTATCGGCGCGCTGCTCCAGCGAGCGGTTGAGCTGCGACAGCGCCACTACTGGGACGTTAAGCTCTTTTGCCAGCGCCTTGAGCGAGCGAGAGATTTCGGCGATCTCCAGCGTACGGTTGTCGGAGAGCGACGGCACGCGCATCAGCTGCAGGTAGTCGATCATGATCATGCTCAGCCCGCCGTTTTCGCGGAAGACGCGTCGCGCGCGCGAGCGCACTTCGGTCGGGGTCAGGCCGGAGGAGTCGTCGATATACATATTCTTCTTCTCCAGCAGGATGCCCATGGTGCCGGAGATACGCGCCCAGTCTTCATCGTCAAGCTGGCCGGTACGAATGCGCGTCTGATCCACGCGCGACAGCGACGCCAGCATACGCATCATAATCTGCTCGCTGGGCATCTCCAGGCTGAAGATCAGCACCGGCTTGTCGTGCAGCATGGCGGCGTTTTCGCACAGGTTCATGGCGAAGGTGGTTTTACCCATCGACGGACGCGCCGCGACGATAATCAGATCCGACGGCTGCAGGCCGGCGGTCTTTTTATTCAGGTCCTGATAGCCGGTGTCGACGCCGGTCACGCCGTCGTGCGGCGTCGAGACCAGGGATTCGATGCGCGAAACCGTGGCTTCCAGCACCTCCTGAATGTTCTTCGGCCCTTCATCTTTGCTGGCGCGCGACTCGGCGATTTTAAAGACGTTGGACTCGGCGAAATCGAGCAGTTCGTCGCTGTTGCGCCCCTGCGGATCGTAACCGGCGTCGGCGATCTGATTCGCGACCGAGATCATTTCGCGCACGACCGCGCGTTCGCGCACGATATCAGCATAGGCGCCGATGTTCGCCGCGCTGGGGGTGTTTTTCGCCAGCTCCGCCAGATAGGCGAACCCGCCAGCCATCTCCAGCTCGCCGCGCGTTTCCAGCGATTCGGAGAGCGTGATCAGATCGATGGGCTGGCCCGCTTCCAGCAGACGCTGCATCTCGGAAAAGATCAGACGGTGCGAACGGTTGAAGAAATCTTCCGCCACGACGCGCTCGGAGACGTTGTCCCAGCGTTCGTTATCCAGCATCAACCCACCCAGCACCGACTGCTCCGCTTCAATCGAATGCGGCGGCATTTTAATACCTTCCAGCTGCCGGTCGGGCGTGTCGTTCGATTTGTTGGTGGGTTTATTTCCTGCCATAGTGAATGCGATACCGATCTTCTGAGGGGACGCGCCAGTATACCTTATGGCGGCGCGCCTCTCACGCCTCATGTTGAACAATCACAGGAGTAAAAATGGCAAAGCGTATTCAGTTCACCGCGCAGGGCGGGCCTGAGGTTTTGCAGTGGGTGGATGTCGATCCTGCCGATCCTGCTGAACGCGAAGTGCAGGTAGAGAACCGCGCCATCGGCATTAACTATATCGATACCTACGTACGTGGCGGCCTTTATCCGGTCCCCGCGCTGCCGTCAGGCCTCGGCACCGAAGCGGCGGGCGTGGTGAAGCGCGTCGGGAGCGCGGTTACGCGCTTTAAGCCGGGCGATCGCGTGGTCTATTGCCAGGCGGCACTGGGCGCCTACAGCGAGCTGCATAACGTGGCGGAAGATCGCCTGATGCGGCTGCCGGACGCCATCAGCTTCGAACAGGCTGCCGCCAGCTTTCTGAAGGGGCTCACCGTGCACTATCTGCTGCGCCAGACCTACCAGGTGAAGCCGGACGAGACCTTTCTGTTCCATGCGGCGGCGGGCGGCGTCGGCCTGATCGCCTGCCAGTGGGCGAAAGCGCTCGGTGCGCATCTCATTGGCACCGTCGGGTCGGCGGAAAAGGCGACGCTGGCGAAAGCGGCGGGCGCCTGGGCGACCATCAACTACCGGGAAGAGAATATCGCCGAGCGCGTCAGCCAGCTGACCGACGGCAAAAAAGTCGCGGTGGTGTATGACTCGGTAGGCAAAGATACCTGGGAAGCGTCGCTGGATTCACTGCGTCGTCAGGGGCTGATGGTGAGTTTTGGTAATGCTTCCGGGCCGGTGACCGGCGTGGATTTGAGCATCCTCAACCAGAAAGGCTCGCTGTTTGTCACGCGTCCTTCGCTCTACGGCTACATCACCAACCGCGAAGAGCTGGAGCAGGCGAGCAACGACCTCTTCTCGCTGCTTGCCAGCGGCGCAATCAAGGTTGAGGTGCCGGAGCAGCAGAAGTTCCCGCTGAAAGAGGCGGCGCAAGCGCACCGCACGCTGGAAAGTCGCAGCACCCAGGGATCCAGCCTGCTGATTCCCTGATGCCTGAATGCAAACGGGGCTTCCCGTAGGAAGCCCCTTTTTCTTTTTATCGTTCGCGCTGGTGTAGGGACAGCGGCGATGAATTCATGTCGACTCAACGGCGATCATCCTGGCAGAAAACATAAGTAAAAAATATGTTTAATTGCGAATCTGGCATAAGCAATCTGTCAGTCTGTGATCGCACCCGCAATTAATAGCCGCGACGCCGTTCTAACTCGCTGATTTTTCGACGCAGCTTGCGGCGCGCCCGCTCGCGACTATCGCCGCAAAAGGCGCGGTACATCCAGGCGACAACCAGCGCCAGCAACAGCCACGGCAACAATTTGATTACAAGCGCAAACAGGCCGCCAATAAACATCACCGCCGTCGCGACCACCAGCGCCGCCAGCACGCCCAGCAGTGAAACGCCTGTCACCAGAAGCATCAGGAAAAAGCCCAGCACAAATAAAATTTCCACGTTATGACTCCCCCTTGTAAGTTCTACAGCATTCATTACAAGATGCGTGCCAGAATTTATCTTTTTGAATTTAAAAGAATAAATTCATACTGCCCGCTGTGCGAGTGGTGAATTTCGTCGATTTTTGGCGTAAAAAAAACCAGCACTCAGGCTGGCTATTTCTGCTGGCGCGGGTGTCAGGCTTCCTGCGGGATCTTATCCGCTACCAGCGCCAGCGCCGCTTCCAGCACGCGTACGTCTGCGCCCGGCTTATGCGCGTTTTCACTCAGATGGCGACGCCACTGACGCGCGCCGGGAATGCCCTGGAACAGGCCGAGCATATGACGCGTGACGTGGCCGAGGTAAGTGCCCTTCGCCAGTTCCGCTTCTATATAGGGATACATGCTGCGCACCACCGCGACCGGATCCGCGACCGGCGCGTCACGGCCGAACAGCTCGCGATCGACCTGCGCCAGCAGGCCGGGATTCTGGTAGGCCTCGCGTCCCATCATCACGCCATCGAGATGCTGCAGGTGGATTTTGGCCTCTTCCAGCGACTTCACGCCGCCGTTAATGGCGATAGTCAGCTGGGGAAAATCACGCTTCAGCTGATAGACGCGCGGATAGTCGAGCGGCGGAATTTCACGGTTCTCTTTCGGGCTCAGGCCGGAAAGCCAGGCTTTGCGCGCATGGATAATAAAGGTGTCGCAGCCGCCGCGCTGCGCGACGGTGCCGACAAAATCGGTCAAAAAGGCGTAGCTGTCCTGCTCATCGATGCCGATACGGGTTTTTACCGTCACCGGAATCGACACCACCTGACGCATGGCGTCGATGCACTCGGCCACCAGCGACGCCTCCGCCATCAGGCAGGCGCCGAAGCGTCCGTTCTGGACGCGATCGGAGGGACAGCCGACGTTGAGGTTTACCTCATCGTAGTCACGCTCTTCCGCCAGCTTCGCGCACTGCGCCAGCGCCGCCGGATCGCTGCCGCCAAGCTGCAGCGCAACGGGATGTTCCGCCTCGCTGTAGGCCAGGTAGTCGCCCTTGCCGTGAATAATGGCGCCGGTCGTCACCATTTCGGTGTAGAGCAGTGTGTCGCCCGTTAGCTGACGATGGAAATAGCGACAGTGTCGGTCGGTCCAGTCGAGCATCGGCGCGATGGAAAAACGTTGCGGGGAAAAAGAGTTGCTCATGAAGCGCAGAAAATCCGTTAAGGGTGATGATAATCTGCGCAATGATAGCACATTAACAAGGTACCGGGCGACTCTGCATCGCCCGGTTTCAAGACGGCTAAAAATCGCCGATTAGAAGTTAAACCCAAGCTGCATCATTGCGCCCCAGGTGTTGTTATCGCCGACCGAGCCCGCCAGATCCAGATGCACCGCGTTATTGAACGGCGACACGCCGAAGCCGGCGGTGAAGACGTTTTCGTCGTTGGACTTCATATCTGCGCGGTAGCCGGCGCGCAGCGCCAGCCAGTCCAGCACGCGATATTCGCCGCCGACGCCAGCGTACTGGCTGCTCTCTTCCGATTTAAAGCGTTTCGTTTCGGTAAGATCCACATCCAGCGCGGCGGTAAAAGGTCCGCCATTCCACGACAGGCCAGAAGTCACCAGCGGACGGATCTGGTAGGTGTCGCGATAACCGTTGGTCTTTTTGGTCTTCAAATCGCGTGACACCAGGTTCTGTCCGGTGACGCCCAGCGTCCAGTTGTCGCTCAGCGGCGTCGCTAAGCCGGCGTCGATGTTGAAGCCGGTGTTATCGTTGCGGTAGCGGCTGCCGTTGAGGTCGTTTTTGTCGTAGTTGTAGATGCTGGCAGTGTAGTTATAGAGCCAGGTTTTCTGGATCTTCGGCGTGACGCCAAGCGAAACCGGATGACCCGCTACGCTGAACTCGTGCGCGACGGCGATACCGTAGTCGGTGACCAGCGCCGCCAGTCCGTTTGCGCTGGAGCGCAGGTTATTCTGGTCGCCCGGTACGGGGATCACGGTGCCGTTCGCCACGCCGTCAAGATAGGCGATGTCGCTCTGCGCCACATTGGCGCGCAGGTGCACCGTACCGTACGCCTTGGTGATAAAGGCGAAAGGCAGCGTTTCGTTGGGAACGGTCACCGCCAGCGCGACGCCCGCCGTGCCGTTGGCCTTGTTGCCGCGCAGGTCGCGCAGCTGGTTCGCCACGTCTCGCGACGCCGTTTTTAGCTGCGGATAGCCGTTAAGGAAGTCGCGGAAAGTCAGACCATTGATTACGCCACGATAGCGATCGACGGTGTCGCTGATGTCATCGACTTTGTCGACCATCTTGTCTTTATCGGTAATCTGCAGGCCAGCAGAAGGGAAAATAATGCCGACGTTATCATCCGGCTGCGCACGCGTCATGAGCGCCGGGTTCGCCAGCACGGCGGAACTCCACGAAGAGGAGGCGACGCCGGTACCGCCCATCGCGTCGTTGCGCGCGTCATACCAGGTCCCCGCGGCCATCGCAGAAGAAGAGATAAAGAGCGCGTTTAAAACAGCAGGATATAAAAGCGCAGAGCGCCGGGAAATTTTGTTCGCCATTTGTCTGCCATCACCTTGATCAGGAAAACATTCATCATCGGAATTTGTCGTTAGCGCTATTGTGAATCTCGGCTAACGGTTCATTGCTGTGAATTCAGTCGAAACAGCACTGTTATTCGCCGGATTGGATGTTTTAGCTACAAATCGGCGCTTTTATTATTTAGCGGGGTAGTCAAAAAGGATATTAAGGCCAGCAGTTGCTTAAGGCCTCATGAACATTAGTGCTTAACCCGGTGAGTTGTAAAGTAAAACTCTATTTTTGTTAGTTAATGTCTCAATGAGGTTGGCACTGATTAGCATGCAGGAAACAAATTTATCAACCGCATACCAGCCTAATGCATTGATATTAATGGGTCATGACAGGGATTATGCTGAAAGCGCGCAACTTAAGCGCAAGCGCGTCTGCTGTGATAAGATAACATCTCGTTTTCAGCGGAGAATCACCATGTCGACAATGACGCCAGAAAAAATCATGACTCAGGCGGAAAAACTCTGCCTGCAGCGCGGAGTGCGGCTGACCGCGCAGCGCGCTGAGGTGTTACGTCTGATGGCGGCGCAGCATGGATCGATTAGCGCTTATGACCTGCTGGATCAGCTACGCGCCAGCGAGCCGCAGGCAAAACCGCCCACGGTTTACCGCGCGCTCGATTTTTTGCTGGAACAGGGATTTATCCATCGCGTGGAGTCAAACAACAGCTACGTGGTTTGCCATCATTTTGAGGCGCCGGCGCATACCTCGGTGATGCTGGTGTGCGATCGCTGCGCGGCCGTTACGGAAAAGCAGGCGCAGGGCGTTGAGAATATTATTGCTGATCTGGCTGGCGAAGCGCGCTTTACGCTACGGCACAGCGTGATTGAGGCGCATGGGCTCTGTACCCGTTGTGCGGAAGTCGAAGCCTGCACGCATCAGGAGAGCTGTAGTCACGATCATGAGTCTGAAGGGAAAAAGCGCGGAAAAAGAGGGTAAGCGGCACGTCCCTGTGCCGGTCGCTCAGGTGTGCCCTGAGCGAGAAGATTACCAGCGGTAATCTTTATTCTGGGTTTCCCAGTCTGAGACTTCTTTTTCAGCCTCATCCTTAGCGTAACCGTAGCGTTCCTGAATTTTGCCGACCAGCTGATCGCGTTTGCCTTCGATAACCTGCATGTCATCGTCGGTCAGCTTGCCCCATTTTTCTTTGAATTTGCCTTTGAACTGCTTCCAGTTACCGCTCGCTTCGTCTTTATTCATTTTAGACCTCCACGTCATCCTTAGTTTTACATACCACCGCATAGCGGCAGTACGACAATACAAAGCGCTGCTGTATCGCGCTGTTGTAAGGTAATTATAGTAGACGAATCGGCAACTGGCGGATAAATACAGAATAATCCGTCAGGCTTAGCGTATTGCGGCGGCCGCTGCATGCGTAAATTAGCCTTGAAACCAGCGGCTTAAGCGCCATTCACGCCGCCAGATCAGCCAAAGCGAAACGCCACGCAGCGCAAGAAAAACCGTGATCGCCAGCCATAAGCCATGGTTGCCCAGCCAGGGGAGAGTCAGCAGCATCAGGAAGTAGCCAAGCGCGGCTATCGCCATGCTGTTGCGCATTTCGCGTCCGCGCGTCGCGCCGATAAACAGGCCGTCCAGCAGATAGCACCATACGCCTGCCAGCGGCAGAACGATCTGCCAGATGAGATAGCGATCCACCAGTTGCCGCAGCGAATCCAGCGAGGTCAGCATCGACACGATAGCGTCGCCGCTCGCCGCGTAGATCAGCGCAAAGGCCAGCGCGACCATGCCCGCCTGTCGGCAGGCGGCGTGCCATACCGACAGCAGCCGTTCGCCGTCGCGCGCGCCATAGGCCTCGCCGGAGACGGCTTCCACCGCGTAGGCGAAGCCGTCGAGCGCGTAGGCGGTAAAGGTGATAAACATCAGCAGCACGGCGTTAGCGGCAACAATCTCCGGCCCCAGTCGCGCGCCAATAAGCGTCAGCGAGGCGAAGCAGAGCTGCAGCAGCAGTGAGCGCAGCATAATGTCGCGATTAAGGCGCAGCAGGCGGCTGATATCGCCGCGCCAGCTCTCTTTCAGCATCGCTATCGAGATGCCACGTCGCTTCAGTACGCGCCACACCATCGCCAGCCCAACCGCCAGCGTGACATATTCCGCCAGCGCCGTGGCGCTCGCTGCCCCTGCCACGCCCCACTTCAGCCCGAGCACTAGCCAGAGATCGAGCAGAATATTGACCGCATTGCCTACCACCAGCAGCACGACCGGCGCGCGGGCGTACTGTACGCCCAGCAGCCAGCCGAGGATCACCATGTTCGCCAGCGTCGCCGGCGCGCTGAGCCAGCGGATATGAATAAAGATCGCGGCCTGCTCCTGCACCTGCGAATCGCCGCCCGCCAGCCGACCCGTCAGCGCGCTGAGCGGCTCGCGCAGCAGGATAAACAGCAGGCCCGCCAGCAGCGCCATCAGCAGCGGCTGCGTCAGGGCGCGCGCCAGCGCCGGCGTATCACGCGCGCCAAAGGCCTGCGCGGTAATGCCGGTGGTGCTCATGCGCAGAAAGAGTAAAAGCATAAAGACGAAGCTGGTCGCGGTCGCGCCAATCGCGACGCCGCCAAGGTAAACCGGACTGTCGAGATGGCCGATAACGGCGGTGTCCACCAGGCCAAGCAGCGGCACGGTGATATTGGAGAGGATCATCGGCAGCGCCAGCCGCCAGAGTTGTCGGTCGTCAGCAGAGAAGAGACGCATCAGCCGGTCCATGCCTGAAAACGTAAAAAGAAGCGAGGCGGCCCCGGCGCGACGTTAGCCGCAGGAGGCGCGTGAAAGATTATCGTACAGACGCCTGACGAAGGGATGCAGGCGTCTGAAGGCCAGCGGTCAGAGCCACTCGCCGTTGCGCACGACGCCTACCGCCAGACCTTCGACGGTCAGCGACTGCGTGCGGGTGTCGACGATAATCGGCTCGAAGTCGTTGTTTTCCGGCAGCAGATGAACCACGGTGCCCTGCTTTTTCCAGCGCTTTACCGTGACTTCGTCATCAATGCGCGCTACGACGACCTGCCCGTTACGCACATCCTGCGTTTTATGCACAGCCAGCAAATCGCCATCCATAATGCCGATATCTTTCATCGACATACCGGCGACGCGCAGCAGGAAGTCAGCAGAGGGCTTAAACAGGTCGGGATCGACTTTGTAGTGCGTTTCAATGTGTTCCTGCGCCAGCAGCGGCTCGCCAGCGGCGACGCGGCCGATTAACGGCAGTCCGTTGGACTCTTCCTCTTCCATCAGCAGGCGAATGCCGCGTGATGCGCCGGAAACGATCTCGATAACGCCTTTACGCGCCAGCGCTTTAAGGTGCTCTTCAGCGGCGTTGGGGGAACGGAACCCCAGCTGCGAGGCGATCTCCGCACGCGTTGGCGGCATGCCCGTCTGGTTGATATGGTCGCGAATCAGGTCATAAACCTGTTGCTGCCTGGTGGTTAATGCTTTCATCCCGCCCCCTGGTTGTTTATACAGTCGCTGTGAGTATATACAGGTATTGGTGAAATGAAAACCAAAACCCAGGGAAATAACAGCCGTTTGGGCAATTCTGGAAAGGCTACCGCAAATGGGTCCAGAGCAGCGCGATCCAGACAAACAGCGCCAGTATAATAGCGAGCAAGACGGCGGCAGAGCCCATATCTTTCGCCCGCCCCGCCAGCGGATGACGCTCCTGGCCGATGCGGTCGACGACCGCTTCAATCGCGCTGTTAAGGATCTCAACGATGATCACCAGCACCACCGATCCGATCATCAGGATGCGTGCGACGGTATCGACATCCAGCCAGCAGGCGATGACGATGGCGACGATGGCGGCCGTGGCTTCCTGACGAAACGCGGCCTCATGCTGCCAGGCGGCGCGCAGCCCCTGCCACGAGTAGCCTGCCGCTTTTACAATCCTGAGTAAACCGGTGGTATTACTTGCCATTGCGAGGGAACCCTTTTAGTTGTTTGACGTCAATGTCTGGGCCAGGTGCGTTTGGCACCACCACAGATCTTCGCAGCACTTTCTGATATGCTTGCGGCGCTTTGCTAACAAGAGGCTTCATGTTGTCTATGTCAGGTTGGCGTAAACTTTATTATAAATTGTTGAATTTACCACTTTCTATTCTGGTAAAAACGAAGGCTATTCCGGGCGATCCCGTTTCCGAACATGGACTCGATCCGACGCGGCCGATTATGTACGTGCTGCCATACGATTCCAAGGCGGATTTGCTGACGCTGCGCCAGCAGTGTCTGAAGCATAATTTGCCCGATCCGCTGTCGCCGCTGGAAATCGACGGCGCGCTGCTGCCGCGCCACGTGTTTATCCACGACGGCCCGCGCGTATTCCCCCATTTCGGGCCGAATACGGAATCGGTGAAAATTTTCCACGAGTACCTCGATCTGCACCGCAACAATCCTCAGCTCGATATCCAGATGCTGCCGGTATCGGTGATGTTCGGGCGCGCGCCTGGCCGCGAGGTTCAGGGCGACGATACGCCGCATCTGCGCGAGCTTAACGGGGTTGAGAAGTTCTTCGCCATCATCTGGCACGGCCGCGACAGCTTTGTGCGCTTTTCCCCGACGGTTTCGCTGCGCTGGATGGCGACGCAGCACGGCACCGATAAATCGATCGCGCAGAAACTGGCGCGCGTGGCGCGCATTCACTTCGCGCGCCAGCGTTTAGCCGCGGTCGGCCCGCGTCTGCCGGCGCGTCAGGATCTCTTCAACAAGCTGCTGCAGTCCAAGGCGATTGAAAAAGCGGTGGAAGAAGAGGCGCGCAGTAAAAAGTTGTCCCATGAGAAGGCGCAGCAGAACGCCGTCGAGATGATGGAGGAGATTGCTGCCGATTTCTCCTATGAGGCGATCCGCGTCACCGATCGCGTGATGGGCTGGCTGTGGAGCCGTCTCTATCAGGGCATCAACGTCAACGGCGGCGAACGCGTGCGCCAGCTGGCGGAAGATGGCCATGAGATCGTCTACGTGCCGTGCCACCGCAGCCATATGGATTACCTGCTGCTCTCCTACGTGCTGTATCACCAGGGTCTGGTGCCGCCGCATATCGCCGCAGGCATTAACCTGAACTTCTGGCCAGCCGGGCCGATCTTCCGCCGCCTGGGCGCGTTCTTTATTCGCCGCACCTTCAAAGGCAACAAACTCTACGCCACCGTGTTCCGCGAATATCTCGGCGAGCTGTTCAGCCGCGGCTACTCGGTCGAGTATTTCGTTGAAGGTGGGCGCTCACGTACCGGCCGTTTGCTCGATCCGAAAACCGGCACGCTGGCGATGACGCTGCAGGCGATGCTGCGCGGCGGCAAGCGACCGATTACGCTGGTACCGATCTATATCGGCTATGAGCACGTGATGGAAGTGGGCACTTACGCCAAAGAGCTGCGCGGCGCGGCGAAAGAGAAAGAAGGCTTTATGCAGATGGTGCGCGGCCTGCGTAAGCTGCGCAACCTGGGCCAGGGCTACGTTAACTTCGGCGAACCGCTGCCGCTGGTGAACTACCTTAACAAGCAGGTGCCGGAGTGGCGCGACGCCATCGATCCGATTGAACCGCAGCGTCCCAGCTGGCTGACGCCAACGGTGAACGATATCGCAGCGCGTCTGATGGTGCGCATCAACGAAGCGGGCGCCGCCAACGCCATGAACCTGTGCGTGACCGCGCTGCTCGCCTCACGTCAGCGCTCGCTAACCCGCGAGCAGCTGATCGAACAGCTTGAGTGTTATACCGAGCTGCTGCGCAATGTGCCCTATTCGCCGGAATCGACCGTGCCGCCGCTTTCAGCGGAAGCGCTGCTAAACCATGCCATGAGCATGAATAAGTTTGAAACCGAGCAGGATAATATCGGCGACATCATCATTCTGCCGCGCGAGCAGGCGGTGCTGATGACCTATTACCGCAATAATATTCACCATATGCTGGTGATGCCGTCGCTGATCGCCGCCATTATTCAGCAGCATCCGAACCTGAGCGAAGCCGAGCTGCTGCGCCAGGTGCGTCTGATTTACCCGATGCTGAAAAGCGAGCTATTCCTGCGCTGGGAAATCGACGCGCTGCCGGCGCTGCTGAGCGCCCTCTGTCAGGAGCTGGCGCGTCAGGGACTGATTACTCTGCAGGATGGGCAGCTGCGCCACACCGCCGCGCGTTATCGTACGCTGCAGCTGCTGGCCGCCGGCATCCGCGAGACGCTGCAGCGTTTCGCCATCACCTTCTCGATCCTTAGCGCGAAGCCGACCATCAACCGCGGCACGCTGGAGAAAGAGAGCCGCATGCTGGCGCAGCGTCTTTCAGTGCTGCACGGCATTAATGCGCCGGAGTTTTTCGATAAGGCGGTGTTTACCACGCTGGTGCTGACGCTGCGCGATGAGGGTTATATCAGCGACACCGGCGACGCCGATGTCGAGCGCACGCAGGCGATCTGGCATATTCTGGCCGATCTGGTGACCAGCGATGTGCGGCTGACCATCGAAAGCGCGGTGGCGCACGAGTAGCCCGCCGCGGGCAGCAAAAACCAGGGGCGACAGAGATGTCGCCCTTTTTTTCAGGCAGCTCCACGGGTTGATAAGCGGGAGAGAGGGACCGAAGAGCAAAGCGTCCCGCGACAAGGACAAAAACGTCGGGAACGTTTTTGAACAACGCAACGCGTTGGCCCGTTTACGGGTGCCCCTCAGGGATGAGGGGCATATACGCGCGGGCCGAGCCGGCAGGGATGCCGCTTTTTGCGTCTTTGCGATCGGGCCCTCTCTCCCGCGCTGGCACCTTGCCAGCAGACGCAAAAGGCGACAAATTTGTCGCCTTTTGCTGTTAAAACAGCTGGCTAAACGGCGGCGTATTCAGCACTACGCCGATAAACACCACCAGGCCGACATAGTTATTGTTGAGGAAGCCCTGAAAGCAGGCGTCGCGCTCGCGGCGAACGATCAGCTTCTGCTGGTAGAGGAACAGCGCGGCGGCACCGAGCAGCGACCAGTAAAAGAAGGCGTTAAGCTGCATTAACAGGCCCACCAGCGCCAGCAGACCCAACGTTGCGAGCTGCAGCAGGCCGATAATCAGCTTGTCGTAGCGGCCAAACAGAATCGCCGTCGATTTAACGCCAATCTTGATATCGTCATCGCGATCGACCATGGCATATTGCGTATCATAGGCAACGGTCCAGCAGATGTTTGCCAGGAACACCAGCCAGCATTCGAGTGGTAAGGACTCACTAACTGCAGCCCAGGCCATGGGAATCGCCCAGCCAAACGCCGCGCCTAACACCACCTGCGGCAGATGGGTATAGCGCTTCATAAAGGGATAACACCAGGCCAGCGCCAGGCCGCCGAGCGAAAGCAGAATCGTCATCAGATTCATGGTCAGCACCAGCGCGAACGCCAGCAGGCCCAGCAGCACAAACAGGATTTTCGCCTCTTTCTCGCTGACCGCGCCGCTGGGCAGCGGACGGCCTGCGGTACGCTTCACGAAGCCGTCGACCTTGCGGTCGGCGAAATCGTTAATCACGCAGCCCGCCGCGCGCATCACAAACACACCGAGCACAAACACCACCAGCACCGACAGCGGCGGCACGCCCCTGCCCGACAGCCAGAGCGCCCACAGCGTTGGCCACAGCAGCAGCAGCGTGCCGATCGGTTTATCAATACGCATCAGGCGGCTATAGGCCTGAAACTTACTCATCTGTACGCTTTTTTCCACGTTCACTCATCCTCATGCCAGGTCGCGATAGAGCGGCGAGGCGGGTAAAAACAGTTCCGTCAGCAGCAGCGGCTTGCCCGACAGCCGCAGGCGCGAGCGACGTCCCCAGAGCGCGCCGACGCTGCCCGGTTCGATAAAATCGCGGCTTAAGGTCGAAGAGGAGAAAAGATAGCGGCCAAGCGGGCGCGTCCCCAGCTGCTGCAGCATCAGCTCCGGGCCGTTGAGCGTGCTCTCCGGCACCAGCGTGCGGCCGATAAGCCAGGGTTCGTCATCGCCGCACAGCACGATCTCGCGCAGCCAGAAGTGCGCATCGTCCGGCAAAAGCGCCCTTTCATCGGTGAGCTCATCGGCGTTGATAAAGCCTTCACGCATCGGCCGCACCGTCACCTGCCGACAGTGCTGCTCGAAACGGCGCGTCATGGAGTCCTCCTCCATTAGCCAGTCCAGCAGCGGCGCGGTCAGCGTCGGATGCGTAGATGGCAGCCAGTTGAGCGCGCGTAATAAGCTAAGCGCCTCTTGCGACATATCACCACTCCCGTCAATTTTGAGGGCAACAGTGTAGCGCAGAGGCGCGGCGGGCACACCTGGCGGCAGCTATTCGCGCTTCAGGCGGTTGCTGTTCGCCAGCCACAGGGTCACCACCAGAATCAGGATGGCACCGGAGTAGCAGAGCGTATCAAAAGGATTTTTATGGTCGACGATAATCAGCCGAATAATCGCCGTAATGCCGATATAGACAAAATAGCGCAGCGGGAAGTGATAGCCAGACTGGAAGTACTTAACGATCAGCGCGATAAATTCGAAGTAGAGGAAATAGATCACGATCCCCTCAATCAGCAGGTAAGAGGAAGCCTGTTCCCCCACGTTCAGCAGCACGTTTGCAAGGTGCAGCGTCTCTTTGCCCAGAAACACCGCCAGAATAACTGCCAGCGCCAGCAGCCCCAGATTCAGCACCCATTGCAGTGCCAGTGCGATGTACTGACCGCCTGTGGGTTTAACGTTCATGATTTGCCTCGATAATGGCTTTTTAGTAAAGGATCGCCATCATGCTGTAACGTGATGTAGATCACAAGATACTGCCAGCGCGCCTTCGCCGCTGCGAGCAAAAATCCAGCCTCAATCCCCTTCCCGTCTCAGCGAACTGGTCTACAGTTAAATGGTCGGCAGCGCGCGCAGGTCGCTTAAAATTCAGGAAAAATTGCGCTTGTCCGGCCGTTGGTTTTGCAGATTGCTCTTTCCGTCAGGCTGGCTCTCTGCTGCTTTTTAGCCTGACGGTTATGGAGTGGCATGACGTGTTGACCCTGCTTAATCTTCTCTCCGCCGTCGCCCTGCTGGTCTGGGGCACCCATATCGTGCGCTCCGGCATTATGCGCGTTTTCGGCGCGGACCTGCGCCGCGTGCTCAGCCGCAGCATCGAAAAGAAACCCATGGCCTTTCTGGCCGGCATCGGCGTAACCACGCTGGTGCAAAGCAGTAACGCCACCACGCTGCTGGCGACCTCGTTTGTGGCGCAGAAGCTGATGGGCCTGACGCCTGCGCTGGTGGTGGTGCTGGGCGCCGACGTCGGCACCGCCATCATGGCGCGTATTCTGACCTTCGATCTCTCCTGGCTGTCGCCGCTGTTTATCTTTTTCGGCGTGGTCTTCTTCCTGTCGCGTAAGCAGACGCGCGTCGGTCAGATGGGCCGCGCCAGCATCGGGCTGGGGCTGATTTTGCTGGCGCTGCAGCTGATTGTCAGCGCTGCCCGGCCGATTACGCAGGCGGCGGGGGTACAGGTGCTCTTCTCCAGCCTCACCGGCGATATTCTGCTGGATGCGCTCATCGGCGCGGTCTTCGCCATTATCAGCTACTCCAGCCTGGCGGCGGTGCTGATTACCGCCACGCTGACCGCCGCAGGCGTGATTTCGTTTAAAGTCGCGCTCTGCCTGGTTATCGGCGCCAACCTCGGCAGCGGCCTGCTGGCGATGCTGAACGCCAGCGGCTCCAACGCCGCCGGCAAGCGGGTAGCGCTTGGCAGCCTGCTGTTCAAACTGCTCGGATCGCTGGCGGTGCTGCCCTTTATCAACCTGCTGGCGCCCTGGCTGGATAAGATGCCGGTCAACGACGAAGAGCTGGTGATCTTCTTTCACGTCTTCTACAACCTGATCCGCTGCCTGATTATGGTGCCCTTTGCCGACCCGATGGCGCGGCTCTGCACCCGTCTTATCGGCGACGATGCCGAGGCGGAGATGGCGATGAAGCCTCGCCATCTCGACCGCAGCGCGCTGGATACGCCGACGCTGGCGCTGGTCAATGCCGCGCGCGAGACGCTGCGCATCGGCGACGTGCTGGAAATGATGCTGGAAGCGTTCAATAAAGTGGTGCACGGTGAAGTGCGCGAAGAGCGCACGGTGCGGCGGCTGGATGACGACGTGGACGTGCTCTATACCGCGATCAAGCTCTATCTGGCGCGCATGCCGAAAGAGGATCTGTCGGAAGAGGATTCGCGTCGCTGGGGAGAAATTATCGAGATGTCGCTCAATCTTGAGCAGGCGGGCGACATTATCGAACGCATGAGCGGCGACGTGGCGGATAAGGCGCTGACGCCGCGTCGCGCCTTCTCGGCGGAGGGCATCAAGGAGTTAGAGACGCTGCATGAGCAGCTGCTGGCAAACCTGCGCCTCAGTCTGTCGGTGTTTCTCTCGCGCGACGTCACCAGCGCGAAACGGCTGCGCCGCGCCAAGCATCGCTTCCGCATTCTGATTCGCCGCTTTTCGCATGCGCATGTCGAGCGGCTGCATCAAAAGAACGTCCAGAGCATTGAAACCAGCTCGCTGCATCTCGGTCTGCTGGGGGATATGAAGCGCCTCAATTCGCTGCTGTGCAGCGTGGCCTATACGCTGCTGGAGCAGCCGGACGACGAGCGGGACGAGGAGTGAAGCGGGGGCGCCTGGCCCCCGCTCTGTTACTGTTTGTCGACCGGTTTGCCTGACCAGTAGCCAGCCAGCAGCGAACCCGAGAGATTGTGCCAGACCGAAAAGAGCGCGCCCGGCAGCGCGGCCAGCGGCGAGAAGTAGAGCTTGCCCAGCGTCGCCGCCAGACCAGAGTTCTGCATACCCACTTCCAGCGCCAGCGTGCGGCAGGTCGACTCGTCGAAGCCGAACAGCTTGCCGCCCCAGTAACCGCCCAGCAGGCCGATGGCGTTATGCATCACCACGGCGGCGATCACCATCAGGCCGACCGATCCGATAAAGCCCTGGCTGCCCGCCACCACGGCGCTGATGATCAACAGAATGCACACCATAGAGAAAGCCGGCAGATAAGGCTCGACCCGGCGCACCAGTCCGTTAAAACTATGGTGGACGATCAGCCCCAGGCTAATCGGGATCGCCACGATCTTCACGATGCTGAGCAGCATGCCCACCACGTCCACCTGAATATGCGTATCGACGTAGAAGCGCGTCAGCAGCGGCGTCGCGAAAACGCCCACCAGCGCAGAGACCGAAGAGATGGTCACCGACAGCGCGACGTCGCCCTTTGCCAGATAGATCATCACGTTTGAGGCGGTGCCGCTGGCCACGCTGCCCACCAGGATCATGCCGGCGGCAAGATCCGGCGGCATCTGGAACAGCTTCGCCAGCGCCCAGGCGGCGAGCGGCATCACCAGATAGTGCAGAAAGGTGCCGGCGATCACCGGCGCCGGACGCACCAGCACCCGTTTGAAATCGTCGATATTCAGCGTAACGCCCATACCAAACATAATCAGCATCAGCAGCCAGGAGACCCAGGGTCCGATACCGAGAAATGTGCCGGGCGAGTAGTAGGCGGCCACCGAGAGCAGCACGGCCCACAGCGGGAACAGGCGGGTTAATTTGGCGAGCATAGCCAGACTTCCTTCTTTGAATGTTGTGTTTTTTCGCGGATGTGCCACAGAGAAACGCGACGCAGGAACGGGTGCGCCAGCGGAGCGGGATCATAACATTTCGTTATCGCAAGGTGAGGCCAGAAGGGAAAATGGGGATCGACTGCTGCCGATCCGCCAGATAGTGCCGGAAATACGCTGGCTTTTACGCGAAAAAGCGGTCGATCGCACCAGCCGGATCCGATCCGGCCGGGCGGATCGTTATTCGAACAGGTTTTTATGCAGCGCGCGCACCACGCTTTCCGCATCTTCGCCCGGCACCAGGAAACAGAGGTTGTAGCTGCTGGCGCCGTAGCAGATCAGCCGCAGGTTAAACGGCTCAAGCGTGCCGAACACCTCTTTGCCGACGCCGCGCGCGCGGGAGAGGTTGTTGCCGATGATCGCCACCAGCGCCAGGTTCTCTTCCACTTCGACGCGGCAAAGCGACGACAGCTCCGTCAGCAGCGCCTGGGTCAGCAGGCTGTCGCCGGTAGAGGTCGAGCCGGTGGTGTCGAGCGTCAGCGCCACGCTCACTTCCGAGGTGGTAATCAGATCCACGGAGATATTATGGCGCGCCAGAATAGTGAACACTTCGACGAGGAAGCCGCGCGAGTGCAGCATGTTGAGGCTGTGCAGCGTCAGCAGCGTCTGACGACGACGCAGCGCCAGCGCGCGGAACAGCGGCGGGTTGGCGGTTTCGCGATGCACGCGCGTGCCGCCGGCGGCGGGATCTTTGCTTGAGCCGACAAACACAGGAATGTCGCTGCGCACCGCCGGCAGCAGCGTCGCCGGATGCAGCACCTTGGCGCCGAAGATCGCCATTTCAGTCGCCTCTTCGAAGGTGATGTCGTCGATACGCTTCGCGGACGGCACCACGCGCGGGTCGGTGGTGTAGATGCCCGCCACGTCGGTCCAGATATCGACGCGTGCCGCTTTCAGCGCCTCGCCCAGCAGCGCGGCGGTATAGTCGCTGCCGCCGCGTCCCAGCGTGGTAGTGCGGCCCTTTTGCTCGCTGCCGATAAAGCCCTGGGTAATCACCAGCGACTGCGCCAGACGCGGCGTCAGCAGCGCGGCAGCCTGTTCGGCCAGCGTCGCGATTTCCGGCTCGGCGCGGCCGAAACGGTCGTTGGTGCGCATCACTTTACGCACGTCGAACCACTCCGCCTCAACCTGACGCTCGCGCAGGATCTCCACGAACAGCAGCGTGGACATCAGCTCGCCGTGGCTGACCAGTTCGTCGGTTAACGCGTTGGAGGTCGCCAGCGAGGCGGCGTCGGAAAGCATGGTGATGTTTTCGATCATGCGGTCGATTTCATCACGGATAACGGCCGGGTTTTGCAGGCGTTCGACAATCGCATACTGGATGCGGCGAATTTCGTCCAGCAGGTAAGCGCGCTGCGCCTGCTCCTGGCCTTCTGCCAGCGAGACCAGCAGGTTGGTCACGCCCGCCGAGGCGGAGAGCACCACCAGACGCGTGTTGGCATTGGCCAGCACCACATCGGCGCTGCGGTTCATAGCATCGAAATCGGCAACGCTGGTGCCGCCGAATTTCGCCACGATCAGAGTTTGAGACATGTACGACCTCGTGTCAGGTTATCTTCTCCCGCGTTTATGGGACGGGAGACATTGTATCAGCCTTGGCACAAGGGAAGAGCAGAATTGGGCAGACAAGATCAGGAGACGAGTCACCCAGAAGCACTTCACCTTGCGAAGCGACCGACTGTGGACGCCTCTGGTGACAACCCAGGGGATTCAGCCCCTGCAGCCGACAGGCAACACTCCGTGTGTTGACCACCTCGGCGTCGCTCCCCCTGATGTGTTATCCCCGGATACGGTTCCTCCAACACACTGCCTGGGCGACGCGCCTCTTCTGGCTTGCGCACGGGTGCGCAAGTAGCCGCATAAAAATACCGGGTCATAAGGTTGCTGTCTACGTCTGTCGGCGATTTGCTGCGCCCGCAGCGCTAAATGGCCTCCTTCAGACCGGTTTATTCTGATTCGGCACAAGGTTCCGCGGCGGCATTAGCGGCACAATACGCGCCGCCTGAACTGAAAATTGCCCGCGGCGACAGGCTAAACCGGCGCGCGCTTTCTGACGCGCGATCCGCTGCCGCCCGCCGCAAAGGTGACGCCGCCGACAAAATTTTTCCTTTCAGCGGACACTATTTGTCATACTGAAACGCTATGCGGGTGTGGTTGCCCACGATGGAATGACGGTTCTTAAATCAACAAGAGTGTTGCCATGAAAAATATCAATCCGACCCAAACCGCAGCCTGGAAAGCGCTGCAACAGCATTTTGACCAGATGAAATCGGTGACTATCGCCGAGCTGTTCGCCCAGGATGCCGATCGTTTTGCTAAATTCTCCGCCACCTTTGACGACCAGATGCTGGTGGATTTTTCGAAAAACCGCATTACCCAGGAGACGCTGGACAAGCTGCAGGCGCTGGCGAAAGAGACCGACCTGAGCGGCGCGATTAAGTCGATGTTCTCTGGCGAGAAGATCAACCGCACCGAAGATCGCGCCGTGCTGCACGTCGCGCTGCGCAACCGCAGCAATACGCCGATTCTGGTAGACGGCAAAGATGTGATGCCGGAAGTGAACGCGGTGCTGGAGAAGATGAAGCACTTCTCCGAGCGCATTATCGGCGGCGAGTGGAAAGGCTATACCGGCAAAGCGATCACCGACGTGGTGAATATCGGCATCGGCGGGTCGGATCTGGGGCCGTTTATGGTGACGGAGGCGCTGCGCCCTTATAAAAACCACCTCAATATGCATTTCGTCTCCAACGTGGACGGCACGCATATTGCGGAAACCCTGAAAGATCTCAGCCCGGAAACCACGCTGTTCCTGGTGGCGTCGAAAACCTTCACCACCCAGGAAACCATGACCAACGCCCACAGCGCGCGCGACTGGTTCCTGAAAACTGCCGGCGATCAGCAGCACGTGGCGAAACACTTTGCCGCGCTCTCCACCAATGCGAAAGCGGTGGGTGAATTCGGCATCGATACCGCCAATATGTTTGAGTTCTGGGACTGGGTCGGCGGCCGCTACTCGCTCTGGTCCGCCATCGGCCTGTCGATTATCCTCTCGATCGGCTTCGACAACTTCGAGCAGCTGCTGAGCGGCGCGCATGCCATGGACCAGCACTTCTCCACCACGCCAGCCGAGCAGAACCTGCCGGTACTGCTGGCGCTGATCGGCATCTGGTACAACAACTTCTTCGGCGCCGAGACCGAAGCGATTCTGCCTTACGATCAGTACATGCACCGCTTCGCGGCCTACTTCCAGCAGGGCAATATGGAATCTAACGGCAAGTACGTCGATCGCGACGGCAACCCGGTGGATTACCAGACTGGCCCGATTATCTGGGGCGAGCCGGGCACCAACGGCCAGCACGCGTTCTACCAGCTGATCCATCAGGGCACCAAGCTGGTGCCGTGCGACTTTATCGCGCCGGCCATTACCCACAACGCGCTGGCGGATCATCATCAGAAGCTGCTCTCTAACTTCTTCGCCCAGACCGAAGCGCTGGCGTTCGGCAAGTCGCGCGACGTGGTAGAGAAAGAGTTTGCCGATGCCGGCAAGTCTGCCGAATCCGTCGCGCATATCGTGCCGTTCAAGGTGTTTGAAGGCAATCGCCCGACCAACTCAATCCTGCTGCGCGAGATCACTCCCTATAGTCTTGGCGCGTTGATTGCGCTTTACGAGCACAAGATCTTCACCCAGGGCGCGATCCTGAATATCTTCACTTTCGACCAGTGGGGCGTAGAGTTAGGCAAGCAGCTGGCTAACCGTATTCTGCCGGAGCTGGAAAACAGCGCCGATATTAGCAGCCATGACAGTTCCACTAATGGCTTAATTAATCGCTATAAATCCTGGCGTTAATAAAGGCTCAATTTTGTAAAGGCGGCCGCGCGGCCGCCTTTTTCTTACCGCCGCGAACAAAATAACCGCACTGGCGCAGAAAATATGCGCAATGCAGACGGGATAATTCTTAAATTAAGCTGAGATTCTTCTGAAGCTGAAGCGGTAAATACCTGTCCTCTCGCGTTTTAAATGGCCCTTACTCACCCACCATCCTTTGCCTTCATGCTGTTTTTTAAGGAAATTTGATTTTCAGGCGGCCCGGCAAAATCTGATAATGCCGCTTTCGGTCCAGCCATTAATAAAAAAGCGTAAAACGCTTTGCATTTAATTTTCAACCAGCCATAAATTCTGACCTCGGTTAAATCTTGCCAATAAAAAGGCGGTTATCGCTGTTTAGCCCCTTTTTTAGCCAAAATAAACCGCCCTTTCCGACCGCTTTTTCCCGCGCTGAACTCTGGTAATTTGTTGCCCTATACTGAACGCGCCCGAAAATGGGTACATCCTTCATTCACTCAATGCAGGACAAGCTGTATGAAAAAAATCATGGTTGCCGGAGCAGCCGTACTATACGTCGCAGCGCATTCCGTGGCTTTTGCCGCTCCGGAAGAAGCGGGTGCCGCAGCGGGCGCGCAGGCGGGAGCAATCTCCGCCGGCACCTCGACCGCTGTCGGTATCGGCGCGCTTGGCGCATTAGTCGGTGTCGGCATTGCCGCTTCTGGCGGTGGTGACGGCGCGAATACCGGTACAACAACCACGACCACAACGAGCACCACTCGTTGACGTAGCACCTTTAAACATAACCACACGGCCGTGTGGTTATTTTTTGCTTTGGCTTCTTTTACAGGGACACACAGTGCGCCAACTTCCTTTGTTGCTGGCTTGCCTGCTGCTGCAGGCCTGCACGCAGACGCAAAAAGGGCTGGAACAGACCGTCATGATGGCGGTCTCCGGCCCCGATGACGTGATTAAAACCAGCCAGCAGATCGCCGATTTGCCCTACGCCAGCCTTTACGCGCGGATTAACGAAGGCCCGCAGATTTTCGTGGTGCTGGGCTATAACGAAAATGGCCAGCAGAAGTGGATCACCCAGGACAACGCCATGCTGGTGACCCGGCATGGTCGCCTGGTGAAAACGCTCGGCCTGCCGGATAACCTGCAAGAGGTGAGCAATCTGCCGCAGGATCCGCTGGCGGATGCGCTCCATCTGCGCGACGGCGCCAGCTGGACGCGCATCGCGCAGTGGACCGAGCACGGCGAGACGCGCGCCGCGACGGTGAGCTCGCGCTTTACGCGCGGCGCGGACGAGGTGCTGACGCTGCCGGGTCGCCGCGTCCCCTGCCGCGTCTGGATCGAGCAGGCGCGCATCGAAGCCACCGGCCGCGCGTGGGAGAACACCTTCTGGATCGATAACAGCAGCGGCGATGTGGTGCAGGCGCGCCAGATGCTGGCTGCGGACGCCTTCCCTGTTGCCACTACCCTTCTGAAGCCGGCGAAATCATGAAAACAACACTCTCTTTGCTGGCCGCCCTGATGCTGGCCGGCAGCAGCGCCGCGTGGGCGGCGGGTCAGGTTACGGTGCATAGCGCGCAGGGCAGCGCCACGCTCGAAAACGTGCAGGATCTGGCGCAGCTGACGACGCAGCCTGCCCTGATGGACGCCGTCTGGTGGCGCGGCGCGGTTATCGCGGAGCGAAACGCCAGCGCCGCCGCGCAGCGCCAGCAGCAGCAAACGCTGGCCGATCTGCGCGCCTGGCAGGCGCAGAGCAGCGGCGATCGCGCCGCCGCCATCGGCGAGGTGCTGCGCCAGCTCAGCGCCGTCAAGGTCGCTGGCCGCCAGTTCGTCTCGCTCGATCCCGACGAGATCCGCCTCCATCCCGAGGGCAACCGTCGGCTGGAAGGCCGCTACGACCTCTGGCTGACGCCGCGCTCCGACGGCGTATGGCTGCTGGGCGCGCTGCACGGCGCAGGCAGAGTCAGCTGGCAGCCGGGCCAGACGGTGCGCGGCTATCTGGCGCAGCATCAGCCTCTTTCCGGCGCGGAGAACAGCTACGCCACGGTGATCGCACCCTCCGGCGAAACGCAGCGCGTGCCGGTGGCCTACTGGAATCAGCGCCACAGGGAAGTCGCGCCTGGCAGCATTATCTGGCTGGGCTTCTCCTCCTGGAGCCTGCCTGACGCGTATGACGATTTGAACCAGCGCATGATTTCTGTTCTGACTCACCGGGTGCCAGAGTGATGAATAAACGACTTCTTTTCAGCCTGCTGGCTGTTTCCGTGGCCGCCGCATGCCAGGCGCAGGCCGAGACCTTTCCCGATCCGGTGGGGCCGTCGCAGTCTGACTTCGGCGGCGTCGGCCTGTTGCAGGTGCCGACCGCGCGCATGGCGCGCGAGGGCGAATTCAGCCTTAACTTCCGCGATAACGATCAGTATCGCTACTACTCCGCCTCGCTGCAGCTACTGCCCTGGCTGGAGACGACAGTGCGCTATACCGACGTGCGCACGCGACGCTACAGCGCCGTAGAGAGCTTCAGCGGCAACCAGAGCTATAAAGACAAGGCGTTCGACCTTAAGCTGCGCCTGCTGAAAGAGAGCTACTGGCTGCCGGAGGTCGCTTTAGGCTCGCGCGATCTCGGCGGCACCGGCCTGTTCGACAGCGAATACCTGGTGGCGAGCAAAGCCTGGGGCCCCTTCGACTTTACCCTCGGACTCGGCTGGGGCTATCTCGGCAACAGCGGCACGGTGAAAAACCCCTTCTGCTCCTACAGCGACAGCTACTGCCAGCGTCCCGGCGTCGGCGAAGCGGGCTCGATCAACGGCTCGCAAATGTTTCACGGTCCGTCGGCGCTGTTCGGCGGTGTGGCGTATCAGACGCCGTGGCAGCCGCTGCGCCTTAAGCTGGAGTATGAAGGCAACGATTATCAGGATGACTTCGCTGGCAGGCTCGAACAGCGCAGCAAGGTCAACGTCGGCGCGATTTATCGCGTCACCGACTGGGCCGATATCAACGCCAGCTACGAGCGCGGCAACACCTTTATGTTTGGCGTGACGGTGCGCACCAACTTCAACGATCTGCGCCAGACGCATATCGACAGCGCGAAGCCCGCATACCGGCCTCAGCCGCAGGAACGCATGCTGGAACCGACCGTGGTCGCCAGCCAGCTGAGCGATCTGAAGTACAACGCCGGACTGAGCGGGCCGCGCATTCAGACCCGAGGCAGCACGCTGTTTGTCTCCGGCGAGCAGACCAAATACCGCGACACGCGCGAAGGGGTCGATCGCGCCAACCGCATCATGATGAATAACCTGCCGGCGGGCATTGAAACGATCGAGGTGACCGAGTCGCGCTTCAATATGCCGCAGGTCACGACGCGCACCGACGTCAACAGCCTGCGCAATGAGCTGGCTGGCTATCCGCTCGGCCAGGAGCAGCCGCTGCGCCAGACGCGCGAGAACCCGGTGGATGCAGGCGAGACCGAGCAAGGCTTCTTTATTCGTAAAGAGCGCCTCAACTACAGCCTGTCGCCGGTGCTGAACCAGTCGGTCGGCGGCCCGGAAAGCTTTTACATGTATCAGGTCGGCGTGATGGGCAACCTGGATTACTGGTTTACCGATCATCTGCTGGTGGGCGGCAGCCTGTTCGGCAACCTCGCCAATAACTACGACAAGTTCAACTACAACGGTGCGCCCGCCGACTCGACGCTGCCGCGCGTGCGCACCCATATCCGCGACTACGTTGAGAACAACGTCTACGTTAACGATCTGCAGGCCAACTACATGGGTTACCTCGGCAACGGCTTCTACGGCCAGCTGTACGGCGGTTACCTTGAGACCATGTACGGCGGCGTCGGCGGCGAGATGCTCTACCGACCGATCGACAGCAACTGGGCCGTTGGCGTCGACGCCAACTACGTGCGCCAGCGCGACTGGGACAACATGATGCAGTTCACCAACTACAAGGCGCCGACCGGCCATGTAACGGCGTACTGGCGTCCGTGGTTTATGCAGGATCTGCTGGTGAAGGCGAGCGTCGGACAATATCTGGCGAAGGATAAAGGCGTGACGATTGACGTGTCGAAGCGCTTCGACAGCGGCGTGATGGTGGGCGTCTACGCCACCAAAACCAACGTGTCGTCGGAGCAGTATGGCGAAGGGGATTTCACCAAAGGTTTCTATCTGTCGATTCCAATGGATCTCTTTACCGTGACGCCGACGCGCGGCCGCGCGCAGGTGAACTGGGTGCCGCTGACGCGTGACGGCGGGCAGATGCTGGGACGCAAGTACCAGCTTTATGATCTGACGTCAGACCGCGACGCGCGTTTCAATTGACGAAAAAAGGCGGCCTGATGGCCGCCTTTTTTATTGGTCAATGCCGATCGCAACGTCGTTCAGAACATCCCTGCTCGTTCGGCCCGCGCCACCTGCCTTTCAACTTTCGACGCTGCCCGTGGTTTTAATCCGCGTCATACCCTAAATTCGGCGCCAGCCAGCGCTCAACCTCGCTCACCGCCATGCCTTTACGCGCCGCATAATCCTCTACCTGGTCGCGCTGGATCTGCGCCACCGCGAAGTAGCGGCTATCGGGATGACTGAAGTACCAGCCTGAAACCGACGCGCCCGGCCACATGGCGAAGGATTCAGTAAGCTTCATGCCGGTGTGGGTTTCCACATCCAGCAGCTGCCAGATCGCCGCTTTCTCGGTATGCTCCGGACAGGCGGGATAGCCCGGCGCGGGACGAATGCCCTGATAATTTTCGCGGATTAGCTCCTCGTTGCTCAGGTTCTCATGAGCGGCAAAGCCCCAGATCACCTTACGCACCCGCTCGTGCAGATACTCGGCGAAGGCTTCCGCCAGCCGATCGGCCACCGCTTTCACCATGATTTTATTGTAGTCGTCGTGCTGCGCGTCATACGCCTCCGCCAGCGCATCCTCTTCCAGGCCGCCGGTCACGGCGAAGGCGCCCAGATAGTCCGCCTTGCCGCTCCCTTTCGGCGCGACATAATCAGCCAGACAGTAGTTGGGGAAGTCGGTCTTCTCCGTCTGCTGGCGCAGATGATGGCTGACGGCCACCACCTCGCGGCGGCTCTCGTCACGATAAATCTCAATATCGTCCCCGACGCGGTTAGCCGGGAAAATGCCCACCACGCCGCGCGGCGTCAGCGCTTTTTGCGCGCTGAGCCTGTCCAGCATGGCGTTAGCGTCGGCAAACAGACGCGTCGCCTCTTCACCCACCACCTCATCTTGCAGAATGCGCGGATACTTGCCCGCCAGCGACCAGGTCATAAAGAACGGCGTCCAGTCGATGTAGTGGCGCAGCGTGTCGATGCCGACCGCTATCTCGCTGACGCCAAGTCGATGCGCTACCGGCGGCGTATAGCTTTCCCAGTCGATGGAGACCGCGTTATCGCGCGCAACCTGCAGCGGTACCGGCGGCGTGCGCGGCTTTTTACGCGCGTGCTGGATGCGCACGGTGTCGTACTCTTTACGCGTGCGCGCCACGAAATCCGCTTTCAGCGTCGGCGAGAGCAGCGACGACACCACGCCCACGGTGCGCGAGGCGTTCTGCACATAGACCGTCGGGCCGCTGTAGTTCTGCTCGATCTTCACGGCGGTATGCGCCTTCGACGTGGTCGCGCCGCCAATCAGCAGCGGCAGCGTAAAGCCCTGGCGCTCCATCTCTTTGGCGACGTTGACCATCTCATCCAGCGACGGCGTAATCAGGCCCGACAGCCCGATAATATCGGCCTTCTGTTCGAGGGCGGTTTTCAGGATTTTGTCGCTCGGCACCATCACGCCGAGATCGATAATCTCGTAGTTATTGCACTGCAGCACCACGCCGACAATGTTTTTGCCGATGTCGTGCACATCGCCCTTTACCGTCGCCAGCACGATTTTGCCGTTGCTGCGGCCCGCCTCTTTGCTGGCCTGAATATAGGGTTCAAGGTAAGCCACCGCCTGCTTCATCACGCGCGCCGACTTCACCACCTGCGGCAGGAACATCTTCCCTTCGCCGAACAGGTCGCCCACCACGTTCATGCCCGCCATCAGCGGACCTTCAATCACCTCAATCGGCCGCGCCGACGCCTGACGCGCCTCTTCGGTATCCTGCTCGATAAACTCGGTGATGCCTTTTACCAGCGAATATTCCAGCCGCTTTACCACGTCCCAGCTGCGCCATTCCGCCTGCTGCTTATCCTCCGTGCCGTCGCCTTTGCTGGCGCGATACTTCTCCGCCAGCGCCAGCAGACGCTCGGTGCCGTCGTCGCGGCGATTAAGGATAACGTCCTCGACCGCCTCGCGCAGTTCAGTGGGGAGGTCGTCATAAATCGCCAGCTGACCGGCGTTGACGATGCCCATATCCATGCCGTTGCGGATGGCGTAGTAGAGGAACACCGCGTGAATCGCTTCGCGTACCGGATCGTTGCCGCGAAATGAGAAGGAGACGTTAGAGACGCCGCCGGAGATCATCGCGTGCGGCAGCTCGCGCTTGATGTCCTCGCAGGCGCCGATAAAGTCCATGGCGTAGTTGTTGTGCTCATCGATGCCGGTGGCGACGGCAAAGATATTCGGGTCGAAGATAATATCTTCCGGCGGGAAGCCGACCTGCTCGGTAAGAATTTTATAGGCGCGGCGGCAGATCTCGATTTTGCGCGCGCGCGTATCCGCCTGGCCCGCTTCGTCGAAGGCCATCACCACCATCGCCGCGCCGTAACGGCGCACCAGCCGCGCATGGTGGATAAAGGTCTCCTCGCCCTCTTTCATCGAGATCGAGTTAACGATGCCTTTGCCCTGGATGCACTGTAGCCCCTTCTCGATCACCTCCCACTTTGAGGAGTCGATCATGATCGGCACGCGCGCGATATCGGGCTCGCCGGCGATCAGGTTAAGAAAGCGCACCATCGCCGCTTCAGCGTCGAGCATGCCCTCATCCATGTTGATATCGATCACCTGCGCGCCGCTCTGCACCTGCTGCAGCGCCACTTCCAGCGCCTCGTTATATTTCTCTTCTTTAATCAGGCGCTTGAATTTGGCTGAGCCGGTGACGTTGGTGCGCTCGCCTACGTTGACGAACAGCGTGTCGGCGCTGATGTTTAACGGCTCAAGCCCGGAGAGGCGACAGGCGACCGGCAGTTCTGGCAGCTTGCGCGGCGCTACCCCGGCGACGATCTCCGCCATCGCCCTGATGTGCTGCGGCGTGGTGCCGCAGCAGCCGCCGATAATGTTGAGAAAACCGGCGCGCGCCCATTCGCCGATCTGATCGGCCATGACGTCGGCATCGAGATCGTATTCGCCGAAGGCGTTGGGAAGTCCGGCGTTCGGGTGCGCGGTGACATAACACTCGGCGATGCGCGACATCTCCGCCACGTACTGACGCAGCTCGTCCGGCCCGAGCGCGCAGTTAAGACCAAACGACAGCGGTTCGGCGTGGCGCAGCGAGTTATAGAAAGCTTCCGTGGTCTGGCCGGAGAGCGTGCGGCCAGAGGCGTCGGTAATGGTGCCGGAGATCATCAGCGGCAGGTTGACGCCCAGCGCCTCCATCTCGGTCTGCACCGCGAAAATCGCCGCTTTGGCGTTCAGCGTGTCGAATACCGTTTCGATCATGATGAGATCGGCGCCGCCTTCCACCAGCGCGCGCGTCGATTCGCGATACGCCTCTACCAGCTGGTTAAAGGTGACGTTGCGGTAAGCGGGATCGTTGACGTCCGGCGAGATCGAGCAGGTGCGGTTGGTTGGGCCAAGCACGCCGGCGACGTAGCGCGGACGATGCGGGGTTTTCGCCGTCCATTCGTCGCAGCAGGCGCGCGCCAGTCGGGCGGCCTCGACGTTGATCTCCGCCGAGAGCGCTTCCATCTGGTAATCCGCCATCGCAATGGTGGTGGCGTTAAAGGTATTGGTTTCCAGAATATCGGCGCCCGCTTCCAGATAGGCGTGGTGGATCTCGCGGATCACGTCAGGCTTGCTGAGCACCAGCAGATCGTTGTTACCTTTGAGATCGCAGGGCCAGTCACCGAAGCGGCTGCCGCGAAAATCCTGCTCGTCCAGCCTGTAGCTCTGGATCATTGTGCCCATGCCGCCGTCCAGCACCATGATGCGTTGCGCGAGCTGCTGATGCAGCGCTTCGATTCTGTTGCTCACTCTTGCCTCGTTTCGCTCAATTTGCTGGCTAAAACGCCAGCGCCTCATACTGTCATAACTTACGCAGGGGAGAAAGCCGCAGCAGGTGAGACATTTTCAGGCAAAGCGCGTAACAGATCGGACCAGAACGCGCGGGTTTGCAAATTGCGCAATTAAGCTGAAAATGATTTCCACTTTGCGCAAGGAGATACCTCAATGGTTACGCCCGTTCCCGCTAAACGCGGCAAAAAACCGCGCGGCACCCCCGCCGCGCCGCCGGCCAGCGGTCAGGTGCAGTCTCTGCAACGCGGCCTGCATCTGCTGGAGCTGATCGCCGACTCCCACGGCAGCGTGGCGCTGACCGAACTGGCGCAGCAGGCTGGATTGCCTAACTCCACTACCCACCGTTTGCTGACGACGATGCAGCAGCAAGGCTTTGTGCACCAGACCGGCGATCTCGGCCTGTGGACGATTGGCGCGCACGCCTTTGTGGTCGGCAGCAGTTTTTTGCAGAGCCGAAATCTGCTGGCGCTGGTTCATCCCGTGCTGCGCACGCTGATGGAAACCTCTGGCGAAACGGTCAATCTGGCCGTGCTGGATCTCAGCGATTATCAGGCGGTGATCATCGATCAGGTGCAGTGCACCCAGCTGATGCGCATGTCGGCGCCGATTGGCGGCAAGCTGCCGATGCACGCCTCAGGCGCGGGCAAGGCTTTTCTGGCGCACCTCAGCGATGAGCAGGTTACCGCGCTGCTGCATCAGAAAGGACTGCACCACTACACGCCCAATACCCTGATGTCGCCGCAGAGCCTGAAGGCCAATCTGGCGCAGGTGCGCAAAGGCGGTTTCGCCTTTGACGATGAGGAGCATGCGCTGGGACTGCGCTGCGTCGCCGCGCCTATCTATGACGAGCACGGCGAGCCTTTTGCCGCCCTGTCGATATCCGGGCCGATCGCGCGTATGACGGACGATCGCATTACCGAGCTGGGCGCGCTGGTGATCCGCGAGGCGCGTCAGGTGACGCTGGCCTACAGCGGCCGCTAAGCCAGTTCGCGGGCGTAGCGCACGCTGAAGCGCTGCGCCTGGCGCCAGGCAATCACCTCTTCCACATGCCCCTGCCGAATGCGCTGCTGCTGTGCACGCCACCAGCCCGCATCGAAGAGTTCAGGATGAAGCTGTTGCAGCAGCGCGCCGGTCGCGGCCTCGCTGCACAGCGCGTAGCGGAAGGTTTCAGGAAAGACATCGTCCGGGCCAACGCTGTACCAGGGTTCGGCGCTCAGTTCGTCTTCGTCGTAGCGCGCCTGCGGCACGTCGCGGAAGTGCAGCTCATCCATGGGCCGGATTTCATCGTAGTCGTAAAACACCACGCGTCCGTGTCGCGTTATGCCGAAGTTTTTAAACAGCATATCACCCGGAAAAATATTGGCCGCCGCCAGCTGTTTGATGGCGTTGCCATACTCCTCAACCGCGTGCCGCCGCTCTTCGCTGTTCGCCTGCGCCAGATAGAGGTTGAGCGGCTGCATACGCCGTTCCAGCCACAGATGGCGGATAATCAGGCGGTCGCCGTCGATATGCATCTTCGTGGCAATGCTGGCCTGAAACTCCGCCATCAGCGCAGGCGGGATACGCGCCAGCGGTAGCGCAAACTGCTCGAACTCCAGCGTGTCCGCCATACGTCCGACGCGGTCGTGCTCTTTGACCTGCTGATAACAGGCGCGCACCTGCGCCTCCGTTACCTCTTTCTGCGGCGCAAAGCGATCGCGGATCACTTTGAAGACGCGATCAAACCCCGGCAGCGTAAAGACCAGCATCACCATGCCGCGCACGCCGGGCGCTATTTCGAATGCCGCGTCGCTGCGCGCCAGCGCATGCAGATAGTCGCGGTAGCTTTCGGTTTTGCCGTGCTTCTGGCAGCCGATGGCCATATAGCGTTCAGAGAGCGTTTTGCCCGGCAAAATTGGCTGGAGCCACGCCACCAGCGCAGCGGGCACCGGCGCGTACACCATAAAGTAGGCGCGGGCGAAGCCGAATACGATGCTGGCGTCGTTAGCATCCGTCAGGCAGGTATCGATCCACAGCTCGCCCTGGGCGGTGCGCTGAACCGGTAGCAGACAGGGAAAAATAGCGTGCGGCAGGTGCAAACGCGCCACGATCCACGCGGTTTTATTACGGAAAAAGAGCTCGCTGGCCACCTCCAGCCAGCCGCCATCCAGCCTGAAATGCTGTTGCAGATAGCGCAGGATATAGCTGGCGTCGCGCGCGCGATCCTGCTAGGGCAGCGTCAGCGTGGTATCGCTCAGCACCTGCTCCAGCATCGCCTGCCAGCCGTGCTGCGGCTGATAGCGACGCGCCAGCGGTCGCGCAGGCTGTGCGGCGCGCCGCTGGGTCGAGAAGATAAACAGCCGCTTCGGCTGCAGGTGGGTATGTCCATGCAGACGGCAGTAGACCGAGTTGAAAAAGCTTTCGGCGATTTCCGCGCGCGGATAGTCCGGCAGCAGCGCTTCGTAATCCTGTTTGACCTGTAGCCAGAACGCATCGTCCCAGTGTGCCGCGCCGTTGAGTATGCGCAGCTGATCCACCACCAGCGCGACGTGGCTATCGTAAAGGTGGATGCGCGTTCTCATCGCCTGCTGTACCGCCTGCCAGTCAGCCTGTTCAAAGCGCTGCTGCGCGCCGGCGGTAATATCAAGAAAGCGGCCATACTGCGCGTCAAAGCCTTGCAGGATGGTATGAGCAATTAAGGATTCGCGTGGTGGCACAGGCAGCTCCCAACAAAAGCCTGCCCAAACGCGTTGGGCAGGCAAGCTGACACGGGGTTAAAACTGGTGCTGTTCGGTCGAGCCGGTCAGCGCCGTCACTGACGAATGCCCGCCCTGGATCAGCGTGGTGATCCGATCGAAGTAGCCGGTCCCGACCTCCTGCTGATGGGATGAGAAGCTGTAGCCTTTATCGCGCGCCGCAAACTCCGGCTGCTGCACCTTTTCGACGTAGTGGCGCATGCCCTCGCCCTGGGCATAGGCGTGCGCCAGGTCGAACATGTTGAACCACATGCTGTGAATGCCCGCCAGGGTGATGAACTGGAAGCGATAGCCCATCTCGCTCAGCGCCTGTTGAAACCCGGCGATGGCGCGGTCGTCGAGGTTCTTTTTCCAGTTAAATGAGGGCGAGCAGTTATAGGCCAGCAGCTTGCCGGGATAGCGTGCGTGAATGGCCGTGGCGAAGCGCTGCGCCAGCGCCAGGTCCGGCGTCGAGGTTTCGCACCACAGCACATCAGCGTAGGGCGCATAAGCCAGCCCGCGGCTGATCGCCTGCTCGATGCCCGCGTGCGTGCGAAAGAAGCCTTCTGCCGTGCGATCGCCGCGAATAAAAGGCCGGTCATACTCATCGCAGTCGGAGGTAATCAGATCGGCCGCATCGGCGTCGGTGCGCGCTAACAGGATGGTCGGCACATCCATCACGTCAGCCGCGAGCCGTGCCGCCACCAGTTTCTGTATCGCTTCCTGCGTCGGTACCAGCACCTTTCCGCCCATATGACCGCACTTTTTCACCGCCGCCAGCTGATCTTCGAAATGTACCGCTGCGGCGCCGGCGCTAATCATCGCTTTCATCAGCTCAAACGCGTTGAGCACGCCGCCAAATCCCGCTTCGGCATCAGCGACAATCGGCAGGAAATAGTCAATATACGCCTCATCACCCGGTTCAGCGCCGTTCGCCCACTGAATCTGATCGGCGCGCTGAAAAGTCTGGTTGATGCGCTGTACCACTTCCGGCACCGAGTTCACAGGATAGAGCGACTGATCGGGATACATCTGCCCGGCAAGATTGGCATCCGCCGCCACCTGCCAGCCGGAAAGGTAGATCGCCTCAATGCCCGCTTTCGCCTGCTGCAACGCCTGGCCGCCGGTGAGTGCGCCGAGGCTGTTAATGTAGCCTTTGCGCGCTGCGCCGTTGAGCAGCGCCCAGAGCTTGTCCGCGCCGCGCTGCGCCAGCGTGCAGGCCGGATTAACCGAGCCGCGCAGTTTAACCACCTCTTCCGCGCTATAGGGACGCGTGATGCCTTCCCAGCGCGGTGCGCGCCAGGCATGTTCAAGCTGCTGAATCTGTTGGGTACGAGTCATGGCAACGGCTCCTTTTTCAGGGGATCAGGCGATAGCCCGGCAGGGTAAGAAATGAAACCAGTTCGTCTTCAGTGGTGATTTGCGCCATCAGCCGTGCCGCGTCGTCGTAACGCGTATCGTTGAGCTGGCGTCGTTCTTCATCCAGCATGCGCAGAAAGCTTTCGGCGCTGACGGGCTGGCCGTCGCTCAGGGTCTGCTGATGATGGATCCACTGCCAGATGGAGGTGCGAGCAATTTCCGCCGTGGCGGCATCTTCCATCAGACCGTCGATCGGCACGCAGCCGTTGCCGCCCAGCCAGGCCTCCAGATAACGCAGCGCGACGCGGATATTCGCGCGCATACCCGCTTCGGTGCGTTCGCCTGCGCAGGGCGCCAGCAGCTGTGCGGCGTCAACAGGCGCATCCTTTTCGCGCAGCACGTCGAGCTGGTTTTGCCGCCCGCCGAGTGCGGCGTCGAAGACGGCCATTGCCATATCAGCCAGCCCGGGATGGGCTATCCAGGTGCCGTCGTGGCCGTTATCCGCTTCACGCTGTTTATCTTCGCGTACGCGCTGCAGGACCCATTCATTGCGCGCGCGCTCTTTGGCTGGAATTAAGGCCGACATACCGCCCATCGCGAACGCACCGCGACGATGGCAGGTTTTCACCAGCAGCCGCGAATAAGCATCCAGAAAAGGCTGCGCCATAGTGATCGACTGCCGATCCGGCAGGATGCGGTCGCGATGCTGACGCAGCGTTTTGATATAGCTGAAGATGTAATCCCAGCGGCCGCAGTTTAGGCCAACGATATGATCGCGCAGGTTCCACAGGATCTCATCCATCTGGAATACCGCTGGCAGGGTTTCAATCAGGACCGTGACCTTAATGGTGCCGCGCGGGAGCTGAAAGCGATCTTCCGCAAAGTTAAAGATCTCGCGCCACCATGCCGCTTCCTGCCAGCTTTCGCTTTTCGGCAGATAGAAGTAAGGCCCGCTGCCTTTGCTGAGCAGCGCGGAAACGTTGTGGAAAAAGTAGAGGGCGAAATCAAACAAGCCGCCGGGGATCGCCTTGCCCTGCCACTGCACATGTTTTTCATCCAGATGCAGACCGCGTACGCGGCACATTAGCACCGCAGGATCGGCGCGCAGCTGGTAGATCTTTCCGCTTTCGCTGGTAAAGCTGAGCGTCCCGTTTACCGCCTCACGTAGCGTTTGCTGCCCCTCCATCAGCGTGTCCCACTGCGGCGTCAGCGAGTCTTCAAAATCCGCCATATAGACTTTCACGTTAGCGTTCAGGGCGTTAATGACCATTTTGCGTTCCGGCGGCCCGGTAATTTCCACACGCCGATCTAATAGGTCATCCGGTATGGTGCCGATACGCCATGTACTTTCACGAATGGAAGCAGTTTCCATATCGAAGTCAGGAAGCTCGCCGGCGTCATAACGCTGCTGCCGCTGCTGCCTGAGTGCAAGCAGTCTTTCGCGCTCAGCGGAAAACTGCGTGACCAGCTCAAGTAAAAACTGCTGGGCCTCAGAGGTTAGCAGCTGCTGTTCCACACGGGAGAAGGGTTGAGTGAAGGTAAGATCGCTATGAATTATCGTGTCGGTCATGCGAGATCGCTCCTGTCGCCGATCGGATCCTGTCATAGCGATCCGGTTAAAGGATAATTTTTGAGCTACAGGATCCAAGCATATACGTGCTGTTTTCAAAATCAAAAACTATTTCCATTTTAATTTAGTTAGTCACATAACAAACTGATTAGAATGAGATTAAAGTTTTTTAATTAAAGGGAGGCGTTTTCGAAAAGAGGCAGGCATAAAAAAACCGTGACAGCTTTGCAGCTGGCACGGTAAGGACAAACGAGGAAACCGATTATTCGAGCGTGGGATTCATGCGACGCAGATCGAATGGCGTAATCTGGTAGACATAGTAATTCAGCCAGTTAGAAAACAGCAGATTGCCGTGACTGCGCCAGGTAGCGCGTGGCGGCAACTCCGGGTTGTCCTGCGGGAAGTAGTTGAACGGCACCTCCGGCTGCAGGCCCGCCTCGTAGTCCCGATGGTATTCGCCTGACAGAGTCAGCGCGTCATATTCCGGATGGCCGGTGACGAAAACCAGACGCTTGTCTCTGCTGGCCATCAGATAGGCGCCGGTCTGTTCAGATTCGGCGAACAACTCCAGATCGGTGTAATCGGTGATGAGCTGCGTCGGGAAATCGGCGTAGCGCGAATGGGGCGCCAGAAAGTTGTCGTCAAAACCGCGCGTCAGCAGCGCGTGCGGATGCAGAATCTGATGTTCATAGACGCCCGACAGTTTGTTTTGCCGCGTCTGTTTGGGAATGCCGTAGAGAATATTAAGCGCCGCCTGCACCGCCCAGCAGACAAAGAGCGTCGAAGTAACGTGCTCTTTCGCCCAGTGCAGCACGCGCTGGATCTGCGGCCAGTAGGCAACGTCGTTGAAATCGACCAGGCCCAGCGGCGCACCGGTGACAATCAGCCCATCGAAGTTATCGTGCTGGATATCGTCAAAGTTGCAGTAGAAATTGTTGAGATGTTCTGTCGGCGTATTACGCGATTCGCGGCTGTCGATGCGCAGCAGCTGAATATCGATCTGTAAGGGCGAGTTGGACAGCAGACGCAGGAACTGGTTTTCCGTCTCAATCTTTTTTGGCATCAGATTAAGTACCAGAACTTTCAACGGACGGATTTCCTGAACACTGGCGCGCGACGAGGTCATGACAAAGACGTTTTCATCACGCAAGAAATTTACTGCCGGTAATTCGTCGGGAACCCTGATTGGCATGTGCGACTTTCCTCTTTACAACCGTATATACGTTTAGACATCCAGAAGCCCAACAATAGCCTGGCAGCCTGATGATGTCGAGTCTTCATGCGATTTATGAAAATCTTTCAGCTTTAAACGGCAAAATGAAGAGGAAAGGTAAAAACAGGTGATAAAGAGAGGATCTGAGGTCTTTTTGCTGGCCTGAAAACGCAAAAAACCCCGACCGGGAGGTCAGGGTCAGCGCATTTTCGCCGATCGCCAGACGTAAAAAAGCCCCCTGCGTCAGCAGAGGGCTTTCCTGTATGGATGCCTGGCAGTTCCCTACTCTCGCATGGGGAGACCCCACACTACCATCGGCGCTACGGCGTTTCACTTCTGAGTTCGGCATGGGGTCAGGTGGGACCGCCGCGCTAAGGCCGCCAGGCAAATT